>Ga0268247_10000001_pt1 | contig 570763 bp, 519 predicted proteins | sample AgamicOrMae_FD_200245 | JGI IMG/M metagenome (GOLD analysis project Ga0268247, IMG submission 200245) | Agave microbial communities from Guanajuato, Mexico - Or.Ma.e (v2) (version 2) | ecosystem: Host-associated > Plants > Phyllosphere > Phylloplane/Leaf | place: Guanajuato, Mexico...
GAAACATCCCCTCAAACGATCACCAACGGCGCACGACACAGCGCCACGACGCGGGGTGGAGCAGCCCGGTAGCTCGTCAGGCTCATAACCTGAAGGTCGCTGGTTCAAATCCAGCCCCCGCAACCAACTTCGATGAAAAAGGCCCGCCGAAATGGACGGGCCTTTTTTGATTCCGGTCCGTCCGCCGCGGCTTTCAACGGGCGTCACGCACTTGCGAGGCCGGAGCGATGTACCGGCCGCTTCGATTGCGATAGAGGGCTGACGGCATCGGGGAGCCCTTCTCCCGCATGGGTCTGTAATGGACGGTCTCGCCGATCTGCACCGCGTCATTTTCCGCGACGAGCCGGTGCCGGGCTGCGCGATGCCGGAGGTCGGGCATCTCCGACCGTTCGAGATCCGTTCGGCCGAGGACGCGGCTGCGTTGCGCGAGTTCGGCATCGACGTCGTGGTCGACGGGGCCGCGTCGGAAATCCCGATCGCGACGCTGTGGATCGATCCCGGCTCCCGCAAGCGGGATCTTAGGATCAATCTCCGCGGAAACGCCACCCGTGCTCGTATCGTGCTGGATCAGCCGTTCGGCCTGTCGGGAACGGTCCTCATCCACGGTCGCGACTGCGTGCTCGTGGATTGCGGGCATCCGGAGCGCGGCTCGAAGGTCGTCGTGAACATGTGGACCGACGGCTGCGCCTTCTACTGGGGGCGGGGATGCACCGGTAACGGGATCATCACCGAGATGAAGGGCGACGGCCAACGCGTCATCGTCGCCGAGGACTGCATGTTCGCGACGGATATCAGCATCCGGCCGACCGATATGCACGCCATGTTTGATCTCGCGAGCAAGGAGGTGCTCAACGGGTCGAAGCTCGGCCGCGTGATCCTCGAACCCCATGTCTGGATCGGCCAGGGTGTCCTCGTCACCAAGGACGTGCGCATCGGCGCGGGCAGCATCATCGGCGCGGACGCCATCGTCACGCGGGACGTCCCGCGGCGCTCGCTGGCGGTGGGCGCGCCGGCCCGACATCGGAGGTCCGGCGTCTCCTGGTCGCGACAGCTCACGCCCTCGAAGCGCGACATGGAGCAGGTCGAGCAGTATCTCGACGACATCTGCGCCGACCGCGAAGCCTGAGCGGGGCTTCGCCGAAGCTGACGCGGGCCTGCGGCCCTATCCCTCGATGCGTGAGAAGTCGGCGACGGGCCGCGTGGCCGCGCGGAGCGCGTTGAGGAGGGACAGACGGTTGGCGCGTAGCGCCGGATCGTCCGCGTTCACCGTCACCTTGTCGAAGAAGGCGTCGACGGGCACGCGCAGCGTCGAGAGCGCGCGCATGGCGCCCGCGAAATCCTCTCGGCTGACGGCTTCCGTCGCATCGCGGGTCGCGCGGTCGAGGGCCTCGGCCAGCGCCCGCTCCTCCGGCACCCCTTGGGCGATCAGAGCCGGATCGGGCGCGGCATCGTAGGCGCGGCCGTCCTTCTTCTCCTCGATGCGCAGGATGTTGGCGGCGCGGCGGTAGCCGGCGAGCAGGTTGCGGCCGTCCTCCGTGTCGAGGAAGCCGCCGAGCGCCTCGACGCGGCGCACGACCATGAGCAGGTCGTCCTGGCCGGGCAGTGCGAAGACGGCGTCGATGAGATCGTGCCGGGCGCCCTGGTCGCGGAGGTAGATCTTGAGGCGGTCAATTACAAACGACAGCAGATTGCCATCATTCATAAAAACATGCCTAAATGCGTTAATCTCATGCCTAGTTTGAATGGTATCAATTTTGTATTGTATGTCTTCTACTTGGCTTGAAAAATTACTCATATGTTCGCGTGAAAAAACGTCACTCACTGATATCATTTCTAATACATGCTTGTCTATTCTGCTTATATAATTTCTCCAGAGTAAATCGGAAATATTGATTTTGAGGCGCGACTCAATATTCAGACGTAGAACTCCAAGCGCCGCGCGCCGCAGCGCATACGGGTCCTTGCTCCCCGTCGGTTTCTCGTCGATGGCCCAGAAGCCGACCAGCGTGTCGAGCTTGTCGGCGAGCGCCACGGCGATGGAGACCGGGTCGGTCGGCACGCGGTCGCTGGGGCCGAGCGGCTTGTAGTGCTCCTCGATGGCCGCCGCGACGCTCGGGTGCTCGCCCTGGAGGGCGGCGTACTTGCGGCCCATCAGGCCCTGGAGCTCGGGAAACTCGCCGACCATCTCGGTGACGAGGTCGGCCTTGGCGAGGCGCGCGGCGCGCTCGGCGAGATCGGGATCAGCGCCGACGAGGGGGGCGATCTCGCGCGCCAGCGCCGCGATGCGGGCGACACGCTCGCCCTGCGTGCCGAGCTTCTCATGGAAGACGATGCTGTCGAGCTTCGGCAGACGGTCTTCGAGGCGCGTGGCCTTGTCGGTCTCCCAGAAGAATTTTGCGTCCGAGAGCCGGGCGCGCACGACCCGCTCGTTGCCGGCGACGATCGCCGCGCCGCCGTCGCTGGCGACGAGGTTCGAGACGAGGATGAAGGCCGGCGCCAGCGCCTCGGAGCCGCTCCGGCGGAGCACGAAGCATTTCTGGTTGGCGCGGATGGTGGCGCGCACCGCCTCGGCCGGGATGTCCAGGAAGCTCTCGTCGAAGGAGCCCATCAGCACGACGGGCCATTCCACGAGGCCGGCGACCTCCTCCAGCAGGCCCTCGTCCTCGACCAGCTCCAGACCGCGCGCGAAGGCGAGGTCACGGGCGTCGTGCAGGATGATGTCCTTGCGGCGGTCGGGGTCGAGCACGACCTTGGCGCGCTCCAGCGACTGGATGTAGTCGTCGAAGCGCTTCACCTCGATGGCGCCGGGCGCCAGGAAGCGGTGGCCGTAGGTGGTGGTTCCGGCCTCGATGCCGTCGACGGAGAAGGCGACGACATCGGGCGTCTCGGTCTCGGGGCCGAAGGTCGCGACGATGGATTGCAGGGGGCGCACCCAGCGGAGCGCTCCGGGCTTCGCCGAGGCCGCGCCCCAGCGCATCGACTTCGGCCAGGGAAAGGCACGGATCACCTGGGGCAGGATCTCGGCGAGCACGTCGAGGGTCGGGCGGCCCTCGCGCTCGATCACCGCGAGGTAGAACTCGCCCTTCTTCGGGTCGGTGACCGTCTTCGCCTGATCGAGGCTGTCGAGGCCCGCGCTCTTCAGGAAGCCCTGCACGGCCGCCTCCGGCGCGCCGACGCGGGGACCGCGGCGCTCCTCGCGCACGGCCTCACCGCGGGCGGGCAGGCCGGCGATGTGCAGCGCCAGCCGGCGGGGCGTGGCGAAGGCCTTGGCGCCCTCGTAGAGGAAGCCGCGCTCCACGAGCGCGTCGGTGACGAGCTTCTTGAGGTCGTCGGCCGCACGCCGCTGCATGCGGGCGGGGATCTCTTCCGAGCGGAGTTCGAGGAGCAAGTCGGGCATGGCGCGGCAATAGCTCTCCGCCGGGCCGGCGTCGAGACGGGCGTTGCGGCTCAGGCGATAGGACCGCCGCCTTTCCGTCTAACCGCGACGACGGAGGGGCGGGGCGGCATGGTGGGAGAGAAGTCCGGCCAGCGGGTCGAGGGCGCCTCGTAGCTCGCGGGCACGGCCTCGTCGTCGCCCTCGCCGGGGTGCTGGACGGCGACGAACAGCGTCTCGTCGTCGGGGGTGAAGCAGGGGCCGCACATCTCGGCACCGGAGGGCACGCGCAGGAAGTGTCGGCTGGTGCCGCGCCGGGGGCCCTCAGTCTCGAGCGCCCAGATACCGTCCGCACGGCCGGTCGCCTTGCGGGAGTTGCCGTCCGTGGCGATCCAGAGGCGGCCGCGGGCGTCGAAGGCGCAGTTGTCGGGCATGCCGAACCAGCCATCCGCCGAGGTGCCCGCGCCGAACTGCGCCCGCGTGGCGGGCACGGCGGGGTCTCCGCAGCGCACCAGCACCTCCCAGCGGAAGGCCTCGGCGCCATGGTCGCCGTTATCCGGCGCGATCTCGACGATGTGGCCGAAGGCGTTCTTCGCTCGCGGGTTCGCCGGCTCCTCCTCCTCGGGGGTGCGGCGGGTGTTGTTGGTGAGCATGACGTAGACGCGGCCCGTCCTCGGGTTCGCCTCGATGTCCTCCGGACGGTCCATGCGCGTGGCGCCGAGAAACCGGGCGGCCCGGCGGGTCTCGATGAGCACGTCGGCCTGGCTCGCGAAGCCGGCCGCCGCGTCGAGCCCGCCCGAGCCATGGACGAGGGGCAGCCAGCGCCCGCTCCCATCCGCGTCGAAGCGGGCGACACTGAGCGTGCCGGAATCGAGGAGGTCGGCATTCGCCGCGCGGTCGCCGGGCACCGCCTTCGCGTCGCTGACGAAGCGGTAGACGTGCTCGTAGCGCTCGTCGTCGCCGAGATAGACCACGTAGCGCCCGTCGCCGTCGACGATGCCCGCCGCGCCCTCGTGCTTGAAGCGGCCGAGCGCCGTGCGCTTCCGCGGCACCGAGGCGGGATCGAACGGGTCGATCTCGACCACCCAGCCGAAGCGGTTCGGCTCGTTCGGCGTCCTGGCGAGGTCGAAGCGCTCGTGCAGGCGGCCCCAGCCGTACATCGGCGTGCCGAGCCCGTAGCGCTTGGCGTTCTCGGCCTCGCGGTGCCCTTCGGGCAGGCGGCCGTGGAAGTAGTAGTGGAAGTTCTCCTCGCCCGAGAGCCAGGTGCCCCAAGGGGTGACCCCGCCGGAGCAGTTGTTGATCATGCCGCGCACGCTGCGGCCCTCGGGATCGGCGGCGGTGCGCAGGCGTTCGTGGCCGGCGGCGGGGCCGGTGAGGATCATCGGCGTCTCGGCGGTGATGCGGCGGGTGTAGGGCGAGCCGAGCACCGGCCGCCATTGCCCGCCCTCCAGGGCGATCTCGACCACCGAGCCGCCATGCGCGGCCATCTCGACCGCGATCTGCTCCGCGCTGAGGCCCGCGACGAGGCTGCGCCGGTCGCTCGCGGGCAGGCCGGGAAACATCAGCTCGGGATTCGTGTACTCGTGGTTGACCACGAGCAGCCCGCGCCCCGACTCGCCGAGGGGGACGAAGCCGACGAAGTCGTTGTTGTAGCCGAACTGGCGCTGCTGCCTCTCGGCGCTCTGCGCGGCCGGGTCGAAGGCCGGCGCGTCGGGGAAGAGCGGATCGCCCCAGCGCAGCAGCACCTGCGTCTCGTAGCCCTCGGCGACGTGGAGCGTCTCGTCCACGCCGGCGCGCAGCTCGGGAAAGTCGAAGGCGCCCGGCGTGGCGCTTTCGGCGAGCGATGCATCGGGCAGGCCGGCGGCGAGGGCGGCGGCCAGCGAGCCGCGCATCAGGTCGCGCCGGCTGAAGCGCTGGCGGATCACCTCGTCGAGGGTCGGCGGGGTGTCGTCGGTCCCCGAGCCGCTTCCGTTCCTGTCCGCCATCGCGCGCCCCTCTCCGATCCCCGCGGCGGGGTTAGAAGCCTCCCGTGACGGATCGGTGACGCCGGCTCAGGCGGCGAGGGCGGCGCCTCCGGCCTCGGTCAGCAGCCAGGCTCCGCCGCAGGCCTTGGCGAGCTCGCGCACCCGCAGGATGTAGCTCTGGCGCTCCGTCACGGAGATGACGCCGCGGGCGTCGAGCAGGTTGAAGACGTGGCTCGCCTTGATGCACTGGTCGTAGGCCGGCTGCACCATGCGGTGGCGGCCGCCTTCCTCGGCCGGCGCGCCGGCGGCGAGGTAGCTGCGGCAGGCCGCCTCGGCGTCGGCGAAGTGGCGGAACAGCATCGCCGTGTCGGCGGCCTCGAAGTTGTGGCGGGAGTATTCCTGCTCCGCCTGGAGGAAGACGTCGCCGTAGGAGACGCGGTCCGCGCCCTCGCCGCCGTTGAAGTTGAGGTCGTAGACGTTCTCGACGCCCTGCACGTACATGGCCAGCCGCTCGAGCCCGTAGGTCAGCTCGCCCGCGACCGGCGCGCACTCGAAGCCGGCGACCTGCTGGAAGTAGGTGAACTGGCTCACCTCCATGCCGTCGCACCAGCACTCCCAGCCGAGGCCCCAGGCGCCGAGCGTCGGGCTCTCCCAGTCGTCCTCGACGAAGCGGATGTCGTGGAGGCCGAGGTCGACGCCGATGGCGGCGAGCGAGGCGAGGTAGAGCTCCTGAAGGTTCTCCGGGTTCGGCTTCAGGATGACCTGGAACTGGTAGTAGTGCTGGAGCCGGTTGGGGTTCTCGCCGTAGCGCCCGTCCTTCGGCCGGCGGGAGGGCTGCACGTAGGCGGCCTTCCAGGGTTTCGGGCCGAGCGCCCTGAGCGTCGTGGCCGGATGGAAGGTCCCGGCGCCAACCTCCATGTCGTAGGGCTGGAGGATCACGCAGCCCTGCGCCGCCCAGAACTGCTGGAGCGTGAGGATCAGACCCTGGAACGAGGTCTTGGGGCTGAGGTCGACGGGGCTCGACATCGCGGCTTTCCGGATCGGAGGAGAGGTTCGCGGGGGTGTAAGTGCGGCCTCCCGGGTGTCAAGCGACCGCCCGGGTGCGGGCACGCACGGCAACCGTTACCGAATCCTTACATACACGGAACTGCCTAGCCCCTGGCCAAGTTTAGCAAGCAATCAAGGGGTGACGCACCGTTCGAAGAGCGGTTGCACGTTACGGAAGACCAGTCATGCGCACCGGGATCACTGTTTTCGCCGCCGCCATCGCCGTTTCCCTCGCCGCCACGCCGTTCGTCATGGGCGCCGGCAAGGCCCTCGCCACGCAGGACTCCGCCTCGGCCGCCCCGGCTCCGGTGACGGTGATCCCCGTCGAGGTGGCGCCCGTCTCCGTCGCGCCCCAGCCCGAGGCCTGCGCCCGCAAGGTCCGCGTCGTCTACACGGGCTACGGCCAGCCGGCCTGCCGCTGACGGATCAGAGGCCGTAGCGCGCCCATGCCGCGCGCTCGCTGACCGCGGCGACGAGATCCTCGCCGAGGCCCGCTCCGCCGCCCATGCCGCCGGGAACGGTCCGGCGCAGCAGCCGGGCGACGAACGAGCCCTTGGCCTCCGCTACCATGCGAAGGTCCACCTTCTCGCCGAAGCGCGCGCGCATCACCGAGCGCACGTCGCCGAGCGCGTCGACGAGTCCGAGCGCCAGAGCCTGACGCCCGGTCCAGACCGCGCCGGAGAACAGGCTCTCGCCGTCGCTCCTCAGTTTCGGACGGCGCTCCGCGACGAGGCCCGAGAAGACCTCCTGCACGTCCCGTTGAATGCGCTCGAGACGCGCCAGGTCGGCCGGGTCCTCCGGCCGGAACGGGTCGAGCATGGCCTTCGCCTCGCCCTGGGTGTGGACTCGGCGCTCGACCCCGAGCTTGTCGAGCAGGCCCACGAAGCCGAACCCCGCCGAGACCACGCCGATCGAACCGACGAGGGAGGTCTCGTCAGCGACGATCTCGTCGGCCGCGCAAGCGATCATGTAGCCGCCCGAGGCCGCCGCATCCTCCACGAAGGCGATGACCGGCACGCCTTTCTCCTGCGCCAGCGCCCGGATGCGGCGGTGGATGAGATGCGACTGCGCCGGCGATCCGCCCGGCGAGTTGACGACGAGCGCCACCGCGACGAGCCCGCGCATCCCGAAGGCCCGCTCCAGGCTCCCCGCCACCGTGCCGATCGACAGGCCGGGCCGCAGGGGCGAGACCGCGCCGATCACGCCGCTCAGCCGCACCACCGCGACGCGGGGCCGCCTCTCGCGGTAGCGGCCTGGGAGGAGGGAGCGCAGGGAAGCGGCGAAGCTCGACATGCGGGGTGATCTCGGCGCTCGGCCGGCCCTCGGCAAGGACCTGCGACGCTTAAGTTTTCGCGGGTGTCGGCGCGGCGGGCCGATGCAGCGCCTCGGCTTCTTGCGTGAAGCGGCCGGCCTCGTCGTGCAGCACGAGAGGCGGCAGCATCCCGAACGCCGCCCGGCTGCCTTTCGTGGCGGTCAACAGGACACGGATCGCCGGGTGACCGGTCCGCGGGTGGACGGGCCTGATCCACACGCCGCCGAAGCGGTTGCCGAGCGCGGCGAGGCAGGCCGGCAGAGCGTCCGCCCTGTGGATCAGCCCGAGGCGGCCGCCGGGGCGCAGCAGGTCGGCGCAGGCGCGCAGCCAGCCGTCGAGGTCCCCGCCCTCCATGTGGTGCGACGCGCGCCTGGCGGCGTTCGGAGAGGGGCGGCCGGCGCCGGCCTCGAAGAAGGGCGGGTTCGTGAGCAGGATGTCGGCGCTCTCGGGTAGAAGGCCGGCCAGCCGGCGGGCCGCGGCCGGGGCGAGCACGTCGGCCTCCACGATCCGCACGCGCCCGGTCAGCGCGTTGAGCGCGGCGTTCTCGCGGGCGAGCCCGGCGAAGCCGGCGTCCCGCTCCACCAGCGTCACCGTGCAGTCCGGCACCAAGGCCGCGACCGCGAGGCCGACGGCCCCCGTTCCCGCGCCGAGATCGACGACCCGCGCGCCGGCCTCGATCGGCATCGCCTGCGCGAGGAGCACGGCGTCGCTCCCGGCCCGGTGGGCGCCCCGGGGTGGCTGCCGCAGCCGGAGCAGGCCGCCGAGGAAACCGTCCGGCGCCGGCTCCTCAGCCATCGCGCAGCTCGGCGGCAAGGCCCGCCTCGGTCAGAATGCGCCGAGCCTGCCCGCCATGGTCGTCGGGCACCAGCAGGCGCCGGGGAAAGGCGCCGATCGAGCCTTCCATCAGGCTCATATGCGTGTCGGCGAGGAGCACGGGCACGCCCGCGTCCTCCAGCAGCGACTGCGCGAAGCTCATCAGGACGACGTCGTTGCTGCGGATGATCTCGACCATCGAGGATGCCTGCTGCCGGCGCGAGCGCTTTCGCCGCGTACAGCTTCGCGCCGCCGTGCGCCATACTCGCCGGATACGGTGCGCGTGTTGCGGCGCCCCTCGGCCCGTGCGAAGGGGGGCCGCGCGCGAGCGCATGCAGGATACGGTCTGGAGGCTGACGGACCTTGGGTGTCGTGATTCCGATCGAGGGCCGCTCCGACCCGGAGGCGAGCCTCGCCGACCTCGTCGCGCTCGTCAGCGGCGGCATGGAGCGCGTGAACGCGACGATCCTGTCGCGCACCGGCTCCGACGTCGCGATGATCCCAGAGGTGGCCAACCACCTCATCGCGTCGGGCGGCAAGCGCCTGCGGCCGATCCTGACGCTCGCCACCGCCGATCTCTGCGGCTACGCGGCCGGTGAGGGTGCGGTGAAGCTCGCCGCCAGCGTCGAGTTCATGCACACGGCGACCCTCCTCCACGACGACGTGGTGGACGAGAGCGACATGCGCCGGGGCCGCGTCGCCGCCCGCATCAAGTGGGGCAACGAGGCGAGCGTGCTCGTCGGCGACTTCCTGCTGGGCCAAGCCTTCCGGATGATGGTCGAGGTCGGGAGCCTGCGCGCCCTCGACATCCTCTCGGCCGCCGCCACGGTGATCGCCGAGGGCGAGGTGATGCAGCTCACCGCTGCCAAGAACACCGAGACCAGCGAGGACGAGTACCTCGCCGTGATCCGCTCCAAGACCGCAGAGCTGTTCGCGGCGGCCTGCGAGGTCGGTCCCGTGCTCGCCGAGCGGCCCCGCGCCGAGCAGGCGGCCTGCCGCTCCTACGGGATGAATCTCGGCATCGCCTTCCAGCTCATCGACGACGTGCTCGACTACGGCGGCACCAGCGCCAGCCTCGGCAAGAACGTCGGCGACGATTTCCGCGAGGGCAAGATCACCCTGCCGATCGTGCTCTCCTTCCGCCGCGGCAGCGACGAGGAGCGCGCCTTCTGGCGCCGCACCCTTGAGAAGGGCGAGCTGGAGGAGGGCGATCTTGATCGGGCGCTCGCCATCCTGCGCCGTCACCGGGCCCTGGAGGACACGGTGGAGCGCGCCCGCCACTACGGCGCCATGGCCCGCGACGCGCTGGCCCTGTTCCCGAACGGGCGGATGAAGTCGGCCCTGCTCCAGGTGGTCGATTTCTGCATCGCCCGGGCGCACTGACCCTTTCACTCAGCGCAGCATCGTCGCCGAGACCCACCAGCCCGGCATCGCCCGCGCGATGGCGTGGGCGGCGAGCGCCGCTTGGCTGCGGTGCCCGAACAGCCCGAAGACGGTCGCGCCCGATCCCGACATCCGCGCGAGCCGGCATCCCGGCTGGGCCCGCAGCGCGGCTAGCGCCTCGCCGATGACCGGCGCGACGGTCAGCGCCGGCGCTTCCAGGTCGTTGCGGGCCGGGGTGATGGCGGCGACGAGGCCGTTGCGCTGGGCGCGCGGCTCGATCTCCGGATGCGAGGCCTTCGCCACCCGCTCGCCGACCGAGAGCCCCAGCGCCTTGAAGACCGGCGCCGTGGGCACCGGTACGCCGGGATTGACGAGCACCGCCGGCAGCGGCGCCAGACCCAGCGGCAGCCCGATCTCCTCACCGGCGCCGCGCATCATCCGAGCCCTCGGATCGAGGCAGACCGGCACGTCGGCGCCCGTCGCCCGCGCCGCCGCGACGACGACGGGGTGATCGAGGCCGAGACCGTTGAGGCGGGCGATCAGGCGCAGCGCCGCCGCGGCGTCCGACGAGCCGCCGCCGATGCCCGCCGCCACCGGCAGGCGCTTGACGAGGTGGAAGCGCCCGAGCCTCAGGCCGGGGACGCGCTCCGCGAGCCCCCGTGCCGCCCGGATCACCAGATTGTCCGCGTCCGGACCCGCCGGGCCGGCGGTCGGGCCCGAGACGGCGAGAGCGAGGTCGCCGTCCGGCTCCAGCGTCAGCGCGTCGGCGGTCCCGGCGAAGGCCACGAGGCTCTCGAGCTCGTGGTAGCCGTCGCCCGCCCGCCGGCCGAGAACGTGCAGCGTCAGGTTGATCTTGGCGGGCGCGCGGTCGGTGAGGACGGGCACTGGACGTCTTTGGACAGAGGGCGAGGTCTCGCCCTTAAGCGCAGGCTCCGGCACGGGCAAGCCGCGGCGGCGCGGCGGTTTCCTGCCGCACGACGATTCTCGTCGCTTCACCGAGCCTGCGAGATGCCATCGAGAGATAAAGTTCTGCCGTCTTTGTATATTGCCGGCTCATATGAACGTTACTTCAGCGTCATGATAATGTAAAAATCAAGAACTCTTCTCTGCAATCCGTGAAAATCGAAGGCATTAATCGCTCGTCAATCGGTCGATGCGTATCGGATCGCTGTTCGAGGATGGCATTTACGGTTCGAGAGATGCGGATCAGCCTTGGCCACAAGCTCGGTGTCATCGTGGCGCTTCTCAGCCTCGTCGCGATCGGCATCTCGGCCTTCGCCCTGCGGCAGGCCGGCGAGGAGCGGCACCGGCAGGAAGCGATCGAAAGAGCCTGGGACGCGGGCCTGAAGGCCCTGACCCTGGCACAGTCCATCGAGCACGCGGTCGTCCAGGCGACCGCGGTCTACACGGCTTCCGACACCGACGAGGCGAAGACGCGCTTCGCAGCCCTCGCGGCCGCGCTCGGCGAGATCGACGGCGCCCGCCCCGCCTTCCTGGCCGCGGTCGAGGCGCAGATCCCGGCCGATCGTCGCCGTCGGCTCGATCTCGCCGTAAAGGAGTTCGTCGCCTACCAGTCCGATACGGCCGAGCTCGGACAGACGATCTCCCCGAAGGCCGCGCTGATCCAGGCGACCGACGAGGCGACCGTGCGCAATCGCGAGCGCATGGTCGTCGAGATCAACGCCATCGGCCGGGAGGTCATGGCCCGTCTCCGGAACGAGCGCCTCGAGGCGGATGCGGCCCGGAAGACGGCGATGTGGACCCTGACGGTCGGGCCCGCGGCGGCGCTCGGCCTCGGCCTCCTCGCCGCGTTCTGGATCGTGACGACCCAGATCCAGCGGCCGCTGACGCAGCTCAAGCGCTCGCTCCAGGCCGTGGCCGCCGACGCGCTCGACGAGAGCGTCCCCTTCGTCCGCAGGCGCGACGAGGTCGGCGACATGGCCCGTGCCATCGCGTCGGTGCAGAGGGCGCTGATCGACAAGCGCCAGCTCGACGCCGCCGACCGGGAGCGCGCCCGGATCGAGCTGGCGCGGTCCTCCGCGGTCGCGGGGGCCTCCGGCGATTTCGATCGGGACACGCATGACGCCGTCGAGTCCCTGATCCGGTCCGCGGAAGGGATGCGCAGCGCCGCCGATGCCCTTTCCTCGACCGCCACGACGACGACGATGCAGGCCAACGCCGTGGCAGCGGCCTCCGGCCAGTCCGCGCGAACGGTCGGCGGGATCGCCGACGCGGCCGAGGCGCTGTCGGCGACCTCGCAGCAGATCGAAACGCATGCGCGGGACACGAGCGCCTTCGCGGCCGTCGCGCTCGATCGCACCGAGACGCTGCAGGGGTCGGTCGACGGTCTGGCGCGGGCGGCCTCCGAGATCGGCACCGTCGTGACCCTGATCCGCGCCATCGCCGAGCAGACGAACCTTCTCGCCCTGAACGCGACGATCGAGGCGGCGCGGGCGGGGGCGGCGGGCCGAGGCTTCGGCGTGGTCGCGAGCGAGGTGAAAGAGCTTGCCGCGCAGACCGCCTCGGCCACCGGCCGCATCGCGTCGCGCGTCGAGGCGATCCGGGACGCGACGGACGAGACCGCGGGCGCCATCCGCAGCATCGGCGGCACGATCGCCCAGATGAACGAAATGGCCTCCGGCATGGTCGCCGCCGCCGACCGGCAGCAGCAGGCGAGCGAGGAGATCGCCCGCGCCATCACCGGGGCGGCGGCGGATGCGCGGACAGTCTCCGAGAACGTCGCGCAGGTGCGCGAGACCATCGCCTCGAACGAGGCGAGGGCCGCTCAGATGCGGGCGGGCGCCGGCGATGTCGAGACCAGCACCCGCGCCCTGCAGACGGCCATCGAGACCTTCGTCGGCCGTATCAAGGCGGCGTGACCGCCGACCCGCGGCTCAGCCGCCGGTCTTCTTCTTGTCGGCGGCGCCGGGGGGCTCGTTCGGGGCGGGCGCGCCCTTCGGCAGCTCCGGGTTCTGGGCGTTGTGGGGCGCGGCGACGGGGGCCGGCGGGTTCTCGGCGGTGGCGGTCGGCTTCTCGACCTCGGGCAGGCCGTTGGCGAGCTTGTCGTTGATCTTGGCGAGCTCCTCCGGCTCGGGGTTCAGGTCCTTGGCATGCTGCCACTGGAACTTGCCCTCGAGGCGCCGGCCGGCCCGCCAGTAGGCGTCGCCGAGATGGTCGTTGATGGTCGGGTCGCCGGGCTTCAGCTCGATCGCCTTCTCCAGCTCGCGCACCGCGTCGTCCCAGCGGCCGAGGCGGTAGTAGGCCCAGCCGAGGCTGTCGATGATCATGCCGTCGCGGGGGCTCGCGTCCACCGCCTGCTTGAGCATGGCGAAGGCCTCGTCGATGTGCATGTTCTGATCGACCCAGGAATAGGCCAGATAGTTCAGCACCTGCGCCCGGGCGCCCGGCTGGCTCGCCGGCACCAGCTCCAGGGCCTTCTTGAGGTCGGCCTCCGCCTTGTCCCACTGCTTGGCCCGCTCGTAGGCGGTGCCGCGGAAGTAGTAGGTCGTCCAGTAGTTCGCCTGCGGCCGGTCGCCGATCAGCGCGATGGCCTTCGAGTAGGTCTCGGCGGCCTCCTCGTACTTCTTGCGCGAGCGCTGGACGTTGCCGAGCGCGGTGACGACGTCGATGTCGTCCGGATGCGCCTTCATGGCGGCGTCGAGGTGCTTCAGCGCCTCCTCGCCCTTGCCCATCTGCTCGAGGTTGAGGCCGATCTGGATGTCGGCGTTGAGCTTCAGGGGCGAGTTCGCCGGGATCAGCGCGTAGGCCTCGTTCGCCCGCTCGGTCTGCTTCATCCGGTCGAGGGTGTCGGCGAGCGTCAGGCGGCTCAGCGCGTGCTCGGGCGCGAGGTAGAGGGCGAGCCGCAGGTAGACCACCGCCGGCAGCTCGTCGCCCTGCGTCGAGCCCGCCGAACCGAGCCCGTAGAGCACCTCGGCCGCGCCCTCCTGGGCGGTGTTGACGAGGCGGCCGAGCGGCTTGCCGGCCTTCAGCTTGTCGAGGGCGTCGCGCACCACGGGATGGCGCGGGAGCAGGGCGTCGAAGTCGCTGTAGGCCTGGATGGCGAGGTCCGTGCGGCCGGCCTGGGCCTCGAAGCGGGCGTAGGCGTCGACGATGCGAAGCGTGTTGCGGTCGGCCTCGTAGGCGGCCTTCAGGCGGCGCTCGGCCTCGGCCTGGTCGCCGACCACGCTGGCGATGAGGCCGGCATGGTAGTCGCGGAAGGTGTTGTAGTAGCGCTCGCCCCGCAGGCGCGAGATCGTCTCCAGGGCGCGCTTGCCGTCGCCGGCACCGGCGAAGGCCCAGGCGGTGAGGAGCGTGCCGGTGAGGTCGGCGGCGGCGCCCCGGCCGCTCTTGGCGAAGTTCCCGCGGGCGGCGGCCCACTGGCCGGCCTTCATCTGGCGCACGCCGAGGGTGAGCTGTGCGAGCCCGTTGGCCCCGTCGCGGGAGGCGACGCGCTCGGCCACCCGGAAGGCGTCGGGGAGCGCCCCGTCGGCCAGCAGCGAGACGAAGGCCCGCTCGAGAAGCTCGGGATTGCGCGGGTCGCCCTTGACCGCCTCCTTGTAGAAGGTCGCGGCGGCGGCGGTATCGCGGGAGGCGCCGGCGATGTAGGCGGAGAGGAAGTTGCCTTCGAGGGACTCCGCCGGCTCGTAGTCGCTGACCGGCGTCGACTCCTGCGGCTGCATCGCCGCCGCCGGCCCGATCAGCAGGGTCAGGGCCAGCGTCGAGGCCAGGGTTGCCTTCAGGCCGGAACGGCCGAGGCGGGCTTTCGCTTCGATGGGCACCAGGGACGGCTCCTGCACTGCCGGGCCGCGCCGGGGCGGGCCCGGGCCGGATCGGGCGCGGACAGTACCTGTTCGGGCCACGCCCGCAAGGCGAAAGCATGACGCCTTCGCCGTGCGGGGAGGCGCCGCCGTCACATGTTCGGGTAGTTCGGTCCGCCCGGCCCCTCGGGCGTCACCCAGTTGATGTTCTGGTTCGGATCCTTGATGTCGCAGGTCTTGCAGTGGACGCAGTTCTGCGCGTTGATCTGGTAGCGGACCCCGTCCGAGGCGGAGGCGTCCTCCACCCACTCGTAGACGCCGGCCGGGCAGTAGCGGGCCGAGGGGCCGCCGAACACGTCGTGCTCGGAGCGCTTCTGCAGCTCCGGGTCCTTCACCTGGAGGTGCGGCGGCTGGTCCTCCTCGTGGTTGGTGTTCGAGAGGTAGACCGAGGAGAGCCGGTCGAAGGTCAGCTTGCCGTCGGGCTTCGGGTAGGCGATCGGCGTCACCTCCGAGAGCGGCTTGAGGCAGGCGTGATCCGGCTTGCCGTGGCTGAGCGTCCCGAAAGGAGAGGCGTCGAGGATCGTCGTCGCCCACATGTCGAGCCCGCCGAGGCCGACGCCGACCAGCGTGCCGTAGCGCGACCACAGCGGCTTGACGTTGCGGACCCGCTTGAGATCCTGCCCGATCTCGCTGCCGCGCCAGCCGTTCTCGTAATCCGACAGCTCGTCGCCGCTGCGCCCGGCACGCAGCGCTGCGGCGATGGCCTCGGCCGCCTGCATCCCGGAGCGGATCGCGTTGTGGGAGCCCTTGATGCGCGGCACGTTCACGAAGCCCGCCGAGTCGCCGACGAGGCAGCCGCCGGGGAAGACGAGCTTCGGCACCGACTGCCAGCCGCCCTCCATGATGGCGCGGGCGCCGTAGCCGATGCGCTTGGCCCCCTCGAAGGTCTCCGCGATCATCGGATGGGTCTTGAAGCGCTGGAACTCCTCGAACGGCGACAGGGTCGGGTTCTCGTAGTTCAGGTGCGTGACGAAGCCGACCGAGAGCAGGTGGTCGTCGAAATGGTAGAGCCAGGAGCCGCCGCCGGCCCGGTTCGGCAGCGGCCAGCCCATGGTGTGCCGCACAAGCCCCGGCTCGAACCGGTCCGGCGCGAGCTGCCACAGCTCCTTGACGCCGAGGCCGTACTTCTGATGGTCGCGGCCTGCGTTGAGCTTGAAGCGGTCGACGAGCGTCTTGGTGAGCGAGCCGCGGGCGCCCTCGCCGAAGACTGTGTATTTTGCCCGCAGCTCCATGCCGCGGGTGTAGTCCTCGCGGGGCTCGCCGGAACGGCCGATGCCGAGATCGCCGGTGGCGATGCCGGTGACGACGCCCTGCTCGTCGTAGAGCACCTCGGAGGCCGGGAAGCCGGGATAGATCTCGACGCCGAGCGCTTCGGCCTTGGCGCCGAGATACTTCGCCACGTTCGAGAGCGAGCCGACGAAGTTGCCGTGGTTCGACATCAGCTTGGGGAAGAACACGTTCGGCATGGTGACGCCGCTGTTCTTCGTGAGGAACATGAACTGGTCGTGCGTGACCTCGGTCCTGAGGGGCCGCTCCGGATCGTCGCGCCATTCCGGCATCAGCGCATCGAGGCCGCCCGGATCGACCACCGCGCCCGACAAGATGTGGGCGCCGACCTCAGAGCCCTTCTCGACGACGACGACGCTGATCTCCTCGCCCGCCTCGGCCGAGAGCTGCTTGAGCCGGATGGCGGCGGCCAATCCCGCCGGACCCGCCCCGACGATCACCACGTCGAAGTCCATCCCCTCGCGTTCGGGCAGCGCCATCCATCATCCTCCCGCGATCGCCCACCCGATCCTGTCGAGCCCGGCGTCGTTCGACCCCTTCCGAACTGTCTCAACCCGTTCCAAGGTGGGAACGCAAGCCGAGGCATCGGAACCCACGGTCGTAGTTGGCACTTCGGCCCCGGACGATCGGTTGTCCACAGATCGCCGCGGCAACAGATTGCACGCATGATGATGGATACGGACAAGCAGCGCGATCTCATCGCCTATCTCGACTTCCACGAGGAAGCCGGGGTCGACATCGCGCTCGACGAGCGGCCGCACGACCGCTTCTCGGGGCCCGACGCCGCGGTCGCGCCCGAGGTGAAACCCGTCGCCCGGCTGGCGGCACGTCCGCCGATCGAGAGGGGCGAGCCCGAGAAGCCGGCAACGCGCACGCCCACCTACGGAGGGTCGGCGGCCGCGCCGCCGGATGCCGCCGCCGGCTCCGCCCGTGCCCAGGCGTCGGAAGCGAAGTCCCTGGAGGAGCTCGAGGCGCTGCTGCGCGCCTTCGACGGCTGCCCGCTACGCTTCACCGCCAAGAACCTCGCCTTCTCGGACGGCGATCCGGCGGCGCCGGTGATGTTTATCGGCGAGGCGCCGGGCGCCGACGAGGACCGAGTCGGCAAGCCGTTCATGGGCCGCTCCGGCCAGCTCCTCGACCGGATGATGGCGACGATCGGCCTCGACCGCACGGGCGCCTACATCGCCAACATCGTGCCCTGGCGCCCGCCGGGTAACCGCACCCCGACCCCGCAGGAGGCCGCGATCTGCCGGCCGTTCCTGGAGCGCCAGATCGCCCTGGTCGATCCGAAGCTGATCGTCTGCCTCGGCAGTCCGGCGACCCAGGCGCTCACCGGCACCAAGGACGGGATCCTGAAGATGCGCGGCCGCTTCCACAAGGCGCAGGTCGCGGGCCGGGAGTTCCGCGTCCTCGCGACGCTCCACCCGGCCTACCTGCTGCGCCAGCCGCTCCAGAAGCGCCTCGCCTGGCGGGACTTCAGGCTGCTGCGCGCGGCCCTCGACGGCGCGGCCTGACCCGGTCTAACGCTCGGGGTGGAACCGCGGCGCGAGCGCGGCCATTACAAGGTGCCGCGACGAGACGGCGAAGACAGGACCGGGACCGATGCGCTGGGAAGATTTTCGTGGGTCCGACAACATCGAGGACCGGCGCGGCGAGGGCGGTGGCGGCATGGGCTTCCCCGGCGGCGGCGCCGGCGGCCTCGGCATCGGCACCATCGTCATCCTGTGCATCATCGGCTGGGTGACGGGCATCAACCCCGCGATCCTGATCGGCGGCGCCGAGCAGATGAGCGGCGGCCGCCAGCCCCGCGAGGAGCGGGTCGATCCGGACACGCAGGCGAAGCGCCGCGCGCCCCCGACCGATCAGGCCGGGCAGTTCGCCTCGAAGATCCTCGGCAACACGGAGGACGTCTGGACGAAGATCCTGCCGGACCAGACGGGGAAGTCCTACCGTCCCACCACGATGGTGCTCTACTCGGGCGGAACCCGCAGCGGCTGCGGCTCGGCGCAGGCGGCGATGGGGCCGTTCTACTGCCCGCTCGACAAGAAGGTCTATCTCGACACGTCGTTCTTCCAGGAGATGGCCCGCAAGTTCAACGTGCGTGGCGACTTCGCCTACGCCTACGTCATCGCCCACGAGGTCGGCCACCACGTGCAGGACGTGCTCGGTATCCTCGGCAAGGTGCAGGCCCGCCAGCAGGCCGCCGGGAAGACCGAGGCCAACCATCTCTCCGTGCGCGTCGAGCTGATGGCCGACTGCCTCGCCGGCGTCTGGGCCAAGAACTCCAACGACCGCTGGAACGCGATCGACCAGAGCGACGTCCAGGAGGCCATCAAGGCCGCCGAGGCCATCGGCGACGACAAGCTCCAGCAGCAGAGCCAGGGCTACGTCGTGCCCGATTCCTTCACCCACGGCTCCTCGGAGCAGCGGGTGCGCTGGTTCATGACCGGCTTCCGCAGCGGCCAGACCCGCTCCTGCGACACCTTCCGGAGCGCGTCGAACTGAGATCAGTTCATCCTCAGGTCGTGCGTTTGCGGACCACGAAACGCTCGAGCATCAGCCCGAGTAGCAACGCCGTGAGAGACCAGAGGATCGTGTAGGCATAATCCACCTGCACGGCCAACTCGGGATAGTAACCTGTCCTTACCCACTCAACCACTTGCACTACCGGATTCCACTTCAGGATATCGTAGATCTGCTGTGGCATAAAGTTTGGCAGGAATATCACGCCACTGGACAGGTATAGAACGAGGGTAAAGAGAATATAGCCGATCTGCCAAGCTGGAAAGAACGATACGATACCCACGTTGACCACGCCGACTGCAATTCCGAGAAGGATCGCGGCGAGGTATCCAGTGATCGCAACGACAGGGTTCGCGGGAAAAGGGTTCACTCCCAAAGCGGCAACGATCGACATCGTCAGCAAGAGCGCCAAAAATCCCGTCATGATCTCCACGATGATGCGCGCCAAGATGACGTCGATCAGCTTGACTTGCGGATAATAGGTGAGTGGGCGGTTCAAAAGAACGGCTTTCATCACCTCTCTAGAAATATACTGAAATATCAATGCCGTGATCGCGCCTGTCGAGAAGAACAGCACCCGGCTGTCGCCGATGGGGGCGGGCATGTGCCGGAAGGTGTAGATCCCGACCAGCATGAAGGCATGCGCCACCGGCCAGCCGACGACGATGGCATAACCGACATGCGAGCCTCCGAAGCGCGTGCGCATGTCGCGCAGCATCAGCGCGTGGAGGACGTGGAAATAGGATTCGATGGCCGCGCGGCGCCGCGAGAGGGTCCGCTGCCTGCCCGGGGGCGGCATGAAACGGGATGCTCCGGCGGCCATTCGATCCTCGCGCGCGTCCGGAACCGCTTCGCTGAGGATCGCGACCGAATTGTGAAGACGCGTCCGGACGACCTTACGCGCCGAAGAAGGCGGCTTCCGTGTAGGACAGGTCGCCGATCCGAGGCATGACGGGGCCGCGGGCATATTTCGGCATCCGGTCCGGGAAGAAGCGGCCCGGCAGCCCCGGGATCGGGCCGTTCGCGTCGACCAGAAGCGCAGGGTAGCCCCGGCGCGCCAGGAAGCGTCCGAGGGGCCTCGCGAAGCGGGCCGCATCCGCTACGTCCCGGCAGAAGGCGAGATGCGCGACCGGGACGTTCAGCCGGGTGATCCGCCGGGGCAGGAACAGGAACGGATAGGCGCACCCGTCCGACACGCACCACAGCGCCAGCAGGTCGAGGTCGCGGTGATCCCGCATCACGGCCCGATCGAGGTCGTCGACCGCGGCACCTTCCGGCGCCTCGATGCCCTCCACGATCATGCCGTCGGCGGCCCCGAGTGCCAGCAACGGGAAACAGATGTGCAGGCCGTCGGCGTAACGCCGGAAGCCCTGGGCCTCGATCGTCGGCCGGGTATGGCGCTGCGAGGACACGTTGACGTAGCTCATACCCTTGTCGCGGGTCGCGGCCGCCACGAGGAGCGGCGCGTAGCTGCGATAATCGGGCTCGACGTACCAGCTCGACAGGTTGCACTGCGCCGGGCCGCGCTCGCGAGGCTTCAGGATGGTCAGCAGCGTGCCGACGAGCGTGCCTTCGGCATCGAGGACGAAGCCCGGCGCCGGTAGGCCGTTCTCGTCCGCCAGCCGCAGCAGCAGGGACAGGATGCCGGACCAAGCCTCGGCGTCCTTCGCGGGGAAGCCCTTCGCGAGGAGGCGGCTGAGCGGCTCGCGGTCCATCTCCGTCATGCGCCGGCATCGGACGCGCCGCACCGGAGTGGGGATGGGGCGGGCCGGCGTCGCCGGCGTTGCAACGGAGCTGACGCTGTCCACGCGTGTGCCCTTTCAGGACGTTCCGGCACACCGCGACACCACGGCTGGCCCTCGTCCAGCGGTCAGCGCAAACCGCGCGCCAAAGCGCTAGGCACCGGCTCTTAAGAAGATGCGCTCAGGCTTGGGCCTTGCACATGGTCTCCGAGCATCCCCCCGGCTGTGTCGGGGCGGGACAGAGACGCTCATGATCCGCTCGCAACCCCACGGTATCGGCCTCGCGGACCGCTTCGGAGACCTGTCATGAGGCTTCGCCTTCGCGGCCTCTCGGCCAAGTTCGCCGTGATCCTCTCCGGCGAGCTGGTCCAGAGCCTGTTCCATTTCGGCGTGAACATCGCGCTGGTGCGCTCGCTCGTCGCCTACGATTACGGGCTTTTCGCCATCGTCTTCACGGTGGGCGGAATCGGCATCACCTATATCCGCTCCCTCGTCGCGGTGCCGGCGACGCTGTTCCTCGCCCGGAGCCTCGGCAGGCTGGCCGAGCGCGGCCACGACGTCACCTTCGGGGCCGCCGCGACCCTGGTCGCATTGGGGCTTGGCGGGATCGTCACGCTGGGGCTTCTCCCGACGCTCGGGCTCGGCGCCCTCACCGGCGGCGCCTTCGTCGCGCTCTACACGTTCCGCGCGTATCTCCGGATCGTGCTCCTCGCGCGGGCGGCCTCGCGGATCGCCGGCTTCAGCGACATCGCCTATGCCGGCTCTGGCACGCTCTTCGGCGCGCTGCTCCTTCACGGAGACGGCACGCTCCTTCTCGATCACGCCTTCATCGCGCTCGCGTTGGCGCATGCCACCGGCATCGCCGTGGCCTACGCGGCCCTGCGCCAGCCCGTCCGCCTGCGCTTCCGCCCGAGCCTGCGCCGGCGCTACGCCGCGATCTGGCCGACGCTCGTCTGGTCGCTCGTCGGCATCACCTCGACGAACATCCAGGGGCAGGGGCTGACGCTCCTCTTCGCCCTGATCGCGGGGCCGGCCGCCTACGCGCCCATCGCGGCGACGCTCGTGCTCTTCGCGCCGCTGCGCATTCCGACGAACGCCCTGACCAACATGGTCCTGCCCGAGATCACCGGTCTCCTCGCCGGAAACCGCCTCGAGCCGGCCCGCCGCCTCGTCACCCGCAGCACGGCGATCATCGCCGCCGGATGCCTCGTCTACGGGGCGGCGATGTGGGTGGGCCTGCCGATCATCGAGCACCACCTCTTCAAGGGCCGCTTCCTGCACGAGCCGATGGAGCTGATCGGGCTCGGCGTCTGGAGCGTGGTGACGGTCTCGCTGCTCTACGCGATCCCGCGCGCCTTCCTCGAAGCCGCCGCCGCCTTCCGCGACATCGCCTACGGCGCGACGGTCGCCGCGGTGATCGGCTTCGTGGTGATGGTACCGGTGCTGCTCACGGTCTCGCCGCCCTGGGCGCTCGCCGGCCTGCTGGCCTCGGAAGCGGCGACGGCGCTCTGGTGCTGGCGCTGCTTCGGGCGCCGCTCGCGGGGCGACGATCCGGCGAGCGACACCTCCGACGCCTTCGTCGCGGGACTGCCCGCCCGCTCGTAGGCTTGCCTGACGAGGCGCTAGGCTCGCGCCCCGGCGGAAGGGGACTCGGTGACGCAGGCGAGGCCCGCCTCGCGAAGCACGGCGCCGATGCCCTCGGCGGCGGCGGCCTCGGAGAACACGCTCTCGTAGCGGGCGTGGGCGGCGGCGGGATAGCTCCGCCACGCCTCCGGCTCCGCGACGATGCGTGCGAGCGTGGCCGACAGGCTGTCGGCGTCGCCGGGCTCCACCACCCAGCCGCTGCGCCCGTCCTCGACGGTCTCGGTGAGGCCGCCGATCCGCGAGACCACGGGCGGGATGCCGTAGGACATCGCCTCGATGGCGACGCGTCCGAGGGATTCCGGCCGCTGCGAGGGCACGACGACGACATCGGCCCAGCGATAGAGCGGGGAGGGGTCGCGCACGAAGGGCGAGAGCATCACCCGGCCCTCGAACCCGCCGTCCGCGATCTGCTCGGCGAGCGCCCGCTCGCGGGCCTCGTCCTCGAAGGCGCTGCCGACGATCCGCAGCTCGACCCGCCGGCGCACCGCCTCCGGCAGGCGCCGCACCGCCTCGACCAGCACCTCCTGGCCCTTGATGCGGCTGATCCGGCCGAGCATCAGCAGGCGCAAGGGGCGGCTCCCGTCGTACCGCGGCGGGTTCGGCTGCTCCGGCCCTGCGATCCCGTTATAGACGACCCGCCACGGCTGCCCCGGCCGCAGCGCGTAGGAGCGGGCGGTGGCGTTCGAGTTGAAGATGATCCGCGCGCCGCTCCAGCGGATCAGCGCGTTGAGCACGGTGCGGGTCGCGCCCTCGGGAATCTCGTGGACGTGCAGCACGGTCCGCTTCGGACAGAGGCGGGCGGCGATCTGATAGTCGGCGACGACTGTGGTGTTGACGTAGGTGAGGTCGCTCGACCGGATGCGCCGGGCGGCCCGCAGCACGGCGACCGGCAGGCGCAGCATCCCGATCGTCGCCAGCCGCGGAAGCTCACGGCGGCGCAGGATCCAGAGCGGCTCGTAGACGATGCGGGAAGCGATCCCTTCGAGCTCGCCGACGATCGGCCCTTCCTGCGGCAGCACCACCTCGATGAAGGCGTCCGGGCAGGCCCGGCGGATCACGCGGACGGATTCGCAGAAGGCGCGGTCCGAGCCGTAGAGCTCCCATCCCTGGTGGACGCAGGTGATGCGCTGCATGAACCCCATCCCGGCCCCGGCTGTCGCCCCGGTCTACGCGGCAAACGTGAAGCGCCCGCTAAGCCTGCCGTGCGATTTCCCAGGCTTCGCGGAGCTCGAACGGATCGGATTGAAGGTCTCGTAAGGTCTCGCGAGTCCTATTGGGGGCCCTCAGACCGGAACGCCAGCCTTGTCCGACGCGCCCGCTTCGATCCTCATCCTCGGCACGCGCGGGATTCCCGCCGCCCATGGCGGCTTCGAGACCTTCGCGGAGAAGCTCGCGCTGTTCCTCGTAGCGCGCGGCTGGCAGGTCGGCGTCTACTGCCAGAAGGACGTGGAGCGGGTCGGCACCCGCTTCGGCACCCGGCGCTGGAACGGAATCGAGCTGATCGACGTCGAGGTCGTCGACCGCGGCCCGGTCTCGACGCTGGAGTTCGACTGGCTCTGCGTGCGCCACGCCGCCCGCTCCAAGGCCGTGTGCCTGGTGCTCGGCTACAATGGCGGCGCCTTCCTGCCCTGGCTGCGCCTCGCCGGAAGGCCGATCCTCACCAACATGGACGGCATCGAGTGGAAGCGGCCGAAATGGTCGATGCCGGTGCGCGCCTGGTTCTGGGTCAACGAGTGGATCGCCGCCTGGGCCTCGAACCGGCTCGTGGCCGACCATCCGATCATCGCCGACCATCTCGCGACGCGCCGCCCGCGCAGCGCCATCGCCACGATTCCCTACGGCGGCGATCCCGTCGAGGCGGCCGCCCCGGCGCCGATCGAGGCGATGGGCCTGGCGCCGGACCGCTACCTCGTCTCGATCGCCCGCATCGAGCCCGACAACAACATCCACACCCTGGTGGAGGCCTTCTCCACCAAGCGCCGGGGCGTGAAGCTTGTGGTGCTCGGCAATCTCTCGCAGGAGCGCGAGTACCATCGCGCCCTGCGCGCGTCGGCCAGCGACGAGGTGCTGTTCCCCGGCGCGATCTACGACCCCGCCATGGTGAAGGCGCTGCGCTTCCATGCCCGCGCCTACCTGCACGGCCATACGGTCGGCGGCACCAACCCGTCGCTGGTCGAGGCGCTGTGGGCCGGCAGCGCCGTGATCGCCCACGACAATCCCTACAACCGCGGCACGGCGGGGCCGGGGCAGTTCTACTTCCGCGACTCGGAGGGCTGCGCCGCGGCCCTCGACCGGGTGATCGCCGACGATGCCGCCGTGGCCGCCGCCCGGCAGGCCGCCCGCGCCCGCTCCGCCGAGTTCGACTGGGACACCATCCTCGCGACCTACGAGAGTGAGCTTCGCGCGCTTGCCGGCACCGGCCCGGCCCGGCTCCCGGAGCAGGGCAGGGCGGGCGACGGCCTCCCGACGCGGGCCGGATGAGACCGCTGCCCGGCCCGACCCGGCGCGGGCTGCTCCTCGGCGGCGGGGCGGCGCTCGCCCTTCCAGCCGGAGCCGCCCTCGGAGCCGCGCCGGCCCCCTTGCGCCTGAAGCGCGGCATCAACCTCTGGCCCTGGTTCTCGCTGACGCGGGAATTCCCGGCGCCGCGCCGGGATTTCGACTGGCCGCCCTTCCAGCCGGAGCGTCCGGTGCCGACCCGCGCCGACCTCCGACGGCTGGCGCAGGCCGGTCTCGATTTCGTGCGGCTGCCCTTCGATCCGGGGCCGTTCCTGGCCTTCATCGGGCCGCACCGGGAGATCCTGCTTGGCGAGCTGACGGCCGCCATAGACCTCTGCCTGGGGGAGGGACTCAAGGTCGTCGTCAACGTGCAGGGCAACGAGGCGACGCACCATTACAGCCCGGCGAACCTCTACGGCTCGGAGGCCGCGCCGCTGCTGCCCGCCTATCGCGGCCTCGTCGCCGAGATCGCGAGGCGGCTGACGAAGCGCTCGCAGGACAAGGTGGCGCTGGAGCCCGTCAACGAGCCGCCGCAGGCCTGCGGAGCCGGCGCCTGGACGCGGGTTCAGGACGGCCTGCTGAAGGCCGCGCGTCGCGAGGCGCCCGCGCTCACCCTCGTCGCGACGGGGGCCTGCGGCAGCATGGTCCAGGGGCTCGTCGGCCTCGATCCGGAGCCGATCCGGGCGCTCGGGCCGGTGCTCTTCACGTTCCACTGCTACGAGCCGTACCTGTTCAGCCACCAGGGCGCGCCGTGGATCGGCGATCCGCTCTACCGCTCGCTCAACGGCGTGCCCTGGCCGGGCAGCGCCGGCACCCGCGAGCGCACACTCGCGCGGGTCCGCGAGCGGATGCGAGCGGACCGGCAGTCGACCGAAGCCGAGAAGCGCGCGGTCTACGCGCTCACCGAATCGAAGCTCACCGAGTACTTCGCCGCCGCGCCGGACCGCGCCTTCCTCGACCGGGCGCTGGCGCCGGTCTCGGCCTGGGCCTCGATCTACGGCATTCCGGCGGGCGACATCCTGCTCGGCGAGTTCGGCGCGCTGAAGAGCGACGCGCGCTACACCGCCTCCGACGCGCCCGACCGGGCCCGCTACCTGCGCGACATGCGGGAAGCGGCGGAGGCGGCGGGCTTCCCCTGGGCCGTGCACAACATCTTCGACGGGCTCGGCATCATGGACGAGGCGACCCGCCGGCTCGATCCGGCGGTGGCCGCAGCCCTCGGGCTCAAGGCCGGCCCGTAGGCCGCCCGCCCGGCCAGGGCCGGTAGAGCACCAGCAGCATCACCGCGAACTTGGCGAGCAGCGTGGTCTTGCCGCCGAGGCTCTCGTAGGTGTTCACCAGCATCACGAAGGCGATCATCGGCAGGGCGAGGCCCCGCCGGCACTGGCGGCTGACCTCGTAGAGGAACAGCCCGCAGGTGAAGACCTCGACCGCGGCCATGAAGGCGCCGTGGTAGAGCGCGTTCTTGATGATCGGGTTCTCGATGCCCCATTCGAGCCCGTTGATGCGCCGCAGGCTCTCGACCACGTTCGGGTCGGGCCCGACGATGATGTCGTGCAGCGAGAGCCGGCCGAACAGCTCGAACATCTCGATGCGCGCGTTGGCGCTGCCGCCGTCCGACTGGAAGCGCGCGAGCAGCGAGTCGAAGAAGCCGGTCGCGGCGAGCCCCCCGATCCCGATCGGGATCAGGGTCACGAGGAAGACGAGCGCGGTGGCGGCAAGCAGCGGCACGCGCCCGGCCCGCAGGGTCCGGTGCAGGGGCACGAGCACGTAGCCCGCCGAGAAGATCAGCGCGACCACCGCCGCCGAGCGGCCGCCGAAGGCGACGAGGGCGACGAACTGGAAGCCGATCATCGCCACGCGCCGCGCCGGGCTCAGCGTGCCGCCGCCCGTGACCAGCATCAGCACGTAGCAGGCGGTGAGCGTCGCGTTGGTGAGCGGGTGCCCCTGGAGGCCGGCGGATCGGGTGTCGGTCTCGAAGACCTGGCCGTCGAGGCGGAAGGGGAAGTAGCGCTGCCCGCTCACGAGCTCGAACAGGCCGAGCGCCGCGTTGGCGAACATCACCGCGTGGATGATGGTCTCCAGGCGCTTCAGGGTCATCTCGTCCCGGTCGGCGAGGAGCACGACGACGAGAGCCGGCAGCACGTAGGTGTCGATGGAGCCGGCGAGCCCCGCGCCGCCGCGCGCCGCGATCAGCACCAGCAGGGTGAGGCCGACGCCGGCGAAGAGCGCGCTCGCCGGGCGCGCCCGCGCCGCCTCCGCCGCGTAGGCGACCGGGTTGCCGGCGCGCAGCGCGTTCCAGCCCACGAGCAGCACGGCGAGGTAGGTCGCCGGATGGATCTTCTGGGGTGCCGAGCCGGTCAGGCCCTCGTAGTTGAGGCCGACGACCCAGAGCAGGCCGCCCGAGACGGCTAGCAGCACGAGGACGAGCAGGCACAGCAGCGCCCGCTCGCTCCGCGCAGCCAGACCCGGGCGCCGCGCGTAGGCGCCCGTCCCGAGCGTGGCGGCCTGGAAGCCCGCGCCTGCCATCACGCCGCTTTGCGCTGGTCGATCAGCAGGGTCGCGGAGACGGGGCGGCCGAGGGCGTTGGCCGCGTCGAGGATCGTCAGGAGGTCGCGCTGCCGGGTCTCGCCGTTGCGCACGACGAGCAGCAGGCGGTCTGCGGAGCCGGCGAGAGGCCCGACGCGCAGGTTCTCCGAGAGCGTGCCGCCGTTGATGAGGATCAGCTCGAAGCGATTGCGCACGGCGGCCATGAACCGCTCGACATTCTCGTGCTGCATCGCCTCGCGCACCGGCTTCGTGGCGTCGCCGAGACCGAGGCGGCGCGCGCCCGTGGCGGCATCCTCCACGCAGACCGCGTGAAGGCTCTCCTCGCCGCGCAGGATGTCGAGGAGCCCGCGCTCGTTCGGATGCACGCCGCGGGAGTCGGCGTCGATCACCAGCACCCGGTCGCCCCGCGCCACGGCGACGGCAGCGAGGAGGTCGATGGCGTCGCGACGCTCTGCGGCGTCGGCGCTGCCGGAGGTGACGAGCACGCTCGTCGAGCGCGCGTCCTGCGGCCCGCGCCTCGGGCCGGCGAGATGATCGATGGCGAAGCTCGCGGCCGTGGCGCTGGCGCCGCCGGCGGGGTTCGTCAGCCGCGGCAGGATGCCGACCACAGGTGCCCGGCACAGGCGCTCGACCTGGGCGCGGGAGAGCACGGTCGGCTCGATGTACTCCTTGGCGAGCGCCAGGCCGGTGCCGATGCCAAGGCCGCTGGCGAGGGCGGCGGCGATGATGAAGAAGCGCGGCGGCCAGCTCCGGTCCTGCGGCGGCTGCGCGACGGAGATGATGCGGGCGTTGGTGGTGTCGACGCCGGCCTGCTCCTTGATCTCGCGGGAGCGCAGCAGGAAGCCGTTGTAGACGGCGCGGCTCGCCTCGACCTCGCGCTCCAGCTCGCGCAGGCGCACGCTCGACTGGGCGGTGACGGCCGAAGCCTTCTGGAGCCGCTCCAGCTCGCCGGCGACCGCCGTCTCGTTGGCCTGCGCCCGCTGGTACTCGGTCTCGGCGGCCTGGGCGATGCGGTTCAGCTCACCGTCGATGAGGCGGCGGACGTCCTGCATCTGCGTGCGGGTCGCGGCGATGTAGGGATGGCGCTCGCCGAGCTGGGTGCGCAGGTCCGCCTCCTTGGCGGCGAGCTCCGCGTATTGCGAGCGCAGGCGCTCGATCACGGTGGACTGGATCGCTTCCGGCGTCGCGCCGGAGCCGACGACGCGGCCGCGGGCGTCGCGGATGCCCTGGAGCCGCGCCTTGGCCTCGGCGGTACGGCCGCGGGCGGCGGTGAGGCGGGTGTTGGAGTCGGTGAGCTGCTGCTCGTTCACGAGGCGGCCGCTGGAGGCGATGAGCCCGTTCTGCGCCTTGAAGGTCTCGAGCTTGTCGTCGGCGGCGTTCACGGCGGCGCGAAGGTCGTCGAGGCGGGCCAGCAGCTCGCCCGAGGCGCGCTCCGCCGCCTGGGCCCGCGAGGCGCTCTGGTCGACGAGGTAGGCGCGGGCGATGGCGTTGACGATCCGCGCCGACTTCTCCGGGTTCCTCGTCGTGACGATGACGTCGACCACGAACACCTTGTCGGCCCGCTTCACCGCCAGCCGGCGGCGCAGGTTGTCCAGCGCCCGCTGCCTGGCGTCGACGGGGGGCGCGGCGCCGAGGATCGACTCGCGCAGCGAACGCATGGTGCGGGCGACGATGCCGTCGGAGGGCGCGCCGAACTCGGGATCGTCCACGAGGCCGGCCTCAGCCACAGCCCGCGACAGGACGGATTCGGACTCGATCACCCGGACCTGGCTCTCGACCTGCGTGACGCCGCCGTCGGGCGAGAGCGCGCCGGGATTGATGTCGTTGGTGACGACCTGCCGGTCGCGGGGGTCGATGAGGATCTGCGAGACGGCCGTGTAAAGGGAGGGGGTCAGGAAGGCGTAGAGCGTCGCCAGAAGGCCGAGCAGCGCGGCGGTGCCGAGGATGAGGCTGCGCCGGCGCGCGAGGATACGGCCGAGATCGGCCACGTCGGCCGTGGTGTCGGGCTGGGCGGGCTCGAAGCCGCGCATCCCGGCGGGATCGACCCAGGGAGCGACGGCGAGTGTTCGATCAATCTGTGTCACGCCAAGCCAACATTGCTTCAAAATGCGACAAGGAGGTCGATCAGTCTCGAATCACGCAATTCTCATGCGGACTCGATTGCCTCTTTCCAAACTGATTGAACGGGATTCATGCAGAAATCGCTTACGGAGCGGGGCCTGTGATTGGGATAGGACCCTGCGGCGGGCTTTTGGTCCCGGCTTGGTGGACGAAACGTCATCCCGAAAGGCTTATTAAGCCTTAATCTTGGCTCTCGGCCGAACTCGGCGCGGGCCGTGCCTGGACAGGAACGGCGCCGGCCCCGTACAGATCGCGAACGCCTTCGCGAGCCCTCCGTGCAGATCCCTCATCCTCCTCCGCCCCGGAGACTTCCGCGGACGCCGGCCCCGGTGCAGGGCCAGAGGCCGTGAGGATCCGCGTCCGCATCGACGGCCGGCGTCCGCGGCGCTGGCACGAGCAGCTTCTGGCGCGCCTCGCCGGTCTGCCCGACACCCGCGTCGAGGTCGATGCCCGCCCGGGGCCGGTCGGCTGGCCGGAGGGCGCTGACACCCTGTTCTCCCTCGAAAGCCTGATCGCGCGGATGCCGCGGACCGGCGCGCAGGAGCCTGCCCGCGATCCCGCCTTCGCCGCCTATCCGATGGGGGATGGCGTTCCGGACCTGCTCCTCGACCTCTGCGGCGACGCGCCGGAAGGCGCTGCCCGGACGCTGCGCCTGACCTTCGACGGGGCGCCCGGAGAGGCGGCGCTTCTCGGCAGCCTGCTCGCCGGACACGCGCCCTTCGTCGCGATCTCCGAGAACGGGCGTCCCCTCATCGCCGGGCGGGTCGGCACCGAGATGCGCGGACTGCTGCTGCCCTCCTTCAACGACGCGCTGGTGCGCACGGCCGGGATGGTCGAGGCCGCCCTCCGGCGGCCTCCGGCCGGCGACGGGACCGCCGCGCCGCAGCCCGCCGTGCCTCTGCCCAGGCTGCCGGCCTCCTACCTCGCCGCCTATGGCGGCCGGCTGCTTGCACGCTCGATCGCGCAGCGGCTCTATCATCTCTGCTATCGGGCGCCCCACTGGCGGGTCGGCTGGCGCCGGCTGGACGGGCCGGACCTCATCGACCTGCGCCGCCATCCCGAGACCGGCTGGACGGACATGCCGGACGACGGGCGCCGCTTCTACGCGGACCCGTTCCCGATCGAACGGGACGGCGAAGGCTTCGTCTTCGTCGAGGAGTACATCCACGCGATCGACAAGGGCGTGATCTCGGCGCTCCGCTTCGGCCCCGGGGGGCCGAAGGGCACGCCGGTTCCGGTGCTGGAGGAGCCCCACCACCTCTCCTACCCCTTCGTGTTCGAGGCCGAAGGCTCGGTCTGGATGATCCCCGAGAGCGGGGCCGCGGAGACGATCGACCTCTACCGCGCGACGGACTTTCCAGGCGGCTGGCGGAAGGAGGCGACCCTGGTCTCCGGCCTCGTCGCCAGCGACGCCACGCTGATCCAGAAGGACGGGCGTTGGTGGATGCTCGCGACGGTCTGCCCGGCTCGCGCCGAGGCGCCGTTCGGCGGCGGCTCCTTCTCCGACGCGCTGCATGTCTGGTCGGCGCCGGATTTTCGCGGGCCGTGGACGCCGCACCCGGCCAATCCCGTGCTCGTCGACATCGCCTCCGCGCGGCCCGCCGGGCGCATCATCTCGCGCAACGGCCGCCTGATCCGCCCGGCGCAGAACTGCGAGCGCGGCTACGGAAACGCCCTCGCTCTCGCCCGGATCGATCGCCTTGACGACGAAGGCTACGCGCAGACGGTGGAGACCGTGATCCGATCCGGGCCGCTCTGGGGCGGCTCGCGGATCCACACCCTGAACCGCTCCGAGCATTTCGAGTTCATCGACGGCTCGGCCCGCGCCCCGCGCCTGCCGGGTCTTCCGCGCTAGCGCGGGTGTTCCCGGCAGCGATCGGCGGGCCTCGCCACCCGCATCCGGCGAGCGGGCTAAGCCTCGGGTAGATTATAACTATTCTCATTTGTGTATGTGGCGAACTTGCCTCTTTCGCGGCCGGCCGGCCGGGTCTAAGGCACGCTCATGCTGATCGCCGCACGCCGTCTCGGCCTCGCTGCCGCCCTGCTGCTCGCGCCCGCGCTGGCCGGGTCCGCGCTCGCCAAGGAGACGCCGATCGGCCCGCCCACCACCCGCGACGGGCTCGAGGTGGCCGCGGTCTATCTCCAGCCCATCGAGATGGATCCGCCGGACATGATGCGCGCGGCCGCGCAGTCCGACATCCATCTCGAGGCCGACATCCGCGCCGCCAAGGACAACCGCAACGGCTTCGCCGAGGGCGACTGGGTGCCGGCGCTGGCCGTGAGCTTCGAGATCACCAAGCTCGAGGGCGACGCCGCCACCGGGCCGAAGGTGAGCGGCTCCCTGATGCAGATGGTCGCCAACGACGGCCCCCACTACGGCGACAACGTCAAGCTCTCCGGCCCCGGGCGCTACCGCCTCAAGCTGACCGTGGCGCCCCCCGGACCGGCGCAGCATTTCGGTCGCCACGTCGACAAGGAGACCGGGGTCGCCGAGTGGTTCAAGCCCTTCGACGTGATCCAGGACTTCACCTTCGCCGGAACCGGCAAGAAGGGCGCCTATTGAGCCCGGACCATCCATCGAACCCGGCCCCGATGTCCCACGCCCTCCTTCGCTCCGCCGCGCTCGCGCTCGCCGTCCTCTCGGCGGCCGCGTCGGCGCGCGCGGAGGAGATGCCGGTGGTCAAGGTGGAGATGCGCGACGGCGTCATCATCCCCTCCGTCATCGAGGTGCCGGCCAAGACCCGATTCAAGCTCGAGATCTCGAACACCGGCACTTCCCCGGTCGAGTTCGAGAGCCTCGACCTGAAGCGCGAGAAGGTGCTGGCGGCGGGCGTGACCTCGGCCATCGTGTTCCGCACCATCGATCCCGGCACCTACGACGTCTTCGACGACTTCCATCCGGAAGCGCGGGCGACGCTGGTGGCCAAGTAACGTGGCCCGGTAAGCGGTGGCGGCGACCGTCCTCAGCCGACCCGGCGATGCCTGGATCGACCGCCGCCTCGTCGATCTCGGCGAGTGGATGCGCCGGCACGCGGGCGCGATCCGCGGGGTGCAGTGGGGCATCGTCGCGGTCTACGCCGTGCTCGTCGCGGTGCCGGCCTTCCTGCCGCTGCCGGACCGCACCGCGCATATCTGGACGAACCTGACGCTCTTCGCGCAGTTCGCGTTCTGGGGCATCTGGTGGCCGTTCGTGCTCGTCAGCATGATCCTCGTGGGCCGGGCCTGGTGCGGGGTGATGTGCCCCGAGGGCACGCTGACCGAGGTCGCCAGCCGCTGGAGCCTCGGGCGGGCGGTGCCGCGCTGGCTGAGCTGGAACGGCTGGCCCTTCGTCGCCTTCGCGCTGACCACGATCTACGGCCAGATGGTCAGCGTCTACGGCTACCCGAAGCCGGCGCTCGCCATCCTCGGCGGCTCGACGGTCGCGGCCATCGGCGTCGGCCTGCTCTACGGGCGCGACAAGCGTGTGTGGTGCCGCTACCTCTGCCCGGTGAACGGCGTCTTCGCCGTGCTCTCGAAGCTCGCGCCCGTCAGCTTCCAGGTCGACGGCGCCGCCTGGGCGGCCTCGCCGAAGCCGCCGAAGGAGCAGGCCTTCACCTGCGCGCCCCTGGTGCCGGTGAAGGCGATGCGCGGCTCCGGCCCCTGCCACATGTGCGGGCGCTGCAGCAGCTATCGCGGCGCGGTGCGCCTCGCCCGGCGCTCGCCCAACCACGAGATCGTCCACGTCGCGGGCTCCGAGCCGAGCCCGCAGCAGACGGTGCTGATCCTGTTCGGGATGATCGGCCTCGCCATCGGCGCCTTCCAGTGGTCGTCGAGCCCCTGGTTCATCGAGGCGAAGCAGGCGGGCGCCACATTCCTCATCGCGCACGGGATCACCTGGCCGCTGGAGCACAGCCTGCCGTGGTTCGTGCTCACCAACTATCCCGACCGCAACGACGTGCTGACGCTGCTCGATGGCGCGCTCCTCGTCGGCTACATCGTCGCCGCCTGCATCGCGATCGGGCTGGCGCTGGCGCTCCTCGTCGCGGTTTCGGCACGCGTGCTCGGGCCCTGGTCGGCGGATCGCTTCCACCATCTCACCCAGACGCTCATTCCTGTCGCGGGCTGCGGCGTGTTCCTGGGCCTCTCGGCGCTGACCGTCACCTTCCTGCGCGGGGACGGCATCGTCGTGCCCTACGTCGCCGAGATGCGCGCGGGGCTGCTCGCCGGCGCGAGCCTGTGGAGCGTGGCGCTGGCCTGGCAGGTCGCCGGACTGTCGGCCGGCGGTCTCCGCCGTGTCGGCGCGACCCTGGCGGTGACCGCGGCCGTCGCGGTCGCGGTCGCGAACTGGGCTCTGCTCTTCTGGATCTGGTGAGGCGGCTCGCCTCACGGCACGGAGAACGCGCATGATCGGCGCCTTCATCATCGCCTTCCGCGAGGTCATCGAGGCCGGCCTCATCATCGGCATCGTCATGGCCGCGACGCGGGGCATCCCCGGCCGCGGCCGCTGGATCGGGCTCGGCGTGTTCCTCGGCCTCGCGGGCGCCGGCCTCGTCGCGATCTTCGCGGAGCGGATCTCCGACGCCTTCGAGGGCACCGGCCAGGATGTCCTGAATGCCGCCGTCCTGCTCTTCGCGGTGGTGATGCTGATCTGGCACAACACCTGGATGGCCAAGCACGGCCGCGAGCTCGCCGGCGAGCTGCGCGCCACCGGCGAGGCGGTTCGCAGCGGCCAGCGCTCGGCCGCCGCGCTCACCGTGGTGGTCGGCGCCGCGATCCTGCGCGAGGGCGCGGAGCTGGTGCTGTTCCTCTACGGGCTCGTCGCCTCGGGCACCTCCGGCGCGGAGCTTCAGGTCGGTGCGCTGGCCGGCGTCGGCGCGGGCGTGCTGCTCTCGGCGGTGAGCTATTTCGGCCTCGCCTCGATCCCGAGCCGCTACGTGTTCTCGGTGACGAGCGCGCTCATCATCCTGCTCGCCGCCGGCCTCGCCGCCCAGGCCGTGCAGTTCCTGACCAATGCCGGGATCGTCACGGTGCTCGACCAGCAGATGTGGAACACCTCCGCCTACCTGACCGAGAACAGCCTGCCCGGCCGCGTGCTCCACGCCCTCGTCGGCTACACCGACCGGCCGACGATCGCTCAGGGTATCGCCTATGTCGGCACCATCGCGGTGATGGTCGCTCTCATGCAGCTCGGCAAGGGAAGCGGCGGCCGGGCGCGCAAGGACGAGCCTCGTCCGGCGGTGCGCGCGGCCTGAGCGCTGCCGCACGTTGCGGCGACGCCCCGGCCCCTACATCTTCCGCCGGGCCGCGACTCGCAGCGGCACGGGGGTCGGACCATGGAATGGCTCGTCGTCGGCGCCGTTGCGCTGATCCTGCTGATCTGGCTCGTCGTCACCTATAACGGCCTCGTCGCCCTCAGGCAGCGGGTCTCCCAGGCCTTCGGCGACGTGGACGTGCAGCTCAAGCAGCGCCACGACCTCATCCCGAATCTCGTCGAGGCCGTGAAGGGCTATGCCGGCCACGAGCGCGGCACGCTCGACGACGTCATCAAGGCCCGCAACGCCGCGGTCGCCGCCCAGGGCCCTGGCCAGCAGGCGGCGAGCGAGGCGGCCTTGCAGGGGGCGATCGGCCGGCTCGTGGCCCTCGGCGAGGCCTATCCCGACCTCAAGGCCAGCGCCAACTTCCAGTCCCTTCAGAACGACCTGTCCAACATCGAGGACAAGCTCGCCGCCGCCCGGCGCTTCTTCAACAACGCGGTGGCCGAGTACAACGCGGCGATCGGCGCGCTCCCCGCGGCGCTCTTCGCCCGCAGCGCCGGCTTCACGCCGCAGAGCTTCTTCGACGTCGGCGAGACCCAGCGGCAGAGCCTCGACGCGCCGCCGCAGGTGCGGTTCTGAGCCTCCCGCCATGCTGCCCGCCTACGGGCTCTACACGCATGTGAGGCGCAACGAGCTCCGCTCGCGGGTGCTCGTCGGTATCCTGTTCGGCCTCGTGCTGGTGCTCGTCTACGGGATCGATCTCGTGGTCCGGGGCGCCTCGGGCAACCTCCCGCGCGGGATGCGGCCGGAGCTGTCGAGCTACCTCTCGGCCGCCGCGCAGGATCTCGTCTGGCTCGGGCCTCTCAGCTTCGTCGCGGCGTTCCTGTGGCTCTGGATCGCCTACCGCGTCCACCAGGCGATCATCGACCGCACCGTCGGTTCGGCCGCCGTCGGCCCCGCCGAAGCGCCGCGCCTCTATCGGCTCCTGGAGAATCTCTGCATCTCCCGCGGCATCCCGATGCCGGCCCTGCGCATCGCCGAGGACCCGGCCCTCAACGCCTTCGCGACGGGCCTCAACCCGGGCCAGTACGCCGTCACGGTGACGACCGGGCTTCTCGAAGCGCTGGACGACCGGGAGATCGAGGCCGTGCTCGCCCACGAGCTGACCCACATCCGCAACGACGACGTGCGCACCATGATGATCGCCGTGGTAATCGCCGGCATCTTCGCCTTCGTCGCCGAGCTGCTGCTGCGCGGCGGCTACCGCCCGAGCGGCAATCGGAAGGGCGGCTCGGTGCCGGCGGTCCTCATCGGCGCGCTGCTGATCGGCCTCGTCTGGTTCCTCTCGCAGCTCATCCGCTTCGCCCTGTCTCGGACCCGCGAGTACGTGGCCGACGCCGGCGCCGTGGAGCTGACCAAGAACCCCGACGCGATGATCACCGCGCTCCTGAAGATCTCCGGCCGCGGCGAGCTCGCGGGCGCCCCCTCCGGCGTGATGGAATTATGCGTCGACAACCCGCGCTCGGGGATCGCCGACCTCTTCGCCACGCATCCGAGCATCGACGACCGCATCGCAGCGCTCACCCGCTACGCGGCCGGGCGGGCGCTGTAGGAGCGGCTCTCAGGTCTTGCGGACCATGACGAGCGGCTTGCCGCCCTCGCGCTCCGCCTTCTCGAAGCCCTGCGCGGTCGGCACCAGCGCGAGCGAGCCGTCGCCGGTGCCGGAGAGCATCAGCTCGAAGCCCTCGACGCGCCAGGAGGCGAGCCGCAGGCGCTTCACGGAGGCGTCGCAGGTCCCGACCGTGAGCGCGAAGCTCTCCTCGCCGCCGGGCGGCGGCTTGTCGAGAAGCGTGACCTCGCAGAGCGGTGGACCGTCCGGCCGGCGCAGCACCCAGGTCCCGAACAGGGCCGGGGCGTGCGGCGCCCGGTCGACGCCGGGCTTCGCCCGCACGAGCATCGACGTCGGTCCCTCGTCGGGGAGCGTCTTCATCAGGGTGGTCTCGTCCTCGCGGAAGGCCAGCACGACCCGCTTCTTCGCGTCGAGAAGGCGGATGCCGTCCTCCGGCGACCACGCGCTCACCTGGCCGAGGCGCTTGTCGCGGGCGGCGCAGTCGGCGGCGGGCCTGGCGGCGTAGAGGGCGCCGACCTTTTCCGGGAGAAGCGTGACCCGGCAGCCCGGCGCACCGTCGTCGGTGGCGATGAGCCATTCACCAAGGCTGTCCTTGACGATCTCGGGCGAGACCTGCGCCCTCGCTGAGAAGGCAAGCAGCAGGGCGAACGGGAGCGCCAGGGCTGCGAAGGCGAGGCGTCGTGGGTGCGGCATGGCGGCGGTCCGGTCGGATGATCCGTCGCGGACGCTAGGCGAGGATCGCGCGAGCCGGCGTGCCGGCCGGCACGGGGGCAGCGATCAAGCCCGCCCCTTCTCCGGCTCGACGGCCCCGGCGTAGCAGCGGCGCACCGCCTTCCAGAAGGCGGCGGCCTCCGCCGGGCTGCATCGCGCCAGCCGCTCCTCGAGCATCGCGCGCGCCGCCGCCGCATCCGGCGAGCGCTCGGCCTCGCCCTCGGACGGAGCGCCACCGCGGTCTCCCCTCCGCCCGTCCCGGCTCAACCGAAATGCCCGTCGCCGAAGCTGCTGCGGCCTTCCAGGGCGCCGTTGGTGAGGTAGTGCAGCAGCGGGTCGATGCCGGCTGCGCGCACGTCGCCGTAGGTCGCCTCGTAGGCGCGGGTGTCGAAGGCGGCGGAGGGGTCGCGGCCTTCGCGCCAGCCGTACTGGTCGTAATGGGCGAGCGGGTCGATGCCCGCCGCGCGCACGTCCCCGTAGGCGGCCAGGTAGCCGTCGGTGTCGAAGAAGGCGTTCGGGTCGCGGCCCTCGCGCCAGCCGTGATCCTCGAAGTGGCGGTAGGCGAAGGCGAAGCTGTCGCCGCCAACGGTGATCGCGGCGCGGGCCACGTCGGGGTTGGCGAGCAGGTAGTACTCGGCGTCGAAGCCGGGATGGACGGTTAGGTCGCTCGCGCGGCCGATGGCGGCGTAGGCCTGCCGGCCCTCGAAGATGCCGCTCGTGAGGTAGTGCGTCAGCGGATCGATGCCGGCGGCGCGCACATCCGGGTTCCGGGCGAGGTAGAGCTCGTTGTCGAAGCTGGCAGAGGGGTCGCGACCCTCGCGCCAGCCGTTGCTGTCGTAGTGCGTCAGTGGGTTGACGCCAGCCGCGCGGACGTCGCCGTTGGCGGCGAGGTAGCCGTTGGTGGAGAAGAAGGCGTTCGGGTCGCGTCCCTCGTGCCACCCGCTTCCGCTGTAGTGGGCGCCGGGGTCGAGATGCGCGCGGGCGACGTCCTGGTTTCCGCGCAGGTAGAAGATGGCGTCCACGAGCGGGTTGCCGTCGAGGCTGCCGTACACGGACAGGCCGAGATCGGCCATGATCCCGAGGTCGACGGTCGAGACACGGTGGGTCTGGCCGGTGGCGAGACCGTAGCCGGACATCAGGTCGGTGGCGATGGCGTCGCTGCGGCTGCTGCCGAGATGGTAGAACTGCTCGGCGTTGCGCTCGGTCGTGACGTGGACGGCGCCGCCATAGGCCGCGACGGCGTTGGCGCCGGTGAAGTCGGCCGAGCCGTCCGCGTTCAGCCGGACGAGCAGATCCCAGGGCGAGGCGGCGTTCGAGAGCGCGCCGGTGTCGTCGTCCCGGTAGCCGATGATGCCGAGCCCGTGCCCGATCTCGTGCTCCAGCACGCCGATGCCGTCGCCCAGGTTGCTCGGCACGGGCGAGGGGTTTGCCGGGTTCGGGTCGAGATAGAGGTAGCGGGTGATGAAGTTCGGATCGATGGTGATCAGGATGTCGGGGGCCGAGCCGTTCGGGTCGATGCCGGTGCGCAGCTCGTGCTCCGCCCCGCCGCGATAGACCATGATGCCGTTCTGGGTGCCGGCGTAGACGCTCGTCGCCGGGCCGCCGTTGGCGGTGCCGATGCTGGTATTGTTCGAGACCGTCACCTGGATGTCGATGGTGCCGCGCCCGTAGAGGTTGCGCGACCACTCCGCCGCGGCGGCGAGCGTATCGGCTTGAAGCGCCGCGTCGTAGGAATGCCCGACGCTGTCGACGACGGTGACCGTGTAGGCGAACGTCACGGCAATCCCCTCCGCGTGTCGCCGGAATCATTGCCCGATTTCGCCGAACGACCAAGAGGGCGCGTCGGCGAAATCCGGGCGGCCGCCGGATTTTCGCAACAGGCGTCCCGGCGGCCTTCGGCGGCGGACCTTGGAAAGGGGGAGGGGGCGCCTCATCTCCCCGTCGCCGTGCGGACGCGGCCGGGGAGGGAAGGGTCACGATGAGTTCCGGCCAACGCCCGAGGGCCTACAGGCTGTCGCGATCCGAGCCCGAGACGGACGGCGCCGCGCCGCCGCGCGTCGCGGAGCGGGCTGCGCCTGAGGTGCGCATCGTCGAGGAGCCGTTCGAGATTGTGGAAGCGGCGGACGGCACGCCGGTGCCGGTGGCGCCCCGGCGCGGCGTACCCTGGGGCTCGCTGTTCCTCGGCGCGCTCGGCAGCCTCGTCGCCATCGCGGTCGGGCTCTCGGTGGAGCGGCTCGTCGCCGATCTCTTCCAGGCGGCGCCCTGGCTCGGCGCCGTCGCGCTGGCGCTCGTCGTCGTGGCGGCGGTGGCGTTCCTCGCCATGGTCGGCCGCGAGGCGGCGGGGCTGCTGCGCGAGCGGCAGATCGAGCGGCTGCGGGAGAAGGCGCTCGCCGCGATCGCGGCGCGGGACCACACGGGTGCCCAGGGCGTCGTGCGGGAGCTGGCCGCGCTCTACGGCGGGCGGCCGGCGCTCGACGGTGCGCGCCATCGGCTCAAGGAGCTCGACGACGCCATCCTCGACGTGGACGACCGGCTCGGCGTCGCCGAGAGCGAGCTGCTCGCCTCCCTCGACCGGCAGGCGCAGGCGGCGGTGGCGAACGCGGCCAAGCAGGTCTCGGCGGTGACGGCGCTCAGTCCGCGAGCCATCGTCGACGTCGCCTTCGTGGTGTTCTCGGCGGCGCGGCTCCTGCGGCGGATCGCCGGGATCTATGGCGGACGCCCCGGCTTCCTCGGCTTCGTGCGGCTGGCGCGGGCCGCCTTCGCGCATCTCACCATCACGGGCGGCATGGCGGTGGGCGAGAGCATGATGCAGCAGGTGCTTGGCCTCGGGCTCGCCGCGCGCATCTCCGCGAAGCTCGGCGAGGGCGTGCTGAACGGCCTGATGACCGCCCGCTTCGGCCTCGCGGCCATCGCGGTCTGCCGTCCGCTGCCCTACGTCCGAGCCGAGCCGCCGCGGCTGGCCGACGTGGCGGGCGAGTTGCTGCGCGCCGCCCCGGAGACCGAGCGAGACAGCGCGAAGCCGCTCTGATCAGAGGTTCTTGAGGAAGCCCGCGAGCCGCATCAGCCCCTCGGGCCACGGCCCGTGTCCGCTCGCGACGTTGATGTGCCCGGCCTCGCCCGCATCGACGATCAGCGAGCCCCAGGCATGGGCGAAGTCCTCGGCCCGCTCGTAGCTGCAATAGGGATCGTTGCGGCTCGCCACCGTCAGCGACGGGAAGCTCAGCGGGTCGCGGGGCACCGGCGCGAAGGCGCGCACGGACTCGGGCAGGTTCGGCGTCTCCTCGACGTCCGGGAAGGCGACGAACAGCGCGCCGCGCACCACGCCGGGGGCGAAGCGCGGCGCCGCCTCGACGCTCGCGACCACGCCGAGGCTGTGGGCGATGAGCACCACCGGCCGCGTCGCCGCCGCGACGGCCTCGACGATGCGGCCGCACCAGGGACCGGGGGCCGGGCTGTGCCAGTCGTCCTGCTCGACGATGCGCGCGGTGGCCAGGCGGCTCGCCCAGCGCGCCTGCCAGTGCTCCTCCTCCGAGCCGCGCAGGCCGGGAATGACGAGGATGTCGCAATCGGCGGTCTTCATGAGGCCCGCGATAGCGCCTCGGCCGGGCTCCGTCGAGGCGCAGCCACCTCGGTGAGATGCGCGGCGATGCCCGTCGAGGCGAGGTTCTTCGCCTTGGCCTCGATCTCGAAATCGGCCCAGGCGAGGTGCCGTCCGACGAGGTCGTTGACCGCCCGGTTCCACATCAGGTCTGAGTGGGCCGCGAGATCGCGCCAGGAATGGCCCGCCTCGCGCAGCGCCGCAAAATCCGGCAGCGCGTCGGCGTCGTGGCTGGGGAGCAGGGCCTCGCGGGAGACGCTGACATGCGCGATGGGGCGGACGCCCCGCCACGACGCCAGAACCCGCGCGATCCGCGGATCATCGGGCTCGATGTATTCGCCGCCGCTCGCGACCCAGTGGTGGTGGAGATCGAGGACGATCGGCACGAGGTCGGAAAGCTTCAGGACCTCATCGAGGCCGAACAGGTTCTCGTCGTTCTCGATCGTGAGCAGGTCGCGGGCGGCCTGAGAGACCAGCGCGAAGTTCCGCCGGAAGCCCTCGACGCCGGGATCGCCCGCGCCAACATGGATGTTCACGTGTGCACCATGCGGGTGCCAGCCGCCGCCGTAGCCCATCATGCCGAACAGGTCAGCGTGGTAGTGCAGCTCGTCCAGACCGTTGGCGAGGGCGGTCTCGCTGCGGGTCGCGATGAGGCAGAACGGGCCGGGGTGGAAGCTGAGGCGCACGCCGCCCGACCGCGCCAGGGCGCCGACCTCGGCGAGCCGCGTCGCCACGAGATCGCGCAGAACGGGCTCCGCGTAGAGCGGAACCGCGAAGGGATGCGTGTAGCCCGGCAGGAGCGAGCTCGCCATGCGCAGCAGCCGCTCCAGGGGCGGGCGCGCCGCCACCCATGCGATCTGCCGCGCGAGCGCGTCGAGGTTGTGGCCGACGATCTCGATCAGCTTGTCCGTCGCGGCCGCAGGGCCAAGCCGCTGCAGGTAGGCGAGGGTGGCGGTGGTGACGTTCATGGCCAGCAGCGCCTCGCGCTCCGCCTTCTTGGTCTTGAAGGGCACCGCCGGCGGGTCGGGGATGAACTTGCAGCAGAAGCCGAGGCGGGGGGCCTCGCCGGTCAAGGTCTCGATCATGCCTCGACAACGCCGCTCGGCCGGATTCGACACCCACCAGATCAGCCGAGGGCGTCGACCGCATCGCCGGCGAGATTCGCCCGCAGCAGACGCTCCTGGTCAGAGAGGACCGGAGCGAGGCGGTCCGGCAGTCCCGAAATCCATGCCGCATGGGCGCGGGCGATGGCGACGGCCTCCTCGACCTCGACCGCTCGGAAGCGCACCGGCTGACCGGTCCGGCGCTGGGCCAGACGGCGCAGATCCGCCGAGATCACGGTGGCGATCTTCGGGTAGCCGCCGGTGGTCTGGCGATCCGCCATCAGCACGATCGGCCGGCCGGAGCCCGGCACCTGCACCGAGCCGGCGACGGTGGCGTCGGAGACGATGTTGAAGCCCTGTGGGCCATGCGCGATCTCCGGCCCGTCGAGCTGGATGCCCATCCGGTCGGCACGGTGCGACACGGTGAAGGTCGACTCGAGAAAACGTGCGATCCCCTCCGGGGTGAAGTGGTCGGCCTGGGGGCCGAGGACGACCCGCAGCGGTTCCTCCGCGTCGAGCGGGAGCGACGGCAGGGCGTGCTCACCCCCAGCTTGCAAGGTCTCGCGCAGGGGTATGCGGTCCCTGGCGCGCAGGGGGCGACCGTCGAGGCCGCCGAGCGCCGCCCGGGCGTGAAGCGAGCGGCTGCCGAGCTGTTCGGGGATCGCGAAGCCGCCGCGCGCGGCCAGATAGGCGAAGACGCCGGCGGGGGACGGTCCCACGGACAGCTTGCCGCCGTCCGGCAGCGTGAAGGACCGGTGATCCGCCACCGGAGTGCCATCCACCCGCAACGTGAGAGGCGCGCCGGCGAGAGCGAGCCGGATGGGACCGCCCGACGCGCGGAAGCGGCCGCCGACGAGGGCGAGCTCGACGGCCGCTTCCCAAGCTGTATTGCCGACGAGGGCGTTCGCCGCGGCGAGGGCGACCGGGTCCATCGCACCGGAGGGCGAGAGCCCCTGCCGCTGGAACCCGAGGCGGCCGCCATCCTGGATCCCGGTCGCGGGCCCGCATTCGACCACCTGAAGCGTCGGGCTCATGCGCGCTCCGCGACAGCCTCGCCCGCCTGCGCCGCCCGGTCGAGGGCGTCCCAGGCGGATGGGTCGGTCGGCACGAAGCGGATGCGGTCGCCGGGCTCGAACAGAAAGACGGGGTCCCGTCCCGGCATGAAGCCCCGCACCGGCGTGCGGCCGAGGAGGTGCCAGCCGCTCGGCGCGGCCACGCTCGCGATCAGGGCCTGCGCCCCGCCGATCGACACGGTCCCGGCCGGCGTCGTCGGGCGCGGCGTCTGACGGCGCGAGAGGGCGAGGGACGGATCGAGACCGGCGAGATAGGCATAGCCCGGCAGGAAGCCGATCATCGCGACGCGATACTCCGGCGCCGCGTGCCGCCCGATCACCTCGGCGCTCGTCAGCCCGTGATGGCGTGCCACGTCGTCGAGATCGAGCCCGAACGCGCCTCCGTAGACGACGGGGACGCGCCAGAGGCGCGCTTCACGCACGCGGGCACGCGGCGTTTCGGCATGGAGGGAAAGCAGTGTCGCCCGAAGGCTCGCCGGATCGGTGAGGCAGGGATCGAAGTGGATCGTCAGGGACCGGTAGGTCGGGACGGTCTCGATGACACCGGCCGGCGCAGTCTCGAGGACCCGCGCTTCGAAGGCCAGAACGGCGGCGTTGATGCCGGGATCGATGCCGGCACCGAACTCGACCGTCAGCGCGGTATCGCCGCAAGGCAGGAATCGGATCGGCACCGGCCCACGGTGAGGCGGACGCGGGGACGACGCAAGGCCGTCCCCGCATCGAGGCTCAGAGGTTGTGGAGCTTGCGCTCGTCCGGAGCGCCGGCCGAGGCGTGGTCTGCCTTCGGATCGATTCCGGCCCTCTCGGCGGCGGTCTGGATGTTGTCGGGATCGAGGGTGTGGCGCACGAAGTCCCGTCCGCGGTCGGCGGCCTCGCGGGCGTACGACAGGCCCTGCGCACGCAGCTCGTCGGCATAGGGGCCGATGCTGCGATCCTCGCTCCGGGTGCGCGGCAGCAGAGATCCGAGCAGCAGGCCGGCCGCGACCCCGACGACGCCGACGAGAAGCGGGTTCTCGTGGACGAACGCCTCGACTTCCGACTGCCGGCGGCGCAGGTGCACGCGGCCCCGGCGGGCCATGTAGACCGCCTGTCGCTGGCGATCCTCAAGGGTCTCGCTCACGCGATCGCGCGTGTCGCGATAGACCTCGCCGGCCCGGGCCCGAGCCTGCTCGACCTTGTCGGCGGCGTAGTCCCGCGCGTCGGCCGCGTGCTCACGAGCGTCGCCGATCAGGTCGGCCGCGCCCTGCCGGGCCCTGTCCGCGAGATCCGCCGCCTTGGCCTGGAGCCCCTCGCTGCGGTCGTCCGCCGTCGAGGCGTAACCCGGAGGACCGTTCACGACGGGATCGTGCTCGCCATGCAGGTCGGGCTGCAGCCCGAAGTCGCGGGACCCGCCGGCCGAGCCCGTGCCGCGGCCGCTTCCCTCGGGGCGGAAGCCGTAATCCTGGGCCTTGTCGTGGGGATCGAGCGACGGCCTACCGGAATGGCCGGTCTCGCCCTCGTGGAGGTCGCGCCGCCCGTCCTGGCTCGGGAGCCCGGCCTCGGCGGCGATGTCGTCGGGGAGGCCGTTGCGGCCGCCGGTGGTACCGGATTCGCTTTTCATGCTCGCCTCCTGCGCGCGGGCCTGCGGGAGGTCGCGGGCCCGGTCGATCCATGGGCACGGCGGGCGCCGCGCCGAACTCAGGTCTGCGTCTCTTCCCCGGCGGCTGCGCCGGGGCGGCGGGTCGGTCGATCGGGATCGTAGACGCGGTCGGCCCCGGTGGTGAGAACCGGCACCCGAGCGGCGGCTTCCGCCTCCCGGCGCAAGGCGTGCGACTTCGTCTCCGTCGCCATCCGGCGCATCAGCCAGCCGACGCCTGCCGCGATCAGAAGCACCGGCACCGGGTTGCGGCGCACCGTCTCCAAGGCCGAATCGTAGACCTCGCTCAGCGGCGTCCGCCGGGCGTTACCGATCATCTCGTCCACGAGGTTCGGCACGGTCAGCCGATCCTGGATACGGTCGATGGTCTCGTCGAGACGGGCGCGGCTCTCCTCGATCTCGCGCTCAAGTTCGTTCATGCCGCTCATCTCAGGAGACCCTCTCGGAAAGCGCCCGCGCATCCTGCTTGACCTGCCGGGTGGTGCGGGTCGGAGCGAGCGTCGACAGGGAGATGGCGCTGCGTCCCCACAGGGCGAGGCCGATGGCGATGACGAGCAGAACGCCGCCGACGATCAGCGCCGACAGCCATTCCGATCCGACCACCGTGGCGAGCCATTTCACGAAGGCGCCGATCAGCACGAGTAGCGATACGACCGCGAAGACGGCGGAGGCCACGAAGCAGCCGAGCCCGAGGACGAGCGTGCGGATGTTGCTCGTCATCTCCGCGCGGAAGAGGGCGATCTCCTTCTGCGCGAGGCTCCCCGTCTCGCGCAGGGCGTCACCCAGCAGCGTCTGGATGTTACCCGGTGGGACCTGGGACGGACCGTTCGCCATGGCCGCCTCAGATGCCCTCGCCGCGGGGCGCGGCGGGAAGGTCGCTGGCGCTGCCCGACGACTTGATGAACCGGGCGGCGACGAAGCCGGCGATGAAGGTGCCGACCGCGACGGCCACCGGCGCGCGGCGGGCGAAGCTCTCCGCCTCGCCGTAGAGCTGCGACAGGCTGCGGTTCTCGATCGAGCCGCCGAGCTGGTCGAGCCCGTCGGCGGCGCTGTCGAAGAAGGCCTTGATGTTCGGGCGATCCTCGAAGCTCTTGCCGGAATCGCGGACCGAGGTGGCGACGCCCTGGATCTGGCGGGCGGCCTCCGCCTTGCGTCCTTCCGCGAAATCTTGGGCCTGGAGACGGGCGGCGTCGAGCAGGGTGCGTCCGCGCTCGGCCGCCTCGTCGGCGATGCCCTCAACGTCCCGCTTCAGCCCCCGCCACTCCTCGCGCTCTGCCGAGGCGGCCGCGTCCGGCGCGGGATGGAGGGGCTCGTTGACGGTCATCGGGTACGCCTCTCGCTCGGGTGTCTACGGCTCAGTAACTTCGGTGGGGAGGCCGAGTTCCGACCCTCCTGCGCTGCTCCGTCACGCCACGTTCAGGAGCCGCCCGGCAGGTTGGTGCGCTCGCCGGTTGGGCCTGAGCCGCCAAGCGCGAGTCGCCGGCGCGGCCGGCGGCCTTTCCCGGTGAGCCGGAGGCGTCAAAGGTCTTGACCACCGCCCTGCGTTCGCGCTTGGCTGAGGCGGAACGGATCGCGCTCGGCTTCCGCGCGTTCCCAGTACACGAGGGTTGTACCGCCTCGCCTGCGGTGAGGGGGTGTGGATCGGAGCCGGCTGAGTGGCACGCCTTGTGATCGTATCGAACCGCGTCGCCGTCCCCGCCGAGGGCAGCGGGGCGGTGGCCGCGGGCGGGCTCGCCGTCGCGGTGAAGGAGGCATTCACCGCCTATGAGGGGCTCTGGTTCGGCTGGAGCGGAAACATCGTCGACCAGCCCTCCGACGAGCCGACCATCATCGACCGCGACCGCATCCAGTACGCCCTCGTCGATCTCAGCCCCCAGGACCACCGCGAGTACTACAGCGGCTTCGCCAATCGGGCGCTGTGGCCGATCATGCACTACCGGCTCGGGCTCGGGGCGTTCTCCCGCTCGGACTATGCCGGGTACAGCCGCGTCAACCGCTTCTTCGCCCAGACGCTGGCCGGGCTGATCGAGCCCGACGACATCATCTGGGTGCACGACTACCACCTGCTGCCGCTGGCCTCCGAGCTGCGCGGGCTCGGGATCGCCAATCCGATCGGCTACTTCCACCACATCCCCTGGCCGGCGGCGGACGTGTTCAACTCGCTGCCGGCCAGCGGCGACCTCCTGCGCGCCATCGCCGACTACGACCTCATCGGCCTCCAGACGGAACCGGACGTCCAGAACCTGACCCGCAACCTCTGCGACACGCTGCGGGCGATCCCGCTCGGCGCCGGGTCGCTGATGGTCGACGGGCGCCGCACCCGGATCCGCAGCTTCCCGATCGGCATCGACGTCGCCGGCTTCAAGGACGCCGCGGAAAAGGCCGCGAGCGACCGCACCGTGCGCGAGACGATCGCCGGCCTGCGCACCCGCAAGCTGATCATCGGCGTCGACCGGCTCGACTACTCGAAGGGCGTGCCCGAGCGCATGGAGGCGGTCGACCGCTTCCTGGCGTCGAACCCCGACCAGCGCGGCAACGTCGTCTACCTTCAGATCGCGCCAAAATCCCGCAGCGACGTGCCCGAGTACGAGCAGCTCGCCCGCGAGGTGAACGAGACCGTCGGCGAGATCAATGGCAACACCGGCGACCCGACCTGGACGCCGATCCAGTACGTCACCAAGGCCTACGCGCGCCCGGTGCTCGCCGGACTCTACCGCGCCGCCCGTGTCGGCCTGGTCACGCCGATGCGCGACGGCATGAACCTCGTCGCCAAGGAGTACGTCGTCGCCCAGAGCGGCGACGATCCCGGCGTCCTCATCCTCTCGAAGTTTGCCGGCGCCGCGCAGCAGCTGCCCGAGGCGATCCTCGTGAACCCCTACGACCGGTTCGAGGTCGCCGAGGCGATCCGCACCGCCCTCTACATGCCCCGCGCCGAGCGCCTCGCCCGCTGGAAGCCCATGGTCGAACGCATGACCCGCGAGGACGTGGACTGGTGGGCGCGCAACTTCCTCTCCGAACTGGAGAACTTCCGCACCGTCGAGCGCGAGCCGCCGACCGCGGCGGCGGCCGCCGAGTAGGTTCCGCCACTGCGCCGACCCGCGATCCCGAAACGAGACCTCGATGATCGCGGTCGATGACGGCCTTGCCGCTCCCCTCGGGGCGCATTTCGATGGCCGCGGCGTCAACTTCGCCCTGTTCTCCGAGCACGCGACCGCCGTCGATCTCTGCCTGTTCGAGGCGGGCGAGCGGCACGAGACACGCACCATCCGGCTGCCCGCCCGCACCGACGACGTTTGGCACGGCTACCTGCGGGGTCTGCTCCCCGGCCAGATGTACGGCTACCGGGTCTACGGCCCCTGGGAGCCGGCGCAGGGCCACCGCTTCAATCCGGCGAAGCTGGTGCTCGACCCCTACGCCCGCGAGATCGCCGGCCGTATCCGCTGGCACGACGCGCTCCACGCGCACCGGCGCAACGCCCACCGGCCGAACCTGATCGACCGGCGCGACAGCGCCGTCTACATGCCGAAGGGCGTCGTGACCGCGCCGGAGGCCGCCGACCTCGCCCTGCATCCGATCCGCCGATCCCTCTCGGAGACGGTGATCTACGAGGCGCATGTCCGCGCCCTGACCATGCGGCACCCTTCGGTGCCGGAGGCGGAGCGCGGCACCTACGCGGCGCTGGCGCACCCGGCGATCGTCGAGCACCTCCTGCGCCTCGGCGTCACCGCCCTGGAGCTTCTGCCGATCCAGAGCTTCGTCGACGACCGCTTCCTCGTGGAGCGCGGCCTGTCGAACTTCTGGGGCTACTCGCCGCTCGGCTACTTCGCGCCGGAGGGGCGCTATCTCGGCGAGGCCGGGGTGGGCGGCCTCAAGGCGGCGATCCGGGAGCTCGGCGCCGCCGGCATCGAGGTGATCCTCGACGTGGTCTACAACCACACCGCCGAGGCGGACCGGACCGGGCCGACCCTGTCGTTCCGCGGCATCGACAACGTTTCCTACTACGTCCTCGACACCGAGAACCCGTACCGGGACGTCGACCATACCGGCTGCGGCAATAGTCTGAACGTCGCTCACCCGCGGGTGATGCAGCTCGTGCTCGATTCCCTGCGCCACTGGGTGAGCGCCTACGGCATCGCCGGCTTCCGCTTCGACCTCGCCTCGACCCTCGGGCGCGACCGGAACGGCTTCTCGCCCCGCGCCGCCTTCTTCCAGGCGGTGGCGCAGGACCCCCTGCTCGCCCGCGTCAAGCTCATCGCCGAACCCTGGGACATCGGCCCCGGCGGCTACCAGCTCGGCGGCTACCCCCGCGGCTGGAGCGAGTGGAACGACCAGTTCCGCGACAGCGTGCGCGGCTTCTGGCGCGGCGATCGGGGCATGCTGCCGAAGCTCACGCAGGGGCTCACCGGCTCGCGGGAGATCTTCCAGCCCTCGGGCCGCTCGCCGCTCGCGAGCGTCAACTATGCCGCGAGCCACGACGGCTACACGCTGGCCGACGTCGTCTCCTACGAGGCCAAGCACAACGCGGCCAACGGCGAGGACAACCGGGACGGTCACGGCCACAACCTCTCCTGCAATCACGGCGTCGAGGGGCCGACCGACGATCTGGACATCCGCGCCCGGCGCGCCCGTCAGGTGCGAAACATGCTGGCGATGATCTTCCTGGCGCCGGGCGTGCCGATGCTGCTGATGGGCGACGAGCGCTCGCGGACGCAAGGCGGCAACAACAACGCCTACTGTCAGGACAACGAGACGAGCTGGGTCGACTGGGAGACCGACCCCGACCCGGCCCTCTCGGATTTCGTCTCGACGCTGACACGCCTGCGGGCGGCGCAGCCGGCGCTGCGCCGGACCCGCTTCTTCGACGGCGCCCGCATCGATCCCGACGAGCCGCAGCGGGACATCCACTGGCTCGCGCCGGGCGGGGCCGAGATGAGCGCCGAGGACTGGGCCGACGAGGGCCGGCGGGTCTTCGGCATGCAGGCCGGAAACGACGATGCCGGACACGACCGCGTCCTGATCCTCGTCAACGGCTCCGACGCGCCCTGCGCGTTCGCGCTGAGTCCGGTGGTCGGCGGCCCCTGGCGCGCGGCCTTCGACTCGACCGCCGGGGATGGGCAGCCGGTGGGGTTCGAACCCGTCGAGGCGGACGGCGAGGTGTCTCTTCCGCCACGCAGCGTGCAGGTCTTTCTCTCGAGCCCCGAGACCGTCTGAGAGCCGGTTGCCGGATGTCCGGACCGCCTTAAGTCCGAGCTGGAACCGGATGCGGCAAGCGGACTTGCCCAGGCAACGGACCCGACGGCCAAGTTCCGGGCGGGCCACGATCGTCTCAAAGCGCCGACGAGGAGAACGCTGGCTTGACTCAGCGCACCCATGAGACTGCCGCGGCGACAGGCTTCGGCACGACGCTCACTGCCGGCGGCGCCGACTTCGCGCTCTGGGCGCCGACGGCGAAGAGCGTCACGCTCCTCGTCGGTGACGACACGTACGATATGCCGGACCAGGGCGGCGGCTGGCGGCGGTTGACGCTGCCCGAGGTGAAGGCGGGAACCCGATACGCCTACCTCATCGACGGCGAGTTGGAGGTGCCCGACCCGGCCTCCCGCTTCCAGCCGGACGATGCCTTCGGGCGCAGCGAGGTGATCGATCCGAACGCCTATGCCTGGAAGGATTCTGGCTGGATGGGCCGGCCCTTCGAGGAGGCAGTGATCTACGAGGTCCATGTCGGGACGGCGACGCCGGAGGGCACCTATGCCGCTCTCCAGGAACGGCTGCCGGCGCTGCGTGATCTCGGCGTCACCGCGATCGAGTTGCTGCCGCTCGCCGACTTCAAGGGGACGCGCAACTGGGGCTACGACGGCGTGCTGCCCTACGCGCCGGACAGCGCCTACGGCCGCCCGGACGATCTGCGCCGCCTCGTCGACGCCGCCCACGGGCTCGGGATGATGGTCTATCTCGACGTGGTGTACAACCACTTCGGGCCGACTGGGAACTTCCTCCACGCCTACGCGAAAAGCTTCTTCACCGAGCGCCACCAGACGCCCTGGGGCGCCGGCATCAACTTCGACGGAAGCGAGGGTGGGCAAGAGGTGCGCCGCTTCCTGATCGGCAACGCCCTCTCCTGGCTCGACGAGTTCCACATCGACGGCCTGCGCTTCGACGCCGTCCACGCCATCCTCGACGATTCCGAACGGCACTTCCTCGGCGAGCTGGCCGAGACGATCCGCGCGCGGCACCCCGATCGCCACATCCACCTCATGCTGGAGAACGAGGCGAACCAGGCGAGCTGGCTCGAGCGGGACGATCAGGGCGCCGCCCGCCATCACGACGCGCAGTGGGCCGACGACCTGCATCATTGCTGGCACGTGCTGCTGACCGGGGAGAGCGCCGGCTACTACGCGAGCTTCGCCGACCGCCCCGTCGAGCATCTCGCGCGCTGCCTGTCCGAGGGCTTCGCCTACCAGGGCGAGCCCTTCCCGACGCTGGACAACCACCCCCGCGGCGAGCCCTCCGGGCACCTGCCGCCGACCGCCTTCGTCACCTTCCTCCAGAACCACGATCAGGTCGGGAACCGTGCGCTCGGCGAGCGGCTGAGCCAGCTCGCCGATCCCGCCAAGCTCGCGCTCGCCCGAGCCGGCCTGCTGCTCGCGCCGCAGATCCCGATGCTCTGGATGGGCGAGGAGTGGTCGGCCTCGGCGCCGTTCCTGTTCTTCGTGGATTTCGCGCCGGACGAGGACCTCAATCGCGCGGTGCGCGAGGGGCGCCGCCGCGAGTTCAAGAGCTTCGCGGCCTTTGCCGACGACACCTCGGTGATCCCCGATCCCACGGAGGAGGCGACCTTCGCCGCCTCGAAGCTCGACTGGGCCGAGCGCGAGCGCTCGCCGCATCGGGAGGTCCTGGCGGATACGACGCATCTGCTCGGCCTGCGCCGCGACACCGTGGTGCCGCTCCTCAAGTCCGGCTATCGCGGCGCCTCGGCGAGCCTGCCGAAGCCCGACGTCGTGGACTGCACCTGGCGCTTCGCGGACGGCACCCTGCGCTTCGTCGCCAACTTTGGCACCGAGGAGCATGCCGTCGACACCGGCGGCGACAGCGTGCTGTGGACGAACGCCCCCGATCCCGGCGGGACGCGCCTGCCGTCCTGGACCGGAGTCTTCCTGACGGGAGCGGCCCGATGAGCGGCGCCCTCCAAAGGCTCGCCGATCTCGTCGGCGTCGCCTCCGGCTACACGGACGCCTTCGGCCAGGGCGTCGAGACCTCGCTGGAGACCCGAAAGGGCATGCTCCGCGCCCTCGGCTTCGCGGTCGGCTCGGAGGAGGAGATCGCGGCGAGCCTCGCCGAGGTCCAGGCCCTTCGGCAGGGGTTGATCCCGCCCTTGATCGCCGTCGAGGCGCGGCGCGCCTCCGAGGTGCCCGTCCGGGCCGAGGGCGGCACCGCCGCTTGGCGCATCGAGGACGAGCGCGAGGGCGTCCGCGAGGGCCGCGAGGCCGTCTCGGCCGAGGGCATCCTGGAACTGCCGCCGCTGACGCCCGGCTATCACCGCATCACCGTGACGGTCGGCGAGCGCAGCGCGTCCGGCTGGATCGTCGCCGCGCCGCAGCGCTGCTGGCGGCCCCGCGCCTACGCGGAGGAAGGCTCGAACGACTGGGGCCTCGCGGCGCAGCTCTACGGCCTGCGCTCGCCGCACAATCTCGGCATCGGCAGCTACACGGACGCCGGACGCGCCGCCCGCGACGCGGGGCTGCGCGGCGCCTCCTTCCTCGGTCTCAGCCCGGTCCATGCGCTCTTCGAGAGCGACCGTACCAAGATCTCGCCCTACTCGCCCTCCTCGCGCCTCTTCCTCGAGACGCTGTTCATCGAGCCGGGCGCGCTGCCGGGCTTCGCGGGCTCACGGGCGGAGGCGATGCTCGCGAAGGCCAGGACGCGCGTCGACGCGCTGCGCGACGCGGCCCTCGTCGACCACGCAGGTATCTGGGAAGTGCTCTCGCCTGTTCTGCGGGCGTACTGGGAGGATTCGGATGCGCGCTCCGGCGCGGATGCGGCGTTCGACGCCTTCCGCGAGGCCGGCGGTGAGGACCTCCGGTCCCACGCGACCTTCGAGGCCTTGTCGGCGCACTTCAAGGCCGAGGGCGCCCACTGGCTCGGCGACTGGCCGGAGGAGTACCGCCGGGCGGGCACGCAGGCCGTCAGCGCCTTCGCGGAAGAGCACGCCGAGGAGGTCGCCTACCACGCCTTCCTCCAGTTCCTGGCGGACCGGCAGCTCGCGCAGGCTGCCGAGGCGGCCCTCGATTCCGGCATGCGGCTCGGCCTCTACCGCGATCTCGCGGTCGGGGCGGACCGGGGCGGCTCGGAGGTCTGGTCGCATCCCGAGCGCTTTGCCGGACATGTCTCGATCGGCGCGCCGCCGGACCTCCTCGCGCCGAAGGGGCAGGACTGGGGCCTTCCGGCCTTCGACCCCCTGGCGATGGAACGGGACGGGCTCGCCGCCTTCCGCGCCCTGGTGCAGGCGAACATGCGCCACGCCGGCGCGATCCGTATCGATCACGCCTTCCAGCTCGCCCGGTTGTTCCTGATTCCCACGGACGGGACGGCCCATGACGGCGCCTACGTCGCGATGCCCTTCGAGGCGATGCTGGCGGTGCTGCGCCTGGAGAGCCACCGCCACCAGTGCCTCGTCATCGCCGAGGACCTCGGCACGGCGCCGCAGGGCTTCTCCGACGCGCTGATGGCGGCGGGGATCCTCAGCTACCGCATCCTCGCCTTCGAGCGGTTGGGAGATGGCCGCTTCAAGGCGCCGGAGGATTACCCGCGCGACGCGCTCACCGCCATCACCACCCACGACCTGCCGACCTTCGTCGGCTGGTGGCGCGGCGTCGACACCGACACCCGCCAGTCGCTCGGCCTCTATGACGCCGACCGCGCCGAGGCCGAGCGCCGCGAGCGCGTGACCGAGCGCGCCCGCCTCACCGAGGCGCTGGCTTCGCAGCAGCTCCTGCCTGGCTACGACCCGCCGGAGGCCGCGCCCTTCGAGGCGGCAACCCGCTATCTCGCCCGCGCCCCCTCGATGCTCACCGCCGTGCAGTACGAGGACGTCGTCTCCGAGCTGAGCCAGGCGAATGTGCCGGGCTCCACGGAGGGCTACCCGAACTGGCGCCGCAAGCTCGACCGGACGCTCGACTCCATCGCCGCCCCCGGCGGGCCGCTGGCCAAGCTCGCCGCGGCGCTGGCTGCCGAGGAGCGCGGGCCGCGCTCCGGCGCGGCGCGGCTCGCGGTGCCGCCGCCGCGGGCGACGTACCGGCTCCAGTTCCACAAGGACTTCACCTTCGCGGACGCGGCCCGCATCGCGCCCTACCTCGCGCGGCTCGGCATCAGCCACGTCTACGCCTCGCCGCTCCAGAAGGCGCGGCCGGGCTCGACGCACGGCTACGACATCGTCGACCACTCGGCGATCAACCCCGAGCTCGGCGGTGAGGAGGGTTTCATCGCGCTGAGCGAGGCGCTGAAGGAGAACGGCCTCAAGCTCCTTCTCGACATCGTGCCGAACCACATGGGCGTCGGCGGGTCCGACAACCCCTGGTGGCTCTCGGTGCTGGAATGGGGGCCGCTCTCGCCCTTCGCCCACGCCTTCGACATCGACTGGGAGCGGCTCGGCGCCAATCGCAACCTCGTCATCCCCTTCCTCGGCGACCGCTACGGCGAGGCGCTGGAGAAGGGCGACCTGGAGCTGAAGTTCGATGCCGCGTCAGGCGCCTTCAGCGTCTGGCACTACGATCATCAGTTCCCGATCCGTCCCCTCGACTATCCGACGGTGCTCGACCGGGTGCTCGCCGCCATGGTCGAGGTGGACGAGGACGCGGCGGGCGGTCTGCTCGGCGTCGCCGAGCGGCTTCGCGCCATGGGCGAGGAGACGAACGCGGAGCGCAGGCAGACATTCCCGGCGGAGGCCGAGGGCCTGAAGCAGCGCCTCGCCGACCTCTACGGCGCCTCGCCCGCGATCCGCGAGGCGATGGCCCGCACCCTGCGTCTCCTCAACGGCCGCAAGGGCCATCCCGAGAGCTTCGGGCCCCTGCACCGGCTTCTGGAAAGCCAGGCCTACCGGCTCGCCCACTGGCGGGTCGCGGCGAGCGACATCAACTACCGGCGCTTCTTCGACGTGAACAGCCTCGCCGGCCTGCGGGTCGAGAAGTCCGACATCTTCCACCGCGCCCACGAGACCGTGTTCCGGCACGTCCGCGAGGGCCGCATCGACGGGTTGCGCATCGACCACATCGATGGCCTTGCCGACCCGCAGGGCTACGCCCGCGCGCTTCAGGCGGCCGTCGGGCCGGGCTTCTACGTCGTGGTCGAGAAGATCCTCGAACCCGGCGAGCGGCTCCGGCCCTGGCCGGTGGCGGGCACGACGGGCTACGACGTGCTCAACCAGCTCGACGGCATCCTCGTCGACCGGGGCAAGCAGGCTCGCATCGAGCGCCTCTACGGCTGGGCGACGGACGCCGACGAGGAGTACGGCTTCCAGCTCCGCGCAGCGAAGGCAGAGATCCTCGAGATCAGCTTCGCCAGCGAGCTCGAGGTCCTCACCAACGACCTCAAGCAGATCGCCGACGCCGACCGGCGCACCCGCGACTTCTCCGTCAACGCCATCCGCCGGGCGCTCATCGAGATCATCGCCCGCTTCCCGACCTACCGGAGCTATCTGCCCTCGGACCTCGACGAGAGCGACGTCGAGCCCGAGGACGTGCGCCTCATCGAGGGCGCCGTCGCCAAGGCGAAGCGCTGGAGCGCGCTGCCCGACCGCAGCGTCCACGACTTCGCCGCAGCGGCACTGCTCGGCGAGGTCGATACGGATGGTCCGGCCCGGCCCGACCCGCGACTCGTGCTGCGGTTCCGCCGCCGCTTCCAGCAGCTTACTGGGCCGGTGATGGCCAAGAGCCTGGAGGACACGCTCTTCTACCGCTACGTGCTGCTGCTGGGCCTCAACGAGGTCGGCGGTGATCCCGGCGAGTACGGGATCACCGTGGAGCACTTCCACGCGCTTCAGGCGGCCCGTGCCCGCGACTGGCCGAACGCGATGATCGCGACGGCGACCCACGACACCAAGCGCGGCGAGGATGCCCGCACCCGCCAGCTCGCCCTCTCCGAGATGCCGGAGGAGTGGGCGAGAGCCTGGGACGCCTGGCGCGAGACGGCGGGCCCGCATCTCACCCGCGTCGAGGGCGAGCCCGCCCCGGACGCCAACGACCAGTGGATGTTCCTCCAGGCGATCCTCGGTGCCTGGCCGCTGGAGCTGATCGACGAGGACGTGCCGGCCGAGGTCGAGAGTTTTCGCGATCGGCTGATCGCCTACTCGGAGAAGGCCCTTCGCGAGGGCAAGCGCCACTCCAACTGGGTGAACATCGACGAGGCCTACGAGGGTGCCGTCCGCAACCTCTTCGCGGCGATCATCGCACCGGGCTCCGCCTTCCTCGCGCGACTGCGGCCGCTCGCCCGGCGGCTCGCCTGCCTCGGCATGATCGCGGGCCTCGGCCGCACCGTCCTCAAGGCAACGCTGCCCGGCGTGCCCGACACCTACCAGGGCACCGAGTTCTGGGATTTCTCCTTCGTCGATCCCGATAACCGCCGCCCGGTGGATTACGGCGCCCGGGCCGAAGCGCTGACCATCGAGGTGCCGGCGGCCGATCTGCTGGCGAGCTGGCGGGACGGGCGGGTGAAGCAGGCCGTGCTGAGCCGCCTGCTCGCCGACCGCGCCGCCGATCCCCGCTTCTACGCCGATGCCGGCTACGAGCCAGTGATCGCGACGGGAACCCGCGCGCAGAACCTCGTCGCCTTCCGCCGGGTCGGTGAGACCTCGGGGGCGAACGACCTGCTCGTGGCGGTGCCGCGGCTGGTCGCGAACCTCGTCGGGACCGAGCCCTGGTCGGGCTCGGCCTTTTCCGGGACGGTGCTGACGCTGAGCGATCCCGGGCGCTGGCACGACCTCGTCACAGGGGCCGAGCATACGGGGGCGAGCCTGGATGCCGGGGAACTCTTCGCGAGCCTGCCCTTTGCGGTTCTGAGGCGCGCGGGCTGAGCCGGTCCGCGCGGCGGATTCGTACCCGCCGACCCGATGAGACAGATGGAAGCGAGGTTCGCATGAACGCACCCACCACAGCCGCGGCCGCCCAGGGGCGGAAGGCGTCGAACGTGGCGGTGCCGGCACTTCCGGTGCGCGTCGAGGGACCGCGCATCTACAACCTGTTCCCGCTGCTCGCCGGCCGCGTCTCCGACTGGACGGCGGACCTGCCGCGCATCGCCGCGATGGGCTTCGACTGGGTCTACCTCAACCCGTTCCACCAGACCGGCGGCTCCCGCAGCCTCTACGCGGTGGCCGATCTCGACCGCCTGGACGAGCGGTTTCGCGACGAGGGCGATGTCTCGGACGACGACCAGATCCGTGCCTTCTGCGAGGCCGCCGCCAAGCACGGCCTGCGGATCATGTCCGATCTCGTGGTCAACCACACCGCGAAGGATGGGCAGCTCGCCCGCGAGCGGCCGGACCTCTTCGTGAAGGACGCGGAGGGCGGGATCGCCAGCCCCGAGGCGGTCGACCCGGACGATCCGTCGATCCGCACGGTCTGGGGCGACCTCGCCGAGCTCGACTACCATTCCGAGCAGGCCCGCCGCGAACTGACGGCGCTCTTCGACGGCTACATCGCCCGCCTTCAGGGGCTCGGTATCGCGGGCTTCCGCTGCGACGCCGCCTACAAGGTGCCGCCGGATGTCTGGCGCGCCCTGATCGGCGGCGCCAAGGCGCGGGACGGATCAAGCCTCTTCGCCGCCGAGACGCTGGGCTGCACCTTCGACGAGGCGCGGGCGACAGCCGGCGCCGGGTTCGACTACCTGTTCAACTCCTTCGCCTGGTGGGACCTGCGCGCGCCCTGGGCGCTGGAGCAGTACGAGCGCCTGCGCATCCTGGCGCCCTCGATCGCCTTCCCCGAGAACCACGACATGGCCCGCCTCGCGGCGGGCGTCACCGGCGGGCCGGAGGAGATTGCCGCGCATCTGCGCAGCCGCTACGCCCTCGCCGCCTTCTTCTCGGCCGGCGTGCTGATGCCGATCGGCTACGAGTGGGGGTATCGCCACAGCCTCCATGTCGTCGACACGACGCCGGACTGGCGGGAGCCGAACAGCGGGGTCGACATCTCCGCCGACGTCGCCGCCATCAACGCGCTGCGCGCCGAGCTGCCGGCCGCCAATGTCGAGGGCGCGCAGGTCCGCCTCTCGGCGCCGGACGCGGGCTATCTCGCCCTCGTCCGCTACGACAGCGGCCATCCGGCCTCGGCGCGGAACGCCGTGCTGGTGCTGCACAACCCGACCGGCCGGCCGCTTCCTGTCGATGCCGGGGCGCTCATCGCGCGGACCGGCGGCGGACTGGCCGATTTCACCGACCGAACCCCCGGCCTGGAGCCGATCGCCTTCGAGCCGGGCCTCTCCATCGACCTCGCGCCCGGCGAGCTCCGCATCCTCGCCGCGGAGGCTGCGGCGGTGCGCGAGAAGCCTTTGAACGATGCCCCCGATGGAAAAGGCCGCGTCGTCATCGAGGCGGTGAGCCCCGAGATCGACGGCGGACGCTCGGCGGTGAAGCGCGTCGTCGGCGAGAGCCTGCGCGTCGAGGCGGATATCTTCTCCGACGGACACGAGATCATCGCCGCGAGCATCCTTTCCCGCGTCGTCGGCAAGAGCGAATGGCGGCGCGACCCGATGGTCTTCGTCGAGAACGATCGCTGGGCCGGCAGCTTCCCGCTCCTGCGCAACGCCCGCTACGAGTACACGATCGAGGCGTGGCGGGATGCCTTCTCGTCCTGGGTTCGCGACACCCTCAAGAAGCGCGACGCCGGCGTCGACGTGCGCCTGGAGACGATCGAGGGCGTGGCGCTGGTCAAGACCGCCGCCGACCTCGCCGAGGGTCGCGACCGCGATCGGCTGACGGCGGTCGTCGCCGCGCTCGCCGCCGAGGAGTCGGGCTCGGCGCTGCAGCTCGACCGCATCCTGGAGCCGGGCACGGCGAGCCTCGTTCGCACGCACTCGGAGCGGGTCAACGCCTCCCGCTATCCGGTGGCGATCCCGGTGATCGCCGATCGGCTCGCGGCGCGATTCTCCGCCTGGTACGAGATCTTTCCGCGCTCGCAGTCGGGCGATCCGAACCGCCACGGCACCTTCGAGGACGTGATCCGGCGCCTGCCCGAGATCCGCGAGTTCGGCTTCGACGTGCTCTACTTCACGCCGATCCATCCGATCGGGCGTACCAACCGCAAGGGCAAGAACAACACCCTGAAGGCACTTGAAGGCGATGTCGGCTCCGTCTACGCCGTCGGCGCGGCGGAGGGCGGACACGAGGCCGTGCATCCCGAGCTCGGGACGCTGGAGGATTTCGAGCGGCTCGTCGCGGCGAGCCACGCGCATGGCATGGAGATCGCGCTCGACTTCGCCATCCAGTGCTCGCCGGACCACCCCTGGATCAAGGACCATCCCGAGTGGTTCGAGTGGCGTCCGGACGGCACGCTCAAGTTCGCCGAGAACCCGCCGAAGAAGTACGAGGACATCTCGAACGTCCACTTCTACGGCGGCGCGCTGCCCTCGCTCTGGATCGAGCTGCGCGACATCGTGCTCGGCTGGGCGAAGCGCGGCGTGCGCATCTTCCGGGTCGACAACCCGCACACCAAGCCGATCCCGTTCTGGGAGTGGATGATCGGCGAGGTGAACGGCCGCTATCCGGACGTGATCTTCCTAGCCGAAGCCTTCACCCGGCCGAAGATGATGAAGAAGCTCGCCAAGGCGGGCTACCAGCAGAGCTATACCTACTTCACCTGGCGCGACACCAAGTACGAGCTCACGACCTATGCCAACGAGTTGGCCGGCGAGATGGGCGAGTACTACCGGCCGAACTTCTTCGCCAACACGCCGGACATCAACCCGTACTACCTCCAGACCAGCGGACGCGCCGGCTTCGTGGTGCGTGCGACGCTCGCCGCGACCCTCTCCTCGGTCTACGGCATCTACAACGGCTTCGAGCTGTGCGAGGCCGCGCCCTATCCGGGCAAGGAGGAGTATCTCAACTCCGAGAAGTACGAGCTGAAGGCCTGGGACTACGACCGGCCCGGCAACATCCGCGAGCACATCGTCAAGCTCAACCGCATCCGGCGCGACAACCCGGCCCTGTGGGACTTCCGGAACGTCACCTTCACCAACGCCTGGAACGACAACATCATCGCCTACGCGAAGACGACGCCGGAGGGCGACAACTGCGTCTTCGTGATGGTCAACCTCGACCCGAAGAACCGGCAGGAATGCGGCTACGAGATCCCGCTCTGGCTCGTCGGCGGGGGCGACGCAGTGGAGGTCGAGGACCTGCTTCAGGGCTACAAATTCGAGCTGCGCGGGCGCGACCACGTCATCGCCCTTGATCCGGCGGAGCGCTCCTGCGTGATCTGGCGCCTCAGGACGCCCCGGCGGGTTGCGGAATGAGGGGCCCCGTGCGACCAGAATCGCTGGCGAGCGAGGGCTTCCGTCGCGGTATCGCCACGGTGATGCGGTCTCGAAGCGTCGACCGCTCGCGCCGCCCCTTCCGGGCAGGCGCTCCCCATCAAGACCCGATGCAAGACTCGGCTTACGAGGCAGCGACGCGATGATCGATCGCAGCGACCCGCAATGGTACCGCGACGCCATTATCTACCAGATCCACGTCAAGTCCTTCTTCGACTCGACGGATGACGGCATCGGCGACTTCAAGGGGCTGACGCAGAAGCTCGACTACGTCCGCGACCTCGGCGTCACGGCGATCTGGCTGATGCCGTTCTATCCCTCGCCCCTGCGGGACGACGGCTACGACATCGCCGACTATCGCGACGTCAACGCCTCCTACGGCACCATGGAGGATTTCCGGGCCTTCGTGGACGCTGCCCACGAGCGCGGCCTGCGCGTCATCACCGAGCTCGTGATCAATCACACCAGCGACCAGCATCCCTGGTTCCAGGCGGCCCGCGAGGCGCCGGCGGGGAGCCCCGAGCGCAACTTCTACGTCTGGTCGGATCGCGACGACGTCTACTCCGACACGCGGATCATCTTCCTCGACACCGAGGTCTCGAACTGGACCTGGGACCCGGTCGCCAAGCAGTATTTCTGGCACCGCTTCTACTCGCACCAGCCGGACCTGAACTTCGACAACCCGGCCGTCCTCGAGGCCGTCATCGAGGTGATGCGCTACTGGCTCGACATGGGCGTCGACGGCCTGCGCCTCGACGCGATTCCCTACCTGATCGAGCGCGACGGCACGAACTGCGAGAACCTTCCCGAGACCCACACGGTCATCAAGAAGATCCGCGCGGCGCTCGACGCCAGCTATCCCGACCGGATGCTGCTGGCGGAGGCCAACCAGTGGCCGGAGGAGACGGCACAGTATTTCGGCGAGGGCGACGAGTGCCACATGGCATTCCACTTCCCGTTGATGCCGCGCATGTACATGGCGATCGCGCGCGAGGACCGGCACCCGATCACCGACATCATGCGCCAGACCCCGGAGATCCCGGAGGGCTGCCAGTGGGCCATCTTCCTGCGCAACCACGACGAGCTCACGCTCGAGATGGTGACCGCCGAGGAGCGCGACTACCTCTGGTCGTTCTACGCCGCCGAGCGGCGCGCCCGCATCAACCTCGGCATCCGCCGCCGCCTCGCCCCGCTCCTCGAGAACGACCGGCGCAAGATCGAGCTGATGAAGTCTCTCGTCCTGTCGATGCCCGGCACGCCGGTGCTCTACTACGGCGACGAGATCGGCATGGGTGACAACATCTATCTCGGCGACCGCGACGGCGTGCGCACGCCGATGCAGTGGTCCCCGGATCGCAACGGCGGCTTCTCCCGCGCCAACCCGCAGCGGCTGTTCCTGCCGGCGGTGCAGGATGCGGTCTACGGCTTCGACGCCATCAACGTCGAGGCGCAGGCCTACTCGCAGACGAGCCTCCTGAACTGGACGCGGCGCATGATCGCGATCCGCAACAACTCGGTCGCGCTCGGACGCGGCACCATGCAGTTCCTCTACCCCTCGAACCGCAAGGTGCTCGCCTGGATCCGCGAGTTCGAGGGCGAGCGCATCCTGTGCGTCGCGAACCTCTCGCGGGCGCCGCAGGCCGTCCAGCTCGACCTGTCGGAGCTGCGCAGCGCCGTGCCGATCGAGCTGACCGGCGGCACCGAGTTCCCGGCCATCGGCGAGCTGCCCTATCTGCTGACGCTGCCGGCCTACGGCTTCTACTGGTTCCGGGTCAGCGCCGCGAACAGCGGTCAGGTCGGGCCGAGCCCCGAGCCGCCCGAGCTGTTCACCCTCGTCCTCACGGGCGGCATCGAGACCCTGATGAAGGGCCGCGAGCGGGTCGCCTTCGAGCGCACCGTGGTGCCGCCCTTCCTGACGAGCCGCCGCTGGTTCGGCGCCAAGGGCTCGCGCATCAAGAGCGTGCAGGTCACGGACTGCGCGCCGATCGAGGACGGCGTCGGCGACGCGCGCTTCCTGATGACGCGGCTCGCCGTCAACCTCGCCAACGGCGAGCAGCAGGACTACTTCGTGCCGATCGGCGTCGACGAGGGCCGCGAGGACGAGGCGCTCATGGAGTTCGCCGTCGCCCGCGTCCGGCGCGGGCCACGCACGGGCCTGATCTACGGCGCCGCCGGCTCCGCGGACTTCGCGATCTGTCTCGTCGAAGGCATGAAGCAGGGCCGCGAGATCGCCACCGAGAACGGCGCGCTCGTGTTCTCGACCACCTCCGCCTTCGACCACGAGCTGCCCTTCGAGGCCGGCGAGGTCCGACGCCTCAAGGCCGAGCAGAGCAACACCTCGATCGCCATCGGCTCGAAGATGATGCTCAAGCTGCTGCGGCGGCTGCAGCCGGGCACGCACCCGGAGGTCGAGGTCGGCCGCTTCCTCACCGAGGAGGCGCGCTTCGCCAACACCCCGGCGCTGCTGGGCACCCTGGAGCACGTCGCGGCGGACGGCACCCGCACGGCGCTCGCCGTGCTCCAGCGCTTCGTCCTCAACCAGGGCGATGCCTGGACGCTGATGCTGGAGGGGCTGCGGCGCGACTTTGACACGGTGGTGCTCGCCCCCGAGAGCGAGGCGCCGGCGCCGGAGGAGGCCTTCGCGCCGCATCTGCGCTGGGCGGAGCTGCTCGGCCGCCGCACGGCGGAGATGCATGCCGCCTTCGCCATGCCCACGGACGATCCCGCCTTCGCCGCCGAGGCGATGGACGAATCCGATCTCGACCTGCTCGCCCGCGACGCCCGCCATCAGGCGAACCGCGCCTTCGCGGCGCTGACGCAGATGATCGAGCGGGGGCTCGACGCCGGCAAGCCGGCCTCGGCGACGCTTCATACACGTCGCGCCGAGGTCGAGCGCCTGATCGACGAGCTCACCGCCCGCCCGCCGAAGGGCGCGTGGAAGATCCGCATCCACGGCGACTACCATCTCGGTCAGGTGCTCGCCTCCGAGGGCGACCTCGTCATCGTCGACTTCGAGGGCGAGCCCTCGCGGCCGGCCGAGGAGCGGCGCCTGAAGTCGACGCCGCTGCGGGACGTCGCCGGCATGCTGCGCTCCTTCGCCTACGGCGCCGAGGCCGTGACACGGCAGATCGCGACCCGCTTCGCCGATGCCGAGGAGCGGGCCCGCCGGGCCTCGATCGCCTGGCGCGGCATGATCGATGCAGCCTTCCTGGCGGGCTACGAGGCGGCCGTCGCCGGCACGCGCGCCGCGGTGGAGGATGCCGACACGCACGACCGGCTGCTGCGGCTCAGCCTGCTGACCAAGGCGCTCTACGAGGTCGATTACGAGGCCAACAACCGTCCCGACTGGATCGAAATCCCGTCTCGCGGGGTTCTCAGCATTCTGGACGAAACGCAGAGAGGCAGCTGAATGACGGAGACCGACGAGACGTTCGCGACCAGGACCGGCGCGTCATCGGGCAAGTCCGGGTCGGCGGGTGTCGCGCCGATCGCCGCGAGGAAGGGCAGGGCGCCGGGCAAGGACGCCTCCGGCACCGGCCTGCATCCCGACGCCGTCGCCGCGATCATGGCGGCCAACCACGGCGATCCCTTCTCGATCCTCGGTCCCCATCAGGTCGGCGAGGGGGCCTGGGAGGTCCGCGCCGTCCTGCCGGACGCGCGGGCGGCGACGCTCATCGTCGGGGACGAGCGCATCCCGTTCGAGCGCCGACACCCGGAGGGCTTCTTCGTCGCCCGCGTCGCGAGCCAGGGCCGGCCGCTCTACGAGCTGGAGCTGGAGGGTCATGACGGCGTGCGCCGCTGCCGCCACGACCCCTACGGCTTCGGCTCCTCCATCGACCAGAGCGATGTCGCCGCGCTCCGGGAGATCGGCACCAACACCGTCTACCGCGTGCTCGGCGCGCATCAGGGCACGCTCGACGGCATCGCCGGCTTCCGCTTCGCCGTCTGGGCGCCGAACGCACGCCGGGTGAGCGTGGTCGGCGACTTCAACGATTGGGACGGCCGCCGCCACCCGATGCGCCTCTGGCAGGATGGCGGCATCTGGGAGCTGTTCATCCCCGGCCTGAAGGCCGGCGGGCACTACAAATACGAGCTGCGCGGGCCCGACGGATCGCTGGTGCCGCTGAAGGCCGACCCCGTCGCGTTCGCCACGCAGAAGCCGCCGGAGACGGCCTCCGTCATGTACGGGCTGCGGGACCGTTCCTGGCGCGACGCGCAGTGGATGGCGACGCGGGGCGAGAAGGACCCGCGGCATACGCCGATCTCGATCTACGAGGTCCATCTCGGCTCCTGGGCGCGTGTGCCGGAGGAGGGCAACCGCTACCTCACCTACAAGGAGCTCGCAGCCCGGCTCATCCCCTACGTGAAGGAGCTCGGCTTCACGCATATCGAGATGCTCCCCATCACGGAGTTCCCGTTCGACGGCTCGTGGGGCTACCAAACGGTCTCGATGTACGCGCCGACGAGCCGCTTCGGCACGCCGGAGGATTTCTCGGAGTTCGTGGATGCGGCCCACGAGGCCGGCATCGGCGTGATGCTCGACTGGGTGCCGGGCCACTTCCCGCTCGATGCCCACGGCCTCGGCCTGTTCGACGGCACGCATCTCTACGAGCACGCCGACCCCCGCCAGGGCTTCCACCAGGACTGGGGCACCTACATCTACAATTTCGGGCGCACCGAGGTGGCGACGTTCCTTGCCGCCAACGCGCGGTTCTGGCTGGAGCACTACCATCTCGACGGCCTGCGCGTGGATGCCGTCGCCTCGATGCTCTACCTCGACTACTCCCGGCGAGCCGGCGAGTGGATCCCCAACCAGTACGGCGGCAACGAGAATCTCGACGCCATCAACTTCCTGAGGAAGACCAACGAGGCGACCTACAGCCACGCGCCGGGCACCATCACCGTCGCCGAGGAGTCGACCTCGTGGCCGGGGGTGTCACATCCGACCTACACCGGCGGCCTCGGCTTCGGCTTCAAGTGGAACATGGGGTGGATGCACGACACCCTGCAGTTCATCTCGAAGGAGCCGATCCACCGGCGCTATCACCACCACGACCTGACCTTCGGGCTGCTCTACGCCTTCTCCGAGAACTTCATCCTGCCGCTCTCCCACGACGAGGTCGTGCACGGGAAGGGCTCGATGCTCGGCAAGATGCCCGGCGACCGCTGGCAGAAGTTCGCGAACCTGCGCGCCTATTACGGCTTCATGTGGGGGCATCCGGGCAAGAAGCTGCTCTTCATGGGCGGCGAGTTCGGCCAGGAGCGGGAGTGGAACCACAATCACAGCCTCGACTGGCACCACCTCGACGATCCGCTGCATCGCGGCGTCAAGGACGTGATCCGCGACCTCAACCGCCTCTACACCTCGACGCCGGCCCTCTACGCCCGCGACACCGAGGGCGCCGGATTCGAGTGGCTGGTGGCCGACGACCAGGACAACAGCGTCATCGCCTGGGCCCGCAAGGGCACCGAGCCGGGGCAGATCGCCATCGTGGTCTCGAACTTCACGCCCGTGCCGCGGGAAGGCTACCGCGTCGGCGTTCCCGCCGCCGGCTGGTATCGCGAGGCGTTCAACTCCGACGCGGAAGCCTATGGCGGCTCGAACGTCGGAAACCACGGCGGTCTCGGCACGGACCCGACGCCAAGCCACGGCCAGGCGCAATCGCTCTCGCTCACCCTGCCGCCGCTCGGAACGATGATCTTCGTGCTCCAGGGATAGGCTGTAGAAGCCTCTCGAAACGAAAAGGGCCGCTCTTGGAAGCGGCCCTTTTCTCGTTCGGGAACCAGCCGACGGATCAGGCGGCGCGCCAGCGCTGGGCCGCGCCGTTGCCCATGGCGCGGCTGTAGAGGCCGGCGTAGCTCGAGGCCGCGAGGTCCCAGCCGAAGGTGCGGCCCATGGCGTTGCGGCGCATCGCGTTCAGGCGCTTCGTCTGCGCGAAGGTCTCGAAGGCGCGCCTGACGGCGCCGGCGAACCCGCCCCCCGAGGTCTCGGAGAAGGTGAAGCCGGTGACGCCGTCCTCGACCGTGTCGGCGAGGCCTCCGGTCTTGCGCACGATCGGCAGCGAGCCGAAGCGCTGCGCGTACATCTGCGCGAGGCCGCAGGGCTCGAAGCGCGAGGGCATCAGCAGGAAGTCGCTGCCCGCGAACATGCGGCGCGCATCGGTCTCGTCGAAGCCGACGCGCACGCCCACCGCGTCCGGACGCTGTCTGGCGAGGCCGCGCAGCGCGTCCTCGAACCGGCTCTCGCCCTGGCCGATGACGACGAGCTGGCCGCCGTTCTCGACGATGGTCGAGGCCATCTCCAGGCTGAGATCGATGCCCTTCTGATGGACGAGCCGCGAGACAATGGCGAAGAGCGGCCCGCGCGAGACGGCGATGCCGAACTGGCGGCGCACGGTCTCGGCATTCGCCCGCTTGCCCTTCCAGTCGTCGGCATCGAAGCGCGTGGCGAGATGCGGATCCGTACGCGGGTCCCAGCTCTCGTCGATGCCGTTGAGGATGCCGGTCAGCCGCCCCTGCGCGGCGCGGGTGCGCAGCAGCCCGTCGAGGCCGCAGCCGGCGTCGGGCGTGGTGATCTCGCGGGCGTAGGTGTCGCTCACGGTGGTGACGTGGGAGGCGTAGTAGAGCCCCGACTTGAGGAAGGAGAGCTGCCCGTAGAACTCGACGCCGTTCATCTGGAAGGCGTAGTCCGGCACGCCGAGGCGCCCGAGGTTCTCGCGGGGAAACAGCCCCTGATAGGCGAGATTGTGAATGGTCAGGACGCTCGGCACGCGGGCACCGCGCCACGCGAGGTAGGCCGGCGCCAGCGCCGCCTGCCAGTCGTTCAGGTGCAGCAGGTCGGCCGCCCAGGCCGGGTCGGCGCCGAGGGCGAGATCGGCGGCGGCGAGGCTGAGGCGGCCGAAGCGGATGTCGTTGTCGGCGAAGTCGCCGCGGGCGTTGCCGTAGGGCGAGCCGTCCCGCTCGTAGAGCTCGGGGCAGAGCAGCACGTAGACCCGCAGGCCGTCCGCCGTCTCGACGAGCCCGAGCTGGCAGGCGGGCAGACCGGCATGGCCTTCGAGGCGGCCGACGACGGGGATGTAGGGAAAGGCGCGGGTGACGCTCGGATAACCGGGAATGAGCACGCGGACATCGAAGTCGCGGCGCAGGGCGCGGGGCAACGCCGCGGCGACCTCGCCGAGGCCGCCGGTCTTCACGAAATCGGCCATCTCCGGCGTGGCGTAGAGGATGCGGGTCTGAAGCGAGGCGCGGATGTCGGGCAAGGCCGAAGAGGGCCCCCGGCGGTCGCCGTGCCGGACCGGTCCTCATACGCCATCACGATCTTCCCGCGGGTCACGACAGATCCGGGCCGAAGCGTTGCCGTGACGAGCCCAGCCGACATGCCAACCCCCTCTGCGCGCGACGGTTCCTTCGCGACGCACAATTCACGCCATCGGCGTGATTAATATTCGGTTCATTTTCGTTGCGTTGCAATAATCAGCCGGCCGCGTCGGCACGCAGGAGCACCAGCCCCTCTGACGGACGCAACGCCGTTCTTCCGTCGATCCGGTCGCCCCCTCGGCCGCCGTGGCTGCACAGGAGAACGGTCCAGGCCGCTCCGTCCGGCAGAGCGCAGATCCGATCTTCGTCGGTGAAGTTCAGCACGATCCGGAAGGTTGCAACGGCGTCGTAGCGCTCGTAGGCGAACACCCCGTCGACTCCCTCCTGGCAGGTCCGGTATGCGCCTTCCGCAAGGGCGGCATGCTCTCGCCGCAATGCAAGAAGGATGCGGTAGAGCGTGAGGATCGACCCCGAGGCATCGCGCAGCGAATCGACGTTCCGCGTGCGGTAGTCGTTCGAGAGCGGGAGCCAAGGCTCGGCGTCGGAGAAGCCGGCATTGTCGCCGTCGTCCCACTGCATCGGCGTCCGCTCCGGGTCGCGCCCGTGGCCCGGCTCGTTGCGCTCCCACGGATCCTGGACCCGCTCCGGCGGGATCGGCACGTGGCCGAGGCCGATCTCGTCGCCGTAGTAGAGCGTCGGGGTGCCGCGCAGGGTCAGCAGCAGGATCGCGGCGATGCGCGCCTGATCCGGGCCGATCCGGGCCGCGATGCGCGGTCGATCGTGGTTGCCGAGCACCCAGTTCGGCCAGCCGCCCTCGGGAAGCGCCGCCTCGTAGTTCTGCACCAGCTCCGCCACGGCGTCGGCCCGCCACGGCGTCTGGATGAGCTGGAAGTTGAAGGGCAGGTCGGCGCAGTCGAGGTTCGGCCCGTAATAGGCGACGAGGCGCTCGATCGGCAGGTAGATCTCGCCGATCAGCACGCGCTCCTCGTAGGCGTCGAGCACGCGGCGCATCTCGGAGATTACGTCGAAGACCTCCGGCCGGTCCGCGGAATAGACCTGGGTGAAGCGGTTGATCTCGGGTTCGTGCGCGAGGAAATCCGGGTTCGCCGGGTTGTCGCGGAAGCCCTCGTCCTTGATGAGGTGCCAGATCACGTCGACGCGGAAGCCGTCCACGCCCCGGTCGAGCCAGAAGCGCAGCACGTCGTGCATGGCCGCGCGCACCGCCGGGTTGCGCCAGTTGAGGTCCGGCTGCTCCCGCAGGAAGGCGTGGTAGTAGTACTGTCCGCTCGCCGCGTCGAAGGTCCAGGCGGGGCCGCCGAAGTTGCTCAGCCAATTGTTCGGCGGCCCGCCGCCGGGCGCCGGGTCGCGCCAGATGTACCAGTCCCGCCGCGGGCTCTGCCGCGAGGCGCGCGCCTCTTGGAACCAGGGATGCGCGATGGAGGTGTGGTTCGGGACGAAGTCGAGGATGACCTTGAGCCGCCGGCGATGGGCCTGCGCGACGAGCGCGTCGAAATCCTCCAGCGTTCCGAAGAGCGGGTCGATGCCGCAATAGTCGGCGACGTCGTAGCCGAAATCCGCCATGGGCGAGGGAAAGATCGGCGAGATCCAGACCGCGTCGATCCCGAGCCAGGCGAGGTAGTCGAGCCGGGCGGTGATGCCACGCAGGTCCCCGACGCCGTCGCCGTTGGTGTCCTGAAAGGAGCGCGGATAGACCTGATAGACGGTCCCCCGCTGCCACCACGCCGTCGGACGGCGGACCCCGGACCCCTCGCTCGCAGCCATCGACGCCTCCGGTTCGAGCCCGTGGGCGTGAGGTTGCCTCGTTCAGGTCCTCTTCAAGAGTCCGTCGTCAAAATCCCGGCCTGTTTCGGTCCAAAGCTCGACACAGGCTCATGGCTGTGTCGACTGGAACACAGATGCCGGGCATGACGTTTGCTGCGCTAACCGTTCGACCTGGAACGGTTCGACAAGCGTTCCGCCTTGCGACACGATGTCGGCTCGACGATCCGGCCACCGGCCAGGAGCGCGATCCGGCCCTACGAGGCCGATTGGGGGATTCACGATGCTGAACGAGGTCCTGCCCGGGCTCGGGCAAGTCGAGGATTCGAAGGGCGCGGGAGACCGGCGCTCTTCCATCGAGCCGGCGCAGCCGCTGCACTCCGTCCCGGCAAGGCCGGTCGCGGCCGACGCCGTGACCGAGATGCGCGAGGCCATCCTCGGCAAGCTCGCCTTCGCCATCGGCAGGAGCCCGGCCAACGCCCGCGAGCGCGACTGGTACGCCGCGACGGCGCTCGCCCTGCGCGACCGGATCGTCGAGGCCTGCGTGGCCTCCGATGCGGCGGTGCCGAACAAGCGCGTCTACTACCTCTCCCTCGAGTTCCTGATCGGGCGCCTCACCTCCGACGCCCTGAACAATCTCGGCCTGTTCGAGACCACGAAGGCGGCGCTCGCCCAGCTCGGCGTCGCGCTGGAGGATGTCGAGGCCGCCGAGCCGGACGCCGCGCTCGGCAATGGCGGGCTCGGCCGTCTGGCCGCCTGCTTCATGGAAAGCATGGCGAGCCTGTCGATTCCGGCGATCGGCTACGGCATCCGCTACGATCACGGCCTGTTCCGACAGTCCCTGGAGGACGGCTGGCAGCGGGAGGCGCCCGAGACCTGGCTCGCCGAGGGCAACCCCTGGGAGTTCGCCCGCCCCGAGGCGACCTACACGATCGGCTTCGGCGGCAGCGTCACCATGAGCATGGCGAGCGAGGGCGTGATCCGCCGCCATTGGGCGCCGGCCGAGACCGTGAAGGCGGTCGCCTACGACGTGCCGGTGGTCGGCTGGCGGGGGCGCCACGTCAACACGCTGCGCCTCTGGAAGGCGGAAGCCGAGTCCGCGATCGATCTCGCGCGCTTCAACGACGGCGACCATGTCGGCGCCGTCGCGGCCCGCGCCCGCGCCGAGGCGATCTCCCGCGTGCTCTACCCGAGCGATTCCTCGCCCGCCGGGCAGGAGCTGCGCCTGCGCCAGGAGTACTTCTTCACCTCGGCCTCGATCCAGGACCTCGTGCGCCGGCACGTGGCCGAGCGCGGCGACGTGCGCTCGCTCGCCGACCACGCCGCGATCCAGCTCAACGACACCCATCCGGCCATCGCCGTGCCGGAGCTGATGCGCGTCCTCCTGGAGGATCATGCGCTCGGCTGGGAGGATGCCTGGGACGTCACCACCCGCACCCTCAGCTACACCAACCACACCCTCCTGCCCGAGGCGCTGGAGACTTGGCCGGTCGAGCTGATGGAGCGGCTGCTGCCGCGCCACATGCAGATCATCTACCTCATCAACTGGATGCATCTCGAGGAGCGCGGCAAGAGCGGCCAGGGCGGCGCCGAGCATCTCGCCGCCGTCTCGCTGATCGACGAGACCCATGGCCGCCGGGTGCGCATGGGCCACCTCGCCTTCCACGGCTCGCGGCGGGTCAACGGCGTCTCGGCGCTCCACACGGACCTGATGCGCTCGACGGTCTTCAAGGACCTGCACGCGCTCGATCCGGATAAGATCGTCAACAAGACCAACGGCATCACCTTCCGCCGCTGGCTGCACAACGCCAATCCGGAGCTGACGGCGCTCGCTGTCGAGGCAGTCGGGCCGGGCGTTCTCGACGATCCCTCGCTCCTGCGCGGGCTCGATGCCTTCGCCCGGGATTCCGAGTTCGTCCGCCGCTACGCCGCCGTCCGGCGCGGCCGCAAGGAGGCGCTCGCCGTCATCGTTTCCGAGCGCACCGGCATCGACATCGATCCCTCGGCGCTGTTCGACGTGCAGATCAAGCGCATCCACGAGTACAAGCGCCAGCTCCTGAACATCCTGGAGACGGTGGCGCTCTACCAAGCCATCAAGGCGGAGCCGCACCGGGACTGGACGCCGCGGGTCAAGATCTTCGCCGGCAAGGCGGCCCCAAGCTACGTGCGCGCCAAGCTCATCATCAAGCTCGCCTGCGACGTGGCCCGCGCCGTCAACGACGATCCGGAGGTAGCCGGCCGCCTCAAGGTCGCGTTCCTGCCGAACTACTCGGTGAGCCTCGCCGAGGCGATCATCCCCGCCGCCGATCTCTCCGAGCAGATCTCGACCGCCGGCATGGAGGCCTCGGGCACCGGCAACATGAAGCTCGCCCTCAACGGCGCGCTGACCGTCGGCACCCTCGACGGCGCCAATGTCGAGATCCGCGAGCACGTGGGCCCGGAGAACATCTTCATCTTCGGCCTCACCGCCGCCGAGGTGCTCGACCGGATGCAGGAACCGGGCTACGCGCAGGCGGCCATCCGGCAGTCGCCGCGTCTGGCCGCCGTTCTCGACATGATCGCGTCCGGCCGCCTCTCCCCGGAGGATCCCGGCCGCTACCGCGCCCTCGTGGACGACCTGCGCTACCGCGACCAGTACCTGCTCACCGTCGACTTCGACGACTACTGGCGCGCCCAGCGCGAGATCGACCGGGCCTGGGCCGAGCCGAAAGCGTGGTGGGCGAAGGCAGTCCACAACACGGCGCGGATGGCGTGGTTCTCCTCCGACCGCTCCATGCGGGAATACGCCGAGGAGATCTGGCGCGTGCGCGTTGCATAATGCGCGTTCCGGCGAAGCAATCTCTGCTTCGCCGGAGGAATGCGCGCCGCGACGGGGAGCCGCGTCCGCCCCTATGCGGGTCGGGTCGCACGGCTCCGAGGCGTCTCAGCCTTCCGGCAGCACCACGGCGTGGCAGCGGGCGCCCGCCGCCGCCGCCAGGACCTCCACGGCCTCGACCGCCGCGCGACCGGCGCAGACATGCACGACGTCGGTCGTCAGCAGGTGCGGGACATGGGCCGTCAGAGGCCCCGGACGCACGTCCGGCGGCCGCTGCCGCGAGCGCGTGCTGGTGAGGGTGATCCGGCTCACGCCGGTCGCCCGCAGCCAGTCGAGCGCCGGGCGCATGTAGAGGTCGAGCGGGTCGGTGGCGCCGACCACCAGCGCCATCTCGCGATCCATCTCGATGTAGCGGGCCGCTCTGGCGATGGACCACGCCTGCGCGAAGCCGCACCCTTCCGACACGATGACCAGGCGGCCGCCGCCGGTGCGATAAGCGGCGCGCCCCTCGGGGCCCGTGGCTTGGACCGGCGCCCGGAGCGCGATCTCGGTTCCAAGCCGGTCGCCGAGGCTCGGCTCCGCGCCGCCGCGCGGCAGGTGGAAGACGAGCTCGTTCAGCTCGGCGCTCCCGTCGACCCGCAGCGTCGGGCAGAGGAGCGACGGTTCCTGCCCCTCGAAGGCGAGGCCGACCTGATGGCCCGGCTCCAGCTTCAGCGGGCGCCGCAGCGTCACCACGGCCTGTACGACGTGCGGTGAGAGGGCGGCGACCTCGGTGAGCGTGCCGGGCCGCGTCTCGACGCGCACCGGCGCCGCGCTCTCCGCGCGCGGTGCCTCGGCGGCGAGGGGCAGGGCCGCGAGGCGGCTCGGCTCCGGCCGGATTCCGCGTGCGGCCGAGCGGCGCGGCGACGGTCCCGGCCCCTGGCCGAGCATGGCCGTGCCGTGCGCACCCTGGACGGGTGCGATCATGCCGTCGGCCACGGCGGCCTCGACGGAGGTATCGCCCGGCGAGACGCGCACGGCGCGTCCGTTGACGACGAGTGAGCAGCGCCGGCTCATGCTCGGCTCTCCGAGATCGTGCGTCGCGGCCGGCTCAGGCCGGCACGCGCTGAAGGTCGTCGCCGCGGCGGCGCTCGGAGAGGGCTCGGAGGCGCGCGCGAAGGCCTTCCGTCTCGGCGCGCTCCGCGACGAGAACGGCCTTCATGATCGCCACCTCGGCCTGCATGCGCTCGAAGCTGCCGTCGGGGCGGGCGGGCACCTCCCGGACGGGCATCGTTTCCGAGCGCCGGGCGGCCTGGATCGGGCGGATCATCACGCGACGCACGATGTCGCTGCTCCGCCGCTCGCGAGCCCTTCGCGCCGTCTCGATCATCGCGCCCACTCCGCGTCCGCTCGCCGCCGCGATGCGGCGTCCGGGGAAGCATTCAGCGCGTTTATGGTTAAGGCGGCTTTAAGTCGATCCGCGAAACACGGTCCCGTCGTGTCTCAAGCGACTTCCTGCGCGGCCCCGACGAGCTGGCGCGCCTGCTGGCTCGTGAGCGGATCGCCGAATGCGTAGCCCTGCGCGTACTCGCAGCCGAGCTCGGCCAGCACCTGGGCGTCCTCCTCCGACTCCGCGCCCTCGGCCACGATGGCGAGGTTGAGCTCGCCGGCCATGCGCACGATGGAGCGCAGCATGGTGCTCTTCCCGGCCGCCGCCTGCCGCACGAAGCTCTGGTCGATCTTGATCATGTCGAAGGGGAAGCGCTGGAGATAGGAGAGCGCCGTGTAGCCGGTGCCGAAATCGTCGAGCGAGAGGCCGGCGCCGAGCGCGTGGATGCGCTCCAGCATCTGCGCCGCGTATTCCGGGTTCTCCATCACCAGCCCCTCGACGAACTCAAGCTTGAGCGAGCCCGGCAGCACGCCGGAGCGGGCGAGCACGGTCTTCACGTCGTGCAGGAGGTCGTGGCGCAGGAGCTGGCGCGAGGAGACGTTGACGGTGGCGAAGATCGGCGGCTCGACCTCCAGCGCCCGCTGCCAGACGGCGAGCTCCAGGGCCGCCCGCTCCAGGGCCAGGATGCCGAGGTTGACGACGAAGCCGCTCTCCTCGGCGACCGGCATGAAGGTCGAGGCCGGCACGCGCCCGAGCTTCGGGTGGTCCCAGCGCAGCACCGCCTCGAAGCCGGCGACGGTGCGGTCCTCCAGGCGGACGATGGGCTGGAACAGCACCTTCATCTCGCCGCGCTCGACGGAGCGGCGCAGGTCGCTCTCCAGCATCAGCCGGTCGGAACGGTCGGCGCGCATGGTGGCGCGGAACACCTCGCTGCGGTCGCCGCCGCCGCGCTTGGCCTGGATCATCGCGAGCTCGGCGTTCTTGAACACCTCCTCGCGCTTGTGGACCGACTCCGCCTCGTAGAGGGCGATGCCGACGGAGACGGTGAGGAAGATCTCGCGATCGGCGTAGGTGATCGGCGTGGCGATGGTCCGCCGGATCATCTCGGCGAAGGCCAGGATGCGGTCCGGGTCGCGCTCGGAGACGAGGATCACCGCGAACTCGTCGCCGGCCACGCGGGCGAGCGTATCCTGCGGGCGCAGCAGCCGGCCGAGGCGGCGCGAGAGGGTGAGCAGGATGGAATCGCCCGCCGAGAGGCCGATGGCGTCGTTCACCGCCTTGTAGCGGTCGATGTCGAGGACGATCACGGTGGGCTTCAGCCGCGCGTCCTGCGCGGCGAAGGTGAGGGCGGCGTCGAGCCGGTCCTGGAAAAGCTCCCGGTTCGGCAGGCCGGTGAGGCTGTCATGGACCGCGTCGTGGAGCAGGCGCTCCTCGGCGGTCTTCACCTCGGTCACGTCGGCGAGCGTGCCGACGATGCGGATGACCTCGCCGTCGGAGCCGATCACCGGCCGCGCCTTCAGACGATACCAGTAGTAGGCCCCGGCCGCCGCCCGCAGGCGGAAATCGTGGACGATGCGGCCGCGCCGCTCCTCGATCACCGTGTCGAGGGCCGCCGAGTAGCGCTCGACGTCGAAGGGGTGGAGCAGGCCGAGCCAGTTCGAGGCCGGGCCTTCGAGCGCGCCGCGCTTCAGGCCGAGCTGGCTCTCGACCTCCTGTCCGGCGAAGACCCGGTCGCCCGGCACGTCCCAGTCGAAGACCACGTCCCCGGCCCCCGTCAGGGCCAGCGCCCGGCGCTCGGTGTCCGAGACGAGCGCGTGGGTGAGGCTGCCGCCGGCGAAGGCGTGCTGCATCACCGTGAAGCCGATCAGCATCACGATCAGCACGAGGCCGCCGATGAGGGCCGGCTGCACGAGGTCGCTGCCGATCTGGCCGGTGATGGCGAAGCCGGCGGCGGCGACCCAGACGAGGAGCAGCGTCCAGGTCGGCACCAGCAGGATGGCGCGGTCGTAGCCGTTATGGGCGGCGAGGTAGACGATGAGCAGAAGCCCGACGCCCGCCACCGCCGCGATCGAGATGCGTGCCACGCCCGCCGCCACCGGCGGGTCGAAGGCGGCGAGCGCCACGAGGCCTGCGAGGAAGGCGAGCCAGAAGAAGGCCACGTGGCTGTAGCGCACGTGCCAGCGCGACAGGTTGAGGTAGGCGAACAGGAAGACGAGGAGCGTGGCGCCGAGCACGGCTTCGGCGGAGGCCCGATAGACCCGCTCCGCCAGCTCGGTGACGGGGAAGATGCGCTGCAGGAAGCCGAAATCGATGCAGGCATAGGCCAGGACCGACCAGGCCAGCGCCGCGGCGGCGGGGAAGATGATCGCGCCCTTGACCACGAAGATGATCGTCAGGAACAGCGCCAGCAGGCCGGCGATGCCGATGATGATACCCTTGTAGAGCGTCAGGCCGGTGGACTTCTTCCGGTAGGCCTCCTGATCCCAGAGGTAGACCTGCGGGATGTTGGGACCGCGCAGCTCGGCGACGAAGGTGACGGTCGTGCCGGGATCGAGGGTGATGACGAACTGGTCGGCCTCCGGGTTCTCGTCGCGCTCCGGGCGGATACCCTGGCTCGCGGTGATCGCGGCGATGCGCGAGCCGCCGAGATCGGGCCAGACCACGCCCGAATCCACCAGGCGGAAGTGGGGAGCCACGAGCAGCCGGTCGATCTGCTCGTCGGTGTCGTTGGTGAGCGCGAAGACCATCCAGTCCGGGCGGGCGCCGGCATCGCGGGCCTTCACCTGGATGCGGCGTACGATGCCGTCCTTGCCCGGCGCCGTGGAGATCTGGATGAGGTCGCCGTCCGAGCGGTAGCGCTCGATCGCCCCCGTCAGGTCGATGACCGGCGCGTCGAGCGTCACGCGCACCGCCTCGACGGCGCGCGCCGGCACGAGGGCGCCGAGCAGAAGGACGAGCGTGAGGAGGAGAGTGCGCACCAAGCGAGGATTCCGGCCGGGCCAGCGTCAGCGAATACGGCTCAGGTTACGCGCAGTCGTAGAAGCGGGGTCTCGCGCGGGCAAGGTGCGCGAGCCGTCCCGACGGCGCGGCCCACGTCTTCTTCGTGCGAGGCCGGGCCCCGGATCGCGCGGGTTTGCGGCCAAAACATGCTCCGGTCGCGCACGCAGAGCGTGTCAGGCGGCGCGAAGGCCGTCTGTCACATGTCCGAGGGTGGGCAGCTTGGCGATCGGTCCGATGGCGGCGAGCGTCGGTGCGCCGTCGAGCAGCGCGGCGCCGGCGGCGCGCACGTCCTCGACGGTGACGGCGTCGACCTTGGCGACGACCTCCTCGGTCGGGATCACCCGGCCCCAGGCGAGAAGCTGCCGGGCGTTGCGCTCGATGCGTCCGCCGGGCGCCTCGAGGGCGGAGAGCAGCGACAGCTTGAGCTGGGCGCGGGCGCGGGCGATCTCGACCTCCTCGACGTCCCGCGTCGCCCGGCGCAGCGCGGCGAGCGTCACGTCGATCAGCTGCGGGATGTCCTCGCCCGCCGTGCCGGCGCCGATGCCGAACAGGCCGCAATCCGAGAAGGGCCAGTGGAAGGCCTGGATCTCGTAGGCGAGGCCGCGGGTCTCGCGCACGTCCTGCCAGAGCCGGGAGGTGAGGCCGCCGCCGAGCACCTGCGAGAAGATGTGCAGGGCGTAGTAGGTCTCGTCGCGGAAAGAGACGCCGGGCAGGCCGAGCACGAGGTTCGCCTGCTCGAGCCGCCGCTTCATGCGCCGCTCGCCGCCCCGGTAGACGCCCGGAACGGTCGTCGCGTCCGACGAGGCCGGGCGCGCGCCGAGATGGCGGCCGGCCGCCTCGACGATCGCGTCGTGGTCGACGGCGCCGGCGGCGGCGAGCACCATGCGGTCGGGCGTGTACTCGCGGGCGAGATAGCCCTCGATCGCCGCGCGGTCGAAGCTGCGGATCGTCTCGGGCCGCCCGAGGATCGGCCTGCCGATCGGCTGATCGGGGAAGGCGGCCTCCGCGAAGGCGTCGTAGACCACGTCGTCGGGGGTGTCCTCGACGGCGGCGTATTCCTGCAGGATCACGCCCTTCTCGCGGGCGAGCTCGCCCTCCTCGAACACCGAGTTGGTGAGGATGTCGCCGATCACGTCGAGGGCGACGCCGACATCCTCGCCGAGGACGCGGGCGGTGTAGCTGGTGCCCTCGGTGCTGGTGGCGGCGTTGATCTCGCCGCCGACGTTCTCGATGTCCTCGGCGATGCGGCGGGCGGAGCGCGTCGCCGTGCCCTTGAAGGCCATGTGCTCGATGAGGTGGCTGAGCCCATGCTCCTCCGGCCGCTCGTGCCGGGAGCCGGCCCCGACCCAGACGCCGAGGGTGGCCGTGGCGATGCCCGGCATCGCCTCCGTCGCCACCGTCAGGCCGTTGTCGAGTCGGCTGATGCGCAGGCCCGGCGAGGCGCCATGCGTCGAGAAGTGGTGGTTCATGCTCAGGCGCCCCGCGTGATGCGGGCGCGCTCGCGGATCAGCGCCTCGACGGCCGCCTGATCGTTGGCGACCTCGGTGACGCGCTCCGGCCGGTCCATCAGGTCGGCGAGGTGCGGGGGCAGGGCAGGGCGCACGCCGCTCGTCGCCCGCTCCACCGCGTCGGGGAACTTGGCCGGGTGCGCGGTGGCCAGCGCCACGACCGGCGTCGCCGGGTCCTTCGCCAGCAGGCGCCGGCCGGCCCGCACGGCGATGGCGCTGTGGGGGTCGAGCACCACGCCGGTGGCGGCGTGGGTCTTGCCGATCTCGTCCATCACCTCCGGCTCGGGCACGGAAGCGGCGTCGAACTCGGAGCGGACCCTCTCGAGCACGTCCGGTGGCACGGTGAAGCCGCCCGACTGCTTCAGACCCGCCATCAGGCGCCCGAGCTGCGTCGCGTCCCGGTCCAGAGCTTCGAACAGAAGACGCTCGAAGTTCGAGGAGATCTGGATGTCCATGGAGGGCGAGGTGGTCGGCTGGACGCCGCGCAGCTCGTAGGCGCCGTGCTCCAGGGTGCGCGCCAGGATGTCGTTGGCGTTGGTGCCGATCATCAGGCGGCCGATCGGCAGGCCCATGCGCTTGGCGACCCAGCCGGCGAGGATGTCACCGAAGTTGCCGGTCGGCACCGCGAAGGACACCTCGCGATGGGGTGCGCCCAGCGCCACCGCGCTGGTGAAGTAGTAGACCGCCTGCGCCGCGACCCGCGCCCAGTTGATCGAGTTGACGCCCGACAGCCGCACCGCGTCGGCGAAGTCCGCGTGCTGGAACATCGCCTTCACGATGTCCTGGCAGTCGTCGAAGGTGCCGTGGACGGCGAGCGCGTGGACGTTGTCGGCGCCGACGCTCGTCATCTGCCGGCGCTGGACGTCCGACACGCGGCCGTGCGGGTAGAGGACGAACACGTCGACCTGATCGAGGCCGCGGAAGGCCTCGACAGCGGCGCTGCCGGTATCGCCGGAGGTCGCGCCGACGATGGTCGCGCGGGCGCCGCGGGCGCGCAGCACGTGGTCCATCAGCCGCCCGAGGAGCTGCATCGCCACGTCCTTGAAGGCGAGCGTCGGGCCGTGGAAGAGCTCCAGAAGGAAGAGGTTGTCGTCGAGCTGCGTCAGCGGGCAGATCGCGCTGTGCCGGAAGGTCGCGTAGGCGGCCTCGATCATCGCGTCGAGATCCGCATCGGCGATCTCGCCGTCGATCAGCGGACGCAGCACCCGCTTGGCGGCGTCCGCGTAGCGCAGGCCGGCGAGCCCGGCGATCTCCTCCCGCGACAGGCGCGGCCAGCTCTCGGGCACGTAGAGGCCGCCGTCACGGGCGAGACCGGCGAGGAGGGCGTCGGAAAAGCAGAGCGGCGCGGCGTCGCCGCGGGTCGAGACGTGGAGCAAGGGGGCCTCCGGCAAGGCGCCCCGTCTACACGAAGGCGGCGGCGGTGTCGAAGCGCCGGACCGGCCGGGCGGTCAGGTATTGGTGCCCGCCGCGCGGGTCAGGCGGCAGCCGGTGATGCGCCACGTGCCGTCCGCCTGGCGCTCCACGCCGTACTCCGCCTCCCAGTCGATCCCGTCCTCGTCCTGGATCCGCGCGCCCTGGCGCAGGGCGTCGCCGCCCGTCTCGCGCGTGTCGGCGAAAGCGAAGCTGCGGTGACGGTAGACGGCCCGGTACTGGGTGCGGACCATGCCGAGGAACACCTCGGGCGTCGGGAACAGCGCCTGGATGCCCGGTGCCGCCTGCGCGTAGGCCGCGCCGGCATCGTCCCGCCCGAAGGCCTCGACCTGCCGGGTGATGGCGGCGCGGGCGGCCATGCGGTCCGCCTCGTCGAGGGCGAGCGCCTTCGACGCCATGCCGGAGAGAAGGAGTGCCGTCAGGACGGCTCGGGGCTTAGCGCGCATCGGACGTCTCCGCGGACATCCGGGAAGTAGATGGGCTCGCGCCTCCGGCAAGCGCCTGCGCTACCGCGCCCGCAGCCGGCCCCAGGCGAAGACGGCGAAGACGCCGATCAGGCAGGCGGCGATGCCGAACCAGGTGAAGGCGTACTGCATGTGGTTGTTGGGAAGGTCGACGCGCAACTGTCCGCCCTGGGGCCAGGCGGTCGCCGGAACGCCCGGCGCCTTCGCGGCGTCCGCCTCGATGAGATACGGGGCGACCGCTCCGAGCCCGCGCGCCGCGGCGATCGCCGGCACGTCGCGGGTGAACCACTCGCCCTTGACGGGATCGGATTCAGGCACGAACGCGCCCCGCGTCTCGCTCGCCCGCAGGAGGCCCGTGACCGTCGTCTCGCCCTCGACCAGCCCGTCCGCCCGGTCCTCCCGGCGCTTGAGCTCGGTCGGCACGAAGCCGCGATTGACCAGCACGACGCTGCCGTCGTCGCGCTTGAAGGGCGTGATCACGTAGAAGCCCTGCCGGGCGCGCCCCGGCACGGTGCCGGGCGCGAGCCCGTGCACGAGCGTCTCGGCGCCGTTGTCGAACCGGCCGGCGACGGCGACGTGACGGAACTCGTCCCGCGCGGGCTGCCACTCCGCCGGTGCCGGCGGCGCCTCGGGCGCGGCGCGGGAGCGCTCGACGATGCGGGCGATCAGCGCTTCCTTCTCGCCCTTGCGGGTGAGCTGCCAGGTGCCGAGCCCGAGCAGGATCGCGAGGCATACGAGCGTCGCGATCCCCGGTGCGGCGAGCGTGCGGAACGCCCCGCGTCGGGCGGCCGGCTCGGGGCTCACCGCTGGAAGCGCCCCTGCTCGGCCTTGTTGGCGTATTGAAGCGCGATCAGCATCCCCTTCAGCGGCCGCACCAGCAGCAGGCTGAGGCCGATGGAGAGGGTGCCCGCGACGAGGGCGTGCACCCACATCGGCGGCTCGTAGGCGATCTCCAGCCAGAGGGCGAGGCCGACCACGACGAGGCCGACGATCGACATCACGAAGAAGGCCGGGCCGTCCGCGGAATCGAAGCCCGCATAGTCGAGCCCGCAAGCCTCGCAGGACGGCCGCAGGGCGAGGAATCCCTTGAACAGGTGCCCTTCGCCGCAGCGGGGGCAGCGGCCGCTCAGACCGGTCGGGATCGGGGCCGGCCGCATCTCGGGAGGTGTCATCGGGATCGCTCCTGGCGCCTCGCCGCCGGAAGGCGGCGCCCTGCGCCTGATATGGGACCGTTTCTCACGAAAAAGGGCGGCCCGAGGCCGCCCTTTCCGCACAGCCGCCATGCGTCGGATCGCTGCCCTCAGTGGGCGGCGTGGCCGATGCCCGAGCCCCAGACGTAGATCGCGGCGAACAGGAACAGCCACACCACGTCGACGAAGTGCCAGTACCAGGCGGCGAACTCGAAGCCGAGATGCTGCCGGGGCGTGAACTGGCCGAGATAGACCCGGTACAGGCACACCGCGAGGAAGATGGTGCCGATGATGACGTGCGCGCCGTGGAAGCCCGTCGCCATGAAGAAGGTGGACGAGTAGATGCTGCCCGAGAAGCCGAAATGGGCGTGGGCGTACTCGTAGGCCTGGCAGGCGCTGAAGATCACGCCGAGCAGGATCGTCAGCCAGAGACCGTACTTGAGGCCCTTGCGGTCGCCCTTCAGCAGGGCGTGGTGCGCCCAGGTGATCGTGGTGCCCGAGGTCAGCAGGATCAGCGTGTTGAGAAGCGGCAGGTGCCAGGGGTCGAAGGCCTCGATCCCCTTCGGCGGCCAGACGCCGCCGGTGAACTCCACGCGGGTCGGCTGGATCGGGTCGGCGGTGTAGAGCGCCGCCTCGAAGAAGGCCCAGAACCAGGCGACGAAGAACATCACCTCGGAGGCGATGAACATCATCATGCCGTAGCGGTGATGGAGTTGGACGACGCGGGTGTGGTCGCCGCTGTTGGCCTCGTGGACGACGTCCTTCCACCAGGACAGCATCGTGAAGAGCACGCCGATAACGCCGGCGCCGAAGATGTAGGGGCCGGGGCTCAGGGTGCCGACTTGGAGGCTCTTCATCCAGAACACGGCGCCGAAGGCCATCAGGAAGCCGGACATGGCGCCGATCAGCGGCCACGGGCTCGGGCTCAGGATGTGAAAATCGTGGTTCTTGGCGTGCGCCTCGGCCATCGTCCCGTCTCTCCTCGCCCCCGGCCTTCGCGGCTCGGCTGTTATCGTTTCGATCCCGGGGACACGGCCCGCGAGGGCCCGTCCCGAAAGTCCTTATGTCCGCCCGCGTCTATTGTCACGCTTGCCGCGCGTCAGAAACGCGTCTCCCGCTTCGCGGCACCCGTGCCTGCGACCGCAGCCTGCGCCGGCACGCCGTTCTTGGCAGCGAAGTAGGTGTAGGACAGCACCATCTCGCTGAGATGGCCGGTGTTCGAATCCTCGCGCATCGCCGGCTCCACGTAGAACACCACGGGGAAGTCCATGGTCTCGCCGGGCTGCAGGGTCTGCTCGTTGAAGCAGAAGCACTGCACCTTCACGAAGTAGCCGCCCATCAGCTCGGGCTGCACGTTGAAGGTCGCCACGCCGGTCGCTGGCACGGGGCCGTCGTTGCGCACGCGGAAGAAGACCGTGGTCGTCTCGCCGAGCCACGCCTCGACCTTCGGGGTCTCGGCCCGGAAGCTCCAGGGCAGGCTCGAGGCAACGTTGGTGTCGAAGCGAACGACGAGGGAATCGCCCGAGCGCGCCACGGCGGCGCTCGGCGCAGGCCCCTGGCGCGGCGTGCCGCCGAAGCCGGTCGCCTTGCAGAAGGCGTCGTAGAGGGGCACCGACGCGAAGGCGAGGCCGGTCATGCCCACGACGACAGCCGCGCAGGCGAGGGCGGTGCGCCCGGTCGCGTTTCCGAAGGGGTTGGCCATGCCGGTCCTCCCTCAGAGCGGCCGGTTGAGGACCTGAGGTCCGAGCTTGGCGATGGTCAGCACGAAGAACAGCACCACCATCGCGCCAAGCGCCAGCGCAATGGCAATCGACCGCTTGCGGCGGCGGCGCTCCTCGTCCGGCGTGAGGGCCGGATAGCGCGGCGGCTCGGGCCGCTCTCCGCCCTCGATCCGCGCCCTGTCGGGGGCGCCGTTCACGCGATCACCGCCCGGAACAGGCCGAAGCTCTGCTCGGCCAGCAGCGCGGAGAAGAGCGCGAACAGGTACAGGATCGAGAAGCCGAACATGCCCATGGCGGCGCGCTTCTCGGCCTCGCCCTCGCGATGGCGCAGCACCTGGATGCTGAACGCCACCATCGCGAGGCCGCCGAGAAGGGCGACGACCGCGTAGATCAGGCCGCCGAAGCCCAGCGCCACGGGGGCGAGGCCGAGGGGAGCGAGGAGCAGCGTGTAGGCGACGATCTGGCGGCGGGTCGACTCCGGCCCGGCGGTATTCGGCATCATCGGGATGCCGGCCCGCGCGTACTCGCCGGCCTTGACCAGCGCCAGCGCCCAGAAATGCGGCGGCGTCCAGATGAAGATGATCGCGAACAGAACGAGCGACTCGATCCCGACCGAGCCGGTGACGACGGCCTGGCCGATCACCGGGGGGAGGGCCCCGGCGGCGCCGCCGATGACGATGTTCTGCGCGGTCGTGCGCTTCAGCCACATCGAGTAGATCACGGCGTAGAAGACGATCGTGAAGGCGAGCAGGCCCGCGGCGAGCCAGTTCGCGGCGAGCCCGAGCACCAGCACCGAGCCGACCGACAGCACGAGGCCGAAGGCGAGCGCCTCGTCCGGACGGATGCGCCCGTCCGGGATCGGCCGCTTGGCGGTGCGGGTCATCACCGCGTCGATGTCGGCGTCCCACCACATGTTCAGGCAGCCGGAGGCGCCAGCGCCGATGGCGATCATCAGGAGCGAGATGAAGCCGACGATCGGCTGCACATGCCCGTGGGAGACGACCATGCCGACGAGCGCGGTGAAGATGACGAGCGCCATCACCCGCGGCTTCAGGAGCGCGAAGTAGTCCGGCACGTCGCCGCCGACGCTGGCCGCCGGGATGCGGGCGTCGCCGCTCGGGAGGGTGTTCGTTACGCTCGTCATCGACATCACTGCTGCTGCGGGAACGCCGGCTCCGTGGCAGAGCCGAACCGGAACAGTTCCAGGCACTTCGGCGAGAAAGGGTCTTGTCGGTCCGCCCTTTCCGGAAAGCCGCGCCGGCGGATTTCGGGGAAGGGCGGGGGCCGCCGGCACGGCGGCCCCCGACGTGTCGCTAGTGGTGGCCCGGCTCGTCGATGACCCGCGGCAGGGTCTCGAACTGGTGGAAGGGCGGCGGCGAGGACAGGGTCCACTCGAGCGTGGTGGCACCCTCGCCCCACGGGTTGTCCGCGGCCCGCTGCTTCGAGCGGAAGGCCAGGACCACGCCGATCACGAAGACCATCATGCCCAGCGCGAAGATGTGGCCGCCGTAGGTCGAGACCTTGTGCCAGCCGGCGAAGGCCTCCGGGTAGTCGGCGTAGCGGCGGGGCATGCCGGCGAGGCCGAGGAAGTGCATCGGGAAGAACAGGACGTTCGCGCCGATGAAGGCCAGCCAGAAGTGCAGCTTGCCGGCCCACTCGGGGATGATGCGGCCGGTCATCTTCGGGAACCAGTAGTAGACGCCCGCGAAGATGATGAACACCGCGCCCAGCGAGAGCACGTAGTGGAAGTGCGCGACGACGTAGTAGGTGTCGTGCAGGTACTTGTCGACGGCCGAGTTCGCCAGCACGACGCCGGTGACGCCGCCGACCGTGAACAGGAAGATGAAGCCCACCGCCCAGTGCATCGCGGCGGTGAAGCGGATCGAGCCGCCCCACATCGTCGCGATCCAGGAGAAGATCTTCACGCCCGTCGGCACCGCGATCACCATGGTCGCGAAGACGAAGTACGACTGCGTCTGGAGCGAGAGGCCGACCGTGTACATGTGGTGCGCCCACACGACGAAGCCGACGACGCCGATCGCGACCATCGCGTAGGCCATCGCGAGGTAGCCGAAGACAGGCTTCTTCGAGAAGGTGGCGATGATGTGCGAGACGATGCCGAAGGCCGGCAGGATCATGATGTACACTTCGGGGTGACCGAAGAACCAGAACAGGTGCTGGTAGAGGATCGGGTCGCCGCCGCCGGCCGGGTCGAAGAAGGTCGTCCCGAAGTTGCGGTCCGTGAGCAGCATGGTGATCGCGCCGGCGAGCACCGGCAGCGACAGCAGCAGCAGGAAGGCGGTGACGAGCTCGGCCCAGGCGAAGAGCGGCATCTTGTGCAGCGTCATGCCGGGGGCGCGCATGTTGAGGATCGTGGTGATGAAGTTGATCGCGCCGAGGATCGAGCCGGCACCCGAGAGGTGCAGCGCGAAGATGGCGAAGTCGACCGCCGGGCCGGGGTGGCCGGTGCTCGAGGAGAGCGGCGGGTAGACCGTCCAGCCGGTGCCCGCACCCGAGGCGCCGGGAGCGCCTTCCACGAACAGCGAGCAGAGCAGGCAGAGGAAGCCCGACACCGTCAGCCAGAACGAGATGTTGTTCATGCGTGGGAACGCCATGTCCGGCGCGCCGATCATCAGGGGCACGAACCAGTTGCCGAAGCCGCCGATGAGCGCCGGCATCACCATGAAGAACACCATGATGAGGCCGTGGCCGGTCACGAAGACGTTGTAGGTCGCCGGATTGGCGAAGTACTGCAGGCCGGGCGTCTCCATCTCCATGCGGATCGCGAAGGAGAGGAAGGCGCCGATCATGCCCGCGCAGAAGGCGAACAGCAGGTAGAGCGTGCCGATGTCCTTGTGGTTCGTCGAGAGGAACCAGCGGGCGAAGAAGGACGGCTTGTGGTCGTGATGGGCGTCGTGCCCGGCATGTGCTGCGGCGGTGGCCATGGATGGTACCCTACGGCTTGTCGGCGTGTCGGTGTCGTGATGGCCGGGGCGCCGCCTGCGAGGCGATGGCCCGGCCGCGCGCTCAGCGGGCGTCGGCGAACTTCGAGCCGCCTTCGATGCGGGCGTACTTCGTCTTCGCTTCCGTCAGCCACTGGGCGTAGGCCTGGTCGCTGACCACGCGGACGGTGATCGGCATGTAGGCGTGACGCTGGCCGCAGAGCTCGGAGCACTGACCGTAGTAGGTGCCCTCGCGGTCGGCCTTGAACCAGAACTGGTTGAGGCGGCCGGGAAGCGCGTCGATCTTGAAGCCGAAGGACGGCACGGCCCAGGAATGGATCACGTCGGTCGCCGTGACCTGCACCTTCACGACCTTGTTCACCGGTACGACCATGTCGTTGTCCGTGGCGAGCAGCTTCGGCTGCTTGTCCTCGTCGATGTTGGCGTCGAAGGTGAAGCCGCCGCCCTGGTCGGTCGGGTACTCGTAGGTCCAGTACCAGGCGTGGCCGATGACCTTCACGATCACGTCGGCCTTGGGGTCCGAGAGCTGCACGCGCAGGAGCCGGAAGGAGGGGATCGCCACGGCGACGAGGATCAGGACCGGAACGATCGTCCAGGCGACCTCGATGGCGGTGTTGTGGGTGGTGCGCGAGGGGGTCGGGTTCCGCTTCTCGCTGAAGCGGTAGATGCACCACACGATCAGCCCGAGCACGAAGAGCGAGATCAGGAGCGAGAGCCAGTGCAGGCCATGCTCGAAGGTATGAATCTCGCGGGCGTTCTCGGTGACGGCGACCTGGCGGTCCATCTGCCACGGAACGGGCTGGCCGATGCCGGCGGCGAAGGCGGCCGAGGAGGAGGCTACGAGGGCGGTGAACGCCCCGAGTGCTCGCCATGAGCGGTTGATCGTCAGCGCCGTCCGCATCTCGCTTATCGAGGCTCCCTTGTCCGCGTCCCGCGCTAACCCCGATGACGGAGGGCGCGATGTGTAAGCTTATGACCCTGGACAACGCTCGCGCGGCACACGGGCATCGTCCTCCCGCGACCTCAGAACACAAGGCCGCGGTCCGCGCAACCGCAACGGCGTCGCACGGACGCGCTTTCTTCGAGTCTTTCCAGCTCGCGGATCGCCCGCCGTAGCCGTGCGCCTCCTGCGCATCGGCCGAAAGGACTATATGCTGCGACAAGAGAGCCGTCGGCGACGGCACCGCGAGTCCCGATGCCCGACAACACGCCCGAGACGGCCGCTTTCCCCGATCCGCGCACGGTTCCGACCTCCGTGCGCGTGCCGACCCGGGTCGTGCCCTACGATGCCGCTCCGGCGCATGAGGATGCGCGGGCGCTCGCCGTCGAGATGCCGGTCAACCTCGTCTACGGCGGCGTTCCCTACGCGGTGATGATGACGACGCCGGCCGATCTCGAGGACTTCGCCTACGGCTTCAGCCTGACGGAGGGGATCGTCGAGGCGGCGGAGGAGATCCGCGCGGCGCGGGTCGAGGCGGCGGAGGAGGGGCTGCGGCTCGTCGTCGATCTCGCGCCCGGGCGGCTGCGCGAGCACCTCGCGCGCAAGCGTGCCTTGAGCGGCCGCACGGGCTGCGGCGTCTGCGGCATCGAGGACCTGGCGGCGCTGCCCCTCGCCGTGGCGCGGCCGGGCGGGGACGTGTCGGTGGAGATGGCGGCGATCGCCCGCGCCCTCGCGGCGCTGTTCGGCGCGCAGAGCCTCAACCGCGAGACGCGGGCGGTCCATGCCGCGGCCTGGGCCGACCTCGACGGGCGGCTCGTGGCGCTGCGCGAGGATGTCGGCCGCCACAACGCCCTCGACAAGCTGATCGGCGCGCTGATGCGGGCGGGCACGGACCCGCGCGGCGGCTTTCTCGTCATCACCAGCCGCTGCTCGTTCGAGATGGTCGAGAAGGCCGTCCGCTTCGGCGCGGCGGTCGTCGTGGCGATCTCGGCGCCGACCTCGCTCGCCCTGCAGCGGGCGCGAACCCACGGGCTGACGCTCTGCGCCATCGCCCGCGACGACAATCTCACGGTCTTCCACGGCGGGGAGCGGCTGATGCCCGCCGTCCGGTCCGGCGCCGAGGCGGCCCCCGCCTGAGGCGCTACTCGGCGCGGGGCATCTGCGCGTCGCTCTTCGCGTCGCCGGGCACCATCGTGGCGCCGCCGATGACGCGCACGTTGCGCTTCTCGGTCGGAGGCTCCTTCCAGGAAGAGTCCGCCGCCTTCTCCTGCGGAGGCGGCTGGACCGAGGCCGGCGTCGGCGCCGCCGGAGCCGGCGCGGCGGAGGGCTCGGGCCGAGCGGCGACCTTGGCGGGCTCGTCCGCGGCGGGCTTCGCCTCGACGGGCGCCGGCTTCGTCTCGGCGGCGGAGGGCTCCGGGGCCTTGGCGACGGGGGGCTCGGGCGCGATCCGGGGCTTCGCGGCGGTCGCGGGAGCAACTGCCTTCGCCTTGCGCGCCGGCTCGGGGCGTCGCTGCGCGTCGGGGTTCAGGCCGAGAGTGTTGGGGTCGACGGCGTCGGGACGGGCCGGCAGCTCCGCGCGGCGAACCGGAGTCTCGGAGCGGATGACGGGCCGGCGCGGCTCGGCCTGGACACCGGGGTAGGGGATGTTGGCGGGCGGCACGAGCCGTCCCTGCGCCATGTCGTCCTCGGTCCAGCCGTAGCCCGGCGCCGCCGGGCGGGCGACGCGCACCGGCGGCGGCGCGTAGACCGGCTCGCCGAGGCGCTGGCGGCCGAGGATGATGCCGTCGCGCGCGTCCACGAACAGCCGCACCCGGCCGCCGTCGGGCGCGAAGGCCTCGACCACGTAGGCACGCCCGTCGAATCGCGGGCGGGAGAGGCCGCTATAGCCGCGCTCGCCGAGACGCCACGCCACGGCCCGCGGCGGCAGCAGCACGTCGTCGTAGACGTACTGGGCCTGCGCCGGCACCGTCGCGGCGCCGGCGGCGGACAGGACCAGCCCGGCGAGCAGGGCGCGGGCGGTTCGGCCGGTCATGCGATTGCTGGAGTCCATCGTGATTCCTCGCCCGCGTCATGCAGGGCTTCATCGCGGGGCGTCGAGCGCCAAGGCGGTCGTGCCGGACCGCGCGGCTCGATGGGCACCGTGCCGAAGGCCCGCGTTCCCGCGGATCCTTCGGCGGTCCCGGCGAAGACGTTGCCCCGCATGCCGCTTGTGCTCGGCGAGAGGCGATTCACCATTCGATTGAGGCGACAATGCGGGACCGGCACGGCACCCGCCGGACGAAGCGTTTCCGGGCTTGTCTCCAAACCGGCCGAGAGAGTAGCGGATGCAGGCCCACGGAAAACACGCGCGCGTGCCGCGCAGACCCTTGCTGGAACGTTTGAAATCTGTCAGGTTCCAGCGTTAGGACAGCAGTGCTGTCTCATTCCGGCGCCGTTCCCGCGCCCTGGGGTTGCCCGCGATGATCGTCGCGACGTCGAAACGAGATCCGAAGCCGGTCGCCACGCAGGCGATCCGGGCCGGCGCTGCCTGAACGACAGGCAGAGGTCGAGCCCGCGGGATGCGGGCGCGCCTTGACCGGGCCGTCGCCCGAAACCCGAGACACGAACACCGCGGCCCGGCATCGGTTGATGACCGGGCACGAAACATGCTCGCATGCGGCCCGGCCCGAGGCTCGGGCCGAACGACAGGGATGAAGCGCGTGACCGACGAGATCGCGAAGACCGCCCCGGCTCTGCCCGCCTCCCGCGAGGGTCGCGCCCCGCTGACCGTCCGCGACCCGGCGTTCCCGAAGGCGCAGGGCAGCTACGATCCGGCCCACGAGCGGGACGCCTGCGGCGTCGGCTTCATCGCCGACATGCACGACCGGCGCACCCACGCCATCGTCCAGCAGGGCCTGAAGATCCTCGAGAACCTCGACCATCGCGGAGCGGTCGGCGCCGACCCGACCATGGGCGACGGCTGCGGCATCCTCACCCAGATCCCCCACGCCTTCTTCGCGGAGGAGTGCTCGCGCCTCGGCTTCGAGCTGCCGGCCTCCGGCGAGTACGCCATCGGCCAGTTCTTCCTGCCGGCGCCGGAGGATGCCCGCCGCATCGTCGTCGAGATCGTCGAGCGCTCGCTGGCGGAGGAGGGGCTGCCGCTGCTCGGCTGGCGCGACGTGCCGGTCGATTCGCAGAACCTCGGTCCTGCCGTGCGCAAGACCGAGCCGCATCACGCCCAGGTCTTCGTCGGCCGCCCGGCGAGCGTCTCGGACCAGGACGCGTTCGAGCGGCGGGTCTACGTCGCCCGCAAGCTCATCTCGAGCCGCGTCTACGCCCACGACGACAAGCGCCTGATGGAGTTCTACCCGGTCTCGGTGTCGAGCCGGACCGTGGTCTACAAGGGCATGGTGCTGGTCCACCAGCTCGGCCGCTACTTCCTCGATCTCCAGGACGCGCGCTTCGTCTCGGCGCTGGCCCTGGTGCACCAGCGCTTCGCGACCAACACCTTCCCCACCTGGCGCCTCGCGCATCCCTACCGGATGGTCGCGCATAACGGCGAGATCAACACGCTGCGCGGCAACGTGAACTGGATGGCCGCCCGCCAGGCGAGCGTCGATTCGGAGCTGTTCGGCAACGACATCTCGAAGCTCTGGCCGATCTCCTACGAAGGCCAGTCCGACACCGCCTGCTTCGACAACGCCCTCGAGTTCCTCGTGCAGGGCGGCTACCCGCTCGCCCACGCGATGATGATGCTCATCCCCGAGGCCTGGGCCGGCAACCCGCTGATGAGCGAGGAGCGGCGCGCCTTCTACGAGTACCACGCCGCGCTGATGGAGCCGTGGGACGGCCCCGCCGCGGTCTGCTTCACCGACGGCCGCCAGATCGGCGCGACGCTCGACCGCAACGGCCTGCGCCCGGCCCGCTACATCGTCACCGACGACGGCCTCGTGGTGCTCGCCTCCGAGATGGGCGTGCTGCCGATCGAGGATGCGCGGATCGTCGAGTCCTGGCGGCTCCAGCCCGGCCGGATGCTGCTCATCGACCTTCAGAAGGGCCGCATCGTCTCCGACGAGGAGATCAAGGGCGAGCTCGCCGCCGCGCACCCCTACGCGGAGTGGGTCCGCAACACCCAGATCGTGCTGGAGGACCTGAAGCCCGTCACCGCCCGCGAGACCCGCTCGGACGTGAGCCTGCTCGATCGCCAGCAAGCCTTCGGCTACAGCCAGGAGGACCTCAAGCTCCTCATGCAGCCCATGGCCGTGACCGGCCAGGAGGCGGTGGGCTCCATGGGCTCCGACACGCCGCTCTCGGCGCTCTCGGACAAGCCGAAGTCCCTCTACACCTACTTCAAGCAGAACTTCGCGCAGGTCACGAACCCGCCGATCGACCCGATCCGCGAGGAGGCCGTGATGAGCCTCGTCTCGTTCATCGGGCCGCGGCCAAACCTGCTCGACATGGAGGGGGCTTCCCGCAAGAAGCGCCTGGAGGTCCGCCAGCCGATTCTGACCAACGGCGACCTCGAGAAGATCCGCTCGATCGGTCATTTCGAGGACCGCTTCGACACCAAGACCCTCGACATGACCTACCCCGCCGAGACCGGCGCGGCGGCCATGGAGGGCGCCCTCGACCGCCTCTGCGACCGGGCTGAGGTCGCGGTGCGCGGCGGCTACAACATCATCATCCTGTCCGACCGGGCGGTCGGGCCGGACCGCATCCCGATTCCGGCGCTCCTCGCGACGGCGGCGGTCCACAACTACCTGATCCGCAAGGGGCTTCGCACCTCGGTCGGCCTCGTGGTCGAGTCGGGCGAGCCCCGCGAGGTCCATCACTTCGCGTGCTTGGCCGGCTACGGCGCCGAGGCCGTGAACCCGTACCTCGCCTTCGAGACCCTGCTCGCCATGAAGGACGAGCTGCCGCCGGACCTCGTCGACGACGAGATCGTCTCCCGCTACATCAAGTCGATCGACAAGGGGCTGCTGAAGGTGATGTCCAAGATGGGCATCTCCACCTACCAGTCCTATTGCGGCGCGCAGATCTTCGACGCGGTGGGCCTGAACTCGGCCTTCGTCGCCCGCGACTTCTTCGGCACGGCCACGACCGTCGAGGGCGTCGGCATGGCCGAGGTCGCCGAGGAGACCGTGCGGCGCCATCGCGACGCCTTCGGCGACGCGCCGATCTATCGGAACGCGCTCGATGTCGGCGGCGAGTACGCCTACCGGCTGCGCGGCGAGACCCACACCTGGACGCCCGATAGCGTCGCGACCCTCCAGCACGCCGTGCGCCTCGGCCTGCCGGAGCGCTACCGCGAGTACGCGCGGCTCGTGAACGAGCAGGAGAGCCACCTCAAGACCCTGCGCGGGCTCTTCCGCATCCGCACCGCCGAGGAGATCGGCCGCGCGCCGGTCGACATCGATGCCGTCGAGCCGGCCGCCGAGATCGTGCGCCGCTTCGCCACCGGGGCGATGTCCTACGGCTCGATCTCGAAGGAGGCGCACGAGACGCTCGCCATCGCCGTGAACTCCTTCGGCGGCCGCTCGAACTCGGGCGAGGGCGGCGAGGAGGTCGAGCGCTTCAAGCCGCTGCCTGACGGGCGCTCCCGCCGCTCGGCGATCAAGCAGGTCGCCTCGGGCCGCTTCGGCGTGACCACCGAGTACTTGGTCAACGCCGACATGATGCAGATCAAGGTGGCACAGGGAGCGAAGCCGGGTGAAGGAGGTCAGCTGCCCGGTCACAAGGTCGACGCCAAGATCGCCAAGGTCCGCTACTCGACGCCGGGTGTCGGCCTGATCTCGCCGCCGCCCCACCACGACATCTATTCGATCGAGGATCTGGCGCAGCTCATCTTCGACCTGAAGAACGTCAACCCGGCGGCCGACGTCTCGGTGAAGCTCGTCTCGGAGGTCGGCGTCGGCACCGTCGCGGCGGGCGTCGCCAAGGCGCGGGCCGACCACATCACCATCTCGGGCTTCGACGGCGGCACGGGTGCGGCCCCGCTCACCTCGATCAAGCACGCGGGCGGCCCCTGGGAGACCGGGCTCGCCGAGACGCAGCAGACGCTCGTCATCAACGGCCTGCGCGGGCGCGTCGCCCTCCAGGCCGACGGCGGCTTGCGCACCGGTCGCGACGTGGTGGTGGCCGCGCTGCTCGGCGCCGACCAGTTCGGCTTCTCGACCGCGCCGCTCATCGCCGCCGGCTGCATCATGATGCGCAAGTGCCACCTCAACACCTGTCCCGTGGGCGTCGCGACCCAGGATCCGGTGCTGAGGAAGCGCTTCAAGGGCACGCCCGAGCACGTGGTGAACTACTTCTTCTACGTCGCGGAAGAGGTGCGCGAGCTGATGGCCGCGATGGGCTTCACCAAGTTCGAGGACATCGTCGGCCACTCGGACCTGCTCGACAAGGTCGAGGCCATCCAGCACTGGAAGGCGCGGGGGCTTGACTTCTCGAAGCTGTTCCACCGTCCCGAGGTCGGCCCCGAGGTGGCGATCCGCCATGTCGAGCGCCAGCACCATCCGATCGACGAGGTGCTTGACCGGCGGCTCATCGCCGGCGCGCAGTCGGCCATCGACACCGGCGAGCCCGTCACCGTCACCGACACGATCCGCAACTCGGACCGCGCGGCCGGGGCCATGCTGTCGGGCGCCGTCGCCAAGGCCCACGGCCACGAGGGCCTGCCGGACGACACCATCACCGTGAAGCTCACCGGCACCACCGGCCAGAGCTTCGGGGCCTGGCTCGCCGCCGGCATCACCCTGGAGGTCGTCGGCCACGCCAACGACTACGTCGGCAAGGGCCTGTCGGGCGGCAAGCTCATCATCCGCCCGAGCGAGGCCCTCAAGGCCGACCCGGACCGGACGATCATGGCCGGCAACACGGTGCTCTACGGGGCGATCGCAGGCGAGTGCTACATCCGGGGCGCTGCCGGCGAGCGCTTCGCCGTGCGCAACTCCGGCGCCATCACCGTGGTCGAGGGCATGGGCGACCATGGCTGCGAGTACATGACCGGCGGCGTCGTGGTCTCGATCGGCGAGACCGGACGCAACTTCGCGGCGGGCATGTCCGGCGGCATCGCCTACGTGCTCGACGAGGACGGCTCGTTCTCGTCGCGCTGTAACCTCTCCATGGTCGATCTCGAGCCCGTCGAGGAGGAGGACGACCTCATGCGCCGCTTCCACCAGGACGGCGACCTCGAGACCAAGGGCCGGGTCGACATCCTCGCGGACATGTCGGGCCACGACGAGGAGCGCCTGTCGCAGATCCTCACCAACCATCTCAAGTACACAGGCTCCCCGAAGGCGAAGGCCATCCTCGACGACTGGGCCGGCTACCGGACCAAGTTCGTCAAGGTGATGCCGGTCGAGTACCGCCGGGCGCTGCGCGAGATGGAACAGGCCCGCATGCCGGTGGCGGCGGAGTAGGAATGAAGATCTACGGCGACCTCGCGTCGGGAAACTGCCTAAAGATCAAGATCGTCGCCGATGCTCTTGGTCTTGCCTATTCATGGGAGCAGGTCGACGCACTCAGCGGCGCGACGCGGACGCCGGCCTATCTCGCGCTGTTCCCGATGGGTCAGATTCCTGGAGTGATATTCGACGATCACCGACGACTGAGCCAATCGAATGCCATCATCCGCTACCTCGCCCGCGGCAGCTCACTGTTGCCCGAAGAGGACGCATTCGACGCGGCCGTCGTCGATCAATGGCTGTTCTGGGAGCAGTACAGTCACGAACCGGCGATCGCGGTCTGCAGGGCGGAGATGAAGTTTCGTGGCGTGCCGCGCGAGGCGCGGGATCCGACCCGAGTTGCACGCGGCGAGGCGGCGCTGGACCTGATGGATCAGCATCTCACTCGGGCGCCCTGGTTCGCCGGTTCCGGCGCGACGATCGCCGACGTCGCCCTTTTCGCTTACACGCAGTGGGCGGACGAAGGTGGATTCGACCTGACGCGAAGGCCGGCTATCCTGAACTGGCTCGACCGCTGCAGGACTGCATTCGGGCTCGCTCCCAACGCCACCGTTGCCGTTGCCGGTCACTGACCGGATCACGGCAGTCGAGATTTCCTACCGATACCGAGTACCTCCGATGGGCAAGATCACGGGCTTCCTCGAGTTCGACCGGCAGGAGCAGAAGTATCAGCTCGCCGCGGACCGCGTGCGGCACTTCCGCGAGTTCACCCTGCCGCTCGACGAGCACGACCTGAAGAAGCAGGCGGCCCGCTGCATGGATTGCGGCATTCCGTTCTGCCACGGCCCGACCGGCTGCCCCGTGCACAATCAGATCCCGGACTGGAACGAACTCGTCTACCAGTCCGACTGGGAGGAGGCGGCGCGCAATCTCCACTCTACCAACAACTTTCCCGAGTTCACCGGCCGCATCTGCCCCGCGCCCTGCGAGGAGGCCTGCACGCTGAACCTCGAGAACCAGCCGGTGGCGATCAAGACCATCGAGCAGGCCATCGCCGACCGCGCCTGGAACATGGGCTGGATCAAGCCCGAGCCGTCCGAGGTCCGCACCGGCAAGCGGGTGGCGGTCGTCGGCTCCGGCCCGGCCGGGCTCGCCGCCGCCCAGCAGCTCGCCCGCGTCGGCCACGACGTGCACGTCTTCGAGCGCGAGCCGAAGGCGGGCGGCCTTCTCCGCTACGGCATCCCCGACTTCAAGATGGAGAAGCGCCACATCGACCGGCGCGTGAAGCAGATGGAGGCCGAGGGCGTCGTCTTCCACTACAACCAGAACATCGGCGTCACGAAGCAGGTCGAAGAGCTGACCGCTGAGTTCGACGCCGTGCTCTTCGCCGGCGGCGCGGAGGACCCGCGCAACCCGCAGCTCCCGGGGCAGGACGATCTCCAGGGCGTTCACTACGCGATGCCCTACCTCGTGCAGTCGAACCGCCGCGTCGGCGCCGAGCCGATGCGCGGCAACGGCGAGGAGCCGATCCTGGCCAGCGGCAAGAACGTCGTGGTGATCGGCGGCGGCGACACCGCTTCGGACTGCGTCGGCACGGCCTTCCGCCAGGGCGCGCTCTCGGTCACGCAGCTCGACATCCGCCCGCGCCCTCCGGAGCGCGAGGACAAGCTCTCGGTCTGGCCGTACTGGCCGACCAAGATGCGGACCTCCTCCAGCCAGGCGGAGGGCGCCGAGCGCGAGTTCCAGGCCGCGACGCTGCGGCTCGAAGGCAAGAAGGGCCGCGTCACCGGCGTCGTCTGCGCCCGCGTCGACGCCAAGCGCCAGCCGATCGAGGGTAGCGAGTTCGTGCTGCCGGCCGACCTCGTCTTCATGGCGATCGGCTTCGCCGGCTCCGTGCGCAAGGGCATGCTGGAGCAGTCCGGCGTCGCCATGGACAAGCGCAGCAACGTCGTCGCCAACGACGACGACTACCGGACCTCGAACGAGAAGATCTACGTCGCCGGCGACATGCGCCGCGGCCAGTCCCTCGTGGTCTGGGCGATCCGGGAAGGCCGCCAGGCGGCCCGCTCCATCGACATCGCGCTCACCGGCGCGAGCGTTCTGCCGCGCTGAGCCGGCCTGATCGGATGGTCGCCTGCTCTCAGCCCGGCGGCCAGCGGAAGTCGTCCGCCCGGCCCGGCTGCGAGAGGGGGGCGGCGCCCCGCTGAAGCGTGCGCTCCACGGCGCCGGACGGGTCCTCCCCGCCGGGGCGTCCGCTCATCAGCGCGCCGCCCGGCGAGACCTCCGGCCTGCCGAGGGGCACGACGGGCCCCGCCACCGGCTTGACCGGCAGGGTCGGGATGCCGGGCGGCTCGGGCAGGCTCGGGAGCATTGCCGTGATCTGCCGGTCGATGGCCGCGGTGTCGTCGGCCTTCGCGCCGCCGTCGAGGCCCGGACCGCCGGGCGTCGCGGCGATGGAGGCGGCCGGCTGGTCGACCGCGCCGGGCGCGGCGTTGCCCATCAGACGCTTGAGCTCCACGTCGGCGAAATGCGCGAGCTTGCGCGCGCCGGAATGGGTGAAATGCACGCCGTCCGATGTGCGCAGCTTCGCCGTCTGCCCCTCGACGTCCGGTCCCGAGACGACATAACGGCCGCGATCGTCCACGAAGCCCGGCCAGATGTCGGCATATGTGGCGCCGGCCTTCGTCACGCGCTCGCGCACGAGGTCGTTGATGGAGGCGAGCGCCGTCGTCAGGCTGTCGCCGCGCACCGGCGGCGTGCCGACCCAGATCAGCGGAATCTTGCGATCGGTGAAGACCTTCACCAGCGCGTCGACCCGCGCCTGGTAGATCTCCCGCCAGCGTGGGCTCAGGGCTTCCTGCATCTGGTCGCCGTCGCGGATCGGCTGGCGGTCATTCACGCCGAGCATCACCAGGGCGTAGTTCACCTTCGGGTTGGCCTTGAGGTAGTCCTCCGCCGCCTTCGCCCAGTCGACCACGTCCTGGCGGACGAGACCGCTGTCGCCCCGCGAGCGGTTGACGACGAGCACGTCGGCATTGTCCTCGAACGCGTCGTCGAGGCCGCGGCTGAGATGCTCGGCGAGAGAGTCGCCGAACACCGCGATCTGCGTGGTCGGCTCCACCTTCTGCGGCGGCTTCTGCTGGGCGGCCGTGTCCGGCACTCTGTCGGGGCGGGTCCTCGGGCGCTGCGCGCTCGCGGGCGGCTTCTGGCGGGGCGGGCGGGACGGCCGGTAGGCGGGCTCCTGGCGCGGCTCCACCGCCTGCGGCCGGTCCTCCCAGGGCCAGTAGAACTGGCGCGGCGCCTCCTGCTGGGGCGGGTAGCGGCGGGCGGAGGCGCCGTCGTCGCGATAGTACCCGTCGCGGGCGCGGCGGCGCGGCGGCGCGTAGTATTCCTGCTGGGGCCGGTCGTAGCTGTCGCCCCACTGCGCGGCGGCGGGCGCGGGCAGGCCAAGCAGGGCCGCGCCTGCCCCGAGCATGATTGCGAGAAGGGATCCGCCGAAGCCGGTGCCCGTCAGTCCGCGCGCCATGCCCCGCTCTCCGTACATCACCGCTGGGAGCCTATAGGATCGGTCGCAGCGCGTCCAAGGGCGGTGACCGGCCCGGACGGACGCGTGTCGCTCAGGCCGGTACGATACAGCTCGACCACGGGTGGCGCCGCTCGCGTAACCACAGGAGCGTATCGGACCAGAAGCCGGCCGCATGGCTGTCATGGAAAAGACTGAAGTGACCCAGTGTCGCGCAGCCATAGTCGGATGGGTGGACCAGGATCACCGTTCTCTCGGCTCCCTCGTAGTAGGCCAGCGTACGGCGAACGGCCGTCAAGGTGCCGAGTTCATCGTCGGATACCGCCACCGCAAGGATCGACGCCTTCACGGCTGCCATGCGTTCCAGGACCCGGTGCCTTTCCGCCGTCGGATGGCTCCGTTCGAATCGCGGCCCCCGAAAGCTCCACTCGTTGGCGACGCCTGCCGGAAGATCCTCCAGCCAGCCGAGCCGGCGACCGGGGAAATAGCCGCATGCGGCCGTCAGAGCCGGCATCGCCACATGCCATTTGAGGAAGAGATTCAGTCGCCGGCGGAGGGCATAGTCGCCCCACCAGGCATATTGAGCCCCGATCGTCAGCATGCGGTCGACCGCTGCGGCACTCTCCGCGAGGCCGGGCAGGAAGCCGCCGATGCTGTGCCCGACCACCATCAGGTCACCCCCACGCGCTCGTTTGCGCATGAACCCGAGAGCAGCCTCGAAATCGCGTTCGCCCCAGTCCCTCCAGCGATAGCCGCAGCCGGCGAGCCTCTCCGGCCGGGACCGGCCGATACCGCGGTAATCGTAGGTGAGAACGTCGAACCCATGTCCGGCGAGGAAGCGCGCGTAGCGGTGATAGTAGCGTGCGAGCACCCCCGTCGCGGGGTTGATGATGATGGCGCCGGCCGCCGTCTCACCCGGTCCGCGCCATAGATGACCGCCGAGACGCACATCGTCGCGGGTCACGATCTCGACCGGCTCGCCATCCATGCCCGTACCCTGCTGCGATCTGCGGCTCGTAGGGTCTCGATAGGCGTCCGGCCGACTGGCGTATATTCACTGGTCGGTATACCTAGGCCCATGGATCAGACCGTTGCTCCTACGCGCGAGCGCATCGTCGCTGCGGCGGGAAGGCTTTTTTACGCGGAGGGCATCCGTGCCGTCAGCATGGATGCGGTCGCGGCAAAGGCGAAGGTGACCAAGAGGACGCTCTACTACCACTTCCGCAGCAAGGACGATCTGATCGAGGCCTATCTGTCGACGCGGGATCAGCCCAATCTTGCGCTTTTCCAGCGCTGGTATGCCGAGACCCCCGGCGATACGGCCGATAAGGTGCGGGGCATCTTCCGCAATCTCGCAACGTCGGCCCGCCATCCCAAATGGAAGGGATGCGGCTTCCTTCGGACCTCGGTCGAGCTCGTCAACATGCCGGGCCATCCCGCCATCGTCGCGGGGCGCAAACATAAGAGGGGAGTCGAGGACTGGCTGACCTCGGTTCTGCAAGAGACCCGGCCAGCGGATATGGCTCGGCAACTGGCGCGGCAGATCGTCCTGCTCCTCGACGGCGCCTTTGCCGTCGTGCTGCTCCATCGCGATGAGAGCTACATGGAAAGCGCCGGCGAGGCGGCCGTCATCCTGATCAGGGGGTGATCCACCGTGCGGGACAATCCGCACGAGACGGTCGCGATGCATCGAGCGACCGGGGCCGGGTCAGAGACGATGGTGGTGCGGGCGGTCGGACTCGAACCGACATATCCGTGAGGACGGCGGATTTTGAGTCCGCTGCGTCTACCAGTTCCGCCACGCCCGCAGGGCACGGGGCCACGCGCCTCGTAGCATGCCCCGCCGCGCTTGGGGACCTCGAAAGCGCGGCCGTCCGCCGCGAGGCGCGATGCGATGCGCTCCGGTCCTCGCCACTCCGGCGCGGGTGTGCTCAAAGGGCGCCGCAACCGTTCCGGACACGCCGAGATCCATGCTGCGCCGTCTCTACGAGTGGGTCCTTGCCCTGGCGGGCAAGCCCTCCGCGCCCTGGGCGCTCGGCCTCGTCTCCTTCGCGGAGAGTTCGTTCTTCCCTGTCCCGCCGGATGCGATGATGGTGCCGATGGCCGTGAGCCGGCCTGATCGGGTCTGGCTCTACGCCACCATCGCCACGGTGGCCTCGGTGCTCGGCGGCCTCGTCGGCTACGCCATCGGCGCGCTGCTGTTCGATTCCGTGGGCGCCTGGGTGTTCCGGGTCTACGGGCTCGAGGGGGCGGCAACGACCTTCGAGGAATCCTATGCCCGCTACGGTCACTGGGTGATCCTGCTCAAGGGCCTGACGCCGATCCCCTACAAGCTCGTGACCATCACCTCGGGCTTTGCCCATTACAGCCTATTCTGGTTCGTGCTGCTGTCGGTGATCACGCGGGGGGCACGCTTCTTCCTGCTCGCGGCGCTGCTGAGCCGCTTCGGCGTGCAGATCCGCGGCGTGCTCGACCGGCACCTGAACGCGGTCGCGGCGATCTCGGTGGCGGTGGTCGTGCTCGGCTTCGCCCTGTTCAAGCTGGTTCTCTAGGATGAATGCCCTCGCATCGGGCTGCGGCCGCGCGGCGCTTCTCGTCCTCGCCGGAGCGATCCTCACGGTCGGCGGTGCGCTCGTGTTCGAGCACGGGCTCGGCTACGTGCCGTGCAAGCTCTGCCTGACCGAGCGGATTCCCTACTACCTGACCATCCCGCTGGCGGCGGCGGTGCCTTTCCTGCCGGCACGGCTCGGGCGGCTCGTTCTCGGGCTCGTCGCCGTGGTGATGCTCTACGGGGCAGGGCTCGGCACCTACCATGCCGGGGCGGAATGGGGCCTCTGGCAGGGGCCGACCGATTGCGGCGGCGGCAGCGGCGCGGCGCCGGCCGATGTCGGCTCGTTCCTGGACAGCCTCAAGACCACCCGTGTCACCGACTGCTCGACGGCGGCTTGGCGTTTCCTCGGCGTCTCGCTGGCGGGCTGGAATGCGCTCATCGCCGTCGCCCTCGCCGCGATCGCAGGACGCGGGGCGCTGGTGCGCTGAGCGGCTCAGTTCCGGTCGTCGGGCAGCACGGGGAGAGGGGCTACCTCGATGCCCTCGTCGACGAGGGCGCGGGCCTCCTCGGCGCTCGCCTCGCCGTAGATCGCCCGGCCTTCCGCCTCGCCGTAGTGGATGCGGCGCGCCTCCTCGGCGAAGCGCGGGCCGACATGCTCGGCCGATTCCGTCAGCTCGCGGCGCACCGCGCGCAGAAGCTCGCGCAGCCGCCGCTCCGGCTCGGCCACCATCGGCACGGGTGCCGCCGGCGTCTCGAACCGCTCGCGCGAAGCGCCGAGGCTCGGCGCCATGACCTGCTTCGTCACTTTGACGGAGCCGCAATGCGGGCAAGAGACGAGCCCGCGCGCGACCTGATCGTCGTAGGACTCGCTCGACGGGAACCAGCTCTCGAAACCGTGGCCGTTCTCGCAGGCCAGCGCGTAGCGGATCATGCGGCCGGCCGGGGCACCGTCTCGACGCGGAACGGCCGGGCGTGCTTCAGGGCCGGGATGCGCGCCCGCGCGTCGTCCACCAGCGACAGGTCGATCTCGGCCAGGATCACGCCGGGCTCGGCGTTCCCCGCGTCCGCGAGCACGCGCCCCCAGGGGTCGACGATCAGCGAGTGGCCGTAGGTGTCGCGCCCGTCCTCGTGGCGTCCGCCCTGCGCGGCGGAGATCATGAAGGAGCCGGTCTCGATGGCCCGCGCCCGTTGAAGCACGTGCCAATGCGCCTCGCCGGTCTGCTTGGTGAAGGCTGCGGGCGCCGTGAGCACCGACGCGCCGGCTTCCGCCAGTGCCCGGTAGAGGGCCGGGAAGCGGATGTCGTAGCAGATGGCGATCCCGATCGGCGCCAGCGCCGTCTGCGCGACGATCGCGCAGGAGCCGCCCTCGTAGGTGGCCGACTCCCGCCAGCGCTCGCCGTTCGGCAGGTCGACATCGTAGAGGTGGAGCTTGTCGTAGGCCGCAATCAGCGCCCCGTCGGGGTCGATCAGGAAGGCGCGGTTGGCGACCTTGCCGCCGGCGCGGACGGCGAGCGAGCCGACATGCACGAGGGTGCCGGTCTCGCGGGCGACCTCGCGGAGCGCGGCGAGCGTCTCGTCCTCCTCGGCCGTGCGGACCTTCTCCATCAGGCTGGCGCGGTCGCGCTCGACGAGGGAGGTCATCTCCGGCGTCTGCACGTACTGCGCCCCGCGGGAGGCCGCCTCGCGGATGCCGGCGACGGCGTCGTCCCGGTTGCGCGCGGGATCGCGGCCCGAGCGCATCTGCACGCAGGCGGCGACGAAGCGCGAGGCTGTCTCAGGCATGCGCGGTTCCGGCCGCCTCGGAGCCGAGCAGCGGATCGAGCTTGCCGGCGCGGTCGAGGGCGTAGAGGTCGTCGCAGCCGCCGACATGGGTCGAGCCCACGAAGATCTGCGGCACGCTGGTGCGGCCGCCGGCCCGCTGCACCATGGCCTCGCGGGAATCCTTCACCCGCTCGACGTCGATCTCGGTGAAGGCGACGCCCTTCTGCTTCAGCAGGCTCTTGGCCGCGGAGCAGTAGGGGCACCAGGCGGTGGTGTAGATCGTGACCGGCTGCATGGTTGGACGAGCCCCTCGCGATGACGCCGACCCAACGCATATAGGCCGGCGGCGGCCGGTTCGTACCGCCGCGGGCTGTCTAGCCGAGCCGGGCGTGCCCCGAAAGGATCAGGCGGCGAGCAGCTTCTCGACCTCGTTGACGAGATCGCGCAGGTGGAAGGGCTTGGAGAGGACCTTGGCGTCCTTCGGGGCCTTCGAATCCGGGTTGAGGGCGACCGCGGCGAAGCCCGTGATGAACATCACCTTGATGTCCGGGTCGAGCTCGGTGGCCCGGCGGGCCAGCTCGATGCCGTCCATCTCCGGCATGACGATGTCGGTGAGAAGCAGCTCGAAGGGCTCTTCCCGCAGGCGGTTGTAGGCGGAGAGGCCGTTGTCGAACGAGAGCACGTCGTAGCCGGCGTTCTGCAGCGCCTTGGCCAGGAAGCGGCGCATGTCGTTGTCGTCTTCCGCGAGGAGGATCTTCATCGGACGCTTCCGGAGGGCCTTCGTGAGTCGTGGTTCATTCCATAAAGGGAGCCGATGGTAAACAAGGCGTTACGATCCGGGTGAGGGCCCGCGCCCGTAGACAGGGATGGGCCGCCGCACCAATGTAAGGTGATGACGCCCACCGCCCGCCTGCCCGGACCCGCGCCGCGATGAGCCTGCCGAGCCCGGACACGCCCGATCCCTTCGGATTCGCGCCCGCCTTCGCGGTGGACGAGCCCGCGGCCCACACCATCCCCTACGTCTTCAACACCGGCCATTCCGGCGCGGTCTATCCGCCGGCCTTCCTCGCCGCCTCGCGCCTCGACGGGCACGCCCTTCGCCGCTCGGAGGACGCGCATGTGGAGCGCCTCTTCGCCTCCGTCGTGGGGCTCGGCGCGCCGCTGATGCGGGCGAACTTCCCCCGGGCCTATCTCGACGTGAACCGGGAGCCCTTCGAGCTCGACCCGCGCATGTTCGACGGCCGGCTGCCGGCCTTCGCCAATACCCGCTCGATGCGGGTCGCGGGCGGGCTCGGCACGGTGCCCCGGGTGGTGGCCGACGGGCAGGAGATCTACGCCCGGCGCCTGCCGGTGGAGGAGGCCGTCTCGCGGATCGAGGGCCTGTACAAGCCCTACCACCGGGTGCTGCGCGGCCTCGTGCAGCGCACCGCCCGGCAGTTCGGCCAGGCGGTGCTTATCGATTGCCACTCGATGCCGTCGGCCAGCCTCGGCCGGGAGCAGGAGCCGAAGGCCGACATCGTGCTCGGCGACCGCTTCGGCACCTCCTGCGACCCGGCGCTGGTGGAGCGTTTCGAGGGAGAGCTTCAGGCGCACGGCCTGCGCGTCGTGCGCAACCGGCCTTATGCCGGCGGCTTCATCACCGAGCATTACGGCGAGCCCAACGTTGGGCGGCACGCCCTTCAGATCGAGATCAACCGGGCACTCTACATGAACGAGAGCAGCCTCGCGGTGACGGCCGACTTCTTCCGGCTGACCGAGACTCTGGCGGCGGTCGTCGCGGCCGTGTCCGCAAACCTTCCCGACCTCGCCCTGCCGCGCATGGCGGCGGAGTAGACGACGGTCTCGCCGCGCCGTGGCCTGCGGCCGCGAGGGCCAAGAAAAAAGGCCACTCCCGAAGGAGCGGCCCGAAGTCTAGGGAGGAAACGCCCAAGAAGGGCTACAAGACCGCGACGCCATCGCGACCTTGCAATGCACAAATTAGAGCGCGCCGCACAAATTGCAAGGGAAAAACGGTGTCGAGCCCCGCGTCAGGCGCATAGCGCCCTGGCCAAGCTTGCACTGCCCCTACCGGATTAGCCGGGCGATCTCGGCACGGAGCGGTCCGGCGAGGTCTTCCCGCTCCAGGGCGTAGGCGAGGTTCGCGGTGAGGAAGCCGATCTTCGAGCCGGTGTCGTAGGTGCGGCCGTCGTAGCGCATGCCGTGAAACACCTGCTCGCCCATCAGCCGGATCATCGCGTCGGTGAGCTGGATCTCGCCGCCCGCACCCTTCTCGCCGCGCTCTAGGATCGGGAAGATCTCCGGCTGGAGGATATAGCGGCCGGAGATGATGAAGTTCGAGGGGGCCGTACCCTGCTTCGGCTTCTCGACCATGCCGGTGATCTCGAAGGTCTGGCCGAAGGTCTCGCCGACGCTGACGATGCCGTACTGGTGGGTCTCCTCGGGCTTGACCTCCTCGACCGCAATGACGTTGCCGCCGTGGCGCTCGTAGGCGGCGAGCATCTGGCCCATGCAGCCGCGGCTGAGCATGTCGGGCAGCAGCACGGCGAAGGGCTCGTCGCCGACGATCTCGCGGGCGCACCAGACCGCGTGGCCGAGGCCCAGCGGCGCCTGCTGGCGGGTGAAGCTCGTCTGGCCGGCCTTCGGCAGGTCGCGCTGCAGCTCCTCGAAGGCCGCCTGCTTGCCGCGCTCCTGGAGGGTGCGGTCGAGCTCGTAGGCGATGTCGAAATGGTCCTCGATCACCGCCTTGCCCCGGCCGGTGACGAAGATGAAATGCTCGATCCCGGCCTCGCGCGCCTCGTCCACCACGTGCTGCACCACCGGCCGGTCGACCACCGTCAGCATCTCCTTCGGGACGGCCTTGGTCGCCGGCAGGAAGCGGGTGCCGAGGCCGGCTACGGGGAGAACGGCCTTGCGAATCGGTTTCATATGAACGTCCCGGTTGCAGCGTCGGGCGAGGGGCCCTGCGCGACGAAGATAGCGGTCCAAAGCTTAGCGCAAAGCCATCGGACCGGGACTTTCGGGACAGGCCGCTAGGAAATACTCGATCTTCGGGTAGACACGGGCGGCTTCGGGGAGATCGCATGGCGGTACTGGTCACGGGCGGCGCCGGCTACATCGGCAGCCACATGGTCCTGGCGCTCCTCGACGCCGGGCACGAGGAGGTCGTGGTCCTCGACGATCTCTCGACGGGCTTCGACTGGGCGCTGCCGCCGGAGGTGAAGCTCGTGGTCGGCGACATCGCCGACCAGGGCCTCGTCACGCAGACGATCCTCCAGCACCGGGTCGACGCGATCGCGCATTTCGCGGCCAAGATCGTGGTGCCGGATTCGGTGGCCGACCCGCTCGGCTACTACCGCGACAACACCGTGAAGACCCGCGCCCTCGTCGAGACAGCGGTCCGCACCGGCGTGAAGCACGTCATCTTCTCCTCCACGGCCGCCGTCTACGGCGAGCCGGAGACCGTGCCGGTGCCCGAGGATCTGCCCCTCAGCCCGATCAACCCCTACGGCCGCTCGAAGCTGATGAGCGAGTGGATGATCGCGGATGCCGCCGCCGCCCACGGCTTCAGCTACGTGATCCTGCGCTACTTCAACGTGGCCGGCGGCGACCCGCGCGGACGCAGCGGCCAGTCGACTCCCAACGCGACGCATCTCATCAAGGTCGCGACGCAGACGGCGCTCGGCCAGCGCAGCCACATGGAGGTGTTCGGGACGGACTACCCGACGCCGGACGGCTCCTGCCTGCGGGACTACATCCAGGTCAGCGACCTCGCCGAGGCCCATCGCCTCGCCCTCGACCACCTGCGCGGCGGCGGCGACAGCCTGACCCTGAACTGCGGCTATGGCACCGGGACCTCGGTTCTCGAGGTGATCGACGTGGTCAAGCGCCTCTCCGGCCGCGACTTCGAGGTGCGCCTGTCGCCGCGCCGTGCCGGCGATCCGGCGCGGATCGTCGCCAAGGCCGACCTCGTCCGCGAGCGCCTCGGCTGGCGTCCGCAGCACGCCGACCTCGACGGCATCGTCGCCCAGGCGCTCGCCTGGGAGGAGGGGCTGACCCGGCGCAACCTGCGATGAGGGCTCTCCGGATCGCGCTGGCGGCGGCTCTCCTTCTCGCGACGCCGGCGCTCGCCCAGCAGGAGACGCCCGCGGCCGCTCCGGCCCGCGGCGACTTCACCGCCTTCGTCGAGGGCCTGCGCGCCGACGCGGCGGCCCGCGGCGTCTCCCCGGCGACCTTCGAGGCCGCCTTTCGCAGCATCCCGGGGCCCGATCCGGAGGTGCTCGCCCGGATCGGTCGACAGGGCGAGTTCTCGCGCCCGGTTTGGGAGTACCTGACCGGCGCTGTCTCCGCCGGCCGGGTCGCACGGGGCCGTGCCCGCGGCGAGGCGCTGGCCGGCACGCTGGCGAAGATCGAGGCGCGCTACGGGGTGCCCCGCGCCATGCTGCTGGCGCTCTGGGGCGTCGAGTCGGATTTCGGCGCCAGCGGCGGCGGCCTGTCGGTGGTCCGCTCCCTGGCGACGCTCGCGCAGGCCGGGCACCGGGGCACGCTGTTCCGCGACGAGCTGCTGGCCGCGCTCGTCATCCTTCAGAAGGGCGACGTCCCGCCGGACCGGCTGAAGGGCTCCTGGGCCGGCGCGATGGGGCAGGTCCAGTTCCTGCCCTCCGTCTACCTTGCCCACGCGGTCGACTTCGACGGCGATGGCCGCCGCGACATCTGGGGCTCGGACGCCGACGCGCTCGCCTCCATCGCCGCCTACCTGCGGGCGCTCGGCTGGGACCCGGCCCTGTCCTGGGGCTACGAGGTGCGCCTGCCGGGGGACTTCGACCTGACCCGCTACGCCGGCCCGCTCTCCGACTTCGCCGCCCGCGGCGCAAAGCGCACCGATGGCAAGCCGCTACCGGGCAGCGGGGAGGGCAGCCTGTTCCTGCCCGGCGGCATCGGCGGACCGGTCTTCCTCATCACCGGCAATTTCGAGGCGCTGCGCGGCTACAACACCTCCGACGCCTACGCGCTGGCCGCCGGCCATCTCGCGGACCGCATCGCCGGCGGGCCCGCCCTCTCGGCGCCCTGGCCGAGCGCGGCGGCGCGCCTCGACCGCAACGGGCTGCTGGCGCTCCAGAAGGGGCTCGCCCGCGAGGGGCTCTACGGTGGCGACGCCGATGGCCGCGCCGGACCGAAGCTGCGCGAGGCGGTGCGCCGCTACCAGATCCGCGAACGCCTTCCCGCCGACGGCTACGCGACGCCGGACCTCCTGAAGCGTATCGAGACCCGTTAGCCGGTTTCCGGCAGGGGCGCCCACGATAGCGCTTGCAAGTTCCGCGAGACGCACATAAACATATCTTTATGTCTCACGTCGAAGGCAGGCGGCTTCCGGCCCTTCCGTTCCCCGAGGCGCTCGCGATGCTTCGGGCCGCGGCCGAGGAGACGCGCCTGCGCATCCTGGCGCTGCTCTCCGATGGCGAGCTGTCCGTCTCCGACCTCACCGACATCCTCGGCCAGTCGCAGCCGCGCATCTCGCGCCACCTCAAGCTCCTGGTCGAGGCGGGGCTGATCGAGCGCCACCGCGAGGGGGCCTGGGCCTTCTTCCGGCTGCGGGATGCAGGCACGGGCCTGTGCGAGTCCCTGCTCGGGCGGCTCGATACGGCGCTGCCGCCCCTCTCGGAGGATCGTGCCCGGCTCGCCGCCGTCCGCACGCAGCGGGCCGACGCCGCGCAGAGCTTCTTCGCGCGCATCGCGCCGAAATGGGATTCGCTGCGCTCGCTGCACGTGCCGGAGGCGACGGTGGAGGCGGCCGTGCTCGCCGCCCTCGGCGGACGCCCGATCGGCAACCTCGTCGACCTCGGCACCGGCACGGGCCGGATGCTCGGGTTCCTGGCGCCCCGCGCGGTCCGGGCCACGGGCCTCGATTCGAGCCACGCCATGCTCTCGGTGGCGCGGGCGAACTTGGAGCGGGCCGGCCTGTCGCGGGTCGAGCTGCGCCAGGGTGACATCCACGCGCCGCCGCTGCCGAGCGGAACCTTCGATCTCGTCGTCGTGCATCAGGTGCTGCACTACCTCGACGATCCCGCCCGTGCGCTCCGGGAGGCGGCCCGCCTCGTGGCGCCGGGCGGACGGCTGCTCGTCGTCGACTTCGCGCCGCACGACCTCGAGGTGCTCCGCGAGGAGCAGGCCCATCGCCGCCTCGGCTTCGCGCCGGATCAGATCACGGGCTGGCTCACCGAGGCCGGCCTCGGCGACGTCGCGCACAGCGACATCGCCCCGACCGACGGGGCCGAGCACCCCCTCACCGTCACGCTCTGGCTTGCGGAGGACGCGTCCGCGTCGCGCCTGTCGGCGCCGGCCGAGAAGGCCGTCGCGTGAGCCGCCCCGAAACCTTACGTCAGGTCCCCCCGGAGGAACCGCGCATGAACCCCTCACGCCATCGCGCCAGCCGGGACGGCTACCGTCCGATCCGCGTCTCCATCGAGTTCTTCCCGCCGAAGACCGACGAGATGGAGCGCATCCTCTGGTCCTCGATCGAGCGCCTCGCGCCGCTCCAGCCGAAGTTCGTCTCCGTGACCTACGGGGCCGGCGGCTCGACCCGCGAGCGCACCCACAACACCGTCGCCCGCATGGTGCGCGAGACCGCGCTGAAGCCTGCGGCGCACCTCACCTGCGTCGACGCGACCCGCGAGGAGATCGACGCCGTCGTCCAGTCCTACTGGGACGCGGGCGTGCGCCACATCGTGGCCCTGCGCGGCGACCCGGCGGAGGGCGTCGGCCACGCCTACCGCCCCCATCCCGGCGGCTACGCGCAGACCTCCGACCTCGTCGCCGGCATCAAGCGCATCGGCGACTTCAAGGTCTCGGTCTCGGCCTATCCCGAGAAGCATCCCGAGGCCGCCTCCCTTGACGCCGACATCGACGCGCTGAAGGCCAAGGTCGATGCCGGCGCCGACCAGGCGATCACGCAGTTCTTCTTCGAGAACGAGGTGTACCTGCGCTACCGCGACCGGGTCCGGGCAGCGGGCATCGACATCCCGATCATCCCCGGCATCCTGCCGGTGCAGAACTTCAAGCAGGCGGCGAACTTCGCCCGCCGCACCGGCGCCTCGGTGCCCTACTGGCTCGCCGCCCGCTTCGAGGGGCTGGAGGACGACGTGGAGACCCGCCGCCTCGTCGCCGCCGCGGTCGCCGCCGAGCAGGTGCTCGACCTGGTGGACGAAGGCGTGGAGGACTTCCACTTCTACTCCATGAACCGCTCCGACCTCGTCTACGCGATCTGCCACCTGCTGGGCCTGCGCTCGCAGGGGGCGAAGGGCGCGGCCAAGGCGGCGTGAGAAACGAGGAATGCGACGCCATGGCCGATCCTGAGGGTATGATCCTTCCGCTGCTCCGCGAGATGCGTGCGGACGCGCAGAACGGCCTGGCCGAGATGCGTCGGCGCTTCGAGGCGATCGACGCGCGTTTTGACCGTCTCGAGAAGCGCTTCGACAATTTGCGCGAGGCCGTGAACGGCGAGTCCGTGCTCGGCCGCTACGCAGCAGCGGAAGTCGAGGAGCGGCTGGAGGCCATTGAGAAGCGGCTCGCCTCGCTCGAATCCCGTTCCTGATCCTGCCGTCTCCCGCGACGGCCTAGGCCCGGCGTACGGGCGAAGCTCTTGAGAGAACCGATGACCGACTTCCCTCCCGTCGACGGCACCGAGATCGAGCGCGCGCTCCGGCAGCGCGCGTCCGAGAAGATCCTCGTCCTAGACGGAGCGATGGGCACGGTGATCCAGCGCCTGAAGTTCACGGAAGAGGATTTCCGGGGCGGGCGGTTCAAGGATCACGGCCACGATCAGAAGGGCAACAACGACCTCCTGATCCTGACGCAGCCCGATGCGATCCGGCAGATCCACCTCGACTACTTCCTGGCCGGCGCCGACGTCTGCGAGACGAACACCTTCTCCGGCACCACCATCGCCCAGGCCGATTACGGCATGGAGTCGATCATTCACGAGCTGAACGCCGAGGGTGCGCGCCTCGCCCGTGAAGCCGCGGCACTCGCCGAGAAGCAGGACGGCCGGCGCCGCTTCGTGGCCGGCGCCATCGGCCCGACGAACCGCACCCTTTCGATCTCGCCGGACGTGAACAACCCCGGCTTCCGGGCCGTGACCTTCGATCAGGTGAAGCAGGCCTATGTCGAGCAGGTCCGTGGTCTCATCGACGGCGGCGCCGAGCTGATCCTCATCGAGACGATCTTCGACACACTCAACGCCAAGGCGGCGGTGGCGGCCGCGTGGCAGGTCTTCGAGGAGACCGGCACCCGCCTGCCGATCCAGATCTCCGGCACCATCACCGACCTCTCCGGCCGCACCCTGTCGGGCCAGACGCCGGCGGCCTTCTGGAACTCGCTGCGCCATTCCGACCCGCTGACCTTCGGGCTCAACTGCGCCCTGGGAGCCAGGGAGATGCGCGGGCACATCGCCGAGCTGTCGCGCATCTGCGACACGCTGGTCTGCGCCTATCCGAATGCCGGCCTGCCCAACGAGTTCGGCCTCTACGACGAGAGCCCGGAGGCCATGGGCAAGCTCGTCGGCGAGTTCGCCGAGAGCGGCCTCGTCAACATGGTCGGCGGCTGCTGCGGCACCACGCCGGACCACATCCGCGCGATCAGCGAGGCGGTCGCCGCCCACAAGCCCCGCGTCATTCCCGAGATTCCCCGGCTGATGCGGCTCTCGGGGCTGGAGCCCTTCGTGCTCACGAAGGAGATCCCCTTCGTGAACGTCGGCGAGCGCACCAACGTCACCGGCTCGGCCAAGTTCAGGAAGCTCATCACCAACGGCGACTACGCCGCCGCGCTCGACGTCGCCCGCGATCAGGTGGCGGCGGGCGCCCAGGTCATCGACGTGAACATGGACGAGGGGCTCCTCGACTCGCAGAAGGCGATGGTCGAGTTCCTCAACCTCGTCGCCGCCGAGCCCGACATCGCCCGCGTGCCGGTGATGGTCGATTCCTCGAAGTTCGAGGTGATCGAGGCCGGGCTGAAGTGCCTCCAGGGCAAGCCGATCGTGAACTCGATCTCCATGAAGGAGGGCGTCGAGAAGTTCATCCACGACGCCAAGGTGTGCCGCTCCTACGGCGCGGCCGTGGTCGTGATGGCCTTCGACGAGCAGGGGCAGGCGGATTCCTACGAGCGCAAGGTCGAGATCTGCACCAAGGCCTACAAGGTGCTGACCGAGCAGGTCGGCTTCCCGCCCGAGGACATCATCTTCGACCCCAACATCTTCGCGGTGGCGACCGGCATCGAGGAGCACAACGACTACGGCAACGCCTTCATCGAGGCGACCCGCACCATCCGCGAGACGCTGCCCCACGCCCACATCTCCGGGGGCGTCTCGAACCTGTCCTTCTCGTTCCGCGGCAACGAACCCGTCCGCGAGGCGATGCACGCGGTGTTCCTCTACCACTGCATCGCCGCCGGCATGGACATGGGCATCGTCAACGCCGGCCAGCTCGCCGTCTACGACGAGATTCCGGCGGAGCTGCGCGAGCTCTGCGAGGACGTCGTCCTCAACCGCCGCGAGGATTCCACCGAGCGCCTGCTGGAGGCGGCCGAGCGGTTCAAGACCGGCGCCTCGGCCCAGGCGAAGACCGCCGACCTCTCCTGGCGCGAGGCGCCGGTCGCGAAGCGCATCGAGCACGCGCTCGTCAACGGCATCACCGAGTACATCGTCGCCGACACGGAGGAGGCGCGCCAGGGCTCCGAGCGCCCGCTCCACGTCATCGAGGGCCCGCTGATGGCCGGCATGAACGTGGTCGGCGACCTGTTCGGATCGGGCAAGATGTTCCTGCCGCAGGTGGTGAAGTCGGCCCGCGTCATGAAGCAGGCGGTGGCCTATCTCGAACCCTTCATGGAGGAGGAGAAGCGGGCCAACGGCGGCACCGGCCAGCGCCAAGCCGCCGGCAAGGTGCTGATGGCGACCGTGAAGGGCGACGTCCACGACATCGGCAAGAACATCGTCGGCGTGGTTCTCGCCTGCAACAACTACGAGATCATCGATCTCGGCGTCATGGTGCCGGCCGCCAAGATCCTGGAGACGGCCAAGCGCGAGAAGGTCGACATCGTCGGCCTGTCCGGTCTCATCACCCCCTCACTCGACGAGATGGTGCATGTCGCCGGCGAGATGGAGCGCGAGGGCCTCGACGTGCCGCTCCTGATCGGCGGCGCCACCACGAGCCGCGTCCACACCGCCGTGAAGATCCACCCGGCTTACGTGAAGGGTCAGGCGGTCTACGTCACCGACGCCAGCCGCGCGGTCGGCGTCGTGTCGAGCCTGCTCTCGAAGGAGACGCGGGGGCCGACCGTCGAGACGGTGCGGGCCGAGTACGCCAAGGTCGCCGAGGCCCATGCCCGCTCCGAGGCCGACAAGCAGCGGCTGCAGCTCGCCAAGGCGCGGGCCAACGCCTTCAAGATCGACTGGTCGGGCTACGCACCCGCGAAGCCGAGCTTCACCGGCACCCGTGTCTTCGGTTCCTACGAGGTCTCCGATCTCGTGCCCTACATCGACTGGACGCCGTTCCTGCAGACCTACGAGTTCAAGGGCCGCTACCCCGCGATCCTCGACGACCCGGAGCAGGGCCCGGCCGCCCGCGCCCTCTTCGAGGACGCGCAGGCGATGCTGAAGCAGATCGTCGAGGAGCGCTGGTTCAACCCCAAGGCGGTGATCGGCTTCTGGCCGGCCAATGGCGTCGGCGACGACATCGCGCTCTTCACCGGCGAGAGCCGCGCGGAGCGGCTCGCCACCTTCCACGGCCTGCGCCAGCAGCTCTCGAAGCGGGACGGCCGGCCGAACACCTGCCTCTCCGACTTCGTGGCGCCGCAGGAGACCGGCATCGCCGATTACGTCGGCGGCTTCGTGGTGACGGCGGGGCTCGAGGAGGTGCGCATCGCCGAGCGCTTCGAGCGGCAGAACGACGACTACCGCTCGATCCTCGTGAAGGCGCTGGCCGACCGCATCGCCGAGGCCTTCGCCGAGCGCATGCACGAGCGGGTCCGCCGGGAGTTCTGGGGCTACGCGCCGGATGAGAGCTTCACCGCGGACGAGCTCGTCCACGAGAAGTACGACGGCATCCGCCCGGCGGCGGGCTACCCCGCCCAGCCCGACCACACCGAGAAGGTGACCCTGTTCGACCTGCTCCAGGCGGAGCGGCGCATCGGCGTGAAGCTGACCGAGAGCTATGCCATGTGGCCGGGCTCATCGGTCTCGGGCCTCTATATCGGCCACCCGCAGGCGCATTACTTCGGCGTCGCCAAGGTCGAGCGCGATCAGGTCGAGGACTACGCGGCCCGCAAGCGCATGGACGTGCGCGAGGTCGAGCGCTGGCTCGGGCCGATCCTCAACTACGATCCCTCGCGCTATCTCGCCGCCGCGGCGGAGTAGGGCGGTTTCCCGGCCGGTGTGTCCGGGGCAGGCTTGACCGTTCGGGCGAGGGCGCTTCAATGCGCCTCTCGCCCGAACCCTCTCGCCGATGGAGCGCGACGACCTTGCTGCGGCCCGCCGCCTCCCTCGCGCTGATCGTCGCGGCCGGCCTCACGCTCGCCGGCTGCACGGGCTTCGCCTACATCTCGAAGACCTATGTCAGCCTGACGCCGCAGGTCGTGACCATCGGCTGCAACGAGCCCTACGAGGTCTTCGACCAGCGCCAGCAGCGGCGCATGCTGATCGTCTCGAACGCGCTCCGCGAGGTGACGGGCTGCGGCATCGGCGAGCGCGGCGCCGGACGCGATCCGGCGGCGACCCGCACCGAGCGCTTCCGCCTCGCGGCGCGCACCTATCTCGACGAGACGGTCCGCGAGGACTGCAAGATCAGCGGCGAGACCATCTTCACGGACCTCCAGACCGAGTTCCGCTACACCTGTTCCGGCCCGATCGAGCCGCGAGGCACCAAGGTGCCCCGCCTGCCGGGCCGCGGCGGCCTCGGCGTCGGCCTGCGCTGACGGGTCCGGGCGCGGCGCGCCCGGTCGACCCTGCATCGGCTGCTGCGCGAGCGGCTCCGGGATGCCGAGCAGGGCGCTGAGATCGGGCGCCGCGCCGCCGCCCAGCGGGGGACGGCCTCGTCACAGCCGAGTGGCTCGCGGCGCACACGCCGCACGAGCGCGCGACCTACGACCTGTACGGGCCCAAGCCCTTCCTGGCAGGCCTCGTGAACGGCCTGCTGCCGGCCGGGCGGGTGAGATTCGAGTTCTTCGGGCCGGCCGACGAGCCGATCGAGGCTCCGAGGCAAGCGGCCTGAAGACGGGGCGTCAGCTCCTCTTGCCGGGCGGATGCGGGAAGGTGCGCTCCGTCGCGTCTCCCGCGGCGGCCAGCAGGGCGCGGGCGAAGGCCCGCGCCTCCGTGCGGTCGAGGGCGAGCACGGCGGTGACGGGCCTGCCGTCGAGATCGGGCAACCCGATCCGCACCTGGACGCCATCGCCCGAGGCGACCGCCGCCAGGCTCCAGCCGGGCTTGTTCTGCGCCGGGTCCGTCTCAGCCATGATCGAGCCTGCCTCGCCGGGGGCGGTCCGGGCGACCGGACGCCACGCCTCCATGGCCGATTGCGGCGCCGGCCGCCAGAGGCCAACGGGCGCCCGCGATTGACGGCGGCCGCGCCGGATGATGTCTGCCCCCCGCCGGCCGCACGTGACGGCCGGCCACGACAGACAAGACGAGAAGAGGCGACCCCCATGTCCGAGATCTGGTTCCGCACCGGCGAGGCCACCGTGCTCGCGGCCGAAGGCCAGTACACCGACGCGATGCCCGAGGTGCTGATCGGCTCGACGCGCGGCCCGGTCGGGCAGGCGTTCGCCGGCATGCTGGGGCAGGTCCAGGGCCATACCCGCATGTTCGTGGTGCGCGACCTCAACCAGCTCGTGCGCCCGGCCACGATGATGACCACCAAGGTCACGATCCACACGGCCGAGTATGCCGAGCTGCTCGGCGGCGTGGTCCAGGCGGCCACCGGCGACGCCATCGTCGACTGCGTGATCGAGGGCGTCCTGCCCAAGGACGGGCTCGACGACCTGTGCATGATCATCACGATCTGGCTCGACGAGCGCTGCGCCAAGGACGAGAACCTCGACCGCAAGGACCTCTATCGGACCAACTACGAGGCGACGAAGCTCGCCATCGCCCGCGCCATCAGGGGCGAGCCGACGATCGACGAGCTGATCGCCAACCGGAAGACGGTGAAGCACTACTCCCTCGAGGGCCTGATCGAGTACTGAGCGCTCCCCGGCCGCGTCCCGTCAGCCCGGCGGGATGCGGCCGACCGAGCAGAGGGTGCGGATCGCCCCGGCGCTGTCGGTGTAGCAGCTCGCCGACCAGCCGTTCTGCTGGATGAAGGACTTGCGACCCTCGCGCAGCGAGGTCTCGTAGGCGCGCGCGACGATGCCCTGCACCGCGCCCGCGCTCTCGCCGACCACGAGCTCGGCGGCGACGGAAAGGTCGCGGAAATAGGTGTCCGAGGGGCGCGGGTCGCCGGAGCTCGCCTGCACGATGGGCTCGGCCCGGCAGGTCACGTCGAAGCGGTTCGTGCCCGGTACCTTCAGGTCGATGCTCGGGCCGGAGCGGCGCCCGACCTTGCCGCCGGTCGCGGCGGCGATGCGCTGGGCGAGCCCGTCGCACTCGTCGGCGGCGGCCGGCAGCGGGGCCAGGGCGAGAGCGGCGAGCGTGACGAGAAGGGCAAGTGCTGCGCGTGGCATGGCGGGCACTCTTCCCCGATGCCGCGCCCGCTGTCGAGACACATCCCCGGGACGGCGCTTGACCCTCCGGGCGGCCCGGCACCATGGTCGCCGGCGCTTCGCGACCGGCCGGTGCCGGCTGCCGCCGAGGGGGACCCGCCGCGATGCCCGCGATCCGCACGATTCTCGCCGCCGCCTGCCTCGCGCTTGTCGGCGGGGCCGAGAGCCTCGCCCAGGAGCCGCCGGCTGCGGCCGACACGCCCGCCGCCGCGCCGCGGCACCGCGCGCGGACGCCGCGCGCGCCGACCCAGCCGATCATGGTCTACGATGCCCGCATCGAGGCGGGCGATCTGCGCATCACCGGCAGCGTGCGCAAGGGCGGCACCGTGGTGGTGCTCGACGACGACATCTCCGTCATGGCCGACCGGCGCGGCCGCTTCGCTTTCCGGCTGCCCTACCGGCCGGCGACCTGCGTCGCGCATCTCAAGGCCGATGAGGACGAGCGCGAGGCGGTGGTCGCCAACTGCGCCCCAGAGGGCCCTGCCGGCCCGAAGGGCGAGCCCGGCCCGCCGGGCCCGATGGGCGAGGCGGGCGCCAAGGGCGAGCCGGGTGCCAAGGGCGAGCCGGGGCTTCCTGGACCCATCGGTCCCAAGGGGGCAGACGGTGCCAAGGGTGAGCGCGGTGCGGACGGTCCTCCGGGCCCCAAGGGCGAGCCGGGTGCGGCGGGGATGGCGGCGCCCTCCGCGCCTCCGGCGGCCCCGTTCCGGACGGTCCGCGCCGAGACCTGTCCCTCGGGCGGCTGCGAGGTCGCCTGCAACGCCGGCGAGGTGCTCGTCTCCGCCTACTGCCTCAAGGCGGGAACACCGGTCTACGGGGCCGAATCGAAGCCCGGCGCCTCGTGCCCGCCGGAGGCCGCCGGCATGGTCGGCTTCTGCGCGCGGGAATAGGGCGGCGCCGGATCGTCAGCCGCGATCCGCGAGATAGGCGAGCATGCCCTCCGCCGCCGCGCGGCCGCTGGCGAAGGCGCCCTGCAGCAGGTAGCCGCCGGTCGGGGCCTCCCAGTCGAGCATCTCACCGGCGACGAAGGTGCCGGGGCGGGCCCGCAGCATGAAGCGTGCGTCGATCTCGCCGAGCCGGATGCCGCCGGCGCTCGAGATCGCCCGCTCGATCGGCATCGGGGCCCGGAGATCGAGCGGCACGGCCTTGATCAGCGCCGCCACCCTCTCCGGCGAGGACGGCAATGCGTTGCCCGTCGCCTCCCGGACGAGGCCCGCCGCGACGGGCGAGAGGCCGGCGGCCTTGCGCAGCCGCGTCGCCGTCGACTCGCTCTGCCGCGCCCGCCCCCAACGCTGCGCGAGCGCGCCCGCGTCGAGGTCCGGCCGCAGGTCGACCGAGAGACGCGCGACGCCCTCCCGGTCGATCCGCTCGCGGAGCAGGCGTGACAGGGCGTAGACGGCGCCGCCCTCGATCCCGGAGGCGGTGATGAGCGCCTCGCCGAGGCGGTGCTCGCCGTCGAGCGACAAGCGCACGCGCTTCAACGGCGCCCCGGCGAAGCGTTCGCGAAACGGCCTGGACCAGTCGACGGCGAAGCCGACATTCGCCGGCCGCAGCGGGGCGACGGCGACGCCCGCCGCCGCGAGCGGGCCGGTCCAGGCCCCGTCCGAGCCGAGCCGGGGCCAGCTCGCCCCGCCGAGGGCGAGCAGCGTCGCGCGGGGGCGCACCGTCAGGGCGCCCTCCGGCGTCTCGAAGGCGAGGGTCGCCCCGTCGAACCCGGCGAGGCGATGGCGGGTCCGAAGCCGCACGCCGCGCTCCGCCAGCCGCCCCAGCCAGGCCCGGAGGAGCGGCGAGGCCTTGAAGCTCTTCGGGAAGACGCGGCCGCTGGAACCGACGAAGGTCAGCTCTCCGAGCCCCTCGCACCATGCGCGCAAGGCCTCCGGCGGGAAGGCGGCGATCGCCTCGTCCAGCGCTCCGCGCGGGTGGTAGCGCCCCAGGAAGGCCGGCAGCGGCTCGGAATGCGTGAGGTTGAGGCCGCCCCGGCCGGCGATGAGGAACTTGCGAGCCGGCGAGGGCATCCGCTCGTAGACCGTGACGGGCAGGCCGGCAGCGGCCAGGATCTCCGCCGCCGCGAGGCCGGCCGGCCCCGCGCCGACCACCGCGACGTCTTCGCTGCCCGAGCTTTCCATGGCCCCGTGAAGGGACGGGGACGGGCGCTCGAGTCAAGCCGCCCGGCGCGCATGGCCGGTGGGGGAGAGGCGTGCCCCCAACCCGGGATCGCCCTTGATTCGCCCTCATCCTCCGCTTAACTCGCGCGCAGTCGGCTGCGGGCCCCTCTGGCGGTGGGCACTCAGTGCCCCCGTGATGTCGGAGCCGATGCTCTTCCTCGTGAAGCATCCAAGGGCCCGCGCATGGTCGACCTTCTGTACCTCGAGTGGCTCGGCAAGCCGGTCTGGATGTGGCTCGGCTTCCACGCGCTGGTCTTCACGCTGCTCGCCTTCGATCTCGGCATCCTGCACCGGGACAAGAACCACGAGATCGGGGTGCGCGAGAGCCTGCTGCTGACGGCCTTCTACTTCGGCCTCGGCCTCGTCTTCGGCGGCTGGATCTGGTGGTACATGGGCGCCCAGCCGGCCCAGGAATACGTCACCGGCCTCGTGGTCGAGAAGTCGCTGTCGATGGACAACGTCTTCGTCATCGCGGTCATCCTGACGAGCCTCGGCATCCCCCGCGCGGCCCAGCATCGGGTGCTCGTCTGGGGCATCCTCGCCGCGGTAGTGCTGCGCGGGCTGATGATCGGCCTCGGCGCGGCCCTCGTCCATCAGGCGCACTGGGTGCTCTCGATCTTCGCCGCCTTCCTGCTCTACGCGGGCGTGAAGATGCTCGTCTCCAGGGACGAGGAGGAGGGCGACGTCCAGGACAACGCCGCCGTGCGCTGGCTGCGCCGGACCTTCCGGGTCACGCCCGGCCTGCACGGGCAGCGCTTCGCCGTGCGCCTGCCCCATCCCAAGACCGGCAAGCCAGTGCTCTGGCTGACGCCGCTGGCGCTGGCTCTCGTGCTCGTCAACGGCGCCGACGTGATCTTCGCGGTCGACAGCGTGCCGGCGATCTTCGCGATCACCACGGACACCTTCGTGGTCTACACCTCGAACATCTTCGCCATCCTCGGCCTGCGCGCGCTCTATTTCGCTCTCGCCGCGATGGTCGACCGCTTCGCCTATCTCAAGACGGCGCTGGCCCTGATCCTGATCTTCATCGGCACCAAGATCGTCGTGGCCGACACCTTCGAGCTCGTCCACGTCCCGGCCTGGGTTTCGCTCGCGGTGACGCTCGTGTTCCTGGCGGCCGGCATCAGCTACAGCCTCTGGCGGACCCGGGGCGAAACTGCCGAGGAGGCGCCACCGGTCGAGCGCGAGGCGCACCGCGCCTGAGCGTGATGCCTCAGGGCAGCCGGCGGTCGATGCCGGAGAAGGTCACGCTCCGTCCGAGGGCAGCGCGGCAAGGAGATCGCGCAGAGTGGTGATGGTGGCCGCATCCGCCACGCCGTCGACCCGCGCCGGCCGGAAGTGCCGCTGGAAGGCGGTGACGACGGCCCGCGTGCGCGCGTCGAAGCGGCCCGTCACCGGCTGGTCGTAGCCGTAGAGAGCGAGCATGGCCTGAAGCGCCTCCACGGGCTGGCCGGCATCGCCCTCCGTGAGGAAGCGTCCGTCGGCGCTTTGGGCCGGCGGCACGTGGTGGCCGACGCCGGCCGCCGCGAGGCGCGCCCAGGGAAAGAGCTCGCCGGGGTCCTCCTTGCGCTCGGGCGCGACGTCGGAATGGGCGAGGACCCGCCGCGCCGGAATCCGGAGCCGGGCGACGACATCCCGCGACAGCGCCGTGACGGCTGCGATCTGCGCCTCCGGATAGGGCGGCAGGCCGCCGGCATGGCCGGGATTGACGATCTCGATCCCGACCGAACGCGAATTGAGGTCGCGCTCGCCCGCCCAGGCGCCGGCCCCCGCATGCCAGGCGCGGCGGCTCTCGGGCACCATCTGGACGATGCGGCCGTCCTCGAAGACGAGGTAGTGGGCGGAGACCTCGGCGGCGGGATCGCGCAGGCGGCCGAGCGCGGCCTCGGCGCTCGCCATTCCGGTGTAGTGCAGGATCAGCATGTCCGGCGGCGGTCCGCGCCGCTCGCCGTGGTTCGGCGAGGGCACGATCCCGGAGGCGACCGGGCTGTCGGGATGCGCGCTCACGAGAGGCCGCGCTCCGCCTCGATCCGGTCGTAGGCGGCGTTGATGGCGGCGAGCCGCGCCGTGGCGATGGCCACCGCCTCCGGCGGCAGGCCGCGGGCGATGGCCCGGTCGGGATGGTTCTCGCGCACCAGCGCCCGATGGCGCGCCCGCACCTCCTCGGCCGTTGCCGTGGCTTCGAGGCCGAGCACGAGGTAGGGGTCGTCGGAGAGCGCGACGTGGCGCGCGGCGATCCGCCGGAAGGCCGCCTCGTCGAAGCCGAATATCTCGGAGACGGCGTGCAGGTAGCGCTCCTCCGCCTCGTGCAAGGCGCCGTCGGCGGTGGCGATCTGGAAGAGGCCGTCGAGCACGTCCTCCAGCAGGGCAGGCTCGTCGCCGAAGGCGCCGGCGAGCTGGCGCGCGTAGGCCTCGAAGCCGGCGGTGGTCGACTTGGCGAGGTCGAACAGGCGGGTCACGCCGGGGCGCTCGGCCTCGGAGACCTCGATCACCCGGCCGAAGGCCTCCACCTCGGAGGGCGCCACGACGCCGTCGGACTTCGCCACCTTGGCGGCGAGCGCCACGAGGCCGGTGGTGAACACGACCTCCCGCGGCGTCGGGCCGAAGGGCGCGCCCTCGCGGTCGACCAGGAAATGCCCCGCGACGCTCCCGGCGAGCGCGCCGAGCGGGCCGCCGAGCGCCATGCCGAGACCGGCGCCGCCGAGCTTGCCCCAGATGCCGGCGCTCACGGACGCGCTCCCGGCTTAGACACCCGCGACGGGGCGGAGGAAGGGGGTGGGCGTGTCATGGCGGGCAGGCTCGCTCTCGCGCCGAGGGCGTCGGGAGATACAGGCTCCGCCCGGAACGAGAAAGGGCCGGAGCGTCGCCCCGGCCCTTCCCGAAACGCTGGATCGCAGCGGTGTCAGCGGCAGTAGACGTTGCCGTAGGCGTCGCGATAGGTGCCGTAGGGGCACTGGGGCGCAGTCGCCGCGCCGACGATGGCGCCGCTGGCGCCGCCAATCGCCGCGCCCGCGAGCGCGCCGCCAGCCCGGCCGGTCGCCGCGCCGCCGATGGCGGCGCCGGCCAGCGCGCCGAGGCCGGCGCCGCCGAGGGCGCGATCCTGCGGCGTGTTGCAGGCGCCGAGCGAGAGGGCGAGCGCGCCGGCGAGGGCGGCCGCGATGATCTTCTTCATGGGTCCGAGACTCCCTTGTGCAACCGTTCCGGCGTTCGGCCGCCGTGACCGTGGTGCGGGACGAGCTTAGCTATTATGGTCGGAGAATGCACGCCGCACGGCCAAGGTTCCGCCGGCACGGCGAAATCGCGCCGCGGACCTTCCCTTTCGGGGGCCGGGCGCCGACATCACCCGAGACCGCCCGCCGCCGCGCCGGCCGGCCAGCCCTGACGAGGACCCCATGCTTCGAGCCACCGCGACCGTCCGCAAGCCGGCCGTGCGCCAGGACGCCGTCGTCGACCGCCTGAGCCTCGACCACGCGCACCGCAACCGCGCCGAGGGGGAACTCACCACCGAAGGCGGCCTCGCGATCACCCTGGCGCTGACCAAGGCGCCCGCGCTCGAGGACGGCGACGCCCTGCGGCTGGAGGACGGCCGCCTGATCGCGGTCGGCGCCGCCGAGGAGCCGCTCCTTGAGGTCCGCGCCGGCACGCCGGCCCGGCTCCTGCGCCTGGCCTGGCAGCTCGGCGGCAGCCACGTGCCGGCGGAGGTCGCGGCGGACGCGCTCTACGTGCCCGCCTCGCCCGCCAACGCGGAGCTGATTCGCGGCCAGGGCGGCAGCGCGACGCCGGTCTCCCGCGCCTTCCGGCCGGAGCGCGAGGCGCATGATCACAGCCAGTGCGGCCACGACCACGGTCACCACGACCATGGTCACGACCATGCCGGCCACGATCACGCCCATTCCGTCGGACACAAGCACGAGCACGACCACAAGCATGACCATGATCACGGTCACGGCCATGCGCACGCGCGCGATCATGACCACGGACACCAGCACGGCCCCGATTGCGGGTGCGGCCACAAGCACTGAGAGCGGAACGATCCCGAACCCGACCGCGATGGTGCCCGAGGACCTACGCTTCTCCGTCGCACCGATGATGGACTGGACGGACCGGCACTGCCGGGCCTTCCACCGCACCCTCTCGCGCCGCGCCCGGCTCTACACGGAGATGGTCACGACGGGGGCCGTGATCCACGGTCCTCGCGAGCGGCTGCTCGGCTTCGGCGCGGGCGAGCATCCGGTGGCGGTGCAGCTCGGCGGCTCGGAGCCCGCCGACCTCGCCGAGGCCGCGCGGATCGCCGCCGCGTTCGGCTACGACGAGGTCAACCTCAACGTCGGCTGCCCCTCCGACCGCGTGCAGGACGGGCGCTTCGGCGCCTGCCTGATGCGCGAGCCGGACCGGGTCGGCGACTGCGTCGCCGCGATGAAGGCGGCGGTGCGGGTGCCCGTCACCGTCAAGTGCCGCATCGGCGTCGACGACCAGGACCCGGAAGCCGCCCTCGACGCGCTGGCGGAGGCGGTGACGCGGGCCGGCGTCGACGGGCTCATCGTCCATGCCCGCAAGGCTTGGCTCCAGGGCCTCTCACCGAAGGAGAACCGGGACATCCCGCCCCTCGACTACGGCCGGGTGCTGCGGCTCAAGCAGGCGCGGCCCGAGCTTCCGATCGCGGTCAACGGCGGCATCGCGACGGTCGACGCGGCCGCCGACTTGATCGGGCAAGGGCTCGACGGCGCCATGCTCGGCCGCGCGGCCTACGCCGATCCGGCGATCCTGCTCACGGTCGATCCGGTGCTGTTCGGCGAGCCCGCACCCGTCGCCGACCCGTTCGAGGCGCTGGAAGCCTTCCTGCCCTATGTCGCCGACGCGCTGGCCGGCGGCACGCGCCTCCAGGGCGTGACCCGGCACATGCTCGGCTTGTTCAACGGCCGCCCCGGCGCCCGGGCCTGGCGCCGGCACCTCGCAACCGCCGGAACCCGGCCCGGCGCCGATCTCGACACCCTGCGGGTGGCCGCCGGCCTGGTCTCGCGGGAGAGCGGCTTCGGCCACGCGCCGCTCGCGGAAGAGGCCGCCGTCTAGGGAGGGGCGTCACCCGTCGCGCGGTGCCGGGTGACGCCGAGCGTGGCGGCTGGCAAGCGCGTGCCGTCCTCGAGGATCAGCTCCATCACGCCGGAGCAGGGCTCGGCGGGCAGCGTCGCCGCGCCGGTGAACCAGAGCCCGTAGAGGCCGGCCGCGCCGTCGCGCGGGGCGCGCAGCACCTGCGTCCGCTCGGTCTTGAGGCGCTCGTCGCGCCCGTCGATCCGCACGGCGATGCCGGCGATGGCGACGATGCCTTCGAGCCGGACGATGCCGAAGAAGCCGAGCTTCGAGCGCTGCCCGCTGACGAAGCGCATCCGCGCCACGCGCCGCGTCTCCCAGTGGACAAGGCGCGGCTCTTCGAGGGGCACGACGCGGATCAGGTCAACCTCCGGCAGCCGTTCGGGCTCGAACATGATCTCCGGCGCGAAGGGCGTGCCGTCGAGCGCGTGGTTCACAGCCTGCTGGACCACCCGGCGCACCGGCCGCAGCCGCGGCAGGCGTAACGTCCGGTGCAGGGCCGCGGGATCGAAGGGCGAGACGGTGTCGCGGAGGACATCGGTCAGGGCGATGCGGCCGAGGAAGGTTTCGCGCACCGCCCCCACGCCTCCAACGGCCTCCGCGAAGCCTTCGCGGATCATGCCGGCGATCTCGGCGCCGCCGCGGATGGAAGAGCCCCGGCCGGAGAAGGTATCGTCGGCCGCCTGCTCGGCGTTGCCCGGCAGGATGTATCCCGGCCCGCCATAGTGGTCGTAGCAGAAGGCCGGCACGCCCCGGCTGAGAGCCTTCTGGACGGTGTGGCCGATGGTGACGACCGCGTCGACGCCGTCGATCAGCTCCGGCGTGACGAGACGCGGCGTGCCGCCCTTGCCGATCTCCTCGACCGTGATCCCCGCCTCGCGAAGGAGCGCCGCCGCCTCCGAGACCTCCGGCGGCACGTGGTTGGAGACGATGGCGATGCGCGAGAGCCTCGCCGGGCGCGGTGGCCGCAGCGGCCCGAACCACTCCGGCGGCAGCGGATTGTTCGTCACCATCGTCCGGGGCGGCCGGTCCCCGAGGCTCTCGCGGGCGTCGCGGAGGGCGCGGGGCGAGACGAAATGGAGCGTGTCGGCGTCGTCCGTGATGCCCCAGAGTGCCTCGGTCCCGCTGAAACGCGACAGCGAGGCGAGCACCAGGAAGCGGAAGCGCACGTCGCATTCGAGCAGCGCGATGCCCCAGGCCATCCAGTTATGGGCGTAGACGAGATCGAAGCGGCGCCCGAGCAGCGGCGTCGGGTCGCTCGCCATCTCCACGGCGTCCTGGAACTCGGAGAATCCCTCGGCGAAATCGCGATTCACGTCGATCGCCGCGACCGTCACCCGAACACCGCGGGCGCCGAGCGTCCGTGCCAGATCGGCCATCACGAGCTGCGCGCCCGCGTACTCGTGCAGCCGGCTCGCAATGACGAGAGCGGTGCCGATCCCCTTGCTCCGCAGCGCCGCGGCGAGCGCGTCGATGCGGGCTTCATCATGCTCGCGTCCGTCCGGACCGGCCATGTTCGAACCGTTCTCCGAGAGGGCTTCTGGAGGCGGCGCGCTGCACCGCAATACGCCCTCGCAAAACTCAGACGCGAAGCGGCAGCCTCATTCAAGCGGGGCCGCGCCATGCTCAACGGAAATCGCCCCGGCAGGGCGTGGCCAAGCTTGCTTGCACAGGGCAAAATGCCTATTTAAGTCCCTGACAACATTCGCCTTCCAACCAGTGCCCACGCGCGGCGCCGGGCCGGAGGGCGGGGCCGCGGAACGCGCTCCGAGCCGCCGCATATCGCAAGCGGAACAAGACCTTGGCAGACAACACCGACGACACCGGCGCGGGCGCTCCGCCGCCGGCGACCGACATCAAGCCCGTTTCCATCACCGACGAGATGCGCCGCTCCTACCTCGATTACGCGATGAGCGTGATCGTGAGCCGGGCGCTGCCGGACGCGCGGGACGGGCTGAAGCCGGTCCACCGCCGCATCCTGTTCTCGGCCTACGAGTCCGGCTTCCTGCCGGAGCGGAAATACGTGAAGTCGGCCCGCATCGTCGGCGACGTCATCGGCCTCTACCACCCGCACGGAGACCAATCGATCTACGACGCGCTGGTGCGCATGGCGCAGGACTTTTCCATGCGCCTCATGCTCATCGACGGGCAGGGCAACTTCGGCTCCGTCGACGGCGACCCGCCGGCGGCGATGCGCTACACCGAATCGCGGCTGGCCAAGCCCGCCACCGCGCTCCTCAACGACATCGACAAGGACACGGTCGACTTCGGCCCGAACTACGACGAGTCGCGCGAGGAGCCGAGCGTCCTGCCGGCCCGTTTCCCGAACCTTCTCGTCAACGGCGCCGGCGGCATCGCCGTGGGCATGGCGACCAACATTCCGCCCCACAACCTCGGCGAGCTGATCGACGCCTGCGTCGCGCTGATCGACGATCCGGGCCTGACGATCGACCAGCTCATCGAGATCGTGCCGGGTCCCGACTTCCCGACCGGCGGCGCCATCCTCGGCCGGGCCGGCACGCGGCAGGCCTACACCACGGGGCGCGGCTCCATTATCATGCGGGCGAAGTCCCACGTGGAGGAGCTGCGCAAGGAGCGCGAGGCGCTGATCTTCACCGAGATCCCGTACCAGGTGAACAAGGCGACGCTCATCGAGAAGATCGCCGAGCTGGTGAAGGAGAAGCGCCTCGAGGGCATCTCCGACCTTCGCGACGAGTCCGACCGCGACGGCATGCGCATCGTCATCGAGATCAAGCGCGACGCCATGGCCGAGGTGGTGCTGAACCAGCTCTACCGCTTCACGCCGCTGCAAAGCTCCTTCGGCGCCAACATGGTGGCGCTGAACGGCGGCCGGCCGGAGCTGATGAGCCTGAAGGACCTGCTCCAGGCTTTCGTCGATTTCCGCGAGGAGGTCGTCTCCCGGCGCACCAAGTTCCTGCTCGGCAAGGCCCGCGAGCGCGCCCACGTCTTGTGCGGCCTCGCCATCGCGGTCGCCAACATTGACGAGGTGATCCGGCTGATCCGCACCTCGCCGGACCCGAACGCCGCCCGCGAGGCGCTGATGGCCCGCGACTGGCCGGCCCACGACATCGCCCCGCTGATCGCACTCGTGGACGACCCGCGCCACCGGGTCTCGGACGACGGCACCTATCGGCTGTCCGAGACACAGGCCCGCGCCATCCTGGATCTCCGCCTCCAGCGCCTCACGGCGCTCGGCCGCGATGAGATCGGCGACGAGCTCAAGGCGCTCGCCGACGAGATCGCCGACTATCTCGACATCCTGCGCTCCCGCGCCCGCATCCAGGCGATCGTGAAGGGCGAGCTGGCGGAAGTCCGCGAGCAGTTCGCCACGCCCCGGCGCACGGAGATCCTCGACTACGACTCGAACGTCGATGACGAGGACCTCATCGCCCGAGAGGACATGGTCGTCACCGTCAGCCACGCCGGCTACGCCAAGCGCGTGCCGCTCTCGACCTACCGGGCCCAGCGCCGGGGGGGCAAGGGCCGCTCGGGCATGTCGACCCGCGACGAGGATTTCGTCACCCGTCTGTTCGTCGCCTCGACGCACACGCCGGTGCTGTTCTTCTCCGGCCACGGGCAGGTCTACAAGGAGAAGGTCTGGCGCCTGCCGGTGGCGGCCCCGAATGCGCGGGGCAAGGCGCTCGTCAACATCCTCCAGCTGCAGACGGATGGCGAGCGGATCACCACGATCATGCCGCTGCCGGAGGACGAGGCGTCCTGGGACAGCCTCGACGTGATGTTCGCCACCGCCTCCGGTCAGGTCCGTCGCAACAAGCTCTCCGACTTCGTGCAGGTGAACCGCAACGGCAAGATCGCCATGAAGCTCGACGAGGGCGACCACATCGTCCACGTCGAGATCTGCCGCCCCGAGCAGAATGTCCTGCTGACGACGGCGCAGGGGCAATGCATCCGCTTCCCCGTCGAGGACGTGCGCGTCTTCAAGGGCCGCGATTCGACGGGCGTGCGCGGCATCTCGCTCGCCAAGGACGACCGCGTCATCTCGATGACGATCCTCAACAACTTCGAGGCGAGCGCCGAGGAGCGCGCCGGTTATCTCAAGATGCGCCGGGCCGTCATCGGCGAGACCGGCGAGGAGGCCGCCGAGGCGGCGTCCGAGAACGGCGAGGAGGGCGTGTCGGAAGCCGCGATCTCGCTGGACCGCTACAACGAGATGAGCCTGCACGAGCAGTTCGTGCTCACCATCTCGGAGCGCGGCTTCGGCAAGCGCAGCTCCGCCTACGAGTATCGGACCTCGGGACGGGGCGGGAAGGGCATCACCGCGATGCGGGTGAACGCCCGCAACGGCGACCTCGTCGCCTCCTTCCCCGTCGAGACGACCGATCAGATCATGCTCGTCACGAATGCCGGCCAGCTCATCCGCGTGCCGGTGGACGACATCCGCATCGTCGGCCGCGCCTCTCAGGGCGTGACGGTGTTCGACACCGCCAAGGACGAGCGCGTGGTGTCCGTCGAGCACATCGAGAGCGAGGACGAGGCGGAGACGGACGACGGGGTCTGAGCGTCGGTCGAACTGGCGCGGCGGCGACAGTCCAAAAAAATCGCCGCCGCCGGGGATTAAAGGTCTAATCAATAACGCACGGTAGAAACACGAAGGGTACAAGTTCGCGCGCAGGCTGTGGCCCAAATATCATATCGGTCCGGACCCGATCAGCGTAGTCGTGATTTCAAGAACATCGTTCGGATCCGAGGCCCACTGTGATCAAGACCCTTCTCTCGACCGTCGCCGTCTCCGCCGCCCTCGTCGGCGCCGCCGCGGCCGCCGACCTTCCCCGTCGGGCCGCTCCGCCGCCGGTGATCCCGGTGCCGGTCTTCACCTGGTCCGGCCTCTACCTCGGCTTCAATGCCGGCTACGCCTTCACCGAGAGCGACACGATCCGCACCCGTGGCATCAACACGCTCGGCATCCCCGGCGGCGCGAACCTTCAGGCGAACGTCGACAACGGCCTGCGCCGCCCGGCCGTCAACGTCGCCCAGGACGGCTTCACCGCCGGCGGCCAGGCCGGCTTCAACTACCAGTTCACGCCGGGCTCCGGCTTCGTGGTCGGCGTCGAGGCCGACGCGCAGTATCTCGACCTGCAGCGCACCCGCCGCGAGACGATCTTCAACCCGGCCTTCAACCCGAACGTCCTGACCAACACCTACCGGTCCGATGTCAGCTTCCTCGGCACCGTCCGCGGCCGCGTCGGCTACGCCTTCGACCGGGTCCTCGTTTACGGCACCGGCGGCTTCGCCTACGGCGACGTCGACCGCACCGTGGTCTTCCAGACCGCCGCGCCGATCACCTACGCCGGCGCCGCCCGCGAGATCGAGATCGGCTACGCCTACGGCGGCGGCATCGAGTACGCGATGCCCACCGACTCCTTTCTGAACTTCTTCAAGGCGAACGCCGTGACGGTGAAGGGCGAGTACCTCCGCTACGACCTCGGCAGCCGCAACGTCTTCGTCCCCTCCGTCGGCGGCCCCGGCGTCGGCTACGTCTCGCGCTTCAGCACCGAGGGCAGCCTCGCCCGCGCCGGCATCAACTACAAGTTCGGCAGCTACTAGGCCTCAAGCTCAAAACTCCCGAACGTCTCGAAGAGGCGGCCGCCGGCATCGGCGGCCGCCTCTTCGTATCTGGACCTTGAGGAGGCCTGAAACGGGCGCGGAACGTGCGTTTCCGGCCGTCCGTCGCGGGATCGTCAAGACTTTCTCCAGAAACGGCCTTTATCGGAACCTACCGAAGACCCGCCCGGCGCGACGCGCGCTGCGGCAGCGTTCCGTAGGGGTGTCCGTGTACTTCATCGTCAGCGCGAAGCAGGAATCCCGCTCCGTCAGCTTCGAGCGGCGCTCGATGACGGACGCGCTCGACACCGCGATGACGCTGCTGGCCTCGGGCAGGAGCGACGTGAGCATCGCCCATCCGGACGGGCGCCGCTCGACCCCCGCGAGCTTCCTCGCCGACTGCCTCGGAAGCCCCAAGCGCGAGACGCGCCGCGCGGCCTGAGCCGCGACGACCCGGTTCCGCCGGGGCGCGAAATGCTCTACCTGCGCTGGGCATGATCCGCACCGCGCTCTACGCCGGCTCCTTCGACCCGGTCACGAACGGCCATCTCGACGTGGTCCGCCAGGCCTGCCGGCTGGTGCATCGCCTCGTCATCGCCGTCGGCATCCACCCCGGCAAGACGCCACTCTTCACGGCCGAGGAGCGGCTGGAGCTGCTGCGCGAGACCTGCACGCCGATCGCCGCCGCCGAGAGCGCGACGCTGGAGGTCGCGACCTTCGACGACCTCGCCGTCACGGCCGCGCGCCGCTGCGGCGCCAGCCTGTTCATCCGCGGCCTGCGGGACGGCACCGATCTCGACTACGAGATGCAGCTCGCTGGCATGAACGCCACCATGGCGCCGGAGGTGCAGACGGTGTTCCTGCCCGCCTCCATCCATGTCCGGCCGATCACCGCGACCCTCGTGCGCCAGATCGCCGCGATGGGCGGCGACGTGGACGCCTTCGTGCCGAAGCCCGTCGCCGAGCGCCTCGCCGCCCGGTTCGCCAAGTCCTGACAGGGCTCCGGCGAAGACCATCACCAGGAGAGAAACGCCCATGAACCGCCGCCACGCCGTCTCCGCGCTCGCCCTCGCGCTCAGCCTCGCCGCATCCGGCGCGGCGCGGGCGGCCGACGACAACACCGTCTACCTCGACACCAAGGACGGCCGCGTCACCATCGAGCTGCGCTCCGACATCGCCCCGAAGCACGCCAAGCAGATCAAGACGCTGACGGCGCAGGGCTTCTACGATGGCCTCAAGTTCCACCGGGTCATCGACGGCTTCATGGCCCAGACCGGCGACCCGAAGGGCAACGGCACCGGCGGCTCCAGCCTGCCGAACGTCCCGGCCGAGTTCTCCTCGGCGGGCTTCCGCCGGGGCACGGTCGGCATGGCCCGCTCGTCGGATCCGAACTCGGCGAACTCGCAGTTCTTCATCTGCCTCGCCGACGCGCCCTTCCTGAACGGCCAGTACACGGTCGTCGGCGTCGTCACCGACGGCATGGACGTGGTCGACAAGATCAAGAAGGCCGCCCCCGGCGCGCCGGGCGGCAGCGTCCAGAACCCGGACAAGATCGTGAAGATGAGCCTCGCCAAGGCGAGGTAGCCCGGTGCGGGCGCGCCTCGCCCTGGCCTGCCTCGCGGCCGTCTGCGCGGGCGCGGCCGGGGAGGGGCGCGCCTCGCCGTACGGCTCGTATCCGCTGGCCCTGCCGGAGACCTTGCGTGGGACGGTGCAGGTTCCCCTCGACGGGGACCGGCCGGCGCAGGTCTCGACGCTCGGCGCGCTCTACCGGGCGCTCGCCGCCTGCTGGACGGCGCCCGAGGGCCTGCGCAAGCTCGAAGGGCTGGAGATCACCGCCCGCTTCGCCCTGCGCCGGGACGGAAGCGTCATCGGCACGCCGCGCATCACCTTCGCGGCCGGCGCCCCCGGCCCGGAGGCCCGAGACGTGCTCGTGCGCGCCACGCTCCGGAGCATCGCCGCCTGCACCCCGGCTCCGGTGACGGAGGGGCTCGGCCGCGCCGTCGCGGGCCGCCCGCTGGCGCTGCGCTTCGTCTACCGCGGCCCCGAGGGCAGGGGCATCTGAGCCCTGGAATCGCCCGCGGGGGTTGAGGTCGGCGCCTGCCTCGCACTACACCGTCGCTCGCACCTCTCTCTCGCCGACGGCGCGGGAGCGATCCCATGGCGGCACCGAGCGCGCTCCCCGAGCGCCGCCGCCTTACCGACGCCCCCGCCGCGGGCAAGCCCAAGGACCATCGCATGGCAGACAACGAGACCATCGTGCTCGAGACCACCAAGGGACGGGTGGTGATCGGGCTGCGCCCCGACCTCGCCCCGAACCATGTCGAGCGCATCAAGACGCTGGCCGCCCAGGGCTTCTACGACGGCGTGCCGTTCCATCGCGTCATCGACGGCTTCATGGCCCAGACCGGCGATCCGACCGGCACCGGCTCGGGCGGCTCGGAGCTGCCGGACCTCAACGCCGAGTTCAACGCCGAGCCCCACGTCCGCGGCACCTGCTCGATGGCCCGCACCAACTTCCCGCACTCGGCGAACTCGCAGTTCTTCATCTGCTTCGGCGACGCGCGCTTCCTCGACAAGCAGTACACGGTCTGGGGCAAGGTCACCGAGGGCATGGACGTCGTCGACCAGATCAAGCGCGGCGAGCCCGTGCGCGATCCGGACAGGATCGTGAAGGCGAGCGTCGGCACCGCCGCCTGACACCGCTCACCCCGCCGCGGCGATCCGTTCCGCCGCGGCGAGGTCCTCCGGCGTGTTGACGTTGAGGAAGGGGTCGAAGGGCTCCGTCGGCCATGCCGCCACCGCGGCGCCGTGCCGGGCGATGAAGGCCCCGACCCGCCGCTCGCCGCGCTCCACCAGCGCGGCGCGCAGCTCCGCCCGCAGGGCGACCGGCCAGAGCGCCACCGTGTAGTGCTCCCGCTCCCTGGAGGCGGCGAGTGCGATGGGCAGGCGCTCCACCTCCCGCGCCGCCACGAGCCGCGCCACGAGGTCGGCCGGCAGGAAGGGCGCATCCCCCGAGACGCTGACGACCGCCGACAGGCCGCGCCCCGCCGCGTGGTCGAGACCGGCGAGGATGCCGGCCAGCGGCCCCGGATGATCTGGCAGATCGTCCGCCAGTACCGGTCCCGGAAAGTCGCGGAAGCGCGCCGGATCGCCGTTGGCGCTGAGCGCCAGACCCGCCGGACATTGCGGCGCCAGCCGCTCGATCACCCGCGCCAGCAGCGTGCGGCCGCCGAGCATCGCCAGCGGCTTGTCGCCCCCGCCCATGCGCCGCGACAGCCCCCCCGCGAGGACGAGGCCGAGCACGGGCGCCGCTACTCGATGACGATGCGCGGCGGGGCGCGGCCGGCGCCGGTGCTCGCGCCGCCGGTCAGGTTCGTCCAGAGCGCTGCGGCAATGGAGCGATAGGCCTGCGCGTGCGGGCCGTCCGGGTCGACGGCGACGACCGGGCGGCCGGCATCCGAGCTCTCGCGGATCGTCATGTTCAGCGGCACCTCGCCCAGGAAGGGCACGCCGAGCCGCTCGGCCTCGGCCCGGGCGCCGCCATGGCCGAAGATGTGCGAAGAGTGCCCACAGTTCGGGCAGACGAAGGTCGCCATGTTCTCGACCACGCCGAGGATCGGCACCGCGACCTTCTTGAACATCGTCACGCCGCGCCTTGCGTCGATCAGCGCCAGGTCCTGGGGGGTCGAGACGATGACGGCGCCGGCGAGCGGCGTCGCCTGGGCCATGGTGAGCTGCGCGTCGCCGGTTCCGGGGGGCATGTCGACGATGAGCACGTCGAGCTCGCCCCAGGCCACGTCGCGCAGCATCTGGGTGATCGCCGACTGCACCATGGGCCCGCGCCAGATCATCGCCGACTCCGGCTCGATCAGGAAGCCGATCGACATCACCGGGATGCCGTAGCCGCGCATCGGCTCCAGCACCTTGCCGTCGATGACGCTGGGCTTGCCGGAGAGCCCGAACAGCTTCGGCACGGAAGGGCCGTAGATGTCGGCGTCGAGAAGGCCGACCTTGAGACCCTGGGCGTGGAGCGCCAGCGCGAGGTTGCAGGCGGTGGTGGACTTGCCGACGCCGCCCTTGCCGGAGGCGACCGCCACGATGTGGCGCACGCCCGGCAGCGCGGGACCGGCGCTCGGCGCAGGGCCCCGCTGCTGCGAGGCGGGCGGGGCGCCCGAGCGAGGCGGCGAGACCGGCGGCGCCGATGAGCCGGCGGCGCGCTCCGCCGTCAGGCTCGCGAAGACGCCCGAGACGCCGGGGATCGACAGCACCTTGCCCTCGGCGGCCTTGCGCACCGGCTCGAAGCGCTCGGCCTCGCTCGGGTCGATCCAGATCGAGAACATCACCCGGTTGCCCGGATCGACCACGACCTCGGACAGGCGGCCGGAGGCGGGCAGGGGCGTGCCGGCCGCGTCGACCGTGACCGTCGAGAGCGCCTTCAGCACGTCGTCGCGGGAGATGGCCAAGGGGAACTCCTGAAAACGATGGGGTGGCCGCGCCCGCGGGCGGCCGTCTGTATTCACCCCATGTATCGAGGGATGCGCGAAACGCCAGGGCCAATGGCCCTAGCGGCGGCGCTCGGGCGGGATCGCGACGAGGTTGCAGCGCTCGATCCGTCCCCGGACAAGGCTGCCGTCCCCGCGCCGGTAGGAGCCGTTCGGGATCACCCGGCAGCCGGGCGGCCCGCTGAGACGCTTCACCCAGCGGATCTGGACGCTGCCGTAGCGGCGGTTGGAGAAGTCGTGCCCGCCGATCCGCACGCCCGGCCCGAAGCGCACCTGCGCCTGCGCGGGCCCCGCCAGCGCGATGATCGCCAGGGCGAGAGCCGTCCACGCACCCCCGTGCAGGAGCCGAAACCAACCCCAGGCTCGTCCGTTGTCGAGGCGACGCAGCGGACCCGCGCCGCGCCCCGAGGGCGCCGTCGCAGGCCGCACCAAGGTTCGGAGAGTCGTTTCATGCATCAGGGCAATCACCGCGATCACGAGGGCGCGGAAAAGCTGTTCAAGCTCATCAAGGACATCAAGGTCGCGATGCTGACCACCGCCGACCCGGATGGCAAGCTCTACAGCCGCCCGATGTGGAGCGGGGCGGCCGACGAGGTCGGCGACCTCTGGTTCTTCACCCGCGCGAACACGCCGAAGACCGACGAGATCAAGAAGGACGCCGAGGTGAACCTCGCCTACGCCGATCCGTCGAGCCAGACCTACGTGTCGGTCGCCGGCAAGGCCGAGGTCGTGCGCGACCGCGCCACCATCGATGCCAAGTGGCACGAGAGCCTCAAGACCTGGTTCCCCAAGGGCAAGGACGATCCGGAGATCGCGCTGATCCGCGTCCACCCGGAGACCGGCGAGTACTGGGACAGCCCCAACTCCACGATGCTGCACCTCTACGGCTACGTGAAGGCGGCGGTCACCGGCGAGTCCCCGAAGACGGAGACCAAGAAGGTCAACCTCGCCTGAGCGATCCCGCGGGACGAGAGGAGAGGGCGGCTCCGGCGGGGCCGCCCTTTCTCGTGGGCGATCCCGTCGAGCCCGGCGGTTGACTCCCCCGCGCCGGGCGTGCGCTCTGCGGCCGCACGGAGACAGCCCGACGCCGATGACCGATCTCGCCAAGCGGGTCTACGACCACACCTGGAAGATCGACCCGATCGTCCGCTCGCTCCTCGACACCGATTTCTACAAGCTGCTGATGGCGCAGACGATCCTGCGCCGCCACCGGGACACGCAGGTCACCTTCGGCATCCAGAACCGCTCCCGGCAGGTGCGCATCGCCGACCTCGTCGACGAGGGAGAGCTGCGCGAGCAGCTCGACCATGCCCGCTCCCTGCGCCTCACCCGCGGCGAGGCGACCTGGCTGCGCGGCAACAGCTTCTACGGCCGCCGGCAGATGTTCTCCGCCGAGTTCATCGACTGGTTCGAGGGCTTCCGCCTGCCGGACTATCACCTCGAGAAGCGCGACGGGCAGTATCTGCTCACCTTCCACGGCCTCTGGGTCGAGACCACGCTGTGGGAGGTGCCGGCGCTCGCCATCCTGAACGAGCTGCGCTCGCGGGGCGTGCTGCGCCACCTCGGAAAGTTCGAGCTTCAGGTGCTCTACGCCCGCGCCATGACGCGGGTCTGGGAGAAGATCGAGCGGCTGAAGCGCCTGCCCGACCTCTCCATCGCCGATTTCGGCACCCGCCGCCGCCACGGCTTCCTCTGGCAGGACTGGTGCGTCGAGGCGATGCTGGCGGGCCTCGGACCGCGCTTCCTCGGCACCTCGAACTGCCTCATCGCCCAGCGCCGGGAGGTCGAGGCGGTCGGCACGAACGCCCACGAGTTGCCCATGGTCTACGCGGCGCTGGCCGAGGACGACGAAGGCCTCGCCGCCGCGCCCTATGCGGTGCTCGCCGACTGGCAGCAGGACTACGACGGCAACCTCCTCGTCATCCTGCCCGATACCTACGGCACGGCCGGGTTCCTCGAACGCGCGCCCGAGTGGATGACCGCATGGACGGGCATCCGCATCGATTCCAAGGACCCGATCGAGGGTGGCGAGGAGGCCATCGCCTGGTGGCGCTCGCGGGGCTGCGACCCCCAGGCCAAGCTCGCGATCTTCTCCGACGGGCTCGACGTCGAAGCCATCGAGACGATCCACGCCCGCTTCCACGGGCGGATGCGCCTCGGCTACGGCTGGGGCACGCTGCTGACCAACGACTTCCGCGGCCTCGTGCCGGACGGGGCGCTCGACCCGATCTCCATCGTCTGCAAGGTGCTCGACGCCAACGGCCGCCCGGCGGTGAAGATCTCCGACAACCCGACCAAGGCCATCGGCCCGGCGGACGAGATCGCGCGCTACAAGCGCGTCTTCGGCGTGCCCGAGCAGGCCGCCCTACCCGTTCTGGTCTGATGCGCATCGACCTCAACAGCGATCTCGGCGAGGGCTTCGGCCCCTGGCGCATGGGCGACGACGGGGCGATGCTCGACATCGTCACCTCGGCCAACCTCGCCTGCGGCTTCCACGCGGGCGATCCGGGCATCATGGTCGCGACCGCGGCGGCCGCGAAGGCGCGGGGCGTGGCGCTCGGCGCGCATCCGGGCTTCCGCGATCTCGAAGGCTTCGGCCGCCGCCCGCTGCCGCTCTCGGCGAAGGAGATCGAGCATCTCGTCGCCTACCAGGTCGGAGCGCTGATGGGCTGCGCGGCGCTCGCTTGCCATGCCGTCACCCACGTGAAGGCTCATGGCGCGCTCGCCAACCTCTCGAACGCGGAGCCCGGCGTCGCGGCGGCCATCGCCCGCGCGGTAAGGGGGGTGGACCGCGATCTCGTGCTCGTGGTCATGCCAGGTCTGCCCTCCGAGCGTGCCGGGCTCGATGCGGGCCTGCGGGTCGTCCGCGAGGTCTACGCGGACCGCGCCTACGGCGAGGACGGGAACCTCACCCCCCGCGGGATGACCGGCGCCGTCATCGCCGACCCCGCCGAGGCGGCTGCGCGGGTGGTTCGGATGCTGGAGGAGGGCGTGGTCCGCACGCTGTCGGGCCGGGCGATCCCCGTCGCGATCGAGACGGTCTGCGTCCACGGGGACACGCCCGACGCCGTCGCGATGGCCCGCGCCGTCCGCGCCGCGCTGGAAGCGAAGGGCTGCGTCCTGGGCCCGTTCGTGGCCTGAGCGCCACGCATCGATTTTGTATTCAGGGCCAGGGATCGAACCGCCTGCGACATCGTTGCTCAGGCCGAAGGCGGCCCCCGCGGCCGTCTCCAGGCACGGGCGTGCGGCGTAGAGGACCTTGGGCCATGGCAGCGAGCAGCAGAACGGTCGATCCCTACCCCACGCCGCAGCCGACCCGCGTTCCGGCGGCGGAGACGCCGGGCGCCGGCCTCGCCATCTCGATCCTCGCGGTCGCGGTCATCATCGCAGGGCTCTACTTCGCCCGCGACATCCTCATCCCCATCGCCATCGCGGTGCTGCTGGCCTTCGTCATCGCGCCGCTGGTGAACCTGCTGCGGCGCATCCGCCTGCCGCGAGTCGCGGCGATCCTCTCCGCGGTGATGCTGACCGTCGGCATCCTCGTCGCCATCGGTACCCTGATCGGCGTGCAGGTCGCGGACCTCGCGGGCGACGTGCCGCGCTATCGCAGCACCATCGAGCGCAAGGTGGAGGGGCTGAAGAACAGTCCGGCGGGCAAGCTCACCGACTACGTCGCCGGTATCGGCCGCGTCTTCCACAACACGACGGAGAAGCAGGAGGAGAAGAAGACGCCGGAAAGCGACGCGGCGCCCACGCAGCCGCCCGAGGAGAAGGCGCTGCTCGTCCAGGTGAAGGACCGGCAGCCGGGGCCGATGGAGCTCGCCACGACGCTCCTATCCCCGATCGTCCACCCGCTGGCCACCGCCGGCATCATGTTCGTGGTGCTGATGTTCATCCTGATGCAGCGGGAGGACCTGCGCGACCGCCTGATCCGGCTCGCCGGCTCGAACGACCTCCACCGCACCACCGTCGCCATGGACGACGCCGCCCGGCGGCTGAGCCGCTACTTCGTCGTCCAGGTCGGCCTCAACGCCGCCTTCGGCCTCGTCATCGGCGTCGGCCTCTACTTCATCGGCGTGCCGAACCCGGTGCTGTGGGGCATCTTCTCGGCCCTGATGCGCTTCGTGCCGTATATCGGCGCCTTCCTGTCGGCGCTGCTGCCGCTGGCGCTCGCCGCCGCGGTCGATCCGGGCTGGAACATGGTGATCGCCACCGCGATCCTGTTCCTCATCATCGAGCCGCTGACCGGGCACGTCATCGAGCCGATGCTCTACGGGCACTCGACCGGGCTCTCGCCCTTCGCGGTGCTCGTCTCGGCGCTGTTCTGGACCTGGCTTTGGGGACCCATCGGCCTGCTGCTCTCGACGCCGCTGACGGTCTGCCTCGTGGTGCTCGGCCGCCACGTCGAGAGGCTGCAGTTCCTCGACGTCCTCTTCGGCGACAAGCCCGCCCTCACGCCGGTCGAGAACTTCTACCAGCGCATTCTCGCCGACGATCCGGAGGAGGCGCAGGAGCAGGCCGACGTCATGCTCCGCACCTGCTCGCTGACCGGGTACTACGACGAGGTCGTGGTGAAGGGGCTCGAGCTCGCCGCCCGCGACGCCGCCCGCGGCGTGCTCTCCAACGACCAGAAGGGTGCGATCCGCGCGAGCCTCACCGAGCTGATCGAGGAGCTGGAGGATCACCCGGACAAGAGCGCGAAGGCCGAGGGCGGCGAGGAGGCGGCCCCGCCGCCGGCCCCGTGGCAGGCGGAAGGCGCGGTGCTCTGCGTCGCCGGGCGCGGCTTCGTCGATCAATGCGCCGCCTCGATCCTCGCGCAGATTCTGCGCAAGCGCGGCATCGGCGCCCGCGTGGTGCCCTTCGCCGACACGGCGCGGGTGCGCATCCCGGATTTCGATCCGGGTCCGGCCCGGATGATCTGCGTCATCTCCCTCGCCATCGCCGGTGAGCCGGCCCATCTGCGCCGCCTCGTGCGCCGCATCGAGGCGCGGATGCCGACGCTGCCGATCGTCATGGGCCTGTGGCGTGCAGAGGACGTGAGGCCCGACGACCTCCTGCGCCGCCAGACCACGGGCGCCGACCGGCATGTCGGCTCCCTCGGCGAGGCGCTGGAGGCGGTGCTCCACGTCGTCCGGCGCGGAGAGCTGCCCGAGCCCGCCGAGCCTGAGCCGACGCCCTCCGCCATCCGTCCCCTGGCCGCCGCCGGGGCTTGACGGTCGGGCTCCGCCGGCCGACCTGTCGGAGCGGCACGGTGGAGCGCAGAGCATGAGCGTGGTCGATCTCGCGCAGTTCATGGACGACCTCGCCGCGCGGTCCGGCGAGGCGATCCTGCCCTTCTTCCGGGCGCATTTCGGCCTCGACGACAAGTCCGGCGCCGGAGCCCCGTTCGATCCGGTGACGGAGGCCGACCGGGCGGCAGAGGTCGTGCTGCGCAACCTGATCCGGGCGACCTTCCCGGACCACGGCATCCTCGGCGAGGAGTTCGGCTCGGAGCGGCTCGACGCCGAATGCGTCTGGGTGCTCGACCCCATCGACGGCACCCGCGCCTTCATCGCCGGACTGCCGACCTGGGGCACCCTGATCGGCCTGACGCATCACGGCCGGGCGGTGCGCGGCGTGATGAGCCAGCCCTTCCTCGGGGAGCGCTTCGTCGGCGACGGCGCCACCGCCACCCTTCACGGCCCGCGTGGCCCCCGCCGCCTGCGGACGCGCCGCTGCGGCGGTCTTGGCGAGGCGATCCTCTCGACCACCGATCCCCGCCTCTTCGCCGAGGGCGAGGAGCAGGACCGCTTCCGGAGCGTCGAGGCGGAGGTCAGGCTCTCCCGCTACGGCGCCGACTGCTACGCCTACTGCATGGTCGCCGCCGGCCAGATCGATCTCGTGATCGAGTCCGGCCTCAAGCCCTACGACATCGTCGCCCTGATCCCCGTCGTCGAGGGCGCGGGCGGCGTCGTCACCGCCTGGGACGGCGGCCCGGCGACGGAGGGCGGCCGCATCGTCGCGGCCGGCGATCCGCGCCTGCACGAGACCGTCCTGCGCCGCCTGAACCCCTGACCCACCGGACGCCGCCGCGCCGTTGCTTCTCGCCGCCCTCATCGCCGCGACGACCCTGCTGCCCGGCGCGCTCGCGCCCGCCGAGAGCGGTGCGCGCACGGCCGCGGGGATCGTCGCGAACGGCTGGCCGGCGCCGGCCCCCTTCTACTCGCCGCAGACGCGGGCGGTCTCGAACTGGCGGCGGGAGGCCTGGGCCTCTCTCGCCCCACCGAGCCTGACGCTGATCGTGCGCTTCGCGGGGAGCGAGCCGTCCTTCGTCGCCCGCTGCGTGCGGCTCAACAATTACTGGTGCATCAAGCGCGCCCGCTGGGACGGTGAGATCGGCGGCGACGGCGAGGACCACACGGCCTTCGCGACGGGCGCCGACGGGGCCGATGCTGCAGTGTCGCTGCTATCGCGCTACTATCGCGAGTTCGGGCGCCGCTCGGCGCTGGCCATCGTTCGCCGCTGGGCGCCGGCGACCTGCGGCCCGGTCGCTGCGACCGCATCCGGAGTGCCGACGCCGCGCGTCTCGACGGCGCTCGCACCCCGCGGCATCGGCGGCACGGTGCGGGCCCGCTACCTCGGCCGGCATTTCCGGGGCGGCGCCCCACGGCGGCCGGCCGTGGTCGCAGCGCGCCGCAGCGGGCCTGCGTTGCGGGTCCAGCCCTGGTCCGCCCGCGCGCGTCTCGCCGGCCGCCGGCCGATCCCGGCCGTCTCGGTGCCGAAGGCCGTGCCCGACATCGCCGCCGGCATCGGACCGGGCACCCGCGTCGCCGCTGCGCCCGAGGTCACCCGCACCGTCTTCTCGCCGGACAGGCTGCTCGCGGAATCTGCCGCGCTGCCGCCCGTTGCCGGGGGTGTCCCCGTGCGGCCCCTCGATCTCTCGGCGCCGCCTCCGCCGCTCTGCTCCAACGACGAGACCCGCATCGGCAACTACGCCGCCCGCATCGCGGGCAGCGTCGGCCTGCGTCCGGGCGACGACCTGAAGCTCTTCGCCCCGGACGGAACGCCCCTGCCGAACCTGCTCCCCGTCCTCGTCGCGATGTCCGGCGTCGAGCTCGGCGCGCTCCGGGCGACCCACGGTCTCGTCGCCGCCGCCATCGCCCGCCGGCAGCCCTGAGTGTCAGGCTTGCGCGGAGCTCCCGTGCGCGCCACCTGAGCGCTGCCTTCGTCTTCACGTCCCAGAGATCGCCTTGCCCCTCACCAGCTTCGCCGCGCGCGCGGGTTCCGCGGTCAAGGCCTTCGCCGAGGCGTCGAGCGATCTCCTCATGCAGCCGACGCTGCGGCTCGGCGTCACCGGGCTCGCGCGCTCCGGCAAGACGGTGTTCACGACGGCCCTGATCCACCACCTGACCGAGACGCACGCCCTTCCGGCCTTCGCGCCCGCCCACGAAGGGCGCCTGCGCCGGGCCCGCCTCGTGCCGCAGCCCGACGACGACGTGCCGCGCTTTCCCTTCGAGGAGCATTTCGAGACCCTGACCGGCGCCCGCCGCTGGCCGCGCTCGACGGATCGGATCAGCCAGTTCCGCCTCGCCATCGAGTACGAGCGCGCGAACTCCTGGCGTTCCGGGCCCGGCACGCTGATGCTCGACGTGGTCGACTATCCCGGCGAGTGGCTCCTCGATCTCGCGCTCATCGAGCAGAGCTACACGGGCTGGTCGCGGGCGACCATCGCCGGCACCCGCCGGGCCGGCCGCGCCGCCATCGCCGCGCCCTGGCTCGACCTGCTGAAGGGGCTCGACCCCGCGGCCCCTCTCGACGAGGTGCTGGCCGAGCGCGCGAGCACGGCCTTCAAGGCCTATCTCGCCGGGCTCCGCGCCGGTCCCGAGGCGGTGGCGACGACGCCTCCCGGCCGCTTCCTGATGCCCGGCGACCTCGAAGGCTCGCCCGCGCTCACCTTCGCCCCTCTCGACAACCTGCCCGAGACCCTCGACCCCGGCACGCTCGGCGGCCTGATGGAGCGGCGCTTCGAGGCCTACAAGGCGAAGGTCGTGGAGCCGTTCTTCCGCGACCACTTTCAGCGGGTCGATCGGCAGATCGTACTCGTGGACGTGCTCGCCGCCGTCGACGCCGGCCCGACCGCACTGGCAGAACTCGAGGAGGCGCTCGACTCGGTGCTGCTCAGCCTGAACATCGGGCGCAACTCCCTGCTCTCCCGCTGGTTCGCGCCCCGCGCCGACCGGGTGCTGTTCGCCGCGACCAAGGCCGACCACCTCCATCAGACCAGTCACGACCGGCTCGACGCCCTGCTGCGGCTCCTGGTGTCGCGGGCGATGCGGCGGACTGAGGCGGCCGGCGCCCGCGTCGGCACCGTGGCGCTGGCCTCGGTGCGGGCGACCCGCGAGACCACGATCCACGAGGACGGCGAGAGCTTTCGCGCGGTGGCGGGTACCCCGGAGGCGGGCGAGATCGTCGGCGACGAGGTGTTCGACGGGCAGAGCGAGGCCGCCGTCTTTCCCGGCGAGCTGCCAGCCCGGCCGGAGACGGTGCTGGAGGGCGGCGTCGCGCCGGGCTCGCTGCGCTTCCCCCGCTTCAGGCCGCCGCTGGTGCGCCCCGATGCGCTGGGCCGGCCGGGTCACCTGCCGCAGATCCGCCTCGACCGGGCGATGCAGTTCCTGCTTGCCGACCGGCTGACCTGATCGGCCTTAGCCCCGGCCGCCGCGCGACTCGATGGTGAGCTTCTGGATGCCCTTGGTCGAGAGGACCGGCTTCCTCGAGCTGATGATCCGCGAGTTCACGCCCGTCCAGCCGATCTCGCCGGAGAGGCGGCCGTACTCGATCTTCGGGCAGCGGTTCATGATCACCTGGACGCCCCGTGCCTCGGCGCGGGCGGCGGCCGCGTGGTCGCGCACGCCGAGCTGCATCCAGATCACCTTCGGGAGGCTCGGCAGCGCCAGCGCCTCGTCGACGATCGGCCCGGCGGCGGCCGAGTTGCGGAAGATCTCCACCATGTCGACGGGCCGCCCGAGATCGCTCAGCGAGGCGACGACGGTGGCGCCGAGAAGCTCCTGGCCCGCGAGACCCGGATTGACGGGAACCACGTCGTAGCCGCGCTCGCGCAGGTACTTCAGCACGATCCAGCTCGGCCGGGCCGGGTTCGCGGAGGCCCCGATCAGGGCGATGCTGCGGCACGCCTTGAGGATGCCGCGGATCAGCGCGTCCGGATAGGCGTCGTGGGCGGTCGGCAGCCCTTCGGGCGCCCGGTCGAGGGTCGGCATCATGGCGGCCGACTTGTCCGCGATCCGCGCCCGTGCTGCAAGGCGTGCCATGCCACCGGACACGCCTCCCGACCTTCCCGTTATGGATCTGGCCGAGACCACGGCCTTCCTCGACCGGGAGTTCCCGCAGATGCACCATGGCGGCCGCAGCCTGTATCTGGAGGCGGTCGGGCCGCTCTCCGCGCGGATGCGCCTGGACCACCACGAGCGGCACCTGCGCCCCGGCGGCACCGTCTCCGGGCCGGCGATGATGGGGCTTGCCGACATCGCCCTCTATGCGGCCATCCTCGCCAATATCGGGCCCGTGGCGCTCGCCGTGACGACGAACCTGAGCTTCAACTTCCTGCGCAAGCCCGGCGCGACGGGGCTCGTCGCCGAGGCGCGGCTCCTGAAGCTCGGTCGACGGCTCGCCGTCGGGGAGGTGCTGATCACCGCCCCCGGCTCGAACGATCTCGTCTGCCACGCCACCGGCACCTACTCGATCCCGCCGGATCGATGAAGACGGTGGTATTATGATACCGCATATACGAAGCTATTGCCCGAAAAGCGTTTTTGCATTTTCAGGAATGCACAAAGTGCTTGACGTTGAATGCAACGGACCGTAGACACCGCCGCAAGCCGCTGCGTCCCCGGACGCGGCGGCGCTTCGTTTCTCGACACCAACGCCACGGGATTTGGCCATGAAGACCACGTCGCTGAAGCCCGCCGAGGTCGACAAGAAGTGGGTGCTGATCGATGCGGAGGGCCTCGTCGTGGGCCGTCTCGCCTCGATCGTTGCGATGCGGCTGCGCGGCAAGCACAAGGCCGCCTATACGCCCCACGTCGATTGCGGCGACAACGTCATCGTCATCAATGCCGACAAGGTGAAGTTCACTGGTCGCAAGTATAACCAGAAGGTGTACTACCACCACACCGGCTACCCGGGCGGCATCAAGGAGCGCTCGGCGAAGTTCATCCTCGAGGGTCGTTTCCCCGAGCGCGTGGTCGAGAAGGCCGTCGAGCGCATGCTGCCCCGCGGGCCGCTCTTCCGCCAGATCATGGGCAACCTGCGCGTCTACAAGGGCGCCACGCATCCCCACGAAGCCCAGCAGCCGCAGACGTTCGACGTCGGCGCCCTCAACCGCAAGAACGTGAGCGCTTGATCATGGCGACCCTTCAGTCCCTCGCCGACCTCAACCGGTCCGACGTCGCGGGCTCGGGCGAGAACTCCGCCCCGGTCCACGTCCAGAAGCTCGATGCCCAGGGCCGCGCCTACGCGACCGGCAAGCGCAAGGATGCGGTCGCCCGCGTCTGGATCAAGCCCGGCTCCGGCACGATCACCATCAACAAGCGCCCGGTCGAGACCTACTTCGCCCGGCCCGTGCTGCGCATGATCCTGCGTCAGCCGCTCCAGGTCGCCAACCGCGTCGACCAGTACGACATCACCGTCACGGTGGCCGGCGGCGGTCTCTCGGGTCAGGCCGGCGCCGTGCGCCACGGCCTCTCGAAGGCGCTGACCTACTACGAGCCGGAGCTGCGCGCGCCCCTCAAGCGCGAAGGCTTCCTCACCCGCGACGCCCGCGTCGTGGAGCGCAAGAAGTACGGCCGCAAGAAGGCTCGCCGCAGCTTCCAGTTCTCGAAGCGCTGAGCCGACGGCTCCACGGCATCCGACACGAAGGGCGGCCCCGCGAGGAGGCCGCCCTTCTTCGTTCCGGGGCCGATCGACTCAGGCGACGGCCTTCTGCAGCTCGGCCTTCGACATCTTCGAGCGGCCGGGCACGTTCCTGGCGCGGGCCCTCTCCATCAGCTCGGCCTTGGTCGGTCCGGAGGAACGGCGCGCGGCGCCCGACCTGCGCGCGGCGGCGGCCTTCTTCGCCACGTCCTTCGGCTGCTTCGAGAACTGCTTGCCCTTGGCGCTGTCGGCGCGCTTCTTGGCGGTGGAACGCGCGTACTCGTCCTTCGAGAGCGACTTGCGGGCCTTCTTCGGCAGGTAGCGCTCGCCGGTCTTGCCGCTCTCCTTGCCGGATTTCGTGCCCCACTCCTCGTCGGTCCACTCCTTGAGGTGGTTGTCCGAGGACTTCTTGCCCTCGTATCCGCCACCTTCCTTCTTGTATTCCTGCGTCGCCATCTGCGCCTTGCGGGCCGACCACTGGCCGGGCTTGCCGCCCTTCGACGATTTCGTGACGCGGGACTTCACCTTCTCCCAGAGCTTCGGGTCCGACTTCTCGGCGGTCGCTGTCATCGTCCATCTCCGTTCGCGATTTTCGCCGTCAACCGGAGGTGCGCGGGCGGGTTCCGGGTCCACAGGCCGAGCGAGCCCATGCTGCGCTGCGGCCCATTGACAGGGGGACGCCCGGCGTCCACCTCGCCGCCGGAACGGACTCGGGGAGCGAGCGGCGATGTCTGGCGATCACGACACGACACGGCCCACGGTTTTCATCGACGGCGAGGCGGGCACCACCGGCCTCGGCATCCGTGCCCGCCTGGAAGGGGAGGGGCGGGTCGCTCTGCGCTCGATCCCGCACGAGAGCCGCAAGGACACGGCGGCCAAGCGCGCGCTCCTCGCCGAGGTCGACCTCGTGGTGCTCTGCCTGCCGGACGACGCCGCCCGCGAGACGGTGGCGCTCTGCGACGGCCTCCCGAACGGCGGGCCGCGGGTGCTCGATGCCAGCACCGCCCACCGTGTCGCGGAGGGCTGGACCTACGGCTTCGCGGAGCTCAGCGCCGGCCAGGCGGACGCGATCCGCGGGTCGCGCCGCGTCGCCAATCCCGGCTGCTACCCCACGGGCGCCATCGCGCTCCTGCGCCCCCTCGTGGCGGGCGGGCTGATCCCGGCGGACCAACCGGTCAGCATCAACGCGGTGAGCGGCTACAGCGGCGGCGGCAAGGGCATGATCGAACGCTACGAGGCGGGCGACGCGCCGGCCTTCGAGCTCTACGGCCTCGGCTTCGCCCACAAGCACGTCCCGGAGACGCAGACCTACAGCCGTCTGACCCGGCGGCCGATCTTCGTGCCCTCGGTCGGCAACTTCCGGCAGGGCATGCTGGTGAGCATCCCGCTCCACCTCGACACGCTGCCCGGCCGGCCCGCCGCCGGCGACCTCGAGGCCGCGCTCGCCGACTGGTACGCGGACCGGCCGCTGGTGAAGGTGGTCAAGGGAGCGGAAGAGGGCGCCCATCGCGAGCGCATCGAGCCGGAGGCCCTCAACGACACCGACCGGCTGGAGCTGCGGGTGTTCGGCTCGGACGCGCAGGCCCAGGCCGTGCTCGTGGCGCGCCTCGACAACCTCGGCAAGGGCGCCTCCGGCGCGGCCGTGCAGAACATCGGCCTGATGCTCGGCCTCGACTGAGCGCTCCCGCCGCGAACGGGACCGTTCCGGCGAATCGAAATCCTTCGCGGGGGTAGGGCGGCGACCTGCCTCCGCCGTTCCGCCGAGTCGCACCCGGCCTCGCGGACCGCCGCTGACAATCCGATCCGTTCGTTTCGCGGAGCGCGCATCATGCCGCAGGCGATGCTTCGGAACGCGAGCCGCGATCCGATGATCGATGGAAATCGACCGTCGCGCTTGACGGAAGACTTAAATTCCTTCGTATTGTCGACAAGAAACCGTCGATTGAGCTTGCGCAATGCAAGCACGGCGATCCCACAACGATTGCGGTGCGAAAGCCATGAGCGATTCAACGGGCGACCAGGATCGCCTCATCACCCTCGCGGCCGACCTCGTCTCGGCCTATGTCAGTAACAATCACGTGCAGAGCGCCGAACTGCCGAAGCTGATCGGCGATGTTCATGACGCCATCCGCAGCCTGTCACACGCGGCGGCCGCGCCGGTGGAGGCGGGGCCGCCCAAGCCCAGCGCCCAGGAGGTCCGCCGCTCGGTGACGGCCGATTACCTCATCAGCTTCGAGGACGGGAAGCACTACAAGACCCTGCGCCGGCATCTCACCCTGCGGGGGCTGACGCCGGAGCAGTATCGGGCCAAGTGGAGCCTGCCGCCGGACTACCCGATGACCTCGCAGAGCTACTCCGCGCAGCGCTCCGAGCTCGCCCGCTCGCTGGGCCTGGGGCAGCAGCGCCGCAAGAGCGTCGCCGCCAAGGCCGCCGCTCCCGCGGAGGTCACGGCCGAGGCGGCCGCCCCGGCGAAGAAGCCTCGGGCGCCCCGCAAGGCGAAGGGCGCGGAGTAAGGCGCCGGAGCCGAGCTTGCCCAGACCCAGGTCCTGCGCCGAGGCCGGATGTCGGCGGGTTCGGTGTCCCTCGATCAACGAAAGCTGCGGGGCGGCCGAAGCCGGCGTTGCTTGACCGCGGGCGGCGCCCGTGGCTTCTGCGCCGTCGAGGTCAGGCCCCGTAGCTCAGCTGGATAGAGCAGCCGCCTTCTAAGCGGCAGGTCGCAGGTTCGAGCCCTGCCGGGGTCGCCACAGAATATCCCGCCATGTCAACGACTTGGCGGGTTTTTCGTGTCCGCCAACATGCTCTGTCGGCATATCCTACGGTTCACCGACACCCCTGTTTTTACAATTGGCTGCGCCGAGGTACAGGCCAGTCCGCGCAACACGGATGCAACACGCTTCGCGTCCTGCCGAGGGCAGCGCATTCAAGCAGGGCGTCCAACGACAACATGCATCTCAGCGGGGTGGGAGGCCGGGACGGTCTAGGTCGATGAGGTGCATCGCAGCCTGGGCGAGGCGCTTCCGTTCTGCCGGACGGGTGTAGTGCTGGGCCATCGCAGATGTTCGCCAGCCGAACATCGCCATCAATTGTCGCTCTGTGGCGCCATTTTCTGCGGCCAACGTTGCGCCGGCCTTGCGCAGCCCAATGAGGCAAACCTGCCTCAACGCACCCTTTTTTAATCCATCCCCCGAAGCCATTCGAGGTGAAGGGCTTGCCGTACCCTGTCACGAGGAAGGTCAGATGGCTGCTCGGGTGCGCATCGATCGCCGCCTGTAGCGCCGGCAGCACAGGGATCTCCATCTTCATGGGCTTGGAGTTGCGGCCCTTGTGCTGGGTGTAGCGGAGCCAGCCGGCCTGCATATGCTGGCGGCCGAGGAGCACGACGTCCGATCGGCGGCCGCCGCAGAAGAGGAGTAGGCAGAGGGCGAGGGAGGCCTTCGATCCGAGGGGTGCTTCTCGATGAACTGGCGCACCTCGCCGATCGTCCAGGGGCGGTGCCCTCGCTGTCGACTGCCAGAGGCGGCACGTCCCTCGAGGGATTGTGATCGCAGAGCTCGATGCCTGGTGTGGTCGCCCATTTGAAGACGCCACGGATCGCTTTCAGGCGTGCGTTCGCCCCGTCCTTGCTCTCGGCCGCCTTGCGGTCGCGCATAGCGCGGACAGCCGCCGTGGTCAGCTTCGAGACCTGCACATCCCCGAACAGGATGGGCGTTCCGGGCTTGATCGGCTCGTCGAACGTGACCTCCAGCGCAGCCCGCCTCCGAGGCTGGGTCGCGTGAGCGTCAAGCGCCTTGAAGGCCGCAGAGCCGAAACACTGGTGGCACAGCCACCGCCAGGAGCGCGGAATCACGACACCGGGCTTCGGCGCCGCGGAGCCTTCCAGCGCTGCCTGATAGGCGTCCATGAAGGGCTGGCTCCACGGCAAACCCTTCAGCCGGGTCTTCTTCTGCCCCTTTCGGCCCAGGTAGATCCTGCTCTTGCCATAGCGGTCGACGTCCTCGACGCAGTACCGCGGCAGCTTTCTCGGCATATCGAGTCCGGCCCTCACGCGCCGAACTCCAGTTCCTCGTCGTCCGAGTCGTCGCCGCCGTCATGGGGCAGAGCCTCGAAGGCGGCGTCAAGCTCGTGGCGATCCCAGACCTTCCGGCGGTTGATGCACGGCGGCTTTGGCATCCGCCGGTCGTTCACCATCTCGTCGAAGAGCGAGGCGGAGATGCCGACGTACTCCGCGGCCTGGATGCGCGAGAGGCCGCGCGGCGGGCAGGATAGCGGCAGCATGGATGCGTGTTTACGCTCGGTGCTCATGGTCGCGAGGGCCCCAGGGAGATGCCAACTCGTTCGACGCCGACCGAATCAGCGGAAATGCCGCTTTATCCGACTGAGGCGAGGATCGTTGCGGCCCTTTTCGGCAGAGGTGCGGCGAGGGAGATGCTCAAGACCTGGAACGGCGTGTCCGTGGTGCTGGAGCGCGAGGGGTTGCCTAAGCGAGACCGCTGTTCGGCAATCGCCGGTATTGGCCGGCCGCGGCCAAATTCCTCGATGAATAGAACGGCGTGCGCGAGGGAAGATCCGGTTTCGCCCCGGATAGCCCTGAGAAATGGACCTTGTGACGAGCCTCCCTACTCAGCAGGCTGGGGATAAGGAGTTGATGCCTAAAGCTATAAGAGGTTCAGCAGCCGGTCATCGAGTTTCCCGGCCGCGATTAGGACTGCACGGCGCTCAACTTCGAGAGTGGGACGACGGCGATCTCTGAGCTGGTATCTATCGCGGTAGAGTTTCTTCTCGTAGATAGAGGACCTGCGCATCTTGACATCGCCTTCGACGAACGGGGTGAATATGTAGAGACCGCTATCGGCAGCGAGAACAATGATCCTTATGTCCAGCCATGACAGTCAGCATCCTCTTCTGATCGCGCTCTACAGTATCGTCACCCGCGACGATGGCTTGCCGGCCATGCTGTCACTGCTCGGACAGCGCTTCGGCTGCCGATCCGCGGCATTCATCTACGTCGATCGCGTGCATCCAGCCGCGGATGTCGTGCAGGGACATGGCGCCTTCGATCGGGAGGCGCAGGAACGCTACAGGACGCGCTTTGCCCACATCGATCCACTGCCCGCGATCATGGCACGGTTGCCGGTCGGGGAGGCGGCGGCAAGCGACCGTCTGTTCGCCCCCGAGGAGATCGACGCGCTCCCCTTCATCCGCGAGTACTACCATCCCCTTGGCCTGCGGGAGGCGCTCGGCGGGCCCATCGTCAACGAGAGCGGGCGCTTCGGCATCGTCGCCGTCCACCGCGGCCCGGAGCGCGACCCCTTCACGGACGCGGAGATCCGCGACTTCGAGCGGCTCATCCCCCATCTCGCGCAGGTCGTGGCGCTGCGCAGGACCTTCTTCGAGATCGCCGCCGACGCCGCCAACACCGACGCCGCCCTCGACGCGACGGCGACCGCCGTGCTCGTCCTCGACGCCGACGGCGTCCTGCGGCGGGCGAACGCGGCGGCCCGCGCCCTCCTGGCCCGCGGCGACGCGCTGACCCTGACGCCCGCCGGGCGCCTCAGGGCCGTCGAGCCGGAGGCGAACCGGCATCTCGCGGCGATCCTGCGCGATCCCACCTCTCACGAGGACACGCATCTCCTCTCGTTGCCGCGGGCGGGCGAGATGCTGCCCTGCGCCCTGCGCGTCCTGCGGCGGGCGTCGCATTCCGGGCGCTTCATCGTCCACGTCTCCGACCCCGACCGCGCGACGGCCGACCCGGCCGCCATCCTGATCGCGGCCCTCGACCTGCCGCTCGCCGGCGCCCGGCTCGTCGCCGCCCTCGTCTCGGGCGAGGACCTGGCGGGCTACGCCGGACGGACGGGGCTCTCCGTCAACACGGTGAAGTTCCACCTCAAGGCGGCCTTCGCGGCCACGGGCACCCGCCGGCAGGCCGACCTCGTGCGCATCGCCACCGGCATCCTGCGCGACCTCGGCGGCTGACGGATCAGCCGCTGGCGGGCTTCGGGCTGCGCAGCCGGCGCTTGCTGCGGTGGAAGGGCGAGGCGCCGGCCGCATCGGACGCCCCGCGGACGTAGCGCTTCTCCCAGCCCTGCTCGACGGCGCCGGCCTCGCGCTGCCAGAGGCGCTCGTTGAAGGAGGCCCGCTCCCGTGCCCAGGCGTCGTGCGCGGCCTTGAGCTCGGGCGCCTCGGCGATGTCGGCCAGCACCGGCGCGACGGCGTCGACGGCCCCGTGCGGGAACAGGCTGACGAAGCAGAACGGCTCGCCGCGGGCGAAGCGGACCGTCCGGCGGCGGGTGAAGCGCCAGTTCATGGTGAAGGTGAAGGGCAGCCAATCGGTCTCGACGAGCCCGTCGAGGGGCACGATCGCGTCCTTCACCGTGTTCGGCGACCCGCGGCACCAGAGCGCCCAGCCCGGCGGCGTGCGGAACAGGTGCCCGGTATGGAAGGTCAGCACCCCGGCCCCGAAATGCGAGACCACGAAGCGGGCGACCCGAGCCGGGTCCTCGTCGGAGGCGATGGTGATGGCCTCGAGCCCCGGGCCGCCGTCCCAGAACGCCTGGAACGAGACCGGCGAGAGCAGCTCCCAGCCGCTGGCGTTGGCGATGGTGAGCGGCGTGCAGCGGAACGCGAACCGGTCCTGCGTCGCCTCCATCCAGGCGCGGCCGGGCACGCCCGGCACGATCCGGGGCGCGTCGGGCTCCAGCCGATAGCAGGTCAGATCGGGCGGCGGCAGCCCGGCTACCGGGAGCGCGTCGCCGCCGTCGTCGGGGGTCGGCTCCGAGGCATCCGATGTCGGGAAGGGCGGCGAAGCGGGCGGCAAGGCGGGAGACCCCGGCGTGACGTGGATCGGGCCGGCACGCGAGCGCGCAGGAAGCGCGAGCTTAAGGGCTCGGGGGACCATCTTCCCTACCCGTTCGGGTAGGTGCGCGAAGGCGCGGCGCCGGCGAGCCCGATCCAGCGGCCGCGGAAGATTACCGAGCGCTTAAATTTTGCCGCCGGCCCTACCCGAACGGGTGGCCCGAACCGATCCCGCCTCCCTCTAGCTTGCCCGCGGACCGGACCCGGACTGCGGGTGAAGAGGGGCTCAAGCGCGATGACCACCCTGACGATCGAGCGCTACAACGAGCCCGAGCTCGTCGGCGCGGGCCTGCACGACTACATCGTGACCTTCAGCGCGCCGGTGACGGGCGTGGACCGGGCGGACTTCGCGCTGACCGCCTCGAACCTCGTCAACCCCTCGATCCTGAGCGTCGCGCCGCTCGCGGGCTCCAACGGGTCGCAGTACATCGTCCGGATCAGCACCGGCTCGCCCTACAATCCGCAGCTGCCGGCGACGCTCCATCTCGACTACGCCTCCAACGCGACGGTGACCGACAACAACGGGCAGGCGGTCGCGGGCCTTCTCGCCACGGGCGTCCCCGACAGCACCGTTAGCTACGCCTTCGCCCTCGGCGACTTCTCGCGGCCCCGCGCCGACGGCAGCTTCGGCCCGGACGGCAAGCTCGACATCGCGGGGGTGGAGGGCGGCGGCGGCGTCTTCATCGCCGACGGCGACGGCCGCGGGAACTTCCCCACGGGGATCAGCTACCGCGCGAACTACGGCGCGACCATCGCCGCCGGCGACTTCAACCGGGACGGCAACCTCGACGTCGCCATCGGCGGCGACCGCAGCGGGATCGAGATCCGGCTCGGCGATCCCGCCGGCGACTCCGGTGTCTTCGTCGGCCCCAACTATCTCAAGCAGGCCCCCACCCTTGGCGCCCAGGCCTATGGCGGCCTCGTCGCCCGGGACGTCAACGGGGACGGCAAGCTCGACCTTGTTGCGCTCGGCGACAGCGGGATCACCACCTATCTCGGCAACGGCGATGGCACCTTCGGCGCGGCCATCGGCACCGCGGCGGCGAGGGGCCGGCTGCTCCAGCTCGCCGACATCAACGGCGACGGGCGCCTCGACGCGATCTTCCGCGATCCCTTCACCGACGCCACCTCGATCTCGGTCGCCCTCGGCCGAGGCGACGGCAGCTTCACCGCGCCGACCACCGTCGCGGCGGCGGTCTCGGACCCGCGGCTTGAGAGCGTCACCGCCTTCGCGGTCGGCGACGTCACCGGCGACGGCATCGCCGACCTCGTCTACCTGACGAACCGTCAGGAGAACATCGGACAGAACCAGTATCAGCAGGCGGGCGGCTCGATCGGCTACCTGCCCGGCAACGGTGACGGCACCTTCGGCGCCGCGCGGTCGGTCGCCGCCATCAGCACCTCCTCCTACCTCTCCGACATCGCGCTCGTCGACATCGACCGGAACGGCACCCTGGACGTCCTGCAGCTCGACGGCGAACTCCGGGTCGTGCGCAACCTCGGCGGCGGGACCTTCGAGAGCCCGATCCTGATCGCGCAGACGACGGCGACCGGCAGCAGCAGCAACAAGCTCGCCATCGGCGACGTCAACGGCGACGGGCGCCTCGACGTGCTGACCTCCTACGGGATCTACTACGAGGCCGGCGGCGCCGTCGGGCAGTCCTACACGATCGCGGCCTCGCCGCCCCCGCCACCCCCTCCGCCTCCGCCGCCGCCGCCGCCTCCCCCGCCGCCGCCTCCTCCTCCGCCCCCCGGCGGCGGCGGTGACGGCCCGCCGCCTCCCCCGCCGCCTCCGCCCGGTCGCCCGACCGGCGGCGGATGGGGCGACGTGCACTACAAGACGTTCGACGGGCTGAACTACGACCTCCAGGCGGTCGGCGAGTTCGTCATCGCCACGGCCACGTCAGGCCCGGCCTTCACGCTGCAGGGGCGTGCGGTCGCCGTCTCCGAATACGCCAGCGCCCTCAACGAGATCGGGCTGCGTCTCGGCAGCCACCGCGTGACCTTCGACGCGACCCGCGACCCGCACTACGACATCCCGGCCGAGGGCCGGGCCATCAGCATCGACGGCGTCGTGACGCCGATGCGCGTCGGCGACGTCATCAGCCTCGACGGCGGCACCATCCGCCGGATCGACCTCTACACGAACGAGATCACCACGCGCGACGGCGACGTCGTCACGGCGCATCTGGCCGCCTACAACACCATGAGCGTCTCGTTTGCCCCGGCGGAAACTCGCGCCGCCGGAACGATCGCGGGGCTGCTCGGCAACCTCGACGGATCGCGCGACAACGAGTTCTCGCTGCGCGACGGGACCAGCCTCGGCCGGGCGCCGACCCCGGAGGTCCTGCTCACGACCTACGCCGATAGCTGGCGCATCGCGCAGTCCGAGTCGCTCCTCGACTACAAGCCCGGCGAGACCACCGACACCTTCACGGTGCGGCCCTTCCCCGCTGCCCCGGTGTCCATCAACAGCTTCCCGACGGACGTGGTCGAGAGCGCCCGCGCGCTCGCGACGGCCGCCGGCATCACCGATCCGACCCTGCGCGACAACGCGGCCCTGGACTATCTCCTCACCGGCGACCGCAGCTTCATCGAGGGCGCCAAGCGCGGGCTCGACGCCGGCGTCGTGACCGTCCCGGTGGAGAAGGCGCCGGATGCGCCGGCCGCTACCGCCAACCTCATCGGCATCGCGCCGGTCGCGGCGAGCCTCGTCGAGAGCAACGGCGCGACGACGCCGGTCCAATTCCGCATCTTCCGCACGGGCGACGCCTCGAGCGCGGTCACGGTCACCTATGCCCTGGCGCCGGACCCGAACGGACGCACCTACACCGGCGCCGACTTCGGCGGCAGCGCGCCGACCGGCACCGTGACGCTCGCCGCGGGCGAGACCAGCACCACGGTGACGATCGCCGCGCCCGACATCGTCGGCGTGACCGACAAGTCGCTCGGCCTCTCGATCACGGCGCCGAGCGGGTACGGGCTCGCGGCGGGAACCGCCCGCTCCATCGTGGCGAACGCCGACCCCATCGCCGGCACCCCGGCGGGCGCCGGCCTGCTGAAGGTCTCGGGCGCGGGCACCTTCGGCGCCACGGGCGCGACGAGCTACAGCCTCGATCTCGGCACGCTCGCGGTCGGCGCCGCCTTCGGGCCGGTCACGATCGGCGTCGTCAACACCGGCGGCACCGGCGCGAACACCCTGTCGGGCGCCTTCGACTCCTTCGGCACGGGCGTCGACTTCACCAGCACGGCGCTCTACCGCCTCGGCGGCGGCAGCCTCGCGGAGACGCTCACCCTCAGCGCCGACACCTCGGCGGCCGGCAGCTTCTCCGAGACGATCGTCCTGCATCCCACCCAGTCGAACGCGAGCGGCTACTCGGGCGCGCTCGCCGACGTGACCCTGACCGTCACCTTCACGGTGTCGGCCGTCCCGACCAGCGAGGCCAACAAGCCCGTGTTCGGCACGACGGTGACCGACGCCTCGGGGCCGGCAGGTCAGGTCTACGAGCTCTACGAGGGGCTCCTCGGGCGGGCGCCGGACCCGCTCGGCTACGCTCACTGGCTCGATGCGCTGGCCCACGGCCAGAGCCTCGTCGCGGTTGCCCGCGACATCCTCGGCTCGGGCGAGTACATCGCCGCGCATGGCCGCCCCGCCGCGCCCACCGACGCCGACTTCGTGAACGAGCTCTACGGCACCGTCCTCGGCCGTACCGCGGACGAGGACGGCCGCGCCCACTGGCTCGACGCGCTCTCCCACGGTCTATCTCGCCCGGAGGCCGCCTTCGCCTTCGCACTTTCGGCGGAGAACATCGCCCAGGACGCGCCGGCCCTGGCGAAAGGCGTGTTCGCGCCCGATCCCGTCGTCTCCGAGGTGGCGCGGCTCTACTACGGGCTGCTCGACCGGGCCCCCGACAGGGACGGGCTCCTGCTCTGGTCGCAGGAGATCAAGGATGGCCACCTGAGCGAAGCCGGCGTCGCACGGGCGATCCTCGCCGCGCCGGAATACGCCGCCCATTTCGGGGCCCCGACCGACAACGCCTTCCTCACGAGCCTCTACGACGGAGCGCTTGGGCGGACGCCTGATGCCGATGGGCTCCGGCATTGGCAGGATGCGCTCGGTCACGGTGCGAGCCGCGCCGAGATCGCGCTCTCCATCGCAAACAGCTTGGAAGCCCAGCTTCACCATGTCTCGAATATCGAGCAGGGCTGGCACCTCGTGGCGTGACGGGCGACCGCTTGGCTTACGACGGCGGACACAGAACCGTGAAGCTCGTCACGGCGTCCGACCGACGCTGGCGCCAGAACAACCGCCGGAACCAGTTGCAGGCCGCGGTCGGCGAGTCGATGATGCGCGCCGGCCCGCATGGGAAGTCGTCGGGGATCGGCACGCTGACCTCCCAGAGCTTGCCGTCGAGATCCATCGGCGGGTTCTGGAAGTTGATCTCGGGCAGCACCTCCCGGCGGATGTCGCCCTTCGCGTCCGGCGTGTCGCTCTGGAGCCGCCGGTCGTAGTTCAGTTCGCAGTCGTCCTGATAGTCGATGACACGCCCCATCCTGAAAGCGGCGCCGGCCGGGACGACCGGCGTGAACACGAGCGTCTCCTTCACCTCGTAGGGCCATCGTTGCACGCCTACCACCGCGCCGAGGTAGAAAGCGAAGACGATGACGGCTGCCCCAGCCAGCGTCAGCCATATCCGAATATCGCCAACAGGCAGTTGGGCCCGCTCCAGATCGCTCTAGGCATCGTCGCCGAGGACGGCACGCCGAGATGGACGGCCCACAGATTCCGGCACTTCGCCGTCAGCCTATGGATCGACGAGGGCGCAGCCCTGAAGCAGGTTTCCGAGTGGGCCGGGCACGAGTCGCCGGAATTCACCCAGCGAGTCTACGGGCATCTTTTCGATGCCGGCCGAACGGATCGTCGGGCAATCACGGCAGGCGAAGTTTCGGTGCTCGGCGTCGCGAAGCCCGCAACAGCAACGCAACACGGGAACGACAACGTTTCTGATATCTCAACGACAGCAATAGCTTAGAAATTTCCCTGGGCCGCCTTCTAAGCGGCAGGTCATAGGTTCGAGCCCTACCGGGGTCGCCAGCCTCTCGGGTCGCGGCGGTGCATCTTGATGCCGAGACGCCTCCAACCGACGACGATGCCCGACACCGAGACGATCAGCCCCCCGAGGGAGAGGGCGATCACGAGCAGGTCCCACGCGGGGCGGTTGCGGATCAGCGGACCGAAATCGAAGCTGTGCAGGCCGGTGAACAGCCAGCGGTAGATCCGGTTCGAGCGATCGGTGCGGTTCATGATCTCGCCGGTGTCGGGATCGATGTGGAACCAGGTCTCCGCCGGATCGGAGAACACGGCCCGCAGCACCGGAAGCTGGCGCTCCTGATGGTGCCCGTACCAGTAGAGGTCCTCGGTCTCGAGACGCGCGATCCGGGGCGGCGGCGCATCCGGAATCAGCCGCGCGGCGGCTGCGGCGATCCGCTCCTCCATCCGGCCGATCCGGGGCCCGCAGCACGGGAGCGTGCGCCCATCGGGGCAGGCGAGCAGGACGTCAGGCTGCCCGTCGAGGCGCGAGAACCGGGCCTGCACGGCACCGGGGCAGGCGGCGGCGAGCGCCGCGCGGTCGAGCGGCGGCGGGGCGCCCGGCGGTCCCTGATATCGGTCGAGGGCGGCGCGGTCGGGCTCGCGGGGCGAGAACCAACGGTTGGGGTTCATCGAGAGCCAGCCGCTGGCGATGAAGGTGAGGAGCGTCGCGCCCGCGACGAGGCCGCCGAGATGGTGCCAGGCCATCCAGCCCCGGTAGGGCGTGACCTTGCCGCCGCCATAACGGCGCCGCAGGCGCACCCGCAGCACGCCGACCACGGCGCCGGTGAGGGCGCCGACGACGGCGACGCCGGAGAGCCACAGCACCACCTCGCGCCAGAGATCCACCTGCGCCCGCAGCGGCGTGAAGTAGATCCAGTGCGGCACCGCGCCGAGCCAGTTCCAGAACCGCTCCCGCGAGGTGGTGTCGAGGGCGATCTCGCCGGTGACGGCCGAGACGTAGAGACGCGTGTCCGCCGGGTCGCCCAGCGCGACGAGATGGAACGGTCGCAGCGGATCGAAGCGCTGCGGCACGCTCCACTGGTCGCGCTCGATCAGTCCCAGCACGTCCGGCTCCCGAGTTGCCGGGTGATGGCGCGCCACCGCGAGCGCCCGCTCGGCGGAGACCGGGCCGACGAGGCTGCCGTCGACGGCCGAGAGCGTCGTGAGGCGGCCCTCGCGGGAGACGATCCGGTACACGGGCTCGTCATCGAGCATCGACAGGTCGAGCCGCCGCAGCACTCCGGGCTCGGTGCCGACCCGCGCGAGGGCGGCCTCCGGCTCCAAGGCCACCCGGTCCCAGGCGACCGGCGGCAGCGCCGCGCGGCGCTCCGTCTCGGTGAGCCGCGGGAAGCCCACGTACATCATCACCACGCCGGAGACGAACCACACCGCGAAGAACAGGCAGGTGACGATCCCGAGCCAGCGATGGCCGAGATAGAGCCAGCGCCGCAGCCGCTTTCCGAACGACGTCACGATCGGCGGACCGTCTCGGTCGGGGGCGCCGCCTCGGGCATCCTGCGTCGTGCGATCATCGAGGCGCCATCCCAAGGTAAGATTCTTCCGCCGGAACCGGGGCTCGGGCGGCACGGCGGAGCGGTGGAGTAGCACCGCCCGGCGCCATGCCTATAATGCGGCCACCGGACCGGCCAACGAGTCCGGACAAGCGCCCCTAGAGAGGCCGCCACCATGTCTCGGATTCCGGATTTCACGACTCTCGCCTGGGCGCCTCCGCCCGTCGCCGCCGCGCCGCCCGCCTCGGAGCCCTGGATGACCCCCGAGGGCATCCCGGTGAAGGCCCGCTACGACGCCCGCGACCGCGAGGGCCTCGAGTTCCTCGACACCTATCCCGGCTTGGCGCCCTACCTGCGCGGACCCTACCCGACGATGTACGTCACGCAGCCCTGGACGATCCGGCAGTATGCCGGCTTCTCCACGGCGGAGGATTCGAACGCCTTCTACCGGCGCAACCTCGCCGCCGGGCAGAAGGGGCTCTCGGTCGCCTTCGATCTCGCCACCCACCGGGGCTACGACTCCGACCACCCGCGCGTCTCGGGCGATGTCGGCATGGCGGGTGTGGCGATCGACTCGATCTACGACATGCGCACGCTCTTCGCCGGCATTCCGCTGGACGAGATGACCGTGTCGATGACGATGAACGGCGCGGTGCTGCCGATCCTCGCCCTCTACATCGTCGCGGCCGAGGAGCAGGGGGTGCCGCCGCAGAAGCTCGCCGGCACCATCCAGAACGACATCCTCAAGGAGTTCATGGTCCGCAACACCTACATCTACCCGCCCAAGGGGTCGATGCGGATCATCTCGGACATCTTCGCCTACACCTCGGCGAACATGCCGAAGTTCAACTCCATCTCGATCTCCGGCTACCATATGCAGGAGGCCGGTGCGACGAACGACCTCGAGCTCGCCTACACGCTCGCCGACGGCGTCGAGTACATCAAGGCGGGGCTCGCCGCCGGGCTCACCATCGATCAGTTCGCGCCGCGCCTGTCCTTCTTCTGGGCGATCTCGACGAACTTCTTCATGGAAGTCGCCAAGATGCGCGCCGCGCGCCTCATCTGGGCGAAGCTCGTGAAGGGCTTCGATCCGAAGTCCGACAAGTCGCTGCCGCTGCGCACCCATTCGCAGACGAGCGGCTGGTCGCTCACCGCGCAGGACGTGTTCAACAACGTCACCCGCACCTGCATCGAGGCGATGGCGGCGACGCAGGGCGGCACCCAGTCGCTGCACACCAACGCGCTCGACGAGGCGCTGGCCCTGCCGACGGACTTCTCGGCGCGCATCGCCCGCAACACGCAGCTCTTCCTCCAGCAGGAGAGCGGTACCACCCGCATCGCCGATCCCTGGGGCGGCTCCTACTACGTCGAGCGGCTGACCGCCGACATCGTCGCCCGCGCCTGGGAGCACATCCGCGAGGTCGACAGCCTCGGCGGCATGGCCAAGGCGATCGAGGCGGGCATCCCGAAGCTCCGGATCGAGGAGGCGGCCGCCCGCGCCCAGGCCCGCATCGATTCCGGCCGCCAGACCATCGTCGGCGTCAACAAGTACCGCCCGGAGGACGACCGCACCGTCGAGCTGCTTCGCGTCGACAACGGCAACGTGCGCTCGCTCCAGATCGACAAGCTGAAACGCTTGCGCGCCGAGCGCGACGAGGCCGAGGTCCGCAGCCGTCTCGACGCGCTGACCGCTGCCGCCGACACCAAGGAGAACCTGCTCGCGCTCGCCGTGAACGCGGCGCGGGCCAAGGCCACGGTCGGCGAGATATCCGAAGCGATGGAGCGGGCCTGGGGCCGGCACCGGGCGGAGATCCGCTCGATCTCGGGGGTCTACAAGCGGGAGGTCGGAGGCATGTCGCCGGTGGTCGAGGAGGTGCGCAGGCTTGTCGAAGCCTTCGAGGAGAACGACGGGCGCCGCCCGCGCATCCTGGTCGCCAAGATGGGCCAGGACGGGCACGACCGCGGCCAGAAGGTCATCGCCTCGGCCTTCGCCGATCTCGGCTTCGACGTGGATATCGGGCCGCTCTTCGCCACGCCGGCCGAGGCGGCGCGGCAGGCGGTGGAGAACGACGCCCACATCGTCGGCGTCTCCTCGCTCGCCGCCGGCCACCTGACGCTTGTGCCCGAGCTGAAGGCGGCGCTGCGCGAGGCCGGCCGCGACGACGTGATGATCGCGGTCGGCGGCGTCATCCCGCCGGGTGACCACGAGGCGCTCTACGCCGCCGGCGCCTCGGCGATCTTCCCCCCCGGAACCGTCATCGCGGACGCCGCCATCCGGCTGATCGGCGAGCTGAACCAGCGCCTCGGCTACGAGGAGCGGCAGGCGGCCGAGTAGCGCTTCGGCGGGCGGCGTTCACCGTTCCCGTCGCTTACCCCTTGCCTCCGGCGCAGGGAGGCCGGAAGGAAGGGCCGGGCCCGCCGCATGGCAGGGCGCTGCGAGAGGTGCGAGCCGGCATGGCCGATGCGAAGCTGACCGGCGCTGCCGCCCGCATCCTTGTCACGGGTGCGGCCGGGTTCGTCGGCCGCCATCTCGTCCGATCCCTGAAATCGGCGCTACCGGCGGCCGGCCTGTTCGCGGGCCTGCGCGGCGCGGAGCAGGCGCCGGACGGCACGACGGGCCTGCGCTTCGACATCGCCGATGCCGGGGGGGCCGACGCCGCGATCCGCGAGGTGCGCCCGACCTGCGTCGTGCATCTTGCCGCCATCGCAGCGCTCCAGGAGGCCCGCGCCGATCCGAGCCGCACCTGGCGGGTCAACCTCGACGGCACCCGGCATCTCGCCGAGGCGGTGATGCGCCACGCGCCGGGGGCGCGCTTCGTCTTCGTCGGCACCTCGGAGGTCTATGGCGGCACCTTCCGGCGCGGCGCCGAGCCCCTCGACGAGGACGCGCTCCTCGATCCGACGAACCCCTACGCCGCCTCGAAGGCCGCCGCCGACCTTCTCGTCGGGCAGATGGCCCGCGACGGGCTTGGGGCGGTGCGGATGCGCCCGTTCAACCATACCGGCCCCGGACAGACCGAGGCCTTCGTGGTGCCGGCCTTCGCCGCGCAGATCGCTCGGATCGAGGCGGGCCTTCAGGAACCGACCTTGCGGGTGGGCAATCTCGAGGCGCTGCGCGACTTCCTCGACGTGCGCGACGTCGTCGCGGCCTACACGGCGGCGGCCGCGGCGCCCGAGCTGCCGCCCGGCCTGATCCTCAACGTCGCTTCCGGCCATCCCCGGCCCATCCGCGACGCCCTCGACACGCTCGTCGCCCAGGCCCGCGTGCCGATCGCCGTCGAGCCGGACCCGACCCGCCTGCGCCCCAACGACACGCCCTTCGCCGTCGGCGACGCGGCGCGGCTGCGCGAACGGCTGGGCTGGAGGCCACGATTCACCTGGGAGCAGACCATCGCCGACACGCTGGATTCTTGGCGCGAGCGGATTCGCAACAGCGATTGAGGCGGCGTCACCAGGCGCACGTACTCGCAACCGGTGAAGTCCGACAGGTTCGCTCCACAGGCCGAGAGAGAGCTTGCGGCGACGAAAACGCCGATGAACTCAGACTGTTGAACTGGCGGAGACGGAGGGAATAGACGACAAGCGGCCGTTAACCCTTTGATCCGGTTGCAAGTCCCGGGCGTGGAAGGGGTTTTTGGGACGTGCTATGGGGGGAAACTGGTTCTTATCACCCTCCCTGGACCCCGCCTCCATGCCCCGCACCCCCGACCCCAAGGACGCATATCTGGAGAAGCACGGCGGCTATTTCCGGGTCACGATGAGCGTCCCGAAAAAGCTCAGGCCGCTCCTCGGCAGCCGGCTTGTCAAGAGCCTCAAGACCGATTCGCTCCTGTCGGCGCGCATGCATCGCGAGCCGGTCGTGCGGGAATTCAAGAAGCGGATCGAGGACGCGTGGCTCGCCTACGGCGGCAAGGAGCGCTCCGTCCAGGCGGAGGCCGTCGAGACCGCGAAGCTCCTCAAGCAGGCGGACGAGAACATGCACGATTTCATGTGGCAGGGCGTCAAGGAGCGCGAGGCGGAGATCCTGCGGTCGGAGACCCGGCCGGTGATCGTGGAGGAATTCGGTCGGAAGTACCACGAGGACCACCCGACCGAGGAGGCGGTGCGCAAGGCGACGGAGTTCCGCCTCATCGCCTCCGGCGAGATTCCGATCGGGCTGTTCCATGAGGAATTCATGAAGCAGCTCCGGATCAAGGAGCGGTCCAAGCTGGACGAGCCTCGTGCCCTGGCCTTGTTCCTCGACTGGCTTAAGACGCAGGAAGTCTACCCATTCATCTCGAACATCGGCAACGAGGAGGCCAAGAACTTCGTCCGCTGGCTTGAGAACGACTGCGACCTGTCCTGGGCGAGCAAGGCCAAGTACCTCGGACGGTTCAAGGTCTACTGGGCATGGCTGCGCGCCGAGGGCCACGCCAAGGAGGACCCGTTCTATGGCAGGGTCGTGCGGAAGGAGGTCCGCGAGGACGGGGAGGAAGCCGACGAGGAGCGGCCGTACACGGATACCGAGGTCCAGCGTCTCTTCATGGGCGAGCCCCTCGAAGGGCGGTCGATGCTGGACGTGATGGCCGTCGCCGCCCTGACCGGGGCGCGCCTGGACGCCGTGATATGCCTCAAGGTCGGCGAGACCGAGGAGGGGTTGTTCCGGTTCAAGCGACAGAAGAAGGAAAAGACCGACCGGTACGTTCCGATCCATCCGGACCTCCACGAAATAGTCGCGCGCCGGATCGAGGGCAAGTCCCCCGACGATGACTTCTTCGATGACTGGCCCGGGCCGAAGCCGCCGTCGAAGAAGCCTAGGAGCTCCTATTTCTCCAAGCGTTTTACCTTCTACAGCAAGAAGATCGGCGTGCGCGACGAGATCGCTGGCAAGCGTAGGTCGCTCGTCAACTTCCACTCGTTCAGGCGGTGGTTCATCACCAAGCTTGAGAGGGAGGGCGTCCCCGGCGACATGATCAAGTCGATCGTCGGCCACGCGAGAGGCTCCCTGACGCTCGACCGGTACAGCTCGGGCCCCGAGCTCAAGGCGGCCCTGGAGGCGATCTCCAGGGTCAAGCTGCCGCCGCTGGACGGGACGCCGGTGATCGAGAGCCGCGGCCTCAAGCCGATCCGGAGGCAGCCGTGAAACGCCGGCGTTCGAATCCCGAACCGTCCGCCCAACCCCGTTAGCCCCGCGGCCGCGCCGGGGGCCAGGACCCCCAACATGACGATCTTCTTCACCGCGGACACGCACTTCGGCCACGCCGGCATCATCGCGCTCGGCAAGCGGCCTTTCCCCGATCGGGATTCCCGCGCCATGGACGAGGGCCTGATCGGGCTGTGGAACGCCCGCGTCCGCCCGGACGACGACGTCTGGCACCTCGGCGACTTCGCCTTCGGGGCCAAGGGGGCCCGGCTGCGCGCCATCTTCGAGCGGCTCAACGGCAACAAGCGCCTGGTGCGCGGCAACCACGACTCGTCCGAGGTCCTGGAGCTCCCCTGGGCCGAGCCGCCCCGCGACCTCGTGGAGACAGCCTTCCAGGGGCAGAGGCTCGTCATGTGCCACTACCCCATGCGGGCGTGGCGCGGCAGCATGGGCAGCACGATCCACTGCTACGGGCACGTCCACGGGCTCATGGCGCCGACGCGACAGTCGCTCGACGTCGGCGTGGACGCCTGGGAGATGCAGCCCGCCTCGCTCGGCGAGGTCCTCGGCCGCCTGGAGCGAGCCGAGGTGGAGCCGGAGGAGCAGCGGCTCGTCCGGGAGCGCAAGGGCGGGGGAGGCCCCGTCGGCTAGGGGGCTCCCCCGAGCTCCGCCCCCTTGCCCTCGACGTAGCTGTCCAGCCACGCGTGGAATGCCTCGTCGGCGGCCTTGTAGTCGTCCGGGCCCTGCGGGGCCGCCGGCGTCTCCTCGGGCTCGCCCGGCGCGGGAGGGGCGCCCTCGCCGCCTTCGGGGGGCGCCGCGACGCGGTCGAGCTCGGCGGCCGCGAGGTCGAGCTCCTCCGCCGCGTGCCGCAGGCGGGCCGCACCCCGACGCGCCAGTTCGGGTAACGCATTCATGACCCAGGCCGGCACCGGCTTGACGCTGCTCGTCGGCTTGTCGGCGGCCGGCTTGAGGAACCACCCCGCGATCCGGGAGCGCTCCAGGCTCCGCCCTGTCATATCGGAGATCTCAGTGGCGAGCGGCGTCTGCCACGACGATCCGTAGACCCTGGACGCCACCGCTTCGACAGCCGCCTTGCGCCGCTCGCGCTCGTCCTCGCTGACCGTGTCCCGCCTCGCCATGCCGCCCTCCAGATGCGCGAATCCCGGGGACATGCCCCGGGATACTATTTTATCACCCGATAGTGGAATGGGAAGGGGACGGGTGACTATTTCGTTTACTCGACGCCGTGCAGGTCGGCCTGGCGCTGGCGCCAGTCCTCGACATTCAGGTCGGCGTGCTCGCGGTCGAGGTCGCCCGAGATATCGAACGCGACCTCGTCGGCACCCCCAACGTAGAACGCCATGCGCGCCTTGCCGCGCGCGTCGATGAAAGCGTGCGTGCGGAAGCCGTCGAAGGCCCCCCACCGCTCCGTGAGCTCGGTCCGCCAGTAGTCCTCGATCGACAGCTGCAGGCACAGCCGCGTGCTGGGGATCTGCGAGTTCGCCGGCTTGCGCAGGCTCTCCTGGAAAAAGCAGTCCAGGAAGCGGTGGGCCGCGGCCACGACGCCCTTGGCGGCGGCGATGCGCTGCTCGTGGCCCGGCCGGACATGCCAGAACGACGGCGGCTGCGTCTCGTCGAGCGCGGCCTCGACGAGCTCGAACACCCGCTTGTCCGACTTGCCCTTCATGCGCAGGAGCAGGAGCTCGTCGAGGCCTTCGCCCTGGTCGCAGGCGTCCTCGATCATGCTGGCGAATTCTTGGGCGCTGATCATTTGATGTCCCCTGTTTCGGCTGGCTGGCTGGCTGGCTGGCGCCCGCGAGGGTCGGGCTTGTGTTGTGTGGCCCCTCGTCGAGCCGCCCTGGCCGGGGCGGCTGGAGGAGAGGCCGGGGCGCGCGGCCCCGGCGTCCGGCTAGAGGCTGCCCGCGGCGGATTCGGCGCGGAGCTCGCCGTGCAGGCGGTCGAGGAAGGCCTCGGGGACGAGGCCCTCGCGGGCCAGGTCGTCCGCCCAGGCGAGGGCTCGCTCCAGGCGCGCATCGGGATCGTCGGCGAGGAGGAATCCCGAGCTGGCGGCCCGGCGGCAGTCGGAGAGGGCGCTCTCGAACGTCATGATGAAGATCCCTCAGCTTGCGGTGGACAGGCAGGACAGGACCGCGTCGATCGTGCTGCGCGACGTGACCTTGGTGCGGGTAGGGGTGACGAAGGGGCGCTCGCCGGGTTTCTGATGGACGCGAGCCAGAACGTGGCGGACGCGGATGACGCGACCGCCAGGGGCGACGAGGTAGTAATCGCGGCCGTGGTCCGGATACTCCGGACACGGACCGACGCTCGCCATGTCGACGGCAAGCGCTCCGAGGCGGTTCACGGTACGGACGAGATTCATCGGGCGATCCTGGGAGAAGGTGTGGAAGCGAGGGATGCAGCTGGCCCTTCCTCCAGCCGCCCCGGGAGGCGGCTGGAGGAAGGGCCGGGGGGGGGCGGCGGTGGTCAGGCGGCGAGGGCCATGAGGCTCGGCAGGTCCTCGGCCAGGTGCCGGGCATCCCGGGCGGCCTCGCGGGCGGCCTTCCGACGGGCGGCCTCGCGCGCCTTCGCGGCCCGGTCGAGGATCGCAGTCGCGGCCTCGATGGGGGGCTTCTGCCCGGCGCGCCGGCGCTCGGCCTTCGTCATGATCACGACGACCCGCCGCCCGCGGGGGCCGGTCGTCTCCTCGGCGGAGAGCTCGGGGTGCGCCTTGAGGCGGCCGATCAGCTCCGACCGGGAGGAGCTGTACTTGCCGCCGTACCGCGCGGCGGTGCCCTTGAGGTCCGAGCCCGACCACGAGTTATAGCCGTCCAGGAGGTCGCGCTGGTAGTCGCCCCGGGCGCACGAGAAAGCGGCGAGGCGGGCTTTGGGGGTGAGGAACGTGTACGTCTGGGTCGACATGGGATGCTCCGCTGGCTGGGGGTTCGGCCGTCTCCGCGGCCTATGGGTAATAAATTAGTAACCCTTTCACGGCCTGTCAACGACCGGGTGATAAAAAAGTTACCTATCGCGCTTGAAGGGCCGGCCGCTGTTCCGGAGGGCCTGCTCGCGGGACAGGAACCCGACGACCCCACCCTGCTCGTTGACCGCCACGCACATCTCGCCGCGGAGGATCTTGGGGTTGATCTCCTTGCGGAACGCGTCGAACATCCGATCGATGTTCTCGATGTCCGTGTAGGGCAGCAGGTCGTCGCGGAAGCGCTCGTAGACGTTCTTGCCATCCCCGTAGGGGCCCTTGCCGCTCTTGGTCACGGAGTCGGCGATCTTGATGACGAGGATTTCATGCTGCTTCACGGGTCTCTCCTTAGAACAGGTTGGGGAACACTTGCTCGACCGCCGTGCGGTCGAGGCCTTTGAGGGCGTCCCGCAGCGCGGGGGACGGCTCGGGGAGTACGGGCCGCCCCGTCGGGGGCTGCTCGGGGACGAGCGCCAGGGCGGCCCGAAGGACGGCGTAGACCGCCTGCTCGTGGGCGCGGCGGGCCTGGATGCGCGCCGCGGCCGCGAGGTCCCCCCTGTGGGAGAGGGCGACGTCAGTGCTCGTGACGGCGCGGGCCGCGGAGGACTGCCTCGGCCAGTCGAGGCCACGGCCAGTGAAGACGCCGCAGAGCGACGACTCGTTGATGCCGGCCACTCGAACCCCGGCGCTGAGAGAGCCGATTACGCAAGCCGTCTCCAGCGCGGCGAGCTCGATGTCCGATGGCGTCCGCCGCGGGCGCTCGGCGAGCGGCCTCTGGCCGGCCTGGGCTCGCCCGGTCCGCGCAAGGCTCGCCAGCGCCCTGCTGTCCGTGATGTGGCCCCATCGGGAGACGGCGGTGTCGAATCCGTGCGTGGAGACGAGGCGAGCCACGGCCTCCGGCGTCGGGAGCTGATAGACGGAGCGGCTCACTGGCGCGTCTCCGCAGGCTCGTAGACGGGCGGGAGCTCGCGGAGCCCCAGGGCGGCGAGCACGCGGGGGGAGAGGGCCCTCTGCCCCGCGACGAGCTTCGCGACGTGGGATTGCTGGAGACCGTGCCGGCGGCCCCAAGCGGCCTGCCCGCCGGCGAGCTCGACGGCGCTGGCGAGGCAGCGGCGGACGTCTGAATCCGTGAGACGCCGCGACATCACCGAGCCCCCATCAGGGCCGCACGGCCGGCCGCGTCCGTGGGCAAGCCGTACTCCTTGGCCACGCGCGAGACGGTCGACGGGTGGCAGCCAAACGCGGCAGCGATCCGCTTCAGGGAGATGTCCACGTGGCTCAGGGCGAGCCGGAGCGCGGGCGCCGACGGCGCCGGGACGGCCGCCGCGTTCACGAGCTCACGGACGCCCAGCTTCCGCGCTCGGTAGCGCACTGCGTTCTCGCCCACGCCGCACTCGCGGGCGATCGAGGCGTAGCTCTCCCCCGCCTCGAACCGCCGCCGGAGCTCGGCTGGCGCCATTCTGAATTCACCCCGACGTTCCATCTAACCCTCTCGCCTATCCAGCTTGCACAGGCACTTGGCGTGATGCATCATGCCCGCGCCGTCATATGTGGCTTATCAAGGGACGTATGGCTAGAGGGGGTTCTAACGGTGGGTGAATCATTTATTAGCGCCATCCCGAGTCCCGGCGGGGACTCAGGGCTGGTCCGGGTCCGCGCGCCCTGGGTGAGCCCGCTCGTCGTCTGGCAGGGTACGCGCACGCGCACGGTCCCGACGCTCGCGATCGCCCTGCGGCCCTGCCGCCGGGTCGATGCGCCCGGGCGCGTTTGGGACGTCCCGGTGGGCGACGTCGTCACGACGGACGAGGGCCGCTTCCCCTTCCGCCACATGATCTACGTGGCGGAGCCGGCCGGTCTCCGGCGCATCGAATTCGACGACGCGTTCGACCTCCTCGATCCCGAGGGCGCCGCCGACCGGGCGGCCCAGCGTGCCCATGACGCCCTCGCCGACGCGGAGGGCCTGCCCCGCGAGCTCGCCCGATTCGTCGGCGAGCACGGCCTCGCGAACGGCGTCCACCGTGTCGGGAATTCGGCCTATTACGCAGAGAGATGCACGAAGCGGCAGGCTTACTGGCGGCGGGCGAGCCGCGAGGAAGTAGCGGCCCTCGCGGGGTGAGCGCACGTAACGCGGCTGGTGTCTTTCATCGCCGCGTCGAGAATTTTTCGCAGAGGGGCCGGCGTGGTGCCGCGCCCCCGACGGCCCGAATTCGGGAGCCAGCCGCCGTGTCCTTCCTCCGGAATCTGCTTTCCAGCTTGCTGCGGGGCTTCGCCCACATGGCGCGCCGCGCCGGCGACCTCGCCAAAGCCGCAGCCCTCGAAGCCCAGGCGGCCGCGTCCGAGGCGGTCCAGCCGCTCCTCGACCGCCTGCCAGATTTGAAGGCTGGGGCGGCCTACGGCGCGGCGGGCCTCGCTCTCGCAGCCGACCGGGTCCTGGGGATCCCGGGGGCTATCGCCCGATCGCTCCTCCCGGCCGGAGAGCCCACCGCGGCGCAGGTCGCGGACGCGGCCGTGGCCCGCGACGACAGCGGCACGGACGTGCCCCCGCCTGCCAAGCACGTGTTCGCCGCCTTCATCAAGGCGGCGGCGGATGCCGTCGCCGCTCAGGACCGCGCGCAGATCGAGAAGCTGACGCCGTTCGTCAGCGAGCCGGTGATGGAATGGCTCCATGAGCTCACGCCGTCCCAGATCCGGATCGTGCAGACGATCGACAAGGCCGCCCTTGAGCGGCACATCCAGGAGCCCGGCACGGCGACCCAGGGGCTGCCGTCGTTCTCCATCGCGAAGCCGGCGCCCGTCTCCCTGATGACGCCAGAGGAGCGCCGCCGGATCGTCCTTGCCGGCATGGCGTCGATGCGGGATGCCGAGGCCGCCCACCGGCAGGACGTCGATCAAGCTCGCGAGGACGAGTACCGGCAGGCGACCCGCCGGGCGCTCCCGATCCGGCCGATCGGCCGCCCCGGCTACGGGCACTGAGCTACCGCCGCCGCGTCAACTCTGGAACGGCAAAGGCCCGCCAACTCGGCGGGCCTTTTTCGTTGTGCGGTCCAGGATTCGTGTCAGCAGCCGATGAGGGCTCTGAGGTCGTCCGTGAGGGCCCGCTCCTCGATCCAAGCGCGTTGCATGCGTAAAAGCTCGACTTGCAGGGCGCTGGCCCGCGCCTCGGCCGCGGCGGCCCGGCGCTCGGCGGCGCCCTGATCCCGGCGGGCCTCCTGCAGTCGCACGGCGAGCTCGGAGACGCTGTCGACGGCCTGGGCGCGGCGGGCCTGTGCGCTCGCGGCGACGCTGTCGATCGCGGTGGCGAGGAGGAGGCCTCCGGTCACGATCCGGCCCGTGGAGGTCAGTGCGATTTCCCGTCCGACGCTCATGCCCGCCCCCCTGCCTGCTCGCTGCCCTGGTGTGAGCCCAGGAGAATCGACTAGGCCCCCACCGTCAAGCCGCCCCACGCCCGGCTCGGGACCCCAGATCCGAAGCGTGCGCCCTCCGTCAGGCCGCCGTGCGCCCGACGTGCGCCTTCCAACATAAGAGATTTCTAAGAACGACTAAGCGACTCGCGGGACTCGGGAAATCGCTGTTTTGGGGGTTGCAGCCGACTTCGAGATTGTCGTTACCACCCCCTCGAATAGGGGTCCCAAGGTGCGCCCGGGGCAACCGTTTACCGTGCTGGAAATCCCCCTGCATGGCAGGTGTCCGTGCGTATTGGGCTGTGGACAACTGGTGAGGCTCTCCCCCCGTTACTCCTAGACAAGGTAACGATTTTCTTAAGGGCGTACGTAACGCTTGGAGTGCGTTACGTACGCAAGGTTCAGACGGGGTAGGTCAGCAGCGTGACGTCGAGGTCCGCCGCGGCGGCGTCCTGCGTCGAGGGCGCCACGATCGTGAGGACGTCCCCGATCGCGAACGTGACGGCGCTGCCGGCGAGCGTGGGCACGGTGCCGTTCGCCGCCCACGAGATCGTGCCGAATTCCGTGCCGTTGCGGCGGACGCTCAGCTTGAAGGCCGCGGCCGGAGGGGTCCTGAGCCCAGCCACTGCGCCGGCCAGCGCCGCGAAGAAGCTCTGCGAGCGGGCGAACCGCCGCCAGTAGATCGTCGCCCCGGCCGCGGGCTTGCCGGACACGAACGTCCCGTGCTCGGCGGTCGCGTTGGAGGACTGGGCGGTCCAGTACGGCATCTGGACGCCGCCCGGCTGGAACGTCCCCGGCGGGTTCCCGGCCGGCACCGCGACGACGGCGCGAAAAATGTTGTACGTGCCGTTGGACAAGTACAGGACGCCATCGGCCGCGTTATACGCGCGGGTGTTGTCGTAAAAGCCGACGAAATTCATGTAGGGGGCGCCCGCCGCGCCATCGACACCCTTCGCCGAGTTGAGCTGCCACTTGCCGGCGGCCAGGTCGTCCGCGAACGAGGCGCCCGCCGTGTGCGCCGCGGCCGCGATGTAGCTCGAACCGGCGTTCGTTACATAGTCGCGGACGAGGTAGGCCGTCCCCGTGAGCCAGGCGCCCCGCGGCGTGAACAGGGACGCAGGCAGGCGGTAGGGCCCCCACACCGAGCCGTCGCTGTACGTGTACGTGATCGTCCCGGCCGCGTCGTCGACGGCGATCGCGGTGAGCGTCGTGGCCGCTACGCCCTGCTGCTCGATCGCCTGCAGCCGGGTGTCGAGGTCCTGGATGTTGCCGTCCGCCTCGGCGACGCTGAGCGGCCTCTGGACGTTGGCGTAGAGCGTGATCATGGCGAGGAATCCTTGGCTTAGACGGCGCTGCCGGCGGGGACGATCGAGTGGGGGAGCTCCCCGTGGGGAGCCATCCCTTCCCGCGTGAGCTTGCCGGTGTAAGAATCGGCGGGATTGACTGCGAAGGGGAGCGAAGTCGGGTCGCTGTAATTCCAGCCGACGCGCCGTTCCTTCATGTAACGGCGATAGACGAGGCCCGCGTACAGCGCCTGCTGACCGTCCGGCGTCTGGTAACCTGTCTTGAGGAGGTCAGGCGTATACGTGAATTCGACGAGAGGTACGTTCTGGTAGCCGCGCGTGCTGGGCGTGGAGATGCCCTCCGGCGGGGCGTAGCCGCGCCCGCCGTTCCCCGCGGGGCGGTCGACGGTCCGCTCCGTCGCCCGGCGCATCGCGGCGATGGCCTCCGACGGGCCGCCCCCGAGCGGCTCGAATTCGCGGTGGCTCACGGCTCTCCTCCTGTCACCATGTCGACGCCGCGCGGCGAGACAGTCATCCTCGCCCTGGCGCTCATGAAATTCTCGATGTTGCCTTCGTTTCGGAGCGACCGGAGCACCGGCGTTAGGGTCGTCGGATAGTCGCGCGCCACGCTCATCGGGCTCAACTGCCGCGCGATGAGGCTGCGGGCGAAGCCGATCTGCTCGTCCGCCGCCCGCTCGACTTTCGCGGACAGGACGGAATACGCGGGGTTACCCAACTGGAACGCATCGATTGGGACCTTGAGCGTGTCCCCGGACAGCGCCCATTCCATGTCGCCGGTCGCCGAGGTCCCCGTGGTGATGTAGCCGGGGACGTCCGACTGCTTGAAGGCCTGGCCGGGCGCCGGGGCATACGTCGGACTCACGTAGCCCGTGACGACGTATGCCTCGGGCGCCGGGGCCGCGGCCGCGTTGGCGCCCGTCCCGAGACAGGCCGTGATCGACAGCTCGACGTATGCCGTGCCGCCTCCCTCGACGACGCGGCGGATCTCCTCCACCTTCCCGACCACCGGCATCACCGCCTCGCCGTCGCGGACGAGGAATCGGACGCGGTCGCGCAGCGTCACGTCCCGGGCGGCTTCCCAGGGGAACACCTTCCCGAAGCGCAGCGCGCCCAGGCGCCTCAGCGCGGCCGCCCGCATCCGCAGGAGCGCCGCCTCGATCGAGCGGCGGCCGCGCGTGGTCCTGAAGTAGGAGGCGTTCCGCGGGTCCCCCATGGGCGTCCCGGCCCCGAGGTCCTTCCAGTAGGGCGTCGCGAACCGGGTCGAAGGCTGGCCATTCCGGACAGTCGTCACCGGCGCGTAGAACACGACGACCCGGTCGGCCAGACACTCATACAGCCGACCGTACCGCAGGACCCTGTCGCCCTTGTTATAAGCGATGCCGTCCTGCCAGGGCTGGACGCCCTCCAGGGCGTTCACGTCGTTCAGCTGGATCGTGCCCAGGTCGAGGAGGTCCTCGCTGAGCGCGTACGGCTGCACGTCGATGTCAAGCGTCAGGTCCACGACTTCGCGGCGGGTCTGCGAATAGGTGTAGCGCCACGGCCAGTAGCCGTAGGTGTAGTGATAGACGACGAACTTCGCCTTTTCGTCGTGCTGCATGTCGTATTCGGGACCGGGAAGCCACTCCTGGCGAGCGTATTGCTGCCCGTTGGTGTCCGTGAAATACGACCAATACATCGTGTCATCACGATACGTCACGATGAACGAGCGCCCGGTGTAGAATTCGGCCGAGGTCGTGCGCGTGGTCGCGATGTTGGGGGCACTACTGCTCCAGCCGGTGTTGACGTCTCCGCCGAGCTGCGCGGCCTGGATCCCGTTCATGGACAGGGAAGACAGGGAGCCGCCGTCGAATCCTCCGCTGACGACCGGGGCGATGTCGCAAGTTCCGGTCGCGTACTGCGTGAACTCCGCGACGAGCCGCAGCTTCACGTGCCTGACCGGGGTGTCGACGGACGCGCTGCGCTGGCTCGCCGCGTCCCCGAGGTCGCCGAGGTCGATCGTGCGCTGGCCCTGGATGACGTCGTCGAGGCTGATGGCGTGCGTGACCGGGTCGACGTGCCAGACGGCCGAGCGCCCTTCGAGCACGGCGTTAGTCAGGTCCTCGCGCTGGCCCGGGAACAGCGGATCGTAGAAGGGAAGGCCCACGGCGCTCCGGTCCCCGACGACGGCGCTGGCGATCCCGGCGGCGACGAGGTTGCCGGACGCCAGGTTGACCAGGACGTCGAGCGTGCCGAAGGGGGCTGGCCGCACGCCGATGACCTGGCCGACCGCGACGGGGACGCCGTGGGACGGGTCCTTGTCGCCGCTCACCGCGATGATCGCGGACAGGCCGCGCCCGGCCGCCGCGCGCAGCGCCGGGCTGTCCGTGACCGTCAACACCGCCAACGCGTTCGCGATCGAGAGGGTGGTGTACCGGAGGTTCGACGAGAGCGGGTTGCGCGTGATGTCGTCCTGGAAGAACGACCGGACGACGATCGCGTCCGCCTTGACCGAGTCCCACCGCGTCGCCGGGTTCGGCGCCAGGGCGAGGCCGATGACGCCGACGCCCGGGTTGGGGATCGTCGGGACGACGTAGGGGAGGATGCCGGCGCCCTGCACGACGTTGTTGGCCGCGGCCTTGAGCAGGCCCCTCCACGAGGCCGGGGCGCACTCAAGGCGCAGGCGGATCGTCAGGCCGCCCAAGTCGTCAGGGATTCGTGCGATCCGGGCCCTCGCCAGGATGCGGGCCCGGGGATCCGCGAGCGTGCCCGTCGGCGCGTCGACGACCGCCACGTAGCCCGTCTGCCGCAGGATCACGTAGCCGGGGTTGCGGATCTCCAGCTCCAGCGTCGCCACGCCGCCGCCGGTGCCGCGCTTCTCGTTCATGTCGAGCCGCAGGACCTCGCCGTCGCTGACCAGGTCGGCGTCGGTGATGGGCGCCTGCAGGTCGCTGAGGTGGACCAGGTAGATCACGCGTGCTGCTCCTCGAAGACCATCGACCACTCCTTCGTGCCCTCGATCTCGGCCGCGCCGGCGCTGCGGTCGGCGAGGACGCAATCGAGGAAGGGCAGGAATCCGCCGAACACCGGCCGGGCCGCCGGGGCCGCCAGGGTGACCGTGCGGCCGTCGACCGCGAGCGGCAGGCGGCGCTCGTCGAAGTCGTCGGCCAGGAAGGCGAACACGCTGCCGGGCACCGGGTCCCGGGTGAGGACGGCCTGCGTCCCGCCCGCCGGGATCGAGAAATCGAGGTGCAGCGTGCTCGCGATCCGGTAGACGGCCCGCTTGTCCAGGCCCGAGAACGCGGGCGTCCAGTGCAGCGCCGGGCCCGAGGCGGACAGCGTCGTGCGGTAGAGCGTGCCGTAGAGCGGGCGCAGCACCACCGCCGACCCGTTGAGGGACCGGCGGATCTCGGACTTGTCGATCTCCTCGCGCCGCTCCGTGATCCCGATGAACGAGCGGATCGGCAGGACGAGCCCCGGCGTCTTGGCCAGCCGGGAGGCCCAGGGGAAGGCGGTCATGCGACGCTCCATGAGGGGCCCGAGACGCTGCGGGCGAGCTCGTCCCTGAGCGCGGACACGTCCTCGCGCAGGCCTGCGAACCGGCCCTCGCGCCCGTTCGCCATGCGGACCGTGAAGACGGACTGCTCCCCGCCGAGGGAGCTCTGCTGGCCCGGCGCCGCCGCGGCGGGCGCGGGGACCGGGGCGGGCGCGGGCGCCGGGGCGGTGTAGAGCGAGCGCATCGGGTCGATGTCCCGCATCAGGGACCGCATAGGATCCGCGGCCGCATGCGCCTCGGCGCGCGCCACCGCGGCCGAGGCGGCCCGGGCAGAGGCCTCGGCCATCTCCTGCCGGACGCGCATCCACGGCGGGACCGCGGCGACGCCCCACGGCTGCCCGTCCGGGCGCGGCGGGGGTTGGTACCCACCGGCCTCGCCCTGGTCCCCCGCGGCGCCGAGGCGCGCGGCCGCGTCCGCTTGCATCGCGCGCACCGCGGCCATCGGATCGGACGCGCCGTTGAACGCGGCCGCGTAACCGTCCTGCCAGGCGGGGCGGCCACCGGGGCCGGCCGCCTTGAGCTGGGACATCTGCTCGGTGAGGCCCTGCAGCTGCTGCGTCAGGCCCTGCGTCGCCGCGTCGGCCTCGCGGCTCGCCTGCGCCAGGGCGTCCTCGGCCGCGCCGCCGTCGATCGACTTCGGCCACGGCTCGTAGGAGGGCTTGTCGCCCTTGAGGACCGCGGCCGCCTCGGCGGGCTTGCCCTGGGCCTGGAGAAGCTCCGCGGCGCGCTTGCGCTCCGCCTGCTGGCGCAGCTCGCGGTACTCGCCGTCGCCGGACAGCATCCCGTACAGGAATCCCGACGCGCCGCCGATCGCCGCGCCCGGGAGCGCGCCGACGCCGCCGGCGAACGCGCCCGCGATGCCGCCGACGCCCGCGCCCATGGCGCCGTATTCGAGGCCACGGCCGATCGTGTCCTTCGCCCAGTTCCACATGTTGTGGCCGAGGCCCTTGTCCTCGCCATCGGCGCTGTCGGCCGCGAATTTCCCGGACAGGCCCAGGAGCGCGAGGAGGATCGAGCTCCCCTTCACGAAGGTCGCGACGTTGCGCATCTTCGCCAGAAGGCCGCCCCACAGCCCGGCGGAAGCCGCGGCGGCCGCTCCGGCCGCGCCGGCGGCGGCACCGGCCCCGCCCAGCGCCGCGGTCGCCGCGCCAGCCGCCTCGGCAGCCGCGAGCCCGACGAGCATCGTGCGCAGGCCCTTGGCCGCCCAGGCGCCCGCGGTGAAGATCCCGACGACCGCGCGCGTCGCGCCGAACATGCTGAGGAGCGCGGCGGTGACGAGAACGGTCTGCCCGTCGAGCTGGCCCCACGTGAAGCCGCGCACGAGGACATCGAACGCCTTGAACGCGCCGTGCAGGATGCCGAAGGCGGTCTTCGCCGAATCGGTGAAGACCCTGAGCTTCTGGCCGGCGGCCATCGCCCAGCCCACGATCGGGGCGTTCTCGTCGGCGCTCCAGCCCTCCTTGAACGCGGCCCACGTGTCCCTGGCGTAGCCGACGAACTCACCGATCCCCTGCCGCGCCTGGGCGAGCCAGCCGAGCGCGGCCTGCGCCCAGCCGCCCACCGTCGTCTCGGCGTCACCGCCGGCCCACACGCCCTGCAAGTCCGCCCAGGTCGCCTTGACGTCGGCGACGAAGGCCCGCACCCGGTCGGCGAGGTCGTAGAGCCAGGGGAACTGCGGATACGTCGCGTTGTCCCCGCGGATCGCGCCCCAGGCCTCCATGGCGAATGCCTTCGCCATCGTGAAGGCGTTCACCACGGCGTCGCGGACGCGGAACACCGCCGGGAACTCGGAGATTCCCTCGCTGCCGCCGCGGATCGCCGACCAGGCCGCCTGCGCGAAGCGGCCGGCCTCCTGCAGCTTGTCCCGGATGGTGAGGAGCCACGGGAACTCGACGACTTGCTCGCCGCGGCCGGTGACCGTGAGCCAGGTCTCGCGGGCGAGGCGGCCGACGCCGTACAGGCCCTCGCGCAGCGTGAGGAGCCACGGGAACTCGACGACCCGGCTATCCAGCCCGTGGAAGGCCAGCACCGTCTCGCCGACGAGGCGGCCGAGGAACGCCGCCCCCTTGGCCGCGTACCAGAGCCCCTCGGCCAGCTGGATCACCGCCGGGCGCGCCGCGATGTAGGCCTTGCTCGGGTCCCCCTGGGCGGCCCACACGCCCCGGATCGCCGCGTGCAGCTCGCCGCCCAGCGTGCGGGCGAGCGCGAAGGCGCCCTTGCCGGCATCCCACAGGAACCCGGCGAAGCGGCGGCCGTAATAGGCGGCGTCGAGCAGGCCCTGCGTGACCACGCCGACGGTGCCGCTGAAGTCGGTCAGGCGGCGCTGCCCGTCGGCGACGGTCGCGCCCATGCCGCGCAGGGTCTGCACGCCGGCGAGCGCCAGGCCGGCGATGAGGTACCGGTTGCGGGCGATTAGGTTCGACAGGCCGTAGAACGACTCGATGAGCGCCGGGCCCGCGGCGCGGGACACGGCCAGCTTCAGCCCGAGCAGGGCGCTCTTGCTGTCGTCCAACGCGGCGTTGAACGCGTGCATGAGGTTCAGGTCGGCGCGGCCGATCACGGCGCCGAGCTCGCGCTTCCGGGCGAAGGCCTTGGACAGGTAGTCGGTGTCCTGCCGCATCTTCTGCAGGAGCGGCAGGATCCGCTCGACCGCCTCGGGGCTGCCGAACAGGCGGGTCAGGAGGTCATACTCCTCGGCCCCATTCAGCTGCCCGGAGGCGACGCGCTGCATGATCGTCTGGATCACGCTGGCGGTGTCGAGCGCCCGGCCGTACGAATCCCGGGTCCACACGTTGAGCTTCTGGAACGTCGCCAGCAGCGCCGGGTCCTGGGCGATGTCCCTGATCTTCTCCTTGGCGTTGGCGAAGGCGGCGTCCGCGTCGGCCGCGCGCACGCCGGCCGCGCCCGTCCCGGCGGCGAATTTCTGGGTCGAGACGGTGCCCATCCCGAGCTTCATCGACCGCTCGCGCAGGTCGTACGTCGCCTCGCCGGCGTCCGAGACCGCCTTCTTGACGAGGCCCACCCCGGCGATGGCCGCGCCGGTGCCGAGCAGGGCCAGGCGGCGCCCGAGGCGGAACACCCGCTCGGCCGCCTCGAAAGCCCCGTCGCCGACGGCCTTCAGCGTCGAGACCACGCCGCGCCCGAACCCGTAGCCGAGCCGCGCGGTCGCCTCGACGGCGCTCAGCCCGATCCGCCCCACCGCGGTCGCGGCCTGGAACGCCCCGGTGACGACGCTGCGGAAGAAGCCGCCGGCGGTGCCAAGCAGGGAGAGCGCGCCCCGGCCGATCGAGCCGGCGGCGCCGAAGATCCCGCCAACGCCGCGGCCGAGCGCCCCGGCGGCGCCGAACAGCCCGCCGGCGACGCCGCTGGCGACGCCGGTCACGGAGCGCAGCAGGCCTCCCACGACGGGGAGCGTCCCCTGCGTCGCGAGGCGGCCGAACAGGTTGCCGGGCAGCAGGCCGAGCCGCGGCAGCGACCGCCGCACGGCGTTCGAGCGGCTCACCACGCGGTCCCAGGCCTGGGCGGCGCGGCGGGCGGCCGCCTCCTGCGCCCGGGCGGCGTCGTTGGCGGCCCGCTGCTGGCGGCGCGCGACCTCGTCGGCCACGGAGGCCGACCGGCGGGCGAGCGCGTCGAGCCGGGCGGCGCGGCGCTCGGCGGCGGAGACCTTCGCGCCCTCGGAGGCCTGGACGCGCGCCAGGTCGGCCGGCGTCGCCCCGGCGCGGGCGGCGGCCTCGATCGCGGCCTTGGCTGCGGCGGCCGCGACGACGACCCGGCCGGCGGCGGCCTCGTAGGCCGCGGCGAAGGCGGCCGCGCGCGAGCCGGCGCCCGCGGGATCCCTGAGGCCCCGGTTGAGGTCGCGCTCGTACTGGCGCTCGGCCTTGAGCGCGGCGAGGCGCTGCTCGGCCGCGCCGGCGGACCGGTCGAAGCCCCTGGCGGCGTCGGCCGCGGCGGCGCCGGCGGCGCGGGCCCGGGTCTGGACCTCGGCGTAGGCGGCGGCGAGGCGGCGCGCCGAGGCCTCGGCGCGGGCGAGGGCGCCCGATGCGGCGTCGAGCTCGCCGGCGCGGGCCTGCGCGCCCGCCGGGTCCCGGGACAGGGACGCGGCCGCGGCCTCCGCGCGGGATTCGTACTGCGAGCGGGCGCGGGCCGCGCGGGCCTGGGCGGCCTCCATGCGGCGGCGCAGGGCCTCGGGATCCCGCACGCCGCCGGCGACGTCGGCGTCGAACGCCTGGCGGGTCGCGCTGGCGTCCCGGCGGGCGATCGCGTCGGCGGCGAGGCGGCGGACCCGGTTGCGGGCGGCGCCGTCGAGGGCCTCGCGCTCGGCCGCCGCGGCGCGGATCGCGCGCAGCTGCTCGGCCAGGGCCTCCTTGACCGCCGCCGTCTCGGCCGCGGTGGAGGCGCGCACGGTGTCGAGCTCGCGCTTGGCGGCCGCCGTCCTGGCGTCCTCCGCCTCCCGGACGAGGCGCACGCGCTCGGCGGCCTCGCGGGCGAGGTTCTTCAGGTCGAGGTCGATGCCGCGCTTCTCGGCGGCGGCGATCCGGTCGGAGCGGCGGTCGAGCTTCGCCTGGTCGGACAGGCGCATCTCCAGGTCGCGCCGGTCGAGATCCGCCTCCGTGACGTCGGTCGCGCCGGGGCGCGGCTTCGGCATCGCGTCGAGGCGCGCGGCCATCGCCTCGCGGGCGCGCTTGCGGGCGGCGATCCCGGCGTCGATCGAGGCCTTCTCGTCCTGGAGCTCGAAGCGGCGGGTGAAGCTCGCGTCGTCGGCCGAGTGCTGCGCCTTGCGGACGGCGTCGGCCGCGCCCTTCCTCAGGGCCTCGTAGCGGGCGAGCGCGCCGCGCACGGCGGCCTCGTTCGCGCGCTCGACGCGGGCCTGGGACTCGGCGGCGGCCGCGGCGGCGGCTGCCTGCGCGGCGGCCCCGGCCCGGGCGGCCGCCGACATCGCGGAGGCCTGGGCGGCGGCCGCCGCGGCGGCGCGGTCCCCGGCCGCGGCGGCGTCGAGGCCGGCGCGGGCGTTGCGGGCGGCGGCGGCCGCGACGCTGTCCAGGGCCCTCGCGACGTCCCTCGCCGACTTGATCGGCTTGTCCGCGCCCCCGACCTCGAAGTTGAAGCGCAGGGTCGCGATGTCGCGCTTCATTGCCACCGCGGTCCTCCTTTCTCAGGGGGTGATCTTCATGAAGTCCTGGAAGGCGCGGTCATCCACGCCTTCCTGCGCCGCCGCCCGCCAGACCTGCCCGTTGAACAGGCGTTGCTGGCGGACCTCCTCGTCGTGCTCCTCCAGGTCGAAGAAGACCTTGGCGGGGGACATCCCGGGGCCGAACCACGGATCTCCCCCGAACAGGCGCCGCCACCGGCGGCAGGCCAGGATGAGCGCGACGAGGTAGTTGCCGGTCGGGTCGTCGGGGTCGGGGGCGGAGGGCCCCCTGGTCTCCCGACCGGCCTTCCAGTCCTCTAGCTCTGCGCGGAGCTGTCGCTCCCAGTCGCCTTCGCCTCCGTCGCCGCCTTGGGCCCCCAGACGTAAGCGGAGACGGCGTCGTGAAAATTTGGCTGCGAGAACGTCAGGCGGGCCGCGACGGCGTGGAGTTCGAGCAGGCGCGGGCTGCGGATGAGCCGGCGCTCGATCGTCTCGTTGCCGGGGTGCCCGATGCAGATGGCGGCGAGGGCCGCCATGCTCTCGGGGCCGGAGTCGATCTGAACGTTGACCTGGTCGATGAGCGCGGCGGCGGCGTCGTCCTCGGCCTTGGCAAGCTCGGCTGCGACCTGCTTGGCCGTCAGCGGCTTGGCCGGGATCCCGGCGTCAGCCTCCTCCTTGGCCTTCGCCTCGGCGCGGCCGAGCTCGATGCCGGCCTTCGTCGATTCGAGGTAGCGGGCACGCTCGCCCTTGATCCGGCGGATGCAGTAGACGAGGTACTCGCCGGGCTGGGCCGGGCGGACGTCGATGACGAACGCCGGGCGCCCCTCGGCGGCGGGGACGAGCTCGAACGGCTCGCCCCCACCGTCGTCGGCCATCGCCATGGCGGCGATCAGGGTCTGTTCGGATACGCGCGACACGGTTTCCCCTCCTTGTTCGCGAGTTGCCTTAAAGTCTAGGCGACGCGAGATCAGTCGATCTCGCGCGCGAGGCCGCGCTCCTGGCCGTAGGCGGCGAAGTCGAACTCGATCATCGCATCGAGCGTGATGCTCTGGACTTCGTTGCCCTCGTCAGCGAGCTTCTGTCCGCCGGACGCGCGGATCGAGAGGATCGGCCAGTCATGGACCGTGGTCCGGCCGAAGGTGTTGTTCTCGCGGAAGCGGGCGCGGAAGCGCAGCTCACCGTTCTGGAGGCGCCGAAACACGCCCATCTTCTGAGCGGCCGTGACGTCGCCCCAGGTGAAGTCGACCTGGGTGGGGGTCGTGCGGTCGCCGAGGACCTCGAATGCCCCGCCCTTGGGGTCGACGATGATGGCGGAGGTGGCGATCTCCTCGGGGGAGACGATGACGCCGAACACCTGCTTGCCGCTGCCGTCGACGAAATCGAAGATGTCGCCGTCCTTGGCGTTGGCGGGGATCGTCACGGTCCCGGTGCCGGCGGTCTGGGTCCAGACCTCGCCGACGGGCGCCATGTAGGCGATCGAGGACACGAGGCTGTTCTGCGAGCGCGCCGTGATCTTGAGCGACTCGTTCTGCTTCGTGGTGACCGTGGCGAGGCGGGCCAGGCGCGGGTCCTCGGGCGTGACGATGTCGACCGTCTCGTTCTGGATGTCGCGCTCGACGATGACGTTGCCGATGTTGCGCAGCACCTTGCCGCCGACCGGGCCGAGCAGGAGCTGGCCGCGGCTGATCTTCTGGTCCTGCGCCCTGCCGGCGCGGAAAATCGTGGACATGATTCAGGGCTCCTGCTCGAACGAGACCTCGCCGTCCGGGCAGACCACGACGGCGATGAACTGGATGGGGTTGTGCGCGATGACACCCTTGCCGCCCGGCAGGAGCTCGACGCCGTCCTGGACGAAGCGGAAGTCGATCAGCTGGGCGTCCCCGTAGGGCTGCCCGCGGCCGGGCAGGCCCAGGCCTCCGTCGAGGGCCCACTCGCGCTTCAGGGCGCGGCGGATCCGGACGGTCAGGTCGTCGATGACGTCGACGCAGGTCGGCAGGCCATCGGCCAGGTCGGGCTCCAGGCCGTCCACGACGGGCTGGACCGTCAGGTGGTAGACCACGACCTCGGTCGAGCTCTCCTGGCTGAACAGCGTGGGATCGGCCTTGGACGACTGGCAGTCGACAAGGACGACGTTGAGCTCCCCGTCGGCGACGACGCCCCCGGCGCGGCCGGCGTAGACGCGGCCGTCGACGAAGGCCCCCACCTGCTCCTGCAGGCGGGCCCTGGCGGAATCGCGAATGATTCGCTTGTGATGCACCGCGCACTCCTCGACGGGGAGGAGCGTGCGCGCCCGGGCGCGGGGAAAACACACGCAAAGCGCAGGCCCCCGCGGGGGCTCAGTCGGCCATGACGCAGTCGACGAGCCCGACCCGGGTGGCGGTCACGACGGCCACGGACAGCACCTCGCCGTCGACGTGGATATGATCGCCGCGGGCCGGCATTCGCGGCAGGTCCGCCAGAGAGTAGGTGACCACCCGCTGCTCGACGAAGTCGCGCCGGTCGGCGACCTCGACCTCGACGATGCGCTTGGCCACGATCGCGCGCAGCGGGCGGCCGTCCGGGCGCGCGGTCACGAGCGGCAGGCCCCTCGGCGCGAAGGGCACCGGGTCGGTGTCCGCGAGCGGGGACCTCGTCATGGCCTTGGCCATGAAGCGGAAGGCGCGGGGCGTTCCCATCACGCGTTCCCCGCCAGAGCTGCGTCGACATGCTCCCGGGCCGTGATCGACCCGACCTCGATGCCGGCCAGCACACCGAACAGCGCACTGAATGTCCGCTTGACGTGGGCACGCATCGCGACGGCGACGGCTTGCATCTCGGCGTTCGTGAGCGGCCGAGGGATCCCGTCGGCGAACTTGAACGGCTCGCCATCCACCCGCACACCCAGGGCGATGGCGTTGAGCTCCCCGCTGACGAGAGTCTTCGAGCGATCATCCGTCGCGACAGGAAATCCGTTCCACGTCGTGCCCCCGATCTCGATTTCCCAACGGCGCCGGGATGAGTATTCGACGAGGCTCTCGGGGGCGGCCGGCGGGGCGGGGTTGTCGCGGTCGATCGCGACGAGCCCGGCGGGAGCTGGGTCCCCCTCGTAGACAAGGGCGTCGGTGTAGGCGAACGCCATGCCGGCGAACGTCGGGTTGTCGATCGCCTCGCGGACCTGCGCGGGATCGCGAACCGCGAGAACGCGGTCCAGGGCGGGGGTCAGGACGAGCAGGCGCATGGCGAACCTCAGGTGAGCTCGAAGATTTCGACGGCGTTGACGCTCCGCGTGACGTTGCGGATGGCGATCGCGATGCGGTTCGCGTTGGCCCCGGGCACGACGTCGACGGCGAGGATCGTGACGTTGTCGCCGGAGGCGGCGGAGGCGATCGAGGCCCCGAGGACGAGGGGGAGCGTCGCGACGAGAGAGAACGGCGAGGCATCGTCGGCTGCCGCCGGGTTGACGTCGTAGACGTACAGCGTCGCCGCCCAGCCGCTGCCCTTTACGAGGGCGCCGAACCGGTTGGGCCCCAGGGGCAGGATCTCCGTCGGGACGAGCCCGAGGCCGCCCGTCGTGCTCAGCATGCCGACGCGGCGCAGGGAGTTGTCGGCGGCGCGGGCGACGATCGTCGTCCCGTACTGCGAGCCAGTCGTGTAGCCGGCCACCGCGAGCGAGCCCGAGAGCGTCACCAGGCGGGCGTTGCCCGACATGCCGCCGCCGAGCGGGATCGATGCGACCTCACCGCCGGTACCGTCGTCGACCGCAACGAGCGAGAGGCGCGCGACCGTCGCACCACCGGTCGCGTAACCGTCGTGGAGGAGGGCGAACAGGCTCGAATCCCAGCGATCGATGGAATGCGACCCGTTGATCGCGTTCGGCGCGAGCGTGCGCAGGATCGAGAACGACGAGCCAGCGCTGCGCTCGATCATGAGCCCGGCGGGAACGCTTCCCGTACCGGCGGCCAGGTTGAGATACGCCAGCATCGACCGCGGGATGAACGCCCCGAAGCTCCCGCAGAGGTAGCCGCGCCTCCTGTGAAGCTGCCCGGCGCCCTGCGTCCCGAGCAGGACGCTGGGCGTGAACACGCCCGTCACGTCGACCGTCGCCGACAAAGCCAGGGTCGACGTGTCGAGCGTGAGCGTCGTCACGTTTGCCTGCACATTGGTATTCGAGGCTGACTTGTGCGTGTAGAATACACGCGCGATATTGTCGGCAGTCCTTACGCCGCCCCAGATATAGTATTGATCGAGGATCCCGCCGCTCATGGGGGAGATGGGGGCCTGGAACGCCAGCGTCGCGATGGACTGCGGCGCCCCGTTCGACGCCATGTCGAACACGGTCGCGCGCAGGCAGCTCGTGCCGCTCGACGTGGCCTCCCATCCCAGGACGAGGAACCGCGTCGCCGTGAGGAACACGGTCGCCGCCTTGCCGTCCTGGTCGGGGCCGATGCCGGCGAAAGCCGCGAGCCCGCGCGAGACGAGCGACGCGGGCGCTAGCACGGTCGAGGCGAGGAACGTGGCGGCCACGGTCCCGAGCGTGACGCCGGCCGGGTAGGCGGAGCGCTCCAGGGCGGACAGCCGGAGGGCGGCGACGTCGGCGCGCGCGTCCAGGGCCGCGTCGTTGGCGTCGAGCTTGACGAACGCGGAGGGCAGCGGCTCGCCGCCGCCGGTCGTGACGATGCGAGAGACGGCCATCAGACGAATCCTGTCGTTGTCGTGGTGAGCCCGGGCGCCGAGGTCGTCGTCGCGTAGGCGCGCGCCTCAAGGGCCGCGATCCGGGAGGTGTTGGAGGAGACCGCCGCCTCGGCGATCGCGGCGCGGGTCTGCAGGGCGACGATGCCCAGGCCGTTGCTCGCGATGTTGCTCTCGTCCGTCGTGACGCGGGACTGGAGCGTCGAGATCGCCGCGCCGTTCGCCGCGATGTTTGCCTCGTCGGCCCGGGCGGCCGTCTGCAGCGCGGCGATGGCCTGGCCATTCGCTGCGATGGCGGCGGCGTCCGTCGTGCGCAGGCCCTGCAGCGCCGCGATGGCGGCCGCGTTCGCCGCGATGGCCGACGAATCGGTCGTGCGGTACCCCTGCAGCGCCGTGATGGCCGCCTGCGCAGCCGCGATGGCCGCCTCGTTGGTGACCCTCGATCCCTTGAGGCTGCCGATGTCCGCGGCCTGCGCGGCGTCGAGGGCCTGCGTCGCCGTCTGCGCGGCCTGGAGGGCGGCCGCGATGTCCGTGACCGAATCGAGCTTCGTGCCCTGGAGCGTGACTTTGGCCTGAAGCGCGGTGATGGCGGCCTGCGCCGCCGCGATGGCCGCGGTGTTCTGGCCGCCGGCCGCCTGCGTGGCCGCGAGCGCCGACTGCAACAGGGCGATGGCCGCGGCGTTGGCGTCGATCGATGCCTGGTGGGCGTCCCGGGCGGCGCCGAGGTTCGCCAGGGCGAGCGCGTGCGCCGCCAGCACGGCCTCGTCGGCGGACAGGCGGGTTTCGAGCGCGGCGATGCGGTCGCGGCTGGCGATGCCCGTCGCCTGGACGGAGGCCAGCAGGGAAGCCAGCGCGTCGACCTTGGCGTCGTCGGCCGTGTCGTCGGCGAGGATGGCGGTGATGGCGTCGCGGTTCGCCAGGATCAGGGCGTCGAGCGTCGAGCTGTCGAAGGCCGGGAAGACCCCGCTCTCCTTCGTCGTGCCGTCCGAGAGGACGAAGACGAAGCGCCCGCCCTGGACCGCGATGTCGACCGGGACCGGCCCGCCGCCGCCGCTGGTGAAGTCGAGGGACATGGCTCACGCCACCTGGGTCTGCGCGACGCCGACGAGGGGCGCGGCGAGGTTCGAGGCGGCGTCGGGATCGACGGCGAGGAACACGTCGGCCGGCAGGTTGAACAGCAGCGTGTAGGGCGCCGGCCCCGCCGCGAGCGGCAGGGCATGGGCGAGGGAATCGGCGTCGACGGCCCCGCCGTCGGCGACCGCTCCGCCCGAGAGCGTGGTCGTGTAGACGACGCCCTTCCGGGCCTGGAACACGTGCAGCCGCACGGCCGGGGCGCCGGAGGAGACGCGGTGCCACTTGCCGTCGTCGGGGACCGCGACGCGGTCGATCCGCCCCTCGGCGAAGGAGGTCATGGTGTTGCCGTTGGCGTCCGTGACCTGGAGGGGGCGCTTGTTGTGGGCCATGGCTCACGCTCGCTGGCTGGAAAGGGAAGGGCCCGGGGCCCTGGCCGGGACCCGGGCCCCTTTCACGGGCGGCAGAGGGAGGGGACCCGGCCGCCCGCGAAGCTCGCGGGCGGGACGGCTCAGGCGGCGTTCGGGTCGGCCAGCGCCTCTTCGAGGCCGCGCGGGTTGCCGACGTCCTGCTCGGTCAGGCCCAGCTGCTCGGCGGTCAGGTCCTCGACCGAGTCGTAGACGCTGTCGGTGTCCTGGCCGTAATAGCCGAGGGCCTCCAGGTCGGTCGTCTCGCCGTGCTCGATGATCACCATCGACTCGTAGCGCTGGTTCCAGCAGATGAAGTTCGTCTGCCCCTTGATCTCGACGAACTCGTTGTGCGGGTCCGTGTACGGGGACAGGGTCACCGGCGCGCCGACCTCGTTGATGTCGGTCAGCGTCTGGGCCGGGGCGAACCGGCGCTGGAACTGGTCCTGCATCTCGGGGATCAGGACGAGCGCCTTGGTCGGGAAGGCCAGGCGGTTGGTCCTCGGGATGAGGGCGTTCCGGTAGGCCACGACCTTGATGTCGTCGCAGATCGTGAAGGGCTTCTTGGTGTGGTCGTCACGCAGCCACGCGGTCTGCTCGTAGCCGTAATAGGTCTTCTGGACCGACGGGTCGTAGATGACCTTGTCGTTCATCGGCTTGTCGCCGAGCAACGTCCAGCCGGTGATCGGGTAGGTACCGAGCGCTTGCTGCGCGAGCCACTTCGCGCCGTTGAGGAACTTGAAGAGGTTGTCCCCGCTGCCGAAGTTGAACTTCAGCCGGATCGGCTGGCGCTTCATCTTCTTGCGCAGGTCGTAGCGGATGTTGCCGAACCTGTCGGGGATGATGCCGAACAGGAAGCCGCCGATGCCGCCGTACTCCCACGAGAAGTCGATCGACCGCTGCCAGGTCTGGAAGTACCTGGTCTGCTGGTCCTCGGTCATCTCGAACTCGTTCTCGGTGCCGAAGCGCCGGCGAGCGCGCACCTCGGTCGCCCGGATGGTGAATCCGTGCGGGTAGTGCGGGATGTAGATGCTCTCCATCGCGTCGGTGCCGGCCTTGCCGAGCTCGACCTGCGAGTGGCCCGAGTTGTAGGCGCGCTCGTCGATGAGGTCGAAGGTCTCGTTGCGGTGCTCGATGAGCGCCGTCGTGGTCGGCAGGCCGGCCGAGTGGATCGGCAGCATCGCGTTGAGCTGGCCCGGCACGTAGGGGATGCGGGAGAACGCCTCGGTCAGCGTCCCCATCGTGTAGGCGTCGGTGGTGCCCGGGATGAGCAGGGGCATGGCGGGAATCCTCGCGAGGCGGGGTTGGGGGGCGTCCGCGGTCAGCGGACGACGATGTCGAGGGCGGAGAGCGCCGCGGTGTCGGCGGCGCGGAGCTGGGCCGGGGTCGCCCCGGGCGTCACGCCGGCCACGAGGCCGAGGTCGGCGAGGACCCCGGCGTCGCCGGCGACCGTGACGCTGCCCCCCGAGGCGCGGACGAGCCGGAGCTTGCCGTCCACGACCGAAGCGGAGACGCCGGCGGCCGAGCCCGAGATCTGCGCGGCGACCGCGGCCGGGGTGGCGCCGTCGGCGATCGCCAGGACGGTGCCGTTGACCGAGAGGTTGCCGGCCGGGCTGACGTTCTGGGCCGCCGAGCCGGTGACGACGGTCGGGGCCGACTGGCGCCACTGGAGCAGGCCGCCCTTCACCTCGGCGAGGCGGGACGTGAAGGCGAAGCGGAGGTTCTCGTCGGCGTAGCCGTAGACGACGCCTTCGAGCTTCGCGGAGCCGTCGTAGGGGACGAACCCCTTCGGGCCCTTCGAGACGAGCAGGCCCGGCCCGAACAGCGCGGCGACGGCGGCGTCGGCGAAGCCCTGGGCACGGCTGATGCGGCCGTTGCCCTCGGAGATGAGGTGGGCGCCCTCGCGCCGGCGGGAGTAAAACGTCATCGGGGCCTCCTCAGGCGCGCTTGTTGAGCCGGCCGTACCAGTCGGCCACGTTCTCGATGGTCAGGCCCGTGAGGGGCGTGCCGGCCGTCTTGCCCGTGGGCTTGCCGGCGGCCTGCGGGGCGGCATGCGCGTCGGCGGTGGCGGCGGCGCCGTAGACGGCGGTGCGGACCGCCTCGACGGGGGCGCCGCCCTCGACGTACTTGTTGAACACGGCGAGGATGCCGGCGCCCTGACCCTCGGCGAAGGCCTTCACCTTGGCCAGGCTCTCCGCGTCGCGCTCGGCGGGGGTCTTCTCGACGACCACCTTGTTCTCGACCTGGGCCTCGGCGACCTTGGGGGCGGCCGACAGCTTCGCGACCGAATCGGTCAGGTTCGCCAGGGAGGCGGTGAGGGTCTCGAACGACTTGGCGATCTCTTCGGCGTTCATGGCGTCCTCTTGGGTTGCGGCTGCCTCGGCTCGCTGGGCCTCGACGGCCCGCACGAAGTCCTCGGGCGCGCCCTTCAGCGCGGCCGGGTCCAGGGCGGCGAAATTCACGACGGGGGCGGGGGCGATCAGGGTGTCGGCGAAGCCGGCCTCGACGGCCTCGGCACCGGTGTAGGTGGTCCCGGTGCCCTCGCTGCCGCCGAGAGCCATGGCGGCCGCGATCTCGTCGGCCGACATCTTGGCGTTCTTCGCCGCGTAGGCGGCGACGATCGTCGACTTGACCCGGCCGAGCGTCTCGATGGCGGAGCCGAGCGCCGCCACGTTGCCGAACACCCCCGTCATCGGGTCGTGGATCATGAAGATCGCGTTCGCCGGGATCTGGACCTCGTCGCAGGCCATCAGCGGGATGGTCGCGGCCGAGGCGGCCAGGCCGTCGACGATCCCGACCTTGCGGCACGGCAGCCCGACGAGGACCGAGTAGATCGCGGCCGCGTCCATGCTGTTGCCGCCGCCCGAGCACACCCGCATCCGCAGGGTGTCGGCTGCGGTGAGGCCAAGCTCCCGGACCTGGTCGAGGAAGGTCTGCGCGCTGACGCCGACCTGCTCCCAGGTGTCCGGGTTACGATCGACGCCGATCTCGCCGTAGAGGTCGATGTCGCACGTGCGGCCGGCGCCGGCGGGGACGAAGTTCGAGATCCGCCAGAACACGCGCGGCTCGCCAGCCTCGCCGGCGCGGGCGCCTGCGAGGTTGAGGACGGGCTGCGTGTGTGCGGGGCGAACCGTCACGGAAATCTCCAATCGGGGGGAGCGTGCCGCGCGTCGCGCGGGGAAAACACACGCAAAGCGCTACGTCCGCGGATCGCCCTGCGAGGCCTGCGAGGCGCGCGACCGGCCCGAGCGCGGCGCGTCGCCGCCAGGCTCCTTGTCGCTCTCCGTCGCCTTGCCGCCGCCGTCCGAACCGCCGCCGCCGGGACCCCCGCCGGTCGGCTCGGGATCGGGCCGCGGCGGATCCTCCTCGCGGCCGCCGACGTCGGCGAGGCGCTGGCGCAGGCCTTCCTCGACCTGCGCGCGGACGATGCCCTGGATGAGGGATTCGAAGATGCCGAGCGGGCCGCCGCCGGCCGGGGGCACGCCGGGCGGGAAGTAGGCGCTGTACTGGAGCCCGAACCCCTCGGCCCGCAGCTTGCCCTCGGACTGGCGGCGGTCGACCTCGACCGGGTCCTCGCCCATCTCCTCGATCGCCGCGTCGCGCGACATCAGGCCGGCCTGGATCGCCAGGAGGAGCGCGTTGTATTCCTGGTACTGGTTGGGGTTCTTGGCTCCCGGCCAGGACCATCGGACCTGATAGATCTCCCACGGCTTCACGCCGGCGGGGGGCGACCACAGGCCGAGCCCGATGGCGAGGTCGATGAGGACCTTCGCGAGCGGGTTGAGGAACTGGCGCTCCAGGCGGTCGCGCTCCTCGTTGGCGAAGGCGCGCATCGCGACCTGCGCGGCGCGCCAGGTCCGGTCCGAGGCCCCGCGCCAGTCGCCGGTGAAGTCCTCGTACGAGGTGCCGCAGCACGCCGCGAGGTACATCAGCGCGAATCGGATGTAGGGCTCGTAGGAGGTCCCCGTGTCGGGGGGCGTGTTCCACTTGAGCTCGGTCCCGGCCGGGAGCTCGGCGATGATGCCGGGCTCAAGCGCGAGCTGGGTCAAGGTGTTGTTGTACTCGACGTCCTCCTCGCCCGGCAGGCGGGTGCCCTCCTCGCCGGGCTGGCGCTGCAGGGACCCGACGAACATCGTCGAGACGTTCTTCCGGGTCGCCTCGGCCAGGTCGTAGCTCTTCAGGTTGTAGAGCTTGACGAGGGCGGGCAGCAGGCTCGAATCCCCGCGCCAGGAGTTGCCCCGGACGCTGGAGAACACGTGCAGAACGCTCGCCGCCGGGACCGGCGCGGGGGCGCCGGTGTTCCCCGTGACCGCCTGCATCAGTCCGTCGAGGGGGTGCTCCGGGTACATCCAGTAGGCGACCGGTCGGCGCAGCGCGTCGATCTCGATGCCGGTGATGATGGGGTTGCCGTTGGCCCCCGGCATCGACCATTCATAGGCGACCTGCTCGGTCTCGATGAGCTCCAGCTGCAGCGGCAGGACGTGCCCGTCGGACAGGCGCCGCGGCCGCAGGCGGATGAAGGCCTCGCCGTCGATCCTGTCCATGAGCATGATCGTGCGGAGCAGGTGCCCCCACGACATGCGGCCGCGCGAATCGGCGGAGGGCAGCCAGGCGCGCAGGATCTCCTGCAGCTCGGGGAACCGGGAGCAGGGGAGCGCGCCGGTGCCGACGATGTTCGACGTCACCATCCTCAGCCCGCGCTGCATGTGGCCGTCGTTGCGGTAGGCGTGGCGCGCGAGCCCGATGATGGCGCGCGAGTACCGCGCGTTCATGCTGGGCCCGAGGCTCTGCGCCGCGGGCAGCTTCATGCGCGGGTCGAGGGCCTCGACCGGCACGTTGGCCTTGCGGGAGGCGAAGGCGTAGCCGTCGATGCCGACTTGGTTCACGATCCGGGGGACGCCGGACTGCGTGCGGCCGGCAGGGGCCCGCGGCGCGGCGGGGACCGGCGCGGGCGGGGGCGCGGCGATGGCGCGGGGCGAGGCCCGGCCGAGGAGGCGGCCGAGGAGGCTCACGGGACGTACCCGAACGGACCCGACGCGCCCGGCGACCGGTAGCCGATCATGCCGATGCCGCGGATGAAGCGGGGGTTGTTCTGGACCTGACGGAGCAGCTCGTCGTCGCCGGTCAGCTTGGCGTACTGCACGTAGAGCTGGCGCAGCCGCATCTCGGCGTCGAGCCGCCCGAGGGTCTGCAGCTGGCCTGCGTCGTTGTACTGGATCGTGACGGCGGCGGTCGCCAGGCCGTCCTCGATCGCCTCGATGGCCTCCTTGAGCCATGCGATGCGCTCGCTGGGATCGCCCGGCGTGCCGCGCGTGTAGCCGTAGGGAATCGGCACGGGCGCCTCCTTAGGCCCCCATCAGCCCACGCCGGGCGCGGGGAAAACACACGCAAAGCTCAGCCCCAGCGCGGGCGGATGATCATCGGGGGGCGCTTGGGCCTCGGGGCGGGCGGCGGGGGAGGCGCGACCGAGCGGACGGCCGCCGGGACCATGATCTGCTCGGACTTGCCCTTCGTGCCCTGGCGCAGGAGACGCTCCTGCCAGACCACGGACATGTCCGACCTGTCCTCGCCCTCGTACGGCTCGGGGACCTGGAACCGGTCGGGGGCCCGCAGCAGGCGCTCGACCTTGGGGTAGCGGGCCTGCGCCAGGCGGATCGCGACCAGGTTGCCGAGCATGGTGTCCCACGGCTCGCCGGTGTTGGTCTTCGAGACCCGCTCCCAGCGCTCGATGCCCTTGCGGTCGCGGACCCGGCGCTCGGCGAAGAGCCCCTTGTAGTAGCCGGGGTGCGCCTCGATCAGGCCGGTCGGGAACGAGACGTGTCCCGGGGCCGGGGCCTCGATGCGCAGCCGCCTGGCCAGGGTGTTCTTGGCCGTGCGGGTGCCGACGCGGACGAACTTGCGCTTCGTCTTCTGGACCTCGCCGAGCGCCGACATCACAAGGGGGGCGAGCTTCTCGCCGGTCTCGTTCTCGCCGCGGATGGCCACGCACAGCTTGGCGCGCTCGTCGGCGAACTGAGTCGCCTCGTCCATCATGTAGCCGCAGTCGAGGGTCGTGAGGACCGCCTGCATGCGCAGGCCGTCGGCCCTGACCCACTTGCGGGTGATGAACCCGTCGAGCTGGCGCTTGGCCTCCGGCGAGAACGGCGGGTGCTCGTCGAGCACGTAGAAGCCGATGACGCACGACTGCTCGCCGGGCCCCCACGCGATGACCTGCAGCTCGTGGCGCGGGGGCTTGTAGTCGGGCGCGTCGGGGTTCGAGCCGCCGGCCTGGGTGTCGAAGTTGATGGTGACGAACAGGCACCAGGCCGGGACCTCGGCGGCGTAGGGGATCGCCCGCTTCGAGAAGTCGTCGCCGTCGAGGCGCTGGTCCGTGACGACGTCGTCCCAGGGCTCGCCCATCTTCGTGTTGAAGAAGGCCTTCAGCTTGTCGGGGTTGCCCTGCGCCGCGGTCCAGAGGTCCCAGAGCTTCGTCCAGGACGACTTGGGGGCCATGGAATACAGCGCGGAGATGTGCTTGCCGCGCAGGCCCCGGCGCTTGGCCTTCCCCCCCGGGGCCGTGACGCGCCACTCCCCGCGCTCGTCCATCCAGGCGCGGACCTCCTTGTCGTCGGGAATCGGGTAATGGCACTCCTCGCAGACGTAGACGGCGCCCTTGAACTCGCCGTCGTTGCCGAAATGCGGCTTGATCCCGTACTCGCAGTCGCGGCCGCCCCACTTCAGCCACTGCATGTGCCCGCAGGACGGCTCCGGGCAGGGCACGAAGTAGCGCTGCTGGTCCGACAGCTCCCACAGCGGCCAGATGCGGCTGGTGGTGCGCCGCGTCGGGCTGGAGAACACGATGAGCCGGGACCCGGCGCGGGTCTCGCCGCGGTCCGCGAACAGGTCGAACTTGTCGCCCTGGGACCCCTCGGTCGGCTCCCAGGCGTCGGCGTCGACCTCGTCGCCGGCGAGGAACTCGGCGGTGCGGCCGCGGAAGGTCTCGTCGGACGAGGCCCAGCCCATCCGGATCGAGCCGCCGTTGCTGTACCGCTTGGCGTCCCAGGTGTCCTGCGGCTCGCCCTTCTTCGGGCGTCGGATGAGCTTGCGGAGGAGCTTGCTGTCGCGGAAGGCCGGGTCGAGGTAGTCGTTGACGAACTCCTGGGCCTTCAGGTCGACCGGCTGGACGATCATCGCCTGCGAGCGCCGATGCCCGACGTAATAGGCGACGGCGCCCATCAGGAGCTGCGTGATGCCCGTCCGGGTGGACTTCGGGATCGCGAGGACCTCGACCTCCGGGTCGCACATGTCCTGCAGGATGCCGCGCTGGTACCCGAACAGCTTCCAGTCCTGGGTCGAGCCCGTGGTCTCGTGCGAGAGCTTGACGTGCCTCTCGACCCAGTCGATCGGGTCGAGGTCCGGCGGCACGTCGATGATGCGCCGGGCGTCGACGATGCCGGCCTCGAAGGCGGCGATCCCGTCGGCGAGGAAGGCCTCGGGCTCCCGCGCGAGCCTCTCCGCGGGGGTCACGCTCCGACCTCCGGGTCCGCGCCCGGCGGCAGGTCGCCCTCGTCCTCGTCGCCCTCCGCGACCTCCGCGCCGGTGACGACGGAGGCGTAGTCGAAGCCGCGGTGGTTCGAGAGCGCCTTCTGGATGGCCGCGTCCACCGCCTTGCCGATGCGCTCGGGCTCGGCCTTCAGCAGGCGGGCCTCGACGTCGCGACCGATGCCCGACAGCGCGGTGCCGAGCTTGACGTTTTCCTGCTGGATCCGGTCGAGCATCAGGGAGACGGGCGCGACGGACCGCTTGCGCTCGGCGGCGGCGACGGCCTTGATCTCGGCGTCGCTCTCGGCCGAGTTGGCGTTCGCCCGCTCCTTGCGGGTCCTCGCCTCCTCGTAGGTCTCGCCCCCGTCCTTCGGGGTGTACCCGGCGAGGCCTGCGGTCGATTCCTTGCCGTCCGCGACCGCGTCGGCCATGGCCCGCTTCTGGAGCCATCGGACCGCCTCGGCGATGTCGATCTCGTAGGCCTCGCCGTCCCGGACCGGCTCCTTGGCGGTCGGCATGCCGTCGTTGATCCACCGGGTGATGGTCCCCCGGTTCACGTCCAGCATCGTGGCGATCGCCGAGGCCGAGAACACCCGGGCGGTGCGGCCCACGGTCTTGGGCGGCTTACGGTGCAGGCCCTCGGCGGGGGTTACCGGCTCGGCTGCGGGCTTGGTGCGGGCGGGCTTCGCCATGGGGTCCCTCTCTCGGAGGGAGGAGCCCATGGAGCGCGCGGGGAAAACACACGCAAAGGACGGCCATGTAGCAGGTTTGGGGACCCGAATCCGGGGCCGGTCCCCCTAGGGGCGCAAGGATGCGCGCGTGCGCGCGCGAACCTGCTGCTGCTGCATCGCCAATTTTTGCAAAAGTTTTGGAAGGAGTGACCCCCTGCGCGCCGAACGCAACCCCGCACGTCTCTGACGTCGCAGGGGACCCCGCCATGGGGGTGCTCGGCCCGATCAGGCCCTGTCGCACGCGTCCGACGCATGGCTCTACCTGTCCCCGCCATCCCAGTGGAAGGTGAGGCCGGCGCCCGGCAACGTGATGGTCCCGCTGCCCCTGGCCAGCTCGACCCTGTGCGCCTCGCCATTCGAGAGCCGCACCTCCACCCAACGCCGCTCCCGGATCGCCTCTCGGAAGCGCTTGAGGACGTCCTCGATCTCGCGCTCTCGGACATCAGGGGCACGCCAATTCTTCTCCTCGCGGTGCCCCCACAGCAGGTGGGCGTACCCGTGCAGGTCCTCGCGCCGCCCGGCATCGAGGCCGACGCTGCGCGCCACCCACGCCCGCCATTCGAAGGGCGTGTCCCATCGGCACAGCGCGTTGAGCTGGGCGAAGAGCTCGTCCGGCATCGCCGGCATCTGGTCGTGCCCGCCCGTCTCGCCCCCGACCTCGTTGCCGTCGGGGTCACGCCATTCCCAGGCCTCGACCCCCTCCTCTTCGTACCAAGAGGCGGCCGAGGCGGTGTATCCCTGGGCGAAGGCCCAAGCGGTGACTACGGCCCGACGCCACGGCGTGTCCTCGAAACGTGCCATGGCCCTCACTCCTTCCTATCCGCGTCCTTGTTCGGGGACATCATCTTCACCTCAAGCCGGCCCAGCTGCTCGCGCAGGTCGTCCCGCATGCTGACCATCCCGGCGAGGACGAGCCGATGCGCCTCGGGATGCACGCCCGCCGGGGGCACGCTCGGGTGCTCGGCGATCGCCTCCTCGAATCCCGAGAGGGCCTTGCGCGTCACCTCGGCCTGCCTGCGGGTTCGGCGCTCCTGTGACCTGGTCATGCCCAGCTCCATGGATGCAGAGGCCTCTTGGCAGCGGCCTCTTCCCGGCGCCGGCACTCCTCCAGCGACATGGCAACCGGGTGCGTGCCCCACACCGCATCCCCGCAGGTCAAGGCGATCTCGATCGTCTCGGCCGGCACGATGATTGGCATGGGGCCTTCGTAGGTACGGTCCCCCGCCAGGGCGAGGCCGGCGATGCCGTTGGGCCCGTGGACGAGCTGGGGCTCGCACTCGGACACCCACAGGCCCAGGAGGCGGCGGATCTCGGCGTCGCGTAGCTGCCGGGACCGATCCCCGACCTCGTCCAGCATCAGCCCGGAAAGGCGCTGGAGCTCGTTGATGGTTCTGCCTTCTGCCATGCCTCTCACTCCCTCCTGTCCGCGTCCCTGTTCGGGGACATCCTCGTCTTCTCTACAGTCATCTCGACTATTATTCGAGAAATCCGCATTTCTACTGCCAAGACTACTTGAAGTCATCGGTCGCCTAGTCTATCTTCCAGTCATCGAGAGGAGAGACACCGATGACCAAGATCAAGTTCAAGATGACCAAGAGCGAGATCTTCACCGCCGCTTGGGAGCGCGCCCGGGCCGCCGCCCTCGCCAACGGGACCTCCGCCAAGGCCGAGTTCGCCGCCGCCCTCCGCGGCGTCTACGCTGCCCGCGCCCTCCTCGCCGCCCGCTACGCCGGCCTCGCCGACGCCCTCCTCGCCGGCCGCGCCGCCTGAGGCGACCGGGCTGGTGGCCGCCGCGCCGGGGTGCTCTCCTCCCCCGTGTCGTGGCGTGCCCACTAGACCAGCGCCCCCAGCGCCTCGACGTCGTCCTCGGGAATCGCGGCCTCGGGCAGGCTGTAGTCCAGCCGCCAGAGCAGGCCCGTCACCAGAGCCAGCCACTGGACTTGCAGGTCCTCGTTCCACCGCGGGTTCTCGTGATACCGGAGCATGCTGGGAAGGGCGTCCGCCATAGACGTGGCTCGCGGGAACGGGCTCGCCCAGACCAGAGCATCGGGGACCGTGTTCGAGCGGGACGCGGGATGATGGGCGATACGCGCCAGGCGTTCCGCCAGTAGCGTCCCCACGAATGCCGTGTGGCGCTCATGCCTGGTGCTGCGCGGCCCCGGCGGCAGGACGAAGCGGGCGCCACAGGATGCCCGCTCGTACACGGGCGCGGCTTGTGTGAGCTCGAACCGCGCCTGCGCCCCCCGTCCATCGGCACGGACGAGACCGGCTGCGATCGCCTCGGACAGCAGGCCGACCGTCCCCATGACCTTGCGGACATCGAGGCTCGCGTAGCCCTTGCCGTACTGCGCGCGCTTCAGGGTCATCCAGGCCAGCGTCAGCTCGTGGGCGCTCATGCTGGGAGAGCCGAGTGCGAAGACCTGGCGGATGTTGGCCTCGACGGTCGTCGCCCGCATGGGCGTCACGCCAATCGCCTTGAGTATCCGGTCGAACTCGCCCTCGAACTCCTCGGCGTCGAGGACGCGGGTCATCTCGTTCATCTCGACTTGGAGGCGAGGCATCAGGGCGGGTCCCGGTCGCTGAGGATGAGGGCGATGGCGACCGCGATCGTGACCGGCGCGCCTGTGAGGAGGACGACGAGCAAGGCGAGGTGGAACGCCGTCACCGCCCGAGGCGGCTGCGTGCCCCTCGGCGTTCGAGCTCGTCCTCCAGCTCGTCGACGCGGTCCTCGACGTGCTCGGCCCACGCCGGCAGGAGCGAGTATGTCTCGCTGCGCCGGTGCTCCTCCATCGTAGCGAGCTCGTCCCTGATTCGGGACGTCGTCATGGCCTCGATCGGCTGCCCGGCCGTGCGGAACGCGTCGCGCGCGGCGAGCGTGCGGCCGAGATTGTGCAGTCCAGCGTCCAGCATGCCCGCCTCCTCGTCTGTGAGGACGCTAGCATCGCGCAGGATTCGCACTGGACGGGGGGCGAACTATTTGTCGGTCGCGTGCTCGGAGTGGCCGATGGGGCACACTCCGAGGGCGCGAATGCTGCGGCTCAGCTGATCTGGCTCGCCACGAGTTCGAGCACCCGGTCGATCCGGCGGACCTCGGCGTCGTCCCCGGCATCGAGGGCCTCGACGCGGCGCAGGCCGAGCATCCGGATCTCTTCCATGCGCTCGGCGATGCGGGTCGCCGTCGCGGCCTCGGCGCGGGTCGTGGCCTCGTCGGCCCAGTCGTGCGCCTGCGTGTCGAGGCGGCGGCCGCCCTCCGTGCCGGCGACGATGCGGGCGCGCAGGGCCAGCTTGCACCGGCGCCCGTCGCGTCCCTGGATCGGGACGAACGCCCAACCGGGCAGCAGCAGGAACGCCAGCGGGCCGAACGCCAGCGTGACCGGCTCGCCGGCCTCGACGCGGGCGAGGGTCGCGTCCTGCCCGGCCGACCACAGGGCGGCGCCGAGGCCGGTCTGGGCGTCCGTGGCGAGCGCCTTCACGCGGGACAGGGTGACGCCGAGGACGTCGGCCGCCTCGGACGCGCCGGCGCAGACCGGGTCGCCGGCGGCGTGTTCGAGCACGGCAAGGGCCACCTCGGGGCAGGCGCGGTGGCTCTTCGACGTCTCGGGCTTCAGCCACGAATCGACGGTCGCCTCGGAGGCGCGGGCGATGCGGGCGACGTCGCCCTTCGTGAGGGCGAGGCGCTCCATCAGGGAGACGAGGCGGGCGCGATTGGACATGGGGCGGCTCCTGGCGGGGTGTTCAGGCGAAGCTGGCTTGGATGGCGGCGTACGCGGGCTCGTGCCGGCGGACCTCGACGAGCTCGCCGTCGCGGACGACGTAGAAGTCCTTGGTTTGGTCCTGGAACACGGCGCCCTCGACGAGCTCGACGTCGAAGCGGACGCGGGGGCCGATGACGCGGGGGCCGGTCTCGTGGACGTTCGTGCCGCGGAGGAACTCGCGGGCCAGGCCGAAGCGCGGGTCCCGCCCGGTGATGCGGGCGAGCCAGACCGGGTAGCGGCGGGTGCCGGGGAGGAAGAGCAGCTTCGCGGTCTTGGGGGCGACGGGCGCGGCCGCCTCGGCGCGGGCCTCCCTCCAGGCGCGGCGCAGGGCGGCGCCGAAGAACTGCCGGGCGCACTCGGGGGTGAGGTCGAGGCCCATGGCGGTGTGCCGGGCGATCTGCCAAGCGCTCCGGAAGAGCTTCGATTTGTCGATGGCCTGAGTCATGGATGCCTCCTGCTATGAGGAGGTTATAGGGTACATTGTACCCTGACGCAAGCCCATTAAGGTACTTTGTACCCTACGCGAGACGATTTCTCGCTCAGTTGAGCGGGCGCGCCGCCGGCGCCGGGGGCGGCTCGATCCCGAGCTGCCTCAGGTTGCTCTCCAGGCACGCCTGCGCGCAGTCCAGCTTGAGGACCGCGCCCCAGGTCGAGTTGCGGATCAGGTTCGCGAATCCGTGGAGGCTCACCCTCGCGGCGACGATCTCGGCGCTGCCGGCGTCGCGCCCGGCGGCCTCGATCGCCTCCAGGAAGGCATCGTCGAGGTCCTCCGTCGTCACGCCCTGGACCGTCTCGAAGCGCTGGTCGCGGGGCGGGTAGCTCTGGATCGTGAAGTCCGAGACGCGCAGCATGGGTCACCTCAATCCCAGGTGGTCGAGCCGATCGGCCAGCTCCGCCGCCAGCCGGTCCGCCATCGTGTCAGCCGCCCGCTGCATCGCGCGGTCCCAGGACGGGGACGCGACGGGCTTGTATTCGGCCTTGGGCGTGCGGAGGAACAACATCCTCGGCACGTCGGCGTTGACGACCTTGGGGACCGTGACGCTCTGCCCGTTGCGGCGGGCGAAGGTGGTCGTCGGCGCCGCCATGCGCCCCGCCTTGATCGCCTTGGCGACGCGCTTGCGGCCGACCGCGGCGACGACGCGCGGCGGCCGGGCGTAGATGCCGGGGCCCGTGTAGAAGCCGTGCTGCCTGGACGTGTCGCCCGCCTTGATCTCGAACACGCCCCAGCTGCCCGAGCCCTTGGTCCCCCCGGCGGTGTTGCGGTCGTAGCCGGCGGCCGCCATCGCCGCGATCCGGCGGGCGTCGCGCGCCGGGACCTTCCCGCTCGCCGCGGGCTTGCCCAGGCCCGTCTTGCGCAGGTTGCTCCCGACCGGGATCGCCACGTTCGTCTGGTCGGCGAAATACGCCTCGACGCCCACGTCGCCGCCGGGGCGGGTCTGGGGGCCATCGCCGAAGCTGTACTTGAGCCAGATGGACTGCAGGTCCTGGACGAACACCGAGGCCTTCGCGTCGCCCACGGTCGCGACGCGGTTCAGGAAATCCCGGTCGACGGTGTAGCGCAGGGCGTCCCGCGTCGCCTTGTTCGGGCTGTGCCAGATGTGCGGGATCTCGGCCCTGAACTGGTTGACCGCCTCGATGGCCACGCCGGTCAGGGCGAACTGCACCGCGCGGGGGAAGCGGTCGACGCCGAACGCCTCGAACGCGGCCTGCGCCTCGCGGACGGCGTCGGCGATGTCGATCCTGACCGCCAGCCCTGACACCCGACGCGCTCCGCTAGAAAGAAAAGGGCGGCGGCCGGAGCGTGGCTCGACGGCCGCCGTAGTTGCCAGCCTAGCTCAGAGCCACGCCCACGCTCGAAGCAGGGATCGTCGCGTCCTCACAGGGATGGCAGGATTCTACTCCCGGTTCGGCAATGCACAAGAGTCTGGCGTAACTGACGCAGCGTGATGTGCGAGGCGGCGGTTGACGGCGTCGCGTGCCGCGTCTGGCTCCATGCCGTTGGCGCGCAGCTTGGCCCGTGCGGCGGCGAGGACGTCGACGAGCGGCAGGCCGACGTCGCGGTGCTGCGCGCCGGCCCGCAGCGCCGCGTGGCGCTCGACGAGCGCGAAGGCCATGGCGGCGTCCACGCCCGAGGCCTCGCGCAGGGCAGCGGCGTCAGCCTCGGCGGTGGCCGCGGCGGCGCGCATGGCCTCGATCTCGGCGGCGTGACGCTCACGCCAGCGCGCCGCGCGCTCGCGGCCAAGAGCCCGGCGGCGTGCGGCTCGCGTGGCGTGGTGAGTGGCGGCGGTCGTCACGTGCGCGTCTCCGGCGGGGTTACGTACGCGGATCGTCCGCCCTTGCCATGCAAGCCACAACGGCAGCGTTGCGTGCGCGGCCCTGACCGGCGCCCGGCCCGTCCAGTCATGAGCACGGGAGGGATCCGCCCGGCCGCCCCCCCATCCCTTCATCCCGCTGTCCGATGGTCCCGGCCTGCACCGCAGGCCGGCCCCGCTACGCCCCAATCGGGGTAGGAAATCTAAGGGGCGAAGCCCCCTAGAAAGCCTATCTTATTTAAGGGTGAAATTTCGGCTTCCGAAAAAACCGCCTAAGCCACTGAAAAACAACAACAATCGTCGTGTAAAATCCGTGTCCCATAGGTGCCGCTTATTACACGATCATGCCTTGTAAAAATCGCGACCGATGGGTACCGTATATGACACAACGCGCCCCGGACGGCGCCTCGCGCGAGACCCTCGATGCCCGCCGCCACGCCCCACTTCATCGTGCCCGTCAGCCGCAACCTCGCCGCGAGCCTCTCGGTCGTCGACGGTCCCATGACGTCCCTCGACCTGGCCCTGTGGCTGGGCCTCGTCTGCCACGCCCTGACGCTGGAGGACGAGCCCGACGCGGACGGCGGGACGCTCCGCGACGAGTGGATCCTGAGCGACGAGGCGGTGGTGTGGGCGCACGGCCGCACGCTGCTGGCCGCTACCGGGATGCGGGCCTACTCGCAGCTGGAGCGGCCGTTCGAGCGGCTCGCGGCCACGACGGTCTCGATCGGGCGCCGCGGCCGGGGGCACCGGCTCTGGAAGGGCTGGGAGGCAAGCCCGGTGGATCGGGAGACCCCGACGGAGGTCGGCATCGTCTCGGGCGCCGTGCTCGCATGGGGGTCCATCCACGGGCAGCCATGGACCGTACCTGTGAACCTGTCGGCGCTGGCCCGCTTCAGGTCCCGGTTCAGCGCCATCGTCTACCTGCGCGCCCTGGCGTGGCTCGCCGGGGCGGGGACGCCATCGACGTGGAAGCGGACGCCCCCGGGCGACGACGTGACCGTGACGATCCCTGTGCAGGACCTTCCGCGCGCGCTGGGGACGGCGCAGCTGGACGGCATGAGGGAATGGGACGCCAAGGCCCTCGGGACGGCCGGGCGCGGCGGGCCCGTCCAGGAGGACCTGGAGACGGCAGGGATCCGCATGGTGACGCAGTGGGTCATGGCCGGCGCGGGCCGGCGGCAGGTGCCCGTGGCGCTGCGGATCCGGGTGTCCCGCGGCGCCGTGGCCGCCCCGAAGGGACGGCGGCAGCGTCAGGCCCCGGCCTCCGCCTTGACCTCCTCGCCTTCCGACGAATCGGTCACCACCTTGGGCGTGTAGCGGTCGACGAGGACGCGCACCGGCAGCGTGCACGTCGCGTCCTTCCGGCTCTCGCCCGTCGGCAGGGCGAGCCGGTGCCACTGGATCTCGCCCCCGTAGCCGGCGAGTTCGGCGCGGACGGTCGCCATCATCGCCTCGCGGTCGGCCGCCTCCTGGTCGGCCAGGACCCGGTGGACGTCCTCGCGCGACGCGCCCTCGGGGAGCCCCGCCAGCTCCAGCTCGATCGCGTCCGGGCCCCGCGTGCCGGACGGCTGGAACGCCCGTCCCCGCCAGAGGACGTCGACGTCGACGCGCTGGGTGAAGTCCACCTCCGAGATGTCCCACTCGCGCGCGAGCGCCTCGCGCAGGGGGCGCAGGTGGTCCTCGTGCCAGAGGGCGATCGAGGCGTGCCGCCACGCGCCGCCGTCGATCCGGTACCGGATCCGCATCGTCCCGCGGGATTCGGGGGCGCCCTCCACGTCGAGCTTGAGCGACGAGACGCGGTGCTCGCACAGCGTGCCGTCGGGCAGGCCGCCGAGGTCCGGGCGATCCGCCCAGCCCTGCGTCGCGTCGATGAGCCCGCCCGTCGCGCGCGCGGCCTCCCACGGGCGCATGGCGTTGACCGCGCCGATCGAGACGAGGTCCTCGATGTCGATGACGTCGTCGACGATGAGCCCGTCGGGGACGGCCGCGGTCAGGACATAAGCCACCGGCGGCTCGCCCAGGCGGTGGACCGGGCGCAGGCGGGCGACGAACTGGCGGACCTCCTCGTCGCGGGTCTGGCGCTGGACGATCTTGGCCCAGGTCCCGTCGTAGACCGCGTCCGGGAGGACGATGTCGCGGCCGTCGCGCATGGCGATCCGGCGGTCCCCGCGCGGGGACTTCATCGGCTTGTCCTTGGGGTTCGGGCCGACGAGGCCGTTGCCCCACGTGTCCACCGGCGCCTCGGGGTCGAGGTCGTCGTAGGTGAGCGCCGCGACCTGCGCGTCGATCGCGCGGATCGGCAGCTCCATGCGCCCGATGTTGATGGCCGCGACATGCCCCTTGGCGAAGTCCAGGCCCCGCATGGCGCCGTTCCAGACGAAGTCGACGTTCTTCGGGGGATCCCACCGGCCGCGCAGGATCGGGTGATTCGACTTGTTCAGGCAGACGAGGACGCGCCCGTAACCGTGGACGCCGGCAAGCCTGGTAATGAGGTCGCGCAGGCGCTGGACCTGCTCGGCGGCGTCGAGGATGTCGTCGGCCCGGGTTGATCGCAGCGGGTTCATGCTGCGATCCGAGAACGTCGAGCCGGTGACGAGCACTGTCCTGAGGTGGCACGGCGCGGTCACGGGGAGCGTCTCGACCACCCGGCCCTGCCAGACCTTCTCGATGACCTTCGGCTCGGCCGAGGCATCCAGCATCAACAAGGGCAGCCCGTCGAAGGACGGCTTCTTGCGCCACGACATTCTGACCGCCTTGACCGGGCCCTTCTCCCCGTCGGCCATGACGACCTGCATGCGGTGGTCGCGGGTCCCGCGGGCGCGGGGCTCGTCCAGCGGCTCGTCCTCGTCGTCTCCCATCGCCTTCAGCCGGTCGACGACGAGCGACCAGAACTTCTTCTCCGCCAGCAGGTCGGTCCCCGCCGGCCTCCCAGCGAGCGCGGCCGCGGCCTCCTCGGTCATGCCAGGGACGACCTCGCGGGCCGAGTCGTCCGTGCGGGAGACGAGCGCCAGGGCGGTCTCGGCGAACCCGAGCCCCTGGCGCTGGCCGTTCCAATTGTACTCGTGCAGATGCCGGATCATGCCGCCGAGGTCGCCCTTCTCCAGGAACGGCATGATCATCTCGACGGTGATGTTGCGGTCGATGCGATATCCCTCGCGCCGGTCCTCGATGCGCTCCTTCGTGAGGCGGCCGGCCTCCTCAAGCTCGGCCATCTCTTCCTTCGTCAGCCGGGGCGCGGCGCGGGGGAGGCGCAGCACCGACAGCGGCATGGGCGTTCGGCTGTTGTCCCGCACGAGGCCGCTGTACGGGCGCTCGTCGACGAAGGCGCCGATCAGGGCCTTCGACAGCGCGGCCGGAGGGGTCACGGACAGGTAGGCGGAGGCGAACAACACGACGTCGGCGGTGGCGAGTTGCGCGAGCGTCGCCTGGTACTCGCACCGATCCCAGAAGGGGCAGCGCTGCTCCTCGTAGAGCGGCTTGCCGCCCGGCTCGGCCGGGGGGAGCTGGACGCGCGCCTTGCAGAGCCTGTCGGCGCCGATGTTCGCCCCGTCGAGAAGCTTGATCTGTTCCTTGAAGGCGCAGTTCGTCCGCATCTTCCCCCGGAACACGAGCACCTTCAGCCCGTGGCGCTCTGCCTCGCCCTGGACGTCGGCGACGCGGGATTCCCAAGCCGCGCCGTCGCGGACCGCGGCGCCAAGGTTGTCCTCGATGTTGGCGTGGCTCGGCGCCATGAACCCCACCGGGTAGCCCAGGGGCCCGAGTTCGGCCTTCGCCCGGGCGAGCGCCTTCCAGAACGACCGCGTCTTGCCCACGCCGGCGTCGCCCTTGAGGATCTGGATCACCCCGGCGTCGAGCTCGATCCTCTTCTTGCCGGCGCGCTCCTGGAGCCTGCGCTCGGCCGCGCGGGGGTAGAGATGGTCGCGGATGAAGGCGTATTCGTGCTCCTCGACCGCCCGCACGGCGGCCCGGGCGGCCTCCAGCCGGGCGGCCTCGTCGGTCACGATGGCCCGCTGCGCGGCGCGCGCCGGGTCGGCCTTCGCCAAGACGGTGTAGGGCAGCTTCCCGCCCCTGAACGCCCCCTTGCGGCCGAAATGCGCCTTCAGGTGTTCCAGGCCGTCGACGACGAGCGGCTCGACGTCGGAGGTGTCGCGGGAGGGCGCGTGCTCCACGCGGCCCTCGGCGTCGATGGCGACGATGCGGCCGGGATCGATCCGGCGCGCGAATCGGTCGAGCTCGATGTGCCGGGCGCACGACGCGGCGACCTTCGCCGAGATCTCGGAGCGGAGGTGCTCGGGGGACCACTTGCCGCCCATCTCGGCGCGGGCGAGGAACTGCTGCTCCACGAGCGCGCACAGGTTGGCGCGCCCGGGCCCCGGGTCCCGCGCCGCGGACTCGTTGGCGTAGACCGTGCGGCTGACGAGGCGGAACAGGAAGCGCTCGCGGCCGTCCGTGACCTTGCCGCCCTGGACCGTCCACTCGCCGCCCTGCGCGCCGAGCTCGGCCGGGACGTGTAGCCCGGCCTCGGGATCGAACGCCCACGTGGCCGCCATCTCGGCGCCCGAGACCGCGGCGCGGCTGAACGGGAAGGCCGCGTTCACCGCGTCCAGGAAGGCGTCGAACTGGTCGCGCGAGACGAGCGGCGCGTGGTCGGGCCCGTGGACGTGCGGGACCTTGTCGAGCCAGATGAAATACTTGCCGGTCTTGTGGTGCAGCCCGTAGGCCGTGATGGGGGCGCCGCCCCCGAGGACCTCAAGCGCGCCGCCGGCGTCCCCGAGCCGTCCGCCGAAGGGCAGCTTGCGCGGGCGGATTCGGACGTCGGGGGCGGCGCCGGAGACCGCCCCGGCGTCGCGGTAGATGAGGACGATGCGCGGGAAGCGCCCGACGCGGCGGAACGGCGTGTAGCCGAGGTGCTCCTCGGCGAGCTCCTGGATCGCGTCGCTGGCGTCCGCGTCGTCGACGTCGAGGTCCAGGGCGAACGTGTGGCCCGAGGCCGGCCCGACGAGCAGGGCGAGGTTGTGGCCAGGGCAGAAAGCCGACCACCAGGCGACCTCGGCCTGGGTCGGCAGCCGGTGCTGGTACGGCTTCCACGCGAGCATGCGGCCGTCCACGATCCCTGGGCCGCGCTTGCCGTCGCGCTCCTGCGGGAAGAGGGACCAGCCCTGCGAGACGACGCTGGGAGCGGTGTCGCGGAAGTAGGGCTGGTTGATTTGGTGCCAGCCGGAGATCGTCGTGCCGGTCGGCTTGGAGTCCTGCGGGACGGGCTGCGCGTCGGGGAAGACGCTTAGGACCGCGGCGGCGAGGGGGTTGTCGTCTTCGGGCACCTTCGATCCCTGTTGTTGCGGATCCTGGTCCTGGTCGTGGTCGTCTGGTCGGCTGGTTGCGGCCTCATCTCCGCGAGGACGAATCCTCGACGTGCGGGCCTGTGAGAAAATTGAAGCACCCCGCCCTGCCATGCACAAGGCTGCCACGGCCCACGGCCGGTCGGCTCGGTGAATCGCCCGTAAGCGACTGCCAAGCTGGCGTTTTGCGGGGTTTTTGACCGCAATCGACGCGGCGAGGGGTCGGCGCTTCGGATTTCGGCTGTTCGCCCCTTCACGAATCCAAATGCGGTGGCAGCGTTCCTTTCATGGAACTCGTGGCCTCCGACATCGTTGTATCGCCCCCGCCGCTTCAGGTGACGCGCCAGCGTAGCCATAAGCGGCGCGCGGTCGCCGACCTGCCGATGCGCCTCGCGCTGATGGACGCGCTGGCGCCGATCGTGTCGCGCCTGACGACCGAGGAGGTCCGGCGCAGGCTGGGCGGCGACGAGGACGCGAGCCAGCTCCGCCACGACATCGGCCACATCAAGGCCCGCCGGGCCGGGTCCCTGGGGTTCAGCCGGCTCCTCTACGTCTGCGAGGGCCTCGACGTGGATTCGTGGGCCGTGATCGCGGCCGCCTCCGTCCGGAGGATCGCGGCATGAGCGGCCCCCTGCACCTCGGCGTCGACCCCGGCCTGCACGGCGCGTGGGCGCTCCTCGACGGCAAGGGCGGCCTCGTCGCCGCCGACCACTTCTCCCTCGATGCCGAGGGCGAGATCGACACGGCCGCGCTCGTCGCGACCTGGCGCGGCCTGGCGCCGGCTCGGGCCACCGTCGAGGCGGTGGGCTCGATGGGGTCGCAGAAGGATGGCCGCAAGCAGGGCGTCCAGGGCGTCTTCAATTTCGGCCGCCGCTACGGCGCCGTGCTGGCCGCGCTCGACGTTCTGGGGATCCCGCGGGACGGGGCCCGGCCGAACGTCTGGAAGCGCGCCGTCGGCGTGTCGGCGGACAAAGGGACGTCGCTCCGGCTCGCTCGGCTGCTGTGGCCGGCGCACGCGGCGACGACGTTCGATCGCCTCAAGGACGAGGCCCGGGCCGAGGCGGCGCTGATCGCCCGCTACGGGCAGTCCCGCATCCCCCGGAGGGCCGCCTGATGCGCCCCAGGATCGCTCTTTGCCTGCTGGCAGCTTTCGCGCTCGGGACCTCCGTGTGCAACCGAAACCGCCTCCCCAAGCGCCGCCAGCAGGCCTCTCTCTCGCCGTCACCGATTCGTCGGGCCCCCACGCCCGAGGAGGCCGCCCGCCTCGCCGGGGGGCGCGTCGCCGCCGAGGCCCTCGTCGCGATCGAGTGGAAGCTCGCCCCCGAGGACGCCGCCCGGATCGCCATGGCGTGGCCGGCCAACACACCCTTGATCTCCGCGAGGACGCAATGAGCGCCGAACGCTACAACGAGGCCCTGAAGCGCGTGCTCGTCCACGAGGGCGGCTACGTCAACGACCCCCGCGACCCGGGCGGCGCCACGATGAAGGGCGTCACGCAGCGGACGTACGACGGCTACCGCAAGCGCCTGGGCCTCCCCTCGCGCCCGGTGAGCCAGATCACGTCGGCCGAGGTCGGCGAGATCTACCGCCGGCAGTATTGGGCCGCCGTGCGCGGCGACGAGCTGCCGGCCGGGATCGACTACGTGCTGTTCGACGGCGCGGTGAACTCAGGCCCCGTGCAGTCGATCAAGTGGCTTCAGCGCGCCCTCGGCGTCAGCGTCGACGGCGTCCTCGGCGAGGCCACCGTGGCCGCCGCCGAGGCCTACCCCGATCACGACGCGCTCGTCGCCGCGATCCTGGCGCGCCGCCTCGCGTTCCTCCGGTCCCTCAAGACCTGGGGCGCCTTCGGCAAGGGCTGGGGGCGCCGCGTCGCCGAGGTCCAGGCGATCGGGCAGGCGTGGGCGACCGGCTCGGTCGGCCCGCAGCCGACGTACGTCGCGGGCATGGAGCGCCGCGGCCTCCTCTCCGACGCGCGGACGGTCCCGGGCCGGGGATTCGCCGACGCCACGACCGGCGGCGGCGTGATCTCGGCCGCGATCTCCCAGGTCACCGACCTCCTCAACCCGCTCGCCGACAAGCTCCCGCAGGTGTCGACAGCGCTGACCGTCCTCACCGCCGTCGGCGCCGTGCTGGCGGCCGCGGGCATCGCCTACCGGCTCTGGGCCAACTCCCGCCAGAAGGCGCTCGACGACGCCCTCGACCGCACGCCGGTCGCGGCCAACGACAACGCCGCGGCGGCCGCCGAGGCGGAGCCGGAGCCCCCGGCGCCCGAGCAGAGGGCCGCCGCGTGATGAGGTCCGCCTGGGTCGCCTGGGTCGCCCTCCAGCTCATGGTCTTCCTGGCCGCCACGGGGAGCCTCCTGTGCGTTGCCGCGGGCCTCGCCGCCGTGGTGGCGCGGCAGGTGCTTGCAGCCGCGCTGTTCATCTCGATCCATGGCCTGGAGCCCGGAGAGGGAGAGGCCTCGATGAAGCGGCGGCTGAAGCCCTTCAATGCCAAGCGCGGGACAGTCGATGCACAGCTCTGGGAAGGGCTGCTCTTCGCCTGGCTGGCGTGGCGGCTCTCGCCCGCGGCCCACGCCATCCCGATGTTCCTGGCGGCGCTGGGGATCGGCGCGTGCGACGTCATCGTCGCGGCGCTGAGGTTCCGCGGCTACCTCGTCCGCCGGCGCGCCTGATGTGCGGCCTCGCCCCCATCGCGGTCGCCGCGACGCTCCTCACCGGCCCGATGTGCCCGCGGCTCGACCGCGCCCCGGCGCCGACGATGGAGCTCGTCGTGGCCGCGCTGCGGGGCGAGGCGCTCCCCGCCAATGCCCCGGATCCCGCCTTCGCCGCGGCGATCCGGGCCCTCAAGCCCTCCGAATCCATGAAGGCCGCCTTCCGGCGGAGACACCGCCGATGAGCGCCCTCGACTACCTCGCCATGCTGGGACCGATCGCCTTCGTGGCGGCCTTCCTGCTTACCCCGTGGGGCCAGGGCCTCGCGGCGTTCCTGCTCGGGACCCGCCTCGGCCGGTGGATCTCCATCGCCGCCGTGGTCGTCTACGCCGGCCTCGTCGCCTACGCCGCGGCGTTCCGGTCCGGCAAGCGCGCCGGGGCCGCGGACGCCCTCCGGGACGTCGAGCGGGCCAACGCCGCGGCCGTCCAGCGTCACCAGGCGATCGAGGCCAAGGTCGCCCGCACGCCCGACCAGGCCCTGCGCGACGAGCTCAAGCGCTGGGCGCCGGTGCTTCTCGTCGGCCTGCTGCTCGGCGGGTGCGTCACCACCACGACCGGCGGCCCGGGCCGCGGCGGCGCCTGGTGCGACGTCGAGCAGCCGATCCGCCTGTCGCCCGAGAGGATCGACGCCATGACGCCGGACGAGGTCAAGGCTGCCGTGGCTCACAACCGCCACGGCGCGGCCGAGTGCGGCTGGGCCCCGGGGAGGAAGTCATGATCACTCCGGACGTCAGCCTCGGCCAAATCCTGATGATAGGCGTCACCCTCGCACTCGCGGGCGTGGGCGCGCTCGGCGGATACTTCATGCTGCGATCGCAGTCGAAGGCCACGGCCGATCGGCTCTCCGAGCACACGGTCTCGGTGAAGGAGTCGGTCGACAAGCTCGGGGCGCGCGTCGGCTCCGTCGAGAGCGACGTCCAGAAGCTCAGGCTGGAAATCGCCAAGGAGTACGTCTCCGCCGACAAGCTCCGCGAGACCGAGGGCCGCATCAACCAGCGCATGGACACCTTGGATCACCAGGTGCGGCAGATCCCGCAGCAAGTCGTGGGTCTCCTCAACGCCGGGACCGGGCAGGCCCGCAGGTCCAGGACGGGCCAGCCGTGACCGCCTCGGACCGCTCGACGCTCCTGGCGATCGCCGCGCTCCTCCGGGCGAGCTCTCCGACGAAGGGCCCCGCGCCCCGGTATGCCGACGAGGAGCTCCAGGCCGCCGTCGCCGGGGCGGGCGCCCGCCTCTTCGCCACAACCCTCAAGAATCCCGTCCGGAGGTCCTGATGGTCGCCCGCCGCGTCTCCGACGAAGACCTCCTCGCTGCCGTGAAGGCGGCCGGCTCGATCAAGGGCGCCGCCCGCAGCCTCGGGATGGCCCACTCCTCAATCGGCGAGCGGTTCAAGCGGCTCACCGGATCGGTGCAGCGAAATGATACCGAACTGGCTTTCGCTTCCGAACGTGGCCTCCTCGGCACGGAGCCCGTCCTGCCGGGGTACGCCCTGAAGCGCAGCACGGCGGTCTACGGCAAGGAGGGCGAGGTCGTCCGCCAGTACGTGACCCAAGCTAAGGCGCCGGGGCAGCTCGGCGTCCTTCCGGCCGGCCACGTCGTGAAAGGCGTGTCCCAGCTCAGGGACGCGCAGGGGCGGGTGACGCAGGAGTGGGTGAAGACCCGGATCGATCCCGGCGCCGTGGACGTCGTGGCCGCGATCAAGGCGGTGTTCGACCAGTACAAGGGGCGGGCAACACTGGCGCCGCCGCCGACCGACACGGACCGGGACCTCATGAGCGTGTACGTCCTGACGGACGTGCATCATGGCCTCCTCGCATGGTCTAAGGAGGGGGGTGAGGACTACGACATCAGCATCGGGTCCGAGCGGCTGCGGACCTGCATGCGCGACCTCGTGAGCATGGCCCCCCGCAGCTCCGAGGCCCTGATCCTGAACCTTGGGGACTACTTCCACAACAACGACCAGCGGAACGTCACGCCAGGGTCCGGGCATCAGCTCGACGTCGACAGCCGATACTTCAAGGTTGCGATGACCGGGGTGACCCTGTTCCAGGACGTCATCGAGCTGGCGCTCGCCAAGCACGACACGGTCCGGGTCCGCTGCCTGCGGGGCAACCACGACCCCGAGGCCTCGGTGGCCCTGCAGATCGCGCTCGCCGCCTTCTACCACGCCAACCCGAGGGTGACGGTCGAGCTCGACCCCGCCGACATGTTCTTCCACCGGTTCGGGGCGACGCTCATCGGCGCCTGCCACGGCGACCGGATGAAGCCGGACCGCATGGCCATGAGCATGGCCATGCTCCGCCCGCTGGATTGGGGGGCCTCGAAGTTCCGCTGGTTCCTGTTCGGCCACATCCACCACGAATCGGTGAAGGAGGTCGGGAACGTCCGCTGCGAGAGCTTCCAGACCATCTGCGCCAAGGATGCATATGCCGCCTCGCACGGCTACCTCGCCGGGCAGAGCCTCAACAGCGTGACGCTGCACCGGGAGCGAGGCGAGATCGGTCGCCATCGCGTCAACGTCATGCCGCCATCGAAGGCGGCCGCATGAACCGGGAGAGCCAGAACCCGAAGCGCGCCGCGGGGATGCGGAAGCTCCCCCTGGAGCTCATCCCCCGCGTCGCGCTCGTCCAGGAGGCGGCCGTCCTCGGGCTCGGGGCGGACTGCCCGGCCAAGGCGTACGGGCGCCACAACTGGAGGGACGACCCGATCGACGCCGAGACGTACCTCGGCGCGATTGAGCGGCATCTCACGCTGTGGGCGGCCGGCGAGGACATGGACGAGCAATCGGGCGTGAGCCACCTCGCCCACATCCGGGCGTGCTGCGGGATCCTGCTCGACGCGATCGACGCGGGGGCGTTCCTCGACGGGCGCCTGCGCAGCCCCGAGACGATCCGAATCCTCAAGGCCTACGACGCGGCGACGATGCCGGTCGTGAAGCCGGCCTGAGGCCTATTCGAATTCGAGGTGCCTGGCGTACCAGAAGCCGACGACGGCCGCCCGCGCCTCGTCCAGGCCGAGGCGCATCTGGCGGGCATAGTAGACGGCGAATGCCGTCTCCGGGTCGGCCGCATCCCGCTCGAAATGGTCGGCCACATGGTGCCAGCGCGCATCGCTCGCGAGGGGCCCCTCCGGACGCAGGGACCGCCGCGGCGCGCGGTAGCCGGCGGCGAGCGCGGCGAGCTCCAGCTCCCGGGCGTGCTCGGGGAGTAGGAGGCGACCTTCCTTGTGGCGCTCGTCCTCCGTGAGAGCGAGGCGGATCCAGCCGGTCAGCGTGCGCAGCCAGCCGATCCCGCCGGGGCCCGTGAGCATGGCCACGGTGGGGGCGCAGGTCCTCAGGTCGGGACCGAGCATGCCGACGAGCGCCATCGTGCCCGTGTGCGGGTGGATGCCGAACGCCCAACGATTCAGGATGCGGGAATGGGCCCACAGCGCGTTCGGTGGCTCCCAACCGGTCGCCAGCCGATCCCGGTCGTCGAATGCCGAGGTGATCTGCTCGTGGCTGTACATGGCTCAGATCTCCAGGGCGGGGAGGTCGTCGCCGTCCTCGAACGGGGACAGCGGGAGAGGGACGGCATGGCCGGGGCCGCGGCGCCCCGAGAGGATCGCGGGCGGCGGGACATGGACATGGGGCTCGCCGAGCACGTAGGCGCGCCCGCTCTCCGTGACGGCGTAGCCGGGCCCCCTGGCGACGAGGACGCTTGTGGTGACGATGGTGTCGCCGTGGACGGGATGGCCCCAGCAGAGCCCCCGCAGTGCAGTCCGATCGGTCCCGGGGTAGCGGACCGTCTCCCAAGCGTCGAGGAACGGCGCACCGTCGGCCAGGTCGCCGAGGAGGTCGCGCACTCGGGCGCGCCGATCTGCGATGCTGGCCAGCTCGTCAGGTGTCAGGTCTCGCAACCGCATGCAGGCCTCCGTTGCGTTACGTTCGCACCGGGCGATGCAAGACACCAAGCCGTCCCATCGGCCTCGAACCAGGCCGCCTCCGCCGCGAGGAGGACCGTCCCGTCGGAGAGCCGGAACCCCGGGGTTTCCAGCCGGTACCGGAACCGCCGGGCCTCCGGAGGGCGCGAATCAGTGAACGGGACGCCCCGGGCCCAGGCGTGGACGTCCCGGATCCCGAGGCGGGCGCACCGGAGGCGGGAGGCCTCCGAGGTGCGGAGGACGACGTCGCGCAGGGCGATCGCCGTGACGTGCCCGACGACCCGCCCGCCGGCGCGCACGCTCCACGCCCGGCGCGTCAGGTTGCGGTAGACGTCAACGCTGCTTGGGATCGTGCTCATCGCACAGCGTCCGGGTCCACCCGCCCTTGCGCAGCCGGCCCGGCGTGCCGCAGATCTCGCAGACGCCGAAGGACAACTGCTCGGCCGCGCGGGCGATCCTCAGCGTCCGCCGCGTGCCATCGTGGTAGAACCTAAGCCCGCCAAACTTCTCCTTTACTTGCGCGGTCTTGAAATTGCTTGGCAGCCCGCCCTCGGACATCCATTCCGCCGTCATGACGAGCAGCCAGTGCCAGCCAGGACCCGTCTCGATCGAGACGTCGTAGATGCGCGGGTGGAGCTTCGACAGGATGTCCCAGTGCTGGGGCGGCACCGGCCACGGCTCGGCGCTGTCCCTCCACCGCACGGCCAGGTACCGGCTCGCCGCCTCGGCGACGTCGCGCAGCTCGGCCTCGGTGAGCTTGGTGTCGGCGGGGTCCGGCGGGCCGGAGAGCTCCCACTGCACCCGGGGCCCCTGGGGCGTCGGCAGGACGCCCGTCACACGGACGAGCGAGGCGGTCTCGGCGATCGAGGCCTTGAGGATTGCTTGGAATTCGGCGGGGATCACGCGGGCCACGAGGAGCTCCATGTTCTGGCATCGGGGAGGCGGGGGACGGCGCGGAGGAAGCCGGCGGCTGAGCGGGCTTCGTTGAGGGCGATCGAGGGGTCCCGGCCGCCGTCGGCGACGAGGCGGACGAGGGCGCCGAGGTAGGCGTGGACGCCGCGGCCGAGGTGGGCGTCGACGCGCTCCAGCTCGACGTCCGCCTCGACGGATTCGCGCAGCGCCCGCAGCTGCAGGAGCGCGTCCGCCCTCACTGGAGGGGGCCTGCGTCGCGAGCGTCCAGGACCGCCTCGATGAGGCGGCGCAGGGCGCGCAGGCTGCCCCCTCGCCGCCAGGCGCCCTCCAGGGCCGTCCATTCCACGCCGTCGAGCGGCGGCAGCCAGGCCTCGTCCTGGCCGCGCTCGATGCGGATCTCGCGGAGGATCGCGCTCGCCAGCGTCCGCAGGTGCTCCGGGCCCGGCTCGTCGAGGCGCAGTACGAGGCACCGATCCAGGAGCGCCCGCGGAACCGTGTCGAGCGAGTTGGCCGTGATGACCCAGTTGATCCTGGAAGCGTTGATCTCCGCCTGTAGATAGACGTCCCGGTACCGCTCGGAAGTCTCGACGCCAAGCAGGTTGATGAGGGCGTCGGCCGCGTTCCCGTTGTGCTTGGAAGTCCCGATCTTGTCTCCCTCGTCAACGATGATCATCGGATTGGCGATCTTGGTGCGCAGGAATTCCCGCACGGCGATGCCGAAACCCGCGCTCGACCAGCCCCGCGCCGTCCCCGTGATCGGCAGGGGATCGTTCAGCCCCGCCATGGAGAGCACGCCCGGCATCAGCCCGAGGACCTCGCCGGCGCGCCGGGCGAGCCGCGTCTTGCCGCCGCCGGGCGGTCCCCAGATGAGGACGTGCGGCAGGCGGACGCTGTCCTGGCTGGCGAGCGGACGCAGCAGCCGGTCGACGACGCGCCCGGCGTGCGGGAACTCGGCGACGAGCTCGGCCCGGGCCGCGGCGAGGTCGGCCGGGGGCGGGACGAGCGGCAGGCGCCGTCCCGCGATCGGCTCGATTTCCTTGACGGGATCGAGGTCCAGCTTGCCGGTCGGCCGCTTCACGTGGCTCATATCGCCAACGACGAGGAGCCCGGGGAGCTCGGGCAGGACGACCGCCTCCGCCTCGGGCTCGGAGGCCTCGGGCGCAGGCAGGTGCACGATCCCGGCGCGGTCCTCGGAGATGTCGAAGTCCAGGGCGAGGTCACCGTCCGCGGTCATTCCCACGACACGCTCCGGCAACGGCTCGGAGACCTCAGGCTCGGCCTCGATCGGGTCGAACTTCCGGTCGAGGCCGAGGCCCTCGCGCACGATCGAGACCGCCGCGGCAAGCTGGTAGGCGTCGTCCTCGGACCTCTTGATCTGCCCGTGCCGCGTCTCGGGAATGTACGTGTCGAAGTCGCCGCCGAATTCGACGTTCGCCGCGCCGAGGAACTCAAGCATGGACAGCATGGCCCCGTAGTATAGCGGATCCTTGAACGGCGGGTCGAAGTGGGAATTCCACTGCCGGAACGACCGCGCGGCGCAGCGCAGGGCCGCCTGGCGGCAGCCGACGGCCGCGGCCCAGAGGTCCAGCCGCACGTCGAGAGCCTCGATCGCGCGCGCGGTCTCCTGCAGGACCGCGGGCCTCTTCGGGTCCCGCAGGGGGGAGTTGCTCCCGAAGCCGCCCTGCCGCCGGTAGTCGGCCAGGAGCTTGGAGCACTCGTGCTGCAGGTCGCCCAGGCGGGCCAGGGACGGCTCGGAGGCGAAGAGCTTGAGGGCGCCCTTGAGGCGAACCGGGAGCTTGTGCGGGCTGTACCTGAACAGCAGGGGCGCCAGGTATTGCTCGATGTCGGTATGTATATGCCGGCCCGCGAACTCGGCGCCGCAGAGTAGCTCGTCGTTCGTCGGCAGTGGCGTGCCGTCGACCGACTGGATCTTGGTGTCGTACGGCTTCGTGAATGCGTGGGAGCGGGCGCGAACGGCACTGACCGCCAGGCCGCGGCGCAGGTTCTTCTTCGGGGGCATGGGACTTCTCGCGAACGGGGGGCGCATGGGGGCGGGCGCCGAGCCGGGGGCTCAGGCGGTGCAGGGCGCTTTTCGTTTCGAGCGAGCGTGGGTCATGGGGGCAGCATGAATCGCCGGGAGTCCGCCGGCAACCCGGCATTCGCGGCTATGATGAAGAAATCCCTGGGCGGAAGGGAAAGTGATACATTCAGGTGACAAACATGGGGTCTGGTCACCCCAATGTATCAAGCCGATCTTTTTGTCGGTTGCGTGCTCGGTGTTGCAGGAAATCCTCTGTACGAATCCGGGATCGGTGGGACCATTCGTGAAACGCGGGGGTCCCAGTGCTCGGATTCGACATCCATCCAGACGAGCTGATCGTAGACAGCTTCGCCGGCGGCGGCGGCGCATCGGAGGGCATCCGCCTGGCGCTCGGCCGGGACCCTGACATCGCCATCAATCACGACGGCGAGGCCCTGGCGATGCACCGGGCCAACCACCCTGGCACCCGCCACTTCAACCACAACATCTGGAAGGTGGACCCGATCTCGGCCTGCGCCGGCCGTCGCGTCGGGCTCCTGTGGGCCTCGCCGGACTGCAAGCACCATTCCAAGGCCAAGGGCGGCAAGCCTCGCGAGCAGGGCATCCGCGACCTGGCCTGGGTGGTCGTGCGCTGGGCGAAGCAGGTCCGCCCGCGCGTGATCCTCCTGGAGAACGTCGAGGAATTCCGGAAGTGGGGGCCTCTCGATGCAGAGCGCCGCCCCTGCGCGAAGCGCGCCGGGCAGACCTTCGAGGCCTGGTGCGCCGAGCTGCGGCGCCTCGGCTACAAGGTCGACTGGCGCGAGCTGCGGGCGTGCGACTTCGGGGCCCCGACGATCCGGAAGCGCCTGTTCCTCGTGGCGCGATGCGACGGCAAGCCGATTCGCTGGCCCGAGCCGACGCACGGCGCGCCCGGCTCCGTTGACGTCATCGCAGGCCTCCGGAAGCCGTGGCGGACGGCGGCGGAGATCATCGACTGGTCGTTGCCGATCCACTCCATCTTCCTCAGCGCCGAGGAGGGGCGCGCCGTCGGCGTGAACCGTCCGCTGGCCGACAAGACGATGGCGCGCATCGCCAAGGGGACGCGCCGCTACGTGCTTGAGAGCGCCCGGCCGTTCCTGGTCGAGACGGCATACGGCGAGCCCCGGCGCGGGCGCGGCTGCCTGTCGGTCGATGCCCCGGTCTCGACGCTGACGGCCTCGAACAACCTGGCGCTCGCCGCGGCCTTCGTCGCCAAGAGCAACCATGGAGACAAGCCGCATTACGGCGCCGACGAGCCGGTGCACACCGTGCTCGCCGGTGGCCAGCACCATGCCGTGGTCGCGGCCTTCATGGGCAAGCGGACGGAGAACGGCGCCGGCGTCGCCATGGACGAGCCGGTGCACACCGTCATGGCAGGCGCACCCAGGCACTACGTCACCGCCGCCTACCTGGCGCAGCACAACCTCGGCAACGTCGGTCGCGAGCTCGGCGAGCCGGTGTCGACCGTGACGTCGACCGGATCGCAGCAGACGGTCGTCGCCGCGCTGCTCGACCGCCAGTTCGGAGCCTCGGCCGGCGCCTCGGTGGGCGCGCCCGTCGGCACGGTGACGTGCGTGAACAAGACGGGCGTCGTCGCGGCCTTCCTCTCCAAATACTATGGCGCCGACGGCGATCCGGCGGTGGACGAGCCCCTGCACACGGTGACGACCAAGGACCGGCACGCGGTCGTGGCCGTGAACCTCGGCGGCGTTTCTCACGCCATCGTCGACGTCGGCATGCGGATGCTCACGCCGAGGGAGCTGTTCCGGGCCCAGGGCTTCCCCGAGGGCTACGAGATCGAGACCGGCATCGGCCCCGACGGAGCGCCGGTCAGGCTGACCCGGACGGCGCAGGTCCGCATGTGCGGGAACTCGGTCGTCCCGCTGCTCGCGAAGGCCCTCGTCGAGGCCAACCTGGCTCCGGCGCCGGCCCGTGTCCGTCGCGCGACCACCCCCGCTTCCCTTCCCCTCTTCGCCGGCCTGCAGGAGGCAGCATGACGATCGAGCCGTCCGATTTCGACATGATCGCCCTGGCCCGCCGGGGCCTGCAGGCGCTCCTCGACGAGGCGATCGCCGAGGACGATTTCGCCTCCCGGCATGCCTCGGTTGACCGGTTCGGGGAGCTGACCGCGGAATCCAAGCTGGCCTTCCTGACGGCGACCGCCGCGATCCGGGACGCCCGCCTGCGCCTGGCCCGCTTCGACGTGCTGTACCCGCCGGCGGAGCTCGTCGAGGAATGAGCAAGCCCGCCGCCCAGGAGCCCGCCAAGGGCTCGCGATGGACGGACGGCCACGGCGAGGCCCGCGTGATGGGCGTCGTCGAGGGCTACGTCGTCGCCCGCCGGAAGGGATGCGCGCCCTTCCTCATGGCGGTGCGCGAGTTCGCGGCAGCGTTCAGGCCGGCGCCATGACGAGCCACCCCACCACCGCGCCGGCCCGGGCCCGCGAGGCCGTCGCCCGCTACCTGCCGGAGGCCTCCGAGGGGTCCCGGTTCGCCCGGGGCATGCGGGCCTACGCCGAGTGCGAGGACGGCTGCCGCGAGCGGGCGGTGGGCGAGCCGGAATGCCGAGATTCCTGCGCGAGGGCGCAGGCTGCCTTGAGGAGGAAGGGGTGACGAAGGTTGTTTGCGAGACCTGCGGCGAGGAGATCTGGAGCGCGGAGGGCCCATGCTGGAGCTGCGACGAACCCAGGCCAGTCACCGACTGGAAGGCTTTTAGCCAGCGCGGTTTCAGGTTCGAGTTCGCGATGAAGGCCATGCGCCTCGGAAAGTCCGTCCGCCGGCTCGGTTGGGAGCGTCACGTCGTAATCGAGGACCGCGGGAACGGCGTGCCGATCCTCTCGCTCAAGCCGTCACAGTGGGACGGGATCGACCCCTACCACCCCTGCTCCGACGACGTCCTCGCCACCGACTGGGAGGTCGTGTCGTGATCGGCAAGACCTACCTCGAACGCGGCCGTCCCGTCGTGGTCCTCGTCCGCTGGGGGAAGGGAGGCGGGCCACGCAACGTGCTCATCCAGCGCGAGGACGGCTCGCGTGTCGTCCGCCCATTCCGCGGCCTGAGGAAACCCGTCCAGTGACCCGCCCCGCCCCCTCGGCCGCCCTACTCGCGAGGCTCGCCCGGCGCTTCGGGCAGTCCCCCGGGCACGCCGCCTGGCGCGCTCGGCTCGGCGTCGGGCAGGCCCAGGAACTCGGCCGCCCAGCGGGAGAGGGGATCGCCCGGGTCCCGGCGCGGGGGCTCCATCCCCGCGAGGACGGGGAGCACGGTGGCGGGGTCGTAGGCGTCGTCGGGCATGCCCGGGATTCTGCGGCCGTCCCGATCCGGGGACAAGCCCGCCCGAGCGACAGGCTGCCCGCGTGCGGGTCTTTCTACAGCTGAATGGAGGACGTCATGGAGAACGGTGACTACCGCGGCATGAGCGACCGCAAGTGGCGTGAGCAGACCGGCGGGCTGTCCCCGGTGGAGGCGACCCAGGCTGCGGTGGATCGCATCAAGGCCGGGAAGACCACCCTGGACGAGGCATGCGAGTGGCTCGGGCGCTTCCATGAGGCGGTCCGAGCGCAGATGGAGGCCGAGCGCCGCGCCTGCCAGGAGCTGAGCCTGTGCGTCCCGGCGTGGCAGGCGGGCCCGGACGGCGTGCCCGCCGATCGGGACGTCTGGGCCTACGTCTACAACACGTACGACAAGGAGGACATCGTCCTCATCCGGGGACGCTACGACGCCCGCTTCCGCGAGTTCGAGCCGGCCGGCTCAAAGGGCAGCCTGAGCACGAGCGTCCTGGCCTGGATCGACACCGAGGAGCAGCCCGCCTTCGGCATCGAGGCCGTCCGCGCCTGCATCGCGAGCCTGCAGCCTCTCTCGGACAACTGCCACGACGAGATCGCCCACATGGCCGAGGACTGGCTGCACCGGGAGGCCCTGCGCGCCGTCGTCGCCGGCCATCCCGACGCCCAGGCGATCGCCGCGGCCGCGCTGGAGAGCCGCGCCGTCAAGTTCACCCGGTATTACAGCTGAGGGCGCCATGTGCTTCGATTGCTTCAAGCGCACGCGCGACGAGTTCGGCGCCGTGGAGATCACGCCGGCGATCGTCGAGGCCGCCCGGCTGTCCAAGGAGGCCAATCACTACGGGCCCCTCCACGTCACCATCGAGGACTACAGCTGCGAGGACAGCAGCCTGGCCTTCTGCGCCGCCCAGAAGCGCGACAAGTGGACCGACGCGGACCGGGCCTGCCTCGTGGCGTTCCAGGCCCTCAACGAGAACGAGCGGACGCACGCCCTCGCGCTCGCCGACGGCTACCTCGACCCCTCGGGCCAGGTCGCCGAGGCGTGGCGGGAGTGGGACGTCCCTGCCGAGGAGGAGGCCTGACATGCCGCGCTGGAACCGCCGCGAGAAGCCGGACTACCGCCACCTGCGGGACGTCACGGACGAGGCCGCACTGGTGAACGCGATCCGCTCGCCGACGTACGGGGAGGGGCACGACTACCGCCTGCTCGCCGGATTCCAGGCCCGCCTGGTGGCGATGTGGGGCGACCGGGACCTCCTGGCTCTCGACGAGCTCGTGCCGGCCCATGAGGAGGTGCGGGCCCGGGACCCGGGCTTCTTCGGCTACGGCCGCAACTGGCAGGGTGCGTTCCTGCACGACGCCGTCGGCAACCTCGTGGGCTGGGGGCTCCGGCTCGGGGTGCTGCAGGAGGAGGCGGCGGACGGCGCCCGGGCGTTCCGTATGGTCCGCCGGGCGCCGGTGTTCGAGAAGATGGGCAACGGCCGCTGGCGCCGGATCGATGCCGTGCCCGGGCGCAGCGAGCGCGGGGCCGCCAAGCGCGAGGCCTACCGGGTCAAGCACGCCGAGAAGGTCGCCCCGGCGGTTCGCGAGCTCGTCGGACGGCTCTGTGCCGCAGGGATGCCGATCCCGAATGCCTGGTTTACCCGATACCCCGACCAGTTCGCCCGCCTGAAGGGGCTCGCCGCCCACGTCGCGAACGCCAGGCCGACGTTCGAGGACGCGCACCGGGGGATGCACCTGGCCGACCAGAAGGCTTGGCTCGCGGACCTCGATCGCTGCGCGCGGATCATGGCCGGGTCGGAGATGGTCCGGGACCACTTCCTCAGAAAGCTGCAGGCGGAGGGAGCTCCCGCGCCCGAGGTGCCCGCCGACGACATCGAGGCCCTCGGGACCCTCGCCTGAGGGCTAAGGACCGGCCATCCGATCCTGTGGATAGCGCCCGGCGGGCGGGTGGTAATGGGCGCCCAGGCTCCGGGTATAAACCGGGTGGAAATGCGGTCGTAGATGACCTGGCATCCCCTGTGATTTCAGCCACTTAGCGGAGGTCGCGCATGGGTGGCGGAGACGGAGGGATTCGAACCCTCGATACCCTTTTTAGGGGTATGCTCATTTAGCAAACGAGTGCCTTCAGCCTCTCGGCCACGTCTCCCCAGGCCCCGGCTCTAGAAGGTCGGTGCGGGCGGGTCAAGGCGCTCGGGCTTTGCCGGGTCGCGCTGTGGCGCGGGCGCCCTGGTGTGGCGGCGCTCGTAGTGCTTGGCGACACGCAGATGGCGGGAGATGGCGTAGTTCATCGCCGTCAGGAAACCGTAGACGCCGCGCACGAAGTGCCGCCGGCCGAAATACGCCTTCAGGAAGTTGCCGGGCAGCTCCACGAAGACCCGCCAGCTCGGGATGGCGACGCCGCGGGCGGCGAGGTCGTCCGCCTGCTGGTCGGAGTAGCGGTTGAGCTTGTCGAGCTGGTCGCCGAGCGAGCGCACCGAGAAATGGTGGATCACGCCCCGCAGCCGGCCCGTCGGCGTGCCCTCGGGCAGCGCCACCCGGTCGTGCACCGGGGAAGGGGAGTAGCGCCCGACGTCGCGGCGGTAGAGGCGCACCGGCGTCAGCGTGTAGGCCCAGGGATGCGGCCGCCTCTCCGTCGGGAAGACCTCGGCGATGCCGACGGACCAGGCCGGCTTGTCCGGCTCGCCACGGGCGAAGAGGGCGCGGATCTCGGCGACGAGATCAGGCGGCATCACCTCGTCGGCGTCGAGGTTGAGCAGCCAATCGTGCCGGCACTGCTCCTCGCCGAAGCGCTTCTGCGGGCCGTAGCCCGGCCAGTCGTTGTGAATTACCCGCGCGCCGAGACTTCGCGCCAGCTCCTGGGTGCCGTCGCTCGAGCCGGAATCGATCACGACGATGTCGTCGGAGAGGCCCTGCACGGCCCGCAGCGTCGCGCCGAGGCGGTCGGCCTCGTTGCGCGCGATGACGAAGACCGAGAGCGGCAGGGGAGGCGCCGCGCTCATCGGGCGGACGCTGCCGCGAGGCGCTTGCGCTGGACCTTGCCGTTGGCGGTGCGCGGCAACGCGCCGAGGAAGCGGATGGCGCGGGGGCACTTGTAGGCGGCGAGCCGATCCCGGCACCAGGCGATCAGCGCCGCCTCGTCGGCGACGGCACCGGGCTTCAGCACCACGAAGCCGCCGATCACGCTGACATCGGCGCGCACGGCGAGCTCCGCCACGCCGACCTCGGCGACATCGGGATGGGCGGCAAGCGCCGCCTCGACCTCCACAGGCGAGACCCGGTAGCCCATGGCGTTCATAAGGTCGTCGTTGCGGCCCTCGAACCAGAGGTAGCCCTCCGCGTCGAGGCGGGCGAGGTCGCCGCCGGCGAACCAGTCGCCGCGCATCACCGCGGCCTCCTCGTCGGGACGGTTCCAGTAGCCGAGCATCAGGCCGGGCTCGGAGCGGTGCACGGCGAGCAGACCGACCTCGTCGGGGGGCAGGGGCTCCGGCGGCCCGTCGACGGGCAGGATCGCCACGCGCCGGCCCGGCTGCGGGCGGCCGGGCGAACCGGGACGCACGGGGATGGTCGGGCCGCTCGACACGTAGGTGGAGACCTCGCTCATGCCGAGGGCCTCGTAGAGCGGCTTGCCCGTCGCCCGCGTCCAGGCTTCCAGAAGCTCCGCGCTCAGGGCCTCGCCGGCCGTCACGCCGTGGCGCAGGCTCGAGAGATCGGAGGCGTCGGCGCCGGCATATTTCAGGAGCTGCCGGAACACGCTCGGCACGGCCGCGAACAGGGTCGCGCGGTGGCGGGCGATCAGGGCCGGCCAGATGCCGGGGTCGCGCGGCCCCTCGTAGACCACGCTCGTCGCCCCCACCGCCCAGGGGTCGGCGATGCCGACGCCCAGCGTGTAGGTCCAGTTCATGGTGCCGGCATGCAGCATCACGTCGGCCTCGGTGAGGCCGAGCCAGTGGGCGTGCATGGGACGCCGGGCATGGACTGCGCGATGGGCATGCAGCACGCCCTTCGGGTGGCTGGTGGTGCCGGAGGTGTAGACGAGGGTCGCCGGGTCCTCCGCGGCGGTGTCGGCGTAGTCTTCCCGCGCCGGGCCGGTCTTCATCGCCGCGATCGCCTCGGGACCGAGCAGGATGCGCCCTTGCGCATCCGCGCCTTCGATCGCGATGCCGTTTCCATGGACGACGACGCTCGCGTCGGCATCCCGCAGCAGGAAGCCGGCTTCCTCGGCGGTGAGCTGCGGCGAGGAGGGCAGGGCGACGAGGCCGGCGGCGAGCGCGCCGAAATAGGCGAGGACGTAGTCCGCCTCGTTGCCCATGCGGATCATCACCCGCGCGCCCGGCGGCAGCCCGAGCGCCTCCAGGCCGGCGGCGATGCCACGCACGGCGCGATCCGCCTCGGCGAAGGTGAGGACGGAAGCCGTCTCGGGACCGGCGAGCACCAGGGCCGGCTTGTCCGGGCGCAGACGGGCGTTCTCCGCCAGACAGTAACGGGCCGCGTTGAAACGCTGCGGCGCGCGGCTCTCATCCGGCAAAGTCGACGTCTCGCCCCTCTCGATCCTCCCGACCGGTTTCGGCCGCCGGACCGCTCAGGTCAACCGAGGGCGCGTCAGGCTTCCGAGAGGGTTCCGCCGGCGAGGACGGAGAGAGTGGTATGGTCGGCGCCGACCTCGTCGGCGGAGTAGCCGAGCATGGCGGCGAGCTGGTCCCGGGCGCGCCAGACGCGGCTCTTCACGGTGCCGATGCGGCAGTTGAGCACCTCCGCCGCCTGCTCGTAGCTGAGGTTCTCGATGGCGACGAGAACCAGCGCCTCCCGCATCGGCGCGGAAAGCCGGCCGAGCGCCGCCTGGGCGTCCTGGAGATCGAGATGTCCGCCCTGCTCGGGCACCGTACCGACGCGGCCGGCATAGCCGCCGTCGGTGTCCTGCACCTCGCGGCCCCGGCGGCGATGGGCGCTGTAGAAGGCGTTGCGCATGATCGTGAACAGCCAGGCGCCGATGTTGGTGCCCGGCGCGAAGCCCGCCCGGCTGCGCCAGGCCCGCAGGAGCGTGTCCTGAACGAGGTCGTCCGCCTGCGACGGGTTGCGCGTGAGCGACATCGCGAAGTTCTGGAGGCTCGGCACCGCCTGAAGAAAGCCCTCACGGAAATCGATCTCATCCTGCTCCCTGCCTCCCGCGACGGCGCCGTCGAGCCGGGCGATGAGCTCCGCGAAGCGCGAGGGAGGCTCGGAAGGGCGCTCGCCTGCGTAGAGGTCCCGCAGGATCTGGCCGAGATGCTGTCGAACCTTGGCCGACAGGCCCGGCGGGATGTCCGCGGCGGCGATCCCGTCGTCGCCGGTCGTATCATCGGTCATCAAGATCCCGATCGCTGAGGCCCCGGAGCGCTTGGCGTCTCCTTGAGAAGGCTTGTCGGCGATGGGCGCGGGCGCCGCTTCAACATAGATCAACCCGGACGGATCTGCCGCGCCCTCAGACGGCTTTCGTCCCGAGCGCGCGTCCCGCACAACCGACCCATGCAGCCCCTGCGGGGACCGCGGTGCCCGAGGCATCGAGGCGACGCGATCCGGCGGATTCTTTGTGCAGATGCACAATCGGCGCGAGCCGAAGAGGCCCAGGCGCCGGTCTCACGGCGACGGCGAAGCCTTATCGGCCGCCGACGACACGCTCTGCCCAGCGCAGGCAAGACGCCGACGCCTTGGGAAGCCGGGTCTGTACCGCCCGGAGAGCCGTCCGCGACGCTGTGCGGCGCGATAACGGATGGCGCAGTCTCCCGCAGTGCGGGAGATATGCTCAGAACTAGCATATCTGGACTCGGGTGCCGGTCGTCCCTAAGTTAGGCGTCGAAATGCTCAAACTGAGCATAAAGGAGGACGCCATGGCGGCCACCACTGCTCCGCTCTCCCGCACGACGCCGTCGCCGGTTCCCGGCGGGCTGCCGCTGCCGGATCTCTACGCCAAGGTCAGCCGGCACATCCCGGCGATCGAGTGGCCGGCGCTGGCGCCGGACATCGAGGCGATCCTGCGCCTGAAGCGCGAGCGCAACGCGGTGATCCTCGCCCACAACTACCAGGCGCCGGAGATCTTCCACACGGTGGCGGACATCGTCGGCGACAGCCTGGCGCTCGCCCGCGAGGCGGTGAACGTCGACGCCGACGTGATCGTGCTCGCCGGCGTCCACTTCATGGCGGAGACGGCCAAGCTCCTGAACCCCGGCAAGACGGTTCTGATCCCCGACAGCCGGGCCGGCTGCTCCCTCGCCGACTCGATCACCGCCGCCGACGTGCGGGCGCTCCGCGAGCGCTACCCCGGCGTGCCGGTGGTGACCTACGTCAACACCTCGGCCGCGGTGAAGGCCGAGAGCGACCTCTGCTGCACCTCGGGCAACGCCGTGGACGTGGTGCGCTCGCTGGGCGTGCCGCGGGTGCTGATGATCCCCGACGAGTTCCTGGCCCAGAACGTCCAGGCGGAGTGCCCCGAGATCGAGATCCTGACCTGGGCCGGCCATTGCGAGGTCCACGAGCGATTCACCCCTGCCGATATCCGCGAGGTGCGGGAGAGCTATCCCGGCGTCACCGTGATCGCGCATCCCGAGTGCCCGCCGGAGGTGGTGGCGGAGTCCGACTTCTCGGGCTCGACCGCGATGATGCTCAACTACGTCGTCGAGAAGCGCCCGCCCCAGGTCGTGCTCGTCACCGAGTGCTCGATGGCCGACAACATCGCCGCGCAGAACCTGGACATCGAGTTCATCAAGCCCTGCAACATGTGCCCGCACATGAAGCGGATGAGCCTGCGCAACATCCGGCACGCGCTGGAGACCCTGACGCAGGAGGTCACCGTCGACCCCTCCGTCGCCGAGGGCGCCCGGCGCGCCGTCGAGCGCATGCTCGCCGTGAGGCCGCGATGAACGCGCTGTCGCGCAATCCCGCCGACCGGGTCGTCGTTGTCGGGGCCGGCGTCGCCGGCCTCGCGACTGCGCTCCGCCTCGCGCCCCGTCCGGTGACGGTGCTGGCCAGCGCTCCCATCGGCACCGGCACCGCCACGGGCTGGGCGCAGGGCGGCATCGCCGCGGCGATCGGCGCCGACGACGACCCGAGCCTGCATGCGGCCGATACCGAGGCGGCGGGAGCCGGGCTCACCGAGCCGGAGGTCGCCCGCCGCGTCGCGGCGGCCGGCCCCGGCCTGATCGACTGGCTCGTCTCCCTCGGCCTGCCCTTCGACCGTACGCCGGAGGGCGCCCTGGCGCTCGGGCTCGAGGCGGCCCACGGCCGGCGGCGCATCGTGCGCTCCGGCGGCGACGCCACCGGCCGCGCCGTCCTCGACACGCTGGTGCGGGCGGCGCTCTGCGCCCCTTCGATCGAGATCGTCGTCGCTTCGGCGGTCGACCTGATGCGGGACGCGCACGGCGCCGTCTGCGGCGTCGTGGCCGAGCGCGACGGCGCCCGCTTCCGCATCCCCGGCCGGGCCGTGGTCCTCGCGACCGGCGGGGCAGGGGGCCTCTACGCCTCCACCACCAACCCGCGCGGCGCCCTCGCGAGCGGGCTCGCGCTCGCCGCCCGCGCCGGGGCGGTGCTGCGCGACCTCGAGTTCGTGCAGTTCCACCCCACCGCCATCGCCACCGGTGCCGATCCGATGCCGCTCGCCACCGAGGCCCTGCGGGGCGAGGGCGCCGTGCTCGTCGACGAGACCGGAGCGCGGGTGATGGCCGGCATCGAGGGCGGCGACCTCGCCCCCCGCGACGTCGTCGCCCGCGGCATCTTCCAGGCGCTGGCGCGGGGCCGCACCGTCGCCCTCGACGCCCGCGGCGCGCTGGGGCAGGCGATGCCGCGCCGCTTCCCGACCGTGGCGGCGCTCTGCGCGGGCGCCGGCATCGATCCGGCCCGGCAGGTGATCCCGGTGCGGCCGGCAGCCCACTACCACATGGGCGGCATCCGCGTGGACGCTGCTGGCGCCAGCAGCGTGCCGGGTCTCTACGCCTGCGGGGAGGTCGCCTCGACCGGCCTGCACGGCGCCAACCGGCTCGCCAGCAACTCGCTCCTCGAGGCCCTCGCCTTCGCCGGGTGGATCGCCGACGGCCTCGACACGGGGCCGACGGCCGAGATCCTGCCCGAGACGAGCGAGCCGCGGCGCGTCGGCGATCTCGCCGCGATCCGCGCCATCATGGAGCGTGACGTGGGTGTGGTGCGCGACGCGGACGGGCTCGCCCGCGCGGCGGAGGCGCTGCACGCGCTCTCGCTCTCGGGCTGCCCGGCGGCGCTCGTCGGACACCTCGTCGCCCGCGCTGCCCTGAGCCGCCGGGAGAGCCGGGGCGCCCACTGGCGCAGCGACTTCCCCGATCTCGCCGCGCCCTATCACAGCGAGGTCGTGCTCGCCGGCACCATGCCCGGCGAAGCGACCCTGCACGAAACCGTGCCCGCCTCGTGAGCACCGGCCCGATGAGCACCGACCTCGCCCCCCAGCCGCGTCTCCTCGTGGAGCCGATCGTGCGCGCCGCCCTCGCCGAGGATCTCGGACGGGCCGGCGACATCACCACGGACACTGTGGTGCCGGCCGAGGCCCGCATCGAGGCGGTGATCGCCGCGCGCCAGCCCGGCACCGTCTCCGGTGTCGATGCCGCGGCCCTGGCCTTCGCGCTCATCGACCCCGCCGTCTCCGTTACGATCGAACGCGGCGACGGCGCCCGGTTCGCGCCGGGCGACGCGGTGATCCGGCTCTCCGGGCCCGCCCGCGGCATCCTCACCGCCGAGCGGGTCGCGCTGAACCTGCTCTGCCGGATGTCGGGGATCGCCACGGCGACCGCCTCCCTCGTCGAGGCGGCGCGGCCGCACGGCAGGGCGCGGATCGTCTGCACCCGCAAAACCACGCCCGGCCTGCGGGCGCTGGAGAAGCACGCGGTGCGGGCCGGCGGCGGTGCCAACCACCGCTTCGGCCTGGACGACGCGGTGCTCATCAAGGACAACCACATTGCCGCGGCCGGCGGCATCGTGCCCGCCGTGACGCGGGCGCGGGCCGGCGTCGGCCACCTCGTGAAGATCGAGCTCGAGGTCGATACCCTGGAGCAGCTGGAGGAAGGACTCGGCATCGGCGTCGACGCGGTGCTCCTCGACAACATGAGCCCCGAGACGCTCGCCCGCGCCGTGCGGATGGTCGGCGGCCGGGCGATCACCGAGGCCTCAGGCCGCATCAACGCCGAGACCGTCGGCGCCGTGGCGGCCTCGGGCGTCGACCTGATCTCCTGCGGCTGGATCACCCACAGCGCCGCGATCGTGGACCTCGGGCTCGACGTCGCCTGACGCTCCGACGGGAACGCCTCCTCGGCCGTCCACACGCGTCCACAGATGACCACCGATCGTCTCGAAGGCGCGACACGGCGTTCGGCCCGCGCCTTCACAACCATCGCGGCGTTGCCACGATTCGACCAAGGTCGCCGTCGCGGCGCGAGATCGGCCCGCGGCCGCAGGCTGCTGCAAGGAAAGGAAATAATCCGGGCGAAAGCGCCGGCTTATGGCAAAGCTGACACAGTGTTGCCACCGAGTCACGACCGGCGCCGAACGTTTCCGGACGCCTGATTTCGGCTTGGCTTTGGGGCCCTCTCGTTTACCGGTTGGCGACGTCCTGCACCGCATCGTGCATCGGTTTTCCACCGCGTCGCCCCGACACTCGCCTGCCCACGAGAGGCCCTGATGCGTTCCCTTCGCTCGCTCCTGGCCGGGGCCGCCTGCGCGTTCGCCGCGCTGGCCGCGCCGGCTCTCGCCTACGAGATCGACCCGCTGACCCGCCAGCCGCTGGACAACGCGCTCAGCGTGCGCGTGCGCCCGCAGGCGACCGCCGTCGCGGTGCCGACCGCCAACGCCTCGCTCAACACCGCCGACCCGCTCGCCGGCTCCGCCGTGCCGCAGATGTCGGCGATCGCCCGCGAGACGGTCGCCTATGCCGGCCCCTACGGTGCCGGCACCATCGTCGTCTCGACGGCCGAGCGGCGGCTCTACTACGTGCTCGGCGGCGGCCAGGCCCTGCGCTACGGCGTCGGCGTCGGCCGTCCGGGCTTCACCTGGGGCGGCGTCCAGACCGTCACCATGAAGCGCGAGTGGCCCGATTGGCGCCCGCCGGCCCAGATGCTGCGCCGCCGCCCCGACCTGCCCCGCTACATGAAGGGCGGCCTCGAGAACCCGCTCGGCGCCCGCGCCATGTATCTCGGCGGCTCGATCTACCGCATCCACGGCTCCAACGAGCCGGAGACGATCGGCACCGCCGTGTCGTCGGGCTGCATCCGCATGACCAACGAGGACGTGAGCGACCTCTACACCCGGGTGAAGGTCGGCACCCGCGTCATCGTCCAGCGCTAAGGCGCCGCAAAGCTTGAGGGGGCGGGGAGGGCCGGCGGCGACGCCGGCCCTTTTCCTTTGGTGTGCGACACCGTCGCGGTCCGACCGCGCGCTACGTGCCGGCGCGGTTCATCACCTTCTCGAAGCGGAACGCCTCGCCGCCGCCCGGCAGATCGTTGGAGCCGGGCCCATGCGGGTCCGAATGGTAAGGACCGAAGAACTCCACGATGCTGAAGCCGCATTTGTTGACGTAGAAGTGGATGTTCCGCTTCTCGAAGTACGGCGTGTGCGTCTGCCAGACGCGCGTCTCGGGATAGCGCTCCTCGATCGCCCGCCACGCCTTCAGGCCGAGGCCGCGACCGAGCGCACCCGTCGCGATGAAGAAGAGATCGAGGGCGTTGCGATGCGTCTTGCCGTCGATGGTCACGACGGCCCCGCCGACCCGCCGTCCGTCGCAGAGGATGTGCAGAACGACGGCTCCCGGCCCCGACATCATGCCATCGAGATCCGCGTCGGAGGGGACCGGACCGTTCGGGAGGGACCCGAATTCCTCGATGATGGCCACCGCGAAGGCCTCCTGAAGCTGCCTCTTGAAGGTCGGGAAAGCCTCTGACTCGGCCGCTTCGAGCGTGACGTGTCCGGATTGCATGTCCCATCCTCGGTTCGTCGCGGTGACGGATGGAAAGACGGCGCGCGGCTCGGGGGGCTCCTTGCGGGAACCAGGGCGGCTCCTCGGCGATGCGCTAGGTCTAGGGCCTCGGCCCGCCGGGCTCGAACGGCAGCCCTGCCTCGCGCCAGGCCTTCAGGCCGCCGCCGAGATGCAGGGACTCCAGCCCCATCTCGCCGGCCGTCCGGGCCGCGAGCGCCGAGCGCCAGCCGCTGGCGCAGTAGAAGACGATCGGCTTTCCCGAGGAAAAGTAGGGCTTGTGGTAGGGGCTCTCGGGGTCGATCCAGAACTCCAGCATCCCGCGGGGACAGTGCTTGGCACCGGGGATGCGTCCGTCCCGCTCGACCTCGCGGGGATCGCGCAGGTCGACGAGCAGGGCGCCCTCGTCCGCGACGAGACGCGCGGCCTCGGCCGGTTCGAGCGTCGTCACGGCAGCGGCGGCCTCTTCGAGGAGCTGCCGATAGCCCTTGCGCATCGTCGTCGCCTTCAGTGGCAGCCGCAGCTTCCGCTTCCGCAGCCCCCGCCGCCATGGCTGTGGCCATGCCCCTTCGGCGCCGGAACCCGCGGATCCCGCGAGAGCCCGCGCTCCTTGAGCTCCTCCAGGTAGATGCCCCAGCGGCGGCGATACTCGCGGCCGAGATCGTAGAGGTAGCTCCAGCCGTAGATGCCGGTGTCGTGCATGTCGTCGAAGCGGAGCTTGACCGCATAGTTGCCCACCGCCTCGACGGCGATGATGGCGACGTCGCTCTTGCCGCCGATCACTTTGCGCTCGGCCGGCGAGTGGCCCTGCACCTCGGCCGAAGGGCTCGACACCCGCAGGTACTCGGCGGGCAGCGCGAAGCGGCCGCCATCCTCGAAGGCGACGTTGAGCATGCGCTTGTCGCCGGAGAGCCGGATCTCGGTCGGCCAACGGTCGGGGGTCATGGCGGCTCCTCGGATGACGGGGATCGGAACACGGCGATGGGGAGGGTTGCACCGGCGCGCTTGCCCGCCGGCCCCGGAGGCATCATATCGCATTGAATGCAGATTTTGCCACGTGAACGCGAGATGCGACCGCCCGCCGGACGGCCTCTGCCGGCCGCGCCGCTCGTCGACCCGTTCCAGCGCGCGATCACGTACTTGCGCATCTCGGTCACGGATCGCTGCGACCTGCGCTGCGTCTACTGCATGTCCGACGACATGACGTTCCTGCCGAAGCGCGACCTGCTGACCCTCGAAGAGCTCGACCGCCTCTGCGGCGTGTTCATCGACCGCGGTGTGCGCAAGCTGCGCATCACCGGCGGCGAGCCGCTGGTGCGGCGCGACATCATGCACCTGTTCCGGCGGCTCTCGCGCCACCTCGACAGCGGCGCGCTCTCGGAGCTGACGCTGACGACCAACGGCACGCAGCTCGCCCGCTACGCCGACGCGCTGGCCTCCCTCGGCGTGAAGCGGATCAACGTCTCGCTCGACACGCTCGACCCGGAGAAGTTCCGCGCCATCACCCGCCGCGGCGACCTGAGCGTCGTGCTCGACGGGCTGCGGGCCGCCCGCGAGGCCGGCATCAAGGTCAAGATCAACGCGGTGGCGCTGCGCGGCGTCAACGAGGACGAGATCGCCGACATGATCGCCTGGGCGCATGGCGACGGCATGGACATGACCCTGATCGAGGTCATGCCGCTCGGCGAGATCGAGGGCGACCGCACCGACCAGTTCCTGCCGCTCTCCGTCGCCCGCGCCCGGCTCGAGAGCCGCTACACCCTGACGCCGCTGCCCGACCGCACCGGCGGCCCCGCCCGCTACGTGCGCGTCGAGGAGACCGGCGGGCGCCTCGGCTTCATCACGCCGCTGACGCACAATTTCTGCGAGAGCTGCAACCGGGTGCGGCTGACCTGCACCGGCCAGCTCTACATGTGCCTCGGCCAGGAGGACGCCGCCGACCTCCGCGCGGCGCTGCGGGCCTCGCCCGACGACGCGCTCGTCACGGAGGCGGTGATCGAGGCGATCTCCCGCAAGCCGAAAGGGCACGACTTCGTCATCGAGCGGGCCCGCCCGGCGGCCGTCCCCCGGCACATGAGCGTCACCGGCGGCTGAGGTCTCGTCTCAACCGGTCACGATGACGCGGTTCGGAAGCTCGTCCACGTCGTCCGGGCTCCCCGGAAAGACGCGGGCGAGCACCTGCCCGACCTCCTCCACCGCCGCGATCAGCCCGGCCTCCGTCTCGCCGCGTTCGAGCGCGGCGGAGAGGTGCCGCAGCGCCTCGTCCCAGACCGGACGCTCGACCCGTTCGAGGATGCCCTCATCGGCGACGATCTCGGCGTGACGCTCGGCGAGCGCCAGATGGATCAGCAGGCCGTTGCGGCCCTTCGTGCGGGAGAGCCCGCGGGACCAGAAGGCCCGGCGCGCCGCCTGCCGCGCCTGCGTCCGCCGCATCCGAATGGGCGTGAGCGCGATCCGCAACGGCAGGTACAGGCTCGCCGAGAGCAGGCCAAGCACGACGATCGCCTGCATCAGGGCGATGTCGGCGGCGCTCCAGCGGGTGAACCAGATCAGCGGCCAGGGCACCGTCAGCCCGACGAGGAGCGCGGCGAGGAGCGCCACCGAGCGGTAGCGGCCGACGCGGCCGGCGACCATCACCACGATCTCGGCCGAGGTCGCCGCCTCGGCGCGGCCGATGGCGGCGGCGATCCGCTCGCGGGCCGGTCCGTCGAGGACGGTGCGGGCGCTACCAGTCGAAATCAAACGAGGCTCCCCCGCCACCGGACGACCCGCCGCCGCCGCTGAACCCGCCGCCGCCGGAGAGCCCCCCGCTCCAGCCGCCGGAAGGGCCCGGCAGCACGATGATGTCGCCGAACCCGCCCCGTCCGCGCCGGCGCCGGCCGCCCATGAAGGCGAAGACGATCATGATGACCACGAACACCGCGAAGAACATCGCGAACTGCGCGTTGTCGCTCGAATCCTCGCGGACCTCCGCCCGGCGCTGCCATTCCTGCGCATCGCCCGAGAGCACGGAGAGGATGGCCTCGACCCCGGCGTCGAGGCCGCCGTTCCAGTCGCCCGCCTTGAAGCGCGGGGCGACCGCCGTCGCCAGGATCACCTTCGACAACGCGTCGGTCAGGGCGCCTTCGAGGCCGTAGCCCACCTCGATGCGCATCTTGCGGTCGTTGGGCGCCACGAGAAGCAGGACGCCGTTGTTGGTCTTCTTCTGGCCGAGCCCCCAGGTCCGGAACAGGCGGTTGGCGTAGTCCTCCACCGAGAGGCCGCCGAGGGTGCGCACGGTGGCGACGACGACCTGATCGGAGGTCTTGTCCTCGTGGGCCTTCAGCTTCTCGGAGAGGGCCTGCCGCTGCTCCGGGGTCAGCAGGGCCGCGCCGTCGACGACCCGCCCGGTCAGCGGCGGCATCGCGACGTCCACCGCCCACGCCGTGCGGGGCGGGAGCAGCAGGACGGCGAGCAGGAACAGCGGGGCGAGAAGCCCGCGCAGGCGCCGATCATCCGGCACGGGTGCGGCCTAGAACTTCACGTTCGGCGGCCGGTCGGCGTTCGGAGTCGCCGCGAAGGTCTCCATCGGCTTCGCCTCCGGGTAGAACCACGAGGCGATCCAGCGGCCGGGAATGGTGCGGATCTCGGTGTTGTAGGCCTGCACGGACTGGATGTAGTCGCGCCGCGCCACCGCGATGCGGTTCTCGGTGCCTTCGAGCTGCGACTGGAGGGCGAGGAAGTTCTGGTTCGACTTCAGGTCCGGGTAGCGCTCGACGGTGACGAGCAGGCGGCCCAGCGCGCCGGAGAGCTGGTTCTGCGAGTCCTGGAACTCCTTGAACTTCTGCGGATCGTTGACCGTCGAGGCGTCGACCTTGACGCTCGTCGCCTTGGCGCGGGCCTCGATCACGCTCGTCAGCACGTCCTTCTCCTGCTGAGCGTAGCCCTTCACGGTCTCGACGAGGTTGGGGATCAGATCGGCCCGGCGCTGGTACTGGTTCTGCACCTCGCTCCAGGAGGACTTGGCCTGCTCCTCGAGCGTCGGCACCCGGTTGATGGCGCCGCAGCCCGAGAGGCAGACCGCCATCATCATCGCGGCGATCGCCCCGAAGACGCGGGCGAGGACGGGGCTGCGCGATCCGGCATCGCTCAGGGCTGCGGGCATCGGGTGGAGTCTCCTCGTGCTGTGCGTTCCGGCACAAGCTGAGCCGGTCTTCGCGACAGATAGGCACCCCGCCGCCGCAAAAAAGGGCAACCGGCCCGTCGCGCCGGGCCGGCGAGAGTTGACAAGCGGGAGCGGGCGGGGCCTCTGGCCGGGCATGGACGACGCGCCGGACGCCGCTCCCAAGCCGAGAGTCTCGATCGCCTACTGCACGCAGTGCAACTGGCTGTTGCGCGCCGCCTGGATGGCGCAGGAGCTCCTCTCCACCTTCAAGGACGATCTCGGCGAGGTCGCCCTGCGTCCCGGCACCGGCGGCGTCTTCGAGATCCGGGTCGACGATCACTGCGTCTGGGAGCGCAAGCGCGACGACGGCTTTCCCGACGTGAAGGCCCTCAAGCAGCGGGTGCGCGACCGCCTCGACCCGACTCGCGACTTGGGCCATATCGATCGGCCATGATCGCGGGCGCACTCATCGCGGGACGCGCCGGCCCCGCGCCGGACAAGCGCTGATGGCCGCCGACCGGCCCGGAGGCGCCGCCGAGGCGCGGGGCGGCCTCGCCGCCCGCCTGTCGAGGCGCGGGCGCACCATCGGCGATCGCGGCCTCTCGACCCAGTTCTACCTCGTCGCCCTGGTGGTGGCGCTGATCGGCCCCGGCCTGATCTTCACCGCGATCCTTCTCGCCCGCTACGCCGGAGCGGAACGCGCCCGCTTCGAGCAGGACGCCCGCGAGAACGTGCGCGGCATCGCGCTCTCGGTCGACCGCGACACGGCGGGCCTCGTCTCCGTGCTCCAGACGCTCGCAACCTCGCCGCGCCTGCGGGAGGGAGAGATCGACGCGTTCGACGCCCAGGCGCGGCTGGTGCGGGAGGCGATCGACCTCGACATCCTGCTGCGCCGCCCCGACGGTCAGGTCGTCGTCAGCACGGCGACGAAGCGCGGCGGCCCGCTGCCCGTAATGAGCCTGCCGGTCGACCGGGAGATTCTCACCAACACGCCCCGCGCCGCGGTCTCGGGCTTCACCTCGGGCACAACGCCGGAGCAGTCGACCTACTCGGTCGCGGTGCCGGTGCTCTCCTCCGGCGAGGTCGCCTACATCCTCAGCATCAACGTGCCGGTGAGCCGTCTCGCCGGCATCCTCGACCGGGAGGCGGTCGAGGGCTGGACCACCGGCATCTCCGACCGCAGCCAGCACATCCTGGCGCTGGAGCCTCCGCAGCCGGCGCTGATCGGGCAGATCCGCTACCAGGGCCTGCGCGAGACGCTGACGACGACCCCCGGCGTCTGGGAGGGCCGCAACCGGCAGCGGCAGCCCGTCCTGGTGATCGAGGCCCAGTCGCGCCTCACGGGATGGACGGTCGGCACCAGCATCCCGAAGACCATCGTCAACGCGCGGCTCGACCGCTGGCTCTACGCCTTCCTGGCCTTCGCCCTGCTGGTGCTGGCGACCGCCTCCTACTTCGCCGTGAGCCTGTGGTCGCGGGTGTCGCGCCCGCTCCGGCAGCTCGCGGCCTCCGGCCCGGCGCTGGCGCGGGGCGAGGCGATCCCGCGCCTCGCCTCGCCGGTTCAGGAGATCGGCCGCCTCGCCGAGGTCCTCTCCGACGCTTCGCTTCGCCTGCGCACCCGCGAGGAGGAGCGCGACCGGGCGCTGGCCGAGACCCGGCGCGGCCTCTCGGCGCTGAAGGAGAGCGAGGCCCGGTTCCGCCACATGGCCGATTCGGCGCCGGCCCTGATCTGGATGACCAACGAGCACGCCGAGGTCAGCTTCGCGAACATGCATTTCGACCACATGTTCGGGGTGCCCGCCTCCGAGCTCGCCAACTCCGGCTGGCGGCGGATCGTCCATCCCGACGACGTCGAGAGCTTCTCGACGGCGTTCTCGGAGGCCTTCTCGGCGCGCCTGCCGTTCCGCTGCGAGGTTCGGGTGGTCGACCGGAACGGCGCCGTGCGCTGGCTGCGATGCGAAGGCGTGCCGCGGCTCGACGATGCCGGCACCTTCCTCGGCTACACCGGCTGCAACGTCGACATCACCGACGCCAAGCTCGCCGCCGAGCACCAGCTCCTGCTCATCCACGAGCTGAACCACCGGGTGAAGAACACGCTGGCCACCGTGCAGTCCATCGCCGGCCAGTCCCTGCGGCGGCTCGAGGGCGAGGACGCGCGGGCGGCCCGCGCCGCCTTCGAGGCGCGGCTTCTGGCGCTCGCCCGCGTTCACGACGTGCTCACGCGGGAGAGCTGGGAGGGGGCGGAGCTCGGCACCGTCGTCGCCGACGCCGTGCGCCCCCTCGATGCCGCCGAGGATCAGCCCTCGCGGTTCCGCATCTCCGGCCCGGCCCTGCGGCTGCCGCCGCGGCTGGCGCTCTCCATCGCCATGGCCTTGCACGAGCTCGGCACCAACGCGGTGAAATACGGCGCGCTCTGCCAGGAGGGCGGCACCGTCGAGATCGGCTGGAGGGTCTCGCGGGGAGACGAGACGCGCCTGTCCCTGCGCTGGACCGAGCGGGGCGGGCCTCCGGTGGTGCCGCCGACGCGCACGGGCTTCGGCTCCCGCCTGATCGAGCGCAGCCTCGCTCGTGAGCTCGCCGGGGACGTGCAGCTCCTGTACGAGCCGGAGGGCGTGATCTGCACCATCGAGGCGCCGGTGCCCCCGCCCGGCCTTCTGGAGCGGCGGGGCGCGACCCCGACGCCCGGCCCGATCGCCCTCCTCCAGCCGCACTGAGAGTGATCGTGGCTCTTCCCGCCACGACATCCGGCATCGACGCCGCGGCCCGTCCGCCCGACCGGGCGTTCCGGCCGCTGAGCCTGCGTTTCCGGGACCCGGCGCTCGAGCGGCGATACCATGCCGACCGCCTGCCGTTCCGCCGGACGGCGACCGCGATCAGCAGCCTTGCCGGTGCGCTGACCTGGCTCGTCTTCCTGCTGCTCGACGCGGCGACACTGAGCGACCCCTCGCCGGGGCTCTTCGCGACGCGCCTTGCCGGAATCGCGATGACCGCGATCCTGTTCGCGGTGGTGGCGCTCCGAAGGCCCGGGCGCTGGATCGAGGCGGCGGGCGCGGCGACGGTCGCCGCCAACACCGGGCTGCTGGTGCTGTGCGTCGCGCTGATGTCCCCGGACACGCTGACCTACTGCCCGCCGAGCGCGATCTTCACGATGGCGGCGGTCACGAGCTTCGCCCTGTGCGCCGTGACCTTCGTGGAAGGCGCGGTCCTCTCCCTGCTGGCGCTGGCGGCCTTCCTCGTCGCGACCCTCGTGCTGCGCCCGGAGCCGCCGCTCCTCGTGCTGTTCCAGGGCGCCTGGCTCGCCAGCGTGATCGGCTTCTCGGGCGTGGGCTCCTACTTTCTCGACCGCACCCAGCGCATCGCGTGGCTGCGCGAGGCCGAGCTGGCCCGTGCGGAGGACCGGGCGCGGGCGCTCCTGCACAACGTGCTGCCGCCGTCGATCGCCCTTCGCAAGCTCTCCGGCGAGCATCCGATCGCCGACGACTTCCCCAGCGCGACGCTCCTCTTCGCCGACATCGTGAACTTCACCGGCCTGTCGGCGCGCCTGGAGCCCACGGCCGTGGTGGGTCTTCTCGGCGATCTGTTCCGCCGCTTCGACGGCATCGTCGCACGGCACGGGCTGGAGAAGATCAAGACCATCGGCGATTGCTACATGGTCGCCGGCGGCATCCCGCACCCCGATGCCGGGCATCTCGACGGGGTGATGCGCGCCGCCTGCGAGATGATGGAGGCCGCCGCCGGCACCCGCGATCCGGACGGGACGCCGCTGCGCCTGCGCATCGGCATCCATTCCGGGCCGGTGACGGCGGGCGTGATCGGCGAGGCGCGCTTCATCTTCGACGTCTGGGGCGACACCGTGAACCTCGCGAGCCGGATGGAGAGCCACGGCGTCGCCGGCCGCATCCAGGTGACGGAAGCGGTGGCCGCCGCGCTCGAAGGCCGCTACCGCTTCGAGGGCCCGCACCTCGTCGAGGTGAAGGGCCGGGGGCCGATGCCGGTCTGGCGCCTCACGGCCTGACACGGCTGATCGCGCCGGGGATGAGGCGAAGGCCCGGGGCCGGGCGCTCCATCAGAACCTCCCGGCGGAAACGCACGAGTCGGGCGGGCCGCCCGGCGGCGCCGGTGGTGAGGTCCTCCGTCTCCTCCACGAGGCCCTGCTGCGCCACGAGGCGGCGGAAGTTCTGCTTGTGCAGGAGCGTGCCGGAGAGCGCCTCGACCGTCTTCTGCAACTGGAGCAGGGTGAAGGTCGGCGGCAGCAGCTCGAACACCACGGGGCGGTACTTGATCTTGCCTCGGAGCCGCCCGATCGCGGTCGCCAGCACCCGGCGATGATCGAAGGCCATCGGCATGCCGGTCGGGTCGCCCGGGTGCGCCGCGCCGGCGTTGCCCTGCGCCTCCGGGATCAGCCCGGCCTCGAACAGAAGCTCGTAGCGCTCCAGCACCCGCTCCTCGTTCCAGGCGCTGCCGCCGATCCCGAAGGTGAGGCCGAGGCGGTCCTCCCGCCGCCGGCGGAGCTTCGCGTCGCCGGCCGAGGCCGCCCAGGCGAGCAGCTTCGGCTCGATGGCGTCAAGGGCGACGGGGCGGCCGCGCCGGAAATCTTCATAGGGAAGGTACGCGTACCAGTTGCGCCAGCCGGCCTCGGCGAGCCCGGCGGGACGCAGCTCCCGCGCCAGCGCCAGATAGGCCACCGAAAGCGAGTGCACCCTGGCCTCGGTGCCCGCCGAACGGTCGCGGTCGCCGAAGGTGTAGAGCTGCTCGACATGCCCGAGCCGGAGCTGCGTCTGCCGCTCCACCCAGGCCCGCAGGCCCTTCTCCAGGGTGGCGTGCTCCTGCACCAGCGGGCCGGCGGGAAGCCCGGCCCCACGCCCCTCCGACTGTCCGGCGGCCTGCACGGTGAGGATGCGCGGCTCGACGCCCGTGGCCGCCACGATCACCGCGACCAGCCCGACCGACGAGGGGCTCGGCTCCGTCCAGGCCTGGGAGTTCCGTGTCGCCTCGGCCATCGCCACCGCGCTCGCGCACCGCGTCCCGGAGGTGCTCCGAGCCGCGGGCCCTCCCGGCTCCTGTGTTGCAGATCGGTGCGGCGCGTCAACGTCGGGTGTCCGCGCATCGCCGAGATCGCGGTTGATCGTCGGCGCTTGCCTTCCGCCCGGCGCGCGCCCAAACGGAACCGACCGGAGCGTGAGGAGGCCGCGGCGATGAGCATCGACGGACGCCGGGAGGCAGGCGCGGGCGCGGACCTGCGCCTCTACGGTCTTCTCGACACCGGCGTCAGCGGCCTCGACGGGGGCCGCCTCGCGGCGATGGCGGCCGAGGCCGTGGCGGGCGGCTGCACCCTCCTTCAGTACCGCGAGAAGGCGATCCCCGACGCGCGCGCGGCGCTCGCCCGCATCCGCGCGATCCGCACGGCCGTGGAGGGCCGGGTGCCCGTCCTCGTCAACGACCGCGTCGATCTCGCCCTCGCCGCCGGCGCCGAGGGCGTGCATCTCGGCCAGTCCGACCTGCATCCCGCCGACGCCCGCCGGCTGCTCGGCACGGGAGCGATCGTCGGCCTGACGCTCAAGACCGGTGCGCAGGCCGACGAGCTCTACCGGCTCCCCGTGGACTACGCCTGCATCGGCGGGGTCTTCGCGACCGCCAGCAAGGACAACCCGGACCCGCCGGTCGGCCTCGACGGCCTTCGCAACATCCTGTTCCGGGCACGCCTCGCCCGGGGGCGCGAGGTGCCGCTCGGCGCCATCGCCGGCATCGACGCGAGCAACGCCGCAGCGGTGATCGCGGCAGGTGCTGACGGGATCGCGGTGATCTCCTCGCTGTTCGCAGGGAGCGACGTCGAGGCGCGGGCCCGCGACCTGCGCGCGCGGGTCGACGCGGCCCTGGCCGAGCGGGGCGGGGCATGACGACGCCCATCGCGGTCACCATCGCCGGCTCCGATTCCGGAGGCGGCGCCGGCATCCAGGCCGATCTCAAGACCTTCTCGGCGCTCGGCGTCTACGGCGCGAGCGTCGTCACGGCGCTGACCGCGCAGAACACCCGCGGTGTCCAGGCGATCCACGACGTGCCCCCGGATTTCGTCGCCGCGCAGATCGAGAGCGTCTTCGGCGACCTCTCCGTGCGCGCCGCCAAGATCGGCATGCTCTCGCAGGCGCCCGTCATCGACGCCGTCGCCGCTGGCCTCGCCCGGCTCGCGCCCGATTGCCCCGTGGTGCTCGACCCGGTGATGGTGGCCACGAGCGGCGACCGCCTGATCGCCGAGTCCGCCGTCGACGCCCTGCGCCGGCATCTGCTGCCGAGGATCACCCTCGTCACCCCGAACCTGCCCGAGGCCGCCATCCTTCTCGGCGAGGCCGTGGCGCGCACGGAGGCCGAGGCCGTGGCGCAAGCGCGCCGCATCCTGGCGCTCGGGGCGCCGGCGGTCCTCGTGAAGGGCGGGCATGCCGAGGGCTCGGAGAGCGTCGACCATCTCGTGACGGCGGGGGGGACGCTGCGCCGCCTCGCCACCGAGCGGATCGCCACGCACAACACCCACGGCACCGGCTGTACCCTGTCGGCCGCCGTCGCCGCCGGGCTCGCCCGCGGCCTTTCGCTCGTCGAAGCGGTGGTCCAGGCCAAGCGCTACGTCACCGCCGCCATCGCGGCCGCTGATCGGCTGTCGATCGGAGCTGGCCACGGGCCCGTCCACCACTTCCATGCCGTCTGGTCTTGAACGAGGAGACCGAATCCCTTGAATCAACCGCCCGTTTGCGTTTGAAGTAACGCACGATCGTTCGGATAACGGAACGATCTCGTGGATCGGGTACGATGCAGGACAGTGCGGAACGGGTCGAGCGCGGCAAGCCGCGGGACCTGCTGAACGGGGCCCAGCTCCTCTCGGGACAGCTCGGCAAGACCATCCAGCGGCTGCGCAAGGCCTACAACCTGTCGCTTTCCGAGCTGGCCGAGCAGTCGGGCGTGGCGAAGTCGATCATCAGCCAGATCGAGCGCAACGAGACCAACCCGACGCTCGCCACGATCTGGCGCCTCAGCCAGGCGCTCGACGTCTCCATCGAGCGGGTGCTGGCGAGCAGCGACGAGGAGCCGTTCCTCGAGCGCTCGTCGCGGGCCGACACGCCGATCCTGCTCTCCGAGGACGGCAAGGTGCGCCTCGCCATCATCGGCTGGATCAAGACCGTCGAGTGGCTCCAGTGGTACGAGGTCTCGGCCGACCCCGGCGGCGTGCTCGATTCCGATCCCCACCAGCGCGGCTCCGTCGAGTCGCTCTCGGTGAGCGAGGGCGTGTTCGAGGTCGATATCGGCGGGGTCGTGCAGCGGGCCCGCACCGGCGAGACCCTGCGCTACCGCTGCGACCGCCCCCACACCGTCCGCTGCGTCAGCGACGAGCCGGGCCGGGCGACCATGGTCGTCATCATGAAGGCGGCGGTGATGGAGTAGGATCGATGATCCGCCGGTATGCGATCTTCGCGGACTACCATCAGTTCTACCTCTGGGACCGCGGCGCGGCGCCGGACACGTCGCTCATCTTCAAGCCGGAGGACGTTGAGCGGCGCATCAAGGTCGAGGATCACCTCTTCGTCGTGCAGCCGGAGCGGAACATGGAGGTGCCCGTCGAGATCGAGATCGTGTCCGCGGCGCCGGACCCCGCTCTCGACCCTTGGGATCACGTCGCCGAGGGCAGCCTCGCCCTGCCGTCCGGACAGCTCGAGATCCACGAATGCACCGGCGGATCGATCGACGTCATCGATCTGGCGCCGGACACCTACCGCGTGCGGGTCTGTTTCGCGGGCCTCGACACCCTGTCCGAGGACAGGCTCGACGGCGACGACCGCTACCGGATCGTGCTCTGGCCGGCGCCCTTCGCCGGGATCGAGGTGCTGAAGCAGTACGTGGGTTGAAGGGGTGCGCTCAGCGGCCGGCGTTCACCCAGCGCACCATATCGGCGAGCACGTTGGCGAGCGCCGCGTCGAGGCCGGCGGCGGCCGTGCCCGGATCGACCTTCGCCACCGGCACACGCGCCGTGAAGACGCGGGCCGCGACGACCTTGCCGCTGCCGTCGGCGATGAGCTTCGCCGAGAGGTCGACCACCGCCTCGCCGGAGCCGGCGGCGATGTCGAAGGCGCGGATCTCGCTGATGAGCTGGTAGTCGGAGGCGACCTTGTCGCCGGGGCGGCTGACCGAGCGCAGGCGGCCCGAGTTCTCGAGGCTCTGCACGAGCCGGGTCTGAATCAGGCGCGGCAGCCGGTCGGCCCACTGACCGCCGCCGAGGAAGGACAGCGCCCCGCCGGGCTCGCGCACGATGATCCGGTCGGACTCGAAGGGCTGCAGGCCGGTGGGCTCGGACACCACGATCGCGCGCGCGACCGCGCCCTGCCGCGCCTGCCCGGGGACGGCGGCGAGGTCAAAGGTCAGCGGCGCGGCACCGCCGCAGCCGCCGAGGGCGGCGGCTATCAGGCAGGCGCCGAGAACGGACGCGGGGGATCGAGAACGCATACGGGTGTACCTGCGCCGCCTCGCGAAGGGCGGCCCGACCCTGACAATACGGCAAAGCTCGAACGGTGCCGTGCGCCGCCGCACCGCGTTTCCGGGGCGGACGCTTTCAGCGCCCACCGTTGTATTCCGGCAACGACGGCTTGCCGCCGAAGATCACCTGCGAGGGATCGCGCTCAAGGCTCTTCACGGTGCGGTTCAGGGTGTTGAGCGTCCGCTGGCCGTCCGTGGACAAGGCCTCGACCTCCCGCCGGCCGGTGCCGCTCAGGCGGCCGAAGCTCGTGGCGATGTTGGCGGTGCGCTTGTCGAGATTCTCCGAGAGGGTGCGGAAGGCGCGGCCGGCGTCACGCACGGAGATCGCGGCATCCCGGACCTCTGCGAAGGTGCTGGTGCCGGCCTGCCCCGAGGCGGAGCCGAGGAAGCCCTCGGCGCCTTTCAGCACGGCGTCGATGCGGTCGGCCGATGCGTTGAGCTTGCCGGCCAGGGAGCGGGCGTCCTTCACGCCGGCCTCGATGTCGGGGCCCGCGTTGCCGAGAGAGGCGGTGAGCCGGTCGGTGTTGTCGACGATGCGGTTGAGCTTCTGCCCGTCGATGGCCTTGACGAGGCTGCTCACGGCGGGGCCGGCATCGGCCAGCGTCTTCGAGAAGGCCTCGACGTTGGCGAGCGTCCGGTTGATGGCGCCCTCGTTGCCGGCGACGATCTTGTCGAGGCGCTGGAGCACGTCGTCGGCCCGCTGCGCGATCTGCTTGGCCGCCGCCATCATGTCGTGGATGTCGGAGGAATCGGCGAAGATCGTCGGCGGCTCGCCATTGGCGCCCTGGGCCAGGGCCGGCGCGTCGGCGTTGCCGCCCGACAGCGCGATCACCGAGACGCCGGTGAGCATCGCGGAATCGAGGCGGGCGCGGGTATCGGCGCGCAGGGGAGTCGTCGGCTCGACCTGAACGGCGGCGATGACGCGCCGCGGGTCCTGCGGCAGCAGGCGCACGTCCTGCACCTCGCCGACGCGGATGCCGTTGAAGGTCACGCCCGAGCCCTTGGCGAGCCCGCCGACGCTGCCGGAGAACACGATCCGCACGGCCTGGCGGACCTGGCGGGAGGAGCCGCCCTGAAGCCAGAACACGAAGGCGAAGCCGGCCAGCACCACGGCGATGGTGAAGGCTCCGACGAGGGCGTAGTTCGCGCGGGTCTCCATGGCGTCAGACCCCTGCGAGATTGGCGGCCGGCGCGCCGTGCGGCAGCACACGCCGCGCGGCGGCCGCGGGCGCCGCGAGCGAGCGGCCGCGCTTGCCGTGGAAGTAGGAGCGCAGCCACGGGTGGTCGCTCGCCAGCATCGCCTCGATCGGCCCTTCGGCGATGATCTGCCCGTCGCCCAGCGCCGCGATGCGGTCGCAGGCGGTGTAGAGGCTGTCGAGATCGTGGGTGACCATGAACACGGTCAGCCCCAGCGTGCGCTTCAGGGTCGCCACGAGTTCGTCGAACTCGCCGGCGCCGATCGGGTCGAGGCCCGAGGTCGGCTCGTCGAGGAACAGGATCTCCGGGTCGAGGGCCAGCGAGCGGGCGAGCGCCGCGCGCTTGATCATGCCGCCGGAGAGCTCCGAGGGAAACTTGTCGGCGGCGTCGGGCTTCAGCCCGACCATCTCGATCTTGAGCCGGGCGAACTCGTCGAGCAGGCGCCCGGAGAGGTTCAGATGCTCGCGCATCGGCATCTGGATGTTCTGCTTCACGGTGAGCGCCGAGAACAGCGCGCCCTGCTGGAAGAGCACGCCCCAGCGCTGCTCGATCTGCCGGCGGCGGGCGGTGGTGAGCCCGTCCGTGTCCTCCCCGAACACCTCGATGGTGCCCGAACGCTTCGGCACGAGGCCGAGGATGGTGCGGGTCAGGACCGACTTGCCCTGGCCGGAGGGCCCGACGAAGCCGAGGATCTCGCCCCGGCGTATGTCGAGGTTGAGGCCCTTGAGCACGGTGCGGTCGCGAAAGCCCACGACGAGGTCGCGCACGCGGATCAGCGCGTCCGCACCGGCACCGGCTGGTTGAGGGGGCAAGCTCTGCACGGGGCTCAGAAATCGATGGCGGCGAAGAACACCGCGAAGAGTCCATCAAGCATGATCACCATGAAGATAGACTTGACGACTGCGGCGGTGACGTGGCGGCCGAGCGACTCCGCGGAGCCCTCCACCGCGAAGCCCTCGATGGTGGCGATGATCCCGATGGTCAGCGCCATGAACGGCGCCTTAATCAGACCGACCCACACGTGATGCACGGAGATCGCTGCCTGGAGGCGCGCCAGGAACGCCTCCGGCGTCAGGCCGCCGTAGAGCATCGCCGTGAGGCCGCCGCCGGCGAGCGCCGCGAGCGACGAGACCAGGGTCAGCATCGGCAGGCCGATCACCAGGGCAAGGATGCGCGGCACGATCAGGATCTCGATGGGGTCGAGCCCCATCACGCGGAGCGCGTCGACCTCCTCACGCATGCGCATGGATCCGATCTCGGCGGTGAAGGCCGAGCCGGAGCGGCCCGCGACCATGATCGAGGTGAGCAGCACGCCGAGCTCGCGCAGGATCAGCAGGCCGATGAGGTTGACGACGAAGGTCTGCGCCCCGAAGCGCTGGAGCTGAAAGATGCCCTGCTGCGCGACGATGCCGCCGACGAGGAACGAGATCAGCGCGATGATCGGCACGCCGCGCCAGGCCACGTGCTCGATCTGGTTGACGAGCGCCGTCGTGCGGAAGGTGCCCGGCCGCAGGGCGACGCGCCCGCAGGCCGTGACCACCTCGCCGAGGAAGGCGATCCCGGAGACGACCTCCTTGACGCCGCGCACGGTGCGGCGGCCGGTGGCGTCGAGGAAGGCGTAGACCCGCCCATGCCGGGGCCCGGCCGGCGCCTCCGGCTGGCGCAGGCCCATCTCGCCCAGGAGGATGCGATGCTCCGGCGTCGTGCCGGTGTAGACCACGGCGCCGCCCCCCGCCTCGATCTCGCCCCGTGTCCGCTCGAGCACCCAGGCCCCGAGGGTGTCGAGGCGGGTGAGGCGGCGCAGATCGATCTCGACCGGGCGGCTGCCCAGCGCGGCGATGCCGGCGGCGGCGGCTTCCACCGCCGGGCCCTGGTCCGCCGTCCAGCGGCCGGAGAGCGCGACGCGGCCACCCGCGGCATCGACCTGCGCGCTCGCGCGACCGTCGTCGAGGGTGGCGTCGAGATGGGAGTCTCTTGCCCGCACGGTGCCCGTTCCCGTTCTGCTGCCGTCCCCGCGCCGCGATGCGAGCCGGCCGCCGCCCACGGCCGGATCAGGCGGGAACGCGGTTAACATACCCTGTCGAAGGGTCCGGGGCCAAACCTCGGCCGTTTTGCCTTCCGCGCGGCGAGCGCCGTCAGCGTCAGGCCGGCGAGCGCGAGCGGCGCCATCAGCAGGAACGCGACCGGCCCCGCCTCGCGGTAGGCGAGGCCGCTCATCAGGGTCGATCCGGCGGCGGCGAGCGCGTTCACGGCGCTCAGCGTGCCCTGGGCGCGGCCGCGGGCGCCCTCCGGCGCGAAGCGGGAGACGGCCGCCATGACGCCGAGCTGCGTCGCCCCGAAGGTGAAGGCGTGCAGGAGCTGGAGCGACCCGGCGACCAGCGGGTCGCTGCCGAAGGCGGCCATGCCGAGCGCCCGCACCGCTGCCGCCGCGCCGCCCATGGCAAGAAGCCGGAAGGGGCTTCGCCAAGGGTCCGGCAGGCGCCCGACGAGGGCGAAGAGGACGATCTCCGCCGCCACGCCCACCGCCCAGAGCGCGCCGACAGCGGCCGTCGAGAGGCCGTGCGCCGTCCAGTAGATGCCCGCGAAGCCGTAGATCGCCGAATGGCTCGCCTGGACGAGCGCCGCGGCGGCGATGGAGAGCCAGAGCACGCGGGGCAGAGGAGGGCGCCCGGCCACCGGCGCGGGCCGCGGCTCCGCAGGCTCCGGCCCCTGGCTCGCCGCCGCGACGGCGCTCGCGAACAGGGCGAGCCCGGTCAGAAGCAGGGGCACCGCCACCTGCCCGCCGAGCCCGGCGAGCAGCGCGCCGCCAGCGAGGTTGGCCATGAGGAAGCCGATGGAGCCGGCCATGCGGATGCGCGCGTAGGCGAGGCGCGGGTCGCGGCGCACGGCGGCGAGCGTCAGGTAGTCGATGCTCGGCACCAGCGGCGCCCCCGCGATCGCGTTGACCGCCACCAGCACGGCGAGGAGCGGCCAGCCGAACGCGGCGGCCGTCGGCATCATCGCGTAGGTGAGCGCGAGGCCGAGGCTCGCCAGCAGCACCAGCCGCCGGGGGCCGATGCCGCGGTCGATCAGGCTCATCAGCGGCGCCGTGGCGACGATGCGCGTGGCGATCGGGATCGCGAGCAGCAGGCCGATGATGCGGGCATCAAGGCCCAGCGCGTCGAGCCAGACCGGCATGAACGGCATCGCGATGCCGATCTCGACGAACACGACCGCGTAGAGCAGCGCGAGGCCGGCGGAGCGGGGTGGGGGCGTCGGCAAAGGCCTTCGGGGCTGGGAGAGGAAGGGGCGGGCGGCAGCGTAAGCGCCCGTTAAGCCCGTTCTGTCAAATTGCCGGGGTTGCGTGAGGGCTGGTCCGTTCGAGGCGCCGGCTCCGAGGACCAGAGAATGTCAGGATCGCAGTTCCTGAGCCCGGCCGATCCGTCCGCCTACGAGGTGATCGAGGCGGCGGTCGCCGAGACAGCCCGCGGGCGCTGGTTCCTCTCGGAGTACGCACGCCGCAACCGCAACGCCGACACCGAGGTGCTGCTCTCCGCCATCGGCAAGCTGGAGAACGCCGTCTCCGGCGAGCGCTCCCTCGACGGTGTCGGGCGCCTGCGGGGCGACCTGATGGAGATGGCCAACGCCATCGCCCGCACCAAGGCCGAGATCGCGGCGATCAGCGCCCCGAGCCACGACCAGAGCCGCCTCACGGGCGCCTCGGAAGCGCTCGACGCCATCGTGCGCTCCACGGAGCAGGCGACCTCCGACATCCTCGGCGCGGCCGAGGAGGTGCAGGAACTCGCCTGGACGCTGCGCGAGAACGGCGTCGACAACGGCCTCTGCGACCAGCTCGACCGGCACGCGACCCAGATCTACACCGCCTGCTCCTTCCAGGACCTCACGGCGCAGCCCACCAGCCGCGTCGTCCATACCCTCCGCTACCTGGAAGAACGGCTGATCGCGATGATCGGCATCTGGGGCGGCGACGAGAGCGTGCCCCCGGCGCCCGGCGCCGGATCGCAGACATTCGCCGTCGACCCGTCCCTCGGTCCCCTCGATCAGACCGACGTCGACCGCTTCATCGACATGGAGAGCCTCGGCGCCGAGCAGGGCGAGGCCGGACCGCGGGCGCAGGCCGTGGTTCCTGCGGCCGCCGCGTTCGGGACGGTACCTCTGCACGAGGACCTCATGTTCGTGGCTTCTCCCGCCGTGGAGGAGACGGCTGCCGAGATGCCGCTCCGCGAAGCGGCGCCGGACGAGGCGATGGTCGAGGAGGCGCCGGATGCGGTGCCGGCCGACCTCGCGGCTCTCGAAGAGGCCGAGCTCCCGCTCGATGCCGAGGGCGAGACCTCGGCCGAGGAGGCCGGGAGCGTCGCGGTCGATCCTGCCTTCGATCTGGAGCCGGAGGAGGCGTTCGCGGCAGAATTCGCGAGCCAGGATGAGAGCGCCGATGCCGACGCGTTCGCCCTCCTCGACGAGACCTCCCCCGCTTCGGAGACGACGGCCGAGGCCGCGGATGATGCGGCGGAGGGCGAGGCCGAGCCGGCCGCCAAGACCGCGATGCCGGACTTCGCCGATCTCGACGAGCTGACCCTCGAAGAGAAGCTCGCCCTGTTCACCTGAGCCACCGCGACCGCAGGGCCGCTCGTGCCCCGGCGGGCGGTGCTGCTATAGGGGACCCTGCGCCCGCCTTCCCGGACGCGGACGGGACGCGCCGGACATTCTCCACCTTCTCAAGCTCAGCGTCGGGCCGGACTCGATCGCGGACCTCGAAGCGCGCCACACCCGCTGGGCGCGCGAGGCCGCGGAGGAGGGGCGCGCCTACACCCCCTCGCACACCACCCGCATGGTCCCGAAGCGCCTCGCCGAGATCGCGGGGCAGGGGTCGATCTACTGGGTGATCCGCGGCACGCTCTGCTGCCGGCAGGCCATCGCCGCCATCGAGCCGTTCACCGGCACGGACGGCATCTCCCGATGCCGCATCGTCCTCGATCCGAGCATCGTGCCCGTGACGCCGAGGCCCTGCCGGCCCTTCCAGGGCTGGCGCTACCTGGAACCCGCCGACGCGCCCCCCGACCTCGACGCCGGCGGAGGCAGCGGCCTCACCGAGCTGCCGGAAGCGCTGCGCCGGGAGCTCGCCAGCCTCGGCCTCCTGTAGCGACGACGCCCCGGCAGCGGGGATGTCGCTGCCAGGGCGCTCCTTTCGGGATGGATGGCTCGAGGGTCAGATGCCCTCGAACCGTCCGCTGGCATGGGCGAGCATGGTATAGACCTTGCCCGTCTCCGAGGTGAGGTAGGCGTCGGCCCGGCGCGAGTCGCGGTCGTTGCGCGAGACCTCGCCGAGCAGCCGCTCGAACTCGTTCACGTAGCGGTCGACGGTCTTGCGGAACTCCGCATCGGCCCGGTAGCGGCGCTGGATCTCGCCGAAGGTCTGGCGGCCCTGCGCCGTGTAGAGCTTCGGCGTGAACAGGTCGGCCTCGCCCTGCCGATAGCGCTGCCAGAGGTCGACCGCGGTGGCGTGGTCGATCATCCGGGCGATGTCGGCGGCGATGGTGTCGAGCGGGCTGCGCCCCTGAGCACCCGTCTCCGCCTTCGGCTGAGCGGCGGGCGCCTGGTCCTCGTCCTCGTCGAGCGAGGCGCGGGTCAGCAGGTCGGAGAGCCAGCCGCGCTTGTCGCCGGGGGCGGGGGCCGCCGCCGGGACGCTCGGCCGCGGGGCGGCCTTCTGCCGGGCGGCCGCCTCCGCACCGTTGCCGGCGGCCGGCCGCTGCACCTGGGCGGGCTTCGCCGGAGCGGGCTGGGACGCGGCCGGCTGGGGCGCTGCCGCCCGGGGAGTCTGGGCGACGGCCACGGCCTTGGCGGCGACGGGCTGCACGACGTCGACGGAGCGGTTCGAGCGGGCGACGAGGGCCGAGAGCTCGTTGAGCGCCTCGATCTGCTCGGAGATCACCCGGCGCATCTCCGCCGTGGCGTCCTGCGTCTCACGGGGGATCTCGAGGACGCCGCGGCCGAGCTCGGCCCGGGTCGCCTCGAGGTCGCCGCGGATGGACGAGGCCATCTCGCGCAGGCCGGCGACGGACTCGCCGAGGCGGCCCTGCGCGCGCTCGAACACGCTGCGCACCTCGCGGGTCGCCGCCTCGACGGCCTCCCGGACGGCCTTGGTCGCGCGTTCGCTCTCCGAGCCGGCTCCGGCCTGGAGCCGCTCGAACTCGCCGGTCACCGCTGCGCCGGCCTCGCGGGCCTGCTTCGACAGCTCGGCGCCGACGCTGCGGGCGCGCTCCTCGGCGGCGCGCAGGGCGGTCTCCACGGACTGCCCGAACCGCTGCGTCTGCGCCTCCAGGGCGGTGGAGCGCTCCTCGATGCCGGCGAGCGCGGCGCTCAGCGCCTCCTCGCGGCCGGCGATGCTGGCGCCGAGGCGCTCCTCGACGCCCGCGAGCGTGCCCGCCGCGTCGGTCAGGGCCACGACGTGGCCGCGGCTGCGCTCGGCGAGGCTGCGGCCATGGGTATCGAGGGCGCCGGCCAGCGCGCTCGCCTCCTTGAGGGCCCCCTGCGAGACCTCCTGCAGCAGGCCGATCTGCGCGCCGACGCCGTCGCTCGCCCGGACCGTCTCGGCGGCGATCCGCCCGAGGGCGGTCTGGATCTGCTCGACGCGGCCGGCGAGCCCCGCCTCGATGGCGCCGAGATTCTCGCCGGCGCCGGAGACCAGCTCGGAGAGGGCGGCGTTGGCGGTCTCGATGCGGGCCAGGAGGCCGCCGAGATCCCCGTGGAGCCGGTCGCCGGTCTCGGCGAGGCCGGCGAGGGCCCGCGCGGCGCCTTCCTCGACGGAGGCGCGCAGCAGGCGCGCCGCCTCCGCGGAGCGGGCGGCGAGCTCCTGGGTGCGCTTCTCCAGGGCCTCGACCAGCGGCGCTCCGGTGACGGTGAGCGCCCGCTCGATCGCCTCGCCCCGCTGGCCGAGATCCTCGGCGAGCTGCCGGGCGGGACCGTCGAGGAGGTCGCGCAGGCGGGTCACGCCGTCCTCCAGGCTCCGGGCGGTCTCGCCACCGGTCGCGTCGAGGGTCTGCACGAGGTTGCCGCCCCGCTCCTCGATGGCCCGGACGATCCGCTCGGCGCCTTGAGCGAGGCGCCGCGACAGAGCCTCGCCGCGCTCGTCCACGAGGGCGCCGAGCGCCGTGGCGCGGCGCTCGAAGCCGTCGCCCATGCGGGCGGTGCGCTCGTCGAGGAGGGCGGCGATGGTGGCGTTGCGCTCGTCCAGCGCGGCGGTGAGCGCCGCGACATGGGCCTCGGCCGCCGCGGCGTGCACCTTGGCGCGCTCGTCGAAGGCAGCGGCGAGCGCCGCGATCCGCTCCTCGGCCATGGCGGCGAAGGCGTCGTGGCGGTCGTCGAAGGCGGTGGCGAGGGCATCGCCACGGGCGGCGACGAGGCTCGCGAAGACCTTCATGCGGTTGTCGAGACGCTGGGTGAAGGCCTCGCTGCGGTTGGCGACGACGGTATCGAGATCGCGGACCCGATCCTCCAGGCCGGTGCCGATGGCGCGGGCCCGATCCTCGAAGGTCGCGGCCTGCGCCTCGAGGAGCCCGGCGATCTCGCCGGCCCGGCCGTCGAGGAGGGCGCGCATCTCGTCCACGCGGCCGTCCATGACACCGCGAAGCTCCGTGGAGCGGGCATCGAGCAGGCCGTGCACCGCCTGGATGCTCTCGTCGAGCAGATGCGCGAGATCTTCCGCGCGGCTGCGCAGGGCGGCGGTGATGCGGCCCTCGCCCTCGCCGAGCAGGCGCTCGATCTCGGTCGCCGCCTCGTTGAGGCGCGCCACGACGGTCTCGCCGCGCCGGTCGAGGACCTCGCCGAGACCCGCCCCGCCGCGGTCGAACAGCCGGCCGAGCTCGGCCATGCGGGCGCCGAGCGCCCCGAACACGGCCTTGCCGCGCGTCTCGATCTCCTCGCCCATGGCAGCGGTGCGCTCGGCGACGAGGCGATCGATCTCCCCGGCGCCGGCGTCGAAGGCGGCGCGGATGGTGTCGGCCTGCGTGCCGAGGGTGCCCTCGATGCGCCGGCCGTTCTCGTGAAGGGCCTCGCCGATGGCCTCGAGCCGGGCGACGATGCCGTTGTCGAAGCGGGCGGCGGTGTCGTCGAGGCGCAACGCCAGGCCGCGGGCCCGCTCGTCGAAGGCCTCGCCGATCTCGGCCGAGCGCACCTGCAGCGTCTGCGCGAGGGCCTCGGAAAGGGCGAGCACGCGGCCGGCCATGTCCTCGGTGCGTGCGGCGAGCGCCTCCTCGACGGCCCGGCTGCGGGCGTCGAAGCTCGTCCCGACGGCTTCCAGCCGCGCGAAGGCGACTCCATCGAGGCGCTTGGCGACCTCCTCCAGCCCCTGGATGAGGGCGGCGCCCCGGCGCTCGAAACCGTTGCCGATCTCGGCCGAGCGGGCGCCGAGGGCATCGCCGAGGCTCGCCATGCGGCCGGCGATGTCCTGGGCGAGGCTCTCGGTGCGGCCGTCGAGGGCCTGCACGAGGTCGCGGCCGCCCTCGGTCATGATGCGGGCCATCTCGCCGGTGCGCGTGACCAGCGCCTCGTTGAGGGCGGTCGCCCGCGCCCCGAGATGGGCGTCGACGCGGCCGACGAGGTTGCCGAAGGTCTCCTCGATCTCGGCGGTCCGCCGGGCGGAGCGCTCCTCAAGGGCGCCGAGATGGGTCTCGACCGCCTTGCCGGCCTCGCGGGCGCGCTCGGCGATGCCGTCGGCGACCGCCTTGCCCTGCACCGTGACGATGCGGTCCATGCTCTCCAGCTGATCGACCACGAAGGCGCCGAGGGAGGTGGTGTCGCGGGAGATGCGGTCGGCGAGGATATCGCCCCGCGCGATGGTCTCGTGGAGGGCGGCGAGGCGGTCGCCGAGGACCTGCTCGATGGCGCGGGTCCGGGTATCGGCGGCCTCGGTGAAGGCGGCGCCGGTCTGGTTGAGGGCGTCGGTGACGCGGGCGCCCTGGGCCGCGACGGCGAGCACGATGTCGCGGCCGGTGCCGGCGAGGCGGGTATGGGCGTCGTCGACCTGGCCGGCGATCAGTTCGCTCATGCCGCGGCCGTGGTTCTCGAAGGCGGTCTCGATCTCGGCGAGCTTGGCGTTCAGCGTGCCGCCGACGCCGTCCGCCGCGCGGGTGACGACGGAGGCGGCGGTCGCCGCGCGGGCGCCAAGATCGCGGTCGAGGGCCTCGATCGTCTCGCGCAGGCTGGCGGTGGCCGCCTCGACGCGGCGGCCGAGCTCCCCGTGCAGCTCGTCGGCCGAGCCGCGGAAGCGGGACAGGATGCCGGCCGTGCCGGTCTCGACGGCGAGCAGCACCGCGTCGGCGGACTGGCGCAGGTCGTCCCGCGACGCCTCGAAGCGCGCGACCGCCTCGCCCGTGCGCTCGGTGACGGCGCCGGCCGCGCCCTCGGTGGCGTCGGCGAGCCGGGCCGCGGCCTCGGCGGTGCGGCGGGACAGCTCCTCCACAGTAGCGGCCAGGCGTCGCTCGAAGATCTGCACGGCCTCGACGGTGCGGGCCTCCAGCTCGCCCGTGGCGCCCGCGGCCGAGCGGCGCATGGACTGCGTGGCCTCGCTGGCGCTGGCGCCGAGGGTGACGCTCGCCTCCTCGGCGGTGCGGCGCAGGAGGTCGGCGGCCTCGGCGGCGCGGTCCGACACCTCGGTGCCGAGGGTGCCGGCGGCGGCGCGCAGGCTCGCGACGGCGCCCTCGGCGCTGGTCTCGAAGCTGCGGCCCAGGGACGAGAAGGTCTCGACCACGCCGCTCGCGGCGAGGGCAAGGCCGGCCTGGGTCTCGCGCCCCCGGTTCTCGATGAGGTCGGAGACGCTGGCGCCGGCGGTCTCGATGTCGGTGCGCAGCGCCGCGCCGCGGCTGGCGATGTCCTCGGACAGCGCGGCGCCGACGGCGGACACCTGGGCGCGCAGGGACTCCCCGGTCTCGGCGAAGCGCGCGGTGATATCGCCCCCGGTTGCGGAGAAGCGCTCGGCGAGGTCGTTGCCGCGCGTCAGGAAGGTGCCTTCCAGCGTCTGGGCGGAGCGCTCGAAGGTCTCGCGGACCTCGGTGCCCTGGCGGGTGATCGCCTCCATCACTCCGGCGCCGGTCTCGGCGAGGTTGCGGGCGACATGCGCGGCGTTGTCGGCGAGCGTGCCGGTGATGTGGCCGCCGGTGGTCTCCAGCGCCTTCGTCACCTCCGCGGCGCGGCCCGCCATCGCCTCGACCACCCGGTCGCCGGCATGGCCGAGCGCCGCGGTGATGGTGTCGCCGCGCTCGCCGAGCGCCTGGGAGACGGCCGCACCCCGGGCGTCGATGGCGCCGGTGACGCGCTCGCCCGCGCCGGTCATCGCCGAGACGATCTTCTCGGCCGCCCCCTCCAGCTCCTGGCTCAGGCTGTGATGGGTGCCGGAGATGGCGCCGCGCACGCGCTCGGCGTTGGCGACGATGGACTCCCGCTGGGCCACCAGTTCGTCGACGAGGGAGCGGATGCGGATCTCGTTGTCGGAATAGGCCCGCTCCAGGGTGGCGATCTCGCCGCGCACCAGGGTCTCCAGCTCGCCGGCGCGGGCGAGCGCCCGCTCGACGCCGTCGCCCACGGCCGCCACCTCGCGGCGCACGGTCTGCGACATGGTCAGCACGGCGTCGGTCGAGAAGGTGTCGGGTTCGGCGAGCCGCACGGCGACCTCGCCCACGGCGCGGGCGACGAGGCGCATCTCCTGGGCGCGCACGGCGAGCATCGCCGCCACGGCGAAGAGCAGCGGCGGCAGGGCCAGCGCGGCGGCGGCGATCACGCCCTGGACGGGCGTGAGGCCGGCAAGCACGCCGGAGAGGTCGCCGCCGGCCTGGCCTGAGGCGAGCGCGGTCAGGCCTCCGATCCAGAGGAGGGCGGCGAGCGCCGCGAACAGGTAGGGGCGCTTCGAGGTGCGCACCCGCAGGGTCTGCTGGAGCACGCCGATGTTGCGGCGGTCGTCGTTGGCCACGAGCGAGCGGTCGGGCGGCAGCAGGCCGCCCTCGCGAGCCGGGCGCGGCTGATCGGGCGCGGGCACCTCGGAGGACAGCGGCGGATCGAGATCGAGGCGGGGGGGCTGCGTGCGGCCGGCCGCCTCCACGAGGGGGTCGCCGTCCCCGACATCGGGCAGGCGCGGCTCGGGCCGCGTCTCGCCGTCGCGGGTCAGGACGTCGAGGCTGAGCGCCTGCTCGATGGCCGAGAGCGCCGCCTCGGCCGGATCCTTGAGCTTCTTCTCGGTGGCCATGCAACGCCTCTGTACGCGTGGTCTTGAACGCTGCCGGCCGCGCCCGGCAGCGGAGACACAACTACCCGTTTACCAAGGAAGCTTAGACGCCGCCGCCCTCCCGGAATACCCGAAGGCGGGGACGGCTCGAAAAAACCTTAACGGAATGGTTACCACGCCGGCAGCGCCGGGCCGGAGCGCAGCTATCTCCATGGCCGGACAAGGCTTAAGGGTCGGCCCGACGGGCACCCGCATTGTGGACAGCCGGGGACCGCCGGAACGCGCCCGGGCATGGCGGCAGGACGAGCGGTGAGCACTGAGATCGACCACGCCCATCTCGCCGCGCAGACCGGCGGCGACACCAGCCTCGCCCGCGAGCTGCTGGACCTGTTCGCCGGCCAGTGCGGAAGCCTCGTCCCGAAGATCCTCGATCCGGCGCTGCCGGCGGCCGACCGGGCGGACGCGGCCCATACCCTGCGCGGCTCGGCCGCCGGCATCGGCGCGCCGCGGGTCGCGGCCGCCTGCGAGACCCTCGAGGCCGGCCTTCGCGTGACGGGAAGCGCAGCACCGGACGCGCTCGCCGTGCTGACGGCCGCGGCCGAGGCCGCCGTCGCCGAGATCGGGCGGCGCGGCTGAGCGGTCCGGCAGCGGCTGCATTTCTTTGACGCAGCGGCGCTGCCGGCCCTCGCCGCCGCGCCACAGGGAGCCCACTTGCTGCGCGCGGGGACGCGAGAACGGCGGGCGCGGCCCTTGCAATCCGTGGCGGCCCCCTCCAAGCAGGCGGCGCCGCGCGGCATTCACCATTCAATCGCCGGGCGGGGCGGGAGTCATCGATGCCGAAGATCACCTTCATCGACCATGCCGGGACAGCCCGAACGGTCGAGGGCGTGGTCGGCGCGACCGTCATGGAAGCGGCGCTGCGCAACAACGTGCCCGGCATCGACGCCGAGTGCGGCGGCGCCTGCGCCTGCGCCACCTGCCACGTCTACGTCGACGCGGCGTGGATCGACCGGGTCGGCAAGGCGCAGGACATGGAGCAGGACATGCTCGACTTCGCCACCGACGTGCGCGACACCTCGCGCCTCTCCTGCCAGATCCGCATCGAGCCCGAGTATGACGGGCTGACCGTCACGACGCCCGCCCGCCAGGGCTGAGCGCGGCGCCTACCGCATCAAGGCGCGCATCGCACCGTCGAGCCCTTCGAGCGTCAGCGGGAACATGCGGCCGCCCATGAGGCCGCGCACCATGCCGATCGACTGGGTGTAGGCCCAGTGCTGGGCCGGCACCGGGTTCAGCCAGACCGCCTTCGGGAAGTGGTCGAGGATGCGCTGGAGCCAGGCCGAGCCCGACTCCGCGTTCCAGTGCTCGACGGAGCCGCCGGCCATGGCGATCTCGTAGGGGCTCATGGAGGCGTCGCCGACGAAGACGACGCTGTAGTCCGGCGGGTAGGTGCGGATCACGTCGAGGAGCGGGATGCGCGCCTCGTGGCGCCGGGCGTTCTCCTGCCAGAGCGTCTCGTAGGGGCAGTTGTGGAAGTAGTAGTGGGCGAGGTTCTTGAACTCGCCCCGCGCCGCCGAGAATAGCTGCTCGGCGAGCATCACGTGGCCGTCCATCGAGCCGCCGACGTCGAGGAGGAGCAGCACCTTCACGGCGTTGCGCCGCTCCGGCCGCAGGCGCAGGTCGAGATAGCCCCGCGCGGCGCTTGAGCGGATCGTGCCGTCGAGATCGAGCTCCTCGGCCGCGCCGGCTCTCGCGAAGCGGCGCAGGCGCCGGAGCGCGATGCGCAGGCTGCGGGTGTCGAGCTCGCGGCCGTCGTCGAGGTCGCGGAAGTCGCGCCTGTCCCAGACCTTCACGGCGCGGAAGTTCCGGTTGCCCTCCTGACCGATGCGGATGCCCTCGGGGTTGTAGCCGTAGGCGCCGAAGGGCGAGGTGCCGCCGGTGCCGATCCATTTCGAGCCGCCCTGGTGGCGTCCCTTCTGCTCGGCGAGGCGCTGCTTCAGGGTCTCGAACAGCCGGTCCCAGCCGAGCGCCTTCAGTTCCGCCTTCTCCTCCTCGGAGAGGTGCTTCTCAACGAGCTTGCGCAGCCACTCCTCGGGGATCGGCGTCGGGCCTTGACCCTCACCGTCGCCGAGCGTCTCGAGCCCCTTGAAGACGGTGCCGAACACCCGGTCGAAGCGGTCGAGATGGCGCTCGTTCTTCACCAGCGCCACGCGGGCGAGGTGATAGAAATCCTCGACGCGCTTGCCCGCGAGATCGCGGTCGAGGGCGCCGAGCAGCGTCAGGTACTCCCGCGGCGTGACCGGGACGCGGGCCTCGCGCAGGGCGGCGAAGAACTGGAGCAGCATCGGCGGAGATGGCCGCAGGGGACCCCGACGGTCAAGGCGCGGGGGTGGTAGGCGCCTGCGCAGTTCCCACGGAGCGGCGGGGAGGGGGTCGGAAGGGCCCCTCGGGATAAGCCGGCCGAAGCTGGGTATAAGTCCCGATTCCTGTTGATAGGCAGGGCACTCGCCTTGTTCGAGCGACATGCACTGTCATCGGAATCAAGAACAGCGTGCGCAGCTTGTCACATGCGTCTCGGGGGTAAGTGTTTCCCGAGTCGAGGGATACGCGTCATGGCTATTGTCTTGCGCTCCTTGAGCGACTTCAAGCGATTTCTCGCTCAGCCGGGCGCGACGATTCAAATCGTCCGGAACACGTTCATCGAGCGTCAGCCGGAGGCCGCCCAGGTCGCCTATCGCGAGAAGGGCATGATGGAGCCGCGCACGGTGCACGCGCTCTCGAAGAAGGCCGCGATCTTCTCGCTGCGGGGCCGGCCCGACACGGTGTGGCTCTACTGGGACAAGGGCACACGGAACTGGCACTACTCGGGCGACACCGTGCGCATCCCGCTCGCGACCTCTCTCGGGCCGCCGGACGAGATCGTCTACCGCTGCACCTTCGCGCCCGGATTCGAGCCGGCGGAGCGCCCGGTGCGCGCACCCCGTCGCCGGGCCCAGGCGGACGCCCAGGGCGAGGCGCGGCACCCGGCCTGAAGGCTGCCGCGCGGGTTGCTTCCTCTCAGGCGCGTTTCGCGGCGGCCTCGTCCCTGGCGGCATCGCGGCCCGGCGGCTCCACGCCCTTGCCGACCGTGCGGCGGGCCCGGAAGACCGGCCGCTGATCGCTCTCCTTGCGCTTGAGCATGACACGGTACTCGTCCCGCCGCTCGTGGATCGAGGCGATGACGAGGCCCATCGGCACGCCGACATCCACGAGCACCGCCTCCGACAGTTGCAGCGAGGCCTCGATGGTCTCCGGCACGGCGTCGTCCACGCCCATCTCGTAGAGCTGCGTGGCGTGCCGGGCGTCGCGGGCGCGGGCGACGATGGTGAGGTCGGGCCGCTCGGCGCGGGCCGCCTGCACCACCGCCTCGACGGCGGCCGGGTTGTCGAGGGTGACGACGAGGGCGCGGGCCGAGGCGATGTCGCAGCGGCGCAGCATCTCCGGGTTGGCGCTGTCGCCGAAATAGACCGGGTTGCCGAGGCGGCGCAGCTCCGTCACCCGCGCCGGGTCTGAATCGAGGGCGATGTAGGGGATCTTGTGGCGCGAGAGCATGTCGCCGACGAGACGGCCGACGCGCCCGTAGCCCGCGACGATCACCCGGTTCTGCTGCTTGTCCGGCGGCGGCTCGGCCCGCGCCCGCCCGAGCTGCGCGGCGGTGACGCGCCGCCCCATCCGGCGGCCGAGGGCCGCGAGCGGCGGGATCGCCACCATGGTGACGGTGGTGACGATGAGCGCCGCGGCCCCCACGGGCTCCGGCACGAGCCCCACGGCGACGGCGCCGCCGATCAGCACGAAGGCGAACTCGCCGCCGGGGCCCAGGAGCAGCGCCGCCTCCGTCGCCACGGGCCTCGGGATGCGCAGGACGGGCGCGGCGAGGATCACGATCGCGCCCTTGATGGCGAGCAGGGCGAGCGACAGGCCGAGGATCGTGGCCGGCGCCGCGACGAGCTGGGCCGGGTCGAGATTCATGCCGACCGACAGGAAGAACACGCCGAGCAGCAGGCCCTTGAACGGGTCGATCGTCGCCTCGATGGCCCGGCGATACTCGGTCTCGGCCAGCAGCAGCCCGGCGACGAAGGCGCCGAGCGTCATGGAGAGGCCGCTGGCGGCGGCCGTCAGCGCCGTGGCCACGATGGTGAGCAGGCAGGCCGCCATGAACAGCTCGGGCGAGCGGGTACGCGCGACGAGATGGAACAGCGGCCGCAGGGCGAGGCGACCGGCGACGACGATGGCGCCGATGGCGATCGCCGCTTGGCCCAGAGCCAGCACCAGCGAGGCCCCCATATGGGCGCCGTCGTTGCGGCCGAGCACGGCGATGGCGAACAGCACCGGCGCCACGGCGAGGTCCTGGAACAGGAGCACCGCGAAGCTCGCCCGGCCAGCGGGGGTGTTGAGCCGCTTCTGCTCGGCGAGCACCGGCAGCACCACGGCGGTGGAGGAGAGAGCGAGCGCCAGCCCGACGATCGCGGCGGCGGCGACCGGCACCTTCAGCCCGTAGAGGATCGCGCCGATCACTAGCGCCGAGGACAGCACCTGGATCGAGCCGAGCCCGAAGACGAGGCGCCGCAGGGTCCGCAGGCGCTCCCAGGAGAGCTCGATGCCGATCATGAACATCAGGAAGATCACGCCGAACTCGGCGAGATGGGCGATCTCCGTGCGGTTGCCGATGGTGACAGGCGCGAGCCAGGGATGGCCGTCCGCCAGCCGCCCGAGGCCGAAGGGCCCGAGCAACGCGCCCGCGCCGATGAAGCCGAGCACCGGGCTGATCCGCAGCCGATGGAACAGCGGCACCACGATGCCGGCCGTCACCAGGAAGAGGATCGCCTCCTTGTAGGAGGCGGCATGAACCTCGGGCATCGCGGTCGCGCTCGAACCTCTCGTCGACGGGTCCGGGACGCCGTGTGCAGGATGAATGCCGCCGCTCGCGCGAAAGCGCGGGGCGATGTTCGACGATGCGGATGGGGCGGCGGCCCGTGCTCCCGGCCGGCCGGGCCGGGATTCGACCCTATCATAGCGCGCCGGTTGCGCCGCGGGGAGGATTTCGGCTCCCTCACGCCTCCGACACGGCCGGAGACGGCCTCAGCGGCGCCGCACCGCGCCGGCGATCTCCCGGCCGGCGATGGCGAGGAAGCGCCAGGAGCGCAGGAAGTAGCGCCGGAACAGGCGGCGCGGCGCCAGCAGGAAGCGGAAGAGCCACTCGAGGCCGATCCGCTGCATCAGGACGGGCGCCCGTGGCACGAGGCCCGCCGCCACGTTGAGCGCCTCGCCGACGGACAGCACCACCGGGCCTCCGAGGGCGGCGCCCTGGCGCGACACCCAGACCTCGGATTTCGGCGCCCCGACGCCCATGACGAGCAGCGTCGTGCCATGCTCGCGGATCCGCTGCGCCAGCGTCCGGCCGAAGGCGGCGTCGTGTTCGAAGCCGAAGGGCGGCACCGCGACGGCGACGGCGGAGGCGGGATGGCCGATCCGCGCGAGCAGCGCCCGCATCCGCGTGCCGACCTCCTCCTCGGCGACGATCAGGAAGATGCGGTCGTTCGGCGCGGGCGCAGCGGAGAGCGCCGCCGCGAGGAGATCGTGCCCGGTGATGCGCTGCGCCGCCCGCGCCCCGAGGAGCCGGGCGAGCCAGACGAGGGGCGTCCCGTCGAGGGTGCGCACGGCGGCTCCGGCATAGGCTGCCCGGAAGGCCGGATCCTGCGAGAGCACCACCGTGTGGTCGACATTGGCGGTGGTGATCAGGCGCGGCGCGGTCGCGGGTGCCGCCGCGACGGAGCGCAGGATGGCCTCGGCCGAGTCGACCCGGAACGCCATGCCGAACAGCGTGGCGGTCGCGGGCACCGTCGCCGCGGCCGGCTCGACCGGTGTCGCGGCCCGCGACGCGACGGCCTCCGGGCGGGACCGGTCGTCCCGCAGGAACGGGTCCGAGAGAGCGTCCAGTCGGTACAGACGGCGGGCCATCAGCGTCTCGGGCAGGATGGAGGTATCGGGAACGTCACGCATCGGCGGCCCGGAAGGCGCGGGCGGGCACCGGGATGAGCGCGCCGGTTCGTGCGGCGGCGGGCAAGCCCTCGCGCCGGCTGACGCGCCGATAGGCGAGCGCGGCGCCGGCCATCAGGCCGAGCACGAGGGCGACGGGCAGCACGACCTTGGGCGAGGGCGGCCAGCTGCGCAGGCGCGCCGGAGTCGCCTGGGAGATGACGCGCACGTTGGTGCTGTTGAGCCGCTCCTGCTCGCTGGCCTCGCGGGAGCGCTTCAGGAACGCCTCGTAGACGCCCCGGCGCGATTCCAGGGTCCGCTCCAGCTCGCGCAGGCCGACATTGGCGCGGTCGCTCGTCGCGGTCTCGGTCTTCACCCGGTCGAGGTTGGTGCGGATGGCCGCCTCGCTCGCGGCGGCGCGGTCGTAGTCCTTCTGCGTCGTCTCGATGATCCGCTCCTTCTCCCGCTGGATCAGGCGCTGCAGGTCCTTCTGCTGGGCGTACTGCTCGGCCATCGCCGGATGGCGCGTGCCGAGGCGCGTGGCGAGCTCGGCGGTGTTGCGCGAGAGCGTCGCGAACTGCTGCCGCAGGGCTTGCATCTCCAAAGACTGGAGCATCTCGGGCAGCGCCGTGCTCGCGTCGCCGGCCTTCATGCTCCGGGCCTGATCGAGGCGCGACTTGGCCTCCGCCGTGCGGATCGAGGCCGTGACGAGCTGCTGGTTCAGGTCGCCGAGCTGCTGGTCGGTGAGGAGCCTGCCGCTGGACGCCACGAGCCGGTGGTCCTGTCGGTAGGCGATGACCCGCCGCTCGGCTTCCTCGACGTCGCCGCGCAGGGCGTTGAGCCGGCCGACGAGGGCGTCGGAGGCGCGGCGCGCCGCCTCGGTGCGGGCGGCGGCCTCCTCGCGGAAGTAGGCGTCGGCGATGGCGTTGGCGATGCGCGCGGCCTTCTCCGCCTCGCGGGACTGCACGTAGACGTCGATCACGAAGGTCCGCTCCGGCCGCCGCACCGCGAGCTTCAGGCGGAGCGCGTCGAGGGCGAGGTTGACCGGGTCGCGGCCGCCAGGGGGCGGCAGCATCCCGAGCATCGACTTCAGGCCGTTGACGACCGGGCTGTCCCATTCGGGACGCACGAACTCGTCGTCCTGGTCGAGGCGCAGGGCGACGACGGCCCGGCGCAGCACGCTGTCCGACTGGATCACCCGCGCCTGGCTCTCGGCGAGGGAGACCCCGCTGTCGGCCTGCGGGGTGCGGGCGCTGACCTCGTTCTCGACGACCCGAAGGTCGGACGGGTCGATGAGGATCTGGACGTTCGAGGTGTAGCTCGGCGTCGCCAGGCCGAGCAGCGCCACCGCCGCGACGACGCTGACCGCGCCGCCGAGAAGGATCGTGCTGGTGCCCTGCCGAAGGCGGCGCAGCACCGTGCGCAGGTCGGGCCGGCCGGGCTCCGACGGGCGGGGCGCCGGCGGCGGATCGTTGCGAAGGGGCGTCGCGAAATCGAACATGGACACCATTCCCTGATCTGCCCGTCGCGTCCCGCGCCGGACGGATGCCTGTCGCCGGTCTGATCCGTTTCGCGCCGCTCCGTGCCGGATCGGCACAGGGCTCGGGCGGTACGGAGACCGACGGGGCAATCTACGCAGCTGCCGTGCCGCCCGAAGGCCGACGAGCGCTCAGGCAGCGGTTGAGATAGGAGGGATTTGTGCCTGCGCCGAACGAACTTAGCGGGTAGTGTTAACGCCACTCCGGAAGGGGCATCAGCGCGCGTCCCGGTCGCCGTAGACCGCCGGCCCGCGATCGAGGAACGCGAGGAACAGGGCCGTGTCGGCCTCGGCGAGACCGTTCCAGCGCGCGACGTTCGGGCGGGACAGGGCCGCCGCCCGTCCGAGCCGGCCCGAGACGGCGGCCTCGGCGACGAGACGCGCCGCGCCCGCGGGATCGCCGGGGCGGACGAACAGGCCCGAGGGGCCGAGCACCTCCGTGAAGACCTCGGCCTCGGGCGCCACCACGGGCAGGCCGCCGTGCTGGATCTCGAGAAGCGGCAGGCCGAGTCCCTCCGCCTTGGAGGTCGAGAGGAGAAGATGGGACGTCTCGGCCAGCGCCCTCAGAGCCTCGTCGCCGAGGTAGCCGTGTAGCGTCAGGAAGGGCGGCGGCGCGGCGAGATAGGGATGCTCGCCCCAGCCGACCCGGCCGACGACGTGGAGCTCGGCCGGGAACCCGGCGCGGTTCAACGCCTCGGTCAGCGCGATCGCCGCCGGGTAGTCCTTGCGCGGCTCGATGGTGCCGATGGCGAGCATCCGCAGGGGCTCGCCCGGCCGGAACGGAGCCGCCCCGGCGATGCCGCCGAGCCCGAACACGTCGGGGACGGAAGGGCGCAACGGTGCGACCAGCGCCTCGGGCCGGCAGTGGCGGCGCAGCTCGGCGGCGGTGGTCAGCGAGTTCGTGAAGAAGCGGCGGACGGTGCGCATCGCCAGGGCGAAGCTCGGCGCCATGTAGGCCCGCGCCCGGGCGTTCAGCTCGTCGCGGCGGGTCAGCAGGAACAGGTCGTGGACGTAGAGGAGCAGCCGGTCGCCCATCAGCGCGCAGGCCGGTCCCGGCGGAAACCCGGCGAAGAGGAACAGCGCGTCGCGGTCGAGGAGGCCGCGCAGGGGCAGGCCGAGCTGCTGCGTCAGGATCATGCCGGGCAGGCCGCGGCTTCGTACCGGCACGACCTCGTGGGGCGCCAGCCGCTCCGGCGAGAACAGCCCGAGCGAGACCCGCTCGATGCCGGTGACGTGGCCGCGCACATGGGTCTGGTCGACGTAGAGGCGCCGTCTCACGAGGGACGGCTCCGCAAGGCCGCGCGCAACCGTGCGGTCAGAAACAGGGCGCGGCGTGCCCAGAGCGGCATCCGCCGCCCGAAGACCGCCTGCTTCGCCCGCCTCAGCCGCGCCACCAGCGGACGGCTCGGCGCCGCGACGAGCCCGCGCCGGGGCGCCGCCGGGGCGGCGGCCATGGGGTAGCGGGCGAGAAGGCCGGGCAGGAAGCGCGGCGGCGCGTCGTTCAGAAGGCCCTGCGCGACGAGGACGTCGTGGAGCGAGAGCGCCGCGGCGCCGTGGCTGAAGCGGTTCTCCAGGGCGATCCGGGCGAGGGCGCCGAGGCGCTCGCGCCTGCCGTGGTCGCGCACCAGATCGGCCAGGGCCGAGGCGAGCCGGCCGGGCTCCGGCTCGACGAGGATGCCGCTGACGCCGTCGATCACCGAGGTGGTGAGACCTGTGAGGCGGTAGGCGAGCGTCGGGGTGCCGCAGAGCCCGGCTTCGATCGGGGTCTGGCCGAGGGTCTCGTGGCGGCTCGCGGTGACGTGGAGGTCGCAGGCGCCGTACCAGGCGGCGAGCGTCGCCTCGTCGCTGATGAGGCCGGGCGCGTGCAGGTTCGGCAGGCCGAGCCGGCCCGGATCGTCGAGGCGACCGATGGCGACGAAGCCGACGCCCGGCCGGGCGACGGCGCGCAGGGCCGCGGCAAGGTCCGAAAAGCCCTTGTCCGGCGCGTCGGCGATGACGGCGGAGAACATCACCAGCACGTCGGAGGCCGGCAGTCCGAGCCGAGCCCGGAGCGCCATCCGATCCATCGGGCGGAACACGTGAGCGGGCGCGGTCAGCGTCACGGGTGCGATGCGTGCCGCCGGCGGGGCGAGGCGCCGGGCCGTCCGCTCGGTCCAGGCGGAGTTGGCCAGCAGCAGCGGCCCGCGCGGGTCGGCGAGCACGGCACGCTTCTCGGCATGGGCGGCGGCGATGCGCGAGGGCGCGAGCTGCGGAAACTCGTCCGGCGTCGGGCAGGCCGCGTCGCAGCCGGCGAGGACGCGCTCGCATCCCTTCGGATGGGCGCAACGCCCCGTCAGCGGGAAGAGGTCGTGGAGCACGGCCGCCGTGCGGGTATGGCGGCCGATCCGGCCGAGGACGCCGAGGCTGCGGGTCGTCTCGTGGAGGTTGCCCGAGAGCACCCAGTCGAACGGGCCCTGACGGAGGGTCGCCTCCGCCTTCGGGAAACGTTCGGTCCACTCCGCGGCGGCAGGCGGGGACTCGTCGGCGAGCCGCAGATGCGTGACCCGGTGGCCGGAGAGGGTCAGCGCCTCCGTCAGGCGGCGATGGGCGATGCCGGCGCCGCCGCGATAGCCGGTGCCGGTCAGCGAGGCGACGCGGATGGAGGCCAGCGGCGCTGGAGCCTCGCGCATCCCGTGCAGCAGGACCGGCCGCCCGATCCGCATCCGCGCCGCGCCGGGGGTGCCAAGCGCGCTCCACCATTCCGCTGGTGGCCGATGCGCATGGGGCGCGAGGGCGATGCGTGTGAAGAGGATGCCGTCGCCTGGGAAAGGGGCGGCGAGGGACGGGGCGTCCAAGGCGAGGACCTCCGATCCGTAGAGGATGCGCAACCCCGCCACGGCGGCGGCGCCGGTGAGGGCGGCCTCGAGGGCGAGGGCGGCGAGGGCGCCCGGCGCGAGCATGTCCCCGCCCGAGAGGACCAACAGGTGATCGGCCGCGCTCGCCGAGACCGCTTCCGGGATCTCCGATGCGTCGTGGAGGCAGCGGGCGCGGACGTTCGGGTGATCCTGCCGCTCGACAGAGGCCAGCGTCGCTGCGCGATCATCGCCTGCGACGATCAGCACCTCGACGGGGCCCCAAGGGCGCCCGTCCGGCAACCTGTCGGGGAGGGCCGGCGTGGGCTCCGGCGTGCCGAAGGGCCAGCCCGCAACCCCGTGCGCGGGCGCGGCGCCGGCACTCTCGGGGGCTGCGGGATCGGTCTCGGGGGTCACGAAGGATGCCTTCTGCCGTGCCCCGGCAGCATCGGCGAGACAGGTGAAGAACGCGTTCCGGCAACGCTTTGCCGTGGACGACGCGTTGCGGCGCAAATTCGCCACCATGCGGCCTTAGCCGCAGGCCTTAAGGAAGTGTGAAACCCCGCAGCGTTCGCGCGGGCGAGCGTGAGGCCCCCATGCCTAAGACACCCCCGAGCCGGGAGGTCCAGCGCGAGCGACGCGCCTGGGCGGTCGAGTCCGACGATTGGAGGCTCGACCGGGCCGTCCGCAAGGGCTTCCGGATCAAGTGGGGCTACGTCGCGATCGCGTATCTCGTGGAGTTCATGGTCATCGGCGCCTCGCTCGGCGGCGCCTGGCTGTTCGCGGGGGTCTACAGCGACGGAGACTCGCGCAGCTTCTACTTCATGCTGCTGGCGCCCTTGGTCTACGCGGCCGTGGAGCTCTGCCGGGTGCCTCTGGCGATCCTGGCGCGCACCCAGCGCTCCTACTTCGTGCGCGGGCTCGCCATCCTCGGCATCATCTTCGCGGCGGGCGTGACCACGAAGTCCGTCTCGCAGCTCGGCGAGATGATGTTCCACCCCCGCCTGATGGACGCGGCCAAGACCAAGACCGCCCTCAAGGACGCGCAGGCCGACCGCGCCAGCCTCGACACCCGCATCGCGGCCGCCGACGCCCGCGTCGGGCAGTACACCGCCGAGCTCGACCAGATCGAGAAGCGCTCCGCCGAGAACGCCTCGCAGCTCGCCGGCCTGCCGGCGCAGCGCTGCGAGCGCATCCAGGGCACCAACAGCCGCGGGGTGAGGTACTCGAACCTCAAGTGCATCGCCGACCCGCGGGTGGCGACGCTCTCGGCGAGCGTGACCAAGGCCGGCGCCGACCGCGCCGCCGTCACCAAGGAGCTGGAGGAGGCCCGCAAGGCCCGCGGCGGGCTCGACCGCGGCAACGCCGACCGCCGCGTGGCGGACGCCGAGCAGGCCTACCGGAACGCCGTCAACCGCTCGCAGCTCCATTCCTTCACGGCCATGGTCTACGGCGTCGACCCGATCGACGTGACCGATGCGCAGGTCCACGCCTTCCTGCGCATCTTCGTGTTCATCCCGGCGCTCTGCGCGGCCTTCGCCTCGACGATCCTGGCGCTCTGCGCCGTGTCGGTGCGCAAGACCTTCATGGACGAGGACGATCTCGGCGCGGCGGTCAACCCGGAAGCCGCGACCTACATGCTCGCGCCCTTCGCGGAAGGGATCGTGCGGGAGGTCAACACCTCGCTCCAGAAGTCCGTGCGCGAGGCGGTCGCCTCCGGCGCGGCGATCCCGCTGGAGCAGCGCCGGCCCGCCGGGCCGTCGCTTCCCAACGCCGCGACCGCGGGAGCCGGGGCATGAGCTACCTCGCCGACGGCTCGCCGGAGAACATCGCGCTCGCCCAGCACGTCAACGGACGGCTGCGGGCGGAGTCGCGGATCATCGCGGCCCGCGCCTTCCTGTTCCGGGCGCTGGGCGCGGGCGCCTTCGCGGCGCTCGCGGGCATCGGCATCGGGGCCGCGGCCTACGGCTACTCCTACGTCACGCAGTACTCCTCTGCCGCCGAGCGCATCGCCACCGCGCTCCAGACGGCGCTCGCCGACGTGACGCTGAAGACCAAGGGCGAGGTCACGCTCACCGACAACACCCTCAAGCTCGAGGGCCTGCCCAAGCAGAGCGCCGCGCCGGTGCCGACCAAGGCGCAGCTCGGCGACGACGCCGTGCCCGCCTCGAAAGCCCCGGTGAACACCACCTTCACGGTGTTCAAGCAGGTGCCCTATCTCGACGGGCAGATCGTCTCGGGCTGGAACTTCCGCGCCGCGGAGGACAAGCCCTTCCAGCAGTACTGCTACTTCTCCCGGCGCTCGAACGAGGCCAAGGGCCAGGTCGAGATCAAGATCGACCTCGCCATGGACGGCCGGGTGCTGCCGCAGCCGCAGAAGTCCGACGTCAACCTCTCGATCCTCGCCCAGAACTGCGTCTGGCACGACGGCAAGTCGCTTTGAGCCTCACGCCCCGCCCTACTGCGTGAGGCGGAGCGTGCCGATGCTCTTGGCGATCTGGTCGAAGGCCGCGATCAGGCTACTCGAGTCGTTGGCGACGAAGTACTGGCTCGCCGAGCTCGCGCATTTCGAGAGCACGCTCAGGCCCTGCGCATCGATCGGGTCGTTCGGCACGCTGAAGCCGATCGTGTAGACCGAGATGCCCGCCGTCTTGGCGTTGGTGCAGGCGGTGGCGGTCAGGGCGTCGAGGGCGGCGCGGGCGTTCGTCGCGTTGGAGACGTTCTGGTTGCCCGGTGGGAGACGCGGGTTCGGCGTGCTGCCGTTCGCGTTGCGCAGGTATCCGGCCGCGAAGTACTGCGACTGGTTCCAGCTGCTCGAATAGGTCGGCCAGCTGTTCTCGCCATCGGTCATCAGGATGATGATCTTGTTGACGGTGCTGGAGCTGTAGGATGCGCCGTCGGCGAAGACGCTGTTCGGGGAGAGCGTGCGCCAGCCCCACATGAAGCCTTCGTGGATGTTGGTCGATCCGAGAGGCGCCATGCTGTCCACGAGGGACTTCAGGACGGTCGCGTCGGTGGTGAGCCGCTGGAGCGGCTTCGTCGTGCAGCCGTAGTTCGGGCCGTTCGGGACGCCCGAGGCACCGCTGTTCGTCGGCGAGGCATCCTTCGGGGAGACGTACTTGCAGGCGCGGGACTGCGCGTCGTCCCAATTCATGCTGGACGATGATTTGCACGATCCGCTGCTGTCGCCGTCGTCGATGTAGCTGTTGAGCGAATAGTAGTTCGTACCGCTGCTCTTGTACTTCTGAGATCCGGTGGTGCCGTCGCCGGGCTCGTCGGGTGCGAACATCGGCACGTAGAGCGAGTCGTTGTCTCCGGTCGGCGCCACGTCCGAGACGTTCCGCGGGTAGGGCAGCGTCTCGAAGCAGCCACCCCAGCCCCAGCCGGAATAGACGTTCTGCAGCTTGGCGAAGATGTCGAAGCGGCTCTTGAAGTTCGAGCCGTCGGGGTCCGTCACGTTGGTCCAGTGCAGGGACGACTTGCCCTGCTGGTCGATCCAGCTCGCGTAGCGGTAGGTCGTCGGGTTCACGGCGACCGCAGAGGCGAAGGGCACGATCGAGATGCGGGTATCGGCGGCGAAGGCGGCGTTGCCCTTCACGTAGTCGATGAACTGCTTGGCGGCTGTCTGAGCCGCCTGGAGCTTGCTCTGCCCGCCGCTCGAGATCGCCATCGAGCCGGTGTTGTCGAGGACCAGCGCGATCTCGAAGGTCTTCGGCACGGGCGTCGCGCAGCGCGCCGCCGCACCGACGACGGTGCTGTTCACGCGCGTGATCTTGTTGAAGTAGGTCGTGGCGACCGCGTGCGTCGTCAGCGTGATCTGGCGCGGGTTGAGCGACATGGCCAGCGGGTCGACGGTCAGGCCGCTCGAGCCCATGTAGCCTTCCATCATCGACTGCGCCTGAATCTGCATCTGCGCCAGGGTCGTGGTGTTGGCGGTCTGGCAGAGCGTCAGCGCCGTCGCGTCGGTGGCGGCCTGGAGGCGCGTCTCTAGGCGCGTCGCGAGGCCGTAATCGACGGCGGCGCCGGCGAAGAACAGCAGCGGGATGCTCGTCAGGCCGAAGATCATCGCGATGTTTCCATCGCGGGCCGATGCGAACGCGGCGATCCGCCTCCGCAGGTTCCGGCGCGGATCGGGCCCCTTCAGATGATGGGACATGCCTTGCCTCCGGGCAGGATCACTTCCTTGAAGAGCGGGCTGTTCACGGTGGCGCCACCACGGGTGGGCCACGGCATCGACGAGCGCAGCACGATCGTGCCCGCGGACGAGAACAGCTTGGCGAAGCTCGAGCCCAGCATCGGGCTGTAGGTCATGCTCACCTCGGCGAGCACGTAGCGCATCCCCTGAGTCTGGAAGCCCGCGGGTACGGTCAGGTCGCTCGCCACGCCGACGGAGCGGCCGACCGCGTTGGCGTTGGCTGTGCTCGAGCAGACCTGCGGCTTCACCCCGGCACCGGGCGCCGGCACCATCATGGCGCTGACGACGATCTTGACGGTGGAGGCATCGAAGGGCCGCACCTGGGAGGTCGCCGCCCCGAGGATGTCCTTCATCAGGTTGGCGCTGATCTCGGGGTTCGACTTGCCCGCGCTCACCGTCACGACGTCGCCCTGGGCGGTGAGGTCGGAGACCGTCCGAGAGAGCAGCGTCAGCTTGCGCCAGTAATCGGCCGCATGGGCGAACTCGGACACGCCGGCCCAGATCGTCAGCATGATCGGCAGCACGAGGGCGAACTCGACGGCCGAGACGCCCTCCCGCTCCCGTCGGAAGCGGAGGGCCAGATCGCTCAGGGACCGCCGCGGCGGCCGCCCGGCGGCGGGAGAGGCCGCCATCGTCAGCATCCCTTCCCGGCGGGCGCCTGGTAGGGCTCGGTCCGGAACACGGCCGTCGACTGGAGCAGATGCGATCCGTCCGCGAAGCTGACCACGCCGAGGTTCAGGAGCTTGAAGAAGACGGGGAACTTCACGGCGGCAGTGACGACGACGATGCTGCCGGGCGCCGCGCAGACGTAGTTCTTGCCGAAGCCGGAATTCCAGTCGCCCGTCGCGTTGTTGATCGCTCCGGGCGGGGCGCTCGACGAGAAGGACGCCCCCTGGGACACGTCGAGGCGGACATCGGCGCAGTTGAAGGTCGTGGTGACCTTGGTGGCGCCGGAGCCGCACATGTTCGCCTTGAGGCGGGCGAGGAGGATCGCCGGGTCCTTGGTATCGGAGTTGTCGGTCTGGAACTGGCCCGTGAAGAGCTGGCGCACCGTGTTCTGGAGGGTGCGGTCGAGGCTCTGGCTCGCCCACATGGTGAAGGCGGTCTGAATGATCGCGCCGAGGATCGCCAGGAACGGGAGCGCGATGAGGCCGAATTCCAGCGCCACGGCGCCGTCGCGGGCCCTGGCGAAGCGTCCGGCCCAATCCGGCAAGCACAGTTTTGGCGAGAGGAGCGACATTGCCCGGGGGTTCAGCGGTTCCGGCCCGAGATTTACGCGCAAGCCCTTTCGAAAGAGTCACACAGATCGCGACACCACGCGGCGAATATCGTAAACGCCGACGATACCGAACGAATCCCTGACGACGCTTGCCGCTCCCGCCCCGACCGCGTAGGCCGGCGGCACCTCCGGCCACTCACGGGACGTCCATGCGCTTCACCGGCACCGACTCCTACATCGCGACGCCCGATCTCACCGTCGCCGTCAACGCCGCCGTGACCCTGGAGCGTCCGCTCCTCGTCAAGGGCGAGCCCGGCACCGGCAAGACGGTCCTGGCGGAGGAGGTGGCCCGAGGCCTCGGCGCGCCGCTGCTGACCTGGAACGTCAAGTCGACCACTAAGGCGCAGCAGGGACTCTACGAATACGACGCAGTCTCGCGCCTGCGGGACTCGCAGCTCGGGGACCCGCGCGTCTCGGAGATCGGCCACTACATCCGGCGCGGCAAGCTCTGGGAGGCGTTCACGCATCCCGTGCGGCCGGTGCTCCTCATCGACGAGATCGACAAGGCCGACATCGAATTCCCGAACGATCTCCTCACCGAGCTCGACCGGATGGAGTTCCACGTCTACGAGACCGGCGAGACGGTCCGGGCCGAGCGGCGGCCGGTGGTGATCATCACGTCGAACAACGAGAAGGAGCTGCCGGACGCCTTCCTGCGCCGCTGCTTCTTCCACTACATCCGCTTCCCCGACGCCGAGACGCTCAGGGCCATCGTCGAGGTGCACTATCCGGGCATCAAGCACCGGCTGGTCGAGGAGGCGCTGCGGATCTTCCTGGAGATCCGCGAGGCGCCGGGCCTGCGCAAGAAGCCCTCGACCTCCGAGCTTCTCGACTGGCTGAAGCTCCTCGTCTCCGAGGACATCGGCCCGGAGGAGCTGCGCGAGCGCGACCCGCGCAAGCTGATCCCGCCGCTGCACGGCGCGCTGCTCAAGAACGAGCAGGACGTGAGCCTCTTCGAGAAGCTCGCCTTCATGATGCGCCGGGACGGCCGGGGCTGAGGCTTCGGCCTCTCGTCAATCACGCCGATACGACCACATAGGCCGAGGGGCTACGAAGGGACCCGTCCCATGAAAATGAAGAAGCTCGGCCGCACCGGCATGGATGTGTCGGCGCTCTGCCTCGGCTGCATGACCTACGGCGTGCCGGAGCGCGGCCCGCATCCCTGGACGCTGCCGGAGGAGGAGAGCCGGCCGCTGATCAAGAAGGCGCTCGATCTCGGGATCAACTTCTTCGACACGGCGAACTTCTACTCGGACGGCACCAGCGAGGAGATCGTCGGGCGGGCGCTGCGGGACTACGGGAACCGCGATTCCCTCGTCATCGCCACGAAGTGCTACTTCCCGTTGTCGCAGGCGCCGAACGCGGGTGGCCTCTCCCGCAAGGCGATCTTCCAGTCTATCGACGCCTCGCTGAAGCGCCTCGGCACGGACTACGTCGACCTCTTCCAGATCCACCGCTGGGACTACGCCACGCCGATCGAGGTGACGCTGGAGGCGCTCCACGACGTGGTGAAGGCCGGCAAGGCCCGCTACCTCGGCGCCTCGTCCATGTTCGCCTGGCAGTTCGCCAAGGCGCTTTTCACCGCCGATCGCCATGGGTGGACGCGCTTCGCGACGATGCAGGACCACTACAACCTCCTCCACAGGGAGGAGGAGCGGGAGATGCACCCGCTCTGCGCCGACCAGGGCGTCGCGATCATCCCCTGGAGCCCGCTCGCCCGCGGCCGCCTGACCCGCGACTGGGACGAAAGCAGCGCCCGCCAGCAGAGCGACGAGGTTGGCAAGACCCTCTACCGGAAGACCGAGGAGGCCGACCGGCAGGTGGTCGAGAAGGTCGCCGAGATCGCCGCGATGCGCGGCGTCAGCCGGGCGCAGGTGGCGCTGTCCTGGGTGGCGAGCCGGCAGAGCGTGACCGCGCCGATCATCGGCGCCTCGAAGCCGCAGCATCTCGACGACGCCGTCGCCGCACTCAGGCTACGCCTCAACGAGCAGGAGACCGAAGCGTTGGAAGAGCTCTACGTGCCGCACGCCCCGGTCGGGTTCTCCTGAGATGCGGCGCCTTCTGCTCCTTCGCCACGCCAAGTCCGACCGGCCGCCCGGCGTCGCCGACATCGACCGGCCCCTCAACCCGCGCGGCCGCCGCGCCGCACCGGCCATCGCCGGCTATCTCGACGCGGAGGAGCTGCGGCCGGACCTCGCGATCGTCTCGCCCTCGGCCCGCACGCGCGAGACCTTCGCCGCCGTGCAGGACGTGTTCGAGGGGCTGCCCGTCCAGTGGGAGCGCGGCATCTACGAGGCGCCGGCAGCGGCGCTCCTGGCGATCGTGCGGGCAGCGCCGGACGAGGCGGCCGGCCTCCTCGTCGTCGGCCACAATCCCGGCCTCGAAGACCTCGCCGAGACCCTGATCGGCTCGGGGAACCGCGAGGCGCGGCGGCGGATCGCCACGCAGTTCCCGACCGCGGCGCTCGCCGTCATCGACTTCGAGGCGCCGTCCTGGGCGGCGATCGCCGAGGAGGAGGGCCGGCTGGAACGCTTCGTCTGCCCGCGCGACCTCGGCGAGGACGCGTAGGCATCGGCCTCAGTTGCGGCCCTGCGCTCCGCCGAGATGGAAGACGCGGTGCGGCACAAGCTCGCCCCGCTCCACGTCGCCCACCGCCACCAGCACGCCGTTGCAGGTGGCGAAGATGCGGCCCTCGGCCGGCGCATCGCGCCCGCGCAGGATCACCGGCTGGCCGCGCATCAGCCGCATGGCCATGTCGCGGGAGATCGTGACCGACTCGAGCTCGGCCAGCGCCGTCTCGACGGGACGCAGATGCGCGAGGCCGTCATCGCCCTCCAGCGCCGTCACGGCGCAGGCATCGGCTTCCGTGAACGGGCCGACGCGGGTGCGGCGGAGCGACGAGACGTGCCCGTAGCAGCCGAGCAGGCGCCCGAGGTCGCGGGCGAGCGCCCGCACGTAGGTGCCCTTGCCGCACTGGGCCTCGATCACCGTGCGCTCGCCGTCGTGCTCGACCACGGCGAGGTGGTCGATCTCGACGGGCCGGGCCGCCAGCTCCACGGTCTCGCCGTCGCGGGCGAGATCGTAGGCACGCTCGCCCTGGATCTTGATGGCCGAGTAGCGCGGCGGCACCTGCTCGATGGTGCCGACGAAGCGCGGCAGCACGGCCTCCACGGCCTCGCGGGCCGGCCGCGCCTCGCTCGTGGCGACGGGGCGGCCCTCGGTGTCGTCGGTGTCGGTCTCGACGCCCCAGGTCACGGTGAAGCGGTAGGCCTTGCGGCCGTCCATGACGAAGGGGACCGTCTTCGTCGCCTCGCCGAGCGCGATGGGCAGAAGCCCCGAGGCCAGCGGGTCGAGGGTGCCGGCGTGGCCGGCCTTCTTGGCGTTGAAGGCGCGCTTCACCAAGGCGACCGCGTGGGTCGAGGTCATGCCGACGCCCTTGTCGAGGATGACCCAGCCGTTGACGTCGCGCTTCTTCGGCCGATCCGGCCGGGGGCCGGAGCGCGGGCCGCGGGCGAAGGGAGGCCGGCCGGCCGGGGAGGGGGCGTTCTGCGCGGTATCGTCGTTCATCGCTGCCTCGGCGGACGAAGCTGTCCGGCGGTCTGGAGCGCTCCCTGCCGCGGCGGATTCAGGGCCGGCACGGGGAGCGCGGGAAGATCGGGGTCGCGGACCACGCCCTCTCGACGGAAACGGGCGTGGCGCCGGGTCAATTCCCGCGGGAGGCGGAGGGTTCGTCGGTCTCCACCGCGTCGTCGGGCGCCTCGAGGTCCCGCTGCACCCGCTCGCTGCGAAGGAGCGCGTCGATGCGGGCGGCCTCGTCGAAGGTCTCGTCCCGGCGGAAGCGCAGCTCGGGAGCGTATTTCAGGCTGACCCGCCGGGCGACCTCCTGGCGGAGCACCTTCCGGTGGCGCTCCAGGGCCTCGATCACCGGCCGCTCGTCCTGGCCGCCGAGCGGCATCACGTAGGCGGTGGCGAGCTTGAGGTCCGGCGACATGCGCACCTCCGGCACCGTGACGGCGTGGGAGGACAGCACCGGGTCCTGCACGTCGCCGCGCTGAAGCACCTCGGCGAGCGCGTGACGCACGAGCTCGGCGACGCGCTGCTGGCGCTGGGAGGGGCCGGTCTTGGCGGATTTCTGGGTCATGACGAAGCCCGTGGTACGTCGGCGCGGCGTGTCGGCATCCGCGCAGGGCCAAACGAAAAAGGCGGTCGCGAGCCTCGAGGCCGCGACCGCCCGATCAGGCAGTGAGGCTTCGCCTCAGAGGGTGCGGCGGATCTCTTCGACCCGGTAGCACTCGATGGTGTCGCCCGCGCGCATGTTCTCGAAGTTCTCGAAGGCCATGCCGCACTCCTGGCCGCTCGTGACCTCCTTCGCGTCGTCCTTGAAGCGCTTGAGCGTCTTGAGCTTGCCCTCGTGGATGACGACGCTGTCGCGGATGAGGCGCACATGCGCGCCGCGCTCCACGATGCCGTCGGTGACGCGGCAACCCGCGACCTTGCCCACCTTCGAGACCTCGAACACCTCCTGGATGACCGCCTCGCCCAGGCGCTCCTCACGGAGCGTCGGCGGCAGCATCCCCGAGAGCGTGGCTTTGATGTCGTCCACGAGGTCGTAGATGATGTTGTAGTAGCGAATGTCGACGCCGTTGCGCTCGGCCGACTCCCGCGCCTCCTTGTGGGCGCGCACGTTGAAGCCGATGACGAACGCCTTCGAGGCCTGCGCCAGGGTGATGTCCGACTCGGTGATGCCGCCGACGCCGGCGAGCAGGATGCGCGCGCCGACCTCGTCGTTGCCGAGCTTCTCCAGCGCGCCGGAGATCGCCTCGACCGAGCCCTGAACGTCTCCCTTGATGACGACGGGCAGCTCCTTGCGGCCGGCACCTTCCTTCATCTCGCGCATCATGTCGACGAGCGAGCGGTTGGCGCCGCCGGTGCGGGCAGCGAGGCGCTCGCGCTTCAGGCGGGCGCGGTACTCGGTGACCTCGCGGGCGCGGGACTCGTTGACGACCACCGCCACGCGGTCGCCCGCCTCCGGCGTGCCGTTGAAGCCGAGCACCTCGACCGGCACCGAGGGGCCGGCGTACTGGATGGTCTCGCCCTTGTCGTCGATGAGGGCGCGCACGCGGCCCCACTCGGCGCCGGCCACGACGATGTCGCCGGTGAACAGGGTGCCGCGCTGGACGAGCACCGTCGCCACCGGGCCGCGGCCGCGGTCGAGCTGGGCCTCGATGACCGTGCCCTCGCCGTCGCGCTTCTCGTTGGCGCGAAGGTTCATGATCTCGGCCTGGATCTGGATGCCCTCGAGCAGCTCCGGCAGGCCGGCGCCGGTCTTGGCCGAGACCTCGAACTCCAGCGTCTCGCCACCCATCGACTCGACCTGGATGTCGTGCTGGAGCAGCTCGGTGCGGACCCGCTCCGGCTTGGCGTCGGGCTTGTCGATCTTGTTGACCGCGATGATCATCGGGACCCCGGCCGCCTTGGCGTGCTGGATGGCCTCGATGGTCTGGGGCATCACGCCGTCGTCGGCCGCCACCACGATCACCACGATGTCCGTCACCTTGGCGCCGCGGGCGCGCATGGAGGTGAAGGCCGCGTGGCCGGGGGTGTCGATGAAGGTGATGAGATCGCCCGAGGGCGAGGCCACCTGATAGGCACCGATGTGCTGGGTGATGCCGCCGGCCTCGCCCTCGACCACGTTCGCCTTGCGGATGGCGTCGAGGAGGGAGGTCTTGCCGTGGTCGACGTGGCCCATGATGGTCACGACCGGCGGGCGCGGATCGAGGTCGTCCTCGGTGTCCGGCTCCTCGTCGTGGAGGCCCTCCTCGACGTCGGACTCGGCGACGCGCTTGACCGTGTGGCCGAGCTCCTCGGCAATGATCTGCGCGGTGTCCGCGTCGATCACGTCGGTGATCTTGTGGATCTGCCCCTGCTTCATGAGCATGCGGATCACGTCCACCGCCCGCTCCGACATGCGGTTGGCGAGCTCGGCGATGGTGATCGTCTCGGGGATCGTGACCTCGCGGGACAACTTCTCTTTCTGCTCCGCCTGACGGTGGCCGCTCATGCGCTGCTGGCGCCGGCGGAAGGAGGCGACGGAGCGGGTCCGCTCGTCCTCGCCCGAGGTGGCGTTGGCGATGGTGAGGCGGCCGCGGTTGCGGTCGCCGCCCGGGGAGCGGGGGGTCTTGGGCGGCGTGATGATCTTGAGCGGCATGCCGGGCCGCCGGATCACGCGCTTCTGATCGCTCTCGTCCTCCATCGCCGGGGTGGCGCGACCGGCCGGACGGCCGGCCGTGGCGCCGGCGGGGCGGGCGGCGGTCGTGGCGCTCGGCGCCTTCTCGGGCTCGGGCGCCGGAGCGGGACGGGCCATGAAATTGAGGTCGCGCGGCTTGCGCACGTCGGCCGTGAGCACCTTGCGGGGCTCGGCCGACGCGGGGCGGGCCGTCAGCGGCGGCCGCGCCGCAGGCGCGGCCGGGCGCGGGACCGCAGGACGCGCCGCTGCGGGGGCGGCCGGACGGGAAGCGGCCGGGGCCGGAGCGCGCGGGGCGGGCGCGGGAGCCGACGTCGCAGCCGGAGCGGGCGCGGTGGCAGCGGCGGGCGGCGGAGGCGCAGCCGGGACAGGCGCCGCGGCAGCCGGAGCGGGCTCGGCAACGAGGGCGGGCGCAGCCGCCGGGGCAGGGGCCTTCTCGGGCTCCGCCTTGGCAGCGGGCGCAGCGGCCGGCTCGGGCTTCTCGACGGGCGCCGCAGCAGCAGCGGCCTGCTCGCGGGCACGCTGCTCGGCGGCCTCCCGCTCGCGGCGCTCGGCGTCCTGACGGGCGCGCTGCTCGGCGGCCTCGGTCTCGGCGGAGCGGCGGTTCTCCTGCTCGCGGCGCTGCGCGTCGGCCAGGGCCGCGGCGCGGGCGTCGCGCTCGGACTCACTGAGCGTGCGCAGGACGGTGCCGGTACGCTGAGCCGGAGCCGCGGGGCGGGCGGGCGCAGCAGCCGGTGCGGCGGGAGCCGGACGGGGCGCGGGCGCCGCCTCGCGGGGGGCGGGCGTGCCGGGCGTTGCGCCGATGACGCGGCGCTTCACCGTCTCGACCACGACCTGCTTGGAGCGGCCGTGGGAGAAGCTCTGACGCACGGTTCCCGACTCGATCGGACGCTTCAGCGAGAGCGGCTTCGAGGGTGCCTTGTTCAGAGTCTTGTCGCCCGGGTTGTTCGTATCGCTCATTCAGCCTGACCCCTGGGGGGTTCCATCGTCCCGTGAACCGGCGACCTGCGGGGCGCCGGTGGAGAATCCCGTCTCGTCGTGCGGAGCGGAGCCGGCCTCGCCGTGATCGGCGGAACCGGCCTCGGTCGTGTCGACCGCATCCTCGAAGAGACGAAGCCGACGCCAACGCGCCAGGCAGCCGGCCGAGCCGACTCCAGCGACGAGCGCCGCGTGTATCACATGATCCCGGCCCAAGGCCATGTCCAATTCCTCATTGGACAGGTCATCCAGAACCGGAACGCGTGATATGGCGTCCCCGAGGCGGCGATACAATGCCGCGCGCAGCTTGCGCAGACCGTCCTGGCTGCCGTCGCGGGCATGGATCAGGCCGGAGATTCCCGCCGGCTCGCCGATGGCCGCCTCGACCTTGGCGAAGCCCGCCACCACGCAGCCCGCCTTGTTGGCGAGCGCCAGCGACTGGCGCAGATCCGCTCTGAGCGCCGCCGCGATGCCGTCGGGCAGCTCCGCCGGAGCGCGGGCCTCGGCGGTCCTGAACGCCCTCTGGAACTGACGGCGGCGCACCGCCTCCGCCACGGCGGTGCGGCGGGCGCTCACCCAGGCCCCGCGGCCGGGGAGCCGGCCCTTGAGATCCGCGACCACCTCGCCGGAGGGCGAGAGGACGAAGCGGATCATCTCCTCGGGCGGGCGCACCGCGCGGGTGACGATGCAGGTCCGCGCGGGCGTGTGGCGGCCGCGCGCGGGCCCGGAATCGAGCCCGTCCGCCTCCACCGTCTCCGCCGCGCCCGACATCCCGATCCGGCTCCGCTCAGGCCTGGGCCTCGGCGGGCGCGTCCTCGGCGTCCGTCTCCTCGGTCTCGGCCTCGGGCTCCGGCAGCGCCTCGATCCAGCCGGCATGGAGGCGGGCGGCCATGATCAGGGCCTCGGCCTCGGCGCGGGACAGCTCGAACCCGTCGAGGAAGCCCGCGTGGCGCACGGCCTCGGGGCCGCGGCCTTCGGTGTAGCCGACGAGGTCGTCGGTGGCGCAGCCGGCAAGGTCCTCGATGGTCTTCACGTCGTTCTCGCCGAAGGCGACGAGCATCGGCGTCGTCACGCCCTCGATCTCGCGCAGCTCGTCGGCGACGCCGAGCTCCCGGCGACGGTCGTCGTGCTCCTGCTCGATGCGGGCGAGGTGGTCCTGGGCGCGGGCCTGGATCTCGGCGCCAGTCTCCTCGTCGAGGCCCTGGATGCCGGAGAGCTCCTGCGTCTCGACGTAGGCGATCTCCTCGACCGAGCGGAAGCCTTCCGCCGCGAGCAGCTGGCCGACCGTCTCGTCGACGTCGAGCGCCTCCATGAAGATCTGGGTGCGCTCGGCGAACTCCTTCTGCCGGCGCTCGCTCTCCTCGGCCTCGGTGAGGATGTCGATGTCCCAGCCGGTGAGCTGCGAGGCGAGGCGTACGTTCTGGCCGCGGCGGCCGATGGCCAGCGAGAGCTGGTCGTCGGGCACGACCACCTCGATGCGGTCGGCCTCCTCGTCGAGCACCACCTTCACGACCTCGGCCGGCTGGAGGGCGTTGACGATGAAGGTGGCCTGATCCTCGGACCAGGGGATGATGTCGATCTTCTCGCCCTGAAGCTCGCCGACCACCGCCTGGACGCGCGAGCCGCGCATGCCGACGCAGGCGCCGACCGGGTCGATGGAGCCGTCCCGCGAGATCACGGCGATCTTGGCGCGCGAGCCCGGATCGCGGGCGACCGCCTTCACCTCGACGATGCCGTCGTAGATCTCCGGCACCTCCTGCCCGAAGAGCTTGGCCATGAACTGCGGATGCGAGCGCGACAGGAAGATCTGCGGGCCCCGCACCTCGCGGCGCACGTCGAACAGGTAGGAGCGGATGCGATCGCCGGGGCGGAAGGTCTCACGGGGGATCATCTCGTCCCGGCGCACGATGCCCTCGCCGCGGCCGAGGTCGACGATGACGTTGCCGTACTCGACGCGCTTGACGAGGCCGTTCACGATCTCGCCGATGCGATCCTTGTACTCGTCGAACTGACGGTCGCGCTCGGCGTCGCGGACCTTCTGGACGATGACCTGCTTGGCCGACTGCGCCGCGACGCGGCCGAAGTCGAAGGGCGGCAGGGTGTCGGAGATGACGTCGCCGACCTTGGCGGCCGGATTGTAGAAGGAGGCCTGGTCGACGGTGATCTCGCGGGCGTCGTTCTCGACCTGATCGACCACGTAGAGGTGACGGGAGAGGCGCAGCGCGCCGGTCTTGGGGTCGATCTCGGCGTGCACGTCCGTCTCGGCGCCGTAGCGGGAGCGGGCGGCCTTGGCGATCGCCTCCTCCATCGCCTCAATGACGATCTGGCGGTCGATCACCTTCTCGCGGGCGACCGCATCGGCGATCTGGAGAAGCTCGAGCCGGTTGGCGCTGACGACGGCCATCTGTGGCGTTCCTTCTGTTCGTCTCGACGGTTCGTCCGGGCGCGCGGGGCGCGCCGCGGCGCAGCTAGTGGAGGCGGCCGCTATCCTTCACGCGGACGGCCTTGGTGACGCCGGCGGGCTTGGCCTTGTCGGCGTCGGATTTCGGCAGTTTGGTCTTGGCCTTGAGGGGCTTGCCCGGCTTGCGCTGGGGCCGCTGCGGTGCCGGGATCTCGCGGGTGGGGCGGAGCGGCTCGGCCGCCTCCTCCTCGCCGTCTTCCGCGTCGTCCTGCGGCGGGGCCGAGCCCCGGCGCAGGGATTCGCGGACCAGCTCGTCGGTGAGCACGAGATGCGCGTCGGCGAGGTCGGCGAGCGTCAGGTCGTAGCGGGAGGGCAAACCCTCCTTCACGTCGGCCAGCTCGACCGGCACGGTGCGCCTGTCGGCGCTCGGGGCGCCGATGATGCCCCGGAAGCGCTTGCGCCCGTCCATCGGCCGGGCGAGCTCGAGCTTCGCCTCGTGGCCGGCCCAGCGCTCGAAATCCGAGGCGCGCACCAGCGGACGGTCGATGCCGGGCGAGGAGATCTCGAGGTAGTAGGCGCCGCCGATCGGGTCGTCGAGGTCGAGGATCGGCGAGATCGCCCGGCTCACCGTCTCGCAATCCTCGACCGTCATGGTGCCGTCCGGCCGCTCGGCCATAATCTGCACGGTGCAGCCCTGCGTGGTCAGCACGCGGATACGCACGAGGCGGAAGCCGAGGCCCTCGATCGGGGCCTCCACCACCTGCGCCACGCGCGCGGCGACGCCGCTCTCGCTGAGGATGCGCTTCTCGCTCGGCTCCGCCATGGGCTCGGGCCTTCGTCTCCGTTCGGGGTCGAGGCTGGCTGGCGCTGGGCGGCGGCAATAAAAAAGAGCGGACCCGGTGGGGCCCACTCCCGAACCGCAGCCTTTCGACTGCAACCAGAACTGATGAAGCAGATGTAACGCCGTATCGCCCCCGTTTCAAGCGGTACCCGCACAGGCAGCGCCCTTCCCGGCGCGGCCGCACGCCATAGCTGCCCCGGCACGATGCGAACCGAAGGTCCCTCCATGCCGCACGACCTGCGATTCGGCCCCGATCCGGCCGGGCTCCATCCCCTCGCCGGCCATCCGCGGACGGTGTTCATCCGCAATCTCGACCTGCCGGAGAACGTCGAGGTCGGCGCGTACAGCTACTACGACGACCCGGCCGGGCCGCAGGCCTTCCTCGACAGCATCCTCTATCACTTCGCCTTCCTCGGCGACCGCCTGCGCATCGGCCGCTTCTGCGCCATCGCGGCCGGCACGCGATTCCTGATGAACGGCGGCAACCACCGGCTCGACGCGCCCTCGACCTACCCGTTCCCGATCTTCGGCGGCGCCTGGGCGCAAGCCTACGAGATCGAGGGCAAGTTCCCAAACCGGGGCGACACGGTGATCGGCAACGATGTCTGGCTCGGCTATGGCAGCACGATCATGCCGGGCGTGACGGTCGGCGACGGTGCGGTGGTCGCCGCGATGTCGGTCGTCACCCGTGACGTGCCGCCCTACGCGATCGTCGCCGGAAACCCGGCCCGCGTGGTGCGCCTGCGCTTCCCGGAGCCCGACGTCGCACGCCTCCGGCGGATCGCCTGGTGGAACTGGGACGCGGAGCGCATCACCCGGCATCTCCGGGCGATCGGCGACGGGGACGTCGACGCCCTGGAGGCCGCCGCCTCAGCGTGAGACGGCCGAGGCATAGGAGACGACCGGCGGCGTCAGCGGCACGGCCCGGTCCGTCATGACCACAGCCAGCACCCAGGCGGCGACGAAGGCGACGAACAAGACCTCGCGGATCGTGAGCCGGGGACGGGGGGCCTTGAGTGGGGACACGGGTGCGCTGCCGTTGAGTGAAGCTCCCCTCCTTCTGCAGCGCGACTGTTTCCCGATTATGTGGGAAAAATACCCACTTCATTCAGGCCATAAAAAACGGGCGCCGTCTCTGCGGAAACGGCGCCCGATCGATGGTCGGCGATGCGGCCCAGATTCAGGCCGCCGCGCTGCGCTTCTTGAGAAGGCCGCGGTTCACGAGCACCTCGGCGATCTGGACCGTGTTGAGGGCGGCGCCCTTGCGCAGGTTGTCCGAGACGCACCAGAAGTTGAGGCCGTTCTCGACGGTCGCGTCCTCGCGGATGCGCGAGATGTAGGTGGCATCCTCGCCCGCCGCCTCGTGGGGGGTGACGTAGCCGCCATTCTCGCGCTTATCGACCACCAGGATGCCCGGTGCCGCGCGCAGGATCGCGGTCGCCTCCTCGGGGGTGATCGGCCGCTCGAACTCGACGTTGACCGCCTCGGCGTGCCCGATGAAGACCGGCACGCGCACGGCGGTGGCCGTGAGCTTGATCTTCGGGTCGAGCATCTTCTTGGTCTCGGCGACCATCTTCCACTCTTCCTTCGTGTAGCCATCCTCCATGAACACGTCGATGTGGGGGATGACGTTGAAGGCGATGCGCTTGGTGAACTTCTCGACCTTGACGTCGCCGGCGGTGAACACCGAGCGGGTCTGGTTGAAGAGCTCGTCCATGGCGTCCTTGCCGGCGCCGGAGACCGACTGGTAGGTCGCGACGACCACGCGCTTAATGGTCGCGGCCTCGTGCAGTGGCTTCAGGGCGACCACGAGCTGCGCCGTCGAGCAGTTCGGGTTGGCGATGATGTTCTTCTTCGAGAAGCCGGCGATGGCGTCGGCGTTCACCTCGGGCACGATCAGCGGCACGTCGGAATCGTAGCGGAAGGCCGACGAGTTATCGATGACGACGCAGCCCTGCTGGCCGATCCGCGGCGACCACTCCTTCGAGGTCTCGCCGCCCGCCGACATCAGGCAGATGTCCGTGTCCGAGAAGTCGTACGTGTCGAGGGCTTTGACCTTGAGGATCTTGTCGCCGAACGAGACCTCCTGGCCCTGGCTGCGGCGCGAGGCCAGCGCCACGACCTCGTCGGCCGGGAAGGCGCGCTCGGCCAGAATGTCGAGCATCTCGCGGCCCACGTTGCCCGTGGCGCCGACGACGGCGACCTTGTAACCCATCTCGAAACTCCGCTTCCTCGGCGCCGAAGCGGCGCCGTCTCCGGCGCGCGCGGCCCTCTCGCCGCTCGCGCAGGTCCCGGACGGCGGCCATCGCGGGCGCGGGCGCCGGGGCGCGGAGCAAGAGCGCCGCGGGAGGCCGCTGTCAAGGGCGCGGGACGCGGGGCCGATCGGCGGCAACGCATCGGTAACCGCTCGGAAGGGAACGCCGTGCGAGACTATCCGCCTGCGCGAGCCCGAGGCTCGCCGAAGAGCGGACATCGGCTTCATGGCGCGATGGACAGAGCAGGAACGCGAAGACGGCGCCTCTTGCGGCGGCGAGGACGGCCGCACGCCTCCGGCGGCAACGAACTCCGGTCTTCGCGCCAGCCTGCGCATCCTCGCCGCCGCGCTCGTCCTCGGCCTCAGCCTGCTCGCCCGGGAGACGCTGCGCGCGCATCCGCCCGTGGCCGGCGGGGGCTCCCTGTCCGTCGCCCTGGCGCCGGGCGCTCCTGACGCACCCGGCCCCGCCGAAGCTCCGACCGGCCTGCGGCTCAAGCTCGAAGAGCCCGACTCGACGGGGGCGCTACCCCGCACCGCGCTGCCGGTCTCCGGCGAGACGAGACTTTCGGAGGGCGCCTTCGAGACCGTGGAGAGCGCGCACGCGCTGGTCGCGTTGAGCGAGTCGCAAGAGGAGGGGAGCCGCAGCCTGTTCGTGACCCTGGCCCGCCGGGCCGCGGACGGGCCGGGACTCGCGGTCACGCGAACCGGCGAGCGCGGCCTCGTCCAGACGAAGTTCGGCGCCGTCGAGACGTTGGAAGCCACGCTCGTCGGCGGCATCGGCCGCGTCTGCACGGGCTTCGCCGCGGCCGATCCCCGGCCGGTACGGATCGAGGGCTGGCTCTGCGCGCCGCTCGGCCGGCCGCCGGAGCCGCAGGCGCTCGCCTGCCTGCTCGACCGCCTCACGCTGGCCGGTCCGGCCTCCGCCGACACGGCGGCCCTGTTCCGCGTGGCAGAGAGTCGGCGCGACCCGCGCTGCCGTGCGGTGACGAGCGATGTGCGGACGCGCACGAAGAATTGAGGCTTCTTTATGGCTCTGCGCCAAGCAGGGCCGTATGACAGGGAACTACGGCCGCGCTGGAACGTCATCTCCGCAAGACACGGCAGATCGTTAAGCGGTCCGTGCCAGGTTCGTTTCGGCTTCAAACTCCAGGTGCATCCATGCGCTCTCGTTCGATCGCCCTCATGGGCGCCCTCGCCGTCATCGGCATCGGTCTCGGCACCGCGGCCGAGGCGCAGACCCGCTACGTTCCCGGCGGCTACTACCGGGTGAGCCAGCCGCTCCCCATCCGCATCCGCCCGCGCAGCTGGCTCGACGCCGGCAACGTCGTGGAGCCGAATAGCGGCGCCGTCGGCAACCCGGCGACGAACCCGCGCTTCATCGCCGCCGCGAACCTCAACTCGCCGCCCTACGGCCGCAACGACCTGTTCGGTGCCGGCAGCCTGCCCGATCCGATCACCAACGGCCCGTTCATCGGCGCCCGCTCCAGCGCGATCCGCAACGTCGACTTCTCGGCGGTGGACGTGATCGACCCGACTTCGTACCGCGCCCGCTACGGCGCGCCGTACTAGGTTCGCCCGAACCTCGAACGAAGAAGGGCGCCGGCCTCGCAGCCGGCGCCCTTTCTCTTTGAGCGCCGCCGCCCCTCAGCCGATGCGGGACTTGAGCGCGGCGACCACCGCCTCGCCCATGCCCTTGGTGCCGAGCACCTTCGAATCCTCCGAGGCGATGTCGCGGGTGCGGGCGCCGCCGGCCAGCGCGTCGGTGATGGCGCCGTCGACGAGGTCCGCCGCCTCGCCGAGGCCGAACGAGTAGCGCAGGCACATGGCGAGCGAGCCGATCATGGCGAGCGGGTTCGCCGCATCCTTGCCGGCGATGTCGGGGGCCGAACCGTGCACCGGCTCGTAGAGGGCGGCGCGGGTGCCGTCGGCGCCGACCTCGCCGAGCGAGGCCGAGGGCAGCATCCCGAGCGAGCCGGTGAGCATGGAGGCGGCGTCCGACAGGATGTCGCCGAAAAGGTTGTCGGTCACCAGCACGTCGTACTGCTTGGGGCGCCGCACGAGCTGCATGGCGCAGTTGTCGGCGAGCACGTGCTCCAGCTCCACGTCGGCGTACTCGGCGGCGTGGAGCTGCGTGACGACCTCCTTCCAGAGGACGCCCGACTTCATGACGTTGTTCTTCTCGACCGAGGCGACGCGGTTGCCGCGCTTCCGCGCCAGGTCGAAGGCGACGCGGGCGATCCGGTCGATCTCGCCCGTGGTGTAGACCTGCGTGTCCACGGCCCGCTTCGAGCCGTCGGGCAGGGTGGTGATCTCCTTCGGCTCGCCGAAGTAGACGCCGCCGGTGAGCTCGCGCACGATCATGATGTCGAGGCCCTCGACCAGCTCGCGCTTGAGGGCGGAGGCATCGGCGAGCGCCGGGTAGCACAGGGCCGGGCGGAGATTGGCGAAGAGCAACAGATCCTTGCGCAAGCGCAGCAGGCCGGCCTCCGGGCGGTTCTCGTAGGCGACGCCGGTCCATTTCGGGCCGCCGACCGCGCCAAGCAGGATGGCGTCGGCGGCGCGCGCCCGAGCCAGCGTCGCGTCGGCGAGCGGCACGCCGTGCGCGTCCACCGCGGCGCCGCCGACGAGGTCCGTCTCGGTCTCGAAGGAGGCGAGTCCCGCCTCGCCGAGCACGGCGACCACGCGCTCGACCTCGGCCATGACCTCGGGGCCGATGCCGTCGCCGGGCAGGAGCAGGAGCTTGTAGGTGGTCATGGCGTCACTCATGGTCTTGTCGCGATCCTATCGCGGCAGGGCTCTATCGGCGGGGGACCGGCCTTGGCAAGGCGCGGCGCACCATGGTCCCGGCCTCAGTCCAGGCATAGGCGGAAATAGGCCTGCCGGATCCGCTTCTTCTCCTCGAAGCCCGGCGTGCGGGGGTTCATAAGCTCGGGTCCTTCCGGGACGCGGCCGAAGCTGCGCGCCGCGAGATCGGCGACGAAGCCGCGCTCGCCCATTTAGAGTCCGTCCCGGTTCTTGAAGCCGACCGAGCCGCAGATGGCCGAGCCCTCGCTCCGGCGCAGCTCGGTGATCTTGGCGTCCGGACGGGCGAGATGCTGCCTGACGAGTTCCAGCACGGTCTCGGTGTTCGCCTTTCCGATGGCCTTGTCGGAGCCGTCATCGATCGTCCGCGCGAGAGACAACCGGTGCGCGCAGAATGCACAGTAATGGCCGGCGACGGAGCGCCTCAAACCGCTTATCGGAGGCATATATTACGATCGTTACTCCCTCCTGCTCGTGCACTCTGTATGAGTAAATACGATATATAAACAAGCTTTCTTGAGTTCATTGAAAAGTCTACAATCCTATCACTCAAACAAACTACGGCAAAGACGATCCTTTTCGATCCAGAGACGACTCGGAAATGAAAAAGGCGCGCCGCAGAACGACGCGCCAAGTTGAGGTGTCACACCTGGCGCAGGGGGTTTACCTGGACCCAGTGACGCCGAATACCTTACGTCCTTGCCCGGACAATGCAATCTCAGATTGCTCATCATCCCCGCACGCGATGCCGCATGGAGAGGCACGGCGCGCCGCCTGCCGGTGACGGCCGTTCCGAGCTCGATCGAGCCGTCGGATCGGCCCGCGGCTCTCAGGTCTTGCGGGCCACGGTGAAGCGGGCGGCCTGACGCAGGGTCTCGGCGCGCTCGCTCCAGCGGGAGACCGCCTCCTCGCAGACGCCGACGAGGCGGTCGCACTCGGCGCGGGCGCCTTCGAGGCCGAGCCTGTCGACGAGGGTCGCCTTGCCGGCGTCCTTGTCCTTGCCGGTTGCCTTGCCCATCGCCTCGGGCGAGGCCTCGCGGTCGAGGATATCGTCGGCGATCTGGAAGGCCTGACCCAGCGCAAGGCCGTAGCGCAGCAGCGCGGCCCGCTCGTCTGGGGTGGCGCGGCCGACGATGGCGCCGGCCTCCACGGAGAAGGCGAGGATGGCGCCGGTCTTCATCGCCTGCATGCGCAGGGTATCCTCGACGTCGAGGGAGACCGCCCCGAAGCGGCCCTCCGCGGCGAGGTCGAGGAGCTGGCCGCCGACCATGCCGCCGAGCCCGGAGGAGCGGGCGAGGCCGAGCACGACCGCGGCGCGCACCTCCGCGTCCGTCTGCCACTGCGGGTCGGCGGCGATCTCGAAGGCGAGCGTCTGGAGCGCGTCCCCGACGAGGATGGCGGTCGCCTCGTCATAGGCCTTGTGGACGGTGGGCTTGCCGCGGCGCATGTCGTCGTTGTCCATCGCCGGCATGTCGTCGTGGACGAGGGAGTAGCAGTGGACGAGCTCGATGGCCGCGCCCGCCGCGAGCGCCCCGGCCTCGGGGCCGCCGAGCATCCGGGCGGTCTCCACGGCGAGGAACGGCCGCAGGCGCTTGCCGCCGCCGAGCACCGCGTGGCGCATGGCCTCCATCAGCCGCTCGGGCCGGGCGATCTCGCCGGGCCCGACCTTCGGCCCCAGCCGCTCGACCAGGAAGCGCTCGACGGTGTCGGCCACCGCTGCAAGCTTGTGGGAAAAGGCGTCGCCGGCCGCATCCGCCTTGACCGGAGCGGGGGAAGCTTGCGTTGAGGTCATGGGGGAGGCCCTGGTCGCGGAAGCCTGCAGAAGGCTCTGGGGGAGACGCCGTCGGGTGAGGATGGGAGCGCCGTTGAGGGAGGACGACGCCGGTCAGGCGCTCCGGCGGGTCGGGACGCCGAGGGACGCGCGGCCGCGGAAGAGCCTCGCGCGGCGGCTCGCCGCCCTGATGCTCGTGCTTCCCATCGGCCTGATCGTCCTCACGCTGGCGCTCGCGCTCGTCTATAGCGCAGTGAGCCCGCCCTCAACCCTGATGCTCGGGCGCTGGCTGACGCTGAAGGGTGTGGACTACCGGCCGGTGCCGCTCTCCGAGATCTCGCCGAACCTCGTCCAGGCGGTGATCGCCTCCGAGGACCAGCGCTACTGCCTGCACGGCGGCGTCGACTGGAGCGCGCTGCGGGACGTGGTCGACGACGAGGACGGCCCGTCGCGCGGCGCCTCGACCCTGCCGATGCAGACGGTGAAGAACGTCTTCCTGTGGCCGGGCCGGTCCTACCTGCGCAAGGCGCTGGAGATCCCGCTGGCGCTGCTCACCGACGCGGTCTGGGGCAAGCGCCGGGGCATCGAGATCTATCTCAACGTCGCCGAGTGGGGGGAGGGGGTGTTCGGGGCCGAGGCCGCCGCCCGCCACTGGTTTGGAAAGGACGCCCGTTCCCTGACCCGCGGCGAGGCGGCGCTGCTCGCCGCCATCCTGCCGAACCCGATCGAGCGCAGCGCCGGCCGGCCGTCGCGGGGAGTGAGGACGCGGGCGGCGCGCATCCAGTCGATGATGGGCGGCCTCGGGGGCCTGCTCGGCTGCGTCCAGGCGCGGTAGCGAAGCGCGGACGCCTCGCGTAGAACCGCCGCGCCGGCCGAAGGGATGCCGGCGGGGGACGGCATGAGCGACGAGCGGACCTTCGAGCTGACCCTGGAGCGGATCGCGCTGATCCGGCGCATGGTCGTCGCCTGGGACGGCACCGAATCCGGCGCGCCGATCGTCCATCCGGACGCGCCCTACGGCAGCACCGACCGGGACGGCGACATCTCCAACGTCACTGGGGACGACGACGGCGCCGACGAGGAGCACAGGGCGCTGGGCGACGCGCTCGCCGTCTTCCTCGAGCATGCCAGGCTGAAGCCGGGCCGCTACCAGTACCACAACCCCCTGGCGAAGCTCGAGCCGTCGGACGTGGGCGACGTCTTCCGGGACGGTGCCACCGGCGAGACGCCCGCCCACATCACCTTCGACGTGACGGAGGAGCACCTGAGGCTGCTGCCGGCGCTGAGCCTGCGCTGGGACGACGAGTACGACGTGCCCGGCGTCGACCCGAAGCGGCCCTACGGCGCCATGACCTGGTACACGGTCGAGATGGCCGTCCGGCTCGGCGAGGCCCCGCCCAAGGACGAGACCGGCCGCGCCATCATGAGCGACGCCGAGGAGGCGCGCCTGGAGCGCCTCCACCGGGAGATGCAGCCGGCGATGCAGATCTTCCTGCGCTACGCCGATCTCGGGCCGGGCCTCTACCGCCAGCCGGAGGGCACGATCGGCTGGGAGCCGGCCTGAGGCTCGGCGTTGACGCTCCGGCCGGCGTCGCGCTAGCAGGAGGGACGCGGAGCAAGCCGCGCCCGGGCCCGCGGGAAGGGTTGAGCCCACTTGCCTTCGTGATCCGATCGACCGGACCCTTTCGTGCAGCCGGACTGCGGGCCTTCGGCGTCTCTGCACGGAGGCTCCCTGATGCGGCTCCCCGACCGACCCGATCTCGACCATCTGAAACGACAGGCGAAGGACCTGCACGCGAGCGCGCGGCGGGGTGACCCGCAGGCGCTGGCCCGGTTCCGCGACCGGCTGCCGGCTACCGCCGGACGTCCCGACGGAGCCATCGCCGCTCTCGGCCTGCGCCTCCACGACGCCCAATCCTGCCTCGCGCGGGAGTACGGGTTCCCGTCCTGGCACGAGCTTCGGAGCTTCGTGCTGGTGCGCCGCTCGCGCACCTCGGACCGCGCCGCGGCCACTTACGAGTGGCTGCGACTCGTCTATGCCGGCGACATCACCGGCGGCACGGGAAGGGCAAGTCCGGCGGCGGCCGCGCGTCTGCTGGAGAGCGAGCCCGGCTTGGCGGAGGGCGATCCGAGTCTCGCCTGCGCCGTCGGTGACGAGGCGGCCCTGCGCCGCGCCATCGAAGCGGACCCCGGATGGATCGGCCGAGCCGATGGGCCGCTCGGCCTTCCGCCGCTCGTCGCGGTGGCGCATTCGAGCCTCCTGACGCAGCCGGTCTATCGCGAGCGCCTGATCGGCTGCACCCGCCTGCTCCTCGATCGCGGCGCCGATCCCGACCAGAAGATCCGGAGCCGCTGGCGGGCTGCTGCCGGCGAGCCGGCGGTTCCCTCGCCTCTCTCGGCGCTCTACGGCGCGGCCGGCCAGAACCGCGATCCCGAGCTGACCCGGATGCTCCTGGCGGCCGGAGCCGACCCGAACGACGGCGAGTCCCTCTATCACGCCCTGGAAGACATTCGCTGCACGCGGCTCCTCCTCGAGGCCGGCGCGCGGATCGCCGGCACGAACGCGCTCTACCGGGTGCTCGACCTCGACGATGTCGAGGCGCTGCGGTTGCTGCTCGCGTACGGCGCCGATCCGGACGAGCCGCCGGGCGGCGAACCTACGGACGCCTACGGCACGCCGCTTCTCTGGGCGATCAGGCGACGCCGCTCCCGCGCCCATGTCGCAGCGCTGCTGGAAGCGGGCGCCGACCCCGGCGCCCGGACGCGCGACGGAACCGGCGCCTTCGCGCTGGCGCTGCGCTTCGGGCTCCCGGAGGTCGCGGAGCTGCTGGCGAAGGCCGGCGCCACTGAGGCCATCGGCGAGGCGGACCGGTTCGTTGCGGCCTGCGCGGCGGGCGACGCGGCGACCGCCTCGGCCCTCCGCGCCCGCCATCCGGACCTGCCGGAGAGCCTGCCGGAGGCGCAGCTGCGTCAGCTCCCCGAGATGGCGGCGCTCGGCTGCGGGGAGGCCGTGCGGCTCATGGTGCGGCTCGGCTGGCCCTTGGCGACGCGCGGCGGCGACTGGGACGCCTCCGCGCTCAACCACGCCGTATTCCGGGGCGATGCCGGACTCGCGCGGTTTCTTCTCGAGCAGGGCGCGAGCTGGCGGGAGCGGCACGGCTTCGGCGACCACGTCGCCGGGACCCTGTCCTGGGCCTCGACCAACGAGTCCCAGGGGGCCGGAAACCAGTTCGGGGACTGGGTCGGCTGCGCCGAGGCGCTCCTCGACTACGGCATGCCGGGGGGCCGGCGCGACCCGGCGGGCTCGGACGCGGTGATCCTCGACGGGACGCCGCGGCGCTTCTCGGACGAGGTGAGCGACATCCTGCTCGCTCACCCAGACCGGTAGCGGAGGCAATGGCGGCGGGACCGGGCTTCCCGATCCCGCCTAAGCCTCAGCCCTCGCGCTTCTTGCGCTGCGCGAGCGTGCGCAGGCGCAGCGCGTTGAGCTTGATGAAGCCCGCCGCGTCGCGGTGGTCGTAGGCGACGGCGCCCTCCTCGAAGGTCACGAGGTCCTGGTCGTAGAGGGAGTTCGGGCTGCTGCGGCCGACGACGTGGACGCCGCCCTTGTAGAGCTTGAGGGTCACCTCGCCGGTGACCTTCTCCTGGCTCTTGTCGATGAGGGCCTGGAGCATCTCCCGCTCCGGCGAGAACCAGAAGCCGTTGTAGATCAGCTCCGCGTATTGCGGCATGATCTGATCCTTGAGGTGCGCAGCCCCACGGTCGAGGGTGATCGACTCGATGGCGCGGTGCGCCGGCAGCAGGATGGTGCCGCCGGGGGTCTCGTACATGCCGCGGCTCTTCATGCCGACGAAGCGGTTCTCGACGAGGTCGAGGCGGCCGATGCCGTTGGCGCGGCCGAGCTCGTTGAGCTTGGCGAGCAGGCTCGCAGGCGAGAGCGCCTGTCCGTCGATCGAGACCGCGTCGCCCCGCTCGAAGCCGATGGTGATGACGGTGGGCGTGTCCGGCGCCTCCTCGGGGGAGAGCGTCCGAGAGTAGACGTAGTCCGGCACCTCGACCGCCGGATCCTCCAGCACCTTGCCCTCGGAGGAGGCGTGCAGGAGGTTGGCGTCGACGGAGAACGGGCTCTCGCCGCGCTTGTCCTTGGCGATCGGGATCTGATGCTGCTCGGCGAAGGCGATCAGCGCCTCGCGGGAGCGCATGTCCCATTCCCGCCAGGGGGCGATGACGGTCACGTCGGGCTTGAGCGCGTAGTAGCCGAGCTCGAACCGGACCTGGTCGTTGCCCTTGCCGGTGGCGCCGTGGCAGACCGCGTCCGCTCCGACCTGCTCGGCGATCTCGATCTGCTTCTTGGCGATGAGCGGCCGAGCGATGGAGGTGCCGAGCAGGTAGACGCCCTCGTAGACCGCGTTCGCCCGGAACATCGGGAACACGTAGTCGCGCACGAATTCCTCGCGCAGGTCCTCGATGAAGATGTTCTCGGGCTTGATGCCGAGAAGCTCGGCCTTCTTCCGGGCCGGCTCCAGCTCCTCGCCCTGGCCGAGATCGGCGGTGAAGGTGACGACCTCGCAGCCGTAGGTCGTCTGGAGCCACTTGAGGATGATCGAGGTGTCGAGGCCGCCGGAATAGGCGAGCACGACCTTCTTCACGGATTTCGGTTCGGACATGAGCCTGTGACGCCTCGGGTAGGGCCGGATGGGGCGCGGCTTATCGCGCGGGCGGTGCGCCTGCAACCGGCCGGCGGGGTCGCGCGTTCGCCACGCAGCGAGGCTTATGTGGCGCGGAGATTGCGCCGCCCTCGCCGGTCCGAACATCCAGCCCCTAGCGAAGAGACGAGCGACATGCCGCGGCCGAGGCTGGAGTTCTGGTACGAGTTCGCATCCACCTATTCCTATCTGAGCGCGATGCGCATCGAGGCGCTGGCGGAGGCGGCAGGCGTCGCGGTGCGCTGGCGGCCCTTCCTGATCGGCCCGGTCTTCGCCGCGCAGGGCTGGACCTCCTCGCCCTTCAACCTGTTCCCGGCCAAGGGCCGCAACATGTGGCGGGATGTGGAGCGCCAGGCGGCCGCCTACGGCCTGCCGCCCCTGACGCAACCGGACCCGTTCCCGCAGAACAGCCTCAGCGCCACCCGCGTGGCGATTCTCGGGGCGGACGAGCCCTGGCTCGTGCCCTTCACCAAGGCGGTGTTCTCGGCCTCCTTCGCGCAGGGGCGCTCCATCGCCGAGCCCTCCGCGGTCGCCGCGATCCTCGACGGCCTCGATCTGGACGGTCCCCAGCTTCTCAAGGCCGCCTCGGCGGAGGCCAACAAGACCCGCCTGCGGGTCGCCGGTGAGGAGGCCCGCTCCCGCGGCCTCTACGGCGCGCCGAGCTTCCTCACCGACGACGGCGAGCTGTTCTGGGGCAACGACCGGCTGGAGCAGGCCCTGAGCTGGGCCGCCGGCGACCGGCCCGGATCGCTCCGCTAGCGGCGCGCGACCCGCATAACCGGACTGCGCGCAGGGGCGAAAGGCGCTAAGGAGCGCCACCCGCTCGCAAGCCCGGAAGCATCATGAACCCCGACCGCCGGACCCTTCTCGCCGCCGCTCTCGGCATGGCCGCCCTCGGCAGCGGCCGGGCGGCGGCGCAGAGCTACGGCCAGCGCTTCGCCGTCACCGGCGACGACGGCCACGCCGTCGCCAACACCACGCTGCCCGGCGAGATCACCGGCGAGATTGCGGGCCTGCGCGGCGTCACCTATGTCGGCCCCCGCGATTCGACGGCGACGCTCTACGAGTTCTTCGACTTCAACTGCCCCTACTGCCGCAAGGCGGCGGCCGACGTGATCGCGCTGGCGGGCGCCGACCCGAGCCTGCGCATCGGCCTCGTGCAGAACCCGATCCTCTCGGCCCAGTCCGCCCAGGCCGCGAAGGTGGCGCTCGCCGTGCAGCGCAAGCTCGGCTCGGCGGCGGCCTGGAGCCTCTACGGCGACCTGCTCGGGCGCCCCGGGCGGATCGACGGACCGGCGGCGCTCGCCGCGGCCGGGCGGCTCGGCGCTTCCGCCTCAGAGATCGAGACGATCGCCGATAGCGACGAGGTCCGCGAGGCCCTCAAGAGCCACATGCGCATGGCGGCCGATCTCGGCCTCTACGCAACGCCCTCCTACGTGCTCGGCAACGGCGGCATCCTCGGGCATCCCGGCGTCAAGGCGCTCGCCGGCATGATCGCCGCGACCCGCCGCTGCGACCGGCTCGCCTGCTGAGACCAGCCGGCGCAGCGGGGACGGGACTAAGGATCACGCGAGCGAGAGCCCGTCCTTGCGGTCCCCCAGCGGCCATGCTAGGCGGTCGCCGCGCCGGCGGAGGGGGCTCCACGACCCGCTCATGCGCGCCGGCACCATTCCAATTCCCGAGGGCGCCGACGCCTGGCATCGTATGGATGCGAAACGGCGCAGCCCGAAGGCAAGGACAAGAGAGAGCGGCGGGTGGCGCAGAACGGTTCCGAGTCGGGCTCCCTGGTGTCAGGCGTCGCCGGCCGCTACGCATCCGCCCTCTTCGAGTTGGCCCGCGACGAGCGCCAGCTCGACGCCGTCTCGGACAATCTGGAGCGCTTCGACGCGCTCCTCAAGGAGAGCGCCGATCTCGGCCGCCTCGTGCGCAGCCCCGTCTTCACCGGCGAGCAGCAGGCCGCCGCCGTCGGCGCCGTGCTCGACAAGGCCGGCATCCAGGGCCTGGCCGCGAACTTCATCCGGCTGGTCGCCGCCAACCGGCGCCTCTTCGCCCTTCCCGACATGATCCGCGCCTTCCGCAGCCGCGTCGAGGCCTCGAAGGGCATCGTGCGCGCCGAGGTCCGCGTCGCCGAGAAGCCCTCGGACGCGGTGCTCGAAGAGATCAAGGCGTCGCTCCAGGACGTGGCCAAGGCGGACGTTGCCATCGACCTGCACGTGGACCCGAGCCTCATCGGCGGCCTCGTCGTGCGCATGGGCTCGCGCATGGTCGACGCCTCGCTCCGCACCAAGCTCAACGGCATCCGCCTGGCGATGCGCGAGGCCCGCTAGCGCCCTCCGCACGCCGCATTCGCACGCACATCGCACACGTTTAAGGACAGAGGCACGACGATGGACATCCGCGCCGCCGAGATCTCCGCGATCCTGAAGGAGCAGATCAAGAACTTCGGCGAGGAGGCCGAGGTCACCGAGGTCGGACAGGTCCTCTCCGTCGGCGACGGCATCGCCCGCGCCTACGGCCTCGACAACGTCCAGGCCGGCGAGATGGTCGAGTTCGAGTCGGGCGTGCGCGGCATGGCCCTCAACCTCGAGCAGGACAACGTCGGCATCGTGATCTTCGGCTCCGACCGCGAGATCAAGGAAGGCCAGACCGTCAAGCGCACCGGCGCCATCGTGGACGTGCCGGTCGGCAAGGGCCTGCTCGGCCGCGTGGTCGACGGCCTCGGCAACCCGATCGACGGCAAGGGCCCGATCCAGTCGACCGAGCGCCGCCGCGTCGACGTGAAGGCACCGGGCATCATCCCGAGGAAGTCCGTGCACGAGCCGATGGCCACCGGTCTCAAGGCGATCGACGCGCTGATCCCCGTCGGCCGCGGCCAGCGCGAGCTGATCATCGGCGACCGCCAGACCGGCAAGACCGCCATCGCGCTCGACACCATCCTCAACCAGAAGCCCGGCCACGAGGGCACCGACGAGAAGACGAAGCTCTACTGCGTCTACGTCGCCATCGGCCAGAAGCGCTCCACCGTCGCGCAGTTCGTGAAGGTCCTGGAGGACCAGGGCGCGCTCGAGTACTCGATCGTCATCGCCGCCACCGCCTCCGACGCGGCGCCGATGCAGTTCATCGCCCCCTTCGCCGGCTGCGCCATGGGCGAGTACTTCCGCGACAACGGCATGCACGCCGTGATCGTCTATGACGACCTCTCCAAGCAGGCCGTCGCCTACCGCCAGATGTCGCTGCTGCTGCGCCGCCCGCCGGGCCGCGAGGCGTATCCCGGCGACGTGTTCTACCTCCACAGCCGCCTGCTCGAGCGCGCCGCCAAGATGGGCGACGCCGCCGGCGCCGGCTCGCTGACCGCGCTGCCGGTCATCGAGACCCAGGCCAACGACGTCTCGGCCTACATCCCGACCAACGTGATCTCGATCACCGACGGCCAGATCTTCCTCGAGACCGACCTGTTCTACCAGGGCATCCGCCCGGCGGTGAACGTCGGCCTCTCGGTGTCGCGGGTGGGCTCGGCCGCCCAGACCAAGGCGATGAAGAAGGTCGCTGGCAAGATCAAGGGCGAGCTCGCGCAGTACCGCGAGATGGCCGCCTTCGCGCAGTTCGGCTCGGATCTCGACGCCTCGACGCAGCAGCTCCTGAACCGCGGCTCGCGCCTCACGGAGCTCCTCAAGCAGCCTCAGTTCTCGCCGCTGAAGATGGAAGAGCAAGTCGCGGTGATCTACGCGGGCGTGAACGGCTACCTCGACAAGCTGCCCCTCAACAAGGTGCGCGCCTTCGAGGACTCGCTGCTCTCGCTCCTGCGCACCAAGCACGCCGACCTGCTCGCCGCGATCCGCGACTCGAAGGACCTCTCCGACGAGAACGCCGGCAAGCTGAAGGCCGCGGTCGAGGAGACCGCCCGGTCGGTCAACTGAACCCGGCCTGACGAGCACGCCGCCCGCATCCGAGCGGGCGGCGACGGACGCGACGCGGCGAGACAGGTGGAAGACGGCCGATGCCGAGTTTGAAGGATCTGCGCAACCGCATCACCTCGGTGAAGGCGACGCAGAAGATCACCAAGGCCATGCAGATGGTCGCCGCCGCCAAGCTCCGGCGCGCGCAGATCGCCGCGGAGAGCGGCCGTCCCTACGCCGAGAAGATGGCGAGCGTGCTCGCCAACCTCGCCGGCAACCTCGTCGGCGGCGCAGGCACCCCGAGGCTGCTCTCGGGTACCGGATCGGACAAGGTGCACCTGCTCGTCGTCTGCACTGGCGACCGCGGCCTCGCCGGGGCCTTCAACTCCTCGATCGCGCGCCTCGCCCGCGACCACGCCCAGCGGCTGATGGCCGAGGGCAAGACGGTGAAGATCTTCACCGTGGGCAAGAAGGGTCAGGACGTGCTGCGTCGCCAGTTCCGCGAGCAGATCGTCGAGACGATGGACATCCGCGGCAACAAGCCGGTCGACTACGAGTTCGCCGCCGAGATCGCCAACAAGATCCTCGCCCGCTTCCAGGACGGCGAGTTCGACGTGGCGACGCTGTTCTACGCGCAGTTCAAGTCAGTGATCTCGCAGATCCCGACCGCCCAGCGCCTGATCCCGGCCGAGCTTCCCGAGGCTGGCGAGGCGCCCGCCGCCGCGGGCAACGCCGCCCTGGAGTTCGAGCCGAGCGAGGAGGTCATCCTCGAGACGCTGCTGCCGAAGAACCTCACGGTGCAGGTCTACAAGGCGCTCCTCGAGAACGCCGCCTCCGAGCAGGGCGCCCGCATGAGCGCCATGGATTCCGCCACGCGCAACGCGGGCGAGATGATCAAGAAGCAGACGCTGATCTACAACCGCACGCGTCAGGCCATGATCACCAAGGAACTCATCGAGATCATCTCCGGCGCCGAGGCCCTCTGAGGCTCTCTGGCGACACCGACCGCATCGCGAAGGAAACGCACATCATGGCGAACACCGCTGCCCCCGCCGGCACCAACCTCGTCGGCCGCATCACCCAGGTCATCGGCCCCGTGGTCGACGTGCAGTTCGACGGCCACCTGCCGGAGATCCTCAACGCGCTGGAGACCAAGAACCAGGGCAACCGCCTCGTCCTCGAGGTCGCCCAGCAGCTCGGCGAGAACACCGTGCGCTGCGTCGCCATGGACACCTCCGAGGGTCTCGTGCGCGGCCAGGAGGTCCACGACACCGGCGAGCCGATCAAGGTTCCGGTCGGCCACAACACGCTGGGCCGCATCATGAACGTCATCGGCGAGCCGATCGACGAGGCCGGCCCGATCGAGACCACCACCTTCCGCGCCATCCACCAGCCGGCGCCGAGCTACGACGAGCAGTCCACCGAGGCGCAGATCCTCGTCACCGGCATTAAGGTCGTCGACCTGCTCGCCCCCTACGCCAAGGGCGGCAAGATCGGCCTGTTCGGCGGCGCGGGCGTCGGCAAGACCGTGCTCATCATGGAGCTGATCAACAACATCGCGAAGGCCCACTCGGGCTACTCGGTGTTCGCCGGCGTCGGCGAGCGCACCCGCGAGGGCAACGATCTCTACCACGAGATGATCGAGTCCAACGTCAACAAGAACCCCAAGGAGAACGGCGGCTCGGCCGAGGGCTCCAAGTGCGCGCTGGTCTACGGCCAGATGAACGAGTCCCCCGGCGCCCGCTCCCGCGTGGCGCTCACCGGCCTCACCATCGCCGAGCAGTTCCGCGACGAGGGCCAGGACGTGCTCTTCTTCGTCGACAACATCTTCCGCTTCACGCAGGCGGGCTCCGAGGTGTCGGCGCTTCTCGGCCGCATCCCCTCGGCGGTGGGCTACCAGCCGACGCTCGCCACCGACATGGGCGCCCTCCAGGAGCGCATCACCACCACCAACAAGGGCTCGATCACCTCGGTGCAGGCCATCTACGTGCCGGCCGACGATCTGACCGACCCGGCGCCCGCCACCTCCTTCGCCCACCTCGACGCCACGACCGTGCTCTCGCGCTCGATCGCCGAGAAGGGCATCTACCCGGCGGTGGACCCGCTCGACTCCACCTCGCGCATGCTGTCGCCGGCCATCCTCGGCGAGGAGCACTACGACGTCGCCCGCCGCGTCCAGCAGACCCTGCAGCGCTACAAGGCGCTTCAGGACATCATCGCGATCCTGGGCATGGACGAGCTCTCCGAGGAGGACAAGCTGACGGTGGCCCGCGCCCGCAAGGTCGAGCGCTTCCTCTCGCAGCCCTTCCACGTGGCCGAGGTCTTCACCGGCTCGCCGGGCAAGCTCGTGGCGCTCGAGGACACCATCAAGGGCTTCAAGGGTCTCGTCGAGGGCAAGTACGACGATCTCCCGGAGGCCGCCTTCTACATGGTCGGCTCCATCGAGGAGGCCCAGGAGAAGGCCAAGAAGCTGAAGGCGGCCTGAGCCTTCGAGCATGAACGGCAAGGTCATCCTGCTGGTCGTCGGCCTCCTGGCCGGCGGCCTCGTCGGCTACCTGACCCGGCCTGAGGCGGCCGAGATCAAGCTCGGTCCCCTCAGCATCGAGGTGCAGGGGGACCGGCCGGCCGGAGCCCGCGGCGGCGAGATGACCCAGGGCCAGTGGCAGCATGTCGGCGCCTTCGCGGCGGTCGGCGCGCTGATCGGCTTCGGGCTCGGCTTCCTCGCCGACCGCCGCCGGTCCTGACAGACGGACCCGCGCGCCCCACAAGGCGCGCGACCCCACGCGAACGACGAGACACCGGGACCCCGATCCGATGGCCACCTTCCAGTTCGATTTCGTCGGCCCCGAGCGGGTGCTCTATTCCGGCCAGGTCGAGGCCGTGCAGATCCCCGGCACCGAGGGCGAGATGACGGTGCTGCCGGGCCACGCCCCGGTGCTGACCTCCCTGAAGGTCGGCGTCATCGTCGTCACCGAGCGCCAGAACGCCGGCAAGCGCATCTTCGTGCAGGGCGGCTTCGCCGATATCGGCCCGACCGGCGTCACCGTCATCGCCGAGCGGGCCGCCCCGGTCGAGGAAGTCACGCCCGAGACGATCAACCGCGACATTGAGGCGGTCGAGCTTCAGCGCGACGCCAGCGAGGATCCGAAGGTCCGCGAGGCCCTCAACGGGCAGATCGTGCAGCTTCAGGAATCGAAGATCGCGCTGGGTCTCTGACCGGCCGGGCATTCCGCACGGCATCGAAGCCGCGGCCCCTCGCGAGGGGCGCGCGGCTTTCTCTTTTTTCTGCGGCGCCGGGTGCGGCGGGACGCGATCCCGAGCTCAAGCCTTGGCCGCCTCGAAGGCCTTGCTCAGGAGCGTTTGCCGCGCCGACAGGTCCTCTGGACATCCGAGGTCGAGCCACAGCGCCCTGGCGGCGGCGAGCCCCCGCCCCACGGCCGGGCCCGGCGGCACGCCGCCGGCCACGAGATCCGCCCCGGCGAGGGGAAAGCGCGGGCTGTCGGCCGCACTCGCCTGCGCCAACATCCCGCGCGCCCCGTCGCTCACGCGCGGGCGCGGCTCGCCTTCGAGCACCGCCAGGGTCGCCACGGCGGCCTCGCCATGCATGGCGAGGAGCGCCCGGACATCCGGTCCGTCGATGCGGTCACGCCCGTGCAGGGAAGCAAGGGCGTCTGCATAACTCAGAAGGACGCGCTGCTCGGCGCGGGACAGCCGCAGGGACTCGCCGAGCCGCTCCGCGTCGTCGCCGTTCCAGACGCAGAGGGCGGCGAGACGCGACACCTCGGGCAGGCCGGCGGCGATGGCCCGGCCGAGGCGGCCCTGATCGCCGATGCCGCCGACGAGGCGTTGCAGAAGGCCTGCCTCGCTCATCACGCGGACCGCCGCGAGCGCCCCCGGCGCCGCGAGGAGCTTCAGAAGCTCGGCCCTGATCCGCTCCCGCGACAGGCGGGCGAGGCCGTCCCGCGCGCGGATACAGGCCGCGAGCCCTTCGGGATCGGGTGCCTCGCCGCCGAAGCGGGCATGGAAACGAAAGAAGCGCAGCACCCGCAGGGCATCCTCGCGGATGCGCGTGTCGGGATCGCCGATGAATCGCACCCGCGCCGCGGCGAGATCGGCACGGCCGCCGGCCGGGTCGTGCAGGGTGCCGTCGAGCCCGAGCGAAAGGGCGTTGATGGTAAAGTCGCGGCGCTCGGCGTCGAGCTTGAAATCGCGCCCGAAGCGGACGATCGCGTGCCGCCCGTCGGTCTCGATATCCTCGCGCAGCGTCGTCACCTCGGCGGTCTCGTCCCCGGCCAGCAGGGTCACGGTGCCGTGGGCGATGCCGGTCGGCACGGCCCGCAGGCCGGCGGCCTCTGCCGCCCGCACAACCCGGTCGGGCGTCAGCGTCGTGGCGAGGTCCATGTCGGCGACGGCGCGGCCGAGGAGCGCGTCGCGCACGGCGCCGCCGACGATCCGCGTCTCCTCGCCGGGCTCGCGCAGGGCGTCGAGGATGCGCGCCAGTCCCGGCCGCCGGAGCAGCCGGGCAGGGCCGTCCCGATCGAGGATCGCCCCGCTCATTGGAACCGGCCCGGCACCAGGCGACCGTTCTCCATATGCGCGGGCACGTAACCCTCGCCGTGCCGCTCGCCGAGCAGGCCGCTGAGCACCAGGGACGCGATGACGATGCCGAGCCCGGCCATCACCAGCCGGAAAATCTGCGCGTCCCAGTGGGTGCGGTGCAGGGGGTTCCGGCCGACGAGGAGGAGATAGAGGAAGAACAGGACGAACGGGATGAGGAAGAGACCGACTTCCTCGAACACGCGGCGCAACATGAAGGGACCGGCTCCGGGATGACGGCGCGGCGGCGCCGTGCTCGCATCCTCGCGCGGTATGATAGGGCACCCCGCCCCATCACCGAAGCGGCGCGGGGCGCCTTCGGCCAGGCGGGGTGTCGCATCGGCCGGGCTTCGCGCCGGCCCGGACCGGCGGCGGATCAGGAGGCCAGGAGGCGCAGTCCGGCGAGCTTCTCGTGTCCGCCCCGGTCGGCACCGGCCTCGACGATGCCGCCGCCCCGGCGCTTCGCCACGTAGGAGGCGTGATCGGCCAGCCCCGACAGCGTGTCGAGATCCGCGGCTTCCGCCGGGGCGACCTCGTAGCCGAGGCTGACCCCGATCCGATGCTCGGTGCCGCCGATCCGGCACGGCTCGGTCAGCACGGCGTGAAGCCGGCGGGCCAGTCCGCCTGCCTCCCGGGCATGAGTGAGGCCGGTCTGGACGAACACGAACTCGTCCCCGCCGATCCGGGCCACGATGTCGTCGCCGCGGCTCAGCGACCGGGCCCGGACCGCGATGGCGCGCAGCAGCGCGTCGCCGGCCGCGTGGCCGTGCCGGTCGTTCACCCCCTTGAAGCCGTCGAGATCGAAAGCGTGGATCGCGACGAGCCGGCCGGCGGGACGGGCCAGGGCGTCGAAGCGCTCGCGAAGCCCGAGCCGGTTGGCGAGATCCGTCAGGGGGTCGCGTCGGGCAAGCGCCGCCATCTGAAGCTGCATGGTGATCCGCCGGCTGGCGTTCCGGTAGATGTGGGCGACGCTCTCCATGCCGCCGAGGAGGAAGGTGAGGAAGACGCCCGCGACGATCCCGTGCGCGGGGTCGCCGAACAGTGCCGCGGAGACGATCCCCGGCAGCACCGCGATCAGGATCGCCATGGCGGCGATGCGCGGACGGATCGAGACGCGGGCGACGACGCCGGCGCAGTAGCCGAAGATCAGTCCCGTCCCCAGCATCTGAAGCGGCAGGTTGCTCTGCTGGAACAGCAGCGATCCGAGGCTCCCGACCGAGAGCGCGACGAACGCCGTGATGACCGCATGTGCCAGCTCGATCCAGCGGGTTTCCGCGAGACCGAGCACGCCGGCCTGGTTGCGACGTCCCTGGAGGATGGTCAGCACCAGCTTGGCGAGGGAGGCGAAGCATCCCAGGAGGGTCGCCGCGAAGACGGCCGGATCGCGTGTCTCGCTCCAGGCGAAGGACCCGACGACGACGATCGTCGCGCCCATGACGGCAGTCGGAACGGCGGCGTAGGCGAGGTCTGCGACCAGCGCCTTGTAGACATCCTCAGACTCGTGGAGAGCGAACATTCGGTCGAGACCTCGGCCGGCGGCCGGCGTGCCCCCAGCTTGCCGAGAGTGCCTTAACAAGCGGCCTGCGAGACCCGTCCAATTGTCGGATTCTCGACTTAAACGAGCGGGGTCGGCGTCCGATCGAGCGTCAGCGCGCGGCGGCGAGGCGCTCCCGGAGGTTGTTGAGGATGCCGGCCGTGACGCCCCAGATCACCCGGCCCTCGAAGGGCAGGGCATAGTAGTAGCGCGTCCGTCCCTGCCAGAGCCTGCTGTTCAGTCCGTAGCGGGAGGCGTCGAGGAGGAAATCCAGCGGCACCTCGAACACCTCGGCGACCTCGGCTGGGTCGGGCACGAAGCGCGTGCCTTCGGCGACGAGGGCGACGACGGGCACGACGAGGAAGCCGGTGGCCGAGAGATAGGGGTCGAGATAGCCGAGCACCCGCACCGCATCAGGGCTCAGGCCGATCTCCTCCCCCGCCTCCCGGAGCGCGGCCGCGGCGGGGTCGGGATCGCCGGGCTCGATCTTGCCGCCGGGGAACGCGACCTGCCCGGAATGGTCGCGCAAATGCGCCGCGCGCTGAGTCAGGACGATGTGCAGACCGCGCTCGCGGGCGATCACCGGCACCAGCACAGCGGCGCTCCGGTAGGGCAGGGCGGGCCTCACCGCGTCGGGGTTCGGGTCGAGGCTGTGGTCGCCCTGCGGATTGGCCAGCGGAGCGCCGGGCGCGGGGGCGAGCGCCGATAGGCAGCGTCCTGCCCGCGCCAGGAAGACGCCAAGCGGATCGAGCGCCTCGGCGAGGTCGCCGGCAGACTCTTCAAGGATCTCCTCGGCGGCGGTCATTCGTGGGGCGCGGGACCGATGACGTGGAAATCGCCGCCGGCCGCGATCCCGAGGACGGTGCCGTCCTCGACGGCGCGCTCCTCGGCCAGCTCGGCCAGAGCGTAGGCCAGAGGTCGCGTCAGCCGCGCCCAGAGATCCCGGCGGACATGGACGTAGGGGCGGAACCCGTCGTCGCCATCCTCGAAGCGCAGCGGATGCTCGGAGTCGACGCGGACGAGGTCGTCCACGTTGGTGCGGAAGGCGATGCTTCGGGCCTCGGCCTCGCCCTCCACCGCCATCTCGACGGCGGCGAAGGCCGCGTCGTCGACGGCGATCGTCAGCTTCTCCGCAGGCGTGACGAGGACGGTGCTGCCATCGGGCTCCCGCCGCAGAATGGTCGAGAACAGCCTGACGAGCTTCTCCCGGCGGATCGGGGTGCCGTTGTGATGCCAGGTGCCGTCCGCCCCGATACGGATGTCGATGCTGCCGCAGGAGTCCGGGTTCCAGCGCTCGACCGGCGGCAGGCGGTTCTTCGGCAGCCCGGCGAGGGCCGCGCTCAGCCGGCTCAGGGCGGGATCGTCGGTCGGCGGTCGGTCGGATTCGTCGGCCATGCGGTCTCAGCTAGGGTCGGCCGCGGCGCCGGGAACCGGCTCGCTCGGCCGGCGGCGCAGGATCTTCCAGACGCCGGAGGCGGAGGCCAGCACGTCGCCGCCGGAGACGACCTCGCCGCGCAGGAACACGAGGGAGCCGGTGCGCCGCACGACGAAGGGCCGCGCCTCGATCCAGGTGCCGATCTGGCCGGCGCCGACGAACTGCATCCCGAGCTCGATCGTCACGCAGTTGGCCCCGTCCGCCGCCCGCATCGCCGCGACGCCGAGCGCCCGGTCCGCGAGGCTCATCAGCATGCCGCCATGGACGACGCCGATCAGGTTCGCGTGCTTCTCTTCCGCATGGAAGCCGAAGGCGCCGTCCGCCTGCCGCACGTAGACCGGGCCGACGAGGTCCAAGAAGCCGCTGGCGCCGCCGGGCACGAAGCCCTCGGGCAGGGTGGCTGGGCCTTCGGCGTCTGCGGTCTCGCGGGTCATGGCCTTCGGCATAGAAGCGGCGCCCGCGCCGATCAACGGTCCGCGGCGAACGGGGCGGGGAACGACGTTCCATCGAGGCGCCTCGGCGGCGTGCGGCGACGCCGACCTTGCATGGTCGCGGAAAACGGCGTCCACTCCCCGCCTTGTCCGGACCGCCGGTGGCGGTCGCATACAGAACAGGCTTCCATGACGCAGGGCGCGCAACCCGCCACCAGCCTCGACGAGGGCATCGTCGCGGCGGCCGAGGCCAGCCTCGGCTCCGTCAGTCGCGCCCGCGAGGCGATCCACGGTGTGATCTTCGGGCAGGAGAACGTCGTCGACCTGGCGCTCGTCACGATCCTGGCCGGCGGCCACGGGCTCCTCGTCGGGCTTCCGGGCCTGGCCAAGACGAAGCTCGTGGAGACGCTCGGCACCGTGCTCGGGCTCGATGCGAGGCGCGTCCAGTTCACGCCGGACCTGATGCCCTCAGACATCCTTGGCACTGAGATCCTCGACGAGGATGCCGACCGGCGGCGCTCCTTCCGCTTCGTGCGCGGACCCGTGTTCAGCCAGCTCCTGATGGCCGACGAGATCAACCGGGCGAGCCCGCGCACCCAGTCGGCGCTGCTCCAGGCCATGCAGGAGCACTTCGTCTCGGTGGCCGGCGAGCGCCACGACCTGCCGCGCCCCTTCCACGTGCTCGCCACCCAGAACCCGATCGAGCAGGAGGGCACCTACCCGCTGCCCGAGGCGCAGCTCGACCGCTTCCTCCTCGAGATCGACGTCGGCTACCCGGACCGGGACGCGGAGCGGCGCATCCTCATCGAGACGACAGGCGCCGAGGAGAGCCGCGCCAAGCCGGTGATGACCACGGACGAGTTGCTCGCCGCCCAGCGCCTCGTGCGGCGCCTGCCGGTCGGCGAGAGCGTGGTCGAGGCGATCCTTGACCTCGTGCGCTCGGCCCGGCCCGAGGGCGGGGACGCCGCGATCCGCGACAAGCTGCAATGGGGCCCCGGCCCCCGCGCCAGCCAGGCGCTGACGCTGGCCGTGCGCGCCCGCGCCCTGATCGAGGGCCGCGTCGCGCCCTCGGTCGCCGACGTGAAGGCGCTCGCCGAGCCCGTGCTCAAGCACCGCATGGCGCTCACCTTCGGAGCCCGCGCCGACGGCGAGACCGTGCCGGGACTCATCGCGACACTGGCGGGCAAGCTCTAGCGGATGGTCGCCACCCGCCTTCTCGGCGAGACCGAGCGCAGGCCCGGCCGCGGCCAGACCGAGGGGGCGCTGTCGCTCGCCGAGCGGATGCCGCGGCTGGTGCTGGAGGCGCGGCGCGTCTCCACGAGCCTCGCCCACGGCCTCCACGGCCGCCGCCGGGCGGGTCCCGGCGAGAGCTTCTGGCAGTTCCGGCCCTTCGTGACGGGAGAGGCCGCCGCCCGCATCGACTGGCGCCGCTCCGCTCGCGACGACCGGCTCTACGTGCGCGAGCGTGAGTGGGAGGCCGCCCACAACGTCTGGATCTGGATCGACCGCTCCGCCTCGATGGGCTTCGCCTCGGACCTCGCGCTGGCCGCCAAGGTCGACCGGGCGCTGGTGCTCGGGCTCGCGCTGGCCGACACCCTGGTCGAGGGCGGCGAGCGGGTCGGCCTCCTCGGGCTGACGCGGGCGACCGCCTCACGGCGGATCGTAGAGGGCCTCGCCCGCGCCCTCGTGGCCGACGAGGCGGGCCTCACCGAGGACCTGCCGCCGCGGGCCAGTCCCGGCCGCTTCGACGAGGCGGTGCTGATGAGCGACTTCCTCACACCGCTCGATCGCGTCGGGGCGGCCGTCGCCGACATCGCCGGGCGGGGCTCTCGGGGGCATCTCGTACAGATCGTCGACCCCATCGAGGAAAGCTTCCCCTTCGCCGGCCAGGCGGTGCTCCACGACCCCGAGAGCGGCCACGAGCTGCCCATCGGGGACGCTGGGGGCTGGGGCACGGCCTATCGCCGCCGCATCGCGATCCACCGGGAGGGCCTCGCGGAGATCGCCCGCGCCCGCGGCTGGACGCTGACGATCCATCGCACCGACCGGCCGGCGAGCGAGGCGGCGCTGCGGCTGCTGACGCTCGTCGCCGCCTCCCGCGGCGCGGCCTGAGGACGGCATGCTCGGTCCGCTGACCTTCGCCGCGCCCTTCGCGCTCGCCGCCCTCGCGGCGCTGCCCGTGCTATGGTGGCTGCTGCGCGTGACGCCGCCGCGTCCGAAGCGGATCGCGTTCCCGCCGCTGCGGATCGCGGCCGACCTGCTGCCGGAGCGCCAGAGCCCGGCGCGCACCCCGCCCTGGCTGCTGATCCTGCGCCTTCTCGCGGCCGCCGCCCTGATCCTCGCCGTGGCGGGACCCGTCTGGAGCCCGTCCGGCATCGGCGCCACCGGGGCGCGGACGCCGCTCCTCGTGATGATCGACAACGGGTTCACCGCCGCCCACGATTGGCGGACGCGGATGCGCGTCGCCCAGGACGCGGTGGAAGGGGCCGCCCGCGATGGCCGCCCCGTCGCGGTCCTCGCCACCGCCGAGCCCGCCGCGCCGGTCGAGGCCCGCCAGCCCGCGGCCGCGCTGGAGCGCCTGCGGGCCGTGGCGCCGCGCCCGCATCTCGGCGACCGCGCCGCCCATCTCTCAAGCATCACCGCCTTCCTGGAGAAGCAGGCCGGTGCCGAGATCGTCTGGATCGCGGACGGCGTGGCGGATGCCGGCGACGATCTCGCCAAGGGCCTCGGCCCGTTGGTCGCCCGAACCGGCGCCGGGCTGACGATCCTCGCCGCCGAGCGCCCGCCCGCCCTGGCGCTGAGCGCCGCCGATGCCGGCGGCCGCCTCACCGCGCGAGTGCTGCGTGCCGCGCCGAACGGCCGCGACGCCGGCCTGCTGCGGGCGCTCGACGCCAAGGGCCTGCCGCTCGCCGAGCACGATTTCCGGTTCGCGCCGGACGCCACGGAGACCGATGTCGGCTTCGAAATGCCGGTGGAGCTGCGCAACGCCATCGCGCGCATCGAGGTGGCCGGAGAGCGCTCGGCCGGGGCCGTCACGCTGATGGACGAGCGCGGCAAGCGGCGCCGCGTCGGTATCGTCTTCGGCGGCACCGCCGATCAGGCGCAGCCGCTGCTGGCCCCTACCTACTACCTCGCCCGCGCCCTCCAGCCCTTCGCCGACGTGCAGGAGCCCCGCGGCGCGAAGGGCGTGGCCGAGTCCGTCGCGCAGATGCTCGACGGGCAGGTCTCGGTGCTGGTGCTGGCCGATGTCGGCGCCATGGACGAGGAGACCCGCGCCCGCGTCGCCAAGTTCGTGGATGAGGGCGGCGTGCTCCTGCGCTTCGCAGGTCCCCGCCTCGCCGCCGGCAACGACCCGCTCGTGCCGGTGCGCCTGCGCCGGGGCGGCCGCTCACTCGGCGGCACGCTCTCCTGGGACAGCCCGAAGACGCTGGCGCCCTTCGCGCCCGAGAGCCCCTTCGCCGGACTGGTGCCGCCGGCCGACATCGGCGTGCGCCGCCAGATCCTCGCCGAGCCCGATGGCGACCTGCCGAGCCGGACCTGGGCCTCGCTCGAGGACGGTACGCCGATCGTCACCGCCGAGAAGCGCGGGCAGGGGCTCGTGGCGCTGTTCCACGTCACCGCCGACACCACCTGGTCGAACCTGCCGCTCTCGGGTCTGTTCATCGATATGCTCAGGCGCGTCGTCGGCCTCGCCGGCAGCGCCGCGCCCGCGGCCGGGCAGGGCGGCCCCGCGGCGGTGCTCGCCCCGCGCCTGACCCTCGACGGGTTCGGAGCGCTCGGCAGCCCGCCGGCCTCCGCCGTGGCGGTCTCGGCGGATTACGGCGACCGGGCGACGGGCGAGCATCCGCCGGGCTTCTACGGGCCGCCGGACGCCGGCATCGCCGTCAATGCCCTGCGGAGCAGCGACACCCTGAAGCCCCTCGACCTCGCGGCCCTTACGGGTGCTCGCACCGGATCGCTCGCCGGCGCGGAGACGCTTGACCTGCGCGCCGGGCTCTTCACCCTGGCGCTGATGCTTCTCGTCCTCGACACGCTTGCCGCGCTCTGGCTCGGCGGCTTCCTCGCCCGCCGAGCCGGGCGCCTGCGGGGGCGCCCCGCCGTCCTGGCGCTCGCCGCCTTGGCGCTTGCCGCCGCGATCCCGCCCGGACCGGCGCGCGCCGAGGAGCCGCCGGCCAATCGCCCGAACGGCATCGAATCCGCCCTCGTCACGCGGCTCGCCTACATCGTTACGGGCGATGCGGCGATCGACGAGGCGAGCCGGGCCGGGCTCGCTGGGCTGACGCAGATGCTCGCCACCCGCACGGCGCTCGAACCCGGCGAGCCCGCCGGCCTCGATCCGGCCAAGGACGAGCTCGCCTTCTACCCGCTGATCTACTGGCCGATCGCGCCGGGCCGCCCGCAGCCGAGCGAGGCCGCGATCCGGCGTATCGACGCCTTCATGCGCAACGGTGGCACCGTCCTGTTCGACACCCGCGACGCGCTCACCAGCCGTCCCGGCGGCCCGCCGACGCCGGAGACGGCGTATCTCCGCAAGATGCTCGCGACGCTGGAAGTGCCGGAACTCGAGATCGTGCCCGCCGACCACGTGCTGACCAAGGCCTTCTATCTCGTCGACAGCTTCCCCGGCCGCTACGATACCGGCCAGACCTGGGTCGAGGCCCTGCCGCCGGCGGGCGAGGGCGGCGAGCGCCGCCCGGCGCGGGCGGGGGACGGGGTGAGCCCGATCGTCATCACCAGCAACGATCTCGCCGCCGCCTGGGCCGTGGGCAAGCGGGGCGAGGCGCTCTACCCGATCACCGGCGGCGACCAGCGCCAGCGGGAGATGGCCTTCCGCGGGGGCGTCAACATCGTGATGTACACGCTCACCGGCAACTACAAGGCCGACCAGGTCCACGTGCCGGCCCTGCTGGAGCGGCTGGGACAGTGATGTCTTGCGAGGAGTTCCGCATCGCTGCCGCGCATCTCCCTCCTCCCTCCGCGGGGGAACGTGGCCTCCGAAGGAGGTCGGGAGAGGGGTGCGACGGTGCCGAGAAGCGCTCTGCGCTCCGTGGAGGCCGCGCCCCTAGCGGAAGCCGGGTTCCCCTCTCCCGATCCCTGCCGACGCAGGGGCCACTCTCTTCCGCTGAGGGGAGAGGGAGGGGGCGCGTGTCATGCTGAGCCTCAGCTTCACGCCGCTTCTGCCCTGGCCGGTGCTGGCCGGGCTGGGGGTCGTCGCCGCGCTTCTCGCCGGCTTCGCCCTCTACGCCCGCGGCCGCGTCGCGGCGCTGCGGGCGCTGGTGCTGGCGCTGGTGCTCGCTGCGCTCGCCAACCCCTCCCTGGTGCGGGAGGACCGGGAGCCGGTGAAGGACGTGGCGGCGATCGTCGTGGACCGCTCCGGGTCGCAGTCCCTCGGCGACCGGCCGGCGATGACCGATCAGGTCCGGGCCGAGCTGGAGCGGCGCTTCGGCAGCCTCGCCAGCGTCGAGCCGCGCTTCATCGACGTGCCGGATTCCCGCGGCGGCGACGACGGCACCAAGCTCTTCACGGCGTTGGGCCAAGCGCTCGCCGACGTGCCGCCGGAGCGGCTCGCGGGCGTCGTGATGCTCACCGACGGCGTCGTCCACGACATCCCGGCCTCCGCCGCGGCACTCGGCATCAAGGCGCCGCTCCATGTCCTCGTCACCGGTCATCCGGACGAGCGCGACCGCCAGATCAAGCTGATCGAGGCGCCCCGCTTCGGCATCGTCGGCCGCGACCTCACCGTGCGCGCCGAGGTGATGGAGCGCGGCGGCACCGGCAACGCCACGGTGATCGTGCGCCGGGACGGCGTCGAGCTCGGCCGCCGGGCCTTCCCGACCGGCCAGCCCTTCTCGCTGACGACCCGCATCGAGCACGGCGGCCCGAACGTCCTCGAGATCGAGGTCGAGCCCCTGCCGGGCGAGTTGACCACGGTCAACAACCGGGCGGTGCTGCCGATCGAAGGCATCCGCGAGAAGCTGCGCGTCCTCCTCGTCTCCGGCGAGCCGCACCAGGGCGAGCGGACCTGGCGCAACCTCCTGAAGTCCGACGCCAACGTCGACCTCGTGCACTTCACCATCCTGCGCCCGCCGGAGAAGCAGGACGGCACGCCGATCTCGGAGCTGTCCCTGATCGCCTTCCCGACGCGGGAGCTTTTCGTCCAGAAGATCAAGGACTTCGACCTGATCGTCTTCGATCGCTACGCCAACCAGAGCGTGCTGCCCTCGGCCTATTTCGACAACATCGTCCGCTACGTGAAGGAGGGCGGGGCGCTGCTCGTCGCGGCCGGACCCGAGTTCGCCTCCGCGGCGAGTCTCGCCCGCACCCGGCTCGCCTCCATTCTGCCCGGCGACCCGAACGGGCGCGTAGTCGAGCGGCCCTACAAGGCGAAGCTGACGCAGACCGGCGCCCGTCACCCGGTGACGCGGGCCCTGCCGGGCTCGGACGCCAACCCGCCCGCCTGGGGCGACTGGCTGCGCATCGTCTCCTCGCAGACCCGCGCCGGGCTCCAGCCGATCCTGTCGGGGGCCGATGACCAGCCCCTGCTGACGCTCTCGCGGGAGGAGAAGGGCCGCGTCGCACTGCTGCTCTCCGACCACGCCTGGCTCTGGGCGCGGGGATACCAGGAGGGCGGGCCGTATCTCGACCTGCTGCGCCGGCTCGGCCACTGGCTCATGAAGGAGCCGGCGCTGGAAGAGGAGGCGCTGCGGGCGCAGACCACCGGCCGCGGCCGCGAGGTGCGGATCGAGCGCCAGACCATGGCGGACACGGCCGAACCGGTGACCGTCACCGGTCCCACGGGCAAGGAGCGCCGGATCGACCTCGCGACCGCCGAGCCCGGCCTGTTCACCGCGACCTTCGAGGCGGAGGAGCTCGGGCTCTACACGCTGCGGTCCGGGGCGCTCACCGCCTTCGTCAGCGTCGGCCCGGCGAACCCGCGGGAGCTGACGGATGTCTTCAGCGACACCGAGCGCCTGCGCACTGTGGCCGAGGCGACGGGCGGCTCCGTCCGGCGCCTCTCGGAGAACGGCACGACCGTGGTGCCGCGCCTCCAGAGCGTGCGCGGCGGCCGGCTGTCGGGCGGCGACTGGATCGGCTTCCGTCCGAGCGACAGCGCCGTCATCCGCGGCGTCGAGGTCTACCCCCTCGGGATCGGCCTCGCGGCGCTGGCGCTCATCGCGGCCGCGCTCCTCGCCATGTGGCTCGTGGAAGGGCGGCGCGGGCAGGCGGCCTGAACCGGCCTCAGCGGTCGGGCGTCACCGATCCGGCGATGCCCTCCGCCGCGCCCTCGCGCAGCTCCAGCCACAGGAAGCGGGACGGATCGACCGGTCCAGGCAGCACGAGCCGCCCCGGCGGAACGGGCGCGAAGCCGAAGCGGCCGTAGTAGGGCGCGTCGCCGACGAGAAGAACGAGGCCGTGGCCCTGTGCCCGCGCCGCGTCGAGGCTCGCCTCCATCAGCGCGGTGCCGATGCCGCGGCCGCCGAAGCTCGGGTCGACGGTGAGCGGCCCGAGCGCCAGCACCGGCGCGCCGCCGGCGCGGGCCGGATCGACGCGCACCGAACCCGTCAGGAAGGTGCCGACCAGGGCGACGAAGCTCAGCTCCGACCGGTGCGCCACGCCCTCCCGCAGGCGGAAGGCCGTGCGCGCGAAGCGTCCCGGCCCGAAGGCACGGGCGTGCAGGCGGTCGATGGCGGCCGCATCCTCCGGCTGCTCCTGGCGGATGACGAGGGGAAGCGAGGGCACGGTGGGTCCGGATCGAGGATTGCGGGCGATAGCAGCCGGGCCGCGCCCCCGCAACGACCGGACGTCGCGTGATCGGCCCGTCGTGAGCCGGCGATGCGAACGATCGCTTGGGAAAGCCTGAGGTTGCAGATCGAGGTCGCCACATTGAGGGCTCATCGTGCTTTTGCCAAATATCCCGCCGATTACGAAGTAAGACTCCGTATTCGAATTATCAATTCTAGATTGTATTTCCAATATTGCAATTTTTAACCAATCTATGTCGATATTGTATGGGAACATCGACGGAATTCGAAAATGACCACCATCCGATTTCGACTCACTGCGTCGGTCGTCGTGCTGATTTCGGCCCTCGCCTTCAATGTGACGATGGGCTTGTACTCGACGTCCCGCACAAGCGCGAGCATGAGCGATCTCTATAACGATCGCATCGTCCCTCTCCGCGAGCTCAAAATCGTCGCCGACACGTATGCCGTCAACGTCGTCGACACATCGCAGAAGATCAATAACGGCAATCTGGACTGGTCCCAGGGCGCTTCATCGATCGCGGAGGCCAAAGAGCGCATCGCGAAGACTTGGGCCCGCTATCTTGCCACGAACCTGACGGAGAAGGAGAAGCGTCTCGCTACGGCCGTGGAAGAGAAGATGGTCGTTGCGAACGCAGCCGTCAGAGAGCTGACCGCCATCATTGCCAAGGCAGACAAGAACCAGCTGGCGGATTTCGTGCGCAACAAGCTCTACCAGAGCGCGGATCCGGTCGGCGACGCCATACAGGCCCTGATCAATCTGCAGATCGAGGAGAGCCATAAAGTCTACGACGATTTTACGTCCCTTTCAGAGACGCTGAAGGCTTTGCGCTTCATCACGCTGATCTTCGGCATCGTTGCAGCGGGATTTGCCCTGTTCGTGGTGCTGCGCGGGGTCATCGACCCGCTCGGATCCATGGCGCGGATGATGCAGAAGCTGGCCGGCGGCGATGCGACGCAATCGGTCCCCGGCATCGGTCGAAGGGACGAGATCGGCGTCATGGCCGCCTCCGTTCAGGTCTTCAAGGACAACCTGATCCAGAACCGCAAGCTGGAAGAGGAGACGGCGCTGGCGCGGGCCTCGGCGGAGACCCAGCGGCGGGCGGCGATGTCCGAGATGGCCGACGGTTTCGAGCGTGCGGTCGGCGGCATTGTCGGAACGGTGTCCTCGGCGGCCACCGAGCTGCAGGCGACGGCGCAGCAGATGACGGCGACGGCGCAGCAGACCGCCGACCAGTCGACCACGGTCGCGACGGCGGCCGAGGAGGCTTCCGTCAACGTCAACACGGTGGCCTCGGCGGCCGAAGAGCTGGGCGCTTCGGTGCAGGAGATCGGCCGGCAGGTCGCCAACTCGGCCGGCCTCGCCCAGCAGGCCGTGACCGAGGCCGATCAGGCGGCCGCCCTCGTGAGCGCGCTGAACAGCGCCATGGGCAAGATCGGCGACGTGGTGCAGATGATCTCGTCCATCGCGGCGCAGACCAACCTGCTTGCCCTGAACGCCACGATCGAGGCCGCCCGGGCAGGAGAGGCGGGGCGAGGATTCGCCGTCGTCGCGACCGAGGTGAAGGAACTGGCCAGCCAGACCGCCCGCGCCACCGGCGAGATCGCCGCTCAGATCGGCCAGATCCAGGGAGCGACGGGACAGGCCGTCGGCGCCATCGACACGATCACGGCACGCATCCGCGAGATCAATTCGGTCGCCACCGGCATCGCGGCGGCGGTCGAGGAGCAGAGCGCGGCGACGAACGAGATCGTGCGCAACGTGGCCGAGGCGTCGGCCGGGACCGCGCAGGTCACCGATAACATCTCGGGGGTGGCGCGCGCCTCCGAGGAGACGGGCGCGGCGGCGAGCCAAGTGCTGATGTCGGCCTCCGACCTGTCGCGCCAGTCGGAGCACCTCAGGTCCGAGCTGCATCGCTTCCTCGCCAGCATGAAGGCGGCCTGAGGTCGGTCTCTCCACGGATCGTCGGGCGAACCGTCGCCGATCCCGCCATTCCGGCGGATCGGCGGCGTGCGTCGCGAACGGGCCAAGACCGCACCGGACGCCGCCGGGGCGTTCGGTTCCGGCCCCGGCGCGGAGGCCGTCCGCCACCCGCCTCGGGCTTTGCCGGAAGCCGGGGCAGGCGGCACGGAGAATTGCCCGCGCGCCGGGCGGCTGGTAGAGGCGCATCCTCACCCGTCCCGCCGCGAGCCCCGACCGCGCCCGTTGCTGAACCGCTTCCGCTCCCCCGAGGCTCGCTACGCGCGGCGCATGGCCCGGATCGCCCGGTTCGAGCGGCCGATCGAGGGGCCGGCGGCCCGCCTGTCGGCCTGGGCGAACATGCTGCTCGTCGACCACGGCATCTTCCGACTCGCCTATCTCAACCGGCACCGGGTCGGGCAGGGGGCGCTGTGGCGCTCGGCCCAACCGAGCCCCCTCGACCTCGCCCGCTTCCGCCGGGAGGGCGTGCGCACCATCGTGTCGCTCCGGGGCGGGCGCGAGCATGGCTCCTGGCCCCTCCAGCGGGAAGCCTGCCATCGCCACGGGCTCAAGCTCGTCGAGTTCGTGCTGCGCTCCCGCGAGGCGCCCTCGAAGGAGACGATCCTGTCCGCCCGCGACTTCTTCGCCGCGCTCGACTACCCGGCGGTGATGCACTGCAAGTCGGGCGCGGACCGGGCGGGGCTCGCCGCGACGCTGTATCTGATCCTCCACGAGGGCCGGCCGGTGCGTGAGGCCGTGGGCCAGCTCTCGGCCCGCTACGGGCATTTCCGCTTCGCCAAAACCGGGATCCTCGACGCCTTCTTCGCCCGCTACCTCGCAGAGGGGGAGCCGGAGGGCCTCAACTTCCTGACCTGGGTCGAGACCCGGTACGACCCGGAGGCCCTGAAGCGGGATTTCCGCCCCGGCTTCTGGTCCGACCTCGTGGTGGACCGGGTGATCCGCCGGGAGTGAGCTACTCCGCCGCGAGCCGCGTCGTCTCGCGGAAAGGGTGCGCCGGGTAGATCCCGATCACCTTCAGCTCGCGGGAGAAGTAGGCGAGCTCGTCGAGCGCCCGGGCGAGGCCCGTCTCGTCGGGATGGCCGTCGACCTCGGCGTAGAACTGCGTGGCCGTGAACTGGCCCTCGACCATGTAGCTCTCGAGCTTCGACATGTTGATGCCGTTCGTGGCGAAGCCCCCGAGGGCCTTGTAGAGGGCGGCCGGGATGTTGCGCACCCGGAAGACGAAGCTCGTCACCCAGGGGCCGTCCTGCGGATCGGTGCTCTCCAGGGCCTCGGGCGAGAACACCACGAAGCGGGTGGTGTTGTGCGCCTCGTCCTCGACGTCTCGGGCGAGGATCTCGAGGCCGTAGACCTCCGCCGCCATCGCCGGGGCGAGCGCCGCGCGGGTCGGGTCGCGGGCCTCCGCCACCTCGCGGGCGGCGCCCGCCGTGTCGCCCGCCACGACCGGGCGCAGGCCCATGCGGCGGATCAGGCGCCGGCACTGGCCGAGGGCGTGGATGTGGCTGTGGACGGTCGCGAGCCCCTCCGGAGCGGTGCCCGGCAGCGCCATGAGCTGGAAGTGGATCGGCAGGAAGTGCTCGGCCACGATATGCAGCGTCGAGGCCGGGATCAGGTGATGGATGTCGGCGACGCGGCCGGCGATCGAGTTCTCGATCGGGATCATCGCCCGCTGGGCGCGGCCCTCGGCGACCGCCGCGAACGCGTCCTCGAAGGTCGGGCAGGGAAGCGGCGTCCAGTCCGGATAGGCCTGCGCGCAGATGATGTGCGAGTTCGCGCCGGGCTCGCCCTGGTAGGAGATGGTCTGGGTCATGGTGGGTTCCGGGAATCCGCCGCGTCAGTTCAGGCGGCGGGCGGAGAGGACGGCGCGCGCCCGCTCCAGGTCGTGGGGCGTGTCGACGCCGAGGGGCGTGTCGTCGACGATCATGGCATCGATGCGCATGCCGGCCTCCAGCGCGCGGAGCTGCTCCAGCTTCTCGCGGGCCTCGAGCCGGCCCTGCGGCAGCCCGACGAAGCGGCGCAGCGCCGTGCGCCGGTAGGCGTAGAGGCCGATATGGTGGAACAGCGGCCCCTCGCCCCAGGGCGCCTGCGCGCGGGTGAAGTAGAGCGCCCGCATGCGTAACGGGCCGACATCCACGCCGACGAGCTTGACCACGTTCGGGTCGGACATCTCTTCCGGCCGCACGATCGGCGCGCAGAGCGTGGCGATGTCGACGCTGCGATCGGCGAGGGGGATGATCGAGGCGCCGACGATCGCCGGGTCGATGGTCGGCAGGTCGCCCTGCACGTTGACCACCACGTCGTGATGGCCCTCCGGGTCGACGATGGCCAGCGCCTCGGCGAGACGGTCCGTGCCGGAGGGATGATCGACCGCGGTGAGCACGCCGACGCCGCCGGCCGCCTCCACCGCCGCCACGATCTCCGGCGAGTCCGCGGCCACGACGACGGGGCCGATCCCCGCCTCGATGGCCCGGCGCCAGACATGGACGATCATCGGCTCGCCGAAGATGTCGGCGAGCGGCTTGCGGGGCAGGCGCGTCGCCGCAAGTCGCGCCGGGATCAGGACGATGGGATCGGACATCGCTGGCACGGGGCTCCGCTCGATCGGGCGGGGGTGCTTAACAGCGACGGCCGGCCTTGTCATGGCGGCGGCGGCAGGGCCCGCAGGCTCCATCTGCAACAGATCGCCGCCGCGTGGGGCTGCGACCGTGGGAATCCGCCGAGCGCCATTGTCAAGATCGGGGCCGAGCGGCTAAGCACCCTCGAAACTTTCCAATGTCCGGCGCCATGTCCGCCGGCGCGTTACGTCTCGCCCCGTGCCGGAGAGAACCGGGCGGGATGCCGGAAGGGGATGGGATGGACTCGTTCGAGGTCAACAAGGTTCTGGGCGCGGTGTTCGGCACCCTGCTGCTCGCGTTGGGATCGGGCTTCGTCGCCGAGCTGATCTACCATCCCAAGCCCGCCGGCAAAGCCGGGTACGAGCTGCCCGAGCCGGAGCCGGCCCCCGCCGGCGGCGCTGCGGCCGCGCCGAAGGCCGAGCCGATCGCAGTGCGGCTCGCCAGCGCCAGCGCCGAGAAGGGCCAGGGCGGCACCAAGGCCTGCCAGGCCTGCCACAGCTTCGAGAAGGGCGGCCCGAACAAGGTCGGCCCGGACCTCTACGACGTGGTCGAGCGCCAGAAGGCCGGCCACGGCGGCTTCGACTACTCGGCGGCCCTGAAGGAGAAGGGCGGCACCTGGACCTACGAGGATCTCGACCACTTCCTCGAGAGCCCGAAAGGCTTCGTGAAGGGCACCAAGATGGCCTTCGCGGGCATCGGCAACCCGGCCGAGCGCGCCAACGTCATCGCCTACCTGCGCTCCCTCTCGGAGAGTCCCAAGCCCCTGCCGGCCGCCGAGAAGAAGGCCGAGGACAAGCCGGCCGAGAAGGCCGCCGAGACCAAGCCCGCGGAGACGAAGCCGGCCGAGACGAAGCCCGCGGCCTCGAAGGGGTCCGAGGGCAAGGACTCCCCGGCCAAGCCCGCCGACCCCAAGGCGCCGGATGCCGTGCCCGCGCAGCCGAAGCCTCCGGAGGCCGTGAACACCCGCAACGATCCCGGCCCGACCCAGTCGCCGCAGGCGCAGCCCGATCCGGGCAAGCCCGCCGAGGCGGCACCCGCGACGCCGCCCGCCGCGCCGGCCCAGCAGCCCGCGCCGGGCGCCGAGAAGCCCTCGGAGCAGTAAGCCTCTACAGCGAGGGCCGGGCCGGAAGGTCCGGCCCTTCGCGCATCCGGGCGGCTGCGCGCATCGGCCGACTTTGCGCCGGGCGCGTCCCGACATAGAACGGCGCCCCGCCGCCTTCGCGGCGCAGGGGAGACCGCCGGACCGTGAAAGCCCTCACCGCGCTCGGACACCTCGCCGCCGCGACCCTCGCCCTCGCGCTCGTCGCCGCCCCCGCGCAGTCCGCGCCCGAGCCTGCGGCCTCGCCCGCGGCGACCGCCCCTGAGGGCTGGCGGCACGCGGTCACGCTGATGGGCGAGCCGAAATACGGCCCCGGCTTCACGCATTTCGAGTACGCCGACCCCAAGGCGCCGAAGGGCGGCACCGTGCGCCGGGGCGCGCAGGGCGGCTTCGACAACTTCAACATCGTCGTCGCCGGCCTGAAGGGCGACCTCGAAGGCGGCATCGCCTCGATCTACGACACGCTCACCACCGAATCGCTCGACGAGCCCTTCACCTCCTACGGGCTGCTGGCCGAGGGCATCCGCCTCGCCCCGGACCTCTCCTCCGTCTCCTACCGTCTGCGGGAGGGCGCGCGCTGGCACGACGGCAAGCCGATCACGCCGGACGACGTCGTCTGGTCGTTCCAGGTGCAGAAGGAAAACAGCCCCTTCTACTCGAACTACTACGCCAACGTGACCGGCGCCGCCGTCACGGGCGAGCGCGAGGTGACCTTCACCTTCTCCGGCCCCGGCAACCGCGAGCTTCCGCAGGTGGTCGGCCAGCTCCGCGTCCTGCCGAAGCACTGGTGGACCGGCAAGGATGCCCAGGGGCGTCCCCGCAACGTCACCGAGACGACGCTCGAGATTCCGCTGGGCTCCGGCCCCTACCGGCTCGCCCGCTTCGAGCCCGGCCGCACCGCGACCTACGAGCGGGTGGCCGACTACTGGGGCCGCGACCTGCCGGTAAATGCCGGTCAGAACAACTTCGACGTCTCGCGGATCGAGTACTTCCGCGACGCCACCGTGCTCGTCGAGGCGCTCAAGGGCGACCTCTACGACTTCCGCCAGGAGAACATCGCCCGGCAATGGGCGACCTCCTACGACGACCTGCCCGCCGTGAAGGAGGGCCGCCTCGTCAAGGAGGCGTTTCCCGATCGCGGCAACGGCATCATGCAGGCGTTCGTGTTCAACCTGCGTAACGACAAGTTCAAGGACGAGCGGGTGCGGCGCGCCTTCAACCTCGCCATGAACTTCGAGGAGATGAACCGGGCGTTGTTCTACGGCCTCTACAGGCGGATCGACTCCTACTACTACGGCTCCGAGCTCGCCTCCTCCGGCCTGCCGGAGGGCGAGGAGAAGGAGATTCTCGAGAGCGTCCGGGACAAGATCCCTGCCTCCGTCTTCACCACGCCCTACCGCAACCCGGTCAACGACACGCCCGAGGCCGTGCGGGCGAACCTGCGCGAGGCCGTGAAGCTGCTCCGGGAGGCCGGCTACGAGCAGCGCGGCGGCAAGATGGTCGACGCCAAGACTGGCCAGCCGCTGACCGTGGAGTTCATCGAGGCCTCGGCGGCCTTCGAGCGGGTGATCCTGCCCTTCGCCGCGCAGCTGCGCCTGATCGGCATCGACAGCAGCCTGCGCGTCATCGATCCGGCCCAGTACCAGAACCGTCTGCGCAGCTTCGACTTCGAGATCACCACCAACAACTGGCCCGAGTCGCTCTCCCCCGGCAACGAGCAGCGGGAGTACTGGGGCTCGGCCTCCGCCGACCGGCAGGGCTCGCGCAACCTCGCCGGTATCAAGGATGCCGGAGTCGACGCGCTGATCGACCGGGTGATCTTCGCCAAGGACCGGCCCGGCGTGCTCGCCGCCACCCACGCGCTCGACCGTGTGCTGCTCGCCCACAACTACGTGGTGCCGCAATGGGCCTCGAACGCGGCGCGGACCATCCGCTGGAACCGGTTCGGCCGCCCGGCGACCCTGCCGCTCTACGGCTCCTCGGGCTTCCCGACGACCTGGTGGTACGACGAGGCGCTCGCCGCCAAGACCGGGGCGCCCCGTTGAGCCTCGGCCTCAGCCGCCGGGGGCTGCTTCTCGGCGCCGCCTCCGCCGCGGCGCTGCCGCGTCTCGCCCTCGGACAGGAGGGTTCCCGCACCACGCACGGCCTGTCGAGCTTCGGCGAGCTGAAGTACCCCGCCGACTTCCCGCGATTCGACTACGTGAACCCCGAGGCGCCGCGGGGCGGGCGCTTCTCGTCCCAGCTGACCACGACCTTCGGCAACCAGTCCGGCGACACCTTCAACACGCTCAACGTCTACGTCCTGCGCGGCGACGGCGCGCCGGGCATGAACTTGACCTTCGACAGCCTGATGGTCCGCGCCCTCGACGAGCCGGACGCGCTCTACGGGCTTCTCGCCCGTGCCGTCGAGATCGCCGGCGACGGCCTCACCTACCGCTTCCGGCTGCGCCCCCAGGCCCGCTTCCACGACGGCTCGCGGCTGACGGCGCACGACGCCGCCTTCTCGTTCAGGATCCTGAAGGAGAAGGGGCACCCGGAGATCGCGGAGGTGATCCGCGACATGACCGATGCCGTCGCGGAGGCCGAGGACACGCTCGTCGTCACCTTCGCGGAAGGGCGCAGCCGCGACCTGCCGCTGATCGTCGCGCAGCTGCCGGTCTTCTCGGCCGCCTGGTGGAAGGGCCGCGACTTCGAGGCCTCGACCCTGGAGGTGCCCATCGGCTCCGGCCCCTACCGGGTCGGGCGCCTGGACGTCGGACGCTTCATCGAGTTCGAGCGCGTGCCCGACTACTGGGCCGCCGAGCTGCCGGTGAGCGTCGGCCAGAACAACTTCGACGCGGTCCGCTACGAGTGCTTCCGCGACCGGCAGGTGGCGTTCGAGGCCTTCAAGGGCGGCGCCTACACCTATCGCGAGGAGTTCACCGCCCGCGTCTGGGCGACGGGCTACGACTTCCCGGCGGTGGCCGAGGGGCGGGTGGTGCGCACCACGATCCCCGACGCGACGCCCTCGGGCACGCAGGGCTGGTGGATCAACACCCGCCGGGAGGCCTTCCGCGATCCGCGGGTGCGCGAGGCCATCGGCCTGTGCTTCGACTTCGAGTGGACGAACGCCAACCTGATGTTCGGCGCCTACAAGCGCACGGCCTCCTACTTCGAGAACTCCGATCTCAAGGCCGAGGGACCGCCCTCGGCGGAGGAGCTGGCGCTGCTGGAGCCGCTGCGCGCGCAGCTGCCGCCGGAGGTGTTCGGCCCGGCCTGGACGCCCCCCGCCTCTGACGGCTCGGGCCGCGACCGGGCGAACCTCTCCCGGGCGGTCGCCCTCCTGAAGGAGGCCGGCTGCACCCGCGAGGGCAGCAGCATGCGCCTGCCCGGCGGCAAGCCGCTGACGATCGAGTTCCTCGACAACAACCCGTCGCTGGAGCCGCACACGCAGGGCTTCGTGCGCAACCTCGGCCTCGTCGGCATTCCGGCGACGATCCGCACGGTGGACGCCTCGCAGTACCAGTCCCGCCTCAAGGACTTCGACTTCGACCTCACCTCCCGCCGCTACGCCAACGGGCTGACGCCCGGCGCCGAGATGCGCCAGAGCTACGGCTCGCGGGCGGCCGGCATCTCCGGCTCCAACAACCTTCCCGGTATCGCCAGCCCGGCGATCGACGCGCTGATCGACAAGGCCGCCTCGGCGACGTCGCGGGCCGAGCTCGTCACCGCCTGCCGGGCCCTCGACCGGGTGCTGCGCGCCGGCCGCTACTGGGTGCCGATGTGGTACTCCGCGAGCCACCGCCTCGCGGTCTGGGATGTCTACGGCCGGCCGGAGCGGGGACCGGCCTACGGCACCGGCGCCCCCGCGACCTGGTGGCACGATGCGGCCAGGGCGCGCCGGATCGGACGGACCTGATGATCGCCTACATCCTCCGCCGGCTCGCGCTGATGATCCCGACGCTTCTCGGGATCATGCTCATCACCTTCACCATCGTGCAGTTCGCGCCCGGCGGACCGGTCGAGCGGGTGCTCGCGCAGCTCCAGGGCCAGGGCGACGGCAGTCTCTCGCGGGTGACGGGCGGCTCCGGCGACCTCGGCGGCGGGGGAGCGGCGGCGCGGGCCGGCGGCGACACCAACGCCCGCTACCGCGGCGCGCAGGGCCTGAGCCCGCAGTTCATCGCCAAGCTCGAGCAGCAGTTCGGCTTCGACAAGCCGGCCCCCGAGCGCTTCGCCAAGATGCTCTGGGACTACGCCCGCTTCGATTTCGGGCGCAGCTACTTCCGCGACGTCAGCGTCGTCGACCTCATCGTCGAGCGCCTGCCGGTCTCGATCTCCCTGGGGCTCTGGATGACGCTCCTGTCCTACGCGATCTCGATTCCCCTCGGCATCGCCAAGGCGGTGCGGGACGGCTCGCGCTTCGACCTCTGGACCTCGTTCGTGGTCATCATCGGCTACGCGATCCCCGGCTTCCTGTTCGGGCTGATGCTGATCATCCTCTTCGCCGGCGGCTCCTTCGTGCAGATCTTCCCCCTGCGCGGCCTCGTCAGCGAGGGCTGGGAGAACCTCTCCCTCTGGGGGAAGGTCACCGACTATGCCTGGCACATGGTGCTGCCGCTGACCGCCCTGGTGATCGGCGCCTTCGCCACGGCGACGCTGCTCACCAAGAACTCCTTCCTCGACGAGATCCGCAAGCAGTACGTGCTCACCGCCCGCATGAAGGGCCTCAGCGAGCGCCGGGTTCTCTACGGGCACGTCTTCCGCAACGCGATGCTGATCGTGGTGGCGGGCTTTCCCGGCGCCTTCATCTCGGCCTTCTTCACGGGCTCGCTCCTCATCGAGACGATCTTCAGCCTCGACGGGCTCGGGCTTCTCTCCTTCCAGTCGATCGTCGGCCGCGACTACCCGGTGGTGTTCGCCACGCTCTACATCTTCTCCCTGCTCGGCCTTGCGGTGAACCTGCTCTCGGACCTGATCTACGTCTGGATCGATCCGCGTATCGACTTCGCGGCGCGGGCGACGTGAGCGCGGCGCCAGCGATCCGCCGGGCACGGGGCTGCGACGTCCTCGACCTCTCGCAGGTCTTCGACGCGGCCTGGCGGGAGGCCTATCGCGGCATCATTCCGGGGCTCGCCCTGGAGCGGATCATCGCGCAGCGCGACGGCGCCTGGTGGGCGCGGGCGATGGGGCGCGGGCGCAGCATGGCGGTGGTCGAGGCCGGGGAGCGCGTCGTCGGCTACGCCTCCTATGGGCGGGCGCGCAGCGGGACGCTCCGCTGCGAGGGCGAGATCGACGAGCTCTACCTAGCGCCGGAGTATCAGGGGCTCGGCCTCGGCCGCCGGCTGTTCCGTGCCGTGCGCAACGATCTCGCCGATCACGGACTGCCGCGGGACGGCGTCTGGGCGCTCGACGACAACGAGCGGGCGCGGGGCTTCTACACCAGCCTCGGCGGCATCGAGGGCCCGCAGGCGGTCGACCGGATCGCCGGCCTCGCCATCGCAAAGCGGGCCTACATCTTCACCTGACGGCTTCCGGTGCAGCCTTGCGACGTTCCTCGCGAAACGTCGCGCGATGTCGCGAACGGCGTTGTCCTTCGCCGGAAAAGGACATTAAGACCGCCGCGGATACGGGGCGGCACGGAGTTGCGCCCCTGGGGAGGCAGAACCATGCGCATCGACGCCATCTCGATCGGCAAGAACGCGCCGCAGGACGTCAACGTCATCATCGAGGTGCCGCTCGGCGGCGAGCCGATCAAGTACGAAATGGACAAGGAGGCCGGCGCGCTCGTCGTCGACCGCTTCCTCTACACCTCGATGGTCTATCCCGGGAACTACGGCTTCATCCCGCACACGCTCTCGGGCGACGGCGACCCCTGCGACGTGCTCGTCGCCAACACCCGCGCCATCGCGCCGGGTGCCATCATGAGCGTGCGCCCGGTCGGCGTGCTGGTGATGGAGGACAATGCCGGAGAGGACGAAAAGATCATCGCCGTGCCCTCCCGGCACCTGACCATGCGCTACGACCGCATCCAGAACTACACCGACCTGCCCGACATCACGCTCAGCCAGATCCAGCACTTCTTCGAGCACTACAAGGACCTCGAGCCCGGCAAGTGGGTCAAGGTCGTGCGCTGGGGCGACAAGGACGAGGCGCAACGCCTCATCCTGGAGGGCATCGAGCGCGCCAAGAAGGACAAGGCGTAAGCCTCTCCGATCTCACGCGAAAGGCGGGGTGAGCGGTCCTAGAGCGGCTCGCCCCGCATCAGCCTCGGCTGGGGCCCCCGCGCGGCGGCGGCCTCCGCGATCAGGGCCCGCTTCAGGCCCGGCATGCGGTCCACGAGGCCGAGGCCGAAATCCCGGACGAGGCGGAGCGGCGTCAGGTCGTTGGAGAACAGCCGGTTGAGCCCGTCGGTCGCCGCCGCCATGGCGAGCGCGTCGAAGCGCCGGCTCCGCTCGTAGGCGGCGAGCACGTCCTCCCCGCCGGGATCGAGCCCGAGCCGCAGCGCGTCGGTGATACCCTCGGCGAGGCAGGCCGCGGCGGCGAGCCCCAGGTTCAGGCCCTGGCCCGCGAGCGGGTGGATGACGTGGGCCGCGTCGCTGAGGAGCGCGAGCCGGCCGGCGCGGTAGCGTCGGGCGAGGCCGAGATGCAGCGGATGCGCGCTCGGACCGTCCTCCAGCGAAAGCCGGCCGAGCGCCGGGGTGAAGCGCCGCTCGATCTCGGCGAGCACCTCCTCCGGATCTCCCGCCAGCAGCGCTCCGGCCTCGTCCGCGCGCTCCGTCCAGACGATCGAGGAGCGGTGGCCGAGGGCGCCCCCATCCGCCAGCGGCAGGATCGCGAAGGGGCCGCTCGGCAGGAAATGCTCGAACGCCCGCCCTTCGTGCGAGCGCGCGTGGCCGATGGTCGCGACGATGCCCTGCTGATCGTAGGCGCGGGTCACGAAGCCGATCCCCGCCGCCTCGCGCAGACGCGAGCGCGCCCCGTCCGCGGCCACCACCAGCTCGGCCCGGAGACTGCGCCCGTCCGAGAGCGCGACGCGGGCGGCCCCGGCCTCCGTCCGGACCGAGGCGATGCCGGACGCGTCGAGCGCGACGCCCGCCTCGGCGCAGGCCGCGAGAAGCGCGGCCACCAGCGGCCCGGCCTCCACCATATGCGCGAAGGGCTCGGCCTCGCCCTCGCGCTCGAAGGTGAGGAAGACCGGCCGCACCGGATCGCGCAGCCGGCTGTCGCTGATCGCCATGTCGGTGATCGCCTGCGTCGCCGGCCCGATGCGATCCCAGATGCCGATCCGCTCCAGCATCCGCCGGCCGCCTGCCGCCACCGCGTAGGCGCGGCCCCGGTGTCGGGAGGCGCCCTCGGGCAGGCCGGGATCGAAGACGCTCACGGCGAGCGCAGGTCCGTTCGCGCGCTTCAGGGCGAGGGCGAGCCCCAGCGCCGCGATGCCCGCACCGGCCACGACGACGTGCCGTCCGCCCCGTCCCTCGGCCTCCGCCATGCCAGCAGCCTCTTCGCGAAACATCTCGCCGCTCAAGTGGCACCCCGCGCGGGCGGGCACAACGGCGCCCGCGCGCGCGGGCCTGAAATGGCGTATCAGCGGAGTCAGACAACGCGGGGGCGTCGCGCGGGAGCCATCTTCCACCCATGACCGGAATCGTCGCCGAGCTTCTCACCCTGCTCGATCTCGAACGCCTGGAGACGGACCTGTTCCGGGGCTTCAGCCCGGAGCAGTCCTGGCCGCGGGTCTTCGGGGGCCAGGTCGTCGGCCAGGCCCTCGTCGCTGCGGCGCGGACGGTGCCGAGCACCCGGCCGCCGCACTCGCTCCACGCCTACTTCCTGCTCGGCGGCGACCCGAAGGTGCCGATTATCTACGAGGTCGAGCGCATCCGGGACGGGGGCAGCTTCACCACGCGCCGCGTCAAGGCCGTCCAGCACGGCCGCGCGATCTTCGCGATGTCGGTCTCCTTCCACGAGACCGAGCCGGGCCTGGAGCACGCCGCCGCGATGCCGGAGGTGCCCCCGCCCGAGAGCCTGCCCGACACCGCCGCCCTGGTGGCGCAGGCCGGCAGCGCCATCCCCATCGCGGTGGCGCGCTACTTCGCCCGCGAGCGGCCGATCGAGTTGAAGCCGGTGGAGCTGCGCCACTATCTCGAGCGCAAGCCCCGCGAGCCCCGCAGCCATGTTTGGTTCCGGGCCGCCTCGGCGCTGCCGGACGACCCCGCCATCCACCGGGCGGTGCTCGCCTATGCCTCCGACATGACGCTCCTCGAATCGACCCTCGTCGCCCACGCGCGCACGGTCTTCGATCCGGACATCCAATCCGCGAGCCTCGACCATGCCCTGTGGCTGCACCGCCCCTTCCGGGCGGACGAGTGGCTGCTCTACGCCCAGGACAGCCCGAGCGCGTCGGGAGCGCTCGCCTTCGCCCGCGGGCAGATCTTCGACCGGTCCGGACGTCTCGTCGCCTCCGTCGCGCAGGAGGGGCTGGTGCGGCCGCGCAACGAGCGCGCCTGACGCCGCGTGGCGCCGTCGTGCGCATTCTGCCCTCGTTGGCGTCGCTCTGCACATGATGTGAGCAGATCACGAACACGTGTTGCCCGAGCGCGCGCCACCGGCCCGTCAAATCCTGGGCAGATTAACGAAACGGAAAAAGGTTCCCGCCGCGTCGCTCTGGCATAGACCTTGAATATGGCTCGGCGCACGCGGGGGTCTCGGAGGGGCCTGCCGGCGGGCAGAGAGTTCGGGAACGGGGCCGCCTTCATGTCGCCCCCGGGTCCGGTCCCACAGATCAAGGGGGCGCCGCCCATGAAAATCGTGATGGCCATCATCAAGCCGTTCAAGCTGGAGGAGGTGCGCGACGCCCTCACCGGCATCGGCGTCCACGGCCTGACGGTGACCGAAGTGAAGGGCTACGGCCGCCAGAAGGGCCACACCGAGATCTACCGCGGGGCGGAGTACGCGGTGAGCTTCCTGCCGAAGCTCAAGATCGAGGTCGCGGTCTCGGCCGATCTCACCTCCACCGTCATCGACGCCATCGCCGCCGCCGCCCGCACCGGCCAGATCGGCGACGGCAAGGTCTTCGTCATGCCGCTGGAAAAGGCGGTCCGCATCCGCACCGGCGAGACGGACGCCGACGCGCTCTGAGGACACGCTCCGCGTGTCCGCCAGCTTTCCAGAACCCAACCAGAATCAAACCGCGACCGGGAGTCTCGTGTCCATGAAACTTCGCAATGCCCTCGCGCTCGGCTTGGGAGGAGCGGCACTCGCCCTTCTCTTCGTCGAGCCGTCCCTCGCGCAGACCCCGACGGCCGAGGCCGTTCCGGCGGCAGCCGCACCCGTGCCCAACAAGGGCGACGTCGCCTGGATGCTGATCTCCTGCGTCCTCGTGCTGCTGATGACCGTGCCGGGCCTGGCCCTGTTCTACGGCGGTCTCGTGCGCACCAAGAACATGCTCTCGGTCCTCACGCAGGTCTTCGCGATCGCCTGCGTGGTCTGCCTGCTGTGGGTCTTCTACGGCTACAGCCTCGCCTTCACCAACGGCGGCGGGCTCAACGACTTCGTCGGCGGCTTCTCGAAGGCCTTCCTCAAGGGCGTCGATGTCAACTCCGTCGCGGCGACCTTCTCGAATGGCGTCGTCATTCCGGAATACGTCTACATCGCCTTCCAGATGACCTTCGCGATGATCACCCCCGGCCTGATCGTCGGCGCCTTCGCCGAGCGGATCAAGTTCTCGGCGCTCCTCGTCTTCATCGTCCTCTGGGTGACCTTCATCTACTTCCCGATGGCGCACATGGTCTGGTACTGGGGCGGGCCCGACGTGGTCGCCGGTGCCGCCAAGACGCTGGCCTCCGCGACCGACGACGCCGCCAAGACCTCGGCCCAGGCCGCGCTCGACGCCGTCAACGCCGATGCGGGCTTCCTCTTCAAGAAGGGCGCCCTCGACTTCGCCGGCGGCACCGTGGTGCACATCAACGCGGGCATCGCCGGCCTCGTCGGCTGCCTGATCCTCGGCAAGCGCATCGGCTACGGCCGCGACCTGCTCGCCCCGCACTCGCTGACCATGACCACGATCGGCGCCGCGCTGCTCTGGGTCGGCTGGTTCGGCTTCAACGCCGGCTCCAACCTCGAGTCGAACGCCACCACCGCCCTGGTGATGGTCAACACCTTCGTCGCCACCGCGGCGGCGGCCGTCGCCTGGCTGTTCGTGGAGTGGGCCGCCAAGGGCAAGCCCTCGCTGCTGGGCATGCTCTCGGGCGCCATCACGGGCCTCGTCGCCATCACCCCGGCGGCGGGCTTCGCGGGCCCGATGGGCTCGATCGTCCTCGGTCTCGTGGCGGGCGGCGCCTGCTTCGTGATGTGCTCGGCGGTGAAGAACGCCCTCGGCTACGACGACTCGCTCGACGTGTTCGGCATCCACTGCGTCGGCGGCATCATCGGCGCCTTCGCCACGGGCATCCTGGTGAACCCCGCCCTCGGCGGCGTCGGCATCCCCGACTACACCACGAAGCCCGGCGAGCTCGTCGTCGGCACCTACGATCTCGTCCCGCAGCTCATCGCGCAGGGCTGGGGCGTCGGCCTCACCGTGCTGTGGTCGGGCATCGGCTCGGCGATCCTCTACAAGCTCGTGGACTTCACGATCGGCCTGCGCGTCACGCAGGAGGAGGAGCGCGAGGGTCTCGACATCGCCGACCACGGCGAGCGGGCTTACAACTACTGATCTCGGGAATCGGCCGGCGGGGCTTTGCTCCGCCGGTTCGCAAGCGAAGAGGCCCCGGCTCGGCGAGCCGGGGCCTCTTTCGTTCTCACGGCCGACAGCGGAGACGATTCAAGGCAGGCATGCCACAATGTGGCAGAGGAGCAACAGCGATGAGGCAAAGCCGCGGCAGCCCCCGAATTGCTCAAGAACTAGGCAAATGCTCGAAAGTTGGTTTTGCGATGCAGGCGGTGTTTCGGCACTCTTGACGCATACAAATCAAGGGGCTCGTGCACATGACTTCGAAGCTGTCTCTCTGGGGCGTCGCGGCCTCGCTCGCCACGATCGTGCTCACCGGGCAGGTCCAGGCCGCCGACATGCCGGCGCCGAAGGTGATGCCCGCCGAGGCCAAGGCGCCCGACCCGCTGATCGGCTTCGCCTTCTACTCCGCCTACGCCACCGACTATAACTTCCGCGGCGTCTCGCAGTCGAACCTGCAGGGCAGCTACCAGACCTTCTTCGAGGCGCAGTTCTTCAACAACTTCGCCTACGCGGGCTTCTACCAGTGGCAGACCCGCCTGCCCACGCGGCCCGACTTCGAGTTCGATCTCGTCGCCGGTATCCGGCCGACCTTCGACAAGCTCTCGCTCGATCTCGGCGTGATCTACTACTACTACCCGAACGAGCAGCGCCTGTTCATCAACGGCGGCCCCGGCTTCCTGACGACCGCCAACACCGACTTCATCGAGTACGCGGCCAAGGCCCTCTACCAGTTCACCCCCGAGTTCGCGATGGGCGCGAACGTGTTCCATGCGCCGAACTACCTCGGCCAGCACACCAACGCGACCTACGCTTCGGGCACCATCGCCTACACGCTGCCGGCCACCTGGTTCGGCTTCCTGCCCGACTGGGCCTCGGGCGGCTTCTCGGTCTCGGGTGAGGGCGGTCACTACTTCATCGGCGCCGCCAAGACCTCGGCCACCAACTTCATCGCCTTCGACCTGCCGTCCTACAACTACGGCAACGTCGGCCTGACCTGGGCCTACAAGAACCTCTCCCTCGACGTCCGCTTCCACACCACGGACCTCACCGCCCGCCAGTGCTTCGCGCTGACCGGCGACTTCCGGGGCAACATCAACGGCGGCACCTCCCGCTGGTGCGGCGACGCCTTCATCGGCACGATCAAGTGGCAGACCTCCACGGCCGCCCCCGGCGTCTACGCCGAGCCCGGCGGCATCCTGAACCTCTTCCGCTAAGACTTCAGCCTCGCGCCGCGGGGCAGATCACCGAACCGACGAGGCCCCGGATCGCTCCGGGGCCTTTTCATTTGCGATGCCGGCACACGCCGGCGACGCCCTCCGGGTCGGACCCGGTCGCGGGACGAGGGCGGTATGCCCGTTGGAGCGGCGCGGACCGCGAGGTATCGAGCGCGACCATGTCCACGATCCTCGCCTACGCCGGCGCCGCGCTCGCCGAGATCTCCGGCTGCTTCGCCTTCTGGGCGTGGCTGCGCCTCGACCGCTCGCCGCTCTGGCTCGTGCCCGGCATGGCGTCGCTGGCACTGTTCGCGTGGCTGCTGACGCTGGTGGAGAGCGAGGCTGCGGGGCGCAGCTACGCGGCCTATGGCGGTGTCTACGTCCTCGCCTCGGTTCTGTGGCTTTGGCTGGCGGAAGGACGCACGCCCGACCGCTGGGACATCGCCGGCAGCGCGGTCTGCATCGCCGGGGCAGGCTTGATCCTGCTCGGCCCCCGCAGCGCCTGAAAAAAGCAGAGGGCCCGCGCAAGGAATGCACGGGCCCTCTCGGATGCCTCGACCCGCTTCGTTCAGAAGGCGACGGCGCGGACCCGCTTCACCTGCGGGATCGCGGCGATGCGCTCCAGGGTTTCGGGGTCGAGCCGGACGTCCACGGCGACGAAGGCGATGGCGTCGCCCCCCTCGCGCTCGCGGCCGAGGTTGAACGTCGCGACGTTGACGCCCGCCTCGCCGAGCACGCTGCCGAAGCGGCCGATGAAGCCCGGCTTGTCGTGGTTGCGCACGTAGAGCATGTGCGGCGCGAAGGCGGCGTCGATGGCGATCCCGCGAATCTCGACCACCCGCGGCTTGCCGTCGTGGAAGACCGTGCCGGCGGCGTCCCGCGTCATGTCCTCGGCCTCGACCGCGATGCGAATCACCGATTCGTAGTCGCTCGCACCCCCCTCGCGCTTGATCTCGTCCACGACGACGCCACGCTCGCGGGCGATCACCGGCGCCGAGACCATGTTCACGTCCTGAAGGAACGGTCGCAGCACGCCGGTCACGGCGGCGGCGGTGAGCGCGCGGGTGTTCATGCCCGCGACCTCGCCCTCGTAGGTGATGCGGATGCCGCGGATCGGCGCCTCGGTGAGCTGCCCGAGGAAGGAGCCGAGCTTCTCGGCGAGCGCCACGAAGGGCTTGAGGCGCGGCGCCTCCTCCGCAGAGATCGAGGGGAAGTTGACCGCGTTCGAGATGGCGCCGGAGAGGAGGTAGTCCGACATCTGCTCGGCGACCTGAAGCGCCACGTTCTCCTGCGCCTCGTTGGTCGAAGCGCCGAGATGGGGCGTGCAGATCACGTTCGGGTGGCCGAAGAGCGGGTTCTCGGTGGCGGGCTCGGTCACGAACACGTCGAAAGCCGCGCCGGCGACCTGGCCGGACTCGAGGGCCGCGCGCAGCGCCGCCTCGTCCACGAGACCGCCGCGGGCGCAGTTGACGATGCGCACCCCCCGCTTCGTCTTCGCGAGAGCCTCCGCCGAGAGAATGTTGCGGGTGCGGTCGGTGAGCGGCACGTGGAGCGTGATGATGTCGGCCCGCGCCAGCAGCTCGTCGAGCTCGACCTTCTCGACGCCGATCTCGACCGCGCGCTCGGGCGTCAGGAAGGGATCGTAGGCGACGACCTTGAGGCGCAGCCCGATCCCGCGGTCAGCGACGACCGCGCCGATGTTGCCGCATCCGATCACGCCAAGGGTCTTGGCCGTCAGCTCCACGCCCATGAAGCGGTTCTTCTCCCACCTGCCGGCCTGGGTCGAGGCGTCGGCCTGGGGGATCTGACGGGCGAGCGCCAGCATCATGGCGATGGCGTGCTCGGCGGTGGTGATCGAGTTGCCGAAGGGCGTGTTCATGACGATGACACCCCGCGCGGTGGCGGCCGGCACGTCGACGTTGTCGACGCCGATGCCGGCGCGGCCGATCACCCGGAGGCGGCCGGCCTCGGCGAGTAGCTTCGGCGTCACCTTCGTGGCCGAGCGGATGGCGAGGCCGTCATACCGGTCGATGATTGCCGCCAGCGCCTCCTTGTCCTTGCCGAGCTCGGGGCGGAAATCGACCTCGATGCCGCGATCCCGGAAGATCTGGACGGCGGCGTCGGAGAGGGCGTCCGAGATGAGGACCTTGGGCGTGTGCTTGGTGGGCGTGCTCATGGGTGCACCTGTTCGGTCAGGCGCGCAGGATCGCGGTCGCTCCGCTGAAACGCGCCGGCCGCGGCGGGGCGCGGACCGTCGGCGCTCGACTGCGCGCGCATCGGGGAGGGGGCGGCCGATCGGGTGAGCGGCCGCCGCACGGTCTCGGCGATCAGGCGGCCGCGGCGAGCGCGGCCTTCTCCTGGGCGAAGGCCCAGTCGAGCCAGGGCATCAGCGCCGCGACATCGGCGGTCTCGACGGTGGCCCCGCACCAGACCCGCAGGCCCGCGGGCGCGTCGCGATAGGCGCCGATGTCGAGGGCGACGCCCTCGCGGTCGAGCCGGTCGACGATGCCCTTGGCGACCTTGGCCACCACGGCGTCGCCCTTGGCGAGCACGTCGGGATCGGTGATCACCATGCAGACGCCGGTATTGGCGTAGGTCGACGGGTCGACGGCGAGATGGCCGATCCAGGGCGTGCGGGCGATCCAGTCGTGGATCACGGCCGCGTTGGCGTTCGCCCGCCCGATCAGGGCGTCGAGGCCGCCGATGCGCTCGGCCCAGGCCAGCGCGTCGAGATAGTCCTCGACCGCGAGCATGGAGGGCGTGTTGATGGTGTCGCCCTGGAAGATGCCCTCGATGAGCCGGCCGCCCTTGGTCAGGCGGAACACCTTCGGGATCGGCCAGGCCGGCTTGTGGCTCTCGAGCCGCGCGACGGCGCGGGGCGAGAGGATGAGCATGCCGTGGGCCGCCTCGCCGCCCATCACCTTCTGCCAGGAGAAGGTCACGACATCGAGCTTGTCGAAGGGCAGCGCCATCGCGAAGGCAGCGGAGGTGGCGTCGCAGATCGTCAGCCCCTCGCGGTCGGCGGCGATCCAGTCGCCGTCGGGCACGCGCACGCCGGCGGCGGTGCCGTTCCAGGTGAAGACGACGTCGTTGTTCTTCGTATCGACCGCCGAGAGATCGGGCAGCACGCCGTAGGGCGTCTGGTGCAGCTTCGGCGCGATGTTCAGCTCGCTCAGCGCGTCCGTCACCCACTCGGCCCCGAAGGCCTCCCAGGCGAGCACCTCGACCGAGCGCGGTCCGAGCAGCGACCACATCGCCATCTCGACGGCGCCGGTGTCGGACCCCGGCACGATGCCGATGCGGTAGTCGGCCGGGACCTGCAGGACCTTGCGGGTGAGGTCGATCGCCTGCTTCAGCTTCGCCTTGCCGGCGGGGGAGCGGTGCGAGCGGCCGAAGGGCGTTCCGGAGAGGCCGTCGAGGGTCCAGCCGGGGCGCTTGGCCGTGGGGCCGGACGAAAAGGTATTCGCGCGCGGGCGCGCGTCGGGTCGGCTCGTCATGTGATCCATCCTTACAGATGGGCGCTCCTCGTTGGGGAGGAGTGTCCCGCTCATGGCGATGCGCTCAAATTCGGCATCTGACAAGTGGCGCCCCGGCCACAGCGGGTTTCCGTCTCGGACCGAGAGGCCGCGTTAAGCTTAATCGGGCAGGCTGGCGGGGCCGCGTTGCGTAAGGCCCGTCATGCTCTCCGAAGCCAGCCTCATCGGGATCGCCTGGGCGATCCTGTTCGTCGTCGTCGCCTGCATGGCGCCCCGCGCCCTGCGCGGGCGCCGATCCCCCGACCGCGAAGAGCGGCCCGAGATCGAGTTCCTCGACATGGGCGGTCCGGTCATCGACGCCGAGCCCGCCTGAGGGTTACGTTTCCGAGAGTAGGTCCGGCCGCCGCGCGCGGGTGATCTCCAGCGCCCGCTCGCGCCGCCAAGCCGCGATGGCGCCGTGATTGCCGCCGGCGAGCACCTGCGGGATCCCGCGCCCCTCCCAGTCGCGGGGGCGGGTGTAGTGGGGATACTCCAGGAGCCCGCCCTCGAAGCTCTCCTCCTCGCCGGAGGCCGCCTTTCCCATGGTGCCGGGGAGCAGGCGCACGCAGGCGTCGAGAAGCGTCAGCGCCGCGATCTCGCCGCCGGAGAGGATGTAGTCGCCGATCGAGACCTCCTCGAGGCCCCGGCCCTCGATGACCCGCTCGTCCACGCCCTCGAAGCGCCCGCAGACCACGATCACGCCCTCGCCCTCCGCCAGCGCGCGGACGCGGGCCTGGGTGAGGGGGCGGCCGCGGGGCGACATCAGCAGGCGGGGGCGGGCGTCGTCGGGATCGAGCGCCGCGTCGATGGCGGCGGCGAGCACGTCGCAGCGCAGCACCATGCCCGCGCCGCCGCCGGACGGGGTGTCGTCCACGCTGCGATGCCGGCCGATGCCGTGATCGCGGATATTGCGCGGCTCGATGGACCAGGCGCCCCGTGCCAGGGCATCACCCGAGAGCGACAGGCCGAGGGGGCCGGGAAACATCTCGGGGTAGAGAGTGAGGATCGTGGCCCGCCAGGGCCGGGGCGCGCCGGTCATGAGGCTTGATGGCCCCAAGCCGGCGGGGCGGTCAACGCGGGGGTTGCGCCTGCCTCGAATCCGGTCAGGTGGCGCTTTGTCGGGCATGCCTCTTGCGTGATCGGCGACCGCTGCGCCATGCATCGCGCACGGTTCCCTCTCCCTCCGACGCCGCCTCCCGGCCCCATGTCCGACACCAGCCTCACCGTCGCCGTGATCGATCCCAGCCGCGCCCGCGCCGCGATCCTCGAGGAGGGTCTCAAGGCGGCGGGCGTCGGCCGCGTGTTCGTCGTGCCCGACTCGGCCGACCTCGTGGAGCGGATCGAGACCCTGAAGCCCGACGTGGTGGTCGTGCATCTCGAGAGCCCGAGCCGGGACATCCTCGAGCAGATGTCGAGCGTCACCCGGCAGGTCGAGCGGCCGGTGGCGATGTTCGTGGACCGCTCCGACGCCACCATGATGCAGGCGGCGGTCGATGCCGGGATCTCCGCCTACGTGGTCGACGGGCTTCAGCAGGACCGGATCAAGTCGATCATCGACGTCGCCATCCTGCGCTTCAACGCCTTCGCCCGGCTCCAGCGGGAGCTCAGCGAGGCGCGGGGCGAGCTCGCCGACCGCAAGCTGATCGAGCGCGCCAAGGGCATCCTGATGGCGATGAAGGGGCTCTCGGAGGAGGAGGCCTACAAGCAGATGCGCAAGAAGGCCATGAACGAGAAGCGCAAGATCGCCGACATCGCGCGCGCCATCGTCACGACCGCGGACATGCTCGGATGAGGAGCGCGCGATGAGACTGCACGCCGGCTACGTCCCCCTCTGCGACGCCGCTCCCCTGATCGTGGCGGCGGACATGCGCTTCGGCCGCGAGGAGGGGCTCGAGATCGAGCTCTCGGCGGAGCCGTCCTGGGCGACGCTCCGGGACCGGCTGGCGCTCGGCCATCTCGACGCCGCGCACATGCTGGCGCCCCTGGCGCTGGCGAGCGCGCTCGGCCTCAGCGGGCCGCCCTCGGACCTCGCCGTGCCGCTCTCGATGAGCCTCAACGGCAACGCCGTCACCGTCGGCGACGGCCTCTGGGAGGCGATGGCCCCGGAGAACGACGATCCCAAGACCGTGGCGCGCGCCTTCGCCCGCGTCGCCGAGGAGCGATACCGCACCGGCCGGCCCCTGACGCTCGGCACCGTTCATCCCTACTCCTCGCACACCTACCAGATCCGCCGCTTCTGCGGCCTCGGCAGTCTCGACCCGGAGGCGATACGGCTCGTGGCGATGCCGCCGCAGCGCAGCGTCGAGGCGCTGGCCCGCGGCATCATCGACGGGTTCTGCGCCGGCGCGCCCTGGAACAGCGTCGCCGTCGCCGCCGGCCTCGGGCGCATCGCCGTGCTCTGCTGCGAGATCGCGCCGGACTATCCCGAGAAGGTCCTCGCGGTCTCGGCGCGGATCGCGGACGGCGCGCTCCCCCTGGTGCGGGCGGTGGCGCGGGCCGGGCAATGGTGCGCGGACCCGGCCAACCGCACCGAGATTGCCCATGTCGTGACGCAGCGCGGCCGGATCGAGGCCGACGCGGCCGTAATCGAGCGCTGCCTGTCGGGCGATCTTCTGGTCGACGACGCCGGGACCCGGCGCTCGGCGCCGGACTACCTGCGCTTCGACGGCCACGCGCAAAAGCCGGCGGCGGAGTCGGTGGCGCGGATCGTGGCGGACATGCGCGCGGCCGGGCAGTTTCCGACCTCCATCGAGCCCCGGGCCGCGGCCGCGGTCTACCGCCCGGACATCCTGACCATGGCCGGATTGCGGGCCTGAAACGTCGCGTCGCGCGGGCGTGGAACGGGAGTCGATATCCGCCGTTATAGCTGCGTCATGCCCGGTTGCCGCAGCTCGATCCTGTCACCTTCGCTCCCGGCCCGGCCGGCCCCCGCGATCGTGTCGCGCTACGTCCGTTCGCATGCGCTTCCGCCGCGCCCGGCCAACGACAACCGCCGCGTGATGCACCCTCAGATCTGGCATTGGGCGCTCGGCATCGGCGTGATGCCGACCGTAGGCATTGCCCTTCTTCTCTCCCTTCTGATCTGAGCCGGTGGACCCTCGGCCTGCATAGCGCGCTTGCGCACTGCGCAAAATTTGAGCGCTCCGCGGGCCTGAAACGGTTTCAGCCTTCGCGCCTCCGCCCGCGCCGCCTGCCTTTCGTCCCTGGCACGGAACCTGCTCCTCCTCTCTCGCCGGTCAACGACGATCGGCAGCACCGTCAGCGAGGCCGCTGATCCGGTTGTGCTGCGGGTGCCATGAGGCGCTGGCAGCGCGTGAGCCGGGCAGGGTTTTCGTCGGCGGCCCGCCCCGAGCGAGCAGCCTTCCGGCACGAGGACGAGACGCGGTTCCCACGATGACAGCCACTGGCACCGGTCCCGCCGGGGCGCGCGAGCGCCTCGTGGTCGTCGGCAACGGCATGGCCTCCCTGCGCTTCCTGGAGCGCGTGACGGAGGACGCGCCGGGCCTGTACGACGTGACCGTCGTCGGCGCGGAGCCGGTGGCCGCCTATAACCGCGTGCTGCTCTCCTCTCTTCTCGGCGGCGAGGTCGACGAGGCCGCCTGCGCCTTCCGCGGCCTCGACTGGTACGCGAGCCACGGCATCCGTCTCCTCACCGGCGCCCCCGTCACCGCCATCGATCGCGAGAACGGTCTCGCCGTCGTCGGCGAGACCCATGTGCTGCCCTTCGACAAGCTTGTGCTTGCGGTGGGCTCGACGCCGATCCGGCTCCCGAAGCCCGGGATGGACCTGCCCGGCATCCTCACCTTCCGCGACCTCGCCGACGTCTCCGCCATCCGCAAGGCCGCCCGCGAGCACGCCCGCGCCGTGGTGATCGGCGGCGGATTGCTCGGGCTGGAGGCCGCCGTCGGCCTCGCCCGGCTCGGCGTCGACACGACGCTGCTCCACGTCATGGATCGGCTGATGGAGCGCCAGCTCGACCACGCCGCCGCCGACCTCGTGCGTCGCGCGATGGAGGCCAGGGGCGTCCGCGTGATCCTGAACGCCGACACCGCCGCCGTCGAGGGTGACGGTCGGGCCGAGCGACTGCGCCTGACGGACGGTACCGTGATCCCGGCCGATCTCGTGGTGGTCTCGGTCGGTGTGCGCCCGTCCGTTGCGCTCGCGCAAGGAGCCGGCCTCGCCACGGGCCGCGGCATCCTGGTCGACGACACCATGGCCACCTCGGACCCGCGCATCTTCGCGCTCGGCGAGTGCGCCGAGCACCGGGGCATGGTCTACGGCTTGGTCGAGCCCGCCTACGAGCAGGCCGAGGTGCTGGCCAAGCATCTCGCCGGCCACGAGGCCCGCTACGCCGGGACCGCGCTCTCCACGAGCCTGAAGGTGTCCGGCCTGCCGGTCTTCTCGGCGGGCGTGGTTGACACCCCCGAGAGCGCCGAGGCCGTGGTGATGAGCGACGCCGGCGCCGGCCTCTACCGCAAGCTCCTGATCGAGGACGGACGGCTGATCGGCGCCGTCTTCGTCGGCGACATCGCCGAACAGGCCCTGTGCAAGGCGCTGATCCGCTCCGGCGAGCCGGTGGCGGAGATGCGCGACGACCTGATGTTCGGACGACCTGCCGAGGCGGGCACGTCCCAGCCGCTCGCAGCGTGAAGGAGACGCGTCATGGCTGAACCACTCGCGACGGACGAGTTCAACGCCGAGCAGAAGCGCTACCTCGAAGGCTTCGCCTCGGGCATCGCCGCCGCGCGTCTCACCGGAGGGCTCGCGGCCGGCACTGCCGCGACCGCGCCCTCCGAGCCCACGGGCCCGGAGGCGACGCACATCAAGGCGCAGGAGCGCACCGTCAGGGAAGGCGGCAAGCTCTGCGACCAGGAGAAGTGGAAGCGGGCCGAGAACCCCTTCGATGCCCACAACCGGCTCATCGCCGAGGCGGCGGCCGGCACGACGCCGAAGCCCGAGGACAACTTCCGCTGGCGCTATCACGGCCTGTTCTGGGTGGCGCCGACCCAGACCTCCTACATGTGCCGCCTGCGCATCCCGAACGGCATCCTCACCGCCGCACAGTTCGCGGGCGTCGCCGACCTCGCCGACCTTCACGGCGGCGGCTACAGCCACGTGACGACGCGGGCGAACCTCCAGGTCCGCGAGATCGCCCCCGAGCACGCCCAGCCCTTCCTCGACGGACTCGTCGATCTCGGCCTCACCGCGCGGGGCGCGGGCGCCGACAACATCCGCAACGTCACCGGCTCGCCGGTGGCCGGCATCGACGCCGGGGAGCTTCTCGACACCCGCCCGCTGGCGAAGTCCTGGAACAACTGGATCCTCAACGACCGCTCGCTCTACGGCCTGCCGCGCAAGTTCAACGTCGCCTTCGACGGCGGCGGCATCATCCCCGTCTTGGAGGAGACGAACGACATCGGCTTCCAGGCCGTGGAGATCGCCGAGGGCGCCGCCGTCCCCACGGGCATCTGGATGCGCCTCGTCCTCGGCGGCATCTCGGGGCACAGGGACCTCGCCCGCGACACCGGCGTCGTGCTGCGCCCCGAGGAGTGCAATCGGGTCGCCGACGCGATCCTGCGCGTCTTCATCGACCACGGCGACCGCACCAACCGCAACAAGGCGCGGATGAAGTACGTCCTCGACGCCTGGGGCTTCGACCGGTACCTCGCCGCCGTCGAGGAGAAGCTCGGGAGGAAGCTGGAGCGGGTCGACCCGGCCCACGTCCTGCCCCGCCGCGAGACGAACCGCTTCGCCCATGTCGGCGTGCACAAGCAGAAGCAGGACGGCCTGAACTGGATCGGCGTCGTGCTGCCGGTCGGCAAGCTCACCACCGATCAGATGCGGGCCCTGGCGGGTATCGCCGCCGAGTGCGGCGACGGCCAGATCCGCATGACCGTCTGGCAGAACTTCCTGTTCTCCGGCGTGCCCGATGCCAAGGTCGCCGAGGTCGAGGCGCGGGTGGCGGCGCTGGGGCTGCACACGAAGGCGTCGAGCATCCGCGCCGGGCTGGTCGCCTGCACCGGCAACCGCGGCTGCAAGTTCGCCGCCTCCGACACCAAGGGCCACGCCCTCGTCATCGCCGACTACATCGAGGCGAACCTCAAGGAGCTCGACGTGCCGGTGAACCTGCACCTCACGGGCTGCCACCACTCCTGCGCCCAGCACTACATCGGCGACATCGGACTCATCGGCGCGAAGGTCGTCGTCTCGGAGGAGGGCGACACCGTCGAGGGCTACGACGTGGTGGTCGGCGGCGGCTTCGCGGAGAGCGCCAAGATCGGCACCGAGATCTGGAAGGCCGTGAAGGCCGAGGACTGTCCCGGTCGGGTCGAGGCGCTGCTGCGCTCTTACCTCGCCGGACGGGAGAGCCTCGCCGAGAGCTTCCAGGCCTTCACCCTGCGCACCGGCCCCGAGGCCCTGCGCGCGCTCGCCGAACACCAGACTGTCCTGAAGGCTGCCGCATGAGCCAGCACGTCGCGCCCCCCCTCGTCCTGATCCCGGAGACGGCGCCGTTCTCGGCGGACCAGCGCTCCTGGCTGTCGGGCTACTTCGCCGCGCTGCTCGGCCCCGCCGTCGAGGGCGCGACCGCGCTCGCCGCCGGAGAGACGCCTTCGGGCCCGGCGCTCGCCGACAACGGCGACGCGCCCTGGCACGACCCGTCCATGGTCATCGGCGACCGCATGGAGCTGGCCAAGGACCGCTCCGAGCCGCAGAAGCTGATGGCGGCCATGGCCCAGCAGGATTGCGGCCAGTGCGGCTACAACTGCGCCGACTACGCCAACGCGATCTTCCTGAAGAGCGAGGCCCGCCTCAACCTCTGCCAGCCCGGCGGCAAGGACACGCTGCGGATGCTCAAGCGCCTGGAGGAGGAGTTCGGCGCCTCAGGCGGCGGCGTCGCCCCCGCCTCCGCGGACGCGGCTGCCGCCGCCGAGGCCCCGCTCGGCCCGCTGGGCTACTGCCGTGAGAACCCCGTCGAGGCGACCTTCCTGTCGCGCACGCGCCTCAACGCGCCGGGCGGCGAGAAGGAGACCTGGCACATCGAGATCGACCTGAAGGACACGCCGATCGAGTACGTCGTCGGCGATTCCCTCGGCCTGTTCCCGGCGAACGCCCCGGCGCTGGTCGACGCGGTGATCGCCGAGCTCGGCGCCCGGCCGGAGCGGATCGTCGGCGGCAAGACCCTGCGTCAGCGGCTGCTCGCGGACTACTCGCTCGGCGCCGCGCCGGACGGGCTCTACCAGCTCCTGTCGCTCCTCACCTCCGGAGAGGCCCGCAGGAAGGCGCAGGCGCTCGCCACCGGGGAGGACCCGGACGGGGACGCCGCCTATCTCGACGTGCTCGGCGCGCTCCACAAGTTCCCCGGCGCCCGGCCCGACGCGGAGGTCTTCCTGGAGACGCTCGACGAGCTCCAGCCGCGGCTCTACTCGATCTCCTCATCGCCCAAGGCCGATCCGGGGCGCGTGTCGCTCACCGTCGACGCGGTGCGCTACAATCACCGCTCGCGCCTGCGTCTCGGCGTTGCCTCGACCCATCTCGGCGAGCGCATGCCCGAGACCACCAAGGTCAAGGTCTACCTCCAGAAGGCGCACGGCTTCGCCCTGCCGGACGACCTCTCGAAGGACGTGATCATGTGCGGGCCAGGCACCGGCATCGCCCCGTTCCGCGCCTTCCTGCGGGAGCGCGCGGCGACGAAGGCGCCGGGCCGCAACTGGCTCTTCTACGGCCACCAGCGGCAGGCCTCGGACTTCTTCTACAAGGACGAGCTGACGAAGCTGCGCGACGACAAGGTGCTCACGCGCCTGTCGCTCGCCTGGTCCCGCGACGGCGCCGAGAAGACCTACGTCCAGGACCGCATGCGCGAGAACGGCGCCGACCTCTGGAAGTGGCTGGAGGGCGGCGCGCATTTCTACGTCTGCGGCGACGCCAAGCGCATGGCCAAGGACGTGGAGCGGGCGATAATCGACGTCGCCGCGGCGCATGGCGGCAAGTCGCCCGACGAGGCGGTGGCCTATCTCGCCGGCCTGAAGAAGGCCGGGCGGTATCAGGCGGACGTGTACTGACACGCACCAACCCTCCCCCTTCGCGGGGGCGGGTGCCTCGCGGATGCGAGGCGGGAGAGGAAACGCCGCTTCCGGCACGGACGCGGCGTCGATGCCGAGCGGGGTCCGGCACCGTTGCTTCCCTCTCCCGTCGCCCTTCGGGCGCCACCCTCCCCCGCAGAGGGGGGAGAGCAAGGCGGCGTGACTCTTGCTCCCGCCGTCGAAAGCCATCCGTGGAGGAGCCAGGCATGACCGCGCACGCGCCGGAGCCGACCGTCCGCACCACCTGCGCCTATTGCGGCGTCGGCTGCGGCGTCCTCGCGACTCCGGACGGGCAGGGCGGCGCGGCGATCGCGGGGGACCCGGACCATCCTGCGAACTTCGGCCGTCTCTGCTCGAAGGGCTCGGCGCTCGGCGAGACGCTCGGCCTCGAGGATCGTCTGCTGCACCCGATGCTCGACGGCCGCCGCGCCTCCTGGGAAGAGGCGCTCGGCGCCGTGGCGGGGGGCCTGCGCAGGACCATCGAGCGGCACGGGCCGGACTCGGTCGCCTTCTACCTCTCGGGCCAGCTCCTGACCGAGGACTACTACGTCGCCAACAAGCTCGCGAAGGGCTTCATCGGCACGCCGCATGTCGACACCAACTCGCGGCTCTGCATGTCGAGCGCGGTGGCCGCGCACCGCCGCGCCTTCGGCTCGGACACGGTGCCGGGCTGCTACGAGGATCTCGACGAGGCCGATCTCATCGTGCTCGTCGGCTCGAACACCGCCTGGTGCCACCCGATCCTCTACCGGCGCATGACGGACGCAAGGACCAAGCGCGGCACCCGCCTCGTGGTGATCGACCCCCGCCGCACCCAGACGGCGGAGGAGGCGGACCTGTTCCTGCCGCTGGCGCCGGGCTCCGACAGCGCCCTGTTCTCCGGCCTCCTCGTCCACCTCGCCGACACCGGCACCCTCGACGCGGGCTTCATCGAGCGCTCGACCTCCGGGCTCGACGCGGCGCTGGACCGGGCACGGAGCATCGCCCCGAACCTTGCCGCGGTCGCCGCCCTGACCGGGCTCGACGAGGCGCGGATCGCCGAATTCTACGCCATGTTCGCCGACACGGAGCGGGTCGTCACCGCCTTCTCCCAGGGCGCCAACCAGTCCGCGCAGGGCACGGACAAGGGCAACGCCATCATCAACTGCCACCTCGCCACGGGGCGCATCGGCACCCCCGGCGCCGGGCCGCTCTCGCTGACCGGCCAGCCCAACGCCATGGGCGGCCGCGAGGTCGGCGGGCTCGCCAACATGCTCGCCGCGCACATGCACTTCACGCCCGAGGAGGTCGACCGGGTCCGCCGCTTCTGGAAGGCGCCGAACATCATCACAGGCGAGGGGATGAAGGCGGTCGCCCTTTTCGAGGCGATCGAGACGGGCCGGATCAAGGCGCTGTGGGTGATAGGCACCAACCCGCTCGTCTCGATGCCCCGCGCCGAGCGCATCCGCGCGGCCATCGAGACGCTCGACCTCTACGTCGTCTCGGAGGTCGTGGCCGATTCCGATACCGCCGCCGCCAGGGGGAAGCGCACGGTGCTGCTGCCGGCGCTGGGCTGGGGCGAGAAGGACGGCACCGTCACCAACACCGAGCGCCGCATCTCCCGCCAGCGCGGCTTCCTGACCGCGCCGGGCGAGGCCCGGGCCGACTGGGCGATCCTGAGCGACGTCGCCCGCCGGCTCGGGCATGGGGAAGCCTTCCCCTACACCTCGGCGGCCGCGATCTTCCGTGAGCACGCGGCGCTCTCGGCCTTCGAGAACGAAGGCACCCGCGACTTCGACATCGGGGGCCTCGCCGATATCGGCGACCGCGCCTACGACGTGAGCGCCCCGGTGCAGTGGCCGGTGACGCGCAAGGGCGGCACCGTCTCGACCCGCAAGCGCCTCTTCGCGGACGGGCGCTTCTTCACCTTCGATGGCCGCGCCCGCTTCGTCGCCGTGCAGAGGCCGGCGCTCGCCGAGCCGGCGACGCCTCAGCGGCCCCTCGTGCTCAACACCGGCCGCGTCCGCGACCACTGGCACACCATGACCCGCACCGGCCGCAGCCAGCGGCTGGCCGCCCACCGCTCCGTGCCCTTCCTCGAGATTCACCCGGACGACGCGGCCGCCGCGGGGCTGACGGACGGGGGCATCGCCCGCCTGTCGAGCGCCCATGGCGAGGCGGAGCTGGAGGTCGCAGTGACGGACGCGGCCCTGCCCGGCAACCCGTTCATGCCGATGCACTGGAGCGACGCCACCGCCTCTCGGGCCTTCGTCGGCGCGCTGGCGCAGGGCGCGAACGATCCCGTCTCCGGACAGCCCGAGCTGAAGGCGACGCCGGCCGCCGTCACCCCCGTGCCCTACCGGTCCCGCGGCTTCCTGCTGACGCGGAGCAAGCGCAGCCTGCCGGAGGGCTGGTGGTGGGCCCGCGCCACGGTCGTGGGCGGCTCGGCCCTCCAGTTCGCGACGAACGACGGCTCCCGCGAGATCGCCCTGATGATGCGCGGCCTGTTCCAGGGGATGGAGCTCGCCGAGTACGCCGACCACGCCCGCGGCCGCTACCGCTGCGCCGTCTACGACGGCGAGCACCTCGTCGCCTGCCTGGCGCTGGGTCCTGCCGAGGCGCGCCCGGACTGGGAGGCGGCCAAGGCGCTGTTCGCCCTCGACGCGCCGGACGCGGCGGCCCGTAGGGCGCTGCTGACCGGCCGCGCGGCCTCCGCCGCCGGCCCGACCGTCTGCGCGTGCCACGGGGTCGGGCTCGACGCCATCACTGCCTGCATCGCCGGGGGCGCGGGCAGCGTCGAGGCGGTCGGCGCCGCCTGCAAGGCGGGCACGAATTGCGGCTCCTGCATCCCCGAGATCCGCAAGCTGCTGCCGGCGGCGCTTGCGCGCAGCGCAGCATAGGCCCACCCTTGGAGCCTTCGACCATCGTGACCGCACCGACCCTCATGAGCATTCCCCGCCAGCCGCGCGAGACGCAGTCGCAAGGCCTCGAACCCTTGAGCGTGCTGCCGGTCTTCCTCGACTTGAAGGGCAAGCGGGCCGTGCTCGCCGGCTCGAACCCCGGCGCGCCCTGGAAGGTGCGGCTGCTCGCCGCCGCCGGTGCCGAGGTCGACGTCTACGCGCCGGAGCCCAGCGAGGAGTTGCGCACCGTGCCGGGCACCGAGGTCGCCGGCCGCGTCACGCTCCACGAGCGCGACTGGATGCCGGGCGACCTCGCGGGCGCCGCCTTCGCGATCGGCGCCTTCGACGAGGAGGAGCCCTGCCTCGCCTTCGTCGAGGCGGCCCGCGCCGCGGGGGCCATCGTCAACGCCGTCGACCGGCCGCATCTCTGCGACGTGAAGTTCGGCGCCATCGTCAACCGCTCGCCTCTCGTCGTCGGCATCTCCACGGAGGGTGCCGCCCCGGTCTTCGGCCAGACCGTGCGGGCACGGATCGAGGCGATGCTGCCGCAGGGCTTTCGCGCCTGGGTGGCCGCGGCACGGGACTGGCGCGAGAGCGTGAGCGCGCGGCTGCACGGCTTCGCGGAGCGCCGCCGCTTCTGGGAGGGCCTGACCGACCGCGCCTTCGCCGAGCCAGACCGGACGCCGACCGAGGCCGATCTCTCGGAGCTGCTCTCCCGCACCGAGGCCGCGCCGAAGGGCGGCGCCGTCACCCTGGTCGGCGCCGGGCCGGGGGACGCGGAGCTTCTCACCCTCAAGGCGCTGCGGGCGCTGCGCAACGCCGACGTGATCCTCTACGACGATCTCGTCGCCCGTGAGATCCTCGACTACGCGCGGCGCGAGGCCCGCACCATGCTCGTCGGCAAGACCGGGCACGGGCCATCCTGCCGGCAGGACGACATCAACGCGCTGATGGTCTCGCTGGCGAAGTCCGGCAAGCAGGTCGTGCGACTGAAATCCGGCGATCCCCTCGTGTTCGGCCGGGCCGGCGAGGAGATCGAGGCCTGCCGGCTCGCAGGCATCCCCGTGCGGGTGGTGCCCGGCGTCAGCGCGGCACAGGGCGCCGCAGCATCGCTCGGCGTCTCGCTCACCCACCGGGACGCGGCTCGGCGCCTGCAATACGTCACCGGTCACGACCGCCGCGGGGCCCTGCCCGAGGACCTCAACTGGGGCGCGCTCGCCGACCCGAGCGTGACGACCGTCGTCTACATGCCCAAGCGCACGCTCCGCACGCTGCTGGAGCGGGCGGTGGCGGAGGGGCTCGCACCCGAGACCCCGGCGCTCCTCGTCTTCAACGCCACGCGGCCGACGCAGGAAGCCGTGCGCGGGTGCGTCTGCGATCTCGCCGACCGGGTCGAGGCGGCGGGGATCGACGGGCCGGCGCTCCTGATGGTGGGCGAGGCTCTGGCGCTAGGCGTCGATGCCGGGTCCGAGGCCCCATCGGCCGAGACCGCCGCGGCGGTCTGAGGCACGGCCCTTTGTCGGGGGAGGGCGGCCGCCCTCGCCTTGCGGGACGGGGGCAGCGCCTGTATGCGGCGGGTTTCGGCCCGCGCCCGCGAGGGGCGCTCCCGACGTTTCCCGAGCGGACCCTTCGATGGCCTCACAGCCTCCCGTGGCGATCATCATGGGCAGCCAGTCCGACTGGGCGACCATGCGCCACGCCGCTGAGACGCTCGACGCGCTGGGCATCCCCCACGACGACCGCATCGTCTCGGCGCATCGCACGCCGGACCGGCTCGTGGCCTTCGCCAAGGGCGCGCGGGAAGCCGGCTTCAAGGTGGTGATCGCCGGGGCCGGGGGCGCCGCGCACCTGCCGGGCATGGCGGCCGCCATGACGAGCCTGCCAGTGTTCGGCGTGCCAGTCGAATCGAAGGCGCTCTCGGGCCAGGACAGCCTGCTCTCGATCGTGCAGATGCCGGCGGGCATCCCCGTCGGCACGCTCGCCATCGGCCGGGCCGGCGCCGTCAACGCGGCGCTGCTCGCCGCCGCCGTCCTCGCGCTCACCGACCCAGCGCTCGCCGAGCGCCTCGACGCCTGGCGCGCCCGCCAGAGCGAGTCCGTGGCCGAGCGCCCGCAGGCGGACCTCCCGTGACCAAGACCCCAACGATCGCGCCGGGTGCCACCATCGGCATCCTCGGCGGCGGACAGCTCGCGCGCATGATCGCGCTGGCGGCGGCGAACTACGGCCTCAAGTGCCACATCTACGCGCCCGACGCCGACAGCCCCGCCTTCGAGGTGGCGGCGCACAGCACCGTCGCGGCCTACGACGACGCGGAGGCGCTCGCGGCCTTCGCGGCGGAGGTCGACGTCGTCACCTACGAGTTCGAGAACATCCCCGGCGCCACCGCCGACATCCTCGAATCGCGCTCCGTGCTGCGGCCGAGCGCGCGGGCGCTCGCGACCACGCAGGACCGGCTCACCGAGAAGCGCTTCGTCAACGGCCTCGGCATCGAGACCGCGCCGTTCCGGCCCGTGGACACGGCCGAGGACCTCGCCTCCGCCCTCGAGGCGCTGGGCCGTCCCGCCGTCCTCAAGACCCGGCGGCTGGGCTACGACGGCAAGGGCCAGCGCATGATCCGCCCCGGCGAGGCGATCGATCCGGCCGCGATCCTGAGGAGCCTCGGCGACGTGCCCTGCATCCTCGAAGGCTTCGTGCCTTTCGAGCGCGAGGTCTCGGTGGTCGCCGCCCGCGGCGCCGACGGCGCCTTCGCCGCCTTCGACCTCTGCGAGAACGAGCACCGCGACCATATCCTCGCGCTCACCCGCGTGCCGGCGCCGGGCCTCTCGGAGGCGACCGCCACGGAGGCCGCCCGCATCGCCAGGGCGATCGGCGACGCGCTCGGCTATGTCGGCGTCTTCGCCGTCGAGATGTTCCTCGTGCGCGAGGGCGGCGAGCGGCTCGTCGTCAACGAGATCGCGCCCCGGGTCCACAACTCCGGCCACTGGACCATCGAGGGGGCGCTCAGCTCCCAGTTCGACCAGCACGTGCGGGCGGTCTGCGGCTGGCCGCTCGGGGACCCGTCGCGCACAGGCGGCATGGCCGTCGAGATGGAGAACCTGATCGGCGCCGACGCCGATTCCTGGGCCGGGATCCTGGGCCGTCCGGGCAGCCACCTGCACCTCTACGGCAAGGGCGAGGCCCGACCCGGCCGCAAGATGGGCCACGTCACCCGGCTCATCCCCGACCGGCGCTGACCGTCCCGATTCTGCGGCCCGCGGGCCACAGGGGAGGGCGCCCGAGCACCCTCGGCACGGCTTTCGCGAGGGGTTCTCCGGCGGGCCATACCTTCGCCACATCAGGCCGTTGTGAGCGCAAAGGCGCGCGGCATTAAGCGGGCGTTCACCGCGATGCGAGACGGTCCCCGGGCCGTCGCGGCATCCCGGTCGAGCCCGAGGCCGCCGCGATGGCGAGGGAAGCGATGGCCGGGCGCCGGGACGCGCGAGGGGCCGGGGAGAACGGGGCGATGACGGCACTCAAGCTGGAGACGGGCAAGCTGCGCACGGGTCTCGCCGGCGCGCTCGCGCTGACGGCGGTCGGGCTCGCGGGCTGCGAGACCGTGGGCAGCGCCGCCGCGCCCCGCCAGTTCGCCGTGCTGGAGACCGACACGACGGGCGCCACCAACACCAACATCGCCTCGCTCAGCGAGGTCGTGCAGCGCAACCCGAACGATGCCGCCGCCTACACCACCCGCGGCGCCGCCTACGCCCGCGCCGGCCAGTTCAACGAGGCGATCGGCGACTTCACCAAGGCGATCCAGATCGATCCAAACTCGGGCGCGGCCTACAACAACCGGGCGCTCGCCTACCGCCAGACCGGCCGCAACGACGCCGCCCTCCAGGACTTCGCCAAGGCGATCTCCGCGGACCCGAACTACGCCCCCGCCTATATCGGCCGGGCCAACGTGCTGCGCGCCAACGGCGACCTCGACGGCGCCCTCTCCGACCTCAACCAGGCGATCCGCCTCGCGCCGGAGTCGGCCGAGGCCTACCACGCCCGCGGCCTCGTGAAGCAGAGGCAGGGCCAGAACGCCCACGCCATCGCCGACTTCGACGCCGCGATCGACCGCAACCCCTTCGTCAGCGCGCCCTACGCCGCCCGCGGCCAGAGCCTCATCGCCACGAACCAGTTCGACAAGGCGATCGAGGACTACAACGCGGCCCTCAACGTCAACAACAAGGACGCGACCTCCTGGGCCTATCGCGGCCTCGCCTACGAGAAGTCGAACCGGCGCAAGGAGGCGATGGAGAGCTACCAGCGCGCCGCGCAGATCGACCCCGGCAACCCGGTGGCCAAGCAGGGCCTCGGCCGGGTCTCCGGCGGCATGGGCTCGCTGTTCAACTGATCGGCGCCTCCCCGACGAGGGGAGACGTTCCGCCCCGGCCGGGTTATGACCGCGCGTCCCATCGGAGACCGCGATGCCGCCCCGCCTGTTCGAATCGCTGCGCCTCGACGAGCTCGAGCTCGACAACCGCATCCTGATCGCGCCGATGTGCCAGTACTCGGCGAGCGCCGGGGAGGCGGGCGACTGGCACATGATGCATCTCGGGCATCTCGCCATGTCGGGCGCCGGGCTGCTCACCTTGGAGGCGACGGCCGTCTCTCCCGAGGGCCGCATCACCGACGTGGATCTCGGCCTCTACAACGATGCCTGCGAGCGGGCGCTGGCCCGCGTGCTCGGCGCGGTGCGCGAGTACGCCCCGATCCCGGTCTGCATCCAGCTCGCCCATGCCGGGCGAAAAGGCTCGAGCGAGGCACCCTGGGCCGGCGGCGCCCAGGTTCCGCCGGACTCGCCCCACGGCTGGCGGACGGAGGCCCCCTCCGCGCTGCCCCACTCCGAGGGCGAGGTGGTCCCGCACGCTCTCGACCTCGAGGACCTCGCGCGCATCCGCGACGACTTCGTGGCGACCGCGATCCGCGCCGTGCGTCTCGGCATCGAGGCCTTCGAGCTTCACGGCGCCCACGGCTACCTGCTGCACCAGTTCCTGTCGCCGCTCGCCAACCAACGCACGGACGCCTACGGCGGCAGCCTCGCGAACCGGATGCGCTTCCCGCTGGAGGTGTTCGAGGCGGTGCGTGAGGTGGTGCCGCCGGGCGATCCCGTCTGGATGCGGGTCTCGGCCACCGACTGGGTCGAGGACGGCTGGGACATCGAGGACACCGTGGCGCTGGCCGCCGCCCTGAAGGAGCGCGGCGCCCCGGCGATCCACGTCTCCACCGGCGGCGTCTCGCCGAAGCAGGCGATCAAGCTCGGGCCGGGCTATCAGGTGCCCTACGCCGCGCGCATCAAGGCCGAGACGGGGCTCGCCACCATCGCCGTCGGACTCATCACCGAGGCGGCTCAGGCCGAGGCGATCCTCGCCGAGGGCAGGGCGGACGCGATCTCGCTCGCCCGCGTCATGCTCTACGACCCTCGCTGGCCCTGGCACGCGGCGGCCGAGCTCGGCGCGCAGGTCCGCGCCCCGAAGCAGTACTGGCGCTGCCAGCCCCGCGCGCTGAAGGACCTGTTCGAGGACTCGTCTTTCGGCCAGCGCTGACCCCGCTACCGGGCGACGGCGCCGACCAGCGGTCCGAGCGGCCGGCTGATGTCCCGCCGCCCCAGGCCCGGCGCGTAGAGGCTCGACACGCTGCCGTCGAGGAAGAGCGCGTTGCGGCAGCCGAGCGCGTCCTTGAAGAGGCGGGCGAAGGCGCCGAAGCTCACAGGACGCTCGGAGATCGCGAACACCGCGGTGCGGCCCTCGTCGCGCACGCCGACGCCGTTGCGGATCTTCTGCGAGGGCCCGTCCGTCGAGATCTTCGGGTGGATGCGGCCGTCCACCACCAGCATCGGGCCGGACTGGGTGGCGAACTCGGCCTTCGGCTTGGCGCGCAGGTAACGGGCGGTGTCGAGCACGCCGGCCTTGTCGCCGGCCACGTAGAAGACGCCGTTCGGCTTCAGGTGGAAGTTGCCGGGGCCGTTCGCCGTCGAGACGCCCTTCAGCTCCCGGCCCTCCTCGACGTAGAGACCGACCGGCGCCTGCTCGCGATCGTACATGCCGCCGTTCATGGCAAAGCTCAGCGAGGGTCCGACCTGATCGGCGAGGTTGCCGACCGAGGCGTAGGGCTGCCCGTCCCTGCCCCGCCAGAAGGTGCGCAGGCGCTGCTTCCTGAGGTCGACGACGCAGACCGTGTAGGCCTCGCCCTCGGCCTGGACGGCGCGGCAGGGGCCCGCCGCCGGAGCGGCCGAGACCAGTGCGCCGAGCAGTGGCGCCAGCACCAGACCCGCCAGGATGGGGCGGGGCGATCGGTTCGGGACGGGACGTAACGACATCGTGAAGCCTCGCCGGGACGACCGCGAACGCGCCCCGTGCGCCCTCTCGCCAGAGAGCGTGGCGATTTTCAAGCGGCCGAAGCGGATCGGGCGGGAGAAAGGCGTCGAAGATGCGTCACTCGACCGCTGAACTGTCCGCGGCTTCTGCACGTTCTCAAGCCACTGGGGGACGAAGGCGATTCCGGAGTTCTGACGATGAGACATCTTCTTCTCGGCTCTGCCCTGATGGCCGGCGCGCTGGCGATGGTGCCGGCCACGGCCGACGCCCGCGGCTTCGGCGGCGGCGGCTTCCACGGGGGCGGCTTCCATGGCGGTGGGTTCGGCGGCTTCCGCGGCGGTGGATTCGGGGGCGGCTTCCGCGGGGCCGGCTTCGGCTATCGCGGCGGCTACGGTGGCTACCGCGGCGGATATGGCTGGCGCCGCGGTGGCTACGGCTACGGGCTCGGCGGCCTCGGGCTCGGCGTCGGCCTCGGGCTTGCGGCGGGCAGCTACTACGGCGGCTACGGCTATCCGGGATATGGGTATGGCGGCTACGGCTACGCCCCGGCTGCCTATGGCGGCTACGATTATGGCGGCTGCTACTCCGTTCCGCGCACCCGCTGGACGCCCTGGGGACCGCAGCGAGTCTGGGTGCAGCGCTGCTACTGATCCCGACGGATCGACGGAAGGGCCGCCCTCGGGGCGGCCCTTTTCTTTCGCCCACGCGAGCGGTGTCGCCTACTTCCGCATCTCGTCGCGGCGCATCGGCATGGCGTCGATGGTGCCGAACAGGCGGTCCGCAGTGATCGGCTCGGCCGAGACGACCTTCGCCTCGCCATCCTTGCCGACGAGCACGGCCCGGAACGCGTCCGCCGGCAGCGAGAGCCGCCGCCGCACCCGCGGAGCCTGCCCCGACGCGCCGATCGCCTCGACCGTGACGAGGTCGCGCTCGCCGGCTCCGGCCTTCGCCGCCTCCAGGATCCGGCGCTGCGCGGCGAGGAGCGGGTCGGCCGGGTCCGGCGCCGCGACCACGAGGAGGCGCGCCTTCCAGCGATAGGCGGCGAGGGGATCGTCCGAGGCCTCTGCCCCGTCCGCGCCTCCGGTGAGGGACAGGGCGATTATCGCGAGGGCGTGGAACGGTCTCATTCCGTCGGGCTCCGGTTCGGCCGGCCTTGACCGGCATCGCGGCGGGACAACGCCCCGCGCCGCGCCTCAGGCGCATGGGTGGCCGAGGACGCGATGCCGCTCCATCTGTCGGCCTCCCGAACGAGCGACCGGAGGCCGTCCATGGCAGAGATCAACCGCCGCATCGTGCTGGCCGCGCGCCCCCACGGCGAGCCGAACGCCTCGCATTTCCGGATGGAGGAGGGGCGTGTGCCCCACCCCGGCGAGAGCGAGGTGCTGCTGCGCAACCGCTGGCTCTCCCTCGACCCCTACATGCGCGGGCGCATGAGCGCGGCGAAGTCCTACGCCGAGCCCGTCGGCATCGGCGAGGTGATGGTCGGCGGCACCGTGAGCGAGGTCGTCGCCTCGCAGCATCCGGATTTCGCGGCGGGCGAGACGGTCGTCGCCTTCGGCGGCTGGCAGGACTACGCGGTGTCGGGCGCGAAGGGCCTGCGCAAGCTCGACCCGCGCGTGTCGCCGCCGAGCCTGGCGCTCGGCATCCTCGGGATGCCGGGCATGACCGCCTATACCGGCCTTCTCGACATCGGCCGCCCGAAGCCCGGCGAGACCGTGGTGGTGGCGGCCGCAACGGGCCCGGTCGGCTCCCTCGTCGGGCAGATCGCCCGGCTGAAGGGGGCGCGTGCTGTCGGCATCGCCGGCGGGCCGGAGAAGTGCCGGGCGCTGACCGAGGTGTTCGGCTTCGACGCCGCGATCGACCACCGCGCCGCCGACTTCCCCCAGGCGCTCGCCGCCGCCTGCCCGGACGGCATCGACGTCTACTTCGAGAATGTCGGCGGCGCCGTGTTCGAGGCGGTGCTGCCGCTCCTCAACGACTTCGCGCGGGTGCCCGTCTGCGGGCTGGTCGCGGGCTACAACGATACCGAACTGCCCGCGGGGCCCGACCGCTCGCCGGTGCTGATGCGGGCGGTGCTCACCAAGCGCCTGCATCTCCAGGGCTTCATCGTGTGGGATTTCGCCGACAGGGCGGACGCGTTCGGGCGCGACGTCGGCGCCTGGCTCGCCGAGGGCCGCGTCGCCTATCGCGAGGACGTGGTGGACGGGCTGGAGAACGCGCCCGAGGCCTTCGTCGGCCTCCTGAAGGGACGCAACTTCGGCAAGCTCGTGGTGCGCCTCGACTGACGGTCCCTTGCCGCCGATTGAGAACGAAAATAGAACATATCGGCCGTTATCCCCGTGGATTGCCGCGCCCGCCGATTGCGGCGGGGCGGCTACCGGAGGACAACCGTGCGGGCCCGATCCGGGCGGCCCCGTGAGATCGACAGGCTAGGGAGAGTGACATGGCGGGCAGCGTCAACAAGGTGATCCTCGTCGGCAACCTCGGGCGCGATCCCGAGACGCGGCGGCTCTCCTCGGGCGATCCGGTGGTGAACCTGCGCATCGCGACCTCGGACTCCTGGAAGGACAAGATGTCGGGCGAGCGCAAGGAGAAGACCGAGTGGCACTCGGTGGTGATCTACAACGAGAACCTCGCCCGCGTGGCCGAGCAGTACCTGCGCAAGGGCTCGAAGGTCTACGTCGAGGGCCAGCTCCAGACCCGGAAATGGCAGGACCAGTCGGGCGTCGAGAAGTATACGACCGAGGTCGTGCTCCAGCGCTTCCGGGGCGAGCTGACGATCCTCGACGGCCGCGGCGGCGGGGGCGGCGAGTTCGCCTCCGAGGACGAGGGCGGCGGCGGCCAGATCAGCCGCGGCGGCCCGCGGGACGAGTTCGGCGGTGGCCGCGCCCAGGGCGGTGAGCGCCGTCCGGCCTCCGGCGGTGGCGGGGGTGGCAGCTCGCGGGGCAACTACGACCTCGACGACGACATCCCGTTTTAGGATCGCGGAGCCGCCGCCCCCGCCCGCCGGGCTCCGGTCAGATCGGTAGGCGCGGGGTCTCGGCGGCGAGCGCCTCGTCCTCGATCTGGATCGTCACGTGCTCGATGCCGTGGCGATCGTCGAGCAGGGCCCTGATCGCGCGGATCACCGCCGGACCGCCGGCGAAATCGTCGACCACGACGTGCCCGCTCATGGCGTCGAGCCCGGAGGTCAGCGTCCAGGCGTGGAGGTCGTAGGCCCGGAGCACGCCCGGCATCGCCTCGATCTCGGCTTTCAGCGCGGCGAGGTCGACGCCCGGCGGCGTGCCCTCCAGCAGGATGTGCAGCGCCTCGTTCAGGAGCCGCCAGGTGCGCGGCACGATGAACAGGCCGATGCCGGCACCGACGAGCGGGTCCACCCAGGTCCACCCCGTCGCCATCACCACCAGGGCCGCGACGATGACGCCGAGCGAGCCCAGCATGTCCGAGAACACCTCGAAATAGGCGCCCCGCACGTTGAGGCTCTCGGAGGCGCCGCCGGAGAGCAGCTTCATGCTGGCGAGGTTCACGCCGAGGCCGACGAGGGCCACCAGCATCATCGGCCAGCCGAGGATCTCGGTCGGCTCCACGAAGCGCCGGTAGGCCTCGTAGAGGATGAAGGCGGTGACGCCGAGGAGCACGACGGCGTTGGCGAGCGCGGCCAGGATCTCGAAGCGCACGTAGCCGAAGCTCTTGCCGGGCGTCGGCGCCTTGCCCGCGACGTGGATCGCCAGCAGCGACAGGGCGAGGCCGCCGGCATCGGTGACCATGTGCGCGGCGTCGGCGAGCAGCGCGAGGCTGCCGGTGAGCAGGCCGCCGATCACCTCGACCAGCATGTAGGCGAGCGTCAGCCCGAGCGCCCAGGCGAGCCGGCCCTTGTTGCGGGCGGCGGCCGATCCCGAGGGGATGCCGCCGCCATGCGAGTGTCCGTGTCCCATACGTCGCTTCCGGGTTCGAGAGAGGATCGTTCGGGGCCTACTCCGCCGCCGCGAGGGGCCGCGGCGCCGTCTCGACGGGCGACGCCTCCGCCTTGCCGAAGCGGGCGTAGAGGGCCGGCAGCACCACCAGCGTCAGCAGGGTTGCGCTGATCAGGCCGCCGATCACGACGGTCGCCAGCGGCCGCTGGATCTCGGCCCCGGTTCCCGTCGCGATCGCCATCGGCACGAAGCCGAGGGAGGCGACGAGCGCGGTCATCGCCACCGGCCGCAGACGCGTCATGGCGCCCTCCAGGATGGCCTCGCGCTTCGGACGGCCCTGCGCCGCGAGCTGCTTGATGAAGGTCAGCATCACGAGCCCGTTCAGCACCGCCACGCCGGACAGCGCGATGAAGCCGACCGCCGCCGACACCGAGATCGGCATGCCGCGCAGCCACAGGGCCGCGATGCCGCCGGTGAGCGCCAGGGGAACCGCGCTGAACACGAGGAGCGCGTCGCGCGCCGAGCCCAGAGCCGAGGAGAGGAGCAGGAAGATCAGGAAGAAGCAGACCGGCACGACGACCATCAGCCGCCGCTTGGCCGAGGCGAGGTTCTCGAACTGCCCGCCCCAGGTCACGGTGGAGCCCGGCGGCAGCGGCACCTCGGCGGCGACCTTCGCTTGCGCCTCCGCCACAAGCGAGCCGATGTCGCGGCCGCGCGCGTTGGCGGTGACGACGACCCGGCGCCGGCCGTTCTCCCGGCTGATCTGGTTCGGCCCCTCGGTGACGGAGAAGGACGCCACCTGCTTCAGCAGCAAGGAGGTCGTCCTTCCGCCCGGACCCGGCGGCAGCGGCACCGGGATGTTCTCCAGGGCCTCGCGGTCCTCGCGCACCTCGTCGGTGAGGCGCACCACGATGGGGAAGCGGCGATCGCCCTCGAAGACGACCCCGGCCTCCCGCCCGCCGATCGCGGCGCCGACGACCTCCTGGATCGCCCCGGTGCTGAGGCCGTATCGGGCGGCCTCGGCCTTGTCGATCGCGATCTCCAGAAAGGGCAGGCCCGCGATCTGCTCGACCTTGACGTCCTCCGCGCCCCGGACGCCGCGCAGCACCGCCGCGATCCGGTTGGCCGTCTTGAGCATCGGCTCGAACTCGTCGCCGAACACCTTCACGGCGAGATCGCCGCGGGTGCCGGCCAAGAGTTCGTTGAAGCGGAGCTGGATCGGCTGCGAGAACTCGTAGACGTTGCCGGCGAGTTGCCCGAGCGCCGCTTCGATCTGCTCCTGAAGATCGGCCTTGGAGAGGCTCGGATCGGGCCAGGCGCTCTGCGGCTTGAGGATGACGAAGGTGTCGGAGGCGTTCGGCGGCATCGGGTCCGAGGCGACCTCGGCGGTGCCGGTCTTGGAGAAGACATAGGCCACCTGCGGGAACTTCGCGATCGCCCGCTCGACCTTGAGCTGCATCGCCTGCGACTGGGTGAGGGAGGTCGAGGGAATGCGGGTGGCGTTGAGCCCGATGCTCTTCTCGTCGAGCTGCGGGATGAACTCGGTCCCGAGGCGGGTGGAAAGGAGACCCGCCGCGACGAGCAGCAGGACGGCGCCGGTCACGAAGGCGCCCGGCGCCCGGACCGCCCCGGCGAGCAGCGGCCGGTAGGCCGCCTTGAGCGCGCGGACGAGGGGGTTGTCCGTCTCCCTGACCCTGCCGGTGACCGCCACGGCGATGAGCGCCGGCACGAAGGTCAGCGACAGGACGAAGGCGGCCGCCAGCGCGATGATGACCGTCGCCGCCATCGGCTGGAACATCTTGCCCTCGACGCCGGTGAAGCCGAGGAGCGGCACGTAGACCAGGATGATGATCGCCTGCCCGTAGAGGGTCGGCTGGATCATCTCCTCGGCGGAGGCCCGCACCGTCTCGAGCCGTTCCTCGAGGGCGAGGGTCCGGCCGAGCCGATGCTGGCGCTCGGCGAGATGGCGCAGGGCGTTCTCGGTGATGATGACGGCCCCGTCGACGATGAGGCCGAAATCGAGGGCGCCGAGCGACATCAGGTTGGCCGAGATGCGGGCCTCGACCATGCCGGTCAGGGTCGCGAGCATGGCGATCGGGATGACGAGCGCGGTGATGATCGCGGCGCGGATGTTGCCGAGGAGCAGGAACAGCACGAGGATCACCAGGGCGGCGCCCTCGGTGAGGTTCTTGACCACGGTCCGGATCGTCGCCTCGACGAGCTGCGTGCGGTCGAGGACGGTCTGGACCTCGACACCCGGCGGCAGGGTCCTGCGGATCTGCTCCATGCGGGCGTCGACGGCGGCGGCGACCGTGCGGCTGTTCTCGCCGATCAGCATCAGGGCGGTTCCGATCACGGCCTCGCGGCCGTTCTCGCTGCCGGAGCCGGTGCGCAGGTCGCGGCCGATGCGGACCTCGGCGATGTCGCGGATGCGCACCGGCACGCCGCCGCGGGTGGCGACCACCACGGTCTCGATATCCGTCATGCCCTCCAGGCGGCCGGCCGCGCGCACGACGTAGCCCTCGCCGTTGTCCTCCAGGTAGCGGGCGCCCTGGTTGGCGTTGTTGGTCTCCAGCGCCCGGCCGACGTCGCCGAAGGACAGGTCGAGGGAGGCGAGCTTCGTCGGGTCCGGCTGGACGTGGTACTGCTTCTCGTAGCCGCCGATGCCGTCGACCCCGGCCACGCCCGGCACGGTCCTGATCTGTGGCCGGATGATCCAATCCTGCACCGTGCGCAGGTAGGCGGTCTGCTCCAGCTCCGTTCGAAGGCGTTGGCCCTCGGGGGTCAGATAGCTGCCGTCGCCCTGCCAGCCCGGCCTGCCGTCGGAGACGGTGCGCGCGTCGGGCGCCGCGTAGTGGATCGACCACATGTAGATCTCGCCCAGCCCCGTGGAGATCGGGCCCATGGCTGGCTCGGCACCGGGCGGCAGGTCGCGCCGGATCTGGGCGAGGCGCTCGGCGACCTGCTGCCGGGCGAAGTAGATGTCGAGCCCCTCGGCGAAGACCGCAGTGACCTGCGAGAAGCCGTTTCGCGAGAGCGAGCGGGTGTATTCCAGGCCCTTGATGCCGGCGAGCGCCGTCTCGACCGGGTAGGTCACCTGCTTCTCGACATCGACCGGCGAGAGCGAGGGCGCGGTCGTGTTGATCTGGACCTGGTTGTTGGTGATGTCGGGCACGGCGTCGATGGGCAGCTTCATGGCCGCGTAGCCGCCGAAGCCGGCGGCCAGCAGCGTCAGGAGCAGCACGAGCCAGCGCCGTCGGACCGAAAAATCGAGGATGCGGCCGATCATGTCCGGGCTCCTCAATGCGAATGGCCGGCTTCGCTCTTCCCGAGCTCGGCCTTGAGGAGGAAGGAGTTGGCGACGGCAAGTTCCTCGCCGGGCTTCAGGCCGGAGACGACCTCGAAGGCGTCGTCGTCGGAGCGACCGAGCGCGACCTCGCGCTTTTCGAAACCCTCCTCGGTGCGCACGAAGACGACGCGCTTGCCCTCGATCGTCTGGAGAGCTTGCTTGGGCACGCGGACCGGCACCGCGTCGCGGGCGATCTCGACCTCGGCCGTGACGTAGGTGCCGGGGCGCCAAGCCATATCCTTGTTGGGCAGCGCCACCACGACGCGGGCCGAGCGGGTCTCGGCGTTGAGGAGCGGGCTGACGAAGACGACCCGGCCCTCCGCGTGGCGCTCGCGGCCTTCCCGCGTCGGCGTGACGGTGACGCGGGCGCCCTCCCGGACCCTGGCGAGCTCGACGGTCGGGACCGCGAGCTCGATCCAGACGGTCGAGAGATCGGCCACGCCGTAGAGGTCGGGGGGGTCGCCCTCCTTGCCCACCGCGGTGCCGACATCGACCTTGCGCTCGACGATCCGGCCGGCCATCGGCGCGCGCAGCTCGTACTGGCGCAGCGTGGAGGTGTTCGGGGTCGCCTCGTCGCGCTTCTGCGCGGCGGCGACCTCGGCGGCGTCGAGGCCGAGGGCGGAGAGCTTCTGCCGGGCGAGATCGACGCGCAGGCGGGCCTCCAGGAAGACGGCGCGGGCGCTCTGGAAGGCGGCCTCGGAGGCCGACTGGGACGCCAGCAGCTTCTGTTGGCGCTCGAAGTTGATCTTCTCCAGCTCGGCCTTGACCGAGGCGGTCAGGTACTCGCTCTTGGCGTCGGCGACCTCGCGGCTGTCGAGCACGGCGACGACCTCGCCCTTCGCCACGTCGTCGCCCAGGCGCTTGCGCATCTCGGAGACGGTGCCGACCACCCGCGCGGGCACGCGGGCGATCCGGTCGGCATCGGGCGCGACGGTGCCGGGCACCAGGATGTGCCGGTACAGCGTGCCGCCCTCGGCCTTCGCGACGCGGATCTCCTGGTTCTCGATCTGCTCGGCGGTCATCCGGACGTGATCCTCCTCGCCCTCGGCCTCCGACTGGTCGTGACCGCCGTGGGAAGACTCGCCCTTCGCGGCGTGCTTGCCGTGGTCGTGGCCGTCGCCCTCGGTGTGCCCGGGCCCTGCGGCGGGGGTGAAGAGCGTCGGCGGCAGCCCGGCGGAGGCCAGCAGGCCGCGGACGAGATCGGAGACGGCGGGAAAGGCGGCGCCCACGAGGACGCCGGCGGCCACGAGGGCCGCGGAGAGAAGAATGCGCATGATGCCTGCTCGGCCTTGGACCCGACGCAGCAGCGGCGTCGCGGTCGGTCCGGTTCCGTTGCGTGAGGGCGGCTCCGGAACGCTTCGCTCCGGGCTCGGGACGCGCGCCTTCGCGGCGTCGCCTCAGGCGCGGGGCGGTCTCGGCAGGCGGTCGGGGAAGATCGAGGCGGCGGCCAGGCTCACCCGCTCGTAGCGGGGACGGGAGGCCGAAGGCAGGGGCGCGGACGCGGCCTCGTCCAGCGCGATGCCGGCATGGCAGCCGCAATGGACGTGGCAGCCGAGGCCGGGATCGGCGGTCTGGCTTCCGCCGGCGTCGGCCGAGGACGCGAAGGCGCGCTCCGTCTGCGCGTGGCCGGGGTGATCCTGGTGATACGCGAGATCCTCGGCGAGGCCGGCGGTCGGCGCGGCGACGGCGAGCGCCAGGACGAGCGCCAGCGCGCGGGCGGCACTCGCCCACCAGCCCGTCAGCGCCCCGAAGGCCCCATGACGTCGCGTCGCGGTCATCGCCGCCCTTATGGGCGATCCGGGGCGCCGGCCGCAAGCGGGCGATGGGCAAGTCCACCATGCGCGTCGATCTCCTAGCGTGCGCCCTCCGAAGCCTCCTCGGCGACGGCTGGGCCGGCGGCCGCCTTGGGCTCGCGCCGGAAGGCTTGTGCGATGAGGACGTAGAAGAGCGGCGTGACGAACACGGCGAGCACGGTGGCGGTGATCATGCCGCCGAGGACGCCCGTGCCGATCGCCCGCTGGCTGTTCATGCTGGCGCCCGTGGCGATGGCGAGCGGCACCACGCCGAGGATGAAGGCGAAGGAGGTCATCACGATCGGCCGGAAGCGCAGGACGCACGCCTCGAGCGCCGCCTCCCGAAGGGAGCGCCCCTGCGCCGCGAGGTCCTTGGCGACCTCGATGATCAGGATGGCGTTCTTCGCGGTGAGGCCGATCACGGTGATCAGGCCGACCTTGAAGTAGACGTCGTTCGGCATGTCGCGCAGCAGCATGGCGAAGACGGCGCCGACGATGCCTGTGGGCACAACGAGCAGCACGGCGAGCGGGATCGACCAGCTCTCGTAGAGCGCCGCGAGGCAGAGGAAGACGCAGAACAGCGACAGGGCCAGCAGATAGACCGCCTGGCTGCCCGAGAGCTTCTCCTGAAGCGACTGACCGGTCCAGGCATAGTCGAAGCCGGCGGGAAGCTGCGCGGCGAGGCGCTCCATCTCGGCCATCGCATCGCCGCTGGCGTAGCCCGGCGCGGCGCTCCCCGAGATCTTGATGCTCGGATAGCCGTTGAAGCCCACGACCTGCGAGGGGCCCATCGTCCACTGCACCTGCGCGAAGGATTGCAGCGGCACCATCTGGCCCCGCGCGTTGCGCACGTAGATGTCGAGCAGATCCTCGGCCTTCATCCGGCGGCCGGCCTCGGCCTGGACGATGACGCGCTGCATGCGGGCCTGGTTGGGGAAGTCGTTGACGTAGGCCGAGCCGAGGCTCGTGGAGAGCGCGTCGTTGATGTCGGCGAAGGTGACGCCCAGCGCGTTCGCCTTCTGCCGGTCGAGGACGAGCTCGATCTGGGGCGCCGTCGGCAGGCCCTCGACGTAGACGCCCTGGAGGACCGGGCTCTGGCCTGCGGCCTTCACCAGTTGGTCGCGGGCGGCGGCGAGCGCGGCGTAGCCCTGCTGGCCCTTGTCCTGGAGACGGAAGGCGAAGCCGCTGGAGTTGCCGAGCGCCTCGATGGCCGGCGGCGACAGCGACATGGCGATGGCGTCGGGCAGGGCACCGAGCACGGCGTTGGCACGGGCGCTGAGCGCCTCGGCCCCGTCCTTCGCGCCCCGCTCCTTCCAGTCCTTCAGGGTCACGAAGGCGATGGCCGCGTTCTGGCCCTGCCCGGAGAAGCCGAAGCCGAGCAGCGTGGTCCGCGCGTCGACCGCGGGCTCGGCGGCGAAATGCTCCTCGATCCGCTTCACCACGTCGAGGGTGCGGCCGGTCGCGGATTCCGGCGGCGTCTGGGCGTCGACGATGACGTAGCCCTGGTCCTCGATCGGCAGGAAGCTCGAAGGCATGCGCAGGTAGCCCCAGCCGAGGGCCCCGAGCAGGGCGGCATAGACGACGAGCGCCCGGCCGGGGTGCCGCAGGATGCCGGCGACGCCGGAGCGGTAGGCCAGCGTGCCGGACTGGAAGCGGCGGTTGAACCAGCCGAAGAAGCCGCGCTTCGCGTGCCCGTGCCCCTTCTCGACGGGCTTGAGCAGCGTCGCGCAGAGCGCCGGCGTCAGCGACAGCGCCAGGAAGGCCGAGAAGGCGATGGAGGTCGCCATCGCGATGGCGAACTGGCGATAGATCACGCCGACGGAGCCGGGGAAGAAGGCCATCGGCACGAAGACGGCCACCAGGACCGAGGTGATGCCGACGATGGCCCCGGTGATCTGGCCCATGGCCTTCTTCGTGGCTTCGCGAGGGCTCAGCCCCTCCTCGCTCATGATGCGCTCGACGTTCTCGACGACGACGATGGCGTCGTCGACGAGGATGCCGATCGCCAGCACCATGCCGAACATCGTCAGCACGTTGATGGAGAAGCCTGCGAGCAGCAGGGCGCCGCAGGTGCCGAGCAGCGCCACCGGCACCACGATGGTCGGGATCAGGGTGTAGCGGATGTTCTGCAGGAACAGGAACATCACGGCGAAGACGAGCGCCATCGCCTCGGCGAGCGTCATCAGCACCTTGCGGATCGACACCTCCACGAAGGGCGTGGTGTCGTACGGGATCGAGACGCTGACGCCCGCGGGCAGCGTCCGCGAGAGCTGGGCGAGCTTCGCCTTCACGCCGGTGGCGGCCGCGAGCGCGTTGCCGCCGGGCGCGAGCTGGATGCCGATGCCCGCGGCCGGCCGGCCGTCGAGGCGCGTCTGCATCGCGTAGGATTGACCGCCGAGCTCGATCTCGGCCACGTCGCGCAGGCGCACCAGCGATCCGTCGGGGTTCGCCCGCAGCACGATGTCGCCGAACTCGGCGACCGTGGTGAGCTGCCCCTTCACGAGGACGCTCGCGGCGATGCGCTGGCCCTGCTTCGCCGGCTGGGAGCCGACGATGCCCGAGGCGACCTGGGCGTTCTGGGCGCCGACGGCGGCCGTCACGTCGCCGGGGGTGAGGTTGAGGCCGACGAGCTTGACCGGGTCGATCCAGATGCGCAGCGCCTTCTCCGTCGAGAACAGGGTCGCGCGGCCGACGCCGGGCACCCGCCGCAGCTCCGCGAGGATGCGACGGGCGGCGATGTCGCCGAGATCCGACTCGCTGAGGGAGCCGTCGCGGGAGGACACGACCACGAACTGGAGGAAGCTCGTGCTCGCCTCCTCCACGATGACGCCCTGCTGCGCTACGGCGCGGGGCAGCCGGGCCTCGACGCGCTTGATCCGGTTCTGGACGGCGACGGTGGCCTTCGACGGGTCCGAGCCCGGTGCGAAGGAGGCCATGATCTGCGCCATGCCCGAGGTGTCGCTGGTGGACTCGAAGTACATCAGCCCCGGGATGCCGTTCAGCTCCTCCTCGATGATGCGGGTGACGCCGTCGTAGAGCCGCTCCGGCGGCGCGCCTGGATAGGTCGCCGTCACCTGGATCGTGACCGGAGCCACGTCCGGGTACTGCGAGACCGGGAGGAAGGCGATGGAGATCGCCCCGATCGTCATGATGAAGATCGAGATCGCCCAGGCGAAGATCGGGCGGGCGATGAAGAAGCGGGTCATGGCGGATGCGCCTGCGCTTGCGGATCAGGGCTGTGCGGATGCGGCGGCGGAGCGGCCGCCGGCCCAGGGCACCGGATTGACGGACAGGCCGGGCTGGATCTTCTGGAAGCCCTCGACCACGACGGTCTCGCCGGGCTTCAGCCCCTCCTCGACGATCCAGCCGGCATCGGTGAGCGCGCCGGTGCGCAGCGGCCGCAGCGAGAGGGTCTTGTCCGCGCCGACCACGAAGGCCTGCGCCACGCCGGCGCTCGAGCGCTGGATGGCCTGCGCCGGGACGACCACCGCGCCGGGCAGCATCCCCTGCGCGACGCGGATGCGGACATAGGTCCCCGGCAAGAGGAGGACCTTCGGGTTCGGGAAGGTGGCCCGCAGGGAGACCTGCCCGGTGCCGGGATCGACGCTCACGTCCGTGAACAGCAGCCGCCCGGCATCGGGGTGCAGGGAGCCGTCGGCGAGGACGAGCCGCACCTCGGTCGCCGCTTTGCCGGCGGCGTGGTCGGCGAGGAAGCTCGGATCGGACGCGGAGGCGTTGAAGTCGGCGTAGATCGGGTCGACCTGCTGGATGAGGGCGAGCTTCGTCGTCTCGCCCTGCCCGACGAGGGCGCCCTCCGTGACCATGGCGCGGCCGATGCGGCCGGCGATGGGCGCGCGCACGGTGGCGTAGTCGAGGTCGATCCGCGCGCGGGCGAGCTGCGCCTTCGCGCTCGCGACGTCCGCTTCCGCCTGCCGCAGGGTGGCGATGGCGATGTCGTGCTGGGCGGTGCTGGCGGACTGGCGCTCCAGCAGCGTCTCGGTGCGCTCGGACTGCCTGGCCGCCTGCACCCGCGTGGCCTCGGCTCTCGCGAGCGCGGCCTCCCGGGCGTCGACCTCGGCCTTGTAGACCGCCGGATCGATCCGGAAGAGGATGTCGCCCTTCCCCACGAGGCTGCCCTCCTCGAAGGTGCGCTCGCGGACGATGCCGGAGACCTGGGCGCGGACCTCGGCCACGCGGGTCGAGGCGAGCCGGCCCGGAAGGTCGAGGGTGCGCGGCACGCTCACTGCCTCGACCGTCGCGGTCGAGACGACCGGCGGCGGGTTCTCGGCGCCGGAGGCGGCCGTCTCGGTCCCTGCCGGCTTGCAGGCGGCGAGGGCAAGCGCCAGCACGCCGGGCGCCAGGATGGAAATGACGCGCAGGCGTCGGTGTCGGTGCCGTGTCATGGCTCGGCTCGTCCCTCGGACAGATGGGATGCGGTGCGGCGTCCGGATCGTGGCGATCTCAGCCGGTTCGGGTCATGGCGACGAGACGGTCGCGCAGGGCGGGGACGTCCGGCCGCGGACAACCGTCGCCGATGAGAAGGGCGAGCCAGGCGCCGTCGGCGGCGAGCCGCACGATCTCGAGGACCGGCCCGTCGTCGGTGTCGCGGTGCCGCTCCATGCGCCCGGCGATCCATGCGGCCATCAGGCGCCGCAGGCTCGGCTCGGCGAGGATCGAAAGGTGCAGGGCCGCCCACTGGCTGCCGCGGGGAAGCAGCGGGTCGGAGAAGTTCGAGATGACGTAGGCGCGGGTGAAGGCGCCTTGCGGGTCCGGGTCCTGCGCCATCGTGAGGTCGATGACTGCGTCGACCTTCGCGACGACGTCGAGGAAGACGCCCTCCACCAGGGCCTGCTTGCTCGGGAAGTGATGGAAGAGGCCGCCCTTCGTGACGCCCGCCGCCTCGGCGACGGCCGCCACCGTCACCGCTCCGAGACCCTGCTCCAGGGCGAGCGTGGCCGCGCAATCGAGCAGCGCCCGCCGGACGACGTCCGGCTGCTTCTTGCGGTGATAGGCGCTCGTCATGATCGGTGGCTCGACGCGCTCGGGAGCGCCCGCGGTAACCGGGCGCAACGAGAGGGTGATCGGACGAGACCGGAGCAGCCCGACCTCTATCGCGGCTAGATACCGACCGAGCGGTATCTTTTCAAGCGTCCGTCGTTGCACATTTCAACGACGATCCTTTCGATCGCCTTCGGCCGGCGGACCTTCAGGGCAGGAGGCGGAGCCCGGGGAGGTCTCTCGCGCAGGCTTCGGCGCCGAAGAGGCAGCCCATGCCGGATCGACGGCGCCTCACCTGTGCGCCGAGGAATCGGCCCGTCCGAGAGTCTATCGTCCGGTGAGGATCAGCCGGTCGCCCTTGACCTCGTAGCCAGAGAGCCGGCCGAGGAAGCTCTGCCCGAGCAGGTTCGTGGTCAGCGCCCCGGGCTTGGCGACCATGGCGTCCACGCGCCGCTCGGTGATCGGCCCGATGCCGATGCTGTCGAGGTAGATCGGCGCGGTATAGGCGATGCCGTTGGCGGTGGAGACCCGCGCCGTGAAGTCGCTCGGATCGGGCTTGATGCCGATTGCGGCAGCGCTCTCCGCAGTCAGCACCACGGCGCTGGCGCCGGTGTCGAAGGCGAAGGTCTGCGTCTGCCCGTTGACCTCGGCGCGCACGCGGAAGTCGCCGTCGGAGCGCCGCGTGATCGTCACGGTGCCGGAGGGGCCGGTCGCGGCGGCACCGGGGCGCAGGTCCCCGAGCAGCCGGTCGCCGGCAACCTGCATGCGGTCCTTGTAGGAATAGCCGATCACGACGGCGAGGCCGAGGGCTAGCCAGATCAGGATGTAGCGCAGGTTCTCGCCCATCCGGTCCTGGAAGCGGTGCCAGAAGCCGGCGACGACCAGCGTCAGGATCATGCCGCCCCAGGCGAGGCCGGCGAGTTGGTCGGGCTCGATGACGCCGCCGATGCTCGAACTGCCGTCGGTGAGGATCAGGATCGCCAGCACGATCCCGATGACGATCAGCCCGAAATACATCATGCCCGCGCCGGTCTCCGCTGAAGGCCGCTCAAGGAGATGGCGGCCGCTCCGGGAGATAGGCCTTGCGCAGCCGAGCTTCGAGGGTCGCCATGATGGCGAGGCGTCGCGCCTCCGGCAGCGAGCCCCAGGCGGCGATCTCGTCGCGGGTGCGCCCGCAGCCGCTGCACAGACCGGTGCGCGCGTCGAGGACGCAGAGCTTCACGCAGGGGCTCGAGGGGGCGGTCGCCGGCATGGGCGCGTGGATGCGCGAGGGCGGCGCCGGGATCAAGCCTGGAGCGCGGCGAGCAGCCCGACGAGCGCAGCGATCTCGCCGGCCTGCTGGCTGGCGCCGATCACGTCCCCGGTCTGCCCGCCGAGCCGCCGCCGGGCGAACGCGGTCACGGCGAGCACCGCCAGCCCCGCGCAGACGAGCGCGGAGAGCACGCCAGCCAGGGGCAGGACGGCGAGCGACAGGCCGAGGATCGTCGCACCGAGGACCGCGGCGAAGCCGAGCGTCTCCCGCGTCGGCCGCCCCACGGAAGCCGAGGCGCCATCCGCGCGGGCCGGGGGCAGCAGGGCGAGCGGCGCGAGCGCGAGGCCCCGCGACAGCGACGCGGCGAGCAGCAGCGCCGCCGCGGCCGGCGCTCCGAGCCGGTCGGCCAGCGTCGCCAGCGCTCCGATCCGCAGGATCAGGGAGAGGGCGAGCGCGATGGCGCCGTAGCTGCCGAGACGGCTGTCGCGCATGATCTCCAGGCGCCGCTCGCGAGTGGCGCCGCCGCAGCCGTCGGCGAGATCGGCGAGCCCGTCCTCGTGAAGCGCGCCGGTGACGAGCACCATCACGGTCACGGCGAGCGCTGCCGCTAGGAACGGCCCGAGCCCGAGACCGCGGGCGGCCAGCAGCGTCAGCGCCGCCGGCAGGGCGAGGATGAGGCCCGCGAGCGGCAGCATCCGGGGCGCGGTGCGGAAGTCCGGGGCGGCGTGGATATCGCCCTCGCCGTGCAGGCGCGGCACCGGCAGGCGGGAGTAGAAGCGCAGGCAGGCGGCGAGATCGGGCAGGAGGCCCCGGCCGGGCCAGTTCGCCTCGTCGGCGTTGCCGGGCGCGCCGCCGCGGCCATGTCCCAGATCGTCCCGCATCGCACGCGCCTTCACCGCCGCCGCGGGCCTCTCTATAGCTCGCCCGGACGAGGAAGGGGCACCGGCCGCCCCGCATCCCCAGAAGAAACCCGGATCCGGCAGGCTCGGTGAGCGCGATGACGCAGGACAACCCCTTCGCGGATATCCGCGGGCTGATGGCGGGGATGCCGGGGCCCGACGAGGAGGCGCGGGCCGAGATCGCCGCCCGCGACGCGGTGCTGACCAAGCCCACCGGCGCCCTCGGGCGGCTCGAATCCCTCGTCGCCTGGCTCGGCGCCTGGCAGGGCAAGGGCCAGCCGACCCTCGACCGGCCGGTGGTCTGCGTCTTCGCAGGCAGCCACGGCGTCACGAAGCAGGGCGTCTCGGCCTATCCCGACGCGGTCAACCGGCAGATGCTCGACAACTTCGCCGCCGGCGGCGCGGCCATCAACCAGATCTGCGCCGCCTACGGCCTCGGCTTCAAGGTGTTCGACCTCGCCATCGACGTGCCGACCGGCGACATCACGCGGGAGCCGGCGCTCAGCCCGCGCGACTGCGTGGCGACCATGGCCTACGGCATGGAGGCGGTCGCCGCCGGCACGGACTGCGTCGGCATCGGCGAGATGGGCATCGGCAACACCACGATCGCCGCAGCCCTCTACGCGGCGCTGTTCGGCGGCGATCCGGCGCACTGGGTCGGGCGCGGCACCGGGCTCGACGACGAGGGCGTCCGCCGCAAGGCCGCGGCGGTCGAGGCGGCGCTCGCCCATCACGCCGGGCATCTCGACGACCCGCTCGAAGTCCTGGCCCGGCTCGGCGGCCGGGAGACCGCGGCGATGGCCGGCGCCATCCTCGCCGCGCGGCTCCAGCGGGTGCCCGTGGTGCTCGACGGCTACGTCGCCACCGCCGCGGCGGCGGTGCTGCACGCCCTCGATCCCGGCGCCCTCGACCACTGCGTCGCCGGGCACGTCTCGGCGGAGGGCGCGCATGCGGAGGTGCTGGAGCGGCTCGGGCTCGCGCCGGTGCTCTCCCTCGGGATGCGCCTCGGCGAGGGCTCCGGCGCGGCGATGGCGATGGGCGTGATCAAGGGCGCGCTCGCCTGCCACCGGGAGATGGCGACCTTCGCCCAGGCCGGCGTGTCCGGTCCGGCCTGAGCGGTCTCAGGCGACGCGGGCCATCCGGCGGCGGCCGGGCTTGGCCTCGGCCTTCTTCGCCTCGGCCTCGAAATCGACGGCGGGCAGGGTGTCCATGACCCGGCTCGCCGGCAGCATCACGATGACCTCGGTGCCCTCGCGCAGCTTCGACTTGAGCAGGAAGCTGCCGCCGTGCAGCTCCACGAGGCCCTTCACGATGGGCAGGCCGAGGCCCGAGCCCTGCTCGGCGGTCTTGATGGCGAGCGAGCCGCGGCCGAAGGACGACATCACCGTATCCATCTCGTCCTCGGGGATGCCGGGGCCGCTGTCCTTGACGGCGAGATACTGCCCGCCGGAGCTCGTCCAGCCGACCTTGAGGGTGATCTCGCCGCCGGGCGGGGTGAACTTCACCGCGTTGGAGAGCAGGTTGAGCACGATCTGGCGCAGCGCCCGCTCGTCCGCCCAGAGGCGGGGCAGGCTGTCGTCCACGAACTGCTCGAAGCTCTGGCTCTTGGCGCGGGCGCGCAGGCCGATCATGTGCCGGCACTCGTCGACGATGCCGGCGAGCTGCACGGCCTCCTCGTTCAGCTCGTAGCGGCCCGCCTCGATCCGCGAGAGGTCGAGGATCTCGTTGATGAGGTTGAGCAGGTGCATCCCGCTGTCGTGGATGTCGTTCGAGTACTCCCGGTAGCTCGGCGCCTGGTGAGCCCCGAAGACCTCGTTCTTCATCACCTCGGAGAAGCCGAGGATGGCGTTGAGCGGCGTGCGCAGCTCGTGGCTCATGGTCGCGAGGAAGCGGGACTTGGCGAGGTTGGCCTCCTCGGCGCGGCGGCGGGCCTCGTCGGAGTTGGCCTTGGCCTGCTCCAGCTCGGCGAAGATCGCATCCTTCTCCGCCCGCGACTGGAGCGCGCCCACGGTCGAGGTGTAGAGGCGCTGGGAGAGGCTCAGGAAGAAGATCTGCGATCCGACCGCCATGATCACGAGCATCACCGCGTCCGTCTCGCGGGTGACGGCGAGGTAGGAGAGGGTCGCGAGGCAGAGCGGCACCAGCCCGGCGACGGCGGCGGCGGGGATCGTGGCCGCGAGCATGGTCGAGACGGCCGCGGCGATGACGAGGCCGAACAGGGCGAAGACCCGCCCGCCGGTCAGGGCGAGGCCGACCATCAGCGACCAGCAGACGCTCTGGACGCCGTCCCCGACGGCGAAGCGCCGGCGCCAGAGGGCGTGCGAGACCTCCTCGGGGTCGAGGCGCAGGAAGCGCCGGCTCTGGGCGGTGTTGAGGGTGATCGCCACGAAGACGCAGAGCGCCCACATCCCCGCCACCATCGGGGGCACCCAGATGACGGCGGCGAGCGCCATCGCCACGGCGAAGAGCGCCAGAGGGATGCCCGCCCCGCTCCGATACTGAGCGTAGACGCGCAGCAGCTCGTAGTCGAAGGCCCGCTCGAGCCCCGTGGTCGAGTTCAGCTTCTCGCGGGCCGAGCGCATGTCCCGGGCGATCTCGCGCCGCCGCGTCGCCTCTTCCGAGGACGGGCCACGCCCCCGCTGCACCATCTCGACGGTCAGGTCGGACATCTCGGCTCTGGACGACCTGCGCCAATGGGGAGGCCGGGTCGCGACGCATCGCGGCCGGGCCGGGGGAAGGCGCTCAGGGTCGTACGAAGATGTTAAGAACCGCCTGCAGGCATCGGTGCAATTCGCGTGAACGGCCTGTGCATCGAGGACCGCCCGGCCCTGGTTCCGGCGGCGGCTGGACGGGGCGGGTCGCACGTGCAGGTTTAGATTCGTTCGAAAGCGCGTGTGCGCCAGCGCACAGCGCCACGCGGGAACGGAGGCGCATGGCTGGCGCCTCTCATCTGACCGGAGGGCTCGGCCCATGCTGAAGATCAGCGTCAACGGTACGTCCCACGAGATCGAGGCCGACCCGGACATGCCGCTCCTGTGGGTGCTGCGCGACAGGCTCGACCTGACCGGCACCAAGTACGGCTGCGGCATCGCCCAGTGCGGGGCCTGCACGGTCCATCTCGACGGCCAGCCCGTCCGTTCCTGCCAGACCCGGATCGGGGACGTGGGCGAGGCCAGGATCACCACCATCGAGGGCGTGGACGACCGGGTCGCCCAGGCGGTCCAGGGCGCCTGGCGCAAGCTCGACGTGGTCCAGTGCGGCTACTGCCAGTCGGGCCAGATCATGTCGGCGATCGGCCTCCTCTCGACGAACCCGAAGCCCAGCGACGGGGACATCGACGGCGCCATGGACGGCAACATCTGCAGATGCGGCACCTACCAGCGCATCCGCGCGGCCATCCACGAGGCCGCCCGCTCCCTCGCCTGATCGCCGGCCGCGCCCGCGAACGGGCGCGTCACGGAGCCTCGTCTCATCGCGCGCCCGCGCCGGACCGGACGGAACCCAGGTCCCCGGGCAGCCCCATCGATCGGAGCAGAGCCATGCTGAACCGCGCTCGACCGGCCCACACCTCCCCGACGCCCGTCCCCTCGCGCCGCGCCTTCCTCGGCGCCGCGGCGGCCGGCGCGATCCTGATCGGCTTCCGTCTCGATCCCGGCGGCATCGCCCGCGCGGCCTCGGCGGCCCCCGATCTCTCCAAGGTCCCCGCCCAGCCGAACGCCTTCGTGCGCATCGCGGCGGACGACACCGTGACGGTGATCGTCAAGCATCTCGACATGGGCCAGGGCAACACGACGGGCCTCGCCACCATCCTCGCCGACGAGCTCGACGCCGACTGGTCGCGGGTGCGCACCGAGTTCGCGCCCGCCGACGCCAAGCTCTACGGCAACCTGCTGATGGGCCCCGTCCAGGGCACCGGCGGCTCGACGGCCATCGCCAACTCCTGGTTCCAGCTCCGCAAGGCGGGCGCGGCCGCCCGCGCGATGCTGGTTTCCGCCGCCGCCGACCGCTGGAAGGTGCCGGCCGCCGAGATCGCCGTCGAGAACGGCGTCGTGCGCCACGCCGCCTCCAATCAGCAGGCCCGCTTCGGCGCGCTCGCGGAGGCCGCGGCGGGCCTGCCGGTCCCGCAGGAGCCGCGGCTCAAGGATCCGAGCAAGTGGCGGCTCATCGGCAAGCGGGTGCCGCGGCTCGACTCCGAGGCCAAGACCAACGGCAGCGCGATCTACTCCCTCGACATCCGCCGGCCGGGTCAGGTCACGGCCGTCGTCGCCCACGCCCCGCGCTTCGGCGCCACCGTGAAGAGCGTCGACGACAAGGCGGCCCGCGCGGTGCCGGGCGTCGTCGACGTGGTGCGCATCCCGACGGGCGTGGCCGTCATCGCCGGCGACACCTGGGCGGCGATGAAGGGCCGCGAGGCCCTGAAGGTGACCTGGGACGAGGGCGCCGCCGAGACCCGCTCCTCCGACACGATCCTCGCCGAGTACCGGGACATGGCCAAGCGCCCCGGCCACGTCGCCTCGGAGCGGGGCGACGCCGAGGCCGGCATCCGCGGCGCGGCGAAGGTGCTGGAGGCCGAGTTCACCTTCCCCTACCTGGCGCACGCCTCCATGGAGCCCCTCAACGCCACCATCGAGGCGGCGGCCGACGGCAAGAGCTACGACGTCTTCGCCGGCTGCCAGCTCCAGACCGTCGAGCAGGCGGTGATCGCGGCTGTCCTCGGCGTCACCGCCGACAAGGTCCGGCTGCACACCCAGTGGGCCGGCGGCTCCTTCGGCCGCCGGGCGACGCCGGGGGCCGACTACCTCGCGGAGGCCGCCAGCATCCTGAAGGCCTATGGGGCCAAGGCGCCGGTCCACCTCGTCTGGACCCGCGAGGACGACATGGCCGGCGGCTACTACCGCCCGAGCGTGCTCCACAAGATCCGCGCGGGCCTCGACGCGAAAGGCGCCGTCACCGGCTGGCAGCACGTGATGGTCGGCAAGTCGATCATGATCGGCTCGCCCTTCGAGGCGATGCTCGTGAAGAACGGCGTCGATGCCACCACCGTCGAGGGCGCCTCGGACACGGCCTACGCCCTGCCGGCCTACCGCTTCGAGGTCCACAACGCCCGCGAGGGCGTGCCGGTGCTGTGGTGGCGCTCCGTCGGCCACACCCACACCGCGCAGGCGATGGAGGTGTTCGTGGATGAGCTCGCGGCGGCGGCGGGCGTCGATCCGGTCGCCTACCGGCTCTCGCTGCTGGCGCAGGCGCCGCGCCTGTCGGGCGTGCTGCGGCTCGCCGCCGAGAAGGCCGGCTGGTCGTCCCGCGAGGGCGGGAAGGGGAGAGGGCTCGGCGTCGCCGTGCACCAGTCCTTCGGGTCCTACGTGGCCATGGTGGCCGATGTCAGCGCCGGCGAGGGCAAGCTGAAGGTCAACCGCATCGTGGCCGCCGTCGATGTCGGCACCGCCGTCAACCCGGACGTCATCCACGCCCAGGTCGAGGGTGCGGTCGGCTTCGCCCTGTCGTCGGTCCTGCGCAACCGCATCACCCTCAAGGACGGCGTCGTGCAGGAGCGCAACTTCGACGCCTACGAGCCGACCCGCATGAGCGAGATGCCGAAGGTCGAGGTCCACATCGTGCCCTCCGACGCCGCGCCCACCGGGATCGGCGAGCCCGGCGTGCCGGTGCTCGGCCCGGCGATCTCGAACGCGGTCTTCGCCGCGACCGGCCGGCGCCTGCGCTCGCTGCCCCTCGACACCACCGCGCTCCAGGGCGCCTGATCGCCGATGTGAGAAATGGCACCGCGGCCGTCCCGGATCCGGGGCATGGTCGGGACACCCAAGGTTTCGACGACTTCCGGCGGCGCGGCTCAACCCGCGCCGCCTTTTTCATGCGCCGGGCTCGCCGCCCCGGCGCCAGCATCCCATCTCCGGCCTCGAATGCCGAGCCCGACGCCCTTCGAGTCCACCGCCGCCGCCCTCCGCGCCTGCCGCCTCTGCCGCGACGCGCCGCTCCACGGACCGCCCCTGCCGCAGGAGCCCCGGCCGATCGTGCAAGGCAGCGGCACCGCCCGGCTCTGCATCGCCAGCCAGGCGCCCGGCACCCGCGCGCACCGCTCTGGGATTCCGTTCATGGACCCCTCCGGCGTCCGCCTGCGCGCTTGGCTCGGCCTCGACGAGGCGGCCTTCTACGACGCGCGACGCGTCTCGATCGTGCCGATGGGCGCCTGCTTTCCGGGCCTCGACGCCAACGGCGGCGACCGGCCGCCCCGGCGGGAATGCGCCGAGCGCTGGCGGCGGGATCTCTTCGCGGGCCTGCCGGACCTCCGGCTCATCCTGGCGATCGGCCAATACGCGCAGGCCTGGCATCTCGGCCGGCTGGAGGGCGGCCTCACCGGCACCGTGATGCGCTGGCGCGACATTCTCGGTGAGCCGCGCTTTCCCCGCATCCTGCCGCTGCCACATCCGTCCTGGCGCAACAACGGCTGGATGAAGCACAATCCCTGGTTCGAGGCGGAGCTGCTGCCCGTCCTCAAGGAGGAGGTGGCGCGCACCATCGCCCTCGGCGTAGACACGCCCGAGCCGATACCAGCCGTCAGGACCCGCCGATGATCCAAGACCCGCGCGACCGCCTCGTCGTCGCCCTCGACCTGCCGAGCATCGCCGAGGCGGAGGCGATGATCGAGCGCATCGGCGACGCGGTGACCTTCTACAAGATCGGCTACCGGCTCGCCTATGCCGGCGGCCTCGCCCTGGCGCCGGTGCTGGTGAAGCGGGGCTTCAAGGTCTTCATCGACGTCAAGCTCCACGACATCGGCAACACCGTGGAGGAGGGGGTGCGCAGCCTCTCCGGGCTCGGCGCGACCTTCGTCACCGTGCACGCCTACCCGCAGACCATGCGGTCGGCGGCCCGGGGCCGGGCGAACGGGCTCAAGGTCCTCGGCGTCACCGTCCTGACCTCCTACGACGACGACGACGCCCGCGAGGCGGGCTATGCCGCGAGCATCTCCGATCTCGTGGCGCGCCGGGCGGCCCAGGCCGCGGAGGCCGGGATCGACGGCATCGTGTGCAGCGGTGCCGAGGTCGCGGCCGTGCGCGCCGCGATCGGCTCGGACCGGCTGATCGTCTGCCCGGGCATCCGTCCGGCCGGCTCGGATATCGGCGATCAGAAGCGGGTGATGACGCCCCGCGAGGCGAGGGCGGCGGGCGTCGACCACGTGGTCGTGGGGCGTCCGATCCTCGCCGCCGCCGATCCGCGGGAGGCCGCCCGCGCCATCGTCGCCGACCTAACCTGAGGGCGCCTCCGGCTCAGGCCGCGAAGCCCTGCGTCGTGCGCTCGCGGAACCCGAGCCCGCGAAGCAGGAAGCGCGTCATCACGGTGACGTCCGGATCGGGCATCATCCATCCCTGGCTGACCAACACCGGGTGGGTGTAGCGCGTGGTGGCGAGATAGAGGCAGCGGCCGGCCTCGTCGGGATCCTCGACCGTGAACTCGCCGTCGCGCACGCCCTCGCGGACCACCCCGGCCAGAACCGCGCTGATCCGCTCCACATGCGCGCGGCAGACGTCCCAGCTATCGCTCATGGCCGCCTCGACCATCTCGTGAATGCGCGGATTCTCCTTGCAGCGCTCGACGCAGCAGGCGTGGAGGGTCTCGATGATCGCCGCCAGCCGCTCGGCCGCGGTCAGGCCGGGCATCACGGCCGCCGCCTCGATCTGGGCCTGGACTTCCTGCGTGACGCGGGCGACCACGGCCTCGTTGATCGATCGCTTCGAGTCGAAGAAGCGATAGACGTTGGCCGGGCTCATGCCGAGGGACTTCGCGATGTCGGCGACCGTGGTCTTCTGGTAGCCGATCTCGCGGAAGAAGCGCTCGGCGGCCGCAAGGATGCGGCAGCGTGTGGTCGGTGCGCTCTCCTCCACGAGAGCGCTCTGCGGCTCGGCCGTGGCGGTCATGGGCACATTCTAGGGCGAGTGGCGCGGCGGGGTCGAGAGCAGCGGCGCATCGGTCACCGAAGGTTTACGCGACGCGCCGACCGCCGTCGTGCCGATCAGGAGCCGAATTGCGACCCGAGGCGCTCGAGATACTCCGCGAGATCGACGCCGCCGACACGCTTGCCGTAGTCGAACCGCATGCCGCGCTGGATGTCGACACTGGCGCTGCGGGTCGTCAGCGTGAACGGCTTCACGCAGACCCAGGCTCCGTCGGTTCGGTGCTCGAAGAATCCGAGTATCTGATGGGTATCCATCGCCGCCATCCCTCGCGTGATCCGTGATCACAACGGGGATTGGGCGATTTCGTTCGCGTCGAACACAAGAAATTCGAGACGCTCTCGCGGACGGCCAAGCTTCTATCGGCCGTCCGCGCTCGTCCTCGAAGGATTTGCTCAGACCGCCGGCTTGAGGGCTCCGGTGTTGGCATGGAAATCGGGTCCGTTGCCGGTGCGCGCGACGTGCCCCGCCCGGATCAGGAAGTCGCCGAAATGCTCGCCGTCCCGGCGCTGCCTCGCATAGTCCGCGAAGAGCGGGTCGAGGGCGCCGCGCACCTCCGAGGCCGCGATGTCGGGCGCGTAGAGCTTGCTTAGCCGCGAGCCGTCATGGGCGGCGCCGAGATAGAGGTGGTAGCGCTCGGGACCGCGCCCGACGAGACCGATCTCCGCAATGAAGGGACGGGCGCAGCCGTTGGGGCAGCCCGTCATGCGGATGGTGATCTCCTTCTCGGAAAGGCCGTGCTCGGCCAAGCTCTCTTCGAGCTCGTCGATCAGGCTCGGCAGGTAGCGCTCGCTCTCGGCGAGCGCGAGGCCGCAGGTCGGAAGCGCCACGCAGGCGATGGAGCTGCGCCGCAGAGCGCCGGCGCCCTTGGTCAGCGCGTGCGCGTCGACCAGCGCCTCGATCTCGGCGCGCTTGCCCGCCGACACGTTGGCGACGATGACGTTCTGGTTGCCCGTCAGCCGGAAGTCGCCCTCGTGGACCTCGGCGATGCGGCGCAGGCCCGTGAGGAACTGCGGGCCGTCCTTCACGTCCGCGATGCGGCCGGAGGGCACGTAGAGGGTCAGGTGATGGCGGCCATCGTCGCCCTCGGTCCAGCCGTAGCGGTCGACGTTGTTCTCGAAGCGGAAGGGCTTCGCCTCGGCGAGCGGCTTGCCGAGGCGCTTCTCGACCTCGGCGCGGAAGGCGGCGAGGCCGAAGCGCTCGATCGTGTACTTGAGCCGGGCGTTCTTGCGGACCTTGCGGTTGCCCCAGTCCCGCTGGACGGTCATCACCGCCTCGGCGACCTTCAGGGCGTCCTCGGGCTTGCAGAAGCCCATCACGTCGGCGGTGCGGGGGAAGGTGTCGGTCTCGCCGTGGGTCGAGCCCATGCCGCCGCCCACCGTGACGTTCCAGCCCGTGACGCGGTTCTTCTTGTCGAGGATCGCGATGAAGCCGAGGTCGTGGGCGAAGACGTCGACCTCGTTGGAGGGCGGCACCGCCACGACGATCTTGAACTTCCGCGGCAGGTAGGTCTTGCCGTAGACAGGCTCGACGAACTCTTCCTCGCCGCCGACCACCTTCTCGCCGTCGAGCCAGATCTCCCGCCAGGCGTTCGTCTTCGGCAGCAGCGTGTCCGAGATCGCCTTGCCGAGATCGTAGGCGGCCTTGTGGGCGCCCGCTTGAGCCGGGTTCGTCGCGGCCATGACGTTGCGGTTCACGTCGCCGCAGGCAGCGATGGTGTCGAGGAGCGCGGCGTCGATCTCCTTCATCGTGCGCTTCAGGTTCGACTTGATGACGCCGTGGTACTGGAAGGTCTGCCGCGTCGTCGCCCGCAGCGTGCCGTTGGCGTAGGTCGTGGCGATGTGGTCGAGGACGAGCCACTGCTGGGGCGTCACGACGCCGCCGGCGATGCGCAGGCGGATCATGAAGCTATAGGCCTTGTCGAGCTTCTTCTTGGCCCGCTCCGGACGCAGGTCGCGGTCGTCCTGCAGGTACATCCCGTGGAACTTCACGAGCTGGCCGTCATCGTCCGAGATGGCGCCGGTCGCGTGCTTCAGGAGCCCGTCGGCGAGGGTGCCGCGCAGGAAGCCGCTGGCGATCTTGATGTGCTCGTTGTGCGAGAGCCCGGCCGCGCGGGCGGCCTCGGCCTCGTCCAGCGGGCGGCCGGTGGGCGGGGTCTCGTAGCGGGATGACGCTTCGGCTCCGGGAGCCTCGGGCACATCGATCGGCTTGTGATCGTCCATGGCGAATCCGACTGTCTGATCGCGTCTCCCTCCCCCTCGGCGGGGGAGGGTGGCCCGGCCGTCAGGCCGGGTCGGGAGAGGGGAGCGCCGTTTCCGAAGGAGGCGGAAGGGAAACCGTAGGCGCCGCGTCCTGCACCGTCGCTCCCATCTCCCGTCTCGCTCCGCTCGGCACCCTCCCCCGCGGAGGGGGAGGGCCGTTCCGTTAGTACACGTCCTGCTGGTAGCGGTGCGCGCGCTCCAGACCCGCGACATGCGCTTCGGCGTCGGCCTCCGAAAGGCCCTTCGCCGAGACGAACGCCCGCACCACGGCGGCGCGCACGTCCTTGGCCATCTGCTTGGCGTCGCCGCAGACGTAGAGATGGGCGCCACCGTCGAGCCACGCCACCAGCTCCGCCGCGTTCTCGTCGATGCGGTTCTGGACGTAGATCTTCTCGGGCTGGTCGCGGGAGAAGGCCACGTCGATCCGCGTCAGCGAGCGGTCCTCCAGGGCTTCCTGCCACTCGAGCTGGTAGAGGAAGTCGTGCGTGAAGTGGCGGTCGCCGAAGAACAGCCATGACCGGCCGGTCGCTTCTGCGGCACGCCGCTCCTGCACGAAGGCGCGGAAGGGCGCCACTCCGGTGCCGGGCCCGACCATGATGATGTCGGTGGCAGGGTCGGACGGCAGGCGGAAGTGCCGGTTCGGCTTCACCCGCACCTTGAGGCGGGCGCCGTCGCGGATGCGGTCGGCGACGTGCACCGAGGCGACGCCGCTACGGGCCTTGCCGTGAGTCTCGTAGCGCACGGCAGCGATGGCGAGATGGACCTCGTCGCCGACCTCCTTGCGGGAGGAGGCGATGGAGTAGGCCCGCGGCGGCAGCGGGCGCGTGACGCTCGTCAGGTGCTCCGCCGTCAGCGGCGCGGCGTAGGTCTCGAGCAGGTCGACGAGCTGGCGCCCCTCGATCCAGGCCCGGACCTCGCCGCTCTCGATCAGCCGGGCGGCCTCCGCGTGGCCCGTGGCCTTGACGAAGCGCTCGACGGTCGCCGCCGAGAGGGTGGTGATGTCGCGCTCGGCCAGCAGTGCGCGGCGCAGGGCGTCGTCGCCGGAAAGACCGGCCGCCTTGAGGATGTCCTCAACGAGCGCCGGATCGTTCTCCGGGAAGATCTCCAGGGAATCGCCCGGCTCGTAGGGCGGCGCGCCGTCCTCGAAGGACAGCGCCAGGTGGATCGTCTCCTTGTCGGAGCGCGACGAGTTGAGGTTGACGTGCTCGATGACCTCGGCCTCGACCGGCCCGAGATTCGGCGTCCCGTCCGAATCGTCGGCGGCGCCGCGGCCGAAGTCGACGGCGACCACGTTGTCGGCACCCGGCTCGGGCGCGAGCGCCTTGAGGGCGCCCTTGATCCAATCGGCGGCGCCTGTCTCGAAGTCGAGATCGAGGTCGGCGCGATCGTAGGCGCGCTTGCCGCCGAGCGCCTCGAAGCGGGCGTCGAGCGCCTTCCCGATCGCGCAGAACTCGACATACGAGGTGTCGCCGAGCGCCAGCACGCCGAACGGCACGCCGTCGAGGCGGGGGGCCTCGTCGCCCATCAGGGCGTTGTAGGCGCACACGGCGCGGGCCGGCGGCTCGCCCTCGCCCCAGGTCGCGGCGATGGCCACGAGCCGCCCGGCCTTGGGCAACGTCGCGAGGTCGAGGTCGGCGAAATCCACGACCTTCGGCTTGAAGCCCTGCTTGCGGGCGAGCTTGGCCACGTCCGAGGCGAGGCGCTCGCAGTTCCCGGACTCGCTCGCGTAGACGATGGTCAGGGGCTGGGCGGCCTTCGCCTGCGCGGCCGGGGCGGCGACGGCGGGGCCTGCGCTCGCGTCGAGACCGGCGAGGAACCCGGCGAGCCACGCCCTCTGGATCGGCGTCGCGGCGGCGAGCGCGATGTTGAGGCTGTCGCGCTCGCGATCCCCGAACGGGGCCGTGCGCGGGATGAGGGAGGAAGACGACATCAGGGCAACCATGTCGGCCGACGGGGCCGCGGAGTCAACGGAGTTGTCCGTTTTACAGAACGAACGAAGCGGAGAACAAGTTCTTCTGCGCCGCAGCGCAAAAGGAAGATTATTCTCCAACCAGAGCGAGGGCAGGCACCCGGCGGCCGGTGGCCTGGGGCAGCGGCAGGGCGGTGGTCGACTTCACCTTCTCCATGGCGAAGCGCGAGGTCACGTTCTTGAGAGGCGCGGAGGCGATGAGCCGCTTGTAGAACTCGTCGTAGGCCTGCATGTCCGCGACCACGACGCGGAGCATGTAGTCGACGTCGCCGGCCATGCGGTAGAACTCGAGCACCTCGGGCATCGCCGCCACGGTGTCGGCGAAGCGCTCCAGCCACTCGCTGGAATGGTCGGCGGTCTCGATGGAGACGAACACCGTCAGACCGAGCCCGAGCTTCACCGGGTCGAGCACGGCGACGCGGCGGTCGATGACGCCGTCGGCCTCCAGGCGCTGGATGCGCTTCCAGCACGGCGTCTGCGACAGGCCGACCCGCTCGCCGATGGAGGCGATGGACAGCGTCGCATCGTTCTGGAGAAGCGACAGGATCTTCAGGTCGATCGCATCCACAGCGGAACCTCGTTTCTTCGGTGGGCCATCCGGCGAGCGGAACGAGAAGGATTTTCCCTCTATGCCGAAGGTGCCGCAGGACCGAGCCCGCGTCATCCCCTCGGCCTCCCGGCTGCCCGCATGACTGGACCGCGGTGCAGCGCCTTGACATCGTTCGTTATAGCGAACATCTCAACAGTTCAAGAAGCAGCCCGCAAGCGTCAACAATGGCAATGGACATCGCGAGCGTCGCCGGCCGCCTCTCGGCGGACCTGGCCCGACGCGACCTCAAAGGCCGGATCGCCCTCGTCGAGGAGCGCTTCTCCGGCCGTCTCGTCTTCACCACGAGCCTCGGCATCGAGGATCAGGCGCTCACCCACGCGCTCGCGCTGGCGAAGTCGCGCACCGAGATCGTGACCCTCGACACCGGCCGCCTCTTCCCGGAGACCTACGACACCTGGGCGGAGACGGAGGCCGCCTACGGGATCCGCATCCTCGCCTACGCGCCGGAGCGTGAGGCCGAGGAGGCCTATGTCCGCCGCGAGGGCATCAACGGCTTCCGCCACTCCCTCGAAGCGCGTCAGGCCTGCTGCGGCTTCCGCAAGGTCGAGCCGCTGGGCCGGGCGCTCGCGGGCGCCGAGATCTGGTTCACGGGCCTCAGGGCGGGGCAGTCGGCCAACCGTGCCGACACCCCGCTGGCGGAAGCCGACGAGGCGCGGGGCCTCATCAAGGTCAACCCGCTTGCCGACTGGAGCCGCGAGGACGTCGACCGCTTCGTGCGCGACAACTACGTCCCCTACAACGCCCTCCACGACCGGGGCTTCCCCTCCATCGGCTGCGCCCCCTGCACGCGGGCCGTGCGCGTCGGCGAGAGCGAGCGCGCCGGCCGCTGGTGGTGGGAGCAGGAGGCCAAGAAGGAGTGCGGCCTTCACGTCCACGTCCCAGAAGCCGCCGCCGCGGTCGAGCCCGGCCGGGAAGCCGCCGCATTCGAGCGTACAGATCACCGCACACCGGAGATGGCCCGATGACCGCCACCGCGACCCTCGACGCGCCGCTGGCGGCAGAGCGGCTCACGCACCTTCAGCGCCTCGAGGCGGAGAGCATCCACATCCTGCGGGAGACGGTCGCCGAGACCGAGAACCCGGTGATGCTCTACTCGATCGGCAAGGATTCCTCGGTCCTTCTGCACCTCGCGCAGAAGGCCTTCGCGCCGGGCCGGCTGCCGTTCCCGCTGCTCCACGTCGACACGACCTGGAAGTTCCGCGAGATGATCGCCTTCCGGGACCGTCGCGCGGCCGAGATCGGGGCCGAGCTCATCGTCCACACCAACCAGGACGGGCTCGCCCGCGGCGTCGGGCCGATCAGCCACGGCTCCGAGGTCCATACCGACGTGATGAAGACGCAGGCCCTGCGGCAGGCGCTCGACAAGCACAAGTTCGACGCGGCCTTCGGCGGCGCCCGCCGGGACGAGGAGGCGAGCCGCGCCAAGGAGCGCATCGTCAGCTTGCGCACCGCCCAGCACCGCTGGGACCCGAAGCGCCAGCGGGCCGAGCCCTGGCATCTCTATAACCTGCGCAAGCGCAAGGGAGAATCGCTGCGGGTCTTCCCGCTGTCGAACTGGACCGAGCTCGACATCTGGCTCTACATCGAGCGCGAGCGCATCCCGATCGTGCCCCTCTACTTCGCCGCCGAGCGCCCCGTCGTGACCCGCGACGGGCTGCTCATCATGGTGGACGACGAGCGCCTGCCGCTGGAGCCCGGCGAGACGCCCGAGACCCGCCTCGTGCGCTTCCGGACGCTCGGCTGCTACCCGCTGACCGGGGCGGTGGAGAGCCCCGCCGCGACCCTGCCCGAGATCATCGGCGAGACGCTCGCCGCCCGCACCTCGGAGCGGCAGGGCCGCCTCATCGACAAGGACGGCGCCGGCTCCATGGAGCGCAAGAAGCAGGAGGGCTACTTCTGATGACGATCCATCCCTCCCGCGACGCCTTCGGCTACGAGGCGTTCCTCGCCACGCACCAGAGCAAGGAGGTGCTGCGCTTCATCGCCTGCGGCTCCGTGGACGACGGCAAGTCGACCCTGATCGGGCGTCTCCTGCACGACACCAAGCAGATCTTCGACGACCAGATCACCGCCCTCCAGCGCGACTCGCGCAAGCACGGCACGCAGGGCGGCGAGGTCGACCTCGCGCTCCTCGTCGACGGCCTCCAGGCCGAGCGCGAGCAGGGCATCACCATCGACGTCGCCTACCGCTTCTTCTCGACGGACACGCGCTCCTTCATCGTCGCCGACACCCCCGGCCACGAGCAGTACACCCGCAACATGGCCACCGGCGCCTCCACGGCAGACGTGGCGGTGATCCTGGTCGATGCCCGCCACGGGCTGACGCGCCAGACCCGGCGGCACGCGCTCCTCGTCTCGATCCTCGGCATCCGCCGGGTGGCGCTGGCGGTCAACAAGATGGATCTCGTCGGCTGGTCGCAGACCCGCTTCGAGGAGCTGGTCTCCGGCTTCAACGCCTTCACCGGCTCGTTCGGCTTCACCGAGGTCAGGGCGATCCCGCTCTCGGCCAAGAACGGCGACAACGTCGTGCTGCCGGGCACCGCCGCCGGCTGGTACGAGGGCGGCCCGCTGCTCTCCTACCTCGAGACCGTGCCGGTCCACGCCGAGGCGGTGGCCGCGCCGTTCCGCATGGCGGTGCAGTGGGTCAACCGTCCGAACTCCGACTTCCGCGGCTTCGCGGGGCTCGTCGCCTCCGGCATCGTGCGGCCGGGCGACCGGGTGAGCGTGGCGCCCTCCGGCCTCTCCTCGACGGTGGCCCGCATCTACACCGCCGATGGCGACCTCGCCGTAGCGCGGGAGGGCCAGTCGGTGACGCTGGTGCTCGCCGACGAGATCGACGTCTCGCGCGGCAGCGTCATCGCCGCGGCCGAGGCGCCGGTCGCCCTCGCCGACAGCCTCGATACGCGCCTGTTCTGGGCGGCGGAGACCGAGCTTCTGCCCGGCGCGAGCCTCCTCGCCAAGGTCGGCACCGTGACCGTGACGGCCACCGTCGAGCGCATCGCCTCGCGGATCGACCCGGAGACCGGCTTGCCCGCGCCGACGCAGCGGCTGTCGGCCAACGACATCGCCGACGTGACCCTGAAGCTCGACCGGCCAGTGCCCGTCGACGCCTACGCCGCCAACCGCGACACCGGCAGCCTGATCCTGATCGACCGGGAGAGCACCGACACCGCGGCGCTCGGCCTCGTGCTCGCTTCCACCTTCGGCAAGGTCGGCTCCGGCAAGACCGAGGCTGCGCCGCAGGCCGCGCCCGACGCCACGCCGCGCTCCGAGGGCTTCCTGGGGCGCCTGAAAAGTCTCTTCGGCGGCCGCTGAAGACCGCACCGACATCGAGAGCCTGAGAGGGCCGGCGGCAGCGATGCCGCCGGCCCTTTTCACGATGTCGTCAGCGGCGCCGCCCAACGCGAAGCCGCGAGGAACGGAGTCGCCCCCCACCGGTTCGTGAGCCTGGCCGCTCCAGGCGGCCACTCGGGGCAACCTGTCCAAACCGTCATGCGCCGCCCAGCCCCGGGCAACGCGGTTCGGCGCGATATCCGGGAACGCCCGCGCTTTCCGCGCTCTCGCAGGGCGCGCGGCGAATGGAGGAACCACAATGGCGAAACTCTCGACGTTCGGCCTCGGCGCTGCGCTCGTCCTCGGCGCCCTCGGCATGGCGGGCTCCGCGCAGGCCGCTCCGCTCGGCGCCGGCGCGGCCGGGCTTGCGGGCTCCGCGCCCATCGAGACCGTCGCGATGGGCTGCGGCCCCGGCTTCGGCCGCGATGCCTACGGACGCTGCCGCCCCTTCGCCGGGCCGCGCTTCTACGGCCGGCGCTGCTTCTTCCGGCCGACGCCGTGGGGCCCGCGCCGGGTCTGCCGCTGGTAGGGCTCCGCGCCGCCCGATGCCGCGCCCCCGGATCCGCGATCCGGGGGCGTTTTCGCGCCGCGGCCACGCTTGCCCCGCTCCGGCCCGTTCCCTAGGGTCCCGGCCGCCTCCGGAAGGGGGCTTTCAGAGACCGGAGTTGATGACATGGGCTTCCTGGCCGACGCTCTCTCGCGGGTGAAGCCGTCCGCGACCATCGCGATGACCCAGAAGGCCCGCGAGCTGAAGGCGTCCGGCGTCGACGTCATCAGCCTCTCGGTCGGCGAGCCGGATTTCGACACGCCCGAGCACATCAAGCAGGCGGCGATCGAGGCGATCGGCCGTGGCGAGACCAAGTACCCGCCCGTCTCCGGCATCGTACCCCTGCGCGAGGCCATCGTCAGGAAGTTCAAGCGCGAGAACGGGCTCGACTACAAGGTCTCGCAGACCATCGTCGGCACCGGCGGCAAGCACGTCATCTACAACGCGCTCCTCGCGACCCTGAACCCCGGCGACGAGGTCGTGATCCCGCGGCCCTACTGGGTCTCCTACCCGGAGATGGTGGTGCTGTGCGGCGGCACGCCGGTCTTCGCCGAGACCGGCATGGAGCACGACTTCAAGCTTCAGCCGGACGAGCTCGAGCGGGTGATCACGCCGAAGACCAAGTGGATCATCCTCAACTCGCCCTCGAACCCCTCGGGCGCGGCCTACTCCCACGACGAGCTGAAGAAGCTCACCGACGTGCTGATGCGCCATCCGCATGTCTGGGTGCTCACCGACGACATGTACGAGCACCTCACCTACGGCGACTTCGCCTTCGCTACCCCAGCCCAGGTCGAGCCCGGCCTCACCGAGCGCACGCTGACCATGAACGGCGTCTCGAAGGCCTACGCCATGACCGGCTGGCGCATCGGCTACGCCGCCGGGCCGGAGCCGCTCATCAAGGCCATGGACTTCGTGCAGGGCCAGCAGACGTCGGGCGCCTGCTCGATCTCGCAATGGGCGGCGGTGGCGGCGCTCGATGGCACGCAGGACCACCTCGCCCGCTTCAGGGCGGCCTTCCAGGAGCGGCGCGACCTCGTGGTCTCGATGCTGAACCAGGCGAAGGGCCTGAAGTGCCCCACGCCGGAGGGCGCCTTCTACGTCTATCCGTCCTGCGCGGAGCTGATCGGCCGCCGCACCGAGGGCGGGAAGACCATCGAGACCGACGAGGACTTCGTGGTCGAACTGCTCCAGGCGGAGGGCGTCGCCGCCGTCCACGGCTCGGCCTTCGGCCTCGGCCCCAACCTGCGCATCTCCTACGCGACCTCCAACAAGGCGCTGGAGGAGGCCTGCACCCGCATCCAGCGCTTCTGCGCATCGCTGCGCTGAGGCGATCGAGGCGGCGCCCGGCGGCTTCGTGACCGGGCGCCGCCATCGCCGGAACCTCGGCCGCGGGCGGCACGTTCTCATATGGTCAAGGTTGCCGTCGCTGCGATCTTCTTGCCGGCAACCCCGACAGGAGGCATCCGATGACTCTGATCTCTTGCCCCGCCTGCGTCCACCGCGTCTCCGCCGAGGCCGCGTCCTGCCCGTCCTGCGGGCATCCCGTTGCCGCGTCCGTATCCGGCCGCGGCGAGGGCGTGATGCGCGTCCTCGGGGGTGTGGCCGGCACCTACATCTCCGCGACCACGCTGGCGAGCCTCGTGCTCGGCGTGGTGATGTTCGTCTGCGTCGCGGCCGTGCTCATAACCCTGATCCTGTCGGGACGCTGACGGAACGCCGCGCCCGTCCCCGGTTGCGAGGAACCGGACCGGCGCCTACATCGCCGGTCCCTGCCGTCGGAGCGCCCGATGGTTTCGCGAGCCCGCTCGGGCCGGCATGGCGGCGGGGCCTGCAGCGACGGGGCTAGCGCGGACCAGTTCTCTGCGCGGCATCCGTGAAGCCCGGTGGGCCGGGTGGCTGCCGGAGCGTCGGGATAGCGGGGAACAGGAACTGCGGTCCCGGCGCATGGCCCACTGAGAACAGGGTCGATGATCCAATTCGGGACCGGCCGTGCGATCCACGCGGTCGGCTTCGTTCACGATCCTGGGAGAAGATGCCTCAGGCCGGGGAACCGGCCGCGTTCTCCAGCGTCTTCTCGGGCCTGACTCTCATGCGGCGCCTGCTCTCCGGCGGCATCAAGGCGATCCTTGCGATTGCCGCCCTCTCGACCATGGCCCACTGGGCGATGCGCGTTCAGCGGACCGGCGGCAACGCCGCGCCGGTGGTGGCGTCCATCCCGGAACCGTCCACGACCGGCTCGATCGCACCGGCTCGCGAGGCGGCATCCGCGCCCCGCGCGGCCGAGGCGGCCGCCCCCGGCTACGACCAGCGCCACCTCGCCTCGCTGATCGCCACGGCCGGCGCGGGCGCGGCGGTCGTCGCCCTGACGCCGAAGACGGCGAAACCCGCCAAGGCGGCCGTCGCGAAGCGCTGACGGGTCGCCTCGGCGAAGGTCCCGGTCAGGCGGCGAGACGCCGCGGCTCGTGCCGCCCTTCCTTGATCTCCTCGATGATCTTCGCGCAGAACGCGTCGAGATCGCCGGGATTGCGGCTGGTGATGATGCCGCGATCGGTCACGACCTCCGCATCCTGCCACTCGGCGCCGGCATTCCTCACGTCGGTGCGGATCGAGGCGTAGGAGGTCATCTTCAAGCCCTTCGCGGCGCCCGCCTCGATCAGCAGCCACGGCGCGTGGCAGATGGCCGCCACCGGCTTGCCCGAGGACAGGAAGGCGCGGATCGCGGCGAGCGCCTTCAGCTCCAGACGCAGCTTGTCCGGGTTGATCTGGCCGCCCGGCAGCACGAGGGCATCATAGTCTTCGGCATCGACCGCCTCGACGTCGAGGTCGACGGCGACGCTCTTGCCCCAGTCGGTCTTGTCCCAAGCTCGGATCGAGTCCGGCCGCATCCGGGACTTCGGAGCGGCGACGTGGACGGTGGCCCCGGCCTGCCCGAGCTGGGCGTGGGGCTCGAGAAGCTCGCTCTGCTCGAAACCGTCCGTGGCGATGATGAGCACCTTCGCTTGCCGGATGTCGGCCATGTCACGCTCCGCTTTTGTGGATATGACCGGCAAACGGTGCTTGCGCGCGAGGGGTTCCGGAGGGGCGGGGCGGTTTCGGGACGCGCGGGAAATCGGGCAAGCGAGGCCGGAACCGGTTCTCCGAGGGGGCCGTTGACCCGGCATACCCACCCATCGAAGGAGAGCCCGCATGGCCAATCCCGGCCTTCCGACTCCCGAACCCACGCCCGGCGGCTCGATCCCCGGCGACCTGCCGCCTCCTCCGGCGCCCGACGAGCAGCCGGATGTGGGACCGACCGGTCCGCGCACGCCCTATCCGGTCGACGACCCGGGCGTGGACGAGCCCACGGGTCCCGGCTCCGAGCCGGACTACCTGCCCGGCGGGCCGACCAATCCCGGTGTCCGCCTGTAGGCGTCAGTGACCGCCGTGGGAGGCGCGCACGTCCCGCGGCGCGGCAAGGATCTCGGAGAGGCTCGTCGCGACGTGGCGGGCCTCTTCGTCCGTGAGGCGCAGCTGGAACGGCGGCAGCGCGCCGGCCTGGAGAGCGACGACCGCCTGCCCGTGCTCGTCGGTACCGACCTCGATGGCCGAGGAGGTCACCTCCAGCATGGCGGCGTCCTCGTCGGAGAGGTCCTCGGGCATCTCGGGATCGGCCGGCTCGTCAATGGCGGTCAGGAGCTGGCCGACCGCCCGAACCAGCGCGCGCGCGGCGCGCGAGTCCATGACCACGGCCGTCGCCTGGTCGTCCTTCTGGAAGGACAATTGGATGTTGGCGCCTTCGAGCGATACCGAGATACCCGCCATGGATGATGATCACCTCTGCTAGCGTTCTTATATGCGTGGCCCCGGGCAAATGCCCAGGGCGCCCGGCGTCGCGGGAAGCGGGCCGGCAAGGGATCGCAAGGGACCGCCTTGCTGCGGCCACACCGGAGTCCTACATAAGCAATCGGGGGGCCGAAGGTTGAGCGCGACGCTCGCATGGTCAGCGCCTCATGCCCCGCCGCTTGCAACTAGATCGATGACGAGGCACCGTCCCGTACGTCGGGTAGACGCACGGATATTGCCTATGGACGATACGAGGATCTGTTCGTGAATACTGGCACTGTAAAGTGGTTCAACGAGACCAAGGGCTACGGCTTCATCCAGCCCGATGACGGCGGCAAGGACGTGTTCGTGCACATCTCCGCCGTCGAGCGCGCCGGTCTGCGCAACCTGATCGAGGGACAGCGCGTGACCTACGAGGTCGTGCCCGACAAGCGCAGCGGCAAGGAAGCCGCCAGCAACCTTCAGGCCGCCTGACCACGCCCGTCCAGGGACCGACGACGCGAAGAGATCCCTCCGGCGCTTCCCGACAGGGGCGTGCCGGTCGGACGACACCCATAACCAGAAACGACCGGCGCGACCGAAGAGGCCGCCGACGAGAAAGACAACACAAGAAAATGCAGTTCGAGTTCACCCGGCGCCACAGCGCCCGTTCGCCCGTCACCGACGCGGCGACGTTCCGGGTCGGTCGCCTTCGCCAGGCCGCCGCGCGCGGCGGCTCTCACGCCGTCGATGTCAGCGACATGATCGACCGTTCCTACAACTACCATTCACCCCGTGAGCTGCGCTGGCACCTCGCCGACCGGCTCGGTCTGGCGCCCGCCGACATCGCGCTCAGCGAGGCGGCGCGGGCCTGACCGCTCAGGCGAGGGCGGCGAGAACCGGCCCGACCAGGGTCGCGGGCATCGCCGCCAGCTCGCCGTGGATCGGCCGCGGCCTGTTGTAGCGGGCCGCCTCTCCCGAGAGGTCGCATAGCACCCCTCCGGCCTCCCGCAGGATCAGATCGGCACCCGCCAGATCCCAGTCGCGGGAATCCGTCGAGACGAGCCCGACATCGATCAGTCCCTCGGCCACCCGCACGATGCGCAGCGCCAGGGAGGGGACGCGCGGGATCGTCTCGAGCCCGTCCGCGCTGCGGGCGAGCCTCTCGATCATCGGCTTCGGCCCCGTGACCCGCGCCCCGGCAAGCTCCACGCGCGTGAACGCATGGATCCGCGCCGCGTCGCAGTAGGCACCGCCGCCGGCCGCCGCCGCGTAGACGCGGCCGAGAGCCGGCGCCGCGACGATGCCCAGCACCGGCTCGCCGCCCGAGAGCAGGGCCACCGCGATCGACCAATCCGGGTTTCCGGACAGGAAGGCGCGGGTGCCGTCGATCGGATCGACGATCCAGACCGTGTCCCGCGACAGCCGGTCGGGATCGTCGCGGGTCTCCTCCGAGAGCCATCCGGCCTGGGGCACGAGCTCGCTGAGGCGGACCTTGAGAAAGGCGTCGACCTCGACGTCGGCCTCCGTCACCGGCGAGCCGCCGGCCTTCGACCAGACGCGGGCCGTGGTCTGCTCGCCGCGCCGGAAGTAGGGCAGGGCGATGCCGGAAGCGGCATCGACCACCTCAAGAACCGCCGGGAGCAGGGCCCGCGCGGCCGCTGCGGTGATGGGCTCGGACATCGAGGCTCTACCTCGGCGGGCCCGGAGGGCGCGCTGCGGGGCGACAGGGGATCGAAGGACGCGGCGGAGGCGGGATCGCGCGACCGCGACACCCGTTCTACGGCCCGCCCGGGCCGCCCACAAGCGGCGGCGAACACCGTGATCTTTCAGGAGATTCGCGAGCCGGCGCAGCGCGCGACAATGATCCGTTGAGCATTCGAATCGTTTAGGCCCCGGCGACGATCGCTTAACGCTGCCGCTTAAGGTCGAGACAGTGAGAGCCGATGCATTTTGCTTGGGACGACGAGCGGCCCACAAGAGGTCGCCTCTTGCGACAGGGCATCGGACAGATGAATACCGAAAGCATCATGAGCGCGACCCCGCAGAACGACCTTCGACAGGACGGCGTGCCGGCGTTCGACTTCGCGTTCGGCGCCTCCGCCCTGCCGGTCTACGGCACCGGCACCGAGCGTTGCGCCGGCGTGGCGCTCGCCTTCGCCACCGACGAGGCCGAGGCCTGCGGCGAGGATCGCTTCGCGCTGCTCCTCACCGGCGAGGACGGCTCCGTGATCGCCCGGCTCGGGCCCTTCTGCGAGGAGGAGGTCGTGGCGGTGTGGCGCGACCTCTCGGGCAAGACTGGCCTGCCCCGCATGATCCAGCGGGAGGAGGGCGGCCTGTCGCTGGTCTCCCGTCAGATCGGCCGGCTGGCCCTCGGCACCACCCGCATCCGCCGCCGCCACGGCTCGCTCGGCGAGCGCCGCCCGCGCTTCCTCACCCGCCGCAAGACCGGCCGCCTGCCGGCCCGCCCGCAGATTCACCGCGACGAGAACGAGATCATCGCCCGCTCCTGAGCGATCAGGCGCGGCCGACCCAGGCTCTCAGCGCGGCGTCGAGCACGAGACCCGCGAACAGGATCAGGCCCGCCCCGCGATTCGAGCGGAACAGGGCCAGCGCCCCCGCCCCGTCGCGCTCGCGCAGGCGCAGCACCTGCCGGCCGAGATGCGCGGCGAAGCCCGCGAGGCCGAGATAGGCCGCGGGACCACCCCCGGCGGCGGCGATCGACAGCCCGACCAGAGCGACGCAGAGCCCGTAGCAGGCGCCCACAGCCAGACGCAGCCGCTCCCCGAAGAACCGGGCCGACGAGCGGATGCCGGCGATCTCGTCGTCCTCGATGTCCTGCACCGCGTAGATGGTGTCGTACCCGACGATCCAGGCGATGGTGCCGGCGTAGAGCAGGATCGGCGCGGCATCGAGCCGTCCGAACACGGCGACCCAGCCCATCAGCGCGCCCCAGCCGAAGGCGAGGCCCAGCACGAGCTGCGGCACCGGCATCACCCGCTTCATGAACGGGTAGACCGCCACCGGAACCAGCGAGCCGAGGCCGACGAGAATCGCCGTCCCGTTGAACTGCAGCAGCACGAGAAGGCCGACGAGCGCCTGGAGCACGAGGAAGACGGCCGCCGCCCGCGTGCCGACCTGTCCGGAGGGCAGGGGGCGCGAGCGCGTGCGCTCGACCCGCGCGTCGAGGTCGCGGTCGGCGATGTCGTTGTAGGTCGAGCCGGCCCCGCGCATGGCGACCGCGCCGACGAGGAACAGCGCGAGATGGGCGAGGTTCGGAGTGGGCGCGCCGGCCGCGATGGCGGCGAGCGCCGCGGACCACCAGCAGGGCAACAGCAGCAGCCACCAGCCGATCGGGCGCTCGATGCGGGCGAGGCGCAGATAGGGCCGCAGGCTGCGCGGCGTCGCGCGGTCGGCCCAGTGCCCCGCCACCGCGTCCGAGACGCGGCCGTCCGGCGCCGGCCCGCTCACGAGGAGCGGCCGGATCGCGGGATCGGCAACGGGGCGAGAACGACGCTCAGGAGAGCCTCAGAGGGCGCCCTGGGGCATCCGGAACTGGCCCGTCAGGCCGGGGCCTCCGAGAAGGCCGCCGCTTCCGCCGCCGTTCTGGGCCTGGGCGCGGGCCTGCGCCTCCATCTTGGTGGCCTGGGCGGCGACCTGGCAGACCTTGGCGCGGATGCCGCCGACCTTCTCGTGATCGGCCTTGAAGCCCTGCGCGAAGGAATCGGGGATCGAGCACCAGTCCTTGTTGGCGGCGATCCACTTCAGCCCGGAGGCACCGTTCGACTGGAGCTTGCCGAAGAGGGCGCAGGCCTCCTGGGGCGTCATCTTCTTCTTGGAGTTCGAGGCGGCGTTCGCCTTGGCGACGAGGTTCTTGCGCTCCTCGAGGGTCTTCTGGATCTCGCCGCACTCGGCGTTCTGCGCGAAGGCGGCGGTGTGCAGGAGCGTCGCGCCGACGAGGCCGCCCGCGACGGCGGCGGCGATCCGCGTGAGCCTGCTGCGTGATCCCATACCCTGGCCCATAGCCTCGTCTCCCTCGCACCCGGGCGGATCGGACCTCGCCCCTCGCTTTCGCAACGGCCCGGCCGGCGCCGCGCTCGTTCAACCTGCGTTATTCATAGGAATGTGGCGCCAATCGAACCGCAAAGCGCCCCGTGACGATGCCGGTGGGGAACGGGGGGAAATCGCGGCGCCGTCGCATCCGCGCAACACCCCGTCCGGGCCGCCCCGATCCCCGCGTTGACAGGGACGGGAGCCGGCGGCACCTCCAGGGGCATGGCCGCCTACGATTTCACCGCGCCGCGCCTGCATGTGACGCACGACCTCGCGGCGGGCCTGCGCCTGCCTCTGGAGCGGGCGCAGGCGAACTACCTCCTCAACGTCCTGCGCCGGGGGCCCGACGATCCGGTGCTCCTCTTCAACGGCCGGCAGGGGGAATGGCGGGCGACGCTCGCCGCCACCGGCCGCAAGAGCGCGGATCTCGTCGTCGCCGAGCGGACGCGCCCGCAGACGCCGCTGCCGGACCTCCACTACCTGTTCGCACCGCTGAAGAGCGCCCGGCTCGACTACCTCGCCCAGAAGGCGGTGGAGATGGGCGCAGGCCAGATCCGCCCCGTCATCACCCGCTACACGCAGGGCGAGCGGGTGAACGTCGAGCGCCTGCGCGCCAACGCGGTCGAGGCGGCCGAGCAGTGCGGCATCCTTGCCGTGCCGGAGGTGGCCGAGCCCGAACGCCTGCCCGTCGCCCTCGACGCGATCGAGCCCGAGCGGCTCCTGGTGTTCTGCGACGAGGACGCGCCGGTCTCCGACCCCGTGGCGGCGCTGCGCGCCGCCGCGGGGAACGGCGAGGCGCCCCCGCTCGGGGTGCTCGTCGGCCCCGAGGGCGGCTTCGCCCCGGAGGAGCGGGAGACCATCGCCGCCCGGCCGAACACGGTGGCGCTCTCGCTCGGGCCGCGCATCCTGCGCGCCGACACCGCCGCCGTGGTGGTGCTCGCCCTCGTGCAGGCGGTGCTCGGCGATGGGCGCTGAGGTTCCCGTGCGGTGTGTGCCGCCGCACATCCCGCGCCATCGTTCCGATCCGCTGCCCCGCGCGCCCGCAGCGGCGGGTTTCGCCGCAGGGGAGGGGTGCATCCGGCACGTTGTGGGCGACCACGCCCTCGACTAAGAGGCGCCGTCCGCCTCTCCGGAAGCACCCGGAGCGGACGGCATCCGTCGGGACCCGATCCTCGCCGGATGCGGCCTCGGCGGGCGGCCGGCGGCGCCCGATCCTGATTGACCGCACGGCGAGGCTGCGCATGGCGCGCGATACGTCCGACACGACCCCGCTGACCTCGCGCGACGAGCTGATCGCCTGGTTCGCGGCCGGGGAGAAGCCGCGCGAGCGCTTCGCCATCGGCACCGAGCACGAAAAGATTCCCTTCTACCGCGAGGGCAACGCCCCGGTGCCCTACGAGGGCGACGGGGGCGTGCGCGCCCTGCTGGAAGGGCTCGGCCGCGAGACCGGCTGGGCTCCCATCGAGGATGCCGGCAACATCATCGGGCTCGCCTCCGACGAGGGTGGGGCGATCTCGATCGAGCCCGGCGGCCAGTTCGAGCTCTCCGGGGCGCCGCTGCCGGACGTCCACGCCACCGTCGCCGAGCTTGAGGCGCATCTCGCCGCGACCGGACGGGTGGCAGGGCCGCTCGGCATCGGCTTCCTCACCCTCGGCATGAGCCCGAAATGGCGGCGCGACCAGACGCCGGTCATGCCCAAGAGCCGCTACCGCATCATGGCCGGCTACATGCCGAAGGTCGGCAGCCTCGGCCTCGACATGATGTTGCGCACGGCCACCGTGCAGGTGAACATGGATTTCTGCTCGGAGGCCGACATGGTGCGCAAGATGCGCGCCTCTCTGGCGCTCCAGCCCGTCGCCACGGCGCTCTTCGCGAACTCCCCCTTCACGGACGGCAAGCCCAACGGCTTCCTTTCCCGCCGCTCGGAGATCTGGCGGGACACGGACGCCGACCGTACGGGCATGCTCCCCCAGGCCTTCGCGCCAGGCTTCGGCTACGAGGCCTATGCCGAGTGGCTGCTCGACGTGCCGATGTACTTCGTGAAGCGCGGCGACACCTATCACGACGTCAGCGGCGCCTCCTTCCGCGACCTGATGGACGGCCGCCTGCCGCAGCTTCCCGGCGAGCGGGCCACGGTCTCGGACTGGGCGAACCACGCCTCCACCGTCTTCCCCGAGGTGCGCCTAAAGCGCTTCCTGGAGATGCGCGGCGCCGATGTCGGAGACCCGGCGATGATCGCGGCGCAGGCCGCCTTCTGGACGGGCATCCTCTACGACGACGGCGCCCTCGACGCGGCACTCGCCCTCGTGGCCGAGTGGGACGAGGCGGAGCGGGAGGCTCTGCGCGCCACCGCGCCGCGGCTGGGGCTCGCCACCACGGTCGACGGGCGCAGCCTCGGCGCCGTCGCGGCGGAGGCGCTCGCCATCGCCCGCCGGGGCCTCCAGGCCCGCGCCCGGCGCGACGGGCTCGGCCGCGACGAGTCGGTCTACCTGCAGCCGCTCGAGGCCATCGTCGCCTCGGGCCGGACCCATGCCGAGGTTCTGCTCGCGGAGTTCGATGGCCCCTGGCGGCGCTGCATCAACCCGGTCTTCGGAACGCAGACCTTCTGACGATCGAAGCGGGGCGAGTGCGGACGCGCACTGTCACGACGCTCCAGCGGGCGCATCTCTTGGAACGGAAATCGACCTTCGCCGTTCCTACGGCGTGACGAGATCGATCAAGGAGATTGCAGGCATGTCCCGCATCCTGTCCACCGTGCTGGCCGGCACCACCGCCCTCGGCCTCTCCGCCGGCAGCTTCACCGCCGCCCAGGCCGCCCCGCTTCCCGCGCTGTCCTCGGCTCAGGTCGGCGGCCCCTCGGCCACCGTCGAGAACGTCGGCTGGCGTCGCGGCTACTACGGCGGCTACGGCTATCGCCGCGGCCCCGGCGTCGGCGGCGCGCTCGCGGCCGGCGCCGCCCTCGGCATCATCGGTGGTGCCCTCGCGGCCAGCGCCGCCCCGCGCTACGGTTACTACGGCGGCTACGGCTACCCGGCCTATGGGTACGGCTACGCCCCGGCCTACAGCTACGGCTACGCCCCCGCGTACGGCTACGCCCCGGCCTATTACGGCGGGTACGGCGGCTACTACGGCTACTGATCGGGCACGTCCGCGCTCCTGACGCGCGGGCCGAACCACCCTACAAGCCCCGTCGCCGGCTCACCGGCGGCGGGGTTTCTCATGGGCGACGATGGCGACGATCGCAGCGGTCCGGTCCGCCTCGACCTGCGGGGACTGAAATGCCCCCTGCCGGTGCTACGGACCCGCAAGGCGCTCGCGACCCTGCCGCCCGACCAGGCCGTCGAGGTCGTCTGCACCGACCCGATGGCGGCCATCGACATCCCCAATCTGGCCCGCGAGGAGGGCCGTCCCGTCGAGGCGCTGCGCGGAGAGGACGGCGTACTGGTCTTCCGGATCGGAGGCGGGGAGCGCCCCGCGTGAGGAGGTCTCAGACGGCTTCCGCCGACGTCCGGAGCCGGCCGGCCTCGCGCGGGCGGATGTCCATGGCGTTGCCCCGCCAGACCACGGCGCTCTGCGTCCAGGCCGCGAGCCACATCGCCGGGATCAGCGCGTCGCGCACCAGGAAGGCCAGGATCAGCCGCGGCGACCGGTGCCAGCCGGCCCGCCGCGCCAGCGCGTACTCCGCCCCGTACCAGAGCGCCGCGAGGCCGAGGAGGCCGAGGGCGGCGGTTCCCGTCCCCGCGATCAGCCCCGCCCCCAGGAAGGGCAGCAGCAGCCCGGTCCCGATCTCCGGCGCGAAGAACAGCGGGAAGGTCACCCGCCGCAGCCGCGCCCAGCGAAGCTGACGCGACCACACCTCCGCCAGGGTCCGGCGGCCCAGAGGCTGCTCGAAGGGCAGGGCGACGAGATGGACGTGGCGGCCCGCCGCGCGCACGAGCTTCGTCGCGGCGGCATCCTCGGCGATCTCGGCGGCGAGCGCCCGGATGCCGCCCTGGCTCTCGAGGAACGGCTTGTGCCAGAGCATGCTCTTGCCCTGGGCGAAGCCGAGTCCCAGCGCCTCGCCGGCATACTGCCAGCGTGCCTGCAGGGTGTTGAGGAAGGCGCACTCGACCTCGGCGAAGAAGCCCTGCGGCCGGGCGCCGGCCGGCGTCGAGCAGACGAGGCCGGTGTCCGGCCGCCACACCGCCTGGAGGCGCTGGAGGTAGTCCGGCGGCATCAGGACGTTCGAATCGGCGAGCACGACCCACTCGTGCCGGGCCGCCTCCCAGCCGCGCACGCAGTTGTTGAGCTTCGGATTGTCGCTGACCCGCTCGTCGCCGACGAGGATGCGGGCCGGGATCTCCGGGTGCAGCGCCACGAGCCGGCGCAGCAGCGGCAGCACCGGGTCGCCGGCATCGGCCACGCAGAACACGAGCTCGTAGTCGGGATAGTCGAGCCGGAAGCCGCGGCCGAGGGTCTCCTCGCTGAACGCCTCGAGCCCGCAGACCGGCCGCACGATGCTCACCGGCGCGCCGGCCGGGAAGGCCGAGGGCGCAGGCTGCCGCCCGAGCCGGCGGGCGGCGAGGCCGAGGCTGGCGAGATGGATCAGCGTGAGGGTGGCGCAGATGCCGAGGGCGAGGGCCGTCGCGTCCCCGAACAAGCCCGCCATGCTGAACGCTCCCACCGCGTGGCGCGACCGCGCCCGAACCGGGAACGGCCCTAACAGGCCCCGCATTTCAGCCGTATGACAGGCCTCTCCGTCGCCGAGCCGGTCCTCCTTGCCCGTTCCGATCGTCTTCCACCCGGCCTACGAGGCCAGCCTGCCCGAGGGGCACCGCTTCCCGATGCGGAAGTACGCGCGGCTGGCGGAGTATCTCGTCGCCTCCGGCCTCGTTCCGGAGGGCTTCGTGCGGCCCGAGCCCGCCGACGCGCCGCTTCTCAGGCAGGCCCACGACGCCGCCTACGTGGAGGCGGTGCTCGGCCTTGCGGTGCCCCGCGCGGTGGAGCGCTCCATCGGCCTGCCGGTCACGGAGAGCGTCGTGGCGCGCTCGCGGGCCTCGGTCGGAGGGACGCTCGCCGCGGCGCGGCTCGCCCTCGGGCAAGGGCTCGCCGGAAGCACCGCCGGCGGCAGCCACCACGCGCGCCGGGAGCAGGGCGCGGGCTTCTGCGTGTTCAACGATGTCGCGGTGGCGGCGCGCGCCCTTCAGGCGGAGGGACGGATCGCGCGGGCGCTGGTGGTCGATCTCGACGTGCACCAGGGCGACGGCACCGCCGACTGCCTGTCGCGCTCGCCGGACCTGTTCACCCTCTCGGTCCATGCCGAGCGGAACTACCCCTCCGCCAAGATCCCCGGTGATCTCGACATCGGCCTGCCGGATCGCCTCGACGACGCGGGCTACCTCGCCGTGCTGGCCGAGCGCCTGCCGCCGCTCCTCGACGCCCTGGCGCCGGACATCGTGTTCTACAATGCCGGCGTCGACCCCCATGCCGAGGATCGTCTCGGACGCCTGTCCCTGAGCGATGCCGGGCTCGCCGCCCGCGACCGCCTCGTCGTCCAGCAGGCGCGGGCTCGCGGCATCCCCCTCGTCGCGGTGATCGGGGGCGGCTACGGAGGCGACGTCGAGGCGCTCGCCGCCCGCCACGCCCTCGTCTTCGAGGCCATGGCGGCCTGGGACGGAGCGCGGCATAAATCGTGAAAGGGCGCGCCCGGCCGTTGCGACCGGGTTCCTCCGCTCAAGAGAGTTCCATGGCTTATCTCACGACCCTCGAAGGCACGCGCTTCGCCTTCGCGGATCTCAGGACGCTCCTCGCCAAGGCGACGCCGGAGCGCTCGGGCGACCAGCTCGCCGGCATCGGCGCGGAGGGCCCCGTGGAGCGGCTCGCCGCGCAGATCGCTCTCGCAGACCTGCCGCTGAAGACCTTCCTGGAGCAGGAGCTGATCCCGTCCGAGGAGGACGAGGTCTCGGACCTCATCGCCCGCCGGCACGATCCCGCGGCCTTCGCCACCGTCGCCTCGCTGACGGTGGGCGCCTTCCGCGAGTGGCTGCTGTCGCCGGCGGCGGACCGGGCGGCGCTCGAAGCCCTCGCGCCCGGCCTGACGCCGGAGATGGTCGCCGCCGTCTCGAAAATCTGCCGCCTTCAGGACCTCGTGGCGGTCGCCGCCAAGCGGCCGGTGGTGACGCGCTTCCGCTCGACCATCGGCCTGCCGGGACGACTCTCGACCCGCAACCAGCCGAACGACCCGACGGACGCCTCGGCCGGCATCCTGATCTCTGCGCTGGACGGACTGCTCATGGGCTCGGGCGACGCGGTGATCGGCGTCAACCCGGCGACCGACACGCTGCCCGACTACCTGCGCATCGTCGATCTGCTGGAGACCCTGCGGCTGCGCACCGGCGTGCCGACGCAGCATTGCTGCCTCGGCCACGTCACGGTGGCGATCGAAGCGATGGCGCGGGGCGCGCCCGTCGACCTTGTGTTCCAGTCCGTCGCCGGCTCGCAGAAGGCCAATGCCGGTTTCGGCGTCGACCTCGCCGTGCTGCGCGAGGCCTCCGAGGCCGGCCGTGCCCTCGGGCGGTGCCCGGCGGACGGGCAGTTCATGTATTTCGAGACGGGGCAGGGCTCGGCCCTTTCGGCGGACGCGCACTGGGGCGTCGACCAGCAGACCATGGAGGCGCGCGCCTACGCGGTGGCGCGGGAGTTCGATCCGCTCCTCGTCAACACGGTCGTCGGCTTCATCGGGCCGGAGTACCTCTACGACGGCAAGCAGATCATCCGCGCCGGGCTGGAGGACCATTTCTGCGGCAAGCTGCTGGGCCTGCCGATGGGAGTGGACGTCTGCTACACCAACCACGCCAACGCCGACGGCGAGGACATGGACGCCCTGCTGACGCTGCTCTGCGCGGCGGGCGTCAACTTCGTCATCACCGTGCCCGGCGCCGACGACGTGATGCTGAACTACCAGTCGCTCTCCCACCACGACGCGGTCTTCGCCCGCGAGACCTTGGGCCGCCCTCCGGCCCCCGAGTTCGAGGCGTGGCTGCGGGAGACGCGGATCGTGGACCGGCAGGGGCTGCTCGCGGACGCCACCGGCCGGCTGCCGAGCGCCTTCGCGGACGCCTCGCTGCTCCTGTCTGGGAGGGGTGCATGAACCGCAACGTGACGGAGCCGGCCGGGAAGGCCGCGGAGGCGCCGCTCCGCTCCCTGCGCGACCTGCGAGGGCTCACCCAGGCCCGCATCGCTCTCGGCGCCCACGGCTCGGGCGTGCCGACCCAGGCGGCGCTGGCCTTCAACTTCGATCACGCCCGCGCCCGCGAGGCCGTCTGGACGGCGATGGACGCGGACGCGATCCGGGAGGCGCTGACGCAGCAGGGCCTCGACTCGCTTGCCGTGCGCTCCTCAGTCACCGACCGTGCGGAGTACCTGCGCCGGCCCGACCGGGGCCGGACACTCCATGCCGACGCGGAGACGGCGCTCGCCGCCGCCGGGTCGGGCTTCGATGTCGGGATCGCCATCGCCGACGGGCTCTCCGCGACGGCGGTGACGCTGAACGCGGTGCCGATGGCCGCGGCGCTCGCCGGGCGCATCCGGGCCGCCGGCCTGAGCCTCGCTCCCGTCGTCGTGGCGAGCCAAGCGCGCGTCGCGCTCGGCGATCCGATCGGCGCGCGGCTCGGCCTGCGCTGCCTGGTGATGCTGATCGGGGAGCGGCCCGGCCTCTCGGCGGCCGACAGCCTCGGCTGCTACGTCACCTTCGCACCGGAGGTCGGCCTGCCGGATTCCCGGCGCAACTGCATCTCGAACATCCGACAGGACGGGCTCTCGATCGAGGCCGCGGCCGATCAGGTCGCAGGGCTGCTGCGGGTGATGTTCGCCCAGGGCACCAGCGGCGTCGCCCTGCGCCGCGAGGAGCCCCCGCCGGTGCTTCCCATGAGCGACGGCGGTCCTCAGAGCCGGTAGGCGGTGCGGCAGGCGCCCCAGTGGCGGCCGCCGACGCGGATCGGGGCGTCGATCTCGCGGACCATGTAGACGTCGCGGCCGACCTCGCGGCGATAGACCTGGATCGTCGCCGGCCGCTGCGAGCGCGCGGCGGTGATGCCGGTGCGGTCGTCGAAGATGCGCAGGTTGCGCGCGTTGGCGTTGTTCCAGACCGGATCGTCGGGCCGCTGCGGCTGGGAGTACTGCCGGTTGTGAACGGGCAGGAAGCCGTTCCGATCGGTGACGATGCAGAAGAGCATCCGGTTGTCCTGCGCCAGCTCGGGCTCGAGGAAGCCCGGCAGCATCTCCTCGAGCAGCCGGGTCGAAGCGGTGCGGTACTGCTGCGGGTTGGTGCCCTGGATCGGCGCGTAGTCGGTGTCGAACAGCGTCGCCTCCGCGAGGCGTCCGGCGGCGATCTCCGCCTCCAACCGCTGGCCGACGCGGGCCGCGATCCCCTGTGCGCGGGCGATGAGCGGCGCGTACTCGGTCCGGGTCTCGGCGAGCCGGGCCCGGAGGCGGCCGGTCACCGCCTCGGGCACCGGCTCGAAGGCGCAGTTGAGGCCCATCGGCCCGGAGCCGACGATGCGGGCCGCGATCGGCCCGAGACCCTCGACCTCGCAGCGGATCGTGGTCCCGACCGGCAGCGGCGCCCCCTGCGGGGCGGCGAGCAGCAGGCCGCCCTCGCTGAGGTCGATGGAGCGTGTCGAGCGGCCGTCCGCGAGGCGCACCGCGAGGTCGACCGGCAGGCGGTCGTGGCGGCGGCGGTCGCCGATCTCGCTCTGGCGCATCACCGCGACGAAGCGCCGGGCGAGGCCGGAGGCCTGCTCGTTGGAGAGGGCTGCGGCCTCCTCGACGGCCACCGCCTGCCGGTCGAGGCCGACGGTGGCGTTGCGCACCGCGTCGGCCTCGCCGTGGACGCTCGACACGAGGTCGGCGGTCCGGCCGACGCCCGCCGCGATCTCGGCCAGGGTCGCGGCCTGCGAATCGGCGAGGTCGCGCACCAGGGCGAAGGAGGGACGGATCGCGTCGATGGCCTCGACCGCGGCACCGATCGCGCCGGTGGAGGCCTCGGCGCCCGTCCGCAGGCGGGCGACCCGCAGGCGCACGTCGTCGGCGGCACCGGCCGTCTGGACGGCAAGCGCCTTGACCTCGCCGGCCACCACCGCGAAGCCCTTGCCCGCCGGCCCGGCGCGGGCGGCCTCGATGGTCGCATTGAGGGCGAGCAGGTTCGTCTGCCGCGCGACCGCCGAGATGGTGTCGACGATCCCCGCGATCTCGTTGCCGGCCTCGGCGAGCCCGACGATGATGGTGCCGGCCTCGGCGCCGCGCTGCGCGGCCCGGTCGACCTGGCGCGCGGCCTCGGCCATCGCCGCGGTGATCTGTCCGGAGGCGCCGGCCAGCGCGTCGGTCTGCGCGACGAGCTCGGCGCTGGCGCCGGCCGCGCTCTGCGCCTGCTCGGCGAGCGCCGCCATCTGCGCGCGGATGCCAGCGAAGGCGGAGCGCATCTCCCCGACCTCGACGCGGGCGAGGCCGATGGAGCGGCCGACCGCCTCGATCGCCGAGAGCACGTCGCTCTCGATCACGTCGAGAACGTCGCTTGCGGGCACCCGCGGCGGTTCGGCCGTGACCGAAGGGGCGCATTCAACGGCGGCATCGGGGGGGACGGCCGCCGGCGCGGAGGAAGTTCTGGCACGAAACAGCATGGCCGGAGGATCGGCCGGCCCGGTTAACGCGCCGTAAAGTATACAATTCTGAGTTACAGCTCCTTGGTCTATGTCTCTCGCTGACGAGGCAGGGCTCGTGCCTGCGCCTCCAGAGCGGAGAACAGCCGCTCGAGTTCTTCGCCCTCCAGGGCATGGAAGCCGAGCGAACGGCTCATCATCAGGCCGAGGACCGCGAAGAGCAGCGCCGCGCCGGCGCCCTCATGCCCCTCGACGTCGCGGATCGAGGCGAGATTCCCGTCGAGGAAGCCGCGCATGATCGCGACGGCCTGATCGTTCTCCGCCGTGGCGACGAGGAGCGAATCGGGGAAGCCGCACTCCTCGGCGTAGACGCCGCGGGCGTGGGCGATCATCGCCAGGGGCAGCGCCGCCGGGTCGCCGCGCAGCGCCTCGGCGCAGGCGCCGATCCCCTCGCTCATGCGCTCGACCTTGCGGGCGGCCAGCGCCGTCACCAGCGCGTCCTTGGAGGCGTAGTGGTGCAGGACGCCGCCCTTGCTGAGACCTGCCTCCGCCGCGACGGCATCGATCGTCAGCGTTCGGCTGCCGGACCGGCGCAGCAGGGCCTCGGCGGCATCGAGAATGACCTCCGCCCGATCCTCACGCCGCTGTCTCGTCGCACCCATGCGTCTCAATACCGTCTGGACGGTCGGTAAATCAAGCGCTAGACACCCGACCCGCTCGAAACGGCCGCGAGGCTCCCTGCCATGTCGCCAGTCGCCCGCCTCCTGATGCTGCCGATCCTGGCGTCGCCATGGGTCGTGCCGTGGATCGCGCCGGCGCACGCGCAGGACGTTCCCCTCGGCGCGCAGACGCTGGTGCGCACCCTCGTGGCGAAGCGCCAAGCGGTGCCGGCGGACATCGTCTTCACCGGCGACATCCAGGCCCAGGCACAGACCAACGTCTCCTTCCGGTCGGCAGGCAAGATCGCGGAGCGGCTCTTCGAGGTCGGCGATCACATCAAGGCGGATCAGGTGCTCGCCCGGCTCGACCCGCAGGAGCAGCAGGCCAACCTCTCCAGCGCGCAGGCCGCCCTGACCTCCGCCGAGGCGGTGCTGACCCAGGCGAAGCTCAGCTTCAGGCGGCAGGAGACGCTGCTGGCGAGCGGCTACACGACGCGCCCCGCCTACGACAACGCCGAGCAACAGCTGCGCACGGCGCAGGCCTCGGTCGAATCGGCGCGGGCCGCGCTCGGGACCGCTCAGGAGCAGTTCTCCTACACCGAGCTGAAATCCGGCGTGGACGGGATCGTGCTGAGCCGCACCCTAGAGGCGGGGCAGGTGGTGCAGGCGGGACAATCCGTGCTCGTGATCGCCCAGGACGGCCCGCGGGACGCGGTGTTCAACGTCTACGAGGCGCTGCTCGCCACGCCGCCGGACTCGAAGCAGGTCGACGTGTCGCTTCAGGCCGACCCCTCCGTGACGGCGACGGGCACGGTTCGGGAGATCGCGCCGAGCGTCGATCCGGCCTCGGGCACCGTGCGGGTCAAGGTCGGGCTCAGCCGCACGCCCGACGCCATGGGCCTCGGCGCTGTCGTCATCGGGCGCGGGCACTTCCGGCCGCGGGAGGCGGTGGTGCTGCCGTGGTCGGCCCTCTACCGCTGGCACAACGGGCCGGCGGTCTGGGTGCGCGACCCCACCGCCAACACCGTGGCGCCGCGGCCCGTCGCCATCGATCGCTACGGCTCGGACACCGTCGCGCTCGCCTCCGGCGTCGAGGCCGGCGAGGAGGTGGTGACGGCGGGCATCCAGTTCCTGCGCCCCGGCCAGACCGTGACGGTCGCGAACCCGACGACGGAAGCCGCCCGATGATGCGCGCCCTCGCCGCCGGAGCCGCCGCGCTCCTCCTCGCCGGCTGCCAGGCCAAGGAGGAGCCGCCCCCGCCGATCCGCCCGGTTCTCTACACCCTGGCCAAGCCCCTCGACCGCGTCACCTTCGGGCCCTTCTCCGGCACCGTCGAGCCGCGCTACCAGTCGCAGCTCGGCTTCCGCATCGGCGGGCGCGTCGTCGCCCGCGACGTCACCGTCGGCGACGTGGTCAAGAAGGGGCAGCGGCTCGCAGCCCTCGATCCCATCGTGACCCGCTTCGCGCTCACCCGCGCCGAGGCGGACGTCGCCGATGCGCGGGCACAGTCGGAGAACGCCTCGGCGACCGAGACCCGCACCCGCAAGCTCATCGAGGGCAGCAACGTCACGCAGGCGCAGCTCGATCAGGCGGTCGCCAACCGCGACACCGCGCTCGCCCGGCTCGCCCAGGCGCAGTCGAGCCTCCAGAAGGCCCGCGACCAGATCGGCTACACGGAGCTCCACGCCGATTTCGACGGCGTCGTCACCGAGCGCCGGGCCGAGGTCGGCCAGGATCTCTCCGCCGGCCAGACGGTGGTGACGGTGGCCCGCCCCGAGGTCCGGGAGGCGGTCGTCGACATCCCCGAGGGGTTGATCGGCGCGATGCCGCGGGACGGGCGCTTCACCGTCTCCCTCCAGAGCGCGCCCGAGATCACGGCGATCGGCACGGTCCGCGAGATCGCGCCCTTCGCCGACGAGCGCACCCGGACGCGGCGCATCCGCATGACGCTCGCCGACCCGCCGAGCGCCTTCCGGCTCGGGGCGACGATCACCGTCTCGCTGTCGCAGCCGATCGAGACGCGCTTCCCGCTGCCGGCCACCGCCATCCTCGACGCGGACGGCAGGCGTTTCGTCTGGATCGTCGACGGCGAGGGCAAGAGCGTCGCCCGCCGCGAGGTCGCGCTTGCCGAGGCGGAGGGCCCGGACCGGGTCGCCGTCCGCTCCGGCCTCAAGACCGGCGAGCGCGTCGTGGTGGCCGGCGTGCACTCCCTGAGCGAGGGGCAGGCCGTGCGCCTCTCCGACGAGCCCCTCCCGTGACCGAGCCGGACCATCGAACCGTGAAGAGCTTCAACCTCTCCGACTGGGCGCTCGGCCACCGCTCCTTCGTGTGGTTCCTGATGGCCGTGTGCCTGGTCGCCGGCACCATCGCCTATCGCGGCCTCGGCCGCGAGGAGGACCCGCCCTTCAACATCAAGACGATGGTCGTCCAGGCGAGCTGGCCCGGCGCCACGATCAAGGACACCGTGGAGCAGGTCACGGACAGGATTGAGAAGGAGCTTCAGCAGCTCAACGCCCTCGACTACGTGCGGAGCTACACGACCCCCGGCCAGACCACGGTGTTCGTGAACCTGCGCGACACCACCAAGCCCAGCGAGATCCAGCCGGCCTTCTACCAGGTGCGCAAGCGCCTCGGCGACATCCAGGGCACCTTCCCGCAGGGGGTGCAGGGACCGTTCTTCAACGACGAGTTCGGCGAGGTCTACGGCAACGTCTACGGCTTCACCGCAGACGGCCTGACCCACCGGCAGCTGCGCGACTACGTCGAGAGCGTGCGCACCGAGATCTTGAAGGTCCCCAACATCGGCAAGACGCAGCTGCTCGGCCCGCAGAAGGAGACGATCAACCTCGACTTCTCGACCCGCAAGCTCGCCGGCTTCGGCATCGACGTGCAGGCGCTGATCAAGACGCTCCAGGCCCAGAACGCGGTGGCCGCCTCCGGCGTGGTCCAGGCCGGCCCGGAGCGGGTCTCGGTGCGCGTCAGCGGCCAGTTCGCCTCCGAGGACAGCCTGCGCGAGATCAACCTGCGCATCAACGACCGCTTCTTCCGCCTCTCGGACGTCGCCGAGATCTCCCGCGGCTACGAGGACCCGCCGGCGGCGCTGTTCCGGGTCGACGGCAAGCCGGCGATCGGGCTCGCGGTCGCCATGCGCCCGAACGCCAACCTCCTGCATTTCGGCGAGGACCTGAAGGCGCGCATGCGCATCGTCGAGGGCAAGCTGCCGATCGGCGTCGGCATCCACCTCATCTCGGATCAGCCCAAGATCGTCGAGGAGGCGGTCGGCGGCTTCACGAAGGCGCTGGTCGAGGCGGTGGTGATCGTGCTCGCGGTGAGCTTCATCAGCCTGGGTTGGCGGGCGGGGCTCGTCGTCTCGATCTCGATCCCCCTCGTGCTGGCGATCGTGTTCGTGGTCATGCAGGTGATGGGCGTGACGCTCCAGCGCATCTCGCTCGGCGCGCTCATCATCGCGCTCGGGCTCCTCGTCGACGACGCGATGATCACCGTCGAGATGATGGTCGCCAGATTGGAGCTCGGCGACAACCTCAAGAAGGCGGCGACCTTCGCCTACACCTCGACCGCCTTTCCCATGCTCACCGGCACCCTGGTGACGGTGGCGGGCTTCCTGCCGATCGGCTTCAACGGCTCCTCGGCCGGCGAGTACACCTACTCGCTGTTCGTGGTCATCGCCGCCTCGCTGCTGGTCTCCTGGATCGTCGCGGTGCTGTTCGCGCCGCTGATCGGCGTGGCGCTGCTGCCCAAGACCATGAAGGGCCACCACGAGAAGCCCGGCCGGCTGACCGGGCTGTTCGTCGCGGTGCTGCGCACCGCCATGCGCTGGCGCTGGACGACGGTTCTCATCTGCATCGGCCTGATGGGGCTCTCGATCGTCGGGATGACCCACGTCCAGCAGCAGTTCTTCCCGTCCTCGGACCGCAACGAGGTCCTCGTCGACATGACGCTGCCGCAGAACGCGACCATCGCCGAGACGCGCCGGCAGATGGACCGCCTCGAGGCCGGCCTGAAGGGCGACCCGGACATCGAGCGCTGGTCGTCCTATGTCGGCCAGGGCGCGGTTCGCTTCTACCTGCCCCTCGACCAGCAGCTCGCCAACGCCTTCTTCGGGCAGGTCGTGATCGTGGCGAAGTCGCTCGAGGCCCGCGACCGGCTGATGGCGCGGCTCGAGGAGCGCGGAAAGCGCGAGTTCGTCGGCATCGACGTGTTCGTGAACCCGCTCTCTCTCGGTCCCCCGGTCGGCCGCCCGATCCAGTACCGCCTGAGCGGGCCCGACCTTCAGGTCGTGCGGGAGCAGGCGCTGACGCTCGCCTCGATCGTCGCCAAGGACAAGCGCGTCGGGGTGCCGACCTTCGACTGGAACGAGCCGGGCAAGGTGCTGCGGGTCGTCGTGAACCAGGACAAGGCCCGCCAGCTCGGCGTGACGAGCGAGGACCTCGCCAGCATCCTCAACAGCGTCGTCGGCGGGACCACGATCACGCAGGTGCGCGACTCGATCTACCTCGTGAACGTGGTCGGCCGGGCGCAGGCCATCGAGCGGCGCTCCCTCGACACGCTCCAGAGCCTTCAGGTGACGCTCTCCAACGGTTCCGTGGTGCCGCTGCTCGCCTTCGCCAACATCGACTACGACTTGGAGCAGCCGATCGTCTGGCGCCGCGACCGGGTGGCGACGGTGACGGTGAAGGCGACGATCCTCGACGCCACGCAGCCGCCGACCATCGTCGCCGCGCTCCAGCCCGAGATCGACGCGTTCACCAAGGCGCTGCCCGAGGGCTACACGCTGGCCACCGGCGGCGCGGTCGAGGAGGCGGCCAAGGGCCAGGGCCCGATCGCCGCCGTGGTGCCGATCATGCTGCTGACCATGGCCGTCTTCCTGATGATCCAGCTCCAGAGCGTGCAGAAGCTGTTCCTGGTGTTCTCGGTGGCGCCGCTCGGCCTGATCGGCGTGGTGCCGGTGCTGCTGATCTTCGACAAGCCGATGGGCTTCGTGGCGATCCTCGGCATCCTCGCCCTCATCGGCATCATCGTGCGCAACGCGGTGATCCTCGTGAGCCAGATCGAGGAGTGCGAGGCGGAGGGGATGGGCCCCTGGGACGCGGTGCTGGAGGCCACGCGCCACCGCATGCGGCCGATCCTGCTGACGGCGGCGGCGGCGAGCCTCGGCATGATCCCGATCGCCCGCGAGGTGTTCTGGGGGCCGATGGCCTACGCGATGATCGGCGGCATCATCGCGGCCACGGGCCTGACCCTGTTCTTCCTGCCCGCCCTCTACGTCGGCTGGTACCGGATCAAGGCCCCGCCGCGGGACGGGACGGCGGCAGGGTCGGGCACAGCGCCGGCTCCAGCGCGCGCATGACCGGCCGGTAGGCGGAAAGGTGCAGCCCGTCGCGCATCGCGCCGGGCTTCGCGAAGCCGGTGTCGCCGTCGCGCAGGGCCTCGAACGGGTCGGCGAAGCGGCAGCCGAGGCGCTCGCACAGCGCCTTCAGCCGGGCCGAGTACCGCCCGACGGCGGCGGGCTCCAGCCAGCGGTCGAGCTCCCGCCCGACCGGGGGCAGCGCCGTGACCACGACCTCGTCCGCCGCCGCCTTGAGCGTCGCGACGATGGCGCCCGCCGCCTTCTCGAAACGGGCGCTCGCGTCGGCCGAGAGGGGGTCGTTCTTGCGCAGGAGATCGTTGGTGCCGATCGTCAGCACCGCCGCGCGCGGCCGCACGGGAAAGCGCAGGCTCCGCAGGAGGTCGGCGTAGACCGCGGCGGTCGCACCGCTGACGCCGCCGTTGACGATCTCCCGTCCGCAAGGGCGCTCGGAGGGCGACTGCAGCTCGGCCTGCGAGTCGCCGGCCAGGAACACGTACTCGGCCGGCGCCGCGTCGAGATGGACCTGCACGGCGATCAGCCGGTTCTGCGCGTAGAGGCGCGCATCGAGCTTCGCGGTGTGCAGGCTCCAGCCGAGGGCACCGCCGGCCCCCGCCAGGGCGAGCCCGGCCGCGCCTAGGAGGAGCGCCCGCCGCACGGCAGCCCTCACGACCGATCTCCCAGGCCGGAGCGGTCGACCGTGGCGTCGGGCCGCGCATCCGTCGAGGCGTAGTAGGGCTTGATGTCTAGGAGCGGCGTGCCGTCGAGGCAGTCGAGCCCGCGCACGGCGAGCGTCTCCGGGCCGGCCTCGATCAGTTCGACCACGGAGAGCGCGATGGGGTTCGGCCGGGCCGGCGAGCGCAGGGAGAAGGTCCCCCGCGGCCCGTCGGCGTGGCGGGGACGCTGGATGACGAGGCCGCGCTCGGCCCGGTCCATCCAGTAGAGCAGGATCAGGTGGCTGGCGCCGCGCACGTGGCTCAGCGCCGGACGGTAGGGCGGGTCGACCTCGACGGTGCAGACCGCGTCGCTCTGCAAGCCGTTCTTCGGGCACTCCGGCCGTGTCGCCCAGGGCGTGCGGAGGCGGCCGATGAAGTGCAGGCCGGCGTCGAAGCGCTCCGGCAGCGCCACGCTCACCTCGCCCTCTCGGATCTCGCCCATCCGTGCCCCGTCCCTGCCGCTGCGCCGGCCGGGGGTTTGGGACGATCGGCGCCGGACCGCAAGGCGCACGCAGATCGGTCCTTCGCGCACGGACGTGCGAGGACGGGGAACATTCCGGACGGGTCCCGTTTATCGCTCCGAGGCGGCTCTACCACGCGACCCTTTCGGTGCGGGGCGCAACCCGGACCCGACGATCCATGCTCGACAACACCACGAAGCCGCCCCGCGCCGATGCCTCCGGCGCCGGGACGGCACCGGACGACCGCACCGCAGCCGAAGCGCGCGAGACCGGACGCAAGCCGGGAGAGGCCGCGCCGGAGGAGAACGAGCGGACGCAGCCGTCCGGCACCGAAGGCGGTGAGAGCGACGCGGACGAGAGCCGTCCGAACGTCCTGCGGCGCCACCCGGTCTGGTTCGCCCTCGGCGCGCTGGCGCTCGTCGCACTCGCGGTCGCCGGCTACTTCTACTGGCTGACGGCGCTCCATCCCTACGAGACAACGGACGACGCCTTCGTGGACGCGCGCTCCTTCAGCGTCGCCCCGAAGGTCTCCGGCTACGTAGTCGAGGTGCCGGTGACGGACAACCAGCACGTCGAGGCCGGGCAGATCCTGTTCCGGATCGACCGGCGCGACTACGAGGTGGCACTGCGCCAAGCCGACGCGCAGGTCCAGTCCGCGCAGGCCTCGATCCAGAACGTCGACGCGCAGATCGAGGGCCAGCGGGCCCAGGTCGACGTGGCGAAGGCGCAGGTCACGCAGACGAAGGCCTCCCTCGATTTCGCCCAGCAGGACGCCGCCCGCTACCAAGAGCTCGCCAAGCGAGGCGCCGGCACCGTCCAGCAGTCGCAGCAATCGACCTCGAATCTGGAGCAGCAGCAGGCTTCGCTTCAGCGCGCTCAGGCGAGCGTGATCGCCGCGCAGAAGCAGATCGGCTCCCTGGAGGCGCAGAAGGCCAGCGCCGAGGCGAGCCTCGCCACCGCGCAGGCGCAGAAGGCGCAGGCCGAATTGAACCTCGGCTACACCGATGTGACCGCCGCCCAGCCCGGCCGCGTCGTGCGCCTGAGCGGGGCCAAGGGCCAGTACGCCCAGGCCGGGCAGAGCCTGTCGATGTTCGTGCCCGACGACGTCTGGGTGACGGCGAACTACAAGGAGACGCAGATCACCGACATGCGCCCCGGGCAGGCCGTGGACGTGGAGATCGATGCCTATCCGGGCCGCAAGATCAGCGGCCGCGTCGCCTCGGTGCAGCCCGGCTCCGGCACCGCCTTCAGCCTGCTGCCGGCCCAGAACGCCACGGGCAACTTCGTGAAGGTCGTCCAGCGCGTGCCCGTGAAGATCGTCGTCGAGCGATGGCCCGACGACGTGGCGATCGGGCCCGGCCTGTCCGTCGTCCCCTCGGTCCGGGTGCGATGAGCGCCAAGGCCGGGGCACTGCCCCGGGCACCCGGCGGCCACAGCCCCTGGGCGGTCGCCCTCGTCGTGGCGCTGGCGACCTTCATGGAGGTGCTCGACACCACGATCGCCAATGTCGCCCTGCGCTACATCTCCGGCGGTCTGGCCGTCGGCCCCGACGAGGCGGCCTGGGTTGTGACGAGCTACCTCGTCGCCAACGCCATCGTGCTCACGGCCTCGAGCTTCCTCGCCAAGCGCTACGGGCGCAAGGCGTTCTTCATGTGGAGCGTGGCACTCTTCACCCTCTCCTCGGTGCTGTGCGGCTTCGCCTGGAACCTCGAGTCGCTGCTGCTCTTCCGGGTGATGCAGGGGCTCGGCGGCGGCGGCATGGCCCCGCTCGCCCAGTCGATCCTCGCCGACTCCTTCCCGCCGCAGAAGCGCGGGCAGGCCTTCGCCCTCTACGGCCTCGCCATCGTCGTGGCGCCGGTGATCGGGCCGACCTTGGGCGGCTGGCTCTCCGACAACCTCTCCTGGCACTGGTGCTTCCTGATCAACGGGCCCGTCGGGCTGATCTCGCTGGGGCTGATGCACTGGCTGCTTCAGGATTCCGACGAGGCGGTGAAGGAGCGGCGCTCTCTCCGCGCGCGCGGCGTGCGCTTCGACATCGTCGGCTTCGTGCTGGTCGCGACCTTCCTCGGCTCGCTCGAGGTCATCCTCGACGAGGGCCAGCGCAAGGACTGGTTCGGCTCGAACCTGATCGTCGTGTTCGCGAGCCTCTGCGCGGTGTCCTTCCTGCTGATGATCCCCTGGGAGCTGAACCACCGGAACCCGGTCGTCGACCTGAAGCTCCTGTTCAAGCGCCAGTTCGGCGCCTGCTTCCTGGTGATGATGGCCACCGGCGCGATCCTGATCGCGACGACGCAGTTCATCCCGCAGATCACGCAGGAATACTACGGCTACACCGCCACCCTCTCCGGGCTGCTGCTCGCCCCCGGAGGGCTCGTCACGGTGGCGATGATGCTCGTCGTCGGGCAGATCTCCGGCAAGGTGCAGCCGAAGTACCTCATCGCCATCGGCGCCACGATCGTGGCGCTCGCCATGTACCGGCTGACCTGGATCTACGGCGACACCACCTTCTCGTTCTTCGCCTGGGTGCGGGTCTATATCGGCATCGGCCTGCCGCTGATCTTCATCTCGATCACGTCCGCCTCCTACGAGGGCATCGACAAGTCGCAGACGGATCAGGCCTCGGCCCTGATCAACGTGGCCCGCAACGTCGGCGGCTCGCTCGGCGTGTCGCTCGCCCAGAACGTGCTCGCCTACCGCCAGCAGTTCCACCAGACCCGGCTCGTCGAGGGCACGATCCCCTCGAACCCGGCCTATCAGGACACCCTGGCCAGGGCGACGCAGTACTTCTCGACCTACGGCGACAAGGGCGTCGACGCGCAGGGTCAGGCCATCGCCTGGATCGGGCAGGAGGTCGCCCGGCAGGTGGCGTTCTGGGCCTATATCGACGTGTTCCTCGTCCTCGCCATCGTCTCGGCGAGCGCCGTGCCGCTGGCGATGACCCTGAGCAAGGTGAAGCTCGGCGGCGGCGCCCCGGCCGGACATTGAGCCCGGCCGGCAGCGGAGGCGGTCAGGGCGTTCCTGCCTCGGCCAGCACGACGCGGGAGGGGGCCTCCTGCACCAGCGCGGCGACGCCCTCGTAGCGGCTGATGCGGCGGTCGATCATGCCGTCGAGGCGCTCGTGAAGCTCGGCGACGGTCAGGCCCCGGCCATGGCCCTTGCCGCCCCGCTTCTGCGCCCCGCCCGACACGAACAGGCTGCGGTTGGCCCGGGCGGCGTTGCGGAAGACCTTCTGCGCCACCTCGTCCGGCTTGTCGGAGGAGAGGGTGAAGAAGCGCCCGGCGCTGGCGGTGCCGAGGAAATGCGCGACGTACAGCTCCGAGGTGCGCAGGGCGCGGCCGATCCGGCTCTCGACTCGCGAGCGGTCGCGCTTGGCGAGTTCCGCCGCCATCAGCGCGGCGACGTAGGGGTCCTTGCGCAGGCCGAGCACGCGGGCCCGTGCGGCCGGGTTGGCGATGGTGAGCGCACCCCCGCGTCCGCTGACCGAGGCCGCCTCCGCCGCGAGCCCGTGGCGCGCGCCGAAGTCGCGGATCATCTCCAGCCAGGTCGCGGTCACGAACTGGAACAGCCCCTCGGCGGAGGAGGCGGGATTGCGCGCCTCGACGTCGAAGCGCGATTCCTTGTCGGCGAGCGCCATCATGTAGGCCGGGTCGACCCCGGTCTCGGCCGAGGCCCGCACGATCGGCGCGACGACGGCGCGGGGCACGCGGGCCTCACCAAACTGCACGACGCCGTCGTTGCTGCCCGCCGGACGCGGCAGGGCGGAGAGCGTATCGGCGATGAGGGCGCTCGTCGCCGGCTGCTCCTCCATCAGCGGCACCCCGTGCCAGGCCGCGACCCGCTCCGTCATGCTGCCGCCGCCCGTCGCGGAGGCGCTCAGCGCGCTCTCGTCGAGGCGGTCATGCGCCACGGCCGGCGCCTGAAGCGCGCCGTCGCGCTGTCCCGAGATCAGCAGAAGCCCGCCGGCGGCCACGGCCGCGACGACAAGGCGCGCCGCACCGCGACATTTCGCGCTGGAGAAAGAATTCCTTGATGGTTCCGTCGCGGACCGGTCTGACCCGCCTGTCGTATCGAAGGTCTCGCAAGGCGCAAGACAACACACGTCGTCGGCGCGATGCGCCGGCTCCGGATGAACCCCCATTCTTCTTGCCTTTCGTGCCGCGACTTCATGGTGCGCGGCTTCGATCGAGAGGCGGGTGTTTCATAACCGGCTGTGTCCATAATGGGACGATGCCGTGATCCAAGCATGACACTTCTGCGAATGCCCCGAAGACCGCTTCCGGGGCGCTCTTCCGGCGTCGTTCGGCTGCGGTTCAGGCGTGCCGGACCAGAAAGGTGCGGCCCTCGGCCTTGGAACGAAGCCCGGGTGCCTCAGTTAGCTATGGCCGTCGCGGGCGGCCTCGCTGTCATCGGCGCTCCGCGGTCCCAGGCCTTTTCAAGGAAAACCCTTCCCCATGAGCATGCAGACCGGTCGCCGCGTCGGCGTTGCGTTCGTTGGCATGGGCGGCGCCGTCGCCACCACCGCCATCGCCGGCATCGAGATGATCAAGTCCGGGTCGAACCGGCTGGACGGTCTGCCCCTCGCGGGCGTCCCCGTCGCCGGCATGGCCGACTACAAGGACCTCGTCTTCGGCGGCTGGGACCTCAACGGCGACGACCTCGCCTCCGCGGCCGCCGGCCACGGCGTGCTGACCAAGCAGGACATCGAGAACGGCGCCCAGGTGCTCAAGGGGCTGACCCCCTGGCCGGCGGTCGGCAGCGCCAAGTTCTGCAAGAACATCGACGGCGGCAACCGCATCGTCGCCAAGGACCACCGCGAGGCGGTCTCGGTCATCGCCAACGACCTGCGCCGCTTCCAGAAGGAGAGCAACCTGGACGAGGTCGTGGTTGTGAACCTCGCCTCCACCGAGCGCTGGCCCGACCTTTCCGACCCGACCCTGAACTCGACGGCCGCCTTCGAGAAGGGCCTCGATTCCAGCGACGAGTCGATCTCTCCGGCGATGCTCTACGCCTACGCGGCGATCAAGAGCGGCATTCCCTACGCGAACTTCACGCCGAGCGTCGCCGCCGACGTGCCGGCCCTGCTGGAGCTCGCCCGCGAGCTGAACGTCCCGGTGGCCGGCAAGGACGGCAAGACCGGCCAGACCATGATGAAGACCGTGCTCGCCCCGGCGCTGAAGGCCCGCGCCCTCCATGTCGACGGCTGGTTCTCGACGAACATCCTCGGCAACCGCGACGGCCTTGCCCTGAACGACCCGTCCTCGCTCCAGTCGAAGCTCAACACCAAGGGCACGGTGCTCGACTCGATCCTCGGCTACCCGGTCGAGGACCATCTCGTGCACATTCACTATTACCGCCCCCGCGGCGACGACAAGGAAGCCTGGGACAACATCGACGTCACCGGCTTCATGGGCCAGCGGATGCAGATCAAGGTCAACTTCCTCTGCAAGGACTCCATCCTCGCCGCGCCCCTCGTCATCGAGATCGCCCGCGTCCTGGACCTCGCCAAGAAGCGCGGCGACGGCGGCGTGCAGGAGCAGCTCTCGACCTTCTTCAAGGCGCCGATGGTCAAGAACGGCCACGGCCCCGAGCACGCCTTCGGCAAGCAGGAGAAGATGCTCCTCGACTGGCTCGGCGTGAACTGATGCTCAGCCAGGCCGCGGCCAGCGCACCGGCCGCCCCGCTCGCCCTGCGCGAGCTTCTGGTGGAGGCGGGCGACCTCAAGCGCGTCCGCTCCGCCGGCCGCTTCGGCTCCATCGCCGAGCGGCTCTTCGCCCGAGGCTGGGCGCATCTCACCGGCGGCGTGCCGCCGGAGGAGGTCGCCCTGGAGATCACGGCGACGGCGCTCGCCGCGACGCGCCTCTGCGACCTCGACGAGGCTTTCCTCAGCGCCGCCGGCCTCACCGACGAGCAGGTGACGGGCGTGCTCGTCGCCGGCTTCGACGCGGTGACGGAGCCCGTCGATCCGGCGCTCCGCGAGCGGCTGCGCGAACGCCTCCGCAACCGCCGCGAGATGGCCGAGGGGCGAGTGCCCGCCTTCGTCGCCGCGCTCGCCGAGCAGCCGCGGGCCGGCGTGACCTGCCCGGGCAAGCCCCGGATCCTGTTCGAGCCGCCGGAGAACCACGCCGAGCACTGCCTCGTCGTGGCCGTCTACGGCGTGGTGCTGAGCCCGTTCTACCGGGCCGATCCCGGCACCGTCTTCCTCGCCGCGATGGCGCACCACTTCCACAACGCCGCCATGCCGGATGCCGGCTTCACCGGCGAGATGCTTCTCGGCGACCTGCTCGGGCCGGTAATGCGCGAGACGACGGAGTGGGCGCTGGACGAGCTGGAGCCCGAGCTTCGCGGGGAGGTCGAGCGTGCCCGCGCCGTCCTGCCGGACGATGCCACCGCCGAGGGCCGCGCCTTCCACGCCGCCGATGCCATCGACCGGGTGCTCCAGATCGCGCAGCACCTGCGCGGCGCCTCGACCACCATGGGCCAGGTGCTGGACGACATGGAGCTCGTCCATGCCGGGCCGGTGAAGGACTTTCACGACCGCGTGCTGCGGGATATGCGCATTCCCTGAAACCGCATCGCGAGACTGGAGACGGGCCCGCACAAGCGCGGGCAGCCTGCCGGATGATTCCCTTCGAGCTGCTCTCGCCCGAGACCGGGCACCCGCTGCGCCCCGACACGCCGCACTCCCTCGCGGATGCGTCGAACGGGGCCCGTTGGCCGGTCGTCGACGGCATCCCCTACCTGCGCACCAACCGGATCGAGCTGATCGAGGGCGTGCTCGCGCGCCTCGACTCGGGCGATGCCGACGAGGCGCTGGCGCTGCTGCTCGCCGACCAGGACGACTGGTGGAACGGGCCGCCGGCCGATCCCGACGACCTCCTGCGCCTCGTGCGCGAGCGCGACACCGCCACCCTGCGGGACGCGGTGCGGCTCCTCGGCTGGGGACGGGTCGGCGACTACTTCCTGCACCGCTGGAGCGACCCGACCTTCCTCGCCGGCCTCGCGCTTCTCGAGGCCCACTGGAACGAGCCGCGCTGCGTCTTCGAGTTTGCCTGCGGCATCGGCCACTACCTGCGCGAGCTGAGGCGGCGGGGCTGCAAGGTCGCCGGGGCCGACGTGGTCTTCGCCAAGCTCTGGGTGGCGAGGCACTGGGTGACGGGCAGGGAGGCGCAGCTCGTCTGCTTCGACGCCGGCTCGCCCCACTGGCCGATCCCCGGCGCGCCGGCCGATCTCGTGATCTGCAACGACGCCTTCTACTTCCTCGACGACAAGGCCGGCGTGCTCGAATGCCTGCGCCAGAACGCGGGCGACGACGGCTGGCTCGCGGTCAGCCACATCCACAACAGCGATCGGCCGGGCTTCTCCGCCGGCCGCGCGGTGTCGGCGGATGAGATCGACGAGCTGTTTCCCGACGGCTTCGTCTACGACGACGACGAGCTGACCGGCGCCCTGGTCGAGGCCCGCGCCCCGGCGCCCCGGAAGGCAGGCGACCTCAGGGACGCGGAGGCCTTCTCGGTGGTGGCGGGTCCGGGCATGCGGCCGGCGCCGCGCTCGGTGGTCGACGGCCTGACCCTGCCGCGCGAGGGCACGCTGCTCAGCCTCAACCCGCTCTACCGGCGCGATCGTACCGGCATGTTCCGGATCGTGTGGCCGTCCGAGCGCTACGAGGCGGAGTACGCCGTCCGCGTGACCTATCCCCTGCGGTCCCCCGGCCCCGAGAGGCTCGACTGGATCGGCCCGTCGGATGCCGAGGCGGTCACCCGCGTGCGGACCCGCGAGTTCGTCGACCTGCCGGAGCGCTGGTGATGCGGGAGACCGTGTCCGACGCGGTCGGCTGGGGCATCGTCGGCTACGGCTGGGTCGCCCGCGACTACATGGCGCCGGGCATCCGCGCCGCCGGGCACCGGCTCGTCGCGGTGAGCGACCCGAGCGCGGACTCCCGCGCCGCCGCCGAGCGCGAGGGCGCCCGTGCCTACGCCGGCATCGCCGGGCTCATCGCCGATGCCGAGGTGGAGGCGGTCTACGTCGCGAGCCCCAACCATCTCCACCGGGAGGCGGTCGAGGCGCTGGCGGCGGCGGGCAAGCCGATCCTCTGCGAGAAGCCGATGGCCGCCTTCCTCTCGGACGCCGAGGCCATGGCCGAGGCCGTGCGGGCGAGCGGCGTCTTCTACGGCACCGCCTTCGACCAGCGCCATCACCCGGCCCACCGGGCAATCCGCGCCGCGATCGCGGCGGGCCGGCTCGGCACGGTGACGGCGGTGCGCATCGTCTACGCCTGCTGGCTCGGCCGCGACTGGACCTCCTGCCCCGGCCAGACGAACTGGCGCATCGACGGCGCCCAGGCCGGCGGCGGCGCCCTCATCGACCTCGCCCCTCACGGCATCGACCTCGTCGATTATCTACTCGGCGAATCGATCTCGGACATCTTCGCGCTCACGCAATCCCGCGCCCAGGACTATGCCGTGGACGACGGCGCCCTGCTGATCGGCCGCACGCCGTCGGGCGTGCTCGCCAACCTCCACGTCGCCTACAACACGCCCGACGCGCTGCCGCGCCGCCGGCTGGAGGTGGTGGGCACGGCGGGCCAGCTCGTGGCGCTGAACACCATGGGCCAGACCGCCGGCGGCCACTTGGCGTTCACGAACGGTTCGGACGGCGCGTCGGAGGATGTGCCCTTCGATCGGCAAGCCTCGCCCTTCACCGAGCAGGTGCGCGCCTTCGGCTCGGCGCTCCGCCGGCCGGCGGAGCGGGACGCCTACTCCATCGAGCGCGATCTCCACACCGCGCGGCTCGTCTGCGAGGCCTACGAGAGCGAGCGCGGCGGCGGCGGACCGTTCTCATGACGGAGACCCCATGACCGAACAGGACCAGGACGGCCGAGCCCGCAGCGACGCGGCGCGGATGCCCCGTCCCTACCGGTTCCGCGCGCCCCGCCGCATCGAGGGCCTGCCGGAGCGCCTGCCGGATGCCGTGCGCGCCTATCTCGACGTGCTGCCGGAGGGCCGCGTCGTCGGCTTCAACCTGGCTCCCCTCGATCGCACCGGCATCCCGGTCTGGTTCGTCTCGCTGTTCCTCGACGACCCGTTCTACGTCGGCGCGATGCCGAGCGGCATCGGCTACGGCGCCACCGACGACGAGGCGCTGATCGGCGCGGTCGCCGAGATCGCCGAGAACCTGATGCCAACCGTCGCGCTCATGAAGCGCAAGCGGGTGGAGCGCCGCTCGTACGACGAGCTCGTGCGCGTCCACGGCGCCCGCTTCGTCGCCGATCCGCTGACGCTCTGCCTGCCGGCGGGCTCCCCCGTCGGCCGCGACACGCCCCTCGACTGGACCGAGACGAAACGCCTCGGCACCGGCGAGACAGTGCTGATGCCCCTCGACGTCGCCGCGACGGATTACTTCGAGCTGCGCGAGGGTTACAGGCCGTTCACGAACCTGATTACGAACGGCCTCGGCGCCGGACCGGACGTGTCCTTCGCCCTGGGTCACGGCGTGCTCGAGATCCTGCAGCGCGACGGCAACGGCCTTCTCTTCCGCGCCCTCGACCAGGGCGTGATGCTCGACTTCTCGAAAGGCGAGGGCTTCGAGGGGCTTGGCCCCGAGACCTCGTCCATGCTGGCGAGGCTGGACGCGCTCGGCATCCGGGCGTTGCCGAAATTCGCCACCGACCAGTTCGGGCTCACCAACGTCTACGTGGTCGGCTACGACCGCAACCCCGCCGACACGCCGGCTCCGATCGCGCTGTCCGCCTGCGGCGAGGCCTGCGACCCGGACCGGGAGCGGGCGCTGCGCAAGGCGCTCCTCGAGTTCCAGGCCGCCCGCGTCCGCAAGGCCTTCGGCCACGGGCCGCTCGCCTTCGCCGAGCGGGTGACGCCGCCGGGCTACGTGCGGAGCTTCATCGAGAAGGCGCTGCCGAGCCTCGATCTCGAAGAGAGCCGGGCGCTGAAGGCGATGCTCGAATGGATCGTGCTGCCGCCCGAGGACCTGCGCGGCATCCTCAGCGACACGGTCTATTCCGAGCGCTCCACCAAGCGGTTCGCGGAACTTCCGACGACGCACGCTGAAGATGGGCACGCCCGCGGCCGCATCGCCTGCGAGCGCTTGGGCGCGGCCGGCTTCGACATGCTCTACGTCGACGCCTCGCCCCAGGATGGCGGGGTCGGCATCGTCAAGGCGATCGTCCCCGGCCTCGAGGTCGAGACCATGAGCTACTACCGGATCGGTGAGCGCAACACCCGCAAGCTTCTGGAGCGCGACCACCCGCTGATCCGCTTCGGGCAGGCCACCGACACCCTGCTGCCGGTGCGGCTGACGCCGGAGGCGATCGAGCGCTTCGACGGCCGCCAGCCCCTGTTCGACACCGCTCTGGCGGAAGAGATCGTCGGCAGCCACTATCCGCTCTACCGGGAGCCGGAATCGCACCACGCGCCGTTCCGGCTGGAGCAGAGGGGACAGGCGGCGTGACTCTTCGCTTCGCCTACAACACCAACGGCGCGGCCAACCACCGCCTGGACGACGCCTTGGATCTCATCGCCGGCGCCGGCTACGACGGCGTGGCGCTGACGCTCGACATCCACCACCTCGACCCCTTCGCCGAGGACTGGGCGCGGGAGGCCGAGCGCGTGGCGAGCCGCCTGGAGCGGCTCGGGCTCGGCTCGGTCATCGAGACCGGCGCCCGCTTCCTCCTCGACCCGACCGCCAAGCACGAGCCCACCCTTGTGACGCCCGACGCCGCCGGCCGGGCGCGCCGGGTCGGCTTCCTCAAGCGCGCCGTCGAGATCGGCGCGATCCTGAAATCCGAGGCGGTGTCCTTCTGGGCTGGCGTGCCCCGCGAGGGCGTCGACCGCGACGAGGCGCGGGGCTGGCTGGTCGAAGGGCTCGCCGAGGTCGCGGCCTACGCCGAGGCGCGGGGCGTCCTGCCCTGCCTGGAGCCCGAGCCGGGCATGCTCATCGAGACGCTGGACGACTTCGCCGCCCTCGACGTTCCGGGATTGAGGCTCGCGCTCGACACAGGCCACTGCCTCGTCACCGGCGAGCGCGAGCCCGCCGCGGCGGTGGCCGAGTTCGCCGACCGGATCGGCACGGTCGCCATCGAGGACATGGCGCGGGGCGTCCACGTCCATCTGCCCTTCGGCGAGGGCGACATGGACGTGCCGGGCGTGCTCGCGGCGCTGGAAGGGATCGGCTTCGAGCGGCTGATCTGCGTCGAGCTGTCCCGCGAGAGCCACCGGGCCGACCGGATGATCCCGCAATCCCTCGACTACCTGCGCGAGTGCCGCCGGGCCGGCCCCGGCCTGCCGCAGGCCGATACCGAGATCCGCGAGACCGTGACGCGATGAGGGTCTGCTTCGTCAGCCGCCGCTACTTCCCGGCGATCTCCGGCATGAGCGTCTACGCGCAGAACCTGCTGCGCGAGCTGGCCGAGGCCGGGCACGACGTGACCATGATCAGCCAGTACCGGGGCGACTCCTTCGGGACCCGCGTCTACGGCGGCGGCCCGCCGCCTGCCGTGCCCGGCGTCAAGGTGATCGGCCTGGAGCAGATCGGCGAGCAGACGGGCGGCGACTTCGAACGCGACATCGGGACGATGGTCGCCACCATCGAGGCCGAGCACACCAAGAAGCCCTTCGACATCCTGCACGCGCAGTACGGCTACCCGACCGGCTGGGCGGTGCTGCTGGCCTCGCGCAGGCTCGGTGTGCCGAACGTCGTCTCGATCCAGGGCGGCGACGGACACTGGGTCGGCTCCTGCTGCGAGACCCACCGCGTCGCCATGTGCGAGGTGCTGGCCCATGCCAACGCCCTGCTGATCGGCGGGAAATCCTTCGTGGCGGAGGTCTGCGGGCGCCTTGGTTCGGACCCCGCCCGCTTCACCATCGTGCCCGGCGCCGTCGATACCGCCCGCTTCGCGCAAGGGACGGGCGACGGCCTGCCGAAGCCCCATCCCGGCCCGGTGCGCCTGTTCTACCACGGCCGCGTCGACCGCAGGAAAGGCGTCCTCGACTTCATCGACGCCCTGGCGCTGATGCGCGAGCACGGCACACCCTTCTCCGCAGTGATCTCCGGCATCGGGCCGGACGTGGAGCCCGCGAAGGAGCGCGCCGCCGAGCTCGGCTTCTCTGAGGGTGCCCTGCGCTTCACAGGCTACGCCGAGTACGAAACCGTCCCCGACCTCTACCGGCAGGCGGACGTGTTCGTCTCGCCGACCTACGCGGAGGGGTTCTCCAACACGATCCTCGAGGCCATGGCGGCCGGTCTCGCGGTGGTCTCGACCCACTCGGTCGGCGTCTCGGACTGCCTGCGCGACGGCGAGAACGGGCTCCTGGTCGATCCCGACGACGTGCCGGCGCTCGCCGCCGCCCTGACTCGCGCGGTCGAGGACGAGACGCTCCGCCGCCGGATCGCCGCGGACGGGATCGCCGAATGCCGGCGGGTCTATTCCTGGCGCACGGTCGGCCGGCAGATCATGGACGTCTACGCGCAGATCGCAGGAGAGCGGCCGGCGACGGACTTCTCCCCCGATCTTCCCCACGATCCCACCTGCCGCTTCCGGGCCGAGCCGCATCTGCTCTAGGCCATGCCGACCGCGCTCGCCCTCTCTCCGCATCTCGACGACGCCGCCTTTTCCTGTGGCGGCACCCTGGCGACGCTCGCCGCGAAGGGCTGGCGGGTTGTCATGGCGACGGTCTTCACCGCGACCGTGCCGGACCCGCAAGGCTTCGCGCTCGCCTGCCAGCTCGACAAGGGGCTGCCGGCGAGCGCCGACTACATGGCACTGCGCCGGGCCGAGGATCACGAGGCCGCGCACCTCCTCGGCGTCGAGGTTCGGCACTTGCCGTTCCGCGAGGCGCCGCACCGGGGCTACGGCTCGGCGCCGGAGCTGTTCGGCGCAATCCACGCCGGGGACGACATCGCCGGCGCGCTCCGCGATGCCCTCCACGATCTGGTCGCGGAGACGGCGCCCGACCTGATCCTGGCGCCCCAGGCCATCGGCGGCCATGTCGACCATGTCCAGATGGTCCTGAGCCTGCGCGAGGCCGTCCACGACGTCCCGGTGCTGTGGTGGCGGGACTTTCCCTACACCGTCCGCGATGCCGCCCCGAAGCAGCCCCTGCGCGACCTCTTCGAGTCCCTGCCGACCCGCCAGGTGACCCTCGACGGCGCCGCCGAGGCCGCCAAGGCCGCCGCCTGCGGGGCCTACGCGACCCAGATCGGCTTCCAGTTCGGCGGCGCCGAGGGCCTCGCCCGCCGCCTCGCGGAGGAGGGCGGGGTCGAGCGCTTCAAGGCCGAGGGCGTGCTGCCCGCCGGCCTCGCCCTGCCATAGGCAACCGCTTGGCGGCCGAGCCGGAGACGCCGAAGAGCCTCGCCGGCCCCTCCGCCGTCGCCGCCCGGCACGGGCTGCTCGACGCGCCGCATGTCCGGCCGCTGCGCATCCTGGCGCGGCGTATCGCCGAGGAGCGCGCCGCGCCGGTGCCGGATCCCGATCCCCTCGACGGCGGCGTCGGGGCGCGGATGCTCCTCCTGCTGGAGACGCCCGGCCCCTCGATCGGCCGCACCGGCCTCGTCTCGCGGGACAACCCGACCGGCACGGCCGCGAATCTGTTCCGCTTCCTCCGCGAGGCCGGCATCGCGCGGGCCGATACCCTGATCTGGAACGCGGTGCCCTGGGTGATCCACGCGGAGGGCGCCCTCAACCGCGCGCCGCGCGCCGCCGAGCAGCGTCGGGGCCTCGTCCATCTCGAACCGCTGCTCGCCCTGCTGCCGAGCCTCCGCGTCGCGGTGCTCTCCGGGCGGGTCGCCGGGCTGGCGCGGGGCGAGATCGAGCGGCTGCGGCCGGACCTCGCGGTGATCGCCGTCCCGCATCCGAGCCCGACCTATGTCTGCACCTCGCCGTCGGTGCCCGAGCGCATCCGGGCGGGCCTCGCGGAGGCCGCCGCGCGCCTCGGTGCGGACCGATAGGCGGTGGGCGGGGGCGGGGCCGCCCTGGTCTTCGGCGCCGGGAGGGCCTACATCCCGCGCCGGAGCGGGCCGCGGTCCGACGACAACCGGGGCTCGCGCCCGCCGCTCACGCGGCCCGCGGCCGCACCGGCGGAGGCGGACGCCGAGAGCATGAACTTCGCGGGGCAGGACAAGCGGTCGCTCGAAGCGGCCGAGCCGCACGAGGCGGCCCCCGAGGCCAGGAGGCTGATCCGTCCGAGCCGCTACGCCTGGATCGGCACCGCCGCCAGCATCGTCATCTTCGCGGTCTCGATCGGCGTGCTCTGGAAGCTGTCGCAGACGGTGACCTGGGCCGAGCTGCACGAGGCCTTCACCGCCGCGAGCGGGAAGCAGATCGGCATCGCGCTGCTGTTCGTGACCGTGAGCTACCTGTTCCTCACCGGCTACGACGCCCTGGCGCTGCGCCAGCTCAAGATCAAGGTCCCGTACCGGACCACCGCGCTCGCCTCGTTCACGAGCTACGCGGTGAGCTTCACCCTCGGCTTCCCGCTGCTGACGGCGGGCACGATCCGCTACTGGATCTACTCGCGCAAGGGCCTGTCGGCCGCCAAGATCGCCGCGCTCACCGTCATCGCCGGCTTCACCTTCTGGCTCGGCATGGGCGTGGTGCTGGGTCTGAGCCTGATCATCGAGGCGGGGCAGCTCGCCGCGCTCACCTTCACCTCGATCCGCCTCAACCAGGGTGTCGGCTTCGCGGCCCTGCTCGCCGTCGTCGGCTATCTCGGCTGGGTGTCGCTGAAGCGGCGCAGCGTGAAGATCAAGCACTGGCGGCTGGAGCTGCCGGGCGCCTCGGTCTCCTTCGGGCAGATGCTCGTCGGCATCGGCGACGTCTGCGCCGCGGCGGCGGTGCTCTACGTGCTGCTGCCTTCCGGGCTCACCATCGGCTTCACCACCTTCCTCGCCATCTACGTGCTCGCGGCCATGCTCGGCATCGCCTCGAACGCGCCGGGCGGGCTCGGCGTCTTCGAGGCGACGATCCTGCTCGCCCTGTCGAGCCTGCCGCGGGACCAAGTGCTCGGCTCGCTGCTGCTGTTCCGGGTCTGCTACTATCTCGGGCCGTTCCTGCTGGCGCTCGCCATGCTCGGCGCCTACGAGATCGCCAAGCGCGCCCGCGACCAGCGGGAAGGCCGACAGGACGAGAGCTGAGGGAGCGCGCCGGCCGTGCCGACCTCACCGCGCCAGCGGGCGCTGATCGGCGCCGCCGCCGCGAGCCTCGTGCTCGTCCCCGTTGCGCTCGGGTCCGGCGCTTCGACCGGCGCGATGCTCGCCGCGCTCCCTGTATCGCTCCTTGCCGCGGCGCTCCTCGGCGGCCGCCGGGTCGTGGCGGATTCTCCGGCGCCGCAGCCGGGCGAGCCGGACCGGCCCGCCATCGCCGAGGCCCTGCTCGGCACGATCCCCGATCCGGTCATCCTCGTGGACCGGCGCGCCGTGGTGATCGAGGCGAACACCGCCGCCCGCGCCCTGCTGCCGAACCTGAAGCTGCGCCACCCGCTCGCCTTCGCCCTGCGCGATCCCGACGTGCTCGACGGCATCGAGACCGTGCTGCACTCCGGCGAGACCCAGCGGGTGCCCTACGAGACGAGGGGCCCGGCCGAGCGCGCCTTCGAGGCGCTGATCGGCGCGCTGCCGATGCCCGACCCCCGCGCCGGCGGGCAGCCGAACGTGGTGCTGTTCCTGCGCGACCTCACCTCCGCCCGGCGGCTCGAGACGATGCGGGTCGATTTCGTCGCCAATGCCAGCCACGAGCTGCGCACGCCGCTTGCCTCGCTCCTCGGCTTCATCGAGACGCTCCAGGGGCCCGCCCGCAACGATCCGGCGGCCCGCGAACGTTTCCTTGAGATCATGCGGACGCAGGCGCAGCGGATGACGCGCCTCATCGACGACCTGCTCTCCCTCTCCCGGATCGAGCTGCGCGAGCACGTCGCGCCGACCGAGACCGTCGACCTCGCCGGCATCACCCGGCAGATGGTGGACGCTCAGGCCCCCCTTGCGCAGGAGCAGGGCGTCGCGATCACCCTGAAGGCCGAGGAGGCGCCGTTTCCGGTTCTCGGCGACCGGGACGAGCTGTTGCGGGTCGTCGAGAATCTCGTCGAGAACGGCGTGAAGTACGGCGGCCGCACGGTCCGCCTGTCCCTCGCGCGCCGGTCCGATCCGACCCGCGGCAGTGTCGTCGATCTGACCGTGAGAGACGACGGCCCCGGCATCGCGCCCGAGCACCTGCCGCGCCTCACGGAGCGATTCTACCGGGTGGATGCCGCCTCCAGCCGGCGGAAGGGCGGGACCGGCCTCGGCCTCGCCATCGTCAAGCACAGCCTCAACCGGCATCGCGGGCGCATCGCCTTCGAGAGCGAGGTCGGCGCCGGCACGACCGTGACCGTGACCCTGCCGGAGGCGATGCCGTGACCGCGGGCTTCAAGCGCGGCCGTTGACCGCCACTCTGGCCTCCTGTTTGCTCCCGAGGCGTTCCCGCCCCTCGCCCCATTCGAAGCCCGTAAGCCCGTGACCCACCCCGTTCTCGACCGGATCGACGCCTTCGCCCCGGAGATCGCCGCCTGGCGGCACGACCTGCACGCCCATCCGGAGCTGCTCTTCGACGTCCATCGCACCGCCGCCTTCGTGGCCGACCGCCTTCGCGAGTTCGGCTGCGACGAGATCGCGACGGGCATCGGCCGCACGGGGGTCGTCGGCGTGATCCGCGGGCGGGGCGGCGCCTCGAACCGGGCGATCGGCCTGCGCGCCGACATGGACGCCCTGCCCATCGAGGAGGCGCGCCACCCCCCGTACCGCTCGACCGTGCCGGGCAAGATGCACGCCTGCGGGCATGACGGGCACACCGCCATGCTGCTCGGCGCCGCCAGGTACCTCGCCGGCACCCGCGACTTCGACGGCAACGCCGTGCTGATCTTCCAGCCGGCGGAGGAGGGCGGGGGCGGGGGCGACGCCATGGTCCGCGACGGGATGATGGAGCGCTTCGGCATCGACGCCGTCTACGGGATGCACAACATGCCCGGCCTGCCCGTCGGCCGCTTCGCGATCCGGCCGGGCCCGATCATGGCCTCGACGGACCGCTTCACGATCACCATCGAGGGCCGGGGCGGCCACGCCGCGCTGCCGCAGCACGCCGTCGATGCTGTGCTCGTCGCCAGCCACGTCGTCGTCGCCCTGCAATCGATCGTGGCGCGCAACGTCGATCCGCTGCAATCGGCCGTGGTCTCGGTCTGCGCCGTGGAGGCGGGGGAGGCGTTCAACGTCCTCCCCGCGAGCGCCACCCTGAAAGGGACCCTGCGCGCCCTCTCGCCGAAGGTGCGCGAGACCGTGAAGGCGCGCATCACCGCCCTCGTCGCGGGCGTGGCCGAAGGGTTCGGCGCCACGGGCCGGGTCGCGTTCGGCGGCGGCTATCCCGTCACCGAGAACCACCCGGCCGAGGCCGCCTTCATGGCCGAGGTCGCGGCCTCCCTGGTCGGCGAGGAGGGCGTCGACCGCGACCCGGCGCCGATGATGGTCGCCGAGGACTTCTCCTACATGCTCGCCGCGCGGCCGGGCGCCTACATCTTCATGGGCAACGGCGACAGCGCCGGCCTGCACCACCCGGAATACGATTTCTGCGACGCCGCCGCCCCCTACGGCGCCGCGCTCTGGGCAGGGCTCGTGGAGGCGGCGCTGCCGATCCGGCCTTGAGACCTACGCCACGCTGCGCTCGATCTGCTCCTCGTCGCAGATGACGCCGGCCGTGTCCTCGAACTCGGCCGAGATGTCGGCGGCCGCCCGTGCGGGGGCCGGAGCCATCCGGTCCGGCGCGAAGGTGGCGAGGAAGGAGCGCATCACGTGGCGCACGCCGGCGTCGTTGATGGTGCGCTGGTCCTCGTTGTAGTAGCGGCCGGCGTTCACGTTGCTCGTGACGATATCGTAGGCGGGGAAGTAGACGAGCCGCGGGTCGCCGCAGTCGCAGACCTCTCCGGCCGCCACCCTGAGCACCGATTTCGAGTAGCTGTTCGACACCATCACGTGCCGGTTCATGTAGGTGGCGATCATCGGCACCGGCGAGACCGTGAAGATGACCCGCGCCGCCGGGTTCACGCTCCAGAGCCGGTCGAGGAAGCCGCGGAGATCCCCGATCAGCTCGGCGGCGCCCGCGTTCACGCACTCGTAGAGGGCCGGGTCGAAGGTGCCGCCGGCGACGCCCGGCGCCAGCGGCAGCGCCGCCCCGTCGCCCCGCCAGCGCCAGCCCTCGGTGAGGCCCAGCGTCAGCACGAACACGTCGAGGGTCTCGAAGAGGTGGCGGACCTCGGCGAGATGCGCGTCGCGGGCGGCCACGACCTCGGCCTCGCTGGCGAAGCCGTCGGGCTCGACGGTCGGCCGGAACGGGTCGACGAAGCGCCCGTCCTCCCTTTCCCAGGCCTTCAGCTCCGGCTCGAAGCGTCCGTAGGCGCGGTCGAAGAGCTGCACGAACTGGCGCGTGTAGTAGAGGTTGCCGTAACGGGCCGAGAAGGTGCCGAACTGGCGCTCGCTGGCCTCCGCGGCATTCGTGCCCTCGGGCGCCGTCTCGGTGACGTAGTAGTTGAACCCCGCCTCCCGCAGCGCCTCGGCGACGCGCTGGGCGAAGCAGGAGCCGCCGGTCGCGACCTTGTCGGCGAGCCCGATGGCGAAGGGCGCGGCCGGGCGCGGGTCCACGGCGAAGGGCGGCACGTTGGTCACGACCTTGCGCCAGAAACGCTCGGCCGGTAGATCGCTGTAGGGGTTCGACGCCATATCCGTTTCCCGTCACTCCCGGCCTTCGCGACCTTTTCGAGACCGCGCACCTGAGCCCGCACGATACGTGAGCCTACAGGATCTGCCACGGCGCGCCCGCGCGGCCCTCTCGTTCTCCGCGCCATCCTGGGCGACACCGTGGCGCGCACGCCCCGGCGAAGACCCCTCCCGCAAGGGACCGAGGATCGCGGTGATCGGCAACTGCCAGGCCCGCGGCGTCGCCCAGGCGATGCGCCTCCTGGTGCCGGAAAGCCCGGTCCGCTTCATCCAGATGGCGTATCTGAAGCGCGAGCACGGCCATCTCGACGGGCTGGCGCACACGCTTTCCGGCTACGACCACGTCTTTTCGCAGCTCTTCCCGTCGGGACTGATCCCGGGCGGCGACATCGCTGCCCTCCGGGAGCGCGAGCCGCGCCTGAAGCTGTTCCCGACCATCGTGTTCCCGGCCTTCCACCCGGACATGGTCTATGTCGGCGACCTCGCCGACCTCGCCACCCAGCGGCTCGTACCCTCGCCGATGGGCCAGTACCATTCCGCCATCGCGCTGGCCGCCTTCCGGACCGGGCTGAGCGTCGACGAGGCGGTCCGCCTGTTCCGATCGGACGTCTACGCGCGGCTCGGCTATCTCGACAGCTGGGACGCCTGCATGCGCGAGCTGCTCGCCGCCGCCACGGCCGTGCAGTTCGGGCTGGAGCGCGAGGCGGTGCGCTGGGCCCGGCGCGGCAACTTCATGCACGTCATCAACCACCCGCGGGCCTTCGTGATCGGCGACATCGCCCGGCGCCTGCTTACCGAGAGCGGATTGTCGCCGCAGCACGTGTCGGTCGAGGAGTATCTCGGCGACGAGCTCGCCCGCGACGTGATCTGGCCGGTCTATCCGCCGGTGGCCGAGATCTACGGGCTTGAGGGCTCCTACCTGTTCAAGGCGAAGCCGAAGAGCGGCGCCTTCCCGCGCCTCCACGACCTGCCCGGCTTCGTCGGCGAGAGCTTCGCGATCTATGCCGCCCGCCGACCGGAGGAGCTCGGCTGCGCCCGGGTAGAGGGCTGGCTGGCCGACCCGGAGATCGCCGGCCTGTTCTCGGCGGCGCGGCAAAGCTAGCCGCCCCGCCGCGTTCGCATGATCGCGCGAGACTCTCGCGAGCCTCGTCATCTGCTTAGACGACGAGAACCGCCGGCCAAGTGCCGGGTTTTGCGGACCTATTGAAGTCCAGCCAAGCTAAAGCTAAGGAGAACTCCTAATCCACCTCGGCTTTTCGGCCGCCGTGATTCTGTTGAGGGGCCACCGGTGCCCGGCACAATCGAAAGCTGCATCAACAAGATTGTGCGCGATGCTTCGCTCACCCCGCATGCCGGCGTGGTCGACCGCGACGCGCTTCGCGAGATCGAGGGTCTCGTCGGCCGCGCCCGCGTCGACGCCCTGCTCGGCGCCCTTCACAACGAGATCCGCGGCCGGCTGCTCGCGGACGGGCTCGAGTCCGAGCCATTCTGCAAGGCGGCGCATGGCCTCGTCTACGCCAGCGCGACGCTCGGCTTCTCGGCCCTGTCCCGCGCCTGCATCGCGGTCGAGGCTGCCTACCGCACCGGCACCGAGTTCGAGACGCGTCGCCGGGAGGCGCGAGAGGCCGCCGAGAGCGCGCTCGCGGCGCTGCTCGACCTGCGGCAGGCCGCCTGAGCGGGTGTGATCCCTCCGCCACAGGGGAGCACCGAGACGGATTCGTCATCTCCGCGCCAAGGCTTGGCCGTATTCCGGGCGTCTGGAGCGGGTGACGTCAGCGCGGGAGACCGGATGTCCGAGGCGATGTGCGCCGGGACACCTGCCGGAACCCGCGACGCGTCTCGTCAAGGTTGACGGAACCTTCGCTTAACCGAGCCGGCCTAGACAGGGCCGAACGAATTCAAGCGGTTCGCCTTCGAAGACCCGTGGAAGATCCATGTCGGCCTTCGGCACCGCCCGAGGAGACTGAGACCATGTCCACCACCGGATGGCGCCGCTCGCTTTCCCTTGCCGCGGTGATCTGCGCGACCCTCGGGGTCGCCGCCTGCTCCAACGACAAGGACCTCGCCGACGCCTCCGCCTTCGGGGCGGGCGCCGCGACGCCGGGCAGCGCCCAGGACTTCGTCGTCAACGTCGGCGATCGCGTCTTCTTCGAGTCCGACTCGACGGACCTGACGCCGACCGCCACCGCCACCCTCGACAAGCAGGCCTCCTGGCTGCAGCGCTACCCGCGCTACACCTTCATCATCGAGGGCCATGCCGACGAGCGCGGCACCCGCGAGTACAACTTCTCCCTCGGCGCCCGCCGCGCCCAGGCCGTGACCGACTACCTCACCTCCCGCGGCATCGCGTCCGGCCGGATGCGGACCGTCTCCTACGGCAAGGAGCGGCCGGTGGCGGTCTGCAACGACATCTCCTGCTGGTCGCAGAACCGCCGGGCCGTCACCGTCCTCGACCGCGGCGCCGGCTCCTGATCGGGCGGGCTCCGCCGTAGTTTTGCCGCGGCCGGGCGCATCTGCTATCGGCCGCCGCAGTCCAGCCCGGTCCCGACGCCATGCTCCACCGCCTTCTCCTCGCGACCTGCCTCGCCCTGCCGCTCGCCGCTCCGGCGGGCGCCCAGGACGCCTCGGAATTCGTGGTGCGCCTCGGCCGGCTGGAGAACCAGTCGCGGATGATGGCTGGGCAGATCGAGACGCTCCAGTACGAGAACCGTCAGCTCAAGGAGCAGCTGCGCAAGTTCCAGGAGGACGTCGAGTACCGCTTCCAGGAGGGTAAGGGCGGCGCCAAGCCCGCGCCGGCCTCCGGAGGGCCGGTCAACGGCGGCAACCCGGGCGCAGCCAAGCCGCAGAAGCGCGGCGACGCCTTCGACCCGGAGGTCAATCCCGGACGCCCCGGCGCCCCCCAGCAGCTCGGCACGACGACCCCGACCCGGCCGCTGGCCGGCGAGCGCAGCGAGACGCCCGCCGCGATGCCGCCCCGGCCGCTGCCCCGCGCCGCGATCGAGGACGGCGCCGAGGAGGCCGAGGGCGAGCTGCCGCCCCCCGGCACCGGCGCGCCGATCGACCTGACGCCGCCGGCCCGCACCGGCGCCATCCCGGCCGAGCGGCCTCCGGAGCGCCCCTCGGCGAGCGTCGCAGCCACCGGCACCGGCGATGCGCGCAGCGACTACGAGGCGGCCTACGCCTTCATCCGCCAGCGCCAGTACGAGCAGGCGGAGATGAGCCTGCGCCAGTTCATCCAGTCGCACCCCCGCGACGGCAACGTTCCGGCCGCGACCTACTGGCTCGGCGAGAGCTACCTCCAGCGCAACCGCAACCGCGAGGCGGCGGAGCAGTTCCTGAAGGTCTCGACCGACTACGCCCGCTCCGCCCAGGCGCCGGAGGCGATGCTGAAGCTCGGGACCTCGCTCGCGGCGCTCGGCGCCCGCGAGCAGGCCTGCGCGACCCTGGCCGAGCTCGAGCGCAAGTTCCCCTCCGCCGGCCCCGGCGTCCGCCAGGGCGTCGCCCGCGAGCAGAAGCGCGCCCGCTGCGCCGCCTGACGCGACCCTCGGAGGGCGAGGGCGGCGATCCCGTCCTCGACGCCCTCGCGCCCTGGCTCGACGGACGGACCGCGAGCCCTGTGCTCCTCGCCGTCTCCGGCGGCCCCGATTCCACGGCGCTGATGCATGCTGCTGCGCGACTCGCGCCGGCCGGCTCGATCCATGTGGCAACCGTCGACCACCGCCTTCGTCCGGGCTCGGCCGCGGAGGCCGAAGCCGTCGCGGCGAAGGCGGCGCGGCTGGGGCTCGCCCATCATCTCCTCGTCCGCGAGGGGGAGGCGCCGGCGACGCGCCTCCAGGCCGAGGCCCGCCGCGCCCGCTACGCCTTGCTCGCGGCCTGCGCCGGGCGGATCGGCGCGGACCGGGTGCTCACCGGCCACAACCTGGACGATCAGGCGGAGACGGTGCTGCTGCGTCTCTGCGCCGGCTCCGGCCCCGCCGGGCTCGCGGGGATGCGCGGCGCGCGCGCTCTTGCGCGGGGCGTCACGCTCGGGCGGCCCTTCCTTGCCCTGGCGAAGGCGCAGTTGGCAGCCTGGTGCGAGGCGGGGGGAATCGCCTTCCTTCGCGATCCCTCCAACGCCGACGACCGCTTCGCCCGCGCGCGCCTGCGGCGGCTGTCTCCGATCCTCGCTCGGGAGGGCCTGGACCCGGCGCGGCTCGCCCGCCTCGCCGAGCGCCTCGCCCGCGACGACGCGGCGCTGTCGCGGACGGCGCGCGACGCCTTCGCCGGCCTGCGGATCGACGCGGAGCGCGGGGTCCGCCTCGGCTCCCCGGCCGCCCTGCCGGAGGCCGTCACGCTTCGCGTGATCGCGCTCGCCATGGCGGAAGCCGGTGCGGAGGGACCGGAGCGTCTCGAACGCCTCGAAGCCCTCGTGCTCGGCACGCTTCTTCCCGCCCTGCGCGAAGGCCGCGCGGTCTGCCGCACCCTGCGCGGGCTCACCGTGGAGACGACCCTCCGAGGCGAGGTCGTGCTCGCCCCCGCGCCCCCTCGGAAGGGCGGTAACGCCGTTCGGGGACGGGCGGACGGCTTACTTGGCAAGGGTTCGCCCGCTGCCTACATTGACGACGAGTAACGGCGCGGGCCGCCAGCACGGCTCAGAACGCCGACGCTCCCCAGGGATTGATCGATGAACCCGAATTTCCGCAACTTTGCCTTGTGGGTCGTCATCTTCCTGCTCGTCCTCGCGCTGGTGACCCTGTTCCAGAATCCGGGTCATCGCGGCGGCGGCAGCGAGATCGCCTACAGCCAGCTCCTGAACGACGCGGATGCGGGCAAGATCCAGTCGGTGGTGATCTCCGGACAGGACGTCAGCGGCACCTATGTCGGCGGCGGCAACTTCACCAGCTACGCGCCGAACGACCCGATGCTCGTCTCGAAGCTCCAGGGCAAGGGCGTGCAGATCACCGCCCGCCCGCCCTCCGACAACACGCCCTGGTTCATCCAGCTCCTCGTGAGCTGGCTGCCGATCCTCGTGTTCATCGGCGCCTGGATCTTCCTCTCGCGCCAGATGCAGTCGGGCGCGGGCCGCGCCATGGGCTTCGGCAAGTCGAAGGCCAAGCTCCTCAACGAAGCGCATGGGCGCGTCTCGTTCGACGATGTGGCCGGCGTCGAGGAGGCCAAGGAGGACCTGCAGGAGATCGTCGAGTTCTTGCGCGATCCGCAGAAGTTCCAGCGCCTCGGCGGCCGCATCCCCCGCGGCGTGCTGCTCGTCGGCCCCCCCGGCACGGGTAAGACGCTCATCGCCCGCGCGGTCGCCGGTGAGGCCAACGTGCCGTTCTTCACGATCTCCGGCTCGGATTTCGTCGAGATGTTCGTCGGCGTCGGCGCGAGCCGCGTCCGCGACATGTTCGAGCAAGCCAAGAAGAACGCCCCCTGCATCATCTTCATCGACGAGATCGACGCGGTCGGCCGCCATCGCGGCGCCGGCCTCGGCGGCGGCAACGACGAGCGCGAGCAGACCCTCAACCAGCTCCTCGTGGAGATGGACGGCTTCGAGGCCAACGAGGGCGTCATCATCATCGCGGCCACGAACCGCCCCGACGTGCTCGACCCCGCGCTGTTGCGTCCCGGCCGCTTCGACCGCCAGATCATGGTGCCGAACCCGGACGTGACCGGCCGCGAGCGCATCCTGCGCGTCCACGTCCGCAAGGTGCCGCTGGCGCCGGACGTCGACCTCAAGACCATTGCACGGGGCACCCCCGGCTTCTCCGGCGCCGACCTGATGAACCTCGTCAACGAGTCGGCGCTGCTCGCGGCGCGGCGCGGCAAGCGCATCGTCACGATGCACGAGTTCGAGGACGCCAAGGACAAGGTCATGATGGGCGCCGAGCGGCGCACCCTGGTCATGACCGAGGACGAGAAGCGGCTCACCGCCTACCACGAAGGTGGCCACGCCATCGTCGCGTTGAACGTCCCGGCGACCGATCCGGTCCACAAGGCGACGATCATCCCCCGCGGCCGGGCGCTCGGCATGGTCATGCAGCTGCCCGAGCGCGACAAGCTCTCGATGAGCTTCGAGCAGATGACCTCGCGGCTCGCGATCATGATGGGCGGCCGCATCGCCGAGGAGATGATCTTCGGCAAGGACAAGGTCACCTCCGGCGCCCAGTCCGACATCGAGCAGGCCACGCGGCTCGCCAAGATGATGGTCACCCGCTGGGGCTTCTCGCCCGAGCTCGGCACCGTGGCCTACGGCGACAACAACGACGAGGTCTTCCTCGGCATGTCGATGGGCCGTCAGCAGACGGTCTCGGAATCGACGGCCCAGAAGATCGACGCCGAGGTCCGCCGCCTCGTCGAGACGGGCCTCGAAGAGGCACGTCGCATCCTCGGCGAGCGGGCCGAGGACCTCGAGACCCTGGCCCAGGGACTGCTCGAGTACGAGACCCTCTCCGGCGAGGAGATCCGCAACCTCCTCAACGGCCGCCCGCCCGTGCGCGACGGCGGCGACGTGCCGCCGACGCTGGCTCGCGGCTCCTCCGTCCCCTCCGCCGGGCGCGGCCGCCCGCGGGAGAACGACGGGAGCCTAGAGCCGCAGCCGCAGGGCTGAGGCGGGCGAAGCGACAAGATGAGAAGGGGCGCCCCGCGAGGCGCCCCTTTCCGTTCCCGGCCGACCTTCGGAGCATCCGCCTTCCGGGCGCCGCATTCCGGATTCAACCGGCATCCCTCAATTCACCACGACGGCAGGCTTCCTCCCCGGAGAGGCCGGTCGGCGCTATGATCGCCGGAACGGTCGAGGCGTCAGCAGGCTCGGAGCCCACGTGCGCAAGTATTTCGGAACCGACGGCATCCGCGGCCGCGCCAACGGCCTCATCACGCCGGAGCTCGCCCTCAAGGTCGGGCAGGCGGCGGGCGTGGTGTTCCAGCGGGGCGACCATCGGCACCGGGTGGTGATCGGCAAGGACACCCGCCTCTCGGGCTACATGATCGAGACGGCGCTGGTGGCCGGCTTCACCGCCATGGGCATGGACGTGCTGCTGCTCGGGCCGATGCCCACGCCGGCGGTGGCGATGCTGACCCGCTCCATGCGCGCCGATCTCGGCGTGATGATCTCGGCCTCCCACAACCTCTACGAGGACAACGGCATCAAGCTGTTCGGCCCGGACGGGTTCAAGCTCAACGACGAGGTCGAGCGCTCCATCGAGGCGCTGATCGATTCCGAGCTGACGCCGCGACTCGCCTCCGCGAGCGATCTCGGCCGCGCCAAGCGCATCGAGAGCGTGCATGCCCGCTACATCGAGTTCGCCAAGCGCACCCTGCCGCGTCAGGTGACGCTGGACGGCCTGCGGGTCGTGGTCGACTGCGCCAACGGCGCCGCCTACCGGGTCGCGCCGGAGACCCTGTGGGAGCTCGGCGCCGAGGTCATCGCCATCGGCACGGAGCCGGACGGCTTCAACATCAATCGCGACGTCGGCTCGACGGCGCCCGGCGCCCTCGTCAGCAAGGTGCGGGAGCTGCGCGCCGATATCGGCATCGCGCTCGACGGCGACGCCGACCGGGTGCTCATCGTCGACGAGAAGGGCCAGATGGTCGACGGCGACCAGCTCATGGCCGTCGTCGCCCGCTCCTGGCAGGAGGACGAGCGTCTGACCCGGCCCGGCCTCGTCGCGACGGTGATGTCGAATCTCGGCCTGGAACGCTACCTCGGCGGCATCGGCCTGTCGCTCGCCCGCACGGCGGTCGGCGACCGCTACGTCCTCGAGCACATGCGCCAGAACGGCTACAATCTCGGCGGCGAGCAGTCCGGCCACATTATCATGTCGGATTACGTGACCACCGGCGATGGCCTCGTGGCGGCGCTCCAGCTGCTCGCGGTGGTGCAGCGCCTCGACAAGCCGGTGAGCGAGGTCTGTCACTGCTTCGATCCGCTGCCGCAGATCCTCAAGAACGTGCGCTACCGTTCCGGCGATCCGCTGCGGCAGCAGACGGTCGTCACCGCCATCGAGCAGGCCCGCGAGCGGTTGGGCGAGGGCGGGCGCCTTGTGATCCGCCCCTCGGGGACGGAGCCGGTGATCCGCGTCATGGCCGAGGGCGACGACCGCTCCCTCGTGGTCGAGGTGGTCGACGAGGTGGTCGACGCCGTGAGCCGCGCCGCCGCCTGAGCCTCAGAAGCTCGGAAAGCGCGGCGGCGGCTCGTTGTACATCGGCACCGCGAGGTTGCGCGGCAGGTAGGCCCGCACGACCGGCCCGCCCGGCGCCTGGACAACGGGCCTCGGACGGCAGCACGGGTGCGCGGCCGGCGGCGGCGCGAAGCGCGGAGCCGGGGCTGGCCCCAGCGGCAGGGGCTCGGCCCCTTGGGCGAATGCCGGCGCCGACATCAGCGCGAGGGCGAGGCCGAGGGCGCGGACGAGAGGGCGGCTGCCCGCGTCGGGAGAGGCGTGGACCATGGCGGGGCCTTCCGGGCGCGCGGTCAGAACTTCACCGCCGCGCCGCCGCGGACGGTGTTGACGTTGGCCTTGTGCCCGTCGAAGTCGTTGAAGAGCACGTACTGGTACTCGCCGCGCAGGAGGATGTTCTGCGTCAGCGCGAACTCCAGACCCGCACCGGCGGTGATGCCGCCCACGACCTTGGTCTTGGCACGCGCCAAGGTATCGGTCGCCGGCGTGCTTCCATCCGGACTGGACTGCAGGAAGGTCGTATAACCGTAGTTGTAGACGTAGGCGGGCTTGCCGGTCGTCAGCCCCTGGTTGGCATTGTACGTCGTCTGATTGAATCCGTAGGCCTGATAGGTCAACTTGTCGACAACGGTCGCGCGACCGATGGCGAGGCCGCCCGTGACGAAGGGCAGGAGGCTGCCCATCGCGTAACCGGCGCGGGCGCGGATGGTGCCGTAGTCCTGAATTCGGGTCGAGGAACTGCCGTTCAGGTAGACGGTCTCCAACAGGTCCCCGGTGACCTTGGAGCGGCCGGTGGTATCGAACGAGGTCCCCGTCTTGCCGAAGCGAGTGTAGTCGGCCTCGATGCCGAGCACGATATCATCGAACTGGAAGTTGTAGCCTGCGAAACCGCCGAAGCTCGAATGATCGACGCGGACGGACTGGGCCCGCAGAAGCGTCGAGGCGCCGAGATTGGTCTCGGTCGACGTGTCGTGCAGCGCGTTCCGGATCATATCGCCGAACACGTTCCGGAATCCGAGCGACGTCGAGGAGTAGCCGGCATGGGCACCGAAGTAGCCGCCATTCCAGTCGACCGCGGGAGCGACGGGCTCGTATTCGGGGCCGCGGAGCACGCCGTAGTCGAGATCGGCGGCGCGGGCGGTGGCTGTGCCGATCGCGAGCGAGGCGAGCAGGAGGAAGGGGAGGGTACGCATCGGATGAGTCCTCTGGGTGCCGGCACTGCGTCCAGCCGATCGGCCCATGGATCATTCGTAGCTCGGTAACCTTAATTCTCCGTTTCCATGCCGCCCGATGAGCCTATCTTCGAACGAGACAACGCCACTCGGAAGAGAAACGAGCGGTCCTCTTCGCTTTCATCTTGCGACTAGGCAAGTATTGCCGGGTGCAGCGCCCGCCCCGACGTACCCCTCGAACGCGTCAGGGCGGCGCGGATGGTCTCCGCGCCGCCCCGGCATCGAGGGTGAGGGATGCTGCGATCAGTACTTGCGCACGAGCGGGCCGGGGGCGGGCTCGTAGATCGGCGGCAGCGGCAGCACCGGGCCGCCGAGGAGGTAGCGCAGGCCGATCTTGATCTCGTGCGCCTCAAGGTTCTTCGCCTTGACGACGGCGCTGTCGCAGCCGCCGCCGGCGTCGAGGCAGGTGAGGCTGCCGGTCTTGGCCTGGCCGAGATTCACGTAGCGGTAGGCGAACTCGACCTTGAGGTTCTGGGCCACGTCGAAGGCGACACCCGCGTGGAGGGCCCAGGCGAGGCTCTCGGTGGTGCGGGCCTTGAAGTAGCCCGGCGAGGTCGGCTGGTTGTAGGCGTAGGGGGCGTAGAAGTTCGTCACGCCGCTATCGGTGAAGCCGGAGAAGTGGTTGAAGGCCACGCCGACACCGCCGCCGAAGAAGGGCGTCGCGCCGAACCAGGTGCCGAGCTCGAAATAGCCGTTCACCAGCACGAGGCCCGAGGTGTAGTGGCCCGAGGTCTGGTTGAAGTTGCGGCCGCTGGTGCAGCCGCAGTCGGAGCTGAAGTCGTTGTAGCTCGACAGGCGCAGCTCGTTGGAGCGGAACTCGCCGGTCACGTCGCCGCGGAAGTAGCTGTTGACCTGGTAGCCGACGCCGACGCCGGCGAAGAAGCCGCCCGACTGGCTCTCGTTGAAGAAGACCGTGTCCGGCGCCTTGGCGACCGAGTATTTCGGGCTGGTGTAGACGCTGGCGCCGACGTCGCCGCGCAGGTACCAGCCGCCGCCGACATCGACCGGCGGGGGCGGCGGCGGGGGGGGAGGGGGCGGCAGCAGGTCGGCGGCGTGGACGAGAGCAGGCGCGCAGACGCTCGCGAGGAACGTCAGGGAGCGCGCCAAGACGAAGAGCCTCGAGCGGGTCATAAGAATTCCTTCACTCATTCGCGGCCGAGAGCTTGCGCGCCGGCTCCGATGACGAAGGAGATCATTGCCCAGAGGTCTTAAACCCGACTTAACGTTAAATCTTACCCTTTCCGATCGGTGAGCGATCGGCCGATATTCGCCGTCATCCGCCTTACGAAGCGGCGGCGAACGGCGTTCGGCGGCCTTCGCGTGCAAGGCCGCGGCGGGTGATGGGTCGAGCGGGAGCGAGACGCAACGCCGCAGGCCCAGCGCTTGGTGCCGGCGCAGCCGGGACGCCGTCCGTGATGCCCCGGGCGTCAGCAAGAGGGCAGCGGCAGTCCCGGGCGGAGCTCAGCTCTCGAGCTCGCTGTCCCAGTAGAGGTAGTCGAGCCAGGTGTGGTGGTACTGCCGGTGGTCGAACTCCGGCTGGCGGTGGTGCAGCTCGTGGCGGGTCGGCCGGCGGGGCACGGCGGCGAGCGGCATCTCGGCCTCGTCGGGTGTGCGGTTCGCCTTGCGCAGGTTGCAGGGCGAGCAGGCCGCCACGACGTTCTCCCAGCTCGACAGGCCGCCGCGGGAGCGGGGGACGACGTGGTCGAAGGTCAGGCCGCCGGAGGGCAGCCGCAGGCCGCAATACTGGCAGGCGAAGCCGTCGCGCAGGTAGATGTTGTAGCGGGTGAAGGCGGGGCTGCGCGCCAGCGTGACGTAGTTCTTGAGCGCGACAACGCTCGGGACCTTCAGCGCCCGGCTCGGGGAGCGGGCCTCGACGTCGTAGCTCGCGACCAGCGTCACCCGGTCCAGGAACAACGCCGTGAAGGCGTCCTTCCACGACCAGAGCGAGAGCGGATTGTAGGACAGGGGCCGGTAGTCGGCGTTGAGAACGAGGGTCTGGAGGTCCATCACGACCGGCCTCCCCTGCAATGGAGGACGGGCCCGAACCGGAAACGGCGTCGCCGCCCCGGCGGAGCGCCGGGCCAGCGCCCGGCCGACTTCACCGGTCCGTTCCGGCGCCCGGACGATCCCGTCCGCAGCGCCTCCTCGACATGTCGAGACGAAAAGGCCCTGTCCATCGGGGCTTAGTCTAATATCACCATGACGGGCTTGTGAAGGTTCCTGGGCCTCCGCCCGGCGTCGCACCCACAAGACGGACGCGAAGGGTGGGCAGGGCCGGGCTTTCGCCGTATTCAGCGCGCGAGAAGCCCCCGAGAGCCGGCGACAGCCTTCAGGGGCCCGCGTGCCGGCGCCGATCAGAAGGATCTCGATGACGCTTCGCCTCCCGACCCGCCGTCTGCCATCGTTCCACGGCCTGCTTCTCGCCGCGGCGCTCGCCGTCGCCGCCCTGGCGCCGCAGGGCGCGACGGGGCAGGGGGAGCGGCCGCCGGCGCAAGGGGCGGCGCCCGCGGCGAACGGAGCCAAACCCGACGCGGCCAAGCCCGAGGCGAACAAGGCGCCGGAGAAGGCGCCCGAGGCGAAGCCCGCCCCTCCGAAGCCGGAGCTGTCGGAAAACATCAAGGCGGTCCGCGCCAAGCTCGACGCGGCGCGCGCCGACCTCGAGGGCCGCGAGAAGGAGCTGGCGCGCCCCAACCTCACCGCCGCCGACCTGACGCGCATCCGCGACGGGGTCGGGCCCGTCGCCGACGGCATCCGCACCGTCATCGACGAGCTCGACCTGCCGCTGGCCTCCGCCCGCGAGCGTCTCACCCAGCTCGGCCCGAAGCCGAAGGAGGGCGAGGAGAGCCCCGAGATCGCGAAGGAGCGCGTCGAGCGCGAGGCCGCGGTCGCCGGCATCGACGAGACGCAGCGGCTGGCCCGCTCCCTCCTCGTCCAGAGCGAGCAGATCGTCGACCGGGTCTCGAACCGGCGCCGGGACGCCTTCACCAAGGGCCTGTTCGAGCGTTCGCAGGGCCTCGTCGCCCCGTCCCTGTGGTCGCGGGTCGCCGAGGACGTGCCGCGGGACATGCGCGCCCTTCAGAGCGCGCTGTCCGACATCATGCTGCTGTTCTCGCGCAACGGCACGCTGGGCAACCTGCTGCTCCTCGGCATCGCCTTCGGCGTCTCCTTCGCCCTCTATTTCGGGCGGCGGAACATTGCGCCCCGCTTCGGGCACCGGGACGAGGGCGAGGGCGAGCCGGATCGGCGCAGCGTGCTGCTCGCCGCCTGGCGCGTGCTCCTGATCGGCACCGTGCCGGCGGTGCTCGGCAGCTACGCGATCTACTACGCGCTCGACGCCACCGACCTGCTGCCGTCGCGCCTCCTGCCGGTCGCGGCGGCGATCACCGGCGGCTTCGCCTTCGTCGCCTTCGTGCAGGCGCTCTGCGACGCGCTGCTCTCGCAGAACCGGCCGCGCTGGCGGCCGACGCCGGTGACGGACGAATCGGCGACCCGCATCACCCGGCTCGCCGTGAGCATCGCGGTGGTGATCTCGGTGGCCAAGGCCATCGAGGCGCTGAACTCCGGCATCTCGGCGGCGCTGCCCGTCTCGATCGCCACCCGCGGCATCGGCGCCGTCGTCACCGGCCTGATCCTGGCGATCGGCCTGCACCGCTTCGCCGACGATTCGACCCAGCAGGCGGAGGAGGCCTGCCTCGGCCCCTACGTCGCGCCGGAGCGCGCGAGCGCTCTCGGCGGCCCCGCGCGGATGCTCGGCTGGCTCGCGGTGATCGTGATCTGCGCGGCACCGCTCGTCGGCTACGTCGCCTTCGCCGCCTTCCTCGTCGACCAGCTCGTCTGGGCTGCGAGCCTGCTCGTGCTGCTCTACCTGCTGGTGCAGAGCGTCGAGGCCTTCATCGGCGGCGCGCTCCGGGAAGACACCCGCATCGCCACGACGCTCCAGGCCAACACCGGCCTGCGCAAGCGCTCCCTCAACCAGATCGGCGTGCTCGCCACCGGCCTTCTGCGGGTGCTGCTGATCGCGGTCGTCGCGCTCCTGATCCTGGCGCCCTGGGGCCTCGACTCGACGGACGTGACCGCGTCGCTGCGCACGGCCTTCTTCGGGTTCAAGGTCGGCGACGTCACCATCTCGCTGTCGAGCATCGCCTTCGGCATCGGCATCCTGATGGTCGGCGTCTTCGTGACGCGGGGCGTGCAGCGCTGGCTGGAGAACACCTACCTGCCGGCGACCGATCTCGATTCGGGCCTGCGCAACTCGATCTCGACGGTGGCCGGCTATTGCGGCTTCCTGCTCGCCCTGGCGCTGGCCTTCTCCTACCTGGGGCTGAGCCTCGAGAAGCTCACTATCGTCGCCGGCGCGCTCTCTGTCGGTATCGGTTTTGGCCTCCAGTCGATCGTCAACAACTTCGTCTCGGGCCTGCTGCTGCTCTGGGAGCGGCCGATCCGTGTCGGCGACCAGGTGGTGATCGGCGACAGCGAGGGCATCGTGAAGCGCATCTCCGTGCGCTCCACGGAGATCCAGACCTTCGACCGCTCGGCGGTGATCGTCCCGAACTCGAACCTGATCTCCGGCATCGTGAAGAACCGGGTGCGGGGCGACCGGGCGGGGCGGGTCAACCTCACGGTCAGCGTCGTGCGCAGCCAGGACCCGGTGCGCGCCGCAGAGCTGATCGAGCAATGCGCCCGGGCCCATGCCGACGTCATGAAGGAGCCGCCGCCGCGGGTCGTCTTCAAGAAGATTGGCGACCCCTATCTGGAGTTCGAGCTGTTCGCGACGATCGTCGACGTCGGCCTCGGGCTGAAGGTGCTCACCGATCTCAACTTCGCGGTGTTCAAGGCGCTGTCGGAGGAGGGGCTGATCCCGGCCATGGGGACGCCGTCGAGCATCGTCACCGTGCAGGGTCTCGAAGGGGTGCAGGGGGCGCTCGGCGCCATCGCGGGCGGCCTCGGCAAAAGCGGCGACGCGACGAGCGCCGAGCCTTCCGCCTTGGCGGAGCCGGACGCGGATGTGCGATCCGGAACATCCCGCGCGCCCAGCCGTCGTAAGCTGGAGCGGTCGGACGCCTGAGGCGTTCCGACCTCGTCCGGTACGGGAGCGTTGACGGTGAAGCGGCGTGCGGCGTTGGGGATTCTGGTCTCGGGAGGCGCGAGCCTGGCGCTCGCGGGCTGCGCGTCGGACCGCGCCGCCACCTCCGCGCTGCCCGCCCTCTACCAGCCGCTGACCACCGAGACCGCCCGGCTCGACGCGGCCGGCGCAGCCGACATGATCTCCGCCTACCGCCGCGGGAAGGGCGTGACGGCGCTCGCCGTCGATCCGGAGCTGCAGCGTCTCGCCGAGGCGGAGGCCGCCTCGATGGCGCTCGCCGACCGGCCGAGCCAGGCCCAGACCGTGCGGGTCGCCGTCACCCGCCTCGGCTACGCCTCCGCCGGCGCCAACCTCTCGGCCGGCTACCACACCCTGGCGGAAGCCTTCTCGGGCTGGCGCGACAGCCCGGCCCACAACGCGGTGATGCTCTCGCCGGACGCGACCCGGATGGGCATCGCCACCGCCTACGCACCGGGCTCGAAGTACAAGGTCTACTGGGCGCTGCTCGTCGCCAAGTAGTCGGTCAGGGCATCCCGTATCCGACCGGGGTCGGGGGCGCTTCCTTGAGGAGCGTGACCGTCACGCGCCGGTTCGCCGCGATATAGGGGTTGTCCGGGAACAGCGGCTCGGTATCCGCCTTTCCGGCGACGGAGGCGAAGCGGTCGTCGGGCACGCCCGCCCCGGCCAGCACCTCCCGCACGCTGATGGCGCGGTTCGCCGAGATCTCCCAGGGCGGCGCCGCCGGGCGCGTCCCCGGCCGCTCGCTCGCGGTGAATCCGGTGATGGCGATGCGGTTCGGCAACTGGCGGAGCGCCGGGGCGATCTTCTCCAGGAGGCGCCGCGTGCGGTCGTTGGGGCGGCTCGACCCTTCCGGGAACATCGAGCGCCCGTCCTGGTCGACGAGCGAGACGTCGAGCCCCTTCTGCGTGGGCGTGATGACGATGTTCTTCGACAGCTCCGCGATCTCGGGCATGTCCTGGAAGGCCTGCCGCAGGGAGGCGGCGGCGAGGCCGAAGTTCTCCGCCTCGCCCTTGTCGGTCAGGCCGATCTCGGCGCTCTGGTCGATGGAGGGGGGCGTCGTGCGGTCCGAGGCGCGCTCGGGCGGGATGTCGCGCAGGTACTTCACGTGCTCGGCGGTCGGCAGGCCGGTCGATTCGATGATGCCGGCGAACTTCGATTCCTTGTTGACGCCGAAGGCGTCGCGCATGGAGCCGGCCACCACCTGCATCTTCTTCTGATCCTGCGTGGAGTACGCGGCGATCATCACGAAGAAGCTCATCAGGAGCGCCATCAGGTCGGCGAAGGTGACGAACCAGCCATGGCCGCCATGCGCGCCGCCGCGCTTCTTCTTGGCCACCGCTCAGGCCCTCCCTCGATCGGGCGACGCGTCAGGCCGCTTCGGCCATCAGCTCCTCGCGGTGGTTGTGGGGCAGGTAGGCGACGAGCATCTCGCGCACGAGCGAGGAGCTCTTCTGGTCGCGGATCAGCAGGATGCCGTCGATGATGAGCGAGCGCGACACGTCCTCCTCCTCGAGCTTGACGTGCAGCTTGTCGGCGAGCGGCAGGGTGATCATGTTGGCGATGAGCGCGCCGTAGAGCGTCGCGAGCAGGGCGGTCGCCATGGCGGGGCCGAGCTTCGAGGGATCGGACATGTTGGCGAACATCGTCACCATGCCGAGGATGGTGCCGATCATGCCCCAGGCCGGCGCGCAGTCGCCGAAGGCGCGGTAGATCTTCGAACCCTCGTCGAGATGCATCAGGAAGTTGTCGCGGTCGCGCTCCATCGTGTCGCGGATGAAGTCGCGGTCGTAGCCGTCGGCGATGTAGCGCGCGCCCTGGGCCAGGAACGGGTCGGAGATCTCCATGTTCTCCAGCGCCATCGGGCCGGACTTCCGAACGAGGTCTGCGATCTTGGTGATCTCCTCGATGAGGTCGCGGGGCTTCACCGAGCGCATGGTGAAGGCGAATCGCAGGCCCATGGGCAGGCCGTGCATGATCGTCGAGAACGGGAAGCGCATCATCGTGGCGGCGGTGGCGCCGCCGAAGATCACGATCACCGCGTGCTTGTCGAAGTAGGCGGCGAAGTTGCCGCCGTCGATCATGATCAGCGTGAAGACCACGCCGAGGCCGCCGAGCAGGCCGATACCGGTAGCGAGATCCATGACGGCGGGCCCGAACGCTGTTGCACCGCCGGCATCCTCCACGGAGGCCGGCTCCCTGGGCGAGCGTTAGGCAATCATGCTGAAGGAAGCGTAAAGGGCGCGATCCGTCATGCGCCGTTCAGCCGGGCGTCGGCATAAGCCCATGCGTCCCGGAGGTTTAGGCCGCGTCGAGCGGCGGCCGGCTCCGGAGGCGAGGCGAAGGCTCCGGCACGGGGGCCGCGCCTGAGGGGTAGCTGGAGCTGGGCATGTCGTTCGTTCGTCTCTACTCGCGCGTCCTCGGCCTTCTCGGCAGCGAGAAGCGGCTGGCCATCGGCTTGGCGGCGACGAACATCGCGCTCGCCGGAGCGGCCTTCGTGGAGCCGCTGCTGATGGGCCGCATCATCGACGAGCTCACCCATCTCGCCCGCGGCGCCGACGCCTTCACGACCCTGGTGCCGCTGATCGCGGCCTGGATGGGCTTCGGCTTCTTCACCATCGCGGCCGGCGTCGCCATCGCGCTCCACGCCGACCGGCTCGCCCATCGCAGCCGGCTCGCCACCATGGCCGGCTACTTCGAGCACGTGCTCGACCTGCCGCTCGCCTTCCACTCCGCCAACCATTCCGGCCGCGTCCTCAAGGCGATGCTGGAGGGCACCAACGGCATGGCCTGGCTGTGGCTCGGCTTCTTCCGCGACCATCTCTCGGCGCTCGTCTCGCTCGGCGTGCTGCTCCCGCTGACGCTGTTCGTGAACTGGCAGCTCGGCTCGATCCTCGTCGTGCTGGTCGTGGTGTTCACCGCGCTCACGACCTTCGTCATGCGCCGCACCGAGACCCTGCAGGGCCGCGTCGAGGCATATCATTCGGGGCTGGCCGCCCACGCCTCCGACGCGCTCGGCAACGTCGCCGTCATCCAGTCCTTCACCCGCGCCAAGGCGGAGAAGGATGCCATGCACGACATGATCAGCCGGCTCCTCGCCGCGCAGATCCCGGTGCTGTCCTGGTGGGCGCTCGCCAACGTCGCCACCCGCGCCTCGGCGACGCTGACCATGACCGCGATCTTCGTGACCGGCATCTTCCTGTTCCAGCACGGCCAGACCACGGTCGGCGAGGTCGTCGCCTTCATGAGCCTCGCGACCATGCTCGTCGCCCGGCTCGACCACGTCGCCGCCTTCGTGAACGGCCTGTTCCAGCAGGCGCCGAAGATCGCCGAGTTCTTCGAGATCCTCGACACCGTGCCCGCCGTCCACGACCGGCCGCAGGCCAAGGCCGTCGGCCGCCTCGGCGGCGAGGTCGCCTTCGAGGACGTGTCCTTCTCCTACGACGGCCGCCGCCGGGCCCTCGATACGGTCTCGTTCTCCGCCCGCGCCGGCGAGACGGTGGCGCTCGTCGGCACCACGGGCTCGGGCAAGTCGACGACGCTCGGCCTCCTGCACCGCACCTTCGACCCGGCGCAGGGCCGCGTGACCATCGACGGCGCCGACATCCGCGACCTCGCCCTGTCGAGCCTGCGCCACAACATCGGCGTGGTCTTCCAGGAGCCGATGCTGTTCGCCCGCTCGATCCGCGAGAACCTGCAGGTCGGCCGCCCCGACGCCACGGATGCCGAGATGCTCGATGCCCTGGAGCGCGCCCAGGCCTCCGAGTTCATCGCCCGGCAGCCCGACGGCCTCGACACGGTGATCGGCGAGCGTGGCCGCTCGCTCTCCGGCGGCGAGCGCCAGCGCCTCTCGATCGCCCGCGCGCTCCTCAAGAACCCGCCGGTGCTGATCCTCGACGAGGCGACGAGCGCTCTCGACGCCGCCACCGAGCGCAAGCTCCAGGGTGCGCTCGAGGAGGTCATGAAGGGCCGGACCACCTTCGTGATCGCCCACCGCCTGGCCACCATCCGCGACGCCGACCGCATCCTCGTCTTCCACGAGGGCCGGATCGTCGAGGAGGGCACCTTCGAAAGCCTGGTGGCGCAGGGCGGCCGCTTCGCGGAGCTCGCCAAGGCCCAGTTCATGGCCGCCGAGGACGCTTCCGAGCCCGCAGCCCTCGCGGCCTGACACGACCCGAACGGATCGGGGGCCGGGCTTCATGCCCGGCCCCCGCTGCTTTCGCGAATGGGTTCCGAAGAGGGGTTGCCGCCGACCGCTCAGAACTCGCCCGCGAGACCGACGCGGGCGCCCTGGCGGCTCGCCTCGCTGTAGCTGAAGCCCGCCGTCACCGCGATCGGGATCGGCGCGTCGAGCCGGTGGGCCATGGCGATGCCGCCCGCCCACTCGCCCCGGAAGGTCGCCCCGTTCACCGTCCAGCTCGTGCGGCCAGGCATCGAGGGCATCGAGGCCGAGGTCATCGCCATCGCCGCCGCGATGCCCTGGCGGGCCTCCCGGTTCGAGCGGGCGACCGCCTGTCCGAGCGCGTTGCCCATGGCGTCGATGCGGTTGCCGAGCGCGTCGACCTGACCCTGCATGGCCCCGAGATTCGCCGGGCCGTAATCGGAGGCGGCGAGGTTGCCGGCGGCGTCGGCCGTGACGAAGCGGGTCGTGCCGGACTGCGCCGCACGGCTCTGGGCGGAGCCGAGCCCGGCCATCGTGTAGGTGCTGCCGGAGGTGCCGACCGCGACCTGACCCGCGCGGGTCGTCGTCGCGCCGGCGCCGATCGCCACCGCGTTGTCCTGTGCGGCGACCGCGCCGCGGCCGAGGGCCGTCGAATCCGTGCCGCCCGCGACCGCCGAGCGGCCGATGGCGGTCGCCCCGGCGCCCGTCGCCGCCGCGCCGGCGCCGTAGGCGGAAGCGTTCTCGCCGTCCGCCCGCGCGTCGGTGCCGACGCTCGTCGCGCCGGCCGCGCGGGCGAGCGCTCCGGTGCCGACCGCCAGGGCGCCGGCGCCGGTGGCCTGCGCCCCGTAGGCGCTGGCATAGGCGTCCCGGCCGCTCGCCACCGGCGCCCCGGCGCCGCGGCTGTTGTCCGCGCGCAGGGGAATGTCGGCGACGCGGGCTTCGAGCTGCTCGACGTTGACCGCATCCGTCGCCTGCGTGCCCTGCGCGACGCCGCTGATCCGCCGCGCACCCTGCGTTCCGGAGACGTCGACGCTGGTGCCGCCGGTGCGGGCGCCGACGCGGATCGTGCCGGTCGGAGAGTCCTGCGTCACCAGCGGGTCCGAGGCGGTGCCGCCACCCGTGCCGCCCCCGGTCCCGCCGCCGATGGTGAGGCGCAGGTCGGCGATGGTGCGGTTGACGAGGTCGAGGTCGACGGAGGTCCGCAGCAGCTCGCCGTCGATGGCCGAGACCGCCCCCGCCACGTCCGTGTGGATGGTGCCGCGGATGGTCAGGCTCGGCGCGATGACGACGCCCGTCGCCGCGTCGAGGACGGCGCCGCCGCCGATCGCTCCGGCGAGGCCGGCCCCGACCGAGGCGAGCTGACGGACGTTGACCGCGTCCGTCGCCTGGGTGCCGCCGGCGAGGTTGACGATCTGGCGCTCGGCGCCCGTCGCGCCGACCGAGAGGGCGCCCGCCACCGAGGCGACGACGCCCCGGCTGAAGCGCTCCTCGCCGCCGCCGAGACCGGCCCGATCGGCGACGGAGCCCTTGCCCAGCGCCACCGCCCCGGCGACGCGGGCTGCGGCATCGGTGCCGACCGCGACGCCGTCGAGGGCGTCGACCCGGCCCCGGAGGCCGAGCGCGAGGGCGCCGCCCGCGTTCGCGAGGGAGCCCGTTCCGAGGGCGAGGGCGTTGGCGCGGCCGAGCGCGGTGATCGCGCCGTCGCCGATGGCGATCGCGGTGACGTCGCCGGCGCTCGCCGGGGTGCCGGCCGCGCTGCCGAGGCCCGTGATGCCCGCGCCGCCGATGGTGATGCCCCGGCTCACGTCGAGGCCGAGGCTCGACACGCCCACGTTGCAGGCGCCGGCCGTCATCGGGCTCGTGACGTTGCCGAGACCGTCGAGCAGGCCGACCCGCAGGCTGGCGCCGGAGAGCGGCGTGACGATCTTCGCGTTCACGTCGCCGACGACGCCGTTCACGACCGTGTCGAGGCCCGGCAGGCCGAGGACGGAGCCGACCGTGCCGGTCGCGGCGAGGTTGGGCAGGCGGACGCCGAGCCCATTGCAGAGGCTCGCGAAGGACTGCGCCTGCGCCTGCCCGGCGGCGCCGAACCCCGCGAGCGCGAGCAAGGCGCAGGCGATGCGGGCCCCGGCGCGGCTGTCGCCGTCCCGGCGGCCCCGGCACTTGATGCTGATACGCGACATGAAACCAACCCTCGGTTGTAATCATGTCGATATGCAATCGATAAGGTTAACCCCGACCTAAAATACAATCTCAAATGGAATTTCGGTTGCATCTCTTCGTGGGCGACGCCTCAACCCGCGGAGACGGGTCCCGGTCCGGGGTCGCGCACGCCGGCTTGGCGGGCCTTCATCCGCGCCTGCAACCGGGCCCGTCGCGCGGCGATGACCGTGCCGTTGACCTCGCCGCCGAACAGGAACATCGCGGCGAGCCAGTAGAGGAACACCAGGAACACCATGGCGGTGGCTAGTCCCCCGTAGGTGGAGACGTAGGCGCCGGAGAAGCGGTCGAGGTAGAAGCCGAAGCCGAGACCTGCGAGGAACCAGAGCGCCAGCGTCGCGGCGATGCCGGGCATCACCGCGACGAGAGGCCGCCGGCCGGCGGCGACGAACTTGTGGGCGATGATGAGCACCGCCGCGATGAGGAAGGCCGTGATCCCGATGCGTCCGATGGCGACGGTGAGGCCCAGCGGCTCGAGGCCCGGCGCCACCACCAGGACCTTGCGCCAGATCAGCGGCCCGAGCACCACGAGCAGCGCGAAGGCCAGCATCGCGAAGGCGCCGCAGACGACGAAGCCGATGGATTCGAGCCGCGTCAGCCACCAGGGCCGCATCTCCCGCAGGCCGTAGGCGCGGTTGAGCCCGACCCGCAGGCTCTCGACCCCGGAAGAGGAGAAGTAGAGCGCCAGCACCGCGCCGAGGGTGAGCACGCCGCCCCGCTGCTCGGTGAGCACCCGGTGGATCTCGTTGACGATGGGAGCGGCCACCTCGCGGGGCCAGGCCTCGAAGATCAGCGTGCCCGCCTCGTCGGCGAGCGACTGCGTGCCGAACAGGCCGGCGAGCGCCGCGAGCAGGATCAGGAACGGGAACAGCGAGGTCAGGATCGAGAGGGCGATGTGGCTCGCGATCGCCCAGCCGTCATGGGCGACGAAGCGCTGCGCGGCGACGCCGAGCACCGTCAGGAGCGCGCGCAGGCGCCTCACGCGGCCGCCTGCCCGATGGGCGAGGTCGTCCGGCTCGGCGTCGAGGCCTCGGGCAGGGACATGCCTTCTCCATCGCGTTCCATCCCCTTTGTGGAAGGGCGCGGAGGCCCGGCGTCAACCGGGTCTTGCGTCGGAGACCCGGGAGAACAAGGGCGCTCACGGCTTCGCGATGACGCGATCCGGCATGACCGCCCTGCGGCGACGGCCTTAGCGCGGTTTGGCGCGGGGTGTATGGCAGCGGAGCCATGTCCCGCCCCACCGTCGCCAGCCTCGCCGGCCTGACCGCGCCGCTCTTCGTCTTCATCTGGGCGACGGGCTTCGTGGCGGCCCGCTACGTCGTGCCCTACGCCGATCCGCTGACCTTCGTGGCGCTGCGGGTGATCGCGGTGGCGGCGGTGCTCGGCGCGATCGCGATGGTGATGGGCGCGCGCTGGCCCGCCGACGCGCGGGGCTGGCGGGACGCGCTGATCTCCGGCGTGCTGATGCAGGGCCTCTATGTCGCAGGCGTGTTCTGGGCGGTGAACCGCGGGCTGCCGGCCGGGATCATGGCGCTGGTCGGAAGCCTCCAGCCGCTGCTCACCGCGGTGCTCGCCGGCCCGCTGCTCGGCGAGCGGGTGAGCCCCCGCCGCCGGCTCGGGATCGCGGCGGGCTTCGTCGGCGCCGGGCTGGTGCTGGCCCCGAAGCTCGGGGCGGCCGACGCCTCGGGCATCCCGCTAGGACCGCTCTGCGTCGGGCTCGCCGCGATGGTCGCGATGACGCTCGGCACGCTGTGGCAGAAGCGCACCGCGGCCGGCGCCGATCTCGTCACCAACGCCGCGATCCAGTTCGTCGGCGCCGCGCTGCTGACCGCGCCGCTGGCGCTGGCGCTCGAAGCCGGCCGCTTCGAGATCGGTCCGCCGCTGCTGCTCGGCATGGCGTGGTCGGTGCTGATCAACTCGGTGGCGGGCATCCTGCTGCTGCTCTGGCTGATCCGGCGCGGGGCGGTGGCGGGCGTCGCCTCGCTGCTGTTCCTGGTGCCGCCGGTGGCCGCGGGGATCGCCTACGTCCTGTTCGGCGAATCCCTGAGCCCCGTGCAGTTCGCCGGCATGGCCATCGCCGCGGCCGGCGTCGCCATCGCCAGCCGCGGATGAGCAGACGGCGGCAGGGATACTGAATACATTGAAGAAACCGGCCTGCCGCAGTGCAAAACCCCTACTCGGGGACCGGCGCGACCTATAAAGAAGGCACCAAGTGTAACGAACAGAGAAACGCCCATGTCCGCCACCGCCGCCGTTCAGACCACGCCGCAGGACCTGCTCACGCTCTCGCGGGAGGCGGCGGAAGCGGCCGGCGCCCTCGTCGCCGAGGCGACCCGCCGGGTGCGGACGCGGGTGGCCGGACCCGAGGGCAAGCTCTCCGCCGAGAAGCTCGAGACCGAGCAGCACGCCGCCCACGGCCTGTCCTGGCTCGCCACCTACGGCGAGGCCGTCCGCGAGCTTGCCGCCTACGCCGCCCGCCTCTCCGAGAGCGGCAGCCTCGGCGAGACCGAGACGCTGCTCGTGAAGATCGGCATCGGCGAGTATCTCGACCAGATGTTCGGCGGCATCCCCATGAGCCAGGGAGAGATCGTGCGGCCGACGACCTCGCTCGGCCTCTCGGCGCGGGAGCTTGCGAAGTTCCGCAGCGAAGCCGTCGAGGCGATGATCGCCGACGGCAACACCCCGGAGAACCGCGCGGCGCTGGTCGCCCGCATCCGCGACGGCGGCGGCTCGGCGACGGTCGGCAACTCCGGCCTCGACGAGGACATGGAGGCGATCCGCTCCGAGATGCGCCGCTTCGCCAAGGCCGAGGTGGTCGACAAGGCCCAGGAGTGGCACCGGGAGAACGCCTACATCCCGATGGAGATCATCGGGAAGATGGCCGAGCTCGGCGTGTTCGGGCTCACCATCCCCGAGGAGTACGGCGGCATGGGCATGCCCAAGGCCGCGATGTGCGTCGTCTCGGAGGAGCTGTCGCGGGCCTATATCGGCGTCGGCTCGCTCGGCACCCGCACGGAGATCGCCGCGGAGCTGATCCTCGGCGGCGGCACCGAGGAGCAGAAGCAGCGCTTCCTGCCCCGCCTCGCCTCTGGCGAGATCCTGCCAACGGCCGTCTTCACCGAGCCGAACACCGGCTCCGACCTCGCCAACCTTCGCACCCGCGCGGTGAAGGAGGGCGACGTCTGGAAGATCACCGGCAACAAGACCTGGATCACGCATCCGGTGCGCGCCGACATCATGACGGTGCTCGTGCGCACGAAGCCCGACGAGAAGGGCCATCGCGGCCTCTCGATGCTGATCGCCGAGAAGCCCCGCGGCGACGATGCCGAGCCCTTCCCGGTCCCCGGCCTCTCCGGCGGCGAGATCGAGGTGCTCGGCTACCGCGGCATGAAGGAGTACGAGCTCGCCTTCGAGGGCTTCGAGGTACCCGGCGCGAACCTGCTCGGCGACGTCGAGGGCAAGGGCTTCGCCCAGCTCATGCAGACCTTCGAGTCCGCCCGCATCCAGACGGCGGCCCGCGCCATCGGCGTCGCGCAGTGCGCTCTCGACCTGGGCCTCCGCTACGCCGAGGAGCGTGTGCAGTTCGGCAAGGCGCTGGTGAACTTCCCCCGCGTCGCCGACAAGCTCGCGATGATGGCGGTGGAGATCAACATCGCCCGCCAGCTCACCTACTTCTCGGCCCGCGAGAAGGACGAGGGCAAGCGCTGCGACCTCGAGGCGGGCATGGCGAAGCTGCTCGCCGCCCGCGTTGCCTGGGCAGCGGCCGACAACGCCCTCCAGATCCACGGCGGCAACGGCTTCGCGCTGGAGTACCCGGTGAGCCGGGTGCTCTGCGACGCCCGCATCCTGTCGATCTTCGAGGGCGCCGCCGAGATTCAGGCCCAGGTCATCGCCCGGCGCTTGCTGGAGCAGGCGTAGGCGTCACCGCCTACTTCGTCACCTTCACCGAGACGGGATCGCTGGAGGGAAAGGTCTCTTCGAGGGCGTCGTCCAGGCGCTCGTCGATCTTCTCCTTGGCGTTCTCCGGGTTCTTCCTGTCGTCGGGGCGCGGGGCCTGCCCCGATGGCTGATCCTCGGGCTTGGTCCTGTGCTCTTCGGCCATACGCGCGCTCCTTCGATCGGGTAATCCCGCTCGGACACCCTTGCGCATCAACGCGACGCGGGGGCCGGGTGTTTCAAGATCGCGGCGCGCCCGGGCTCGGGAGCGTGCGCAAGGCGGCACCGATTCGTTCCCCATGGCGCCGCTCCGGGCCAAGCATGCGCCGGGCCGCGGACGGAGGCGGCCCCTCTCTCGATCCGTGACGGCCATGCTGCGCTGCACGAGGCCGACCGACGCCGACAACTGAGCGTCGAAGGTTTCCGATCTGTAACCACGATGCCGATACTGTCGTCGCATTGTCTGACGCTTGACATTCATGTTGCGTCGCAACATAAGGGCGGCGGTCGGGACCGGCCGCGGCCGCCCGATGCATCCCATTCGAGAGGATCCCATGACGCAGCCCTTCCAGGTTCCGAACGAGCTCCGGGACTTCGCCGAGAAGAGCGTCGACCAGGCCCGCACGGCGGTCGAGACGCTGTTCAGCAACGCCGCGAAGGCCGCCGAGCAGCTCCAGACCAGCGGTCACAGCTTCCAGTCCAACCTGCAGGGCGCGGTCGCCAAGGGCTTCGACTTCGCCCAGACCAACACGCACGCCACCTTCGACTTCGCCCAGAAGGTCGTCCGCTCGAAGGACCTCAAGGAGGCCTACGAGCTGCAGACGGAGTTCCTGCGCAGCCAGATCGCCACGTTCCAGGCCCAGGCCAAGGAGCTCGGCTCCTTCGCTCAGCCGGCGCGCTGAGCCTTTCGGACGGCGGGCTCCCTCCCGGAGCCCTGCCGCCCGCGCATCCGGCGCGCCGCTCGACAGCGGCCGCGCCGGGCTGCATCCTTGAGAGCGTGGAGACGCCCCGCCCCGCCCGGCGGGAGGCTGAAGGCTCCAGGGGCTCGAGATGGCGCGCCCGATCGCGCCCGGCCCGGACGACGAGGAGATCATCGCGATGGCGACGCGGAACCCCCCGCCCACCCCCGGCAAGACCTCCCCCGGCAAGGCGTCTCCCGGCAAGCCCGAGCCCGCCAAGACGACACCCGACACGAGCGCCCCCGCGCCGAAGGCCGCGGCATCGCCGAAGGGGCCGGTCGCCAAGCCCGCTCCCGCCGCCAAGCCGCCTGCGGCCAAGCCTGCCGCGGCCGCGCCGGCTCCTGCTCCGAAAGCCTCCCTGGTCGAATCGGTCGCCCCCGTCGCCGTCGCGAGCGCCGCGGTGAAGGTGGAGGCGCACAGCGACCTGCCGCTCGCCAAGAACCCGCCACCGGCCAAACCGGCGCCGTCGCCCCCGGTCGCGAAGCCCGCGCCTGCCGCCGCGAAGCCGGAGACCCCGAAGCCGGTTCCCGGCGACGCCGCCCCACCGAAAGCCGCCGAGACGCCGGCAGCAGCAGTCTCCGCCGCTCCGCCCGCGCCGAAGCCCGAACCCGTGCCCGTTGCTCCGGCCCCCGTCGAGCCGGTGGCCGGTCCGCGCCTCGTGTCCTCGAAGCCGCAGCCCGCACCGACGGCCGCCAACAGCGACGAGCCCGTCGCCCGCACGTCCCCCGCGGGGACGGCGAACGGGGGCGCTTCCGACCTCGCCGGGATCGGCGAGACCGTGGCGGAGTTCCTGCGCGGCGAGAGCGCTGCGGCTCTGGCTCACCTGAAGGCGCTCAGCGCCGCCCGCACGCCCGCCGAGGTGTTGCGGCTCCAGGTCGGCGAGTTCCAGCGCGCGGCCGACGCCTCGCTGACCGTCTGGAGCGACATCGCCCGCCGCACCAGCCGGCTGCTGACCACGCCCCGCGGCTAGGGTCCTCGCCCGGCGGCGGCCTCCGGGCCGTCACGGAGCCGACGCGGACTCTCGCCAGCCGCCATCGCGCGTTCTACATGCCCCGGAGCGCCGGGGCCCGGCGTCCCGGCCGCGCGACGGCGGCCGGTCGAGGCGGGCTCCCGGAGCGGGGGCGTCCCGGCTTGCGATTCGCAGGATCGCGGCGGGGCACGCCCTCCCTTTGGTGAGGCATCGTCCGAGGCCGGCCCGGCGGGCACCGGCGGGAGGATGCCGCGGTCCAGCCGGAGCCTTCGATGACGCGCCCGACCCTCCTCGCCGCCGCCGGCACAATCGGCCTGCTCCTCGCGCTGCCCGCGGGCGCGCAGATGGCCAAGACCCCGGACAAGACCCCCGAGAAGAGCGCCGAGATCACCAAGGCGGTCCCGCCCTCCCGCAGCGACGTGCAGCTCTCCTTCGCGCCGGTGGTGAAGCGGGCGGCGCCCTCCGTCGTCAACGTCTACGCCTCCCATGTCGAGAAGCGGGCCCGCACCAGCGCCATGGAGGAGTTCATGCGCCGGTTCTTCGGCGAGGACGGGCGCGGCCGGGGCATGCCCGGCGACCGGGCGCAGCGCTCGCTCGGCTCCGGCGTGATCCTCGACGAGACCGGGCTGATCATCACCAACAACCACGTCATCGAGAACATGAACGAGGTGAAGGTCGCGCTCGCGGACAAGCGCGAGTTCGAGGCCTCGATCGTGCTGCGCGATCCCCGCACCGACCTCGCCGTGGTGAAGATCAAGTCCCCGACGGGCGGCCTCACGCCGATGCCCTTCGGCGATTCGGACGGGCTCGAGGTCGGCGACTTCGTGATGGCGATCGGCAACCCGTTCGGCGTCGGGCAGACGGTGACGCAGGGCATCGTCTCGGCGCTCGCCCGCACCCAGGTCGGCCAGACCGACTACCAGTACTTCATCCAGACCGACGCGGCGATCAATCCGGGCAACTCCGGCGGCGCGCTGGTCGACCTCCAGGGCCGTCTCGTCGGCGTCAACACCGCGATCTACTCCCAGTCCGGCGGCAGCCACGGCATCGGCTTCGCGATCCCCGCGAGCATGGTCCGGGCGGTGGTCGAGTCGGCGAAGTCCGGCGCGAGCGTGGTGCGCCGGCCGTGGCTCGGGGCGCGGGTCCAGGGCGTGACGCCGGACATCGCCGAGAGCGTCGGCCTCGACCATCCGACCGGCGTCCTCGTGGCGAGCCTCCAGCCGAAGAGCCCCGCCGAGGAGGCCGGGCTGAAGCGCGGCGACGTGATCCTCACCGTCGACGGGCAGACCGTCGACGACCCGGAGGCCTTCGGCTACCGCTTCGCCCTCAAGGGCACCTCGGGCCAGACGAAGTTCGGGCTCCTGCGCGGCAGCAGCCGCACCACCGTTGCGGTGAAGCTCGGGCCGGCGCCGGAGACGCGGCCCCGCGACCTGCTTAAGGTGCGCACCCGCTCGCCCTTCATGGGCGCGACCCTCGTGAACACCTCGCCCGCGATCGCCGAGGAGATGCAGGCCGATTTCCCCGCCGACGGCGTCGCCGTGATGTCCGTGGAGGACAACTCCTTCGCCGCCCGGGCGGGCCTTCAGAAGGGCGACATGGTGCTCGCGGTCAACGGCGTGCCAGTGACGACCACCAAGGACCTCGAGCGCGTCACCCGCAACACGCTGGGCGCCTGGGAGGTCTCGATCAACCGCGGCGGAGAGGTGCTGACCTCGGTGTTCGGGGGATAGGTCGCACCCGGGCTTGCGCCGGCCGCCCGCCTCGGAGCTTGTGAGGCCATGTCCGATCTCTTCATCTCGGCCGGGCTCGGGGCCGATGCACCCCGGCCACTCGCCGACCGCCTCCGCCCGACCAGCCTCGATGAGGTCGTCGGCCAGGAGCATCTCACCGGACCGGACGGGGCGCTGACCCGTCTGCTGCGCTCGAAGTCGCTGGGCTCGCTGATCTTCTGGGGGCCGCCGGGCACCGGCAAGACCACGGTGGCGCGGCTGCTCGCCGGCGAGACGAGCCTGCATTTCGAGCAGATCTCGGCGATCTTCTCCGGACTCGCGGAGTTGCGGAAGGTGTTCGAGGCCGCGCGCAAGCGCCGGGCGACGGGGCAGGGGACGCTGCTCTTCGTCGACGAGATCCACCGCTTCAACCGCGCCCAGCTCGACGCCTTCCTCCCCGTGATGGAGGACGGCACCGTGACGCTCGTCGGCGCCACCACCGAGAACCCGTCCTTCGAGCTCAACCCGGCGCTGCTCTCGCGGGCCCGCGTGCTGCTGTTCCGGGCGCTCGACGAGGCGGCCATCGCCCGGCTTCTCGCCCGCGCCGAGGACGTGACCGGGCGGCCCCTGCCGCTCGACGAGGAGGCCCGCGGCGTCCTCGTGCGCATGGCCGACGGCGACGGGCGGGCCGCGCTGACCCTCGCGGAGGAGGTCTGGCGCTCCGCCGGTCCCGGCGAGACGCTCGATGCCGAGACGCTGCAGGAGATCATCCAGCGCCGCGCCCCGATCTACGACAAGGCGCAGGAGGGCCACTACAACCTCATCAGCGCCCTGCATAAGACCGTGCGCGGCTCCGATCCGGACGCGGCGCTCTACTATCTCTGCCGGATGCTCGATGCCGGCGAAGACCGGCTGTTCATCGCCCGCCGCCTCGTGCGCATGGCGGTGGAGGATATCGGGCTCGCCGACCCGCAGGCGCTCGTGATCGCTACCGCCGCCAAGGACGCCTTCGACTTCCTCGGCTCGCCGGAGGGCGAGCTGGCGCTCGCGCAGACGACCGTCTACCTCGCCTGCGCCCCGAAATCGAACGCGGTCTACGAGGCCTACAAGGCCGCGACGCGGGTCGCCAAGGCCCACGGCTCGCTGCCGCCGCCGCGCACCATCCTCAACGCGCCGACGAAGCTCATGAAACGCATCGGCTACGGCGAGGGCTACCGCTACGACCACGACGAGCCCGACGCCTTCTCCGGCCAGGATTATTGGCCCGAGGCGCTCGGCCGCCAGCATTTCTATGCGCCGACCGATCGCGGCATGGAGAGCCGCTACCGGGACCGACTCGACCACTGGGAGCGCCTGCGCCGGGAGCGGCGCGGCGAGGACTGATCGTGCCTCTCGACGTACTCTGGAAGGGCCTCGTCGGCGGCCTCGTCACAATGGCGATCGTGCTCGCCTCGAAGCGCGGCACCATTCTGCCGGGCATCCTGCCGCTGGCGCCAACCTTCGCGATCATCGCGCTGCTCGCCGTCGGCGCCAAGGGCGAAGCGGGCGCCTTCCGCGAGACCTGCCTCGCCGGCGTGAAGACCATCCCCGCCTATCTCACCTTCCTCGGCGTCGCCTGGTGGCTCGGCGGCGGGCTCGATTATCGGCTCGCCATCCTCGGCGCGCTCGCCGCGTGGCTCGCCGTCGCGCTGGCGATCTTCCTGCTGCCGGGCCGGCTCTGAGGCTGGACCCGGACCGCGCCGGGCGGTAGGGGAGCCGCCCCCCTATCCAGCCTTTCCCAAGGACCGACGCCCGATGGCGGCCTGCGGCCTCGATTTCGGCACCTCGAACACGACCCTCGGCCACCTGAGCGGCGGCCGGCCGGAGCTACTGCCCATGGAAGGCCGCCACCTCACGGTGCCGAGCGCGATCTTCTTCGCGCCGGGCCGCGAGCCGGTGATCGGCCGGGCGGCGATGGAGGCCTATGTCGAGGGCGTGGCAGGCCGGCTGATGCGCAGCCTCAAGTCGGTGCTGGGCACCTCGCTCATCGAGGAGACGACGCCGCTCGGCCACCAGCGCCTGCGCTTCCGCGACGTCATCGCCCGCTATCTCGCCGCGGTGAAGGCGCGGGCCGAGGCGGCGGCGGGGACCGAATTCGACACCGTCGTCCACGGCCGCCCGGTCCATTTCGTGGACGGCGACGGGGAGGGCGACCGCCGCGCGGAGGAGACGCTGCGCGAGATCGCCCGGAGCGTCGGCTTCCATCACGTCTCCTTCCAGTACGAGCCCATCGCCGCCGCCCTCGACTACGAGCGCAGCGTCACGGGGGAGGAGATCGCCCTGATCGCCGATATCGGCGGCGGCACCTCGGACTTCTCGATCGTGCGCCTCTCGCCCGAGCGCCACGCCCGCCCGGACCGGTCCGGCGACATCCTGGCCAACGACGGCGTGCGCATCGGCGGCACCGATTTCGACCGGATGCTGAGCCTCGGCACGGTGATGCCGCTGATGGGCCTCGGCAGCCCGATGAAACGTGGCGACCTCGCCGTGCCGAGCGCCTACTTCCACGACCTCGCCACGTGGTCGAGCATCAACCGGCTCTACAATCCGAAGACGCTCCGCGAGATCGAGGAAACACGCCGCGACGCCGCCCGGCCGGAGCTGATCGAGCGCCTCTACGGCGTGGTCGAAGGCGAGCGCGGCCATGGCCTCGCGCTCGCCGTCGAGGGCGCCAAGATCGCGGCTTCCGACACCGACACCGCCGGGATCGATCTCGCCTTCGTGGAGCCCGGCCTCAAGGCCGGCGTCGACCGCGCGAGCCTGGAGGCGCAGACCGGCATCCTGGCGCGCCGCGTCAGCGAGCGGGTCGGCCGCTGCCTGACCCAGGCCGGGCTCTCGCCGGAGCGGATCGACGCGCTCTTCCTCACCGGGGGCTCGACCGGGCTGCCGCATGTGCGCGCCGGCCTCACCGCCTGCCTGCCACGGGCGCGGGTGGTCGAGGGCGACACCTTCGGCTCGGTCGGCCTAGGCCTCACCGTCGAGGCCGCGCGGCGGGCGGGGTAGGGCTGCGGCGTCGATCTATCGCCGTCCCAGGCCGTAGGCGACCGCCGCGAGGGCGACGAGGAACGGCGCCCAGAAGTGGACGAGCCCGAGTCGGCTCCAGACCGAGAAGGTCTCCCGGCAGCCCGTGGTGTTCATCGCGCATCCCAGCGGCACGAAGTAGAAGAACCACACCATCGTCGCGAAGCCCAAGACGACGCCGAGAAGCAGTGCGAAGGTCCTCAACGCCATCCCCTTCGTGCGCGTGGGTGCCGCCCGGACCCGCCGCTCGTGTTATCCTCGAGGACGCTGCCTTCGATCCACTGCGGCGCCGCGGCCCGGATACCGGATTTCGCCGCGGTACCGCAGCGCTCTTCCTTCGGGCACGCGTGGCCAGCGTGGAAGGGCAGGCCGATGCGACACCGCGCGCGGGAGCAGGCCCGACGGCACGCCGACCTCAATTGTCGCCGTCGTGCCCGGATGATAGCAGCGCGGAGATGACGACGAAGCCTCCTCATCGCGGCGGTCCCGGCAAGGGCGGCGGCTCCGGCCGGGGACCGGGCAAAGCTCCCGGCCGGGGCGCCGGCAAAGCCTTCGGAGCGCCGGGCGGGCGTGGCGCCGCCCGCGGTCCGAAGCCCGGCGGACGGCCGGAGCGCGCCCGCACCGGCCCTCGCACCAGCGCCCTCGACGCCGCCCAGCGCGCCGCCCGCATGCGCGGCGACGACGCCCTCGATCGCTCGCCCTGGGAGGATGTCTCCGGCGAGGAGGCCCGTCCCGCCCGTGCCGCGGCGACGCCCCGGAAGGCGCCGGCCCCTCGCACCCGCTCTCGCGACGAGAGCACGGCGTCGCGCCAGCCCGGCGGCCGCGCGCGGGGAACGCCCGTGGCGAAGCCGCGCGCCGAGGTGCCGGAGGGTCCGACCCGGCGCGAGCAGCGCGCCGCGGCCTCCGCGACGCTGGCGAGCGGCGTGCAGACGCTGACCGTCGAGGCGGACGAGGCGGGCATGCGCATCGACCGCTTCCTCACCGCCCGCTTTCCGCAGCTGCCCTTCACCCGCGTGCAGAGCATCGTCCGCAAGGGCGAGCTCCGGGTCGACGGCAAGCGCGCCAAGCCCAACGACCGGCTGGAGCCCGGCATGAGCGTGCGGGTACCCCCGCTGAAGCTCGCCGAGCCGGAGGAGCGTCCGCGCTCGCCGACCCGCGACGCGGGCGACGCCGCTTTCATCCGCTCGCTGATCCTCTACGAGGACGCGGAGATGATGGTGCTCAACAAGCCCTTCGGGCTCGCCGTCCAGGGCGGCTCGGGCACCGTGCGCCACGTCGACGGCCTGCTCGACGCCCTCACCGGCCCGGACGGGCAGAAGCCGCGCCTCGTCCACCGCCTCGACAAGGACACCGCCGGCTGCCTGATCGTCGCCAAGACGAGGCTCGCCGCCTCGACGCTCGCCAAGACGTTCCGGTCCAGAGCCGCCCGCAAGGTCTACTGGGCACTGACCGCCGGCGTCCCCCGGGTCCGCCAGGGCCGGGTCTCGACCTACCTCGCCAAGGACGAGCCGACCGACGCGGACGCGCGCATGCGGGTCGCCAAGCACGGCGACGAGGGCGCGAGCCACGCCCTGACCTACTACGCGCTCGTCGACAACGTCGCGCAGAAGCTCTCCTGGCTCTCGCTGAAGCCCGTCACCGGGCGCACCCATCAGCTGCGCGCCCACGCGGCCCATATCGGCCACCCGATCGTCGGTGATCCGAAGTACTTCGACATCGAGAACTGGGAGCTGCCCGGCGGCATCCAGAACCGCCTGCACCTGCTGGCGCGGCGGATCGTCATCCCCCATCCGCGCACGGGGCAGCCCGTCGACGTGTCGGCGCCGCTGCCGCCGCACATGGCCCAGAGCTGGAACCTGCTCGGCTTCGACGCCGCCCGCTACGACCCGATCGTCGAGGCTCCCGAAGCCTGAGGGTTCGACCTTCCGGCCCCTTCGAGATCCTCGACCTTCCGGTCCCTTGGCAATCCCAGGGCAGAGCTTATTCTTCCCGCGCGGCTCCCGTCGGCCGCGGCCGCGAAGCGAGATCCGACCCCCATGAACCGCGCGACGATGGCCTGCCTCGCCCTGCTGCTGATCCCCACCGCGGGGGCGGCGCGCGCCATCGACAAGCCTGCCCAGCCCGCCGCCGCGCAGGCCGCCCAGCCCGCCGCCCAGGCGGCGCCGGCGCAGGCCGCGCCCGCGAACCCGCCGCGCGGGGTCGAGCCCCGCCGCCGGCGCTCCGGCTACGCCCGCTGCAACCGGCTCTCCCACGAGCGCGGCCTGCGCGGCGGTGCCCGGCGGCGCTTTCTGATCCGCTGCCGGCTCGGCTACGTGCGCAACAAGCCGGGACAGGCCGCGACGCAGCCGCCCCAAGTGCAGCCGCAGGGCCAGCCTCAGCCGCAGCCGGCCGTTCCGCCCGCGGACACGCAGCCTCCGGTGCAGGGCACGCGACCGGCCGCCCCCGTACCCGCCAAGCGCCCCTGAGCCGGAAGGGAAGGCCGCCTTGCCCGACCCGGCCGTGAAACTCCTCGTCTTCGATGTGGACGGCACCCTCATCGACAGCCAGCACCTGATCGTCGCCGCCCAGGGCATCGCCTTCGCCGAACACGGGCTGGCGCCGCCGAGCCGGGCGACGGCGCTCTCGGTGGTGGGCCTGTCGCTCCCCCAGGCGTTCCGCCGCCTCGTCGGCGACGACGGCCCCATCGAGGGCCTCTCGGAGAGCTACAAGCGGGCCTTCAACACCCTGCGCCTCGACCCGGCCCACGAGGAGCCGCTGTTTCCCGGCATGGCAGAGCTGCTCGCGCGGCTGCACGAGCGGGACGACGTGCTGCTCGGCATCGCCACCGGCAAGTCGCGGCGCGGCGTCGACCGGCTGATCGAGTCGCAGGGCTGGCAGGGCTGGTTCGCAACCACCCAAAGTGCCGACGACGCTCCCTCCAAGCCCGACCCCGCGATGTTGCTCCAGGCCATGGCCGAGGCCGGCACGCGGCCGACCCACACGATGATGATCGGCGACACCACCTTCGACATGGGGATGGCCACGAGCGCGGGCGCGGCGGGGATCGGCGTCTCCTGGGGCTACCACAGCCCCGGCGCGCTGCGCTCGGCGGGCGCGGTGACGGTGGTCGACTCGGCCGAGGAGCTCTCCGCCCTGTTCCCGCGGGCCTCCGCCGCCTGACGCTCGCGCCGGCCGCGCCCGCGCCCTATATCGGCGCCCGGATCACGAGACCGCGATACAGATGGCCGACGAGAGAGACGACGTCACCCGCGACTGGCTCGGCGAGCCCGGCGCCGAGAGCCGGCCCGACCCGCTCGCCGCCGCCCGCGGCGCCAGCCGCCCGACGCGGCCGAGGAAGTTCTACGCGCAGGCCGGGCTCGCGGAGGGGGAGGGCGGCTTCCGCCTGACGCTCGACGGCAAGCCCGCCAACACCCCCGCCCGCCGCCCCCTCGCGGTGCCCGACCGGCGCGTGGCGGAGGCGCTCGCCGCGGAGTGGCAGGGCCAGGGCGAGACCATCGAGCCCGCCACCATGCCGCTCACGCGGCTCCTCAACTCAGCGATCGACGGCGTCGCCGAGCGCCGGGAGGCGGTGGCCGAGGACCTCTGCGCCTTCGCCCAAACCGATCTCGTCGCCTATCGCGCGGACTCGCCGGAGCGCCTCGTCGCCGCGCAGGCCGCAGCCTGGGACCCGGTGCTCGACTTCGCCCGCGAGGCGATCGGCGCCCGCCTGCTGCTCAGCGAGGGCGTGATGCATGTCGAGCAGGCCCCGGAGGCCGTGGAGGCGATCCGCCGGGCGGTCCTGGCGGTGGAGGACCCGTTCCGGCTTGCCGCGCTCCACACGATGACGACGCTGACCGGCTCGCTCCTCATCGCGCTGGCCGTGCTGAACGGGCGCCTCACGGCGGCGGAGGCCTGGGAGGCGGCCCATGTCGACGAGACCTATCAGGCGAGCGTCTGGGGCCGCGACGCGGAGGCCGAGGCGCGGCTCGCCGCCCGCAGGGCCGAGTTCGATGCGGCCGCCCTGGTCGCGGCGCCTGATTCCACGCCCTGAGTTCGGGGACATGGCTATGCCGTGGGAGAGTGGAGGCTCTCTCAGGGCGCCGACTGTAGGACAAGCCGGTGCGGGCTCGGACATCCGCGACCATCTATCGGTAAGCCGATCAGGGGTTGCTTGTACCCCTTCCGAGACTTAGCCAATGCCCCGCTCGGCCGGCATGGACCGAGCGGGCAGGAGAAGACCGGTGGAAAGCGGACGGGTCGTCGCGGTATCCAAGGACGCGGAGCATCGCTTCTCGAAACGGTCTACCCCCGAACTGAACGTGATCGCCGGGCTGGGTATCGAGGGCGACGCGCATCAGGGCACGACAGTCCAGCATCGCTCCCGCGTCGCGGTGAACCCGTCACAGCCCAATCTCCGTCAGGTTCACCTCATCCCGATCGAGACACTCGACGAGCTGCGCCGGAAGGGATTCGCGGTCGGCCCTGCCGATCTCGGCGAGAATGTCACGACCGAATCCATCGACCTCTCCGCGCTGCCGAGAGGCAGCCTCCTCAAGATCGGCGCGACCGTGGTTCTGGAGATCACGGGACTTCGCAATCCATGCGTCCAGATCGAGCAGTTCCTGCCGGGCCTTCTGAAAGCGGTCGTCGACAAGGGGTCGAACGGCGACGTGATCCTCAAGGCGGGGATCATGACCGTGGTGCGCGAAGGAGGCGCCATCAGGCCGGGCGATCCGATCAGTGTCGAACTGCCGCCGATGCCTCATCTTCCGCTGGAGCGTGTCTGAGGGTTCGTTCGACGAGAGCTCGCGAACGCCGGATCGCGCCTGCCCCATATCACAGCCGATCGCTTCCAGACGTTGGGTTCGGGACTGACGAAGAGTCGATTTCGTCATCCGGGCACTCGTGCTAAGGGCGATCCCAAGCCCCACCGCCAAGCCTCGCGATGCCTCGACAAGACGCGCGCCGGCACAGCGAGACAAGGGGCGCCCGTCTCAGGCACAGCGGAGGCCGCACGCCCTATGAAGGACATCCTCGAGAAGCTCGAACAGCGCCGCGCGCAGGCCCGCCTCGGCGGCGGCGAGAAGCGCGTCGAGGCCCAGCACAACCGCGGCAAGCTCACGGCGCGCGAGCGCATCGAACTGCTCCTCGACCACGGGTCGTTCGAGGAGTTCGACATGTTCGTGCAGCACCGCTCCACCGATTTCGGGATGGAGAAGCAGAAGATCCCCGGCGACGGCGTGGTGACCGGCTGGGGCACCATCAACGGCCGCACGGTGTTCCTGTTCTCGAAGGACTTCACGGTGTTCGGCGGCTCGCTCTCGGAGACGCATGCCGCCAAGATCGTCAAGGTCCAGGACATGGCGCTGAAGATGCGCGCGCCGATCATCGGCATCTTCGATGCCGGCGGCGCACGCATCCAAGAGGGCGTCGCGGCGCTCGGCGGCTACGGCGAGGTCTTCCGCCGCAACGTCGCGGCCTCGGGCGTGATCCCGCAGATCTCGGTCATCATGGGACCGTGCGCCGGCGGCGACGTCTACTCGCCGGCCATGACCGACTTCATCTTCATGGTCCGCGACACGAGCTACATGTTCGTGACCGGCCCCGACGTGGTGAAGACCGTCACCAACGAGGTCGTCACGGCCGAGGAGCTCGGCGGCGCCAAGGTCCACACCTCGAAGTCCTCCATCGCGGACGGCTCCTTCGAGAACGACGTCGAGGCGATCCTCCAGATCCGGCGCCTGCTCGACTTCCTGCCCGCCAACAACATCGACGGCGTGCCGGAGATCGAGAGCTTCGACAGCGTCGACCGGCTCGACAAGTCGCTCGACACCCTGATCCCCGACAACCCGAACAAGCCCTACGACATGGGCGAGCTGATCCGCCGCGTCGTCGACGAGGGCGATTTCTTCGAGATCCAGGCGGCCTACGCGCGGAACATCATCACCGGCTTCGGACGCATCGAGGGCCGCACCGTCGGCTTCGTGGCGAACCAGCCGCTGGTGCTGGCCGGCGTGCTCGACTCGGATGCCTCCAGGAAGGCCGCCCGCTTCGTGCGCTTCTGCGACGCCTTCTCGATCCCGATCGTCACCTTCGTGGACGTGCCCGGCTTCCTGCCGGGGACGGCGCAGGAATACGGCGGCCTCATCAAGCACGGCGCCAAGCTGCTCTTCGCCTACTCGCAGGCCACCGTGCCGCTCGTGACCATCATCACGCGAAAAGCCTTCGGCGGCGCCTACGACGTGATGGCGTCCAAGCACGTCGGCGCCGACCTCAACTACGCCTGGCCGACCGCGCAGATCGCGGTGATGGGCGCCAAGGGCGCCGTCGAGATCATCTTCCGCGCCGAGATGGGCGAGCCGGACAAGATCGCCGCGCGCACCGGCGAGTACGAGGAGCGCTTCCTGTCGCCCTTCGTGGCTGCCGAGCGGGGCTACATCGACGAGGTGATCATGCCACACTCGACCCGCAAGCGCATCGCGCGGGCGCTGGGCATGCTGCGCACCAAGGAGATGGAGCAGCCCTGGAAGAAGCACGACAACATCCCGCTCTGAGGATCTTTCGCGCTGGGGCAACAGCGTCCCGGCGCGAATGGCCCTCTCGGGAGCCGTGCTACTTGGAGGGGTCGGCGCCTTCGGCGGCCACGCAGAGCTTCACCGCGGCCTCGATCTCGATGTCGCGGGGATCGCCGACATTGGCAGTCTCCTCCAGGCAGCGCAGGAAGTACTCCTTGTCGAGGCCCGGCGAGAGGGCCGAGAAGGACTTGCCGAGCCGTGTCGCGAGGTCGAGCCTGTCCGCCGGCGGGGCCCGGCGATAGGTGCTGATCTTGTCGACCACCGAGAGCCGCGCCTCGGCCGCTCCGGTGAGGAAAACCATGAAACCTAAGACAAACGTAAGATCACGCGCGTGCATCGGCGACGATCCTCCCTGCTTTTTCCAAATCATAGAAGCAGAGAGGCGCGGCGAACAAGACGTTCTCAGGTTCTGTCGTCGCGCTGGATCGCCGCGCAGAGCGTGAGCGCGCCCCGCTCGGCCGAGTCCGTCACGGAGCAGACGATCCGCAGGCCCGGCAGGTCGACGCTGCTGTGGCGCAACCGCGAGGCGGCGTCGCGGGCCTGCCGGCCGGCGGCCTCGATCGCGGCGGGATCGGCGCCCGTCACCACGGCGCCGGCCTTGCCAAGCAGCGCGTAGAAGCGCTCCGGCGGCTCCTTGCCCTTGAACTGCACCCCGGTGGAGGTGAGCGGGCCGCAGGCCAGCGTCAGCCCGGTGTCGGGGCCGGCCTCGAGATTGGCGAAGTCGCTGCGGCCGGAGGTCACCGTCGCGCCGGTCGCCGCCGCGATCCTATCGGCAAGGGCGCCGCACTCGTCGGCGCAGGCGGGCAGAGCAGTGAACAGCAGCAGGGCGGGGACGAGAAGGCGCATGCCCACAGAGCTAGGGCGCTCCGGTTCGCGTGCGAGCTCAGCCAAAGTCGCCGCTGCGGGTGGCGGCAAGCCGCGGCGCCTCCGCGATTAACCGCCGCTTCAGACGCACGATGCCCTCCCGCTGCAGCTCGCTCGGGGCGGAATGGGCGCCCGCGACGCTCCCGAGCATGTCGACGAGGTCGCGGCGCTCGGCCTCCGTCAGGGCCTCGCGCAGGAGCGGCAACAGCGGATCGGCGGCGAGGGAGAAGGGCCGGCGCGGCTCGGTGTAGGACCAGGCCCGCTCGAAGGTGCCCTCGACGTCCTCGACGCCGAGATTGTCCTTCATCAGCGTCAGGATGCGGTTCTTCTCGCTCGCCGTGACGGGGCTGCCGGTGCGCACGAGCTGGATCATCAGGATTACCGCCGCGAGCCGCGGGTCGCGCACCCGCTGGAGCGGCGTGCCGATGATGCCCTCGATAGTCGAGCGGGCCCGCCGCTGAAAACCCTTGGTGTCGTGGTCGATCTCGCGGATCTGCTTCACGGTGCCGTGGGCGCGCAGCACCCAGAACAGGATCCCGGCGATGATCGCCGCGACCGCCAGGAGGAACGCCATCGACCCACTCCCCGTCATGCCCCCGGAAGGGCGGGAGTCGAACCATGGCCGGCCGCCCGCGTCAAACCGGAGCGTTCAGGAGCGCAGGGCGGCGACGGCGGGCGGATGCCCGAGATCGAGCAGCACGATCTCCGGCGGCACGCCGAAGCGGACCGGGATTCGGCTGACGCCGAAGCCCCCGGAGATGATCATGTGCCGGCCGCCGCGCACGATGTGGCCGTAGGCGTAGCCGTTCCCGTAGGAGGAGGGCACCACCGGCGAGAAGCCGAACAGCCGCACCTGCCCGCCATGGGTATGGCCGGCGAGCGTCAGGGAGACACGCTCGGGCACCTCGGTGAAGATGTCGGGCTCGTGCACCATCAGCAGAACCGGCGCCTCGTCGGTCACCTTGGCGAGGGTGCCGGGCAGGTCGTCGCGTCCCTGCGGGTCGCCCTGGATGACGAAGGGCTCCTGGTCGCCGATGCCGGCCACCCAGAAGGGCAGGCCGTTCTTGGCGAGGCGCACCGCCTGGTTCTCGAAGACGGGGATTCCTTCCGCCTCCAGCACCCGCTGCGCCTCGCAGGGGCCGCGGCGGGTCCTCTGCGCGGTGCGGTCGTCCCACCAGTCGTGGTTGCCGAGGATGGCGAAGGTGCCGAGCGGCGCCTTCAGCCCGGCGACGACGCGGGCGAACTCGACGAGCGGGATCGGCCGCCACATCACCCGGCCGCCCGGATAGTCGCCGAGCATCAGGATCAGGTCGGGCTTGAGGGCGTTCGTGGCGTCGACGATCTCGCTGATGCGGTCCAGCGGCATGAACGGCTCGCCGACGTGGAAGTCGGAGAGCACCGCGACGCGCAGCGACAGGCCCGGCGTCCAGCGCGGCAGGGCCGGCGCGTAGCGGGTGACGACGAGCCGGTGGAGCGGCTCGATGTCGAAGGCATAGGCCCCCGTGGAGAGGCCGACGGCGCCGGCCCCGGCCAGGAACTGCCGTCGACTCGGCAGGATGAGCATGCGCGCCTTCCCCTCGGACCTCGTCCGGAACTGCGATCCCTGACCCGTCAATGGGCCGGTTTCGCGGCGCGGAGGAGCCTAGCGGGAGAAGGCGCGCGAATCCTTAAGGAAGGCCCCGTCAGACGACGGGCGTGTCCTCGTGGACCATCGCCAGGATGCCGCGGCGGCCGGTCTTGGCGGCGTCGGTCCGCGCCTTGATCGGCTGGTTGCGGCAGGCAGCGGCGAGCGCCGGCAGGGCGACGGGCCGTACGCCGGCCTGGGCCCACTCCGCATCCGTCAGGCGGCGAGGCGCCACGCGATCTTCGAGCGGAATTTCCGACTTGGCGGACATGATTTCTTAACCTTCTCTGTCTCGTCACCCTCGGAGGCTGATCCGAGTAATGAATACGAACATGCCGCGATGCAGCGAACACCTCGGCAATGGACGCGAGCCCTCCCGTCAATGGAAAGCCGGCTCGTCACCATAGAGATGGTCTCAACCTGAATGGCGGCTTAAAAAAGGTCGCGAAAACGCCGTGTGTTGCTACGCACCTACCGTTGCGTTCGCGGGATTAGTGGCGCAGAACTGCTCGTGCCTCTCAAAGAGGCAGCGGCTCCAGCCCCTCGGCGGCGACCCACGCCGCCGTGCGGTCGAGGGCCCGGCCGAGCCGCTCGAACAGGGTGTCGATCTCGCCGGGCTGGATGACCAGGGGCGGGCAGACCGCGATGCGGTCGCCGGCGAGGAAGCGCACGATCAGCCCCTCGTCCTGCGCGAAGGCGACGCAGCGGGCGGCGACCCCGGCCTTCGGGTCGAACTGGGCCCGGCTCGCCTTGTCGGCGACAATCTCGAGGCCACCGATCAGCCCGATGCCCCGCGCCTCGCCGACGATCGGGTGCCCGGCCAGCGCCGACAACCGGGCCTGGAACTGCGGCGCCTTCTCCCGGACGCCCTCGACGATGCGGTCGCGCCGGTAGATCTCCAGGGTCTTGAGCGCCACGGCGCAGGCGACGGGGTGCCCGGAATAGGTGGTGCCGTGGCCGAAGGTGCCGAGCTTGGCGCTCTGCGCGACGAGCACGTCGTAGAGGGCCGGATCGACCGAGACGCCCCCGAGCGGCATGTAGCCGGACGTCACAGCCTTGGCGAAGGAGATGGTGTCCGGCCGCAGGCCCAGCGCCTGCGAGCCGAACCACTCGCCGGTGCGCCCGAAGCCGCAGATCACCTCGTCGGCGACGAGGCGGATGCCGTAGCGCTCGGTCACCGCCTGGATCGCCTCGAAGTAGCCCTCCGGCGGCACCACGGCCCCACCCGCCCCCAGCACCGGCTCGGTCACGAAGGCGGCGATGGTCTCGGGGTCCTCCCGCTGGATCAGGGCGTCGAGATCCGCGGCGAGCCGGGCGGAGAAGTCGCGCTCGCTCTCACCCGCCTGCGCGAAACGGTAGTGGTGCGGGCAGCCTGCATGCAGGAAGCCCGGCAGCGGCAGGTCCCAGTCGGCGTGGTTCGCCGGCAGACCCGTCATCGAGGCGGTCGCGACGGTGACGCCGTGATAGCCGCGCACGTGGCTGACGATCTTCTTGCGCCGCGGCTGACCGAGCGCGTTGTTGAGATACCAGAGCAGCTTGACCTGGGTGTCGTTCGCCTCCGACCCGGACGAGGTGAAGAACACCTTCGAGGTCGGGCAGGGCATCAGTTCCTTGAGCGCCTCGGCGAGCTCGATCGCCGGATCGTGGCTGCGGCCGGAGAAGAGATGCGTGAAGGGCAGCCGCGAGAGCTGCTCGCTGGCCGCCTCCACCAGCTCCTCGTTCGAGTAGCCGAGCGCCGTGCACCAGAGCCCGGCCATGCCCTCGAGATAGGGCCGCCCGTCCCCATCGTAGACCCAGACCCCGTGGCCGCGCTCCAGCACCAGCGGCCCGGTCTCGCGGAAGGTCGAGAGGTTGGTATACGGGTGGACGAGGGTCGCGACGTCGCGGGCGGCGCGGTTCGACAGCATCGGGCGCGTCCTGCTTGCTGCAAAGAAGGAGCGCCACACTACCGGCCCGATGGCCCCCTAGATAGGCGCGCCGCCCGAAGACACCCGAAGACATCTGCACGAACTCGCCGACCCGGACCCATGCTCGATCCCGCCCACATCGTCGCGCAGCCCGCTCCCGGCCGGGAATGCGGCACCTGCACGCTCTGCTGCAAGATCTACGACGTGCCCGCCGTCGAGAGCCTCGCCGGGCAGTGGTGCCGGCACGCCAAGGTCGGCAAGGGCTGCGGCATCCACGCGACGCGCCCCGACCATTGCCGCGCCTTCCACTGCCTCTGGATGACGGAAGCCTGGCTCGGCCCCGAGTGGAAGCCGGAGCGGGCCAAGATGGTGCTCGGCATCGACCCCGGCTCGCGCAATCTCAGCGTGCAGGTCGACCCCGGCCAGCCGAACGTCTGGCGGCGGGAGCCCTTCCTGAGCCAGCTCCGGCGCTGGGCGGCGGCCTCGATCCCGCAGGGCCGCCACGTCCTCGTCCACGTCAACCGCACGACCACGGTGGTGCTGCCGGACCGCGACGTTCCGCTCGGCACCTTCGCCCCCGGCGACCGCCTCGTCTCCCGCCCGCGGATGACCCCGCAGGGGCCGACCCTCGACGTGGAGCGCGTGGCCGGCGTCTAGGGTCCGAAGCCTTTCAGCTCGGCCGTCCTGGCTTCGGCCGACGAGACGGCACCGCCGGCCGCTGCCGACGGCGACGCGACCGAGCCTGCGTTCCGCCGGCCGGGCGGGTCCAGCCTGCCGCCATCGGCGAGCGCTCAAGGAGCCTGAAGGCACTTCGTCATGAGCACGTAGCGCCCGTCCGCGCCCGCAGGACGATAGCCGAGCTTCTCGTACAGATGTCGTGCCGGATTGTGGCTCACGAAGCCCAGCTCGGCCCTGGAGCACCCGGCTCGTCGGGCTTCCTCCTCGAACCGCTCCATCAAGAGCGACGCGATCCGCCTGCGTCGGTGCGACGGGTCGACGTTGACGGACGCGAGCACCGCCTTTTCACCGGCGGGCTCCCAGAACAGGTGGCCCACCCGGATGCCGTTCAGTCGCGCGATGGTGGTTCGAGGAAGGCCGACGACCCACTGCTCGAGAAGGCGCTCGAGGCCTTCGTACCAGCCGGCAAGCTGATCGCTCTCAAGCTCCTCCATGTACCGCCGCTCCGATCGATAGACGAAGGGGAGATCATTCGGCTCGCCGCGACGCAACTCCATCCGATCTTCCTCGGTGAGATCCATGAATTCCATTCGATTCTTCGGGACATCGGGTGCCCCGTCGCCAGGCTGGGCGGCTCCCCGAAGGATCACGCGGATCGGGCCCCGCTTGTACAGCGGCCGATCTTAACCCGCCGGCAACCATACCGGGCAATAAACGGGAACCGGCCTCACCAGCCCCGGATTCCGGCGGCAGCGTCGCCGGGCGTGACTTCCCTCGAGGCGGGTCGGTTCGGCGTGGGTATCAGGCGCGTACAGCGGCGGGACGGACTGCGCTGGGTCGGGGCGGCTGCGACCCCCTGGATCGCCGGGCTCGGCCTGCTGGTCTCCTTCACGGCCGATGCAGGCACGGAAAGCTCCATCGGCGCGAGCCCCGTCGCGCTCATCGACGCCCGCACGGTGCCGGCGCTTCCGCCCGGCACGACCCTGATCGGCGCCGAGCGGGCGGGCGACGGCGCCGCGACGCTGATCGCCTCGGTCCGGGGCGGGCGCATCCTCGCCGAGGAGCCCCTGCGGGACGAGTTGAAGCCCAACGCCCGCACGTTCCCCATCGTCCGGCGCGAGGGCAAGGGCGACGCCCTGGTGCCGCCCGCCGCGAGCTTCGCCCGCAGCGCCGAGCGCCTGCGCGAGGGCGGCGCCCCGACCTTCGCCAACCTCACCGGCTCCGTGAGCGGCGTGCTCACTCCCGGACCCGCCACCTGGACGCCGGACCTCGACTCGGAACAGGGCTTCCAGCCGGTGCCCGATCTCGGTCTCTCCCCGCACGGGCTCGTCACGGCCGAGGCGGAGATCGCGGAACCGGAGGATCTCGGCGACGGCGCGACGCCCGCCATCCCCCGCGCCGTGGCGCTCGGCTCGACGACGCCGGCCCCGGCCGACGCGATCCCCATCGAGGTCGCCGCCGCGAGCCTCGCGCTTCCCGGCTTCAGCGCGCGGGAGGCGCCGAGCGCCGCCGGCGTGCCGCTGGATTCGCGCCATCGCTACGCCGACCTCATCGAGCCGGATTCGATGGACCGGGAGCAGCGCTGCCTCGCCGAGGCCGTCTATTTCGAGGCCCGCAGCGAGCCCGAGGACGGCCAGGCCGCCGTGGCGCAGGTCGTGCTCAACCGCGTCAAGAGCGGGCTCTATCCGCAGAGCGTCTGCGGCGTCGTCTACCAGAACCGGCACCGCTACATGGCCTGCCAGTTCTCCTTCGCCTGCGAGGGCAAGTCCCTGCGCATCACCGACGCCGCCTCCTGGCAGAGCGCCACCCGCATCGCCAAGGCGGTGATCGAGGGCCGCACCTATCTGAGCGAGGTCGGCGGCGCGACCCACTACCACGCGGACTACGTGAAGCCCCGCTGGTCCCGGCGCCTGCTCAAGATGGACGTGATCGGCCGCCACATCTTCTATTCGCTGAAGCGTGGGCAGACCTGACGCGCGGCGAGCGGGTCCGCCATACGCGAGCAGCGCGATCGAAGGATCGCGCAAGAGCCGTCAGAGTCGAATAAAAATCAGAAGCTTAGACTGGTGCTGCGAGAGAGGATTGAACTCTCGACCTCCTCATTACCAATGAGGTGCTCTACCACTGAGCTACCGCAGCGAGGCGGGTGGCGCGTCCTGCGCCGACCGGCCGGTGGGCATTAGCGGATCGCATCGGGCTTTGCAATCGCGCTGCGACGACCGGCGCTCAGGCCGTCGGCTCGCGCTTGAAGGCGGAGCGGATGATCGCCGCGAGGCCGGGCTCCGTCACCGCGTCCGCCGCGTCCGAGGGCGTGAACCAGCGCAGGTCGCGCTGCTCCCGCTCCGGCCAGCGCTTGAGCTGCTTGCGGACCTCGAGAGGAAACACCTTCACCTGGCAGAGCACGGAGTCGCGGTTCTTGAGGCGCTTCTCGTAGAGGTAGAATCCGAGCGGGCGCCTGCCGATCTCGCCGACCAGCCCCGCCTCCTCGTAGGCCTCCTGGGCCGCGGCCTCGAAGGGCTTGCGGCCCTTCATCGTCCAGCCCTTCGGGATCACCCAGCGCCGGCTCTCGCGGGAGGTGACGAGCAGAACCTCGCAGCCTCCCTCCGCGTCCCGGCGGAAGGGGAGCGCCCCCACCTGTCGGCCAGGCTCGCGCGGCTCCTCTTGAGGCATCTTCGTCATGGCATGACAGTATGGAAACGCGGCGCATGTTCCCCGCCGCGCGGCGTGTTTATCGCCGGTCGATGACGACCGAGGCCATGCGGAACGTCATGCGCCGCGATTTCCCGGTCCTGGGACGCTGCCGTCATCCCGCCGCGCTCAGGGTCTCGATGAGGCGGTTGAGGTCCGAGCGCAGGGCGCGGATCTCCGGCTCCGAGAGGTCGAGCTGGCACATCACCGCCTGCCGCACCTGGAGCGCCCGGGCCCGCAGGGCCCGCCCCTCGTCGGTCAGGCTGATCTCGACCTCGCGCTCGTCGGACTGCCGGCGGCTGCGCAGCAGCAGGCCGGCGCTCTCGAGGCGCTTCAGAACGGGCGTCAGCGTGCCGGAGTCGAGCCGAAGGCGCCGGCCGATCTCCGAGACCGTGAGCCCCTCCGTCTCCCACAAGACGAGGAGGACGAGATACTGCGGGTAGGTCACGCCCAGGCCATCGAGCAGCGGCCGGTACGACTTGGTCATGCGGTGGGCCGCGGCGTAGAGCGCGTAGCAGAGCTGGTTGTCGAGCAGCAGCGGGTCGTTGGCCGGGACCGGCCTCTCGTCGATTGCGTTCGCCTTCACATCACACCGTCCGCCGCGGACGTATCCGCGCTCAACCTTTAATCCGCTCTGGCACCGACGTTAACCGACGGGGCGCGCTCTCGTATACGTTGAATTCAATCGCATCCCGCCGCGCACCCACGTTTTCGCCGCCGCGCCGATCCGGCGCCGGAAGCCGGCGACGATCCCGCCTCTGCGAGCCGCCGCGACGAGGTCCGCAGGCCCCGATCCGCCGAGGCGGAGACCATCCACGACGCTCCCTGCGAGCGTCCGCAGCCGGTGCCGCGACGACGGGGCGGCCGCAAGGTCCGGAAAACGCGCGGCGGGGCTTGCAAAGGCCAAACCGACCCTCTAGACCCCCGCTCCACGGCAGCGCTGACGCGCCGCCGGGCACGCGCCCGTAGCTCAGCTGGATAGAGCACCAGACTACGAATCTGGGGGTCAGAGGTTCGAATCCTTTCGGGCGCGCCATTTTCGCACGGCATTGCGAACGATCCGTCCGAGCGAGACCGCAACTGCGTCGCCCTCTTGCGTGCGACCTCCATGGCGGATCGGCGTCCTCTGCGCCTTCGAGCGGCGCGTTCGGCGGCGCCTGGCATCCGCGCGCCGGCGCCTCACGGAAGCGTTGCCGGTGGGAACGCCGAGTAGCCGGCGGCCGGCGCTTCTCAGGCTTGTCATGGAAGCCTGCTTCTAGTCACTCCTCAGCCTGACGCCCTCCGGGTTAGCGACCATGACGCACGACGACCGCACGCCTCGCGACATCGACATCGAGGCGATCCGTCGAGAGATCGCCGACAGCTACGACGAGGAGCTGGAGCTCGAGCTCGAGGACGAGCGCCTGGAGCATCTCGAGCCGCATCCGGGCGAGGACCACCCGGACGGTCCGAGCCGTCGGGAATACTTCCGCGAACTGCTGCGCCTCCAGCACGAGCTGGTGCGGCTTCAGGACTGGGTGCAGGACCAGAGGCTGCGGGTCGTGATCCTGTTCGAGGGGCGCGACTCGGCCGGCAAGGGCGGCGTCATCAAGCGGATCACCCAGCGCCTCAACCCGCGCGTCTGCCGCGTCGCGGCGCTGCCGGCCCCGAACGAGCGCGAGCGCACCCAGTGGTACTTCCAGCGCTACGTCGCCCACCTGCCGGCCGCCGGCGAGATCGTGCTGTTCGACCGCTCCTGGTACAACCGCGCGGGCGTCGAGCGCGTGATGGGCTTCTGCTCGGAGGCCGAGGTGGAGGAGTTCTTCCGCTCGGTCCCCGAGTTCGAGCGCATGCTCGTGCGCTCCGGCATCGTCCTGCTGAAATACTGGTTCTCGATCACCGACGTCGAGCAGGAGCTTCGCTTCCGCATGCGGATCGAGGATCCGCTGAAGCAGTGGAAGCTGTCGCCGATGGACGTGGAGTCCCGCCGTCGCTGGGAGGACTACACCCGCGCCAAGGAGGACATGCTGGCCCGCACCCACATCCCCGAGGCGCCCTGGTGGGTCGTCGAGGCGGTCAACAAGAAGCGCGCGCGCCTCAACTGCATCAGCCACCTCCTGGAGCAGATCCCCTACGGCGAGGTCGCCCATCCGGCGGTCCACCTGCCACCCCGGGAGCGCCACGCGGACTACGTGCGCGGGCCGGTTCCGGCGCAGATGTACGTCCCGTCCCGCTACTGAGCGGCCCTCGACGCGAGGCGACGCGGATGGCGGCGACATGAGGCGCCGGGCGAGCGCCACGCCGCGGGGCCTTCGCGCGCGGCGGTTGCGGTGCCCGGGGTTGGCAGCCCTGCTGCTGCTGTCGGCCTCCACCGCCACGGCGCAACCGGCCCGCGAGGGTGCCGCCGAGCCCCCCGCGATCAGGTTCGACGGGGGCGCCGGCGGCGATCCGCAGACCTCCGTCGCGCAGCCGATGTTCTCGGCGCAGCGCTCGGCGGACGTGACGACCTCGATCCAGGATCTGCTTGGGGAGGCCGGAGACCCGGGCGGATACCGGGCCTACCTGCGCGCGCGGGGCATCGCCTACGACATCATCTACTTCGCCGAGGCCCTTCACACGGCCCGCGGCGGGCTGCGCCGCGGCACGGCGACGCTCGGGATGGTGGACATCGACGTCGACGTCGACCTCGACAGGCTGGCGGGCTGGACGGGCGGCTCGCTCCACACGACCTTCTACCAGATCCACGGCAGTGGCGCGTCCCGCTCCTATGTCGGCAACCTCCTGACGGTCAGCGACATCGAGGCCCTGGGCGCCTCGCGCCTCAACGAATTGTGGGTCGAGCAGAGCCTGTTCGACGGGCGGCTGGCGATCCGGCTGGGGCAGCTCGCCACCGACACCGAGTACATGGTGAGCCAGACCGGCATCCTGTTCACCAACGGCTCCTTCGGCTGGCCGGCGATCCTCGCGAGCAACATCCGGGGCGGCGGCCCGTCCTACCCGCTCGCGGTGCCGGGCATCCGGGTGAAGTTCGTGCCGAACGCCAACCTCTCGTTCCAGGCCGGGCTCTACGACGGCGATCCGGGCGGCCCCGACCGCTTCGGCCGCGAGCCCGAGGCGCAGCGACGCAACCCCACCGGCACCCGCTTCCCGCTGTCGGACCCGGGGCTGGCCATCGCCGAGGTCTCCTACGCCTACAACATCGCGCCCGGCGCGACGGGCGAGCCCGGCACGGTGACGCTCGGCGGCTGGTATCATTTCGGGCGCTTCGATGCGCTCGCCCGCGATGCCGGCGGCCGCGTCCTCGCCGATCCGGCGAGCTCCGGGACCGGCCGCCGGCTGCGGGGCGATTCCGGCGTCTACGGGCTCATCGACCAGACGGTGTACCGTGAGCCGGACGACCCGAACGACGGCGCCAGCGTCTTCCTGCGCGCCTCGGGCTCGCCCGGAGACCGCAACCTGCTCGATCTCTACGTCGACGGCGGCATCGCCTATCGCGGGCTGCTGCCCGGCCGCTCGGACGACACCGTGGGGCTCGCCGTCGGCTACGCCCGGATCGCGCGGGCCGCCCACCGGCTGGACGTGGCGGCGGCCGCGCTCGGCGACGGGCCGCGCCCCCGGCGCAGCCTGGAGGCCGTGGTCGAGGCGACCTACCAAGCCGTGCTCGGGCCGGGCGTCGCCCTCCAGCCGAGCGTCCAGTACGTGTTCAAGCCCGGCGGCGGCATCGCCAACCCCCGCGATCCGGACGGCGCGCGGGTCCGCAACGCCGCGATCTTCAGCCTGCGGGCGATCGTGCGCTATTGAGAGAGGCTCTCAGTCGCGCGGCGGGCGGATGCCGAGGACGCGGATCAGCGCGAAGACCGCGACCGCCGAGACGAGCGCGACCATGATGGCGACCGACGAGCCGCTCTCGTTGTCGGCGAGCGGCAGGCCCTTCGTGTTCATGCCGAACAGGCCGGTCACCAGGGTCGGCGGCAGGAACAGGGCGGTGAGCACCGACAGGGTGTAGAGCTGGCGGTTCGAGGCCTGGGCGAGGTAGGAGGCCAGCTCGTCCTGCATCAGCCGGCTGCGGTCGGCGAGCATCACCATGTCCCGGTCGAGGGCGTCGAGGCGCTGGGCGATGCGGGCCGCCGCGGCGACCGCCACCGCCGGAACCTGCTCGTCGGCGGCCGCCGTCTCGAGGCGGTGGAACACGGCCCGCAACCCGAGAAGCTGCCGGTGGAGGCGGACCGCATCGCGGCGGATCGGCCCAAGACGGCGCCGCTCGCCGCGGACCCGCTCGTCGAGGATGTGGTCCTCGATCTCGTCGAGCTCGTCGGCGAGCCGGCCGCCCATCCGGGCCATCGCGCCGACGACCTGCTCGACGATGATCTCGAGAAGCTGGAAGGGCGCGAGGATGCAGCGCCCCTCGGTCGTCGCGTCGCGCGCCAGGTCTGGTCCGGCGACGGGGTGGCGCCGGCCGCTCGCGAGGAGGCGCGGCCCCATCACGAAGTGCAGGCGCCCGCCGGCATCGGCCTCGCCGGGCTCGGCCCTCTCGCCCGTCCCGTGGACGAGGTCGGCCACGACCCCGCCGATATGGCCGTCCTCGACCATCAGGCGCTGATGCGGATCGCTTCCGAAGGAGGCCGCCGTCAGGTGGCGCGGGCCGAGCCGCCCCTCGGCGACGAGGGTCGCCAGCCGCGCGTCGTTCAGGTTGAAGTGCAGCCAGGTGAAGCCCTCGCCGAAGCCTCCAGGCTCGGGCAGCACCTCGTCTTCGCCGACGAGGCGGCCGCGGCCGGCCGCGTCGAAGCGCATGGCCCAGAGCAGGCCGGGAAGGTCCGGCTCGTCGCAGAGAAGACGGGCCGGAGCGGCCGGTGCCGTGCTCATCCCGGCTCAGAACAGGCGCGAGAAGATCACGTAGAGCGTTCCCGACAGCAGCATCGCCACCGGCAGAGTGAGGATCCAGGCCATCGCCAGGTTGCGCAGGGTCGCGAGCTGGAGACCCGAGCGGTTGGCCGCCATGGTGCCCGCGACGCCGGACGAGAGCACGTGGGTGGTCGAGACCGGCAGACCGAACATGTCGGCGGCGCCGATGGTGCCCGCCGCCACCAGCTCCGCCGAGGCGCCCTGCGCGTAGGTGAGGTGGGTCTTGCCGATCTTCTCGCCGACCGTGATCACGATGCGCTTCCAGCCCACCATGGTGCCGAGGCCGAGCGCGATCGCCACCGCGACCTTGACCCAGGTCGGGATGAAGCGCGTCGCCTCGTCGAGGCCCTTCTTGTAGGCGTTGAGCGTGCCGACCTCGGCCGGCGACAGCTCGTTCTCCTTGTCCTTCATCAGGAAGCGGATGGCCTCGGAGGCGAGGTACATGTCGTTGCGGGTGTTGCCCACGGCCTCGGCCGGCACCTTGGCGAGCGTGCCGTAGCGGTCGACCTGCTCGCCGATCTGCCGGATCAGGACCGAGAGGGACGGGTAGGTGCCGCCCTCGATCTTCCGGGCGGCGACGTAGGCCGTCACCGCCGGGCGCGGATCGCCGATGACGCTGTAGCCGGCGGCCTTCTGGGCCACCACCTCGGACGCGGCCTGCGAGGCCTGCCGGAACTGCGCCACCGAGGAGTCGGGCAGGGCCCGGTTGAGGGCGTAGGCGGTCGGCACGGTGCCGATCAGGATGAGCATGATCAGGCCCATGCCCTTCTGTCCGTCGTTGGAGCCGTGCGCGAAGGAGACGCCAGTGCAGGTCGCGATCAGGAGACCGCGGATCCACAGCGGCGGCGGCTCCTTGCCCTTCGGCTCGGCGTAGAGGGCCGGGTTGCGCACCAGGAAGCGCAGGACGAGGAGCAGGGCGCCGGCCGCCATGAAGCCGAAGACCGGCGAGAGCAGGAGCGACCATCCGATCTCGGTGGCCTTCGACCAGTCGACGCCCGAGGTTCCCGAGCGGCCGTGCAGGAGCGCGTTGGCGACGCCGACGCCGATGATCGAGCCGATCAGGGTGTGCGAGGACGAGGCCGGCAGGCCGAAGTACCAGGTCCCGAGATTCCAGATGATCGCGGCGATGAGCAGCGCGAACACCATCGCGAAGCCGGCGCCCGACCCGACCTGGAGGATCAGCTCCACCGGCAGCAGGCTGACGATGCCGAAGGCGACCGCGCCCGAGGAGAGCAGCACGCCGAGGAAGTTGAAGAAGCCGGACCAGACCACGGCCACGTTCGCCGGCAGCGAGTGCGTGTAGATCACGGTCGCGACGGCGTTGGCCGTGTCGTGGAAGCCGTTCACGAACTCGAAGCCGAGGGCGATGACGAGCGCCACGAAGAGCAGGATGTAGGGCAGGTAGGTGGTGACGTGGACGCCCGTGGCGTCGACGTCGAGGTAGATGCTGTAGGCGACGTAGGCGAGCGCCGCGGCGATGGCGCCGGTCAGCAGGACGGCCGTGAGGATCGAGCGATGGCCGTCGAGATTAGGGCGGCCGTGATGCGGTTCGGGCCCGGCATGGTCCCGATTTGGCGCGTAGCTGCCGGCTGCCGACCCTGCCATGCCCGGATCTCCGATGGTCACCCAACGGCTTCGCGCCGCCTGAAGGCTCCCTGAGCACGGGGCCGGCGAAATATTTGTGACAGGTCCGGGATTAAAGCCGGAATTCGCACGACCGCCTGTTGAGCGCTGCGTGCGCGCGGCCGTCGCCGCGAGCGTGCCGACCTTCCGGCTCCACCGCACGCCTCTCCCGACAGCACCTGTGCGACAGGACCGTTTTTGTCCTATCTTTGGATCGGTCCGAGCGGGCGTGGGAGTCGCCGAGATGAACCGGCAGCTGATCCTGTCGACGGCGGGGGGCGTCGCGATGTTCACGGCGGTGGTCGCCGTGGGCGCCTTCGCGATCGTCAGCGTGTCGCCGCCGGAGCGGCCGCCGCCGGTCGCCCGGGGAACGCTGCTGATGGAGGCCGCCCCGGCCCCGCAGCGCCTCGACGAGCCGCCGAAATCCGCCCCCGCTCCCCTCGAACCGCTCCTTCCGCCGCTCGCGGAGCCGCCGCGGGTCGACGCCGAGGCGTCACCTCCGGCCCGCGCCGCCGACCCCGTCGCGCCCGGTCCGGCCGCGGCACCGGAGCCGCGGCGCCCGCCGCGCGCGGTGGCGGCCCTGCCGCCGGGTGTGGGGCCGGCGGCGCCCGGCCCGCTGGCGACGCACCCTCCCGCCGCCGCGCCGATCCCGGCTCCGGCTCCGGCCCTTCGCCCGGCGCCCCGCCCGGAGCGACGCGCCGACGGGGTGCTGACGGCCGCCGAGATCCGCCGCTTCCGCCTCGGGCTTCGCCTGACCCGCGAGCAGGAGCCGTACTGGCCGGCGGTGGAGCAGGCGCTCCTCGATCTCGGCGCGCAGCAGGCCGCCCTGATCCGGGCGGGGCAGGACCCCAAGGACGCCTTCGGCATCGGCGCGGCGATGCGCATGCAGGCGGCCGCGCGGCCCCTCCTCGACGTGCTCCGGGAGGACCAGAAGGCGAGGGTCCGCGAGCAGGCCCGCGCCATGGGCTTCGGCGCGATCGCCTCGGCGATCTGAGGGCTCAGCGCGGCGCGGAGGCGGCGGGCTCGGGCACGCTCACGCCCTTGACGCTGCGGTAGCGGTCGAGGCGTAGCGAGATCATCGATTCGAACTTGCCCGTCACCTCGGCCACCGACAGGCTCTTCGAGCCGGTCCCGTAGAAGATCGGCTTGTTCGCGGCGGCCGGCTTCGGCAGCAGCTCGGCCGCCACCGTCTCCGGCCGGCGCGAGACCGCGTCGATCATCTGCTCGGCCCCGGCCGGACCGAGGAAGTGCACGAGGTAGACCTCGCCGCCGGTAAGGTTGCGGCCGACCCGCCGGGCGATGCGCAGGCTGTCGCGCTTGAGCATCTCCGCGGCGAACACCGCGGAGAGATACGGGTCGCGGCGCATCTCCAGGATCGCGACGCGCTGCGCCCGGCTCGGCTCGCCGCTGGCAAGGAGCGCCGCCTCCTTCTCCAGGCCGTAGCGGGGGCCGAAATCGCGCACGACGCCGAGCCAGGTCTTCTCGATGAACTGGTAGAGGCCGGTGGCCGAGGAGGTCTGCGCCTGGACCTCGGTCTTGAAGCTCGATTCCTTGTCGGCGATCGCCATGAGTAGCACGGGATCGACGCTCGTCGCCCGGGAGGCGCGCACGATCTTCTCGACAAGGTAGCGGCGGACCTTGATCGGGCCGAAGATGAGGAGCTCGTCCGGGTTGCGCGGCCCCTTGGCCTCGAGCTCTGTGGCGAGCGCCGAGTAGGCCGCGAGTTCCGGCCGGTTGCGGGCGCTCGCCCGCACGGCGTCGGTGTCGCCGTCGACGAGGGACTTGCCGACCCCGGCGGAGAGCTTCACCGAGGGCGGGGCCGCCGGCCCCGCGCCGGGCACGACCGTGGGCGCGCCGCTCTTGTCGAGCTTCGGGTCGACCCGGATCGAGGAGGCGAGCGGCGAGTCCGGGTCGGCGTCGACGTCGGTGACGTCGTAGAGCTGGGCGGCGACCTCGGGCGAGACCAGGATGACGGGGGTGCGCTCCCCGAGGCTGAGCATGGCGGTGGCCTGCTCGACCTCGCCGTCGGATTCGGAGGCCGGCGGCACGATGAGCCAGCCGATCCCGGCCCCGGCCAGCATGAACAGGATGATGGCGGCGATGCCGAGCAGCGGACGCTGCTCGACCCGGCCGAGCCCCTGGGGAAGCGCCACGAGGGAGCGCAGGGTCTGCCAGAGCGTCTCCCGGCCGGGATCGGCCGCCATCGGCGCGGCGCCCCCCGGAGAGGTCGCGGCGGGCTCCGGTGCGGGCGCGGCGGCCCCGGTCCGGTGCGCGGCAACGAAGGACGCGATCGCGGGAAACCAGCCGGCCTGCGTGCCGGGATCGGCCGCCGCCCGCAGTCGCCGCAGGCCCGCCTCGATCTCCGCCGCGGTCCGGCCGTCGACGCCGAGCCGCCGGCGCAGGGTGCGCTGGGAGCCCTCGCCGCGGGCGGCGAGATCGACGGCGAGGAACCACTGCGCCAGCGACGGGCGCGGCCTCGCGAAGGGCGTGTCCTGGCAGGGGAACACCTTCATGCCGCAGGCCCGGCAGGAGAAGGCCCGGTTGCGGCTCTCGCGCCGGAAGCCCTCCCGGCCGCCGCAGGCCTTGCAGGGTGCGTCCGCGAAGCGCAGGCGCATCACGAGGTCGAGACAGGCGCCCTCGTCGAGCTCGGCCTCGGGACGGCCCGCCACCGCTCAGCCTCCGACCTTGAGGTAGCGCACGGCGACGCCGACCGCGCCTCCGGGGCTCGCGGCCTGCCGCGCGAGCGCCGGGAACAGGGCCTCGGTCTGGCGCCCCGAGCCCTGCCGGGCGGCGGCCTCTCCACCCGACACCGCGACGAGAAGCTGCGGCCGCCACGGGTCTCCCGCCGGCCTCTCGAGGCGGACGGCGAAGCCGGCCCGGCCCTCTCCCCGCTTCAGGGATCCGGTGAGGTCGTGCAGGGTGCCGTCGCCCTCGACCAGCCACAGCCTCAGGCTGCGAGGATCGCCCCACTCGACGCGGCCCTTCAGCTCGTCCCCGCCGCGTATCCTGTCCGCGTCGATCTGCAGGATCGGGACGCCGGCCGGCTTCGCCTGCGCCTGCGCGGCGAGAAGCTCGATCACAGGGCACTGGCCGCTCTCGATCTGCCGAAGCTGGATACGAGCTTCGAAGCCGAAGGCGGCGCGGAAGGCGGCGTCGAAGGCCCGGGCGGGTGCCGGGTCGGTGCCGTAGGCCTCGACCGTGGCGCTCGCGGCCCCCACCGCCGTCGGGTTGAGGAAGAAGCAGGGGCCGCCGCGGTAATCGCGGATGAAGGCCGCGACCCGCTCGATCGGCGTGGGCGAGGGCGCGGTCGGAGGCGTGACCGGGGGAGCGACGGGCGCGGTCGCAGGCTTCGGCCGGTTCTCCGGGGCCGCCGCGCCCTGGCTCGGCGACTCCGAGACCGTCGGGGTGTTGCGGCCGCGCCCGCCATCCGCCTGATCCGGGCCGGGCTCGCTGCCGGGCGTCTGCAACGGGGCGGTGGCGGCCTTGCCTTCGGGGGTCTCCGAGGCGGGGGGGAGGGCGGGCCCGCTCGGCGCGGTCCGGCCGCCGGGCGCCGCCTGCTCGGCGGGCGCCGTATCGAGTCTCGGCGCCTCTGCCGGGACAGGACGCTCCGAGAGAGCCGGGCCACCGGCCTGCGGCGGCGCCGTCGTCTCCGGCCGGGAGAGCAGGAGCGCGGCGACGACGGCCGCCGCGAGGGCGAGGGTGCCGAGCACGAGGGCGACGACGCGGCCCCTGCGGGCCGGCGGGATCGCCCGCGGCACGTCGCGGGCCACCGGACGCCAGGATTCCACCGCCGCCATGCTCTCGGGGCGCCGGGACGGGTCGGGCTGGAGCATCGCCTCGATCAGGGGGCGCAGGCGCGCGTCGAGGCCGGCGAGGTCGGGCAGCGCCGAGCGGCGGGCGACGAACTCCGCGGGGCTGCCCCCCATGTCGACCCGCCGGCCCCGGCTCGCCTCGGCGAGGACCAGGCCAAGGCTGTAGATGTCGGAGCGGGCGGTGACGTCGCCCCCCTGGAGACCGAGCTGCTCGGGGGAGACGTAGTCGTACTTACCGGCGAAGCCGTCGCCGATCACCGTCTGGCCGGTGGCCGAGCGGGCGATGCCGAAATCGATGATCTTGGCCCGCGCCGGGTCGCCCCCGGGCAGGATCACGTTGTCGGGCGAGATGTCCCGGTGGACGATCCCGGCCTCGTGGGCCGCCTGGAGGCCGCCGGCGAGGCGCCGGCGCAGGATCTCGACCTCCTCGAAGGAGAGGGGGCCGCTCCGCAGGCGCTCGGCCAGGGATTCGCCGGTGACGAACTCCATGGCGAGGTAGGGGAGGTCGAGCCGGCGGTCGATCGAGAACACGTAGTAGCGCACCACCGCGCCGTGGTGGACGTCGCGCAGCGCCGCCGCCTCCTTGCGGAAGAGGGCGAGCGCCTGGGCGTTGCCGGCGAAGTCCGGGCGGATGGTCTTGATCGCGACCGCGTCGCCGGTCTCGATGGCGTGGCCGCGGAAGACCTCGCCCATGCCGCCGGCCGCCAGCAGGGCGTCGATCTCGTAGAGGTCGTTGAGCCGCGTTCCCGGCCCGGCCCGCGCGGGCGGGCGCGGCTCGACCACGGTGCGCTCGCTCATGACGGCCTCCCGTCGCCGCGCGCGCCGAGCATCGCCACGGTCTCTCCCGGCGCGGATGCGGCCGAGCGGCGGCCGGGCGAGGGCGCCCCGAAGCGGACGATGACGGCGCTGACATTGTCCGGCGCGCCCCGGTCGAGGGCGAGGGCGAGGAGGGCGTCGCAGGCCCATTGCGGGGCGGACGTGCCGGCGGAGAGCAGGATGTCGCGGTCGGAGAGCGGACCGGTGAGCCCGTCCGAGCAGATCACGAACACGTCGCCGGGCTCCAGCGTGCCCTGCTCCAGGTCGACCTCGGGCCGCTCGCGCACGCCCACCGCGCGGGTGATGACGTGCCGGCGCGGCCAGGCCGCCATCTCGCTCGCGCTGAGCAGGCCGCGCTCGAACAGGTCGCGGCCCTCGGTGTGGTCGCGGGTGAGCTGCTCGATGGCGCCGCCGCGGATGCGGTAGATGCGGCTGTCGCCCGACCAGACGCAGGCGAAGTCGCGGCCGTAGATCAGCAGCACCGCCACCGTCGAGCCGACGATCCCGCCGCGGGCCTGGCCCGACGCCCACAGGGTGGCGTTGGCCCGCAGGATGCGGTCCTCCAGGCGCGCCATCAGGTCGGCGGCGGAGACGGCCGCGCCGATCGAGGCCAGCGCCTCGACGACGGTGGCGCTGGCGAGCGCCCCGTCCGCGTGGCCGCCCATGCCGTCGGCGACGGCGAAGACCCCGAGATCGGGCGCGGCGAGGCAGCGGTCCTCGTTCTCGGCCCGGACCATGCCCGGATGCGTGACGGAGCCGGCCTCGACCCGCAGCGGCGCCTCCGGCGAGGCCCAGGCGGCAGGCCCGGGTACCGCCCCGGGATCATGCGGCGAGGTCATCGAAATCCCCCGTCAGCATGCCGGTGACGAAGGCCGGGTCCGGCATCCCGCGGCAGGATGCGACCCGCGGCGCGAAGCCCTCGCCGCCGGGCGTCCACCAGTAGGTCATACCGGCATGCAGGCGCGCGGCGCCGGGCGTCCTCAAGGCCCCGAGCGCCTCGCCGAGACCCGCGGCCGCCGGAGCGACGAGCGCTCCGCCGCGCAGCCGGACGACGCCTCCTCCCGATAGGGGCTCGGGAGGCGCCGGCGGGTCCGGGCAGGCCGCCAGCGCGGCCGCCACCGCCTCGAAGCCGGTCTCGTCGGTCAGGACGGACAGGAGCAGGCTCTCCGCCCCCTCGAACCAGCCGTCGCAGGGGTCGAGCTCCGGGGGGCGCGGCACGCCGCCGGAGCCGGCCTGGCCGACGAGGGTCAGGGGGAAGTAGCGGCCGATCCCGTCGACGGAGGGCATGATCGCCCCGAGCGAGCCGGCGCCGGCCACCTCCGTGCCGAGCCAGAAGCGCCAGATCGGCGCACGGAGATAGGCGGGCTGCCAAGCCTCGCGGAGCGCGAGGCGGCTCGCCGCCAGACCCGCCTGGAGCCAGGGCTCGAAGACCCGCAGGAAGGCGCCGGGCACGGAAAGGGCGATGAAGTCGCGCTTGGCCGGCAGCTTGCCGTAGAGGCCGCAGGGCATCCTAGATCCCCGTCGGGCAGCGGAACTCCCGCAGCGCCGGCAGCACCAGGGGGTTCTGAACGGTGCTGGTGGTGAAGCGCAGCGCGAGCTGGCGCGACCCGGCGGTGAGGGTGGCCACCACAGCGTCGCCCTGCTTGAGGACCGAGCCGCCGTCGAGGAGCCGGAACAGCGACCAGGTGCCGAGCTTCTCGACGGCGGCGGTCCCGCCGCCCGAGGTGCCGAAGAAGCTCGGCGTACCCTCGATCTGGAGGGCGGTGCGCGCCGGGCTCGCCGGACCCGGCCACTGCACGGTGACGGGGGCGCCGACGCCGCCCTGCGCGACGACCGCCGTGCCGTTGATGTCGAGGGTGGCGCGGCCGGCATCCCCCGTCATCGAGAGCGGCGTGACCGAGAAGGCGACCGCCGGCATCGAGCCCCCGGTCGAGAAGAAGGCGTCCCGGATCTCGGCCGCCCGCTGGAACTCCCGGAGCGTCGCCGCCGAGAGCCCGCGGGCGACCTGATCGTCGATCCGCCAGGCCCATTGCGGACGCGAGCGGTCGGCCCGGCTCGCGAGATTCTGGGCGAAGAAGCGGTCGAAGACGCCGTTCGGGGCGAACAGGCGGGCGAAGTCGGCGAGCGGGACCTCGCGGTCGCTGTTGCGGGCGAAGGGGTAGCGGTTGGCGGCGATCTGCTGGCACTCCCGCAGAACCTCGTCGGCGAGCGCCTTGCCGAGATGGCCCAGCGCGGCGCCCGTCGCGCTGCCCTCGAACTCGCCGGCGATCTGGCGGATCATCGCCTCGAAGGGCTGGGGGAAGCGCGCCGCCAGCGAGCGCAGCGCCGCGGTCTGCGTCACCAGCGCGTTGTTCGCGGCGGGAGCCTGCCCGGGGTTCGTCGCCTCGATCGCCGCGTTCTTGATCTCGTTGAGGTTGGCGAGCAGCACATCGGTCGCGCGGCGGCCGGGCTCGCCCTCCGTGAGCACGTGGAACGGCCGGAAGCCCGCCTCGATGGCGGCGCCGGGCGCCTGGTTCGCTCCTTGAGCGAAGCGCTCGCCGGGGGCGGTCGCCGCCGGGCGCCCCTCGGCGGCGAGGCGACCGAGGGCGGCGGCGGTCTCGGCGGCACCGGAGGGCAGGACGGCGCCGACGCGGCTCTCCGCCTCGCGGCCGGCCGCGGCGCCAAGCACCGCCTTCGCCCGCCCCGCCCGGGTGTCGGCGGCCGGCGCGCCGGGCTTGGCCGGACGCTCGCGGGTGAGCCGCGTCTCCTCGCCGATCGACTCGATCACGAGCTTGAGGGGCGAGGTCGGCGCAGCGATCGCCTGGAGGGCGAGGTAGCGCGGCTTGTCGGCGGTGAGGGGGCGGACCTTGAGCCGCTTGAGCGCCTGCGACCAGGCCTGCTGGAACTCGCGGGCATGGATCCGCAGGAGGTCGGGGAAGAGCGAGCCGTACTGGCTCCGGTAGGCCTGCTGCTCGCCAGCCGGCCCCAGCACCCAGCGGTCGCGCTCGGCGATGTCGGCCGCCTCGCCGAAGCGGTCGATGAAGGCCTCGAAGAACCCGTCATAGGTGAAGAAGAAGGGCACGCGCACCGCGTCGAGGTCGCCGCCGCCCGCGACCTCGAAGACGAGGCCTGCATCGGCGCCGCCGGCCCGCTGCACGGTCCAGTCGCGCGCGGTCGCGCCGCGGGCCTCGGACTTCAGAAGCTCGTAGGTGCGCTCGGCGATGCTGAGCCGGGCGAGCGTGCGCTGCCCGTCCTCGATGAGCGCCTGGTTCAGGGTGACGAGGGGTGCGCTGCCGTCGTCGAGGTCGAGGGTCGCGAGGAGGTGGTCCTCCAGAAGCTGGCGCCCGCGGGCGAAGCCAGCGCCGGGGTAGAGGTTCTCCGCCCAGTCCCGCCGGAACCAGCCGACCACGAGGTCCCGGTCGAGGGGGACCTCGGCCCGGCCGCCGAGCATCAGGTAGACCTTGAGCGCCTCGTAGACGAAGCCCGGATTGGCGCGGTTCGCCTCCAGCTGCTCCTCGAGGCGGAAGATCAGCCGCGGCCGGAACAGGCGCTCGAGCCCGGCCCGGTAGCTCGTCTCGGCGGCCGAGCGCAGGCGGGGACGCTGGCTCAGGCCGAAGGTCGCGAGCACCGGCTCGCCCTCGTCGCGGGTGGCGTAGCCGGTGGGCAGGTAGCGGAGCGAGTTGAGGAGCGGCAGCACCTTGGAGAAGTTGCGGTCGGCGATCACAGGCTCGCGCAGGGTCTCGGCGGCGTCGGCGCGGTACTTGCCCGTCAGCGCGTTCGTGAGCGCCACGAGCTGCCCGTTGCGCAGGAAGCTCGTCCACCAGAGGCCGACGAGCACGGCCGAGGCCAGCGCCAGGCCCGCATAGGCCCCGAGCCGCAGGAGGTTCGTGCGGCGGATGGCTGCGCGGTTGGTGGAGACCCAGCCCGCCTCGCCGATGACGACCTTCCGAAGGAGATCGGTGAGGAAGTAGCTCCGGCCCCGCCCCGAGTAGGCGGCGGCACCGACATCCTCCGAGCCGAAGCTGCGGGAGAGGGCGCCGATGAGCTGGTCGATCGGCGTGCCCTCCTGGGTGCCGGAGGTGAAGTAGAAGCCCCGGAGGGTCGCGTTGACGTGGAAGCGGCTCGGCTCGAACACCCGGCCGAGGAAGTCGACGACCTTGGCGCGGGCTGCGGCCACCTGGCTCGGAAAGCCGAACAGCACCACCCGCGAGGTCGGGGCGACCTCGTCCTGCAGGCGGTCGGGCATCCACTCGTTGAGGCGCTCGACGAGGGCGTCGAACTCGGGCGCGACCTCGCCGATCATGTTGCGGGTCTTGTCGGTGGTCTGGAAGGTGTGGCCCCAGACCATCTGGCGGTCGGCCTCGGAGAGTTGCCCGAAGAACTCGGTGAAGCCGGCGACGAGGTCGGCCTTCGTGAAGACCGCGTAGACGGGGAAGTCGACCTTCAGGTGCTCGTGCAGCTCGAGGAGCCGCTTGCGGATCGCGCTCGCGTGGGCCTCGATCGCGGCCTCGTCGCCGGTGAGCAGGTCCTCCAGGCTGATGGCGATGAGCACGCCGTTGATCGGCTGCTTCGGCCGCGACCGGTGGAGGAGGTCGAGGAAGGCGAGCCAGCTCGCCCGGTCGCCCTTGGGATCGGAATCCTGCGTCGTGTAGCGGCCGGCCGTGTCGATGAGCACGGCCTCCTCGGTGAACCACCAGTCGCAGTAGCGGGTGCCCCCGAGGCCGGCCACGGCCTCGGGGGTCTTGCCCTTGGCGAGCGGAAACTTCAGGCCCGAGCGCACCAGCGCCGTGGTCTTGCCGGCACCCGGCGGGCCGATGATCACGTACCAGGGCAGGTCGTAGAGGTGGTTGCCCTTGCCGCCGCGGGACTTCGCCAGCGTCGCCAGCGCGTCGGCCATGCGCTCCTTGAGAACGTCGCCGTCGCCCGCCGGCTCGGCGTCACCGCCGGCCAGCTCGGCCTGGAGCGCCCGCATCGCCTTGCGCCGGCGCCAGGCCTCCCAGCCGATGAAGCCCCCGACCCCGAGGAGGATCAGCGCGCAGAGCGGGGCCCGGACCCAGACCGGATCGAGCGGACGCACATCCGCCACCGCGACGAGCGGGCCGGCCCACCAGACGAGCGCCGCGAGCGCCAGCGCGCCGAGGACGAGCGCCGCGAGGCGTGCCCAAGCCCGAAGCGTCATCGCCGCCCCTCCCGCAAGGCTCTCATCCGCTCCCTCCCTAGCGCGCGCGGGGCACGACGATGTCGACGCGCCGGTTGCGCGCCCGGCCTTCCGGCGTCGCGTTCGAGGCGATCGGCACGTCGGCGCCCTTGCCCTCGGTCTCGATCCGGTCGGGCTTGGCGAGGCCGCCCTTGACGATCTCGGCGACGGCCTGCGCGCGGGCCTGCGAGAGCTCGAAGTTCGAGGGGAAGCGCACCGTCTTGATCGGGAAGATGTCGGTGTGCCCGACGATGCGGATCGGCCCGGCGCCCTTGTCGAGGAGCCCGGCGAGGCGTTGCAGCAGGCCGGCGAAGGCGGGCTTCACCCGCGCGTCGGCGGGCGGGAACAGCGCCGCGGCGATGCGCAGCACGATCTGGTTGCCGTTCTCGACGACGGCGATCGAGCCGTCCGCGATCTCGGCCTTCAGGATGTCCTGGTAGCGGGCGGCCTGGCTCTCCGGCGGGGGAGGGGGCGGCGGCGGGGGAGGCGGGGCGTAGACCCGGCGCTGGAGGCCGATCTCCGTCGTCGGATGCAGGGAGACGAGATCGGTGGCCGCGGCCTCGGCGTTGCCGGTCAGCATCGTGCGCAGGGCCAGGAACAGGCCGAGCAGCACCACGCCCACGACGGCCGCCGTCGCCCAGAGCGGGATCTGCACCCGGAACGCCTCGGCGGCGATGGGCTGGCCCTGCCAGCGGGGCGAGACCTCGCGGATGAGGGGCCGCGTCCGGCGCAGCAGCTCGTAGAGGTTGCGCTGGATGGTCTGGAGCGCGGCCGCGCCGCCGCCGCCGCTGCGGTGCATGCCCTGGAAGCCGATGCCGAGGCAGGCGTGGATGAGCTCGAGCAGGTGGTAGTTGCCGCTCGGGTCGACCTTCGCCTTCTCCAGCTCCTCGAAGAAGCGCACCCCGCCGACGCGCTCGCCGAAGAAGCGGCTCAGCATGCTGTACTGGGTCCAGACGTGGCGCTCGTCGGTGGGGATGTTCTGGACGATGTCGTCGGCGGTGGCGCAGACGATGTACTTCGCCGCCCGCACCTGCTCGGGAGAGGCGCCGGAGCCGCGGGTGTCCTTCTCGAAATCGTCGATGCTCGCCGCGACCTGCTCCATGAGGTTCGAGAAGGAGGCGGTCGAGAGCTGCACCCGCAGGCGGCCGAGCAGCAGCAGCAGCGGGGCCGCCGCCCGCAGGAATGGGTTGGCGTTGGGCGCGCTCACCACGTCCCGCTTCAGCACCAGCGCCCGGCGGCGCTCGTTGGGCTCCGCGGCGGGGGGAGGGGCGCGGTTGCGGGCGGCGGTGTCCGAGAGCGCCCAGTCGTCCGGGTCGGCCGCGCCGGAGGCGGGCGTCGCCGCGGGCGCCGTCGGCCAGGAAGGAGGCGCCTGCGGCCGGGATGCCGGCTGCGGAGCCGGGGCCGACGGGCGGGGATCGGGGGCCGCCGGCCGCCGGCCGCCGGGGTCCGGCAGGATGATGGTGCGGTCGCCGCGGCCGAACGGGTCGTTCACGGCGCGCCTCCGTGGGCGATGCGGGCGCTCACCGGCGCCCCTCCAGCACGGCCCACAGCTCCAGCTCCAGCTCCGGCCAGTCGCCGGAGAAGTGCATGCCGATGGAGCTGGCGACCGAGAACTCCGGCCAGAGCGGCGACTGCCGGTCGAGCAGGAAGTAAACGTGGTCGGTGATCGCCCGGATCTGCGGGGGCGGCGTCGGCAGGTGGACGAGGGGCACGCCGGGCAGGTGGGCGTGGACGATCTCGTTCATCTTCGTGTTCGGCCCGACCTTGAACAGGTGCGGGAACTGGCTCTGGATCTCGGTGAGCGGCCGGCGCACGGCGACCTCGAGGACGAGGCTCGCGTTGCGGAACAGGTTGCGGTCGCGGATCGTGGAGACGAAGGCGTTCGGCGCCCGCTCGATGATCTCCAGCCGGATCGCGCGGCGGCCGAGCTGCGCGGAGAGGAAGTCCTGGATGTCGCGCACCACCGGGGCGAAGGTGGTCTCCAGGTCGTCGTGGTCGTACGCTGGATAGGTCCGCGCCCGTCGCTCGCTCGTCGTGAAGGTGGCGAGCTCGCCCGCGATGCGCAGGAACTCCTCGTAGAGCCGCTCCGGATGGACGTAGCGGGACTGCTCGAAGTGGCGCAGCACCGGGATGTGCCGGTTGAGCAGTTGCAGGATGAAGTAGTCGGCGCTCTGGAGGCCGCCGCCGGCGGTCGGGTCGGCGGCGTAGCGGGCGAGCTCCTCAAGCTTGTTCTCGATCCAGCCGATGACCCGCTCGATCCAGCCGTGGACGACGGGGTGGCTCGCGCAGGTCAGCACCGGCGGCGCGAAGGTCTCGTCGAAGACGATGGCCCGGTCGCGGACCTCGACGACCCGGGCGATCGGCAGGGCGACGTAGCCGGGCTTGGCGGTCTTGCGCAGCGCGTAGGCGAGGCGGGGCTGGGCGACCTCGATCTCCTCCTCGACCCGCAGCGCCGAGGCGGTGTCGATGAGGCGCACGTTCGCGGGCACGAAGCGGCTCGCGCCCTCGGTGCCCTCCGGCTCGATCTCGCGGGTGTTCGGCGAGCCGAGCGGCAGGGTCAGCCACAGCACCTGCCGCCCGGCCCCCTCGGGCACGTCGATCGGCGGGGGCGGGGGCGATTCGGCGGGGATGTCGAAGGGCGTCCCGTCGGGCATCACGCCGACGGCGCGACGCAGCCCGAACCGGCTCTGCTGGGCGAGGTCCCGGTCGATCTCGACGGCCGAGAATCCCCACGGATAGGGCGTGACGTGGCGGGTGCGGCTCTCGACCAGACCCTCGACGTAGCGGTCGCTCTGCTGGAGGTGGTGCGGCCGCAGGAACAGGCCCTCGGACCAGACCACCTTGCTCTTCCACGACATCGCCGCCCGCTCTCCCGGCCCCGGGACGGAAGAAGTCCCGCGGGGCCGCCCCGATGCCGGCCGTCGCCCGGCCAGGGTCGATGCATAGCGGCTTTTTTTGGTCTGTCCAATGCCGGCGCGAGGGCCTAGCGGTTGCGGTCGTAGCAGTCGGCGAAGAAGACCATGAAGGCGTCGACCATGCCGTCGTCGTGGGGGGAGGCCAGCGCGTCCCAGCGGGTGGCGTAGAGGTCCCAGAGCCGGGCCTTGCGCGAGCCCAGCAGCCCCCCGAGGCCCCGGTCGCCCTCGTCGGAGGCCTCGACACCCTCGGGGCTCAGCTGGTCGAGAAGCAGCCGCGCGGCGTTCTGCATGGCGGCGTAGGTCTTGACCTGATGCGCCTTCAGGTCGCGAAACCCGGTCTCCATGGCCCGGCGCGCCTCCAGGTAGCCGCTCGACGGGGGCCCGAGCATGATGCGGAGCGCATCGTCCACGGTCGGCGCGAACTTGAGGGGGTTGTTGTCGAGCGCCTGGATCGTGGTCTGGCTCGACGCCTTGGCCGTGCGCTTCGATTCGGCGCGGGCGGCGAGCAGCTGCTTGAGGCTCTCCGCGGAGAGGCGGAGCAGGGCGCCGGCCTCCTCGGCCAGCGCCTCCGGGTCCTGCCAGGACAGAACCTCCGGCGAGACCCCGAGCCCGGCCGCGAACCGCCTGACGAAGGCATCTCCGCCGATGCCGGCCGGGCGCGGAACGGGCGGTGCAGGGTCCGGCATTCGCGGCTGCGGCGGCTCCCGCGGGACACGGTCCTCGACTGCTGGCCGCGGCGGGGCCGGCGCGGCGATCTGGAGATCGGCGGTGCCCCAGGGGTCGCCCTCGCCGGGACCGGGCGTCGGCCGCGCCGGAGACGCCCAGGCGGCGGGTCCCGCCGGGTCGTCCTCGACGGGCGGGGCGGCGCGGCGGGGAGAGGGTATCGGCGGCGGCGGAGGGGGAGGTGGCTCGGGGGTCGCCCGCGCCCAGTCCATGCCGTCACCGGCCGCGCCCCCGGCAGGTGCGACCGCCGGCCGGCCGGGATCGGTCGGCAGGTCGACGGCCCAGTCGATGAAGTCCGGACGCACGGGCTTCAGCGCGGCGGGCGGCCTCAGGTCGCGGCTCGGGATCGGCGGGGCCGATTCGCCTTGGCCGTCCCAGAAGTCGCCCGGCGCGGGCCGCTCCGCCGCGGGGGCCGGCGGGGCCGCCTCGGCCTCGCCCTCGATGGCGACGCGGATCACGTAGCGGCCGATCTCGATGCGGTCGCCTTCTCGCAGCCGGCAGGCTTCCTGGAGACGCTGGCCGCTGCGGTTGAGGAACGTGCCGTTGCGCGACACGTCCTGCAACCAGTAGCCGCCGTCGCGGTGGCGGATCTCGGCGTGCTTACCGGAGATCACCCGGTCGGGGTCGGGCAGGGTCCAATCGAGATACTGGTCGCGTCCGATGTCGATGCCGCGCCGACCCGACAGGCTGACGCTGAGCGGACCGCCATCCGGCAGCCGGTCGAGATTCTCGATCGTCAGGACGAGCGTCATCGTCAAGCCCTTCCCCGGTGGGAGTTCCTCCGCCGGCGCACGCTCACGATACCCCTCGCTTAAGCTGCATCAGGGGCACCCCGAGGTCGATGCAGGCCTGGAGCCGGCTCGCGCGGTCGCGGGCGGTTACGGTGGCGAGCGCCACCAGGATCGCGGTGCGCACCGCCTTCGGCGTCATCTCGGGGCTCGCCGGCACGACGGCGTGGCTCGGGCCGACATTGCCGCCGGACCAGCCGGCGGCGAGCGCCACCCAGGGCGTCGCGAGGCGCTGGTTGCCCCCCATGCCGAGCCGGAGCGCGTTCCGGCGCAGGAGATCGTCGGGATCGCGCACCCAGGCCTCGGCGGCCTGGAGCGGCGCATCCTCCTGCCCCGCCGCGATCCCGCAGAGGAGGCGCACACTCTGGATCGCCCACCACACCGCCTCCCGGCGGCCGAGCGCGTAGGCGAGCAGGCTCACCGCGTCCTCCGGGGTCTCCCCCCGCCGCAGCCGGTCGAGGAAGGCGAGCGGCGGCTCGTCGGAAGGCGCGGCGCTGATGTCGCGCTCCGCGTCGGGGAAGGCGGCGAAGAGGTCGCGGGTGCTGCTGAAGCGGGAGCCGGTCACGGAGGGCGCCGTCAGTTGAGGGTGATGAGAGGCGCCTTCTCCTCGATCAGCGCCGTGCCCTGCAGCGTGATCTTGCCCGCCTCGATGGTGATCGAGGCCGGGTCCATGGTGATCTTGCTTGCGCCGACCTCGAGGACGAGCCGCGTGCCGGCCTTGATGTGCACCTCCTGGGCGACCTCGGCCTTCCAGTTGCCGCTCTCGACCTTGAGCTTCTCGTCGCCGTTCTTGAGGGTCGTCGAGCGCGACGGCTTGCCGGAGGGCGTGTCGAAGGCGACGCCGACCTCGCGGGTCTCCGAATTGCGCACCACCGATTCGAGGTCCTTCTCGGCCCGGAACACCACCTTCTCGGAGGATTTCTTGTCGTCGAAGGTGAGCTGGTTGAAGCCGCCGTGGCCCTTGGTCGAATCGGACTTCATGCCCGAGACGGTCTTCTCGTCGGGCAGCTTGTAGGGATAGGGGTAATCCTTGTTGTAGACGGTCCCGACGACCAGCGGCTGGTCCGGGTCGCCCTCCAGGAACTGCACGACGACCTCCTGGCCGACCCGCGGGATGACCTGGAACCCCCAGGACTTGCCGGACCACATCTGCGCGACGCGCACGGGGCGGGAGATCTTGTCCCGGTCGCGGTTCCAGTGGAACTGGACGAAGATCCGCCCCTCCTCGTCGACGTCGATCTCCTCGCTCTCCCGGCCCTTGCGCGTGGTGACCACGGCCGTCTGCGGGCCCTGCACCAGGGGCCGGGGCGTGACGGGCGGCGCCCGGAACGGCCGGTCGACGGGCTGAATCTCGTAGACGCCGCTGTAGAGCTCGCCCTCGGCCGCCTCGCCGCTGCGATAGGCCTCCGCCTGGATGGTGTGGCGGGCGGAGACGACGAGGTACTGGCCGTCGTCGGTCGGGTGCTGGCGCATGGTGACGAGGCCGCCGGGATAGAGGCTCGCGGCGTCCCCGGAGGCGGAGCGGCGGTGGTCGAGGGCCTGCTCGGCCTCGAGGCGCACCTTCACCCGCTTGCGGCCGAGGTCGTTCTCCGTGTAGCGGCCGGGATAGTCGTAGCGCTCCAGGGAGGCCTTCTCGTAGCGCTCGGCGCCCTGCGCGTCGGCCTTCAGGTCGGCCGTCGGCTTCATGTAGTCGTAGTCGAGGCTCGTGAACCGTCCGCTGCGGAAGCGGCGCTCCGAGCGCCAGGTCGAGACGTGCTCGCGCTCGCGCCGGTCCTGGCCGCCGAGCGCGATGAAGGGGATCGCGCCGCCGCCCGCCTTGACCGGCCGGTGGCAGGAGCGCGAATCGGCCAGCACGAGCTTGTGCCCGCCCTCGCTATGCTCGAAGAAGGTGTAGACCCCCCACTCTTCCATCAGCCGGGAGACGAAGCCGAGATCGGTCTCGCGGTACTGCACGCAGTACTCGATCTTGTCGTACTCGCCCCGCGCCGCCCGGATCTCGTAGTCGGAGAAGCCGGCCTTGCGGAACACGTCCTCGATGATGTCGAGGACGTTCTTGTCCTTGAAGATCCGGCAGTCGGAGCGGCGGCCGAGCAGCCAGAGCCAGGGGCGCAGCGTCAGCCGGTAGGCGTTGGCGGCCTGCCGCACGCCGGTCCATTCCGTGTCCACGACGAGGCCGCTGAAGTAGCGGTCGACGCCCTCGTAGGAGCGAAAGCGGACATGGGCCTTCTTGCCGAGCAGCGCGTCGAAATCGAAGTTCCGGTCCCGGCACAGGGCCTCGATCCGGTATTCGAACAGCCGGCTCAAGCCTTCCTCACCCTCGAAGCGAAGAAGAACGAACTTGTCCTTGCCAGCCGAAGTCACCAGCTCGGCGACACGGCTACCTTGCGAGAAGTCTTGTAGATCCGTCGAGTCCACCGTTCGATCCGCGCTGGATTTCGGCACTTTTTGGCGCTAGATCACACCTGATTGGTCAGGTGACCATCCCAAAAATGCTCTCATCGATCGGATCCGTGCCATGACATCTGCGATTCGATACTGCGCACAGCTCGTGACCCCCGCGATCCTCGGTGCGGCCTCCGGCGCGTTGCTGCTCGCCGGCGCCGCCCTGGCGGACCCGGCCTACAGAGCGGCGGACATCGTGGCCCACTTCACCCCCGGCGCCGCGCCTCCGAAGAGCCTGGGCCGCCCGCGGGCGCTCTGCATCGGAACCGAGACCGAATGCGCCAAAGACGTACCAGAACCGGCCAGGACTGTCGACGGCTTCGATCTGCGGGTGAACTTCGACTACAACTCCGCCCGGCTCACCCCGGCGGCGCGGACCAATCTCGACGAGTTCGCCCGCGCCCTGCGGGACCCGGCGCTGGCGGGCGCCCGCTTCCTCGTCGAGGGCCACACCGACGGCGCCGGCAGCGATTCGTTCAACCTCGACCTCTCCATGCGCCGCGCCGGGGCGGTGGTCGACTACCTCACCCATAGCGGTGTGCCCGGCGCCCGCCTCGAGGCGATGGGCTACGGCAAGCAGAAGCCGCTGGTGCCCGATCCGATGGCGAGCGAGAACCGGCGGGTCGAGACCCGGCTGCGGGCCCCGTAGCGGCCCCGGCGCTCCATGGCCCTCGATCTCGATCCCGCGCGCCTCGTCGCGCCGCTCTCCGACGACGCGCCCTGCGGGGAGGACCTCGACGCGGCCGGCGACATCGATTTCCTCAACCGGGTCTCGCATGTCGAGAGCCTGCTGCCGGCGAGCTTCTTCACCCGCGACGACGAGGGCCGGCCGCAGCCCTTCGACCGGGCGAGCATCGACTTCCGCCGGGAGGAGGCGGCGCTCCTCGCCCTCCTCGACCGCAGCCGCGACCTCCGGGTCCTGACGCTGCTCGCGCGCCTGACGATGCTCGACCGAGACCTTCCGGGGTTCGCGGCGGCGCTCTCGGCCATCGCCGGGCTGCTCGAAGGTCAGTGGGAGGCGGTGCATCCCCGCGGCGAGGGCGGCGGCTACGAGCTGCGCGGTGCGGTCCTCCAGACGATCGACGACGTGCCGACGGTGATCCTGCCGCTCCAGCACGTCCCGCTCGCCCAGAGCCGCCGCCACGGACCGATCAGCTTCCGCAGCGTGATGACCGCCGACGGCGAGGTCCCCGCCCGGGAGGACGAGCCCGCCCCGGACCGGGAGGCGATCGGCCGTGCGCTCGACGAGGCGGACCCGGAGCTCCTGCGCGGGCAGCACGACACCCTGGCCGCTGCGGCCGCCGCGCTGGCGCGGATCACGGCGGCGACCGTCGAGCACGGGGGCTATGCCAGCGCCGTCGGCTTCGAGCGCCTGAGCCTCCTCGTCGGACGCATGCAGGCGCTTCTCGACCGCGCCGCGGCCGCGGCGACGGACGATACCGAGCAGGTGCCGGCGGACGAGCCGGCGCGGCCGGAGGGCCGGGCGACGCCCGCGCGGACCCCCGGCGGCATCGAGCGCCTCGCCGACGCCTCCGCGGCGCTGGCCGCGGCGGCGGAGTACCTGCGCCGACAGGAGCCGTCGAGCCCGGCCGAGGTGCTGACGCGCCAGGCGCAGATGCTGATCGGCAAGTCCTTCGTCGAGGTGATGCGGATCCTGGTGCCGGACAGGGCCGGCGAGGCGGTCCTGTCGGTGGGCAGCAACCGGGGCCTGCGCCTGACCTTCGATCAGCTCGCGGCCGTGCCGGAAGAAGCCGGCGCCGAGGACGGCTGGGGCGAGGAGCAGGCCGAGACGCCCGACGCGGCGCCGGCCGCGGCCTTCAAGGCGTCGAGCCGAGGGGAGGCGACGGGGCTGCTGCGGGAGGTGGCGGCCTTCTTCCGCCGCCACGAGCCGTCGAGCCCGATTCCCCTGCTGCTCGACAAGGCGGTCGGCATCGCGGACCGCGATTTCCTGGCGATCCTGCGGGACGTGCTGCCGGAGACGGCCACCGAGTGAGCCCGGCCCGCACCGGGCGGCCTCGTCCCGCATCGGGGCCGGTCTCCGCCCACAGGCATTCCCCGGAGCGGACACATCGGCGCCCCCTCGCGGCAGCCCGAGACGCAAGCGGGACCGCTTGCGTCGGCATCAGAAATCTGCTGGACTGCTTTTGGTCTGAAAAAGAGCGGCGCCCGAAGCAGAATCGGCCGCACGGTATCTTTGGTCGGTCCAATCCTGCCCCGTGGGGGCGGCAGCCTTGGAAGGACGCGCCATGTCCGATTCGAGCCATAAGTTCATCAAGCGCAACCGGCCGCCTCGGGTGCACATCACCTACGAGGATCCCTACGACGCCGAGCGCAAGGTCGAGCTGCCCTTCGTGATGGGGGTGATGTCGGACCTGTCCGGGAACGCCTCCTCCGTCGAGAAGCCGGACATGGCCGAGCGCAAGTTCGTCGACATCGACATGGACAACTTCGATCAGCGCATGGCCGCGATCGATCCGGGCGTGCGCTTCAACGTGCAGGACAAGCTCTCCGACAGCGATTCGAAGCTCTCGGTCGAGCTGCACTTCAAGAAGATCGACGATTTCGGCCCCGCCGCCGTGGCGCGGCAGGTGCCGCCGCTGGCCAAGCTGCTGGAGGCGCGCGAGCAGCTCGCCAACCTCCTGCGCTACATGGACGGCAAGGCCGCCGCGAGCGACCAGATCAAGGCGCTCCTCAAGGACCCGGCGCTGATGGAGGCGCTGAAGGAGCGCCTCGCCACGCCGGCCGGGGAGGCGGAGACGTCGCCCTCCGCCTGACCCTCCGCGACACCTTCGCCCGGCTCCCGCCGGCCTCCCGCTCCGTTTCCGTTCGCGAGTCGTCCCGATGGCTGCCGATTCCACACAGCTTGCCACCCACCCCGCCGCCGGCACCGAGACGCAGGAGGCCGGCGAGTTCGCAGACCTCCTGCGCCAGAGCTTCAAGCCCCGCACCGAGCGGGCGGCGACCGAGGTCGAGAACGCCGTCGGGACCCTGATCCGCGAGGCGCTCTCCGACTCCAGCCTGATCAAGGACGACGTCCTCGACACGATCGAGGAGATGATCGCCCGCATCGACCAGAAGCTGACCGCGCAGGTCAACGCGATCCTTCACGCGCCCGAGTTCCAGAAGATCGAGAGCGCCTGGCGGGGTCTGAACTACCTCGTCTTCAATTCGGAGACGGACACGACCCTGAAGATCAAGGTCATGAACGTCTCCAAGGAGGAGATTCACAAGAACCTCCGCCTCTTCCCCGGCGCCCGCTGGGACCAGAGCCCCCTCTTCAAGAAGGTCTACGAGGCCGAGTTCGGCCAGCTCGGCGGCGAGCCCTACGGCTGCCTGATCGCCGACTACTACTTCAGCCACCTCTCGCAGGACGTGCAGCTGCTGCGCGAACTCTCGAAGGTCGCGAGCGCCGCGCACGCTCCCTTCTTCGCGGCGGCCGATCCGACGCTCCTCGGCATGGACAGCTTCACCGAGCTCGCCAACCCGCGCGACCTCTCGAAGATCTTCGACACGCCCGACTACGTGCAGTGGAAGGGCCTGCGCGACGCGGCCGACTCCCGCTACGTCGGCCTCTGCATGCCGCGCGTCCTCGCCCGGCTCCCCTACGGCGCCAAGACCGAGCCGGTGGAGGAGTTCGCCTTCGAGGAGGAAACGGACGGCCACACCGGCGACCAGTACGCCTGGATGAACGCGGCTTACGCCATGGCGGTCAACATCAACCGCGCCTACAAGGATTGCGGCTGGACTGTGCGCATCCGCGGTGTCCAGTCGGGCGGCGAGGTGGTCAACCTGCCGAGCCACACCTTCCCCACCGACGACGGCGGCGTCGACCTCAAGTGCCCGACCGAGATCGCGATCAGCGACCGGCGCGAGGCGGAGCTGGCCAAGTCGGGGCTGATCCCGATTATCCACCGCAAGAACACCGACAAGGCCGCCTTCATCGGCGCGCAGTCGGTCTACAAGCCGAAGCAGTTCTACGGGGAGAAGGGCGTCGAGGCGACCGCCTCCGACAATCTCTCGGCGCGTCTTCCCTACATGTTCGCCGTATCCCGCTTCGCGCATTACCTGAAATGCATGGTGCGCGACAAGATCGGAGCCACCAAGGAGAAGGACCAGCTCACGCGCTGGCTCCAGGAGTGGATCAACGAGTACGTCGACGGCGATCCGATCAACTCGAGCGAGCAGACGAAGGCACGCAAGCCTCTCGCGGCGGCCCGGGTCGACATCTTCGAGAACGAAGAGAACCCCGGATACTACTCGGCGAAGTTCTATCTGCGCCCGCACTATCAGCTCGAGGGCATGGATATCGGCATGAGCCTCGTCTCGCGCCTGCCGGCCCCCAAGCAGTAGCCGGCGCGCCGATCACGTCCCTTCCACCCGCGGCCCCCGGCCGAGGGCCTCTCCGGTCGCGTCCGGCCGCGAGCCGTTCCGTCCGCACGTTCAACGACACGTCAGGGGAAGCATCATGGCACTCGACATCTTTCTGAAGCTCGATGGGATCAAGGGCGAGGCGCAGGATCACAAGTACAAGGACGAGATCGACGTGCTCTCCTGGTCCTGGGGGGCGAGCCAGTCCGGCACCACGCATGGCGGCTCGGGCTCCGGCGCCGGAAAGGTCAGCATCCAGGACCTGAGCATCACCAAGTATCTCGACAAGTCGAGCCCGACGCTGTTCCAGCACTGCGCCAATGGCAAGCACATCAAGAAGGGCACGCTCATCCTGCGCAAGGCCGGCGAGAAGCCGCTCGAATACCTGACCATCGAGTTCGAGGACATCATCGTCACGCACGTCTCGATGGGCGGCTCCGGCAGCGAGGACCGGCTGACCGAGAACGTCACCCTGAACTTCGGCACCTATCACATGAAGTACGCGGTGCAGACCGCGACCGGCTCGAAGGGCGCCGAAGTCGAGCACAAGTGGCACATCTCCAAGAACATCGCCGGCTGAGCGCGTCTCAGGGCATCGCGGCCGGCGCGCGCCGTCCTGCGCGCCGGCCGTCTCGGGACCGTCCGCGCGGGCGCCGCGCCGGGCGCAGGAGGGACAGCATGGCCGTCCGCGCCGACGTGAAGCGCGTCCGTATCCCGCTCATGGACGCCTTCCGCACCGCCCATGCCGACCGCGACGCGCGGCGCCACCTCGACGTCCGCGACGAGAGCGGCGAGCGCGTCCTGGCCGGGCGGCGGGTGGGCGCGCGCTCGGCGGTGACGGCGGGCGATCTCCAGCGCAGCGTGGCGGGGGACCTCGAACGGCTCATGAACGCCGTCCACCTCGCGGCCGACATCGACCTCGATGCCTTCCCCGAGGTCCGGCGCTCCATCCTCAACCACGGCTTCGTCGACATCGCCCGGCTGTCGATCGACGACGGCCGCGTCGAGGAGATCGGCCGCGAGATCGCGGAGGTGCTCCGCGCCTTCGAGCCCCGGCTCGCGCCGGACTCGGTGGCCGCGCGGCGCGACACGAGCGTCGATCCGGCGGAGTTGAAGCTGCGCTTCCTGGTCCGGGCCGAGATCGAGGCCGATCCGCTCAACGTGCCCGTGGAGTTCGTGGCCGAGCTGGAGCGGGACACCGGCCGCATCAAGGTGGCGCAGCGATGAGCGGCCCGCCCACCGCGGGGGACGCCCCGTGAACCGCGAGTTCCTCGACCTCTACAACCGCGAGCTCGGCTTCCTGCGCGGCCACGCGCGGGAGTTCGCACAGGAGTATCCGGGCATCGCCGAGCGGCTCGGCGGCCTCGTGGAGGAACAGGCCGACCCGATGATCGCCGGCCTCCTCGAAGGGGCCGCCTTCCTCGCCGCGCGGGTCCAGCTCAAGCTCAAGCACGAGTTCCCCGAGTTCACGCAGAACCTCATCGAGCAACTCGTCCCGAACTACCTCGCGCCGACGCCCTCCGTTCTGCTTGCCCGCGTCGACCCGCCCTTCGGCGATCCCTCCCTGCGGGAGGGGCCGCGGATCGGGCGCGGGGCGCGGCTCGACGCGACCTACCGCGAGCGCGAGCGGCAGATCTCCTGCCGCTTCCGCACCACGGCGCCGCTGCGCCTCTGGCCCTTCGACGTCGCCGGCGCCGAGTACTTCTCCCATCCCGCACCCCTCCAGGCGCTTGGCGTCGGGGGCAGCGAGACCGTCGCGGGCATGCGCCTGACGCTGCGGCACCGCACCACCCCGCGGGTCGAGGACGAGCCGGAAGGGTCGGGGGCCACCGATCCCCAGACCATGCTCTCGGGCTGCGCCGTCGATGCCCTGCCGATCCATCTCGTGGGGCCCGAGGCCGACGCGGTGGCGATCTACGAGCAGGTCTTCGCCGACTGCACCGGCGTGTTCCTGCGCTACCCCGACGCCTTCGGCGACCCGGTCGTGGTGCCCCTCGGGCGGGAGCGGATCGAGCCGGTCGGCTTCTCCGCGGACGAGGCCCTGATCCCGAAGGACGAGCGCCTCTTCGACGGCTTCGACCTGCTGCGGGAGTACTTCACCTTCCCGCGCAAGTTCCTCGGCTTCCGCCTCACGGGTCTCGGGCCGCTGCTCGCCCCCGTGCGCGGCCGGACGCTCGACATCCTGCTCACCTTCGACGAGGCGAGCCCCCGCCTCGGCGCGGCGGTGCGCACCGACGCCTTCGCCCTCTACGCGGTGCCCGCCGTCAACCTGTTCGAGATGAGCCTCGACCGGGTCGCCGTCGAGACGAGCCGTCACGAGTACCATCTCGTGCCGGACCGCAGCCGGCCGCTCGACTTCGAGCCCCACCGCATCCTCCAGGTCTTCGCCCATCGCCCCGGACAGGCGGGCAAGGTGCCCGTGGCGCCGCTCTACACGCCGGGAAGCGGAGGCGACGGCGGCCGGCTCAGCTACACGGTGCGCCGCATGCCGAGGCGGCGCACGGGGCGCGAGCGCGCCTACGGCGCCGCCTCCGACTATACCGGCACCGACCTGTTCCTGTCGCTCGCCGAGCCGGCCGGGACGGAGGCTCGGGACGGCGAGGGCGTGGCGGAGATCAGCGTCCGCGCGCTCTGCTCGAACCGCCACCTGCCGGAGCTCCTGCCGATCGGCGCCTCGGGGGCGGATTTCCGCTTCGCCGACGACGGCGCGCTGCCCGTCACCTGCGTCGCCGGCCCGACCCGGCCGCGGGAGCCCGTGGTGGCCCAGCTCCGGGGCCGCTCCGAGCACCTCTTCACCGGGGCGGTGTCCTGGCGGCTCATCAGCCTGCTCAGGCTCAACCCCCTCGGGATCGTCGGTACGGGAGCCGGGGAGGACGGGGCGGAGACCCTGCGCGAGGCGATGATGCTCTTCGCCGATCTCTCCGACAGCGCCGTCGAGCGGCGCATCCGCGGCGTGCGCAGCCTGGAGAGCCGGCCCGTGGTGCGGCGGCTGCGCCAGCGGGTCGGCACCGGCACGGCGCGGGGCACCCAGGTGACGCTCACCCTCGACGACAAGGCCTTCGAGGGCACCGGCCCGTTCCTCCTCGGCGCGGTGCTGGAGCGGTTCCTGGCCGAGTACGCCTCGCTCAACCACTTCACCCAGACCGTGATCCGCACCGTCGAGCGCGGCGAGATCATGCGCTTTCCCCCCCGCGTCGGCGGACGGAGGCTGCTGTGAGCGCCCGCGGCAGCCATCGGGAGCGGCTGGAGGCGGCGCCTTGGGCGCACGACTTCCTCGCAACGCTCCGCCGGATCGAGCGCGACAGCGCCGACCGGCCGCGCATCGGCGACAGCGCCGCACGCGAGACCGACGCCGTCACCCTCGGCCAGGACCCGTTCCTGGCCTTTCCGGCGAGCACGCTCTCCGCTGCCAGCCACGACGGGAAGGGGCGGCCTCGCCTCCTCGTGCGCTTCCTCGGCCTGCTCGGCCCGCAGGGCGCGCTGCCGCTATCGACGACGGACGAGGCCTATGGCTGGCTGAATGCGCGCGACGACGCCTTCGCCCGCTTCCTCGACGTCTTCAACCACCGCTTCCTGCAGCTGTTCTTCCGGGCCTGGGCGGATGCGAGGCCGATCGCGCAGGCCGACCGGCCCGGCGCGGACCGCTTCGAGAGCTATCTCGGGTCGGCGGTCGGGCTCGGCCTTCCGAGCCTGCGCGAGCGCGACACCGTTCCCGACAGCGCCAAGATCGCCTTCGCGGGGCTGCTCGGGCCCGCCGCCCGCTCGGGCTCGCGGCTGTGCAACGCGATCACCGGGCTCCTCGGCGCCGCCGTCGAGGTCGAGGAGTTCGCCGGCGCCTTCCTCGAGTTCGAGCCGGCCGACTGCTCGCGCCTCGGCGGCGCCAACGCCCGGCTCGGCATGGACCTCCTCGTCGGGCGCAGCGTGTTCTCCGTCGAGGACCGCATCCGCCTGCGCATCTACGCCGCCGACCTCGATGCCTACGAGCGCCTCCTGCCGGGCGGCGCGGACTGCCGGCCGCTCGCCGACCTCGTCCTGTTCTACCTCGGCGACGAGCTGGAATGGGAGGTCGAGCTGGCGCTGCCGGTCGCCTGCGCGCGGCCGCTCCGCCTCGGGGAGGGCGGCGGCCGGCTCGGCTACACGGGCTGGATCGGCCAAGCGGACGGGCAGGGCGGAGACGGATACCGGCGCGACGCCCGCTTCCAGCCGGCGGAACGCCTGGGACGCGGCGGCGGCCAGAGCTTGGAGCGGGCAGCATGAGCGAGATCAGCCTCGAGACCGTCACCGGCAAGCTCAACCGGGTCGGCTACGACGCCTTCATCCAGGCGCTCCGACAGGCGCGGGGGGCGGGCAACCGCAACGTCGAGCTCGCCCATTGGCTCGGCCGCCTTCACGAGCAGGACGGGAGCGACCTCGCGCTCACCGCCGACCGCTACAAGCTCGACCGCGGGCGGCTCTCCGCCGACCTCGCCAGGGCGGTGGACGGGCTGAAGCGCAACGAGACCGAGATGCCCGGCATCGCCAACGGCGTCGTCGATCTCCTCGATCGCGGCTGGCACTACGCGACCCTGCTCTTCGGCGAGACGCAGATCCGCTCCGGGCACCTGATCGTCGGCGCGCTGAAGTCGAACGACCTGCGCCGGACCCTCACCGGCCTCTCGGCGGAGTTCGGGAAGATCCCTGTCGACACCCTCGTCGGCGAGCACCGCGCGGTCTGGGCGAAGTCGAGCGAAGAGAACCTGCGCCCGATGGACGGGGCGGGCCCGGTCGCGGCGGGCGCCGCCGGCACCGCCGAGGGCGCGAAGGGGCGCACCGCCCTGGACCGTTTCTCCCAGGACCTCACCGCCAAGGCCGAGGCCGGCGAGATGGACCCGGTCCGCGGCCGCGACGAGGAGGTCCGCCAGCTCGTCGACGTGCTGATGCGCCGCCGCCAGAACAACCCGATCCTCACCGGCGAGGCCGGCGTCGGAAAGACCGCCGTGGTCGAGGGCTTCGCGCAGGCCATCGCCGCGGGCAGCGTGCCGCCGGCGCTCCGCGAGGTCAGGCTCCACGCCCTCGACATCGGCCTGATGCAGGCGGGCGCCTCGATGAAGGGCGAGTTCGAGCAGCGCCTGCGCTCGGTCATCGACGAGGTCCAGTCTTCGCCGAAGCCCATCATCCTCTTTGTCGACGAGGCCCACACCCTGATCGGCGCCGGCGGCCAGGCGGGAACGGGGGACGCGGCGAACCTCCTGAAGCCCGCGCTGGCGCGGGGCACGCTCAAGACCATCGCCGCGACGACCTGGGCGGAGTATCGCCAGCACATCGAGAAGGACCCGGCGCTGACCCGGCGCTTCCAGCCGATCCAGGTCGGCGAGCCCTCGGTGGCGCAGGCCTGCGACATGCTGCGGGGGCTTCTCGCGCCCATGGAGAAGCACCACGGCGTGCGCATCTCCGACGCGGCGGTGGTGGCCGCGGTCAACCTCTCCCACCGCTACATCCCGGCCCGCCAGCTTCCCGACAAGGCGGTGAGCCTCCTCGACACCGCGAGCGCCCGGGTGGCCATCAGCCAGACATCGGTGCCGGCGGCGATCGAGGACACCCGCGCCGCGATCCGGGCGCGGGAGAGCGAGCGGGCGGCGCTGCGCGCCGACGCCGACCTCGGCCTCGACGCGCCCGACGCGATCGCGGCGCTCGACACGGAGCTCGCCGAGCTGAACGAGAGGCTCGCGCGGCTGGAGGAGGAATGGCGGGCCGAGACGGCGCTGGTCGAGGAGATCCGGGCGCTGCGGGCGGGGCTCGCCGAGGGGGACGCGGATCCGTCGCCCGAGCCGGAACCCGTCGGGGCGAGCCTGGAGAGCGGCGAGGCGCCGGAGGCGGCGCTGCCGCCGGACCGGGAGGCGCGCCGCGCCGCGCTCAAGGCGAGCGCGGACAGGCTCGGCGCGATCGAGCCCGAGCGGCGCATGATCTACGCCCATGTCGACGCCCAGGCCGTGGCCGCCGTGGTCTCCGACTGGACCGGCATCCCGGTCGGCCGGATGGTCCGCGACGAGATCGAGACCGTCCTGCGCCTCCCCGAGATCCTGAACCGGCGCGTCGTCGGCCAGTCCCACGGCCTCGGCATGATCGCCAAGCGCATCGAGACCAACCGTGCGCGGCTCGACAACCCGGACAAGCCGATCGGCGTGTTCATGCTCTGCGGACCCTCCGGCGTCGGCAAGACCGAGACGGCGCTGGCGCTGGCCGAAGCCCTCTACGGGGGCGAGCAGAACATGATCACCATCAACATGAGCGAGTTCCAGGAGGCGCACACCGTCTCGACGCTGAAAGGTGCCCCCCCCGGCTACGTCGGCTACGGCGAGGGCGGACGCCTGACGGAGGCGGTGCGGCGGCGCCCCTACAGCGTCATCCTCCTCGACGAGGTCGAGAAGGCACACCCCGACGTCCACGAGATCTTCTTCCAGGTCTTCGACAAGGGCGTGATGGAGGACGGAACCGGCCGGCGGATCGACTTCCGCAACACCCTCATCATCCTGACCTCGAACGTCGGCACCGACCTGATCATGCAGCTCTCGCGGGACCCGGGCTACCGCTCGGACGCGGAGGCGCTCGCCCAGGCCCTCCGGCCGGAGCTGCTCAAGGCGTTCCCGCCCGCGCTCCTCGGGCGCATCGTGACGATCCCCTACTTCCCGCTCTCGCCCGAGATGCTCGGCGGCATCGCCCGCCTCCAGCTCGACCGGATCGGCCGGCGCGTGAAGGCCAACCACGGCGCCGCCTTCGCCTACGATGACGCGGTGGTCGCGCACATCGTCTCCCGCTGCAACGACCCGGACTCGGGCGGGCGGATGATCGACAACATCGTCACCAACACGCTGCTGCCCGAACTCTCGCGGGAGTTCCTGAACCGGAGCCTGTCCGGCGAGCCGCCCGCCGCGGTGCGGATCGGCGTCGAGGGCGACCACTTCGTCTACGCCCTGTCCGGCGCTCCGGGGGACGACACGGCGGCCCCCGCCGTACCCGACACGTCGCCCGACCCCGCGCCCGAGGAGGCCGCCTGATGACGCTCGCGCCTCTCGTCGGGCCGGCGGCCGTCGCGGCCGCCGATCGCGTCGTCGCGGCGGGAATGCCCGCCCCGATCCGCCCCGAATAGTCACAGCCGCGCCGGGAGAGACAGCATGGTCGGGATGGACAAGGTCGGGCGGGATACCGGCCCCGGCGACGGCGGCTTCCTCGTCACGGACCTGGATACGCCGGGCACGGTCGAGTTCGAGTTCATCCTCTCGAACTACAACATCGACGGGAACATGCTGAAGCCGGAGCACAAGACGCTGCTCAACCAGCACATCGTGCCCTTCCTCAAGCGCAACCGGTATCACGCCGAGATGACCGGCACGGCGAGCCGCACGGGCGACGCCGCCTACAATCGGCAGCTCTCCCGCGAGCGCGTTTCCAGAGTGCGGGCCTACCTCCTCCGCCAGGGCCTCGCCGACGCGCAGGTGCCTCTCAGGGACATGCACGCCGTCGGCGAGGACAAGTCGACCTCGAAGTTCGACGAGGACGAGCTCGAGCGGTCCGTGCGCATCAGCATCGTCGTCGGCGTGCGGCCGGCTCCCGCGGGGCCCGGCGTGGTCGTGCCGCAGATCGTGCCGCCCAACGGGAACCTGCCGCCGGCGCCGCCGCAGGTCGTCCCCGAGACGGTGATCGTCATCGATACGCGCGAGCCCTGGGCGATCCAGGAGCTGACCGGCTTCAACGGCGGCGTCGGCGCAGGCGGCAATGTCGGGCCGCTGAACGTCGGCGTGCAGGTCGGCACGATCGAGTACCATTTCCTGCTGTTCAACAGGCGCACCAAGCAGATGTCGCAGTGCCGCTTCTTCGGCGCGGCGATCTCCGGCGGCCCGAGCCTCGGCAAGTCGTGGAAACCCGGCTTCTCGGCGGGGCCGGGCTTCTCGATCACGAAGGGCAGCCACACCTGGGACCAGTTCTTCACCAAGGCCGGCACCGGCTTCGACGCGTTCGCCGGCGCTGCGACCTGGTTCGAGCCGTTCTCCCTCGCCCTCAACACCGACATCTCGGCGAAGGCGATCCTCAAGTTGGACAGCCTGGGAATCTCGATCGAGGTCTCGACGGGCGTGACGATCGGCACCTCCGGCTCGGCGGCGGCCCGCGGCGACTTCTTCCTGAAGCCGCCGGTCCAGCTCAACCTCTGAGGCCGGCGCCGCGATGCGACAGATCGGACGCCGCGCGGAGCGGCCGCCGTAGAGCCGCCGGAGCCGACCGCGCGCTGTGCGGGGGACAAGAGTAGCAGCGTCGGATCGAAGCGCGATCCGGACAGGGAGCCGAAACAGTGGCCAGCAAGATTTTGACGAGCACGCTCTTCCGCGACGACGCCAGGCTGCAGATGACGGCCATCGATCACCGCTATCACGTGACCGTCGGCGATCAGGGCGTCCACGTCAGGCGGATCCAGTTCTTCCTCTACGGCGTCGGCGCCCTGCAGGTGATGTACGCCGAAGACGTGGCCAGCGGGGAGGATCCGGAGATGACCGCGTCGCTCTTCAACGCCGAGGCCGAGGTCATGGAGTACGGCACCGCGACCGCGAAGGCGGTGCTGATCTACAAGCAGATGAACAAGATCATCGGCTACGGATACCAGACGTCCGCCGACAACATCGTCGGCGTCCTGACGATCCGCCACATGGACAAGATCGCGCGCACCGGAACGTCGAAATCGACCGAAGAGCGCAAGACCATCACCGCCTCCGCCACGAACGCGCTGAAGCCGGCGGTGATGGCGGGAATGACCGTGGGGAGCCGCGTGATCGGCCGCTCGTGAGACGCAAGCGTCGGCGGGCGAGCACGGCCCTCGACGAGACCGGGACCGACCCGAGGGAGAGGGACATGACGAAAGAGGCTTCCGGCAACCGCTTCGAGCAGGTCGACGAGCCGGCGGACGACGCCATGACACTCTCGCTGAAGCGGGAGGGCGAGAAGATGTCCGGGGTCGTCACCTGCCCCGCCGCGATCACCGGCGGCCGGCTGCCGAAGGATTTCGCGTCCGACGAGATGCCGCTGAAGGACGCGTTCCGCTCGGCGATCCGCCTCGCCAACGAGATGCGGGTGCCCCTCGTGGTCCTGGACCCGGACGGGCTCTGGCAGGCCGAGTGGGGAACGCTCGTCCGCGAGCCGGACGAGACCGACGCCTGATCCCGAGACCACCCGAGCCACCGGAGTATCCGCCTTGGCGACCATCCAGACGATGCAGGCCTCGAAATGGACCGTCCGCTGCTGGGACGCGTCCCAGCAATGGGTCTGGCTCTACACCTTCTCCGGCGACGGCCGCTCCCGAACGGGAAGCGTCACCTGGAAGGACGAGAACAACGGCATGACCGGCCAGGGAAGCTGGTTCCTCGAGGGCGGCAAGCTCAAGACGACGTGGACGAACTCGCAGACCAAGGAAACCTGGGCGCTGCCGATCAACACCGAGAACTGGACCGGCTCCTGCACGATGCATGGCAAGCCATACAACCTCCACGCCATCGCCCGCAGCGTCACCGAGAAGAAGCCGTCCACCGACAAGAGCGCCATCAACGCGGACCTGCTCTTCTCCGGCGACAAGAAGCAGGCGGCGCAGTTCCTCTCGAAGCGGGCCATCGAATACATGCCGCTGGAGAAGGCCTTCGGGGGCCCGCTGAAGAGCGTGAACGGGCTCGCCGTGCACATCACGGCGGGGCGCGGGCAGGCCAGGGACTGCTTCGACATCTTCACGAAGCGTAACGTCTCGACCCATTTCGTGATCGATCGCTCCGGCAACGTCGTGCAGTTCGTCGCGGCCTCGCTGGAGGCCTGGGCGCAGGGGCCGGGCAACCCGCACTGGCTCAGCGTCGAGCTCGTCGGCTACCAGCCGGACAACGCCATCCAGCGCACGGAAGGCATCAAGCCGGGTCCCCAGCTCGATGCGCTCCGCGACCTCTGGGGCTGGGTGCGGGACGCCTTCCCGCACGTGAAGGAGGGGCTCGCGATCCCCTATGTCGGGCAGAAGCACATGCTCGAATGGGTCGGCAAGCAGTCCTTCGTGAAGAAGGACGAGGCCGGCAAGCCGATCTTCGGCGGCGTGCTCGGCATGGGCCTCGACCAGCACTACAAGGCGCTGGCGGACGCCTTCGTCGCCCGCGGCGACGCGCCGACCACCTCCGACAACCTGCGCGTCTGCATCGATTCCCTCGGCCTCTCCTGCCACTGGTGGCTCGACTACTATCCGAAGTCCTGCCCCGGCGCGCCGATCATGTCCCAGATGCCGGAGGTGCTCGGCAAGTCCGCCGTCGTCCTGCCGGGGGCCGAGAAGTACCTCTACGAGGAGCCGGTCAAGGTCGCCGGCGGCGGCGGCTCCAAGAAGGGCTGAGGTCTCACGCCATGCCCAAGGGCCCCGCCGCGCGCGTCACCGACCCCGTCGCCCACCCGCTGCCGCCGGTGCTCCAACCGGGGCCGGGCAGCCCCAACGTGCTGATCGGCAGCCTGCCGGCCTGGCGCGGGGTCAGCGCCGCGGCGGCGGCGGCGATCCAGGCGGCCAAGGCCATATCGGATACGACGATCCAGGTCGCGGAGGCCGCGACGCTCGCCGCCGCCGGCACGCCGGGCGCGCCCGCGGCGCTCGCCGCGGAGCAGACCGTCAAGTCGACGGCCGCCTCGACCATGGGTTCGATGATCTCGGGCGGCGCGGGCGGCGCCGACATCCACCTCTGCGCGACGCCCCTGCCGATCCCGCCCCACGGGCCCGGCGTGGTCGTCAACGGCTCGCAGACGGTGCTCATCAACAAGCTCGCCGCCTGCCGGGCGGGCGACACCATCGTCGAGGCGGTCGGACCGCCGAACGCCATCGTCATGGGACTGCCGACGGTGATCATCGGAGGCTGAGACGGGCCGCCGGGGCCGATCCGCGCAGGGCGGCTCGAAGGGGAGGGCACCATGAAGGTCTGTGTCACCAACGGCGTCATCTTCCCGTCGCCGCCGCTGCCGAAATCGATCCGGGGCAAGATCTTCCACAAGATCGGCAAGTACGCCGAGGAGAAGATCGGCGCGGACTTCCAGACCTTCACCGGGCGACGCCAGTGGTACCCCGTCCCGATCGACGCGCCCGATTTCCGCGACGGCAGCCAGGGGCTGAACTCGAAGACCCTGTACTATTCGTTTCTGGTCGAGAAGAACCCCGACGTCGACAAGCAGAAGCTCGAGTGGCTCATGAACAGCCGCGAGGCGAAGGGCGAGGACGGCCAGCTCGTCTACATCCCCGACTTCATGGGCGACAAGGCGCCGGTCAACAAGCGCTTCTACGAGGTCAAGCCCGGGATGCCGAACCGGACGAACGAGGACGGCGAGACCAAGATCGCCTCCGTCGACGGGCTGATGGCCGACACCGAGCTTCCCTACAAGCCGGGCGAGAACTGGCAGCCGGTCGGCCGGCATGAGCTCTTCAACGGCTACATCCCGATGATGGCGCCGGGCCTGCTCCCCATCCCGATCCCCGTGAAGGTCATCGTGACTCTCGAGTACAAGCGGCACGACTGGACGCAAGGGCTCGTGGTCTACCATTTCTGCATCGATGCGAACTTCTCGGACGCGATCAAGCTCGCGGTGATCCTGGCGCTCCTCGCGCTGATCATCATCCTGGTGCTGTTCCCGGAGTTGCTGCCCGAGATTCCGCTGCCCGACATCCCGATCCCGCGGATTCCCGAGCTGCCGGCGCCGCGGCCCTCGCCGTTCCCGGTGCCGCCCCCGCAGCAGCCGGTCCCGATCCCGGTGCCGGGCCGCCCGTTCGGCATCTCGCCGACCTCCCTGCGCAAGCTCATCGCCGACGTGCCGGGGGAGCGGACGGAGGGGTTGCGGCAGAAGGCGATGTCGGGCTCCGTGGGAAAGGGCGGCCGCAACGTCCCCGACGACGTGCAGGCCGTCCAACTCTTGCTCAACAGCTGGCAGATCCTCGCCGGCCAGCCCTGCCTCAGGATCGACGGCATCGCCGGGCCCCTGACCTGCGGGGCGATCACCGCCCTTCAGGGCCATGCCGGACTGAAGGTGGTGGACGGGCGCGCCGATCCCGGCGGCCCGACCCTCGACGTCTTGACCAAGCTCGGGCTCGTCGTGGTCGGCGCCACGGTGCGCAACGCCTCGCGGCGCATCCACGTGCCGCAGACCGGGGGCAGCGTGCCGACGAGCATCCTGCCCTCGGTGTTCTGGGCTGCCCTGTCGGGAGCGAAGGACCCGTGAGGCGCGGCCGCGGCCGGGCTGCGCCCGCGGCTCAGCTGCGCAGCTTCAGCCGGTAGCTGTAGACGTCGCCCCGGAACAGGCCCTCGACGTACTCGACCATCACGGCCTCCTGCGTGAAGCTGTGGCGCTTGATCAGCAGGCAGGGAACGGGCTCGTCGAAACCGAACAGGCGGCACTCCTCGTTCGTCGGCATCGTCGCCTCGATGCTCTGCTCGCAGCTCACGAGCCGGGCGCCGCCGACCTCGGCGAGGAAGGCGTAGACCGAGCCCGACAGGTCGCCGTCCTCCAGGGCCGGGACCGCCTTGAGATTGTACCAGGCCACCTCGCGGGACATGGGAACGTCGTCGCCGTAGCGCACGCGGGTCAGCTTCAGCAGCGGCGCCGTCGAGGGCAGGCCGAAGATCGAGGAGATCGAGCGGTCCTGGACCACCGACCGTTCGAGGATACGGGAGGAGGGGATCTTGCCAAGCTCGCGCATCTCCTCGGTGAACCCCTTGAGGCGGTCCATGCCGGGATGCACCTGATCCGGCCTTGGGCGGACCAGGAAGCCCTTGCGCCCCTGCGAGGCGAGGAGATCGCGCTGGCGAAGCGCCGCGTAGGCCCGCTGGATGGTGACGCGGCTGACTCCGAGACCCTCGGCGAGCTGGCGCTCGGCCGGCAGGACCGTGCCGCCGGGGAGTGCGCCGGTGGCGATCAGGTCGTACAATTGTTCTTCGAGCTGCTGGTACAGCGGCATGGCCGTATCGTCCCGCAGACGCAGGAGCGACAACAGCGATGGCCGGTTGAGATGCGCGAGCCGGTCGGAATCTGTGATTGCATCCGGACCGGAGCCTTTCAGCAAACGTATTTGTGCTCGGCCGGTGGCGGTGTTCTTGACCAAACTCGTGGACCAGGAGACGACGCGTGCAGGTCTTTGTCGTCGGCAGCTTCGTCGTTGCCTGCTCAGTCATCGTAGCACGTCTCCCGAGAGCCGGTGAGTCCCTTGACGCCGCAGCCTTCGTCTCCGAGCCGGGCGGCAAGGGGTTCAACCTTGCTTTGGCTTTGCATCGGCTCGGATTTGGTATTACCGGCGTCTTCGCCATCGGGGACGACGCCTTCGCGGCGATCGCCGAATCCGCGTTCGCGGGCAGCGGCCTCGGCGGGGAGATGCTGGTGCGGCACCCGGGCTCGACGGGCGCCGGGGTCGGTTTCGTGGACGCGCGGGGGGAGAACTGCCTCGCCGTGAGCCTCGGCGCCAACCGGCTGCTCGATGCCGGGGACGTCGAGCGGGCCGGCCCCTCGCTCGATGCCGCGAGCCTCGTCGTGGCGACCTTCGAGTCTCCCGACGCGCCGATCCGCGCCGCCTTCGTCCGTGCCCGCGCCCGCGGTGCCGCGACCCTGCTGAACCCGTCGCCGAGCCGGCCGATCGACTCCGCCATCCTCGCCGCGACGACGGTCCTCGTCGTCAACCGGATCGAGGCCGACGATCTCGGGCTCGACGGCTCGGGCATCGCGGAGGGCGGGACCGGCGAGGCCGCGCGCTTCGAGGCGCTCTCGGCGCAGGGGCCCGAGCTCATCGTCGTCACCCTCGGTGAGCAGGGGGCGCTCGCCTACCGGCGTGGCCGGTGGTTCCGGCAGGCGGCGTTCCCCGTCGCGGTGGTCGACACGATCGGCGCCGGCGACGCCTTCGCCGCCGGCCTGTCGGAGGGGCTGCTGCGGGAGCGGCCGATCGAGGAATGCCTGTGCCGGGCCGCGGCCTGCGGCGCCCTCACCGCCTGCCGTCTCGGTGCCTTCGACGCCTTTCCGACCGCCGAGGCGCTGGACGCCTTTCTGGCGGCGCCCCACGCGGCCGGACACTTGTAGCCAAAATCATACACAGGCGGGCGAAAGCCATGCCGGCCGAGCCATAGGGAGCAGGACGCCGTTGACCCTGCGTCCTCGACCGCGGAAAGTCCGAAACAGAACCAGACGGGTCCGCCCTCGACATGGGGGCGATCCGGTCGGAGCGACGGCGGGGGCGGTCGCAGGACGTGCCGGATCCGCGCGAGGCGTGATCCCGGCCGTGGCCTGGAACGCGATCCCCGTCGGCGGTCGGTATGGGTTCGAGCGTCTCGTGACCAGATCTGCGGCCGGAAGCATGACCATCGGCACGACCCCGTTGACGGCGCACGCAGCATGAGGCGGCCGGCTTCCTCACGCGCGTTCCGCATCGCGCCTGTCGCCGCACTCGCCGCGTCCCTGCTCGCGGGGCCGGCGCTTGCCCAGACCGCCAGCCAGATCACGCCGCCGAGCTTCGCCCCGCCCGCCGCGCGGCCGGGGGGCACGCTCGCCTTCTCCGGGGAGGCGGGCCTCGCCGCGCCGGCCGGCGCCGAGAAGCTCTCCGTCCGCCTCGCCGGCGTCGCCGTCGAGGGCGCCCCGCCCGGCGCCGCCGCCGAGATCGCCGCGATCGAGGCCCGCCTCGTCGGACGCCGCATCCCGGCGAGCGAGATCTTCGCCGCCGCCCGCGAGCTGGAGGCGGCGCTGATCCGGCAGGGCTCGCTCCTGACCCGCGTGGTGCTGCCGGCGCAAAAGCTGAGCGACGGCGGACGCCTGCGCCTCCTCGTCGTCGAGGGCTTCGTCGAGCGCGTCGAGCTGCGCGACGTGCCCGAGCCCGCCCGCGGGCGGATCGCCGCCGTGCTCGAGGCGCTGGTCGGCCGGCGGGACCTGCGCACCGGAGAGATCGAGCGCCGGCTGCTGCTCGCCGGCGACACACCGGGCGTGTCCCTGCGCTCGACCCTGGTGCCCGGCAAGGCCCAGGGCGCCACCACCCTGGTGATCGAGGGCCGCTACCGGCCGTTGACGGGCTTCGTCGGCGGCGACAACACCGTCGGCAAGGCGCTCGGCGGCTACACGATCGGCACCGGCCTCGACATCAACACCGTGTTCGGCCAGGGCGAGACCCTCTACGTGCGCGCCCTCGGGCATCCCGGCGGCAACGACGCCCTCGGCACCGGCAGCCCCTTCGGCGACAACCCGCGCCTGCGCACGCTCTCCGGCGGCATGGTGTTGCCGCTCGGTGCCGACGGGCTGAGCTTCAACGTCGAGTACGTGAACAGCCGCACGGCCCCCAAGCTCGCCGGGCTGATCCAGACCACGAGCGACTACGATCGCCTCTCCTTCCGCCTGCGCTACCCGTGGCTGCGCAGCCGGAGCGCGAACTTTTTCAGCGAGGTCGCCTTCGATGCGACGAGCGAGGCGCTCGGCCTCGTGCTGCCTGCGGCCACTGCGCCGCTCAGCCTCGACCGTCTGCGCATCGTGCGCCTGAGCGGGGAGGGGGACCTGCGCCTCGACGGCGGCGGCCTGCTCTCGGGCCGCGGCACGCTCTCGCTGGGCGTCGACGGGCTGGGCGCACGCAGCCGCGCCGAGGCCACGCCGATCCTGCCGCTGTCGCGCCTCGGGGCCGACGCGGAGTTCCAGAAGCTCGACGCGACGATCGCCTTCACGCAGCCCCTGCCGGAGAGCTTCCTCCTCGGCCTCTACGCCCGCGGCCAGACCTCCTTCGGCCAGCCGCTGGCGCGCAGCGAGCAGCTCGCCACCGCCTCCTTCCAGGAGCTCTCGACCTTCGACGCCGGCAGCCTCGGGGGCGACAGCGGCTGGGTGGTGCGGAGCGAGGTGTCCCGGCCCTTCAGCGTCGCCTTCGGCGGCCTGCCGGGGAGCATCGCGCCCTACGTGTTCGGGGCCACCGGCCAGCTCTTCCTCGAGCGCCCGACCATCCTCGAAGCGGGGCGCCTGCGGGTGTCCTCCGTCGGCCTGGGCCTGAGGCTCGCGAGCCTCCTCGACCCGGCGAGCGCCACAGAGGCGAACCTGACGCTGGAGTTCGGGCGGCGCTTCCGCAGCGACGCGATCCCGGACGCCAACCGCTTCACCGTTCTCGGCTCGATCCGGTTCTGAGGGCGGCCCGACATGACCCGCGATCCCATCCAGCCCTCGCACCGCAGCCGCTCCGAGCTCCGCCTCGCCCGGCTGCTGCCGCTGCTGCTCGCCGGCACCGCGCTCACCAGTCCGGCCAGCGCCGGCGAGCTGCCGCAGGGCGGCAGCGTCGCCTATGGCAGCGTCGGCATCGGCCAGCCCGCAGGCAACCGCCTCTCGATCCAGCAATCCTCGCAGACGGCGATCGTGAACTGGCAGGGCTTCTCGATCGGCCAGGGCGCGCGCGTCGACATCAGCCAGCCGAACGCGAACGCGGCGATCCTCAACCGCGTCACCGGCTCGACGCCCTCCACCATCGCCGGCCAGCTCAACGCCAACGGGCAGGTCTACCTCGTCAACCCGAACGGCATCGCCATCACCCCGACCGGGACGGTGCAGGCCGGCGCCTTCGTCGGCTCGAGCCTCGATATCGCCGACGACGACTTCAAGGCCGGCCGCCGCAACTTCCGCGGAAACGGCCGCTCCGCCGGGGTCTCGAACGCCGGCAGCATCGACATCGCCAAGGGTGGCTACGCGGCGCTGTTGGGCGGACAGGTCGACAATTCCGGCACGATCAGCGTGCCCCTCGGGCGCGTCGGCCTCGGCGCGGGCGAGCGGGCGACACTCGACCTCTCCGGCGACGGCTTCCTCCAGGTCGCGGTGCCGAGCCGCGACGACGGTAGCGCCAAGGCCCTCGTCAGCCATTCCGGGCGGATCGACGCCGCCGGCGGGCGCGTGACGATCCAGGCCGCGACCGCCCGCGAGGCGGCCCGCAACGCGATCAATCTCTCGGGCGTCGTCGAGGCGCGCACGGTCGGCGGGCGCTCCGGGGCGATCGTGCTCGGGGGCGGGGAAGGCGGCACCGTCACGGTGAGCGGCCGGCTCGACGCCTCCGCACCGGCCCGCGCGCGGACGCAGCGGGCGGCGGCGCGGGGCGGCAGCGTCACGGTCACCGGCAACGACATCCGGCTCACCGGCGCCCGGATCAGCGCCGACGGCGAGGCCGGGGGCGGGCGCATCCGCATCGGCGGCGACTATCAGGGCGGTGGTAGCTTGCAGAGGGCGGCGACGACGCGGGTCGACGCCGCGAGCACGATCAGCGCCGATGCGGGACGGTCCGGCGACGGCGGCAGCATCGTGATCTGGTCCGACCGGTCGACCGACTTCGCCGGGCGCATCTCCGCCCGCGGCGGCGCGCAGGGCGGGAACGGCGGCGACGCGGAAGTCTCGGGCAAGGTGCTCCTGGCGTACACCGGCAGCGCCGACCTGACGGCGCCGCGGGGCCGCTTCGGCACGCTGCTCCTCGACCCCTACAACGTCACGATCTCGAACGCAGCCGACTCGAACCAGGCCGGGTTCGCGGCGACCGGCAACGACTCGGTCATCAACGCGACGACGCTGTCGAACGCGCTCGCCACGGCGAACGTCACCGTCACGACCGGGGGTGCCGGCAGCCCCGGTGCGCAGGCCGGCGACATCACGGTCGCCGCGCCCGTGGCCTGGAGCGCGCCGACGATCCTGACCCTTCAGGCGTTCCGCTCCATCGCCGTCAACGCCGAGCTCCAGGTCAACGGCGCCGGCGGGCTCGCCTTCACCACCAACAACGGCGGCACCGGCGGCACGCTGAGCTTCGGCCCCGGCGGCCGGGCGACCTACGCGACGGCCGGCGGCGCCGGCATCCCCGGCCAGTCGCTCACCATAGACGGGCTCGGCTACGGGCTCCTCTACTCCATCGCCGACGTGCAGAGCATGGCCGGCAACCTCGCCGGCAACTACGCCCTTGCCCGCAGCATCGACGGGGCCGGCACCGCCTTCGCGCCGGTCGGCGACACCGGCGGCGCCTTCACCGGACGCCTCAACGGCCTCGGCCAGACGCTCTCCAACCTGACGATCAACACTCCGGCACGGGGCACCACGGGCCTGTTCGGCGCGGCGACAGGCGCCACGATCGGCAACCTGACGCTGGCCGGCGCGAACGTCACCGGCGGGGCCAACACCGGCGCGCTCGTCGGCTTCGCCACCGACAGCGCCATCTCCGGCGTGACGATCTCCGGCAGGGTCGCGGGCGGCAACACCACGGGCGGCCTCGCTGGCGCGCTGATCGGCACCTCGACCACGACGGTCGCCGGCAGCAGCATCGCGAACGCCACGAGCACGGCGACCGTGACCGGCACCGACAACACCGGCGGCCTCGTCGGCGTCGCCGACACCGCCACGGTCACGCGCTCCTCGGTCGCCGGATCGGTCACGGGCGGGAACTTCACCGGCGGGCTGATCGGCAACGCGCAGAGCGTGGCCGTCTCGACCTCCTTCGCGACGGGGCCGGTCTCGGGCGCGAACCTCGTCGGCGGGCTCATCGGCGGCCTCGGCGGGGAGGGCGGCGCGACGCTCGCGACCACGCTGACGCAATCCTACGCCAACGGCGCCGTCACCGGCTCCGGCACGGCGGGCGGCCTCGTCGGCCTCGTCAGCAACAACAGCACCATCGCCGACACCTACGCCACCGGCCTGACCCGGGGCGCCACCGCGGGCGGCCTGATCGGCGAGATCAACAGCGTGCCCGGCGGCTCGACCGCCGCTCCCGTCATCCTGGGCACGAGCTATTCCACCGGCATCGTCGCGGGCACGACCGCGGCGGGCGGCCTCGTCGGCACCGTCACCGGCGCGCTCCAGACCATCACCGCCTCCTACTGGGACACGCAGACCTCGGGGCTCGCCACCAGCGCGGCCGGCACCGGCCAGACGACCGCCCAGCTCCAGGGCGCCCTGCCGGCGGGCTTCGCGCCCGGCACCTGGGGGACGCAGGCGAGCGCCTATCCCTACCTGGCCTGGCGCTTCCCGACCGGCGTGCTCGCGGTCTCGGGGCTCACGCGGGATGCCTCGGGCGCGGCGGTGGCCGGCGAGGCGATCCGCGTCGCCACCGGCGGGGCCGCCTCCTACCAGGCGAATGCGGGGGCCAACGGCTACTACTACGTCGCCCGCGACCCGCTGGCCGGGGCGCTGCCCCAGGGCGCGACCGCCTTCCTCGACGGCGCCACCCGCGGCAGCCGCACCGTCGATGCGCCCATCGGCGCCGGGGCGCTGACCAACGTCGACGCCCAGGCCGGGCGCGTCGTGGTCGCGACCGGGCAGACCACGACCTCCGGCCTCGCGGCCGTGCTGGCCTCGGCGGGCGACAGCGCGCTCTCGGGCAACATCCCCTACACCGTCGCGGCGACGGGCGGCGTGCCGACCTTCGGCAGCGGCCTGCCGACCTTCATCGAGGCCCTCGGCGCGAGCCTCGCCGTCGACCGTTCGATCGTCTCGGCCGGGACGCTTCAGATCGCCGGAGCGGGCTCTGGCACCGGCGCAACGACCTCGGCCGGCCCCGTCACCGTCGCGGCGGGGCAGACGCTCCAGAGCCAGACCGGCGACGTGATCCTGGCGACCGCGCAGTTCATCAACAACGCCGGTGCGGGCGCACTCCAGGCAGGCGGGCGCTACCTCGTCTACAGCGCGGACTACGCCGCCGATCAGCGCGGCGGCCTCGCGGGAGGCAACCTCTACAACCGCACCTTCGCGGGCAACGGGCCCGGCACCGTCACGCAGGCGGGCAGCCAGTTCATCTACAGCCGGCAGCCGGTGCTGACCGTCTCGGCCACCGACGCGACCCGCACCTACGGGCCGACCGCGCTCGGCTTCACCCGCACCGTCACCGGCCTCGTCAACGGCGACACCGCCGCCCAGGCCTTCACGGGCCAGTCGACGGTGACGGACACCACCAGCGCGACGACCGGCGTCGGCACCTATGCCGGCGCGGCGCAGGTCGGCCTCGGCAGCCTCGCCTCGACGATCGGCTACGCCTTCAACCTCGTGAACGCGCCGGTGACGATCACGCCGGCGCCGCTGACGATCCGCGCCAACGACGCTTCGAAACGCTATGGCACGACGCTCGCCTTCGCGGGCACCGAGTTCACGGCGACCGGCCTCGTCAACGGCGACAGCATCGCGGCCGTCACCCTATCGAGCGCCGGCGCACCCGCGACGGCGACCGTCGCCGGCAGCCCCTACGCGATCAACGCCAGCAACGCCCAGGGCCCGGCGGCGGCGAACTACGCCATCACCTACGCGCCCGGCGCCCTGACCGTGACGCAGGCGCCGCTGACGATCCGCGCCAACGACGCTTCGAAGCGCTACGGCACGGCGCTCGCCTTCGCGGGCACCGAGTTCACGGCGACGGGCCTCGTCAACGGTGACACCGTCACCGGCGTCGCCCTGTCGAGCACGGGCGCGCCCGCCGCGGCGACGGTCGCCGGCAACCCCTATGCGATCAACGCGAGCAACGCCCAGGGCGCCGCGGTCGCGAACTACGCCATCACCTACGCGCCGGGCACGCTCACCGTGACGCCGGCCCCGCTCGTCATCCGCGCCAACGACGCGGTGAAGACCGTTGGCACGACGCTCACCTTCGCGGGCACCGAGTTCACGGCCGCCGGCCTCGTCAACGGCGACACCGTCACCGGCGTCACCCTGGCGAGCGACGGCGCGCCGGCGAGCGCCGGAGCCGGCGCCTACGCGATCCTGGCCGGCAACGCCCGCGGAAGCGGCCTGCCGAACTACACGATCGGCTACGTGCCGGGCAGCCTCCTCGTGCGGGGCGCCGGGATCGACCCGCTGACCGTCGCCCTGGCTCTGCCGACCCTCGACCGCCAGTACCCGCCGCCCTTCTCGCCAGCGGTGGACACACCGGACACCATCGTCGTCGCGGGCACGGAGGAGGTCCTCTACGGCCGCGACTTCGGGGTCGGCAGCGGCATCAGCCGCACGAGCACGACCGAGACGCCGGCACCCGCCCTCGCGGTCGACGCCGATGCGGGGCTCGACGCCCTCGGGCGCGACCTCGATGCGGCCGTCGCGGCTTGCGAGAACCGCGATACCCGCCGGGTGCGCATCTACAACGACTGCGTGGCCCGCGCCCTCGAGACCTACGCGGACGCCCTCGAGGCCCGGATCGCGCAGTTGCCGCCGGCCCTGCGCAACCTGCCCGCCGCGGTTCGCATCCCGCCGATCCTGCGTGGAAGCGGTGCCGGAGCCGCGCCGCTCCGCAGCGTGCCGGACGTGATCCGGGCGGCGGCCCGCCAGGTCCGCGCGGCGCGCACGGTCGCCCAGGCGCGCAACGTGGTCCGCGCGGCGGTGACCGTGGTCCGAAAGGCGATCAGCCTGATCCGGGCCGACGAGCCGGCGGCCGCCAGAGGGGTGAGGCAGGGCAATGCTGTGGCTGGCGCTCTCCAGATGGTCGAGAACCGGCTCTCGCGGGCGGCCGGGCTCTGAGAGGCCGGTGACGGCGCGGCGGGCCGGACTCGCCGGCCTGCTGCTGGCGGCGCTCCTCGCCGCCGCGCCGGCACGGGCGGAGACACGGGTCGCGCTCGTCATCGGCAACGCCGCCTATCGCGGGCTCGGTCCGCTCGTGAACCCGGCCAACGACGCCGGCGACGTCGCCGCCGCCCTGAAGGCGCGGAGCTTCGAGGTGCTGCAGGGGACCGACCTCGACCGCCAGGCGATGGAGCGGCTGCTGGCCGCCTTCCTCGCCAAGGCGCGGGAAGCCGACCTGTCGCTGTTCTACTACGCGGGCCACGGCTTCCAGGTCGACCGGCAGAACTACCTCGTACCCGTCGACGCGGCGATCCGCTCCCGCGACGACGTCGAGGGCCAGACGATCAGCCTTCAGGCCCTGACCGCCGCACTCCAGGGCGGGCGCGGCAACCACCTCGTCTTCCTCGACGCCTGCCGCAACAACCCGCTGCGCGGGGCGGCCGCGGCGCGCGGGGAGGCCGACGCCAACCTCAAGGACGGGCTCGCCAAGGTCGAGGACACCGCGGGCTTCCTCTTCGCCTACGCGACGCGGCCCGACCACGTCGCCTTCGACGGCGGCGGCCGAAACAGCCCCTACGCCCAGGCCTTCCTCGGCCATCTCGGCACCCGCGGCCAGGAGATCGGCGCGACGATGATCGCCGTGCGCAACGACGTGATCGCCGCCACCGGCGGCTTCCAGGTTCCCCTGGAGATTTCCTCGCTCACCCGCCAGATCCAGCTCGTTCCGGGCCGGCCGGAGGCGGTCTCGCCGGAGACGCAGCTCTGGCAGCTCGCCGCCACCAGCCGCGACCCGGCCCTGCTGCGCATCTACCTGACCCGCTTCTCCGACGGCGCCCATGCCGGCGAGGTCAAGGCGATGCTGAAGGTGGCCTCCGCCGATCCCGCCGTCGGCATCCCGCGCAGCACGCCGGACGACAGCCTCGGCGACGACCGGCTCTGGGACTTCGCCCAGCGCTCGCGCCTGCGGCCGCTGGTCGAGTTCTACCTCGCCAAGCGGCCGGACGGCCGCCACGTCGCCGCCGCGAACGCGCTCCTGCAGAGCCTGCCCTCCGCGCAGGATGCCGAGGCCGAGCCGGAGGCGGTGTGCGAGCGCGCCACCACCCACCCGCGGGATGCGACGGCGAACATGCCCGGCGTGCCGCTCTCGGAGCTCGCCGCCAACGCGGGACCCGCGATCGAGGCCTGCACGCGGGCACGCAGGAACCATCCCGAGATGCCCCACTACGCGGCGCTGCTCGCCCGCGCGCTCGCAGCCGCCGGTCGCCGGGAGGAGGCGGTGGCGCTCTACCGGGAGGCGGCAGAGCGGGGGAACCTGCGCGCCCAGGTCAGCCTCGGCCTGATCCTCGAGACCGGCGACGGCGCCCCCCGGGACCCGAAGGCGGCCATGGCCCTCTACGAGCGGGCGGCCGAGGGCGGCAGCCCGGACGGAGCGATCAACCTCGCCGTGGCGCTGATGGAGGGGACGGGCGCGCAGAAGGATACCAAGCGCGCGGTCCAGCTCCTGCGGAAGGCGGCGGAGGCCGGCTCGGCCATCGCCACCTATAATCTCGGCGTGCTCTCGCAGGACGGCACCATCCCCGAGCCCGGCGCCGCGCTCGGCCATTTCGAGCGGGCGGCCGAGCTCGGCGACCCGCGCGGCTTCGTGCCTGCCGCGATCCTCCTCGACGAGGGCCGCGGCGTCCCGAAGGATCCGGGCCGCGCCGCCGACCTGCTGCTGCGGGGCGTCGCCTCGGATTCGGGCGAGGCCATGAACCAGATCGTCGGCCGCTCCGCCGCCTGGTCGAAGGAGACGATCCGGGCCGTGCAGGACCGGCTCAAGCGCGTCGGCTACTACGCCGGCCCCGTCGACGGGCGCGGCGGCCCACGGATGCGGACGCCGCTGCAGGAGTGGCGCCGGATCGGCAGCGTCGAGCTGCGCTGACGCGGCGATCGCGGGAGGGAAGGGCACCATGGCGCAGACGGAGCTGACCCTCGACGAGGCCCTGGAGGTCGCCGCGCGCGCCCACCGGGTCGGCGACCTGCCCGTGGCCGAGGCCCTCTACGGGCGCATCCTCGAAGCGGCGCCCGACCATGTCGGCGCGCTGCACCTCTACGGGCTCCTGGAGCACGGGCGGGGCCGCCACCGGGAGGCCCTGCGCCTGATCCGGCAGGCCGTCGAGCACGCGCCCGGCGCCGCGGGCCTCCACAGCGACCTCGGCAACGTGCTGTTCGAGCTCGACCGGCCCGATCTCGCCGTCCAGGCCTACGAGGAGGCGATCCGCCTCGCGCCCGAGGGGGTCGCGGCCCGCAACAACCTCGGCGTGGCCCTGCGGGTCCTGCGGCTTCCGGAGGCGGCGGAGGGCGTCTACCGGGAGGCCATCGCCATCGACCCGAAGCACCGCGACGCGTGGGACAATCTCGGCCGCCTGCTCGCGGGCAGCGGGCGCATCGTCGAGGCGATCGCCTGCCACGCCAGGGCCCTGGAGCTCGAGCCCTCCAACGCCGCCACGCGCCGCCACCTGATCGCGGCCTACGGGGCGACGGGGGAGCACCACAAGGCGCTGCCGATCCTTCAGGACTGGCTGCGTGAGGAGCCGGGCAGCGAGACCGCCCGCCATCTCCTGGCAGCGATCTCCGGCGAGAACGTGCCGGACCGGGCGAGCGACGCCTACGTCGCGAACCTGTTCGACGCCTTCGCGGCGACCTTCGACCACAAGCTCGCCCGGCTCGACTACCGGGCGCCGGAGCTCGTGGCGGAGGCGGTCGCGGCCTCGCAGGAAGCGGGGACGACGGGCCTCGCCATCCTCGACGCCGGCTGCGGCACCGGCCTGTGCGGGCCGTCCCTGCGCCCCTTCGCGGATCGTCTCATCGGGATCGACCTGTCGCGGAAGATGCTGGAGCGGGCCGCGGCGCGGGGCTGCTACGACGGTCTCGAAGCGGCGGAGCTGACCGCCTTCCTCGAAGCTCGGGCCTCGGCCTACGACCTCGTCGTCTCGGCCGACACCCTGTGCTACTTCGGCCGCCTCGACGCGGTCTGCCGGGCGGCGGCGGCCGCGCTGCGGCCGGGCGGCCGCTTCGTCTTCAGCGTCGAGGAGACGGAGAGCGGCGACGGCTTCACCCTCCAGGGTCACGGCCGCTACGGCCACACGCGCGCCTATGTCGAGAAGGTCCTCGCCGAGACCGGCCTGATCCGGCTCGAAACCCGAAGCGCGGCGCTCCGGATGGAGCGAGGGGAACCGGTCCACGGACTGGTGCTCACGGCCATGAGGAGCCTGTGACCTGCGCCGGGAGGATGGGACGACACCGCGTTCGAGATGTCTCATCGGCTCGCCCGGCCGCCCTTGCGTCGGGATCGGCCTCGGGTCAGTATCCGGCCGTCCGCTAAACGCGATGCGGGAGAGCCCAACCGGTCCTCTTGCAGGAACGGTATGGCGCCGACGGAGCAACCGCCCCCGGAAACTCTCAGGCACAATCACCGCATCGTTGGACAATCTGGAGAGAGGCGCGTGAGCGAGCGCGCCCACCGAAGGAGAAACCTCACGGGCCGCCCGCCCATGGGGGAAGCTCTCAGGTAGCCGCGACAGATGGGGGTATTTGGCTTCGGGCCGCGCCATGGGCGCTGCTGCGGGGCGGATACCGCTGTCGTGGAGTTCGCCGTGACCACCGATCCCGCAAGCGCGACGCCGGCCTGCGCGGCCGACGCTCTCGAGCGCACGCCGCTCTTCGCCTTCCATCGCAGGCACGGGGCCAGGCTGTGCGCCTTCGCCGGCTACGAGATGCCGGTCCAGTACCCCCTCGGGGTCCTGAAGGAGCATCTGGCGACGCGCGCCGGGGCCGGGCTCTTCGACGTCTCGCACATGGGCCAGATCGCCCTCGTCCCCCGCAGCGGCGACGTCGCTGACGCGGCGCGGGCGCTGGAGACGCTGGTTCCCGCCGACCTCCTCGGCCTGGAGGAGGGGCGGCAGCGCTACGTGCTCCTCACGAACGAGGACGGCGGCATCGTCGACGACCTGATGGTGGCGCGCCTTCGCGACGGCCTCGTGCTCGTCGTCAACGCCGCCAACAAGGCGGCCGATACGGCGCATCTGCGGCGCTCCCTTCCCGACGGCATTGAGATGCGCCCGATCGACCGGGCGCTGATCGCCGTGCAGGGCCCCGGCGCCGAAGCCGCTCTCGCACCGTTGGCCCCGGAGGTCCGGTCGATGCGCTTCATGGAGGCCCGCGAGATCGATGTCGGCGGCGAACGCTGCCTCGTCTCCCGCTCCGGCTACACCGGCGAGGACGGCTTCGAGATCTCCCTCTCGGACGGCCATGTCGAGGGGATCTGCGACGCCCTGGTCGAGGGGGGCGTCGTCCCGGCGGGCCTCGGGGCGCGGGATTCGCTGCGGCTCGAAGCGGGCCTGTGCCTCCACGGATCCGACATCGACGGGGCGACGACGCCGGCCGAGGCGGCGCTCGGCTGGGCGGTCGGGCGGGAGCGGCGGCCGGGGGGAGCCCGTCCCGGCGGCTTTCCGGGCGCCGAGCGCATCCTGCGGGAGCTCGCGGAGGGGCCCGCGCGCCGCCGCGTCGGGCTCCTCGCGGAGGGCCGCGCGCCGGTGCGCGCCGGTGCCGAGCTTTTTGGAACGGAGGAGGGCGCCGAGCCCTGCGGCCGCGTCACCTCGGGGGGCTTCGGCCCCAGCGCCGATCGGCCGCTCGCAATGGGCTACGTCCCCGCCGCCATGAGTGAGCCCGGAACGCGGCTCTTCGCGGAGGTCCGCGGCCGCCGGCTGCCCCTCGTCGTCTCCCGCCTTCCCTTCGTCCCCGCCGGCTTCAAGCGAAGCTGAGCACCGAAAAAGGAGTCCGCCATGCTGCGTTTCACCGAGGACCACGAGTGGCTCCGGCTCGACGGCGACGTCGCGACGGTCGGCATCACGGCGCATGCCGCGGAGCAGCTGGGCGATCTCGTCTTCGTCGAGCTGCCCAAGGTCGGCGCCAGGCTGAAGAAGGGCGACGCGGCGGCGGTCGTCGAGTCGGTCAAGGCGGCGTCCGACGTCTACGCTCCCGTCGACGGCGAGGTGGTGGAGGCGAACGAGGCCGTCGCGAGCGAGCCGGCCTCGGTCGGCGCCGACCCCCAGGGCGAGGGCTGGCTCTACCGGATCAGGCTTTCCGACCCCTCGGTGCTCGCCGCGCTGCTGGACGAGGACGCCTACGCCCGGATCGCGAAGTGACGGCGCGGAGGCCAGCGATGCATCGCGACACGTACGATCCCTACGACTTCGCCAACCGCCGCCATATCGGCCCGACGCGGGCCGAGATCGAGGCCATGGTCGCCGCCGTCGGGGCGGAGAGCCTGCACGGGCTGATCGACGAGACGCTGCCGCCGGGCATCCGCCAGGCGGAGCGGCTCGACTTCGGCGCCTCCCTGTCGGAGCGACGCTCCCTCGAGCGGCTTCGGGCGGTGGCGAATAGGAACCGGCTGCTCGTCTCGCTGATCGGGCAGGGCTACCACGGCACCACGATGCCGCCGGCGATCCAGCGCAACATCTTCGAGAACCCGGCCTGGTACACCGCCTACTCGCCCTACCAGCCGGAGATCAGCCAGGGCCGGCTCGAGGCGCTGCTCAACTACCAGACCATGGTCTGCGACCTGACCGGGCTCGACATCGCCAACGCCTCGCTCCTCGACGAGGCGACCGCCGCCGCCGAGGCCATGGCGATGGCCCGCCGCGTCTCGGCCTCCGAGGCGAACGGCTTCTTCGTCGACCGGGCCTGCCTGCCCCAGACGATCGCGGTGCTCAGGACCCGCGCGGAGCCCTTCGGCTGGGACATCGTCGTCGGCGATCCCTTCGCGGACCTCGACCCGGCGCGGGTCTTCGGCGCGCTCTTCCAGTATCCGGGCGTCGAGGGCGCGATCCACGATTTCAGCGCCGCGATCGCGGCGCTGCACGAGGCCGGGGGCATCGCGGCGGTCGCCGCCGATCCGCTGGCGCTGACGCTCCTGAAGCCGCCGGGCGAGATGGGCGCCGACATCGCGGTCGGCTCGACCCAGCGCTTCGGCGTGCCGATGGGCTTCGGCGGTCCGCACGCCGCCTATATGGCGACCCGCGACGCGCACAAGCGCACGCTCCCCGGCCGGATCGTCGGCGTGTCGGTCGACGCCAAGGGCCAGCGCGCCTACCGGCTCGCGCTCCAGACGCGCGAGCAGCATATCCGCCGGGAGAAGGCGACCTCGAACATCTGCACGAGCCAGGTGCTCCTGGCGGTCATCGCCTCGATGTACGCGGTGTTCCACGGGCCCCAGGGGCTCAAGTCGATCGCGGCCCGCGTCCATCGCGACGCCGTGCGCCTCGCGGAGGGGCTGGAGGCGGGCGGCTTCGAGGTCGCGCCGAAAGCCTTCTTCGACACCATCACGGTGCGCGTGGGCGCGTTCCAGGCGCTGATCCTGGCCCGCGCCGTCGAGAACGGCGTCAACCTCCGCAAGGTCGGCGAGGACCGCATCGGGATCACGGTCGACGAGCGCACCCGCGAGCACGTCATGGAGGCGGTCTGGCGGGCCTTCGGGATCGAGCGCTCGGTCGACCTCGAGACCTGGCCCGCGCCGCGCCTGCCGGAAGCCCTGCTGCGGACCTCGGAATTCCTGACGCACCCGATCTTCCACATGAACCGGGCCGAGACCGAGATGACGCGCTACATGCGCCGCCTCGCGGACCGGGACCTCGCCCTCGACCGGGCGATGATCCCCCTCGGCTCCTGCACCATGAAGCTCAACGCTACGGCCGAGATGCTGCCGATCTCCTGGCCGGAGTTCTCCGAGATGCATCCCTTCGTGCCGCCGGATCAGGCGGCGGGATATCACGAGATGATCGCGGACCTCTCGGCGAAGCTCTGCGCGATCACCGGCTACGACGCGATCTCGATGCAGCCGAACTCCGGGGCGCAGGGCGAGTATGCCGGGCTCATGGCGATCCGCCGCTATCACCGCGCGCGCGGCGAGGGCCATCGCGACGTCTGCCTGATCCCCTCGTCCGCCCACGGCACCAATCCGGCCTCGGCGCAGATGGCGGGGATGCGGATCGTCGTGGTCGGCGCCCGCCCCGACGGCGACGTCGATCTCGACGACTTCCGCGTCAAGGCCGAGCAGCACGCCGAGCGTCTCGCGGCCTGCATGATCACCTATCCCTCGACGCACGGGGTGTTCGAGGAGCACGTCCGGGCGATCTGCGACATCGTCCACGCCCATGGCGGACAGGTCTATCTCGACGGGGCGAACCTGAACGCGCTCGTCGGCCTGGCGCGGCCGGGCGACGTCGGGGCGGATGTCAGCCACCTCAACCTGCACAAGACGTTCTGCATCCCGCACGGGGGCGGCGGCCCGGGTATGGGGCCGATCGGCGTGAAGAGCCATCTCGTGCCCTTCCTGCCCGGACATCCGGAGACGGGTGGGGAAGGCGCGGTCTCGGCGGCCCCCTACGGCTCCGCGTCGATCCTGCCGATCTCCTGGAGCTACTGCCTGATGATGGGCGGGCGCGGCCTCACCCAGGCGACGCGGATCGCGATCCTCAACGCCAACTACATCGCCGCGCGCTTGAAGGGCGCCTACGCGATCCTGTTCAACGGGCGGAACGGGCGCGTCGCGCACGAGTGCATCGTCGACCTGCGCCCATTGCAGAAGAGCTCCGGCGTGACGGTGGAGGACGTGGCCAAGCGCCTGATCGACGCCGGCTTCCATCCGCCGACCATGAGCTGGCCGGTCGCGGGCACCCTGATGATCGAGCCGACGGAGAGCGAGACCAAGGCCGAGATCGACCGCTTCTGCGATGCCATGCTCGGGATCCGCGAGGAGATCCGGGCGATCGAGGAGGGGCGGATCGACAGGCAGGACAACCCGCTCAAGCGCGCGCCGCACACGGTGCACGACCTGATCGGCCCCTGGGAGCGCCCCTACAGCCGCGAGGCCGCCTGCTTTCCGGCGGGCGCCCTCGGGATCGACAAGTATTGGCCGCCGGTGAATCGCGTCGACAACGCCTACGGCGACCGCAACCTGATATGCGCCTGCCCGCCGCCGGAGGCCTACCAGCCCTCGCCGGCGGCCGCGGAGTAGCCCGGCGCCCGTCCTCGGGCGCGGCGGGGCCGCCGCCGCGGCGCGCTTCAGGGAAGCTCGTGCACCCGGGCCCCCGGCACCGCCTTGCGGGCGAGGTCGCAGAGGTGGCGGTGGTGGGTGAGGTAGATCACCTGCCCCAGGTGCGAGACCTTGCCGAACAGGGAAAGGACCTCCTCGGAGCGGGGCTCGTCGAAGGTCTCCATGATGTCGTCGGCCACGAATGGCACCGGGTGCCGGGTCGCGACGAACTCCTCGTAGCCCGCCAGACGCAGCGCCAGGTAGAGCTGGAACCGGGTGCCCTTCGACATGTCGGTCGCGAGCTTCGAGCCGCCCGCGCTCGGCCGGCCGATCAGGATCTCGCGGTCCTTCTCCGGCCGGGTCGCCAGCCCCGCATAGGCGTCGCGGGTCATGGCGCGGAACGCGTCCGAGGCCCGGCCCATCATCGAGCCGCGATGCTTCTCCCGGTAGGCCTGGAGCGCGCGCTCGGCGAGGAGCGCGCCGGTGCGCAGGTGCAGGAAGCGCAGCGCCTTGTCCTCGATCTCCAGGAGGATCGTGCGGCGCTCGGCCTCGATCCGGACCACCGCGTCGTCCCCGCCGACCGCCGCCAGCCGGTCGGCCGCCGCGGACTTGGCCGCGAACAGCTCCTTCAGGCGCTCGTTGAGATCCTCGACCCGGCGGTCGCTCGTTTCGTACGCCTGCGTCCGCTCCTCCGGCGCGCCCTCGGCGAGCCGTTCCAGGGCCGCCTCCAGGGACGGCGCGCCGGCCTCTTGCCTGATCCGGGCGGCGAGCTTGTCCCGGTCCGCCTCGATGCGATCCCTGCGCGCGCATTCGTCGAGGCGGGCCGAGACGTCCGCAAGGCTCGTCAACCCGAAGAAGGCCAGGCGCTCCGCCTTGCGCGCGTCGTGAAGCCCGATCTCCTCGAGAAGCACGCGCCGCTTTGCCTCGAGATCGGCGCGTTCCGCTTCCTTCGCCCGGCGCGCGTCTAGGGCATGGCCGGCGGCCCGGAGCCGGTCGCGCAGGGCCGAGGCGGCGGCGACGGGCTCCGTCCCGTCCGCAGGCTCGCCGAGCGCCGCCTGTACGCTCGCCAGCTCCGCCAGGAAGGCTTCCCGGTCGGCCTGCATGGCCTCGACGCGATGGCTCAAGCCGTCGCGCTCGGCGAGCCGCTCGGGGAGACCGGCGATGGCCTCCACGATGGCCCTGACGGCGGCACGGTCGGCGGCGAGGCCGGCGAACCAGGTGCCGGCGAGCGCGCGACCCCACGCCTCTTCCCAGGCCCTGCCGTCCCCGGCCGCGGCCGCGGCGTCCTTGCGCCGCGCTTCGAGCGAGCGGGCGTCGTCGCGCAGGCGCTTGTCGGCGGCGGCGCGGGCCTCGGCGTACCGGGCGTCCTCCGCCAGCAGCGTGTCGGCGGCCTGGAGCAGGGCCGGCAGGTCGAGGCCCTCAGGAGGTGTCCCGGCGGCCGCGAGGGCCTCGCCGAGGGCGCCGGCCTCCCGCGCGATCTCGGCCTCGACCGCCGCGCACTCGGCCTCGGCCGTCCGCCGCTCGGCGATGGCCGCCACCGCCCGCTCGCGCAGGGCGAGCCAATCCTCGATGCCGGAAAGACGCTCCCCGGCCGATGCCGCGTCCCCGCTCCCCGGCAGGCCGGCCGCCTCGATCCGCGAGGACAGGTCGGATCTCTCCCCGTCGAGTTCGGAGAGCAGTTCGGCCTCGCGGGCGATCCCGGCCCGGCAGACCTCAAGGTCCCGGCGCAGGCCGCGCAGCTCCGCGAGACGGTCGGCGGCGGCGAGGCGCGCCTCGGCCATGCCGTCGACGGCCTGCATCGCCTGCTCGAAGGCGGCGGCACTCGCCGCGTCCATGGCATCGCGGTGCCGGACCCAGGCCGCGTCGCGCCGCGCGCGGAGAGCGGCCGCCTCCGCGTCCCCGATCGGCCCGATGGCGGCCTCGGCCGCGGCGACCTTCGCCGCCAGCGCCGCGCCTTCCGTCTCCAGGCCGCGCCCTCGTTCACAATGCCCCTTCGATCGCAGCGCGTGCTCGGCGGCCTCGTCCCGCCACGCCTGGATCTGACGTGCCGAGGGGACCCGAAGCGCTTCGAGGGCCGCCGGCTCGCCCGACCAGGGGGCGAGGCGACGCATCGCCTCCTCGGCGGCCTGCGACTTCGCGCGGGCGGCCGCCTGCGCCAGACGCCGGCGGGCGAGGAGGTCGGTCTCTCGAACGCGGCCGGCCGCCGCCTGGAGGGCCGCCCTCTGCGGCGCCCCGAGCGCAGGATGGTCGCGGTCGAGGGCGGCCCGATCCTCGCGCGCGCGGTCGAACGCCTCTGACGCGGTCTCGTGCTCCTCCCGACTCCTGGACAGCTTCTCCTCGACCCCCGACCAGCGCTCGATCAGGCCCCGGAGGCTGCCGAGCGTGGCCGCGTCGACGGCGAGGGCGTCGGGATCGGCATCGTTCTCCGGGCCCGCGATCGCGCGCGCGAGCTGGGCGAGCCGGGAGCGGCTCTCCGCCAGTTCCGCGCGGCGCTTCGGAAGGTCAGGCTCGGCCGTCTGAACGCGGGCGGAGCCGAGCGAGAGCGCCTCGATCCGGTCGGCGAGCCCGAGCACCCGCCGGTCGACGGCGATCCCGTCGATCTCCGCCCGCAGCCGCTCCAGGCGCTCGTCGGCCGCGGCGCGCTTCGTCCCGAGGGTGGCGTCGGCCACCATGAGCGCCGGCAGGTCGGAGGCCCAATGCGCGGGCGGGCGCGGAAGCTCGGCGTGCGGCGCCAGGACCGCGGAGAGGCTCGCATGCTCGGCGGCGAGCGGCGCGGCCCGCACCAGGCCGCCGAGATCGTCCCGGCGGGCCTTCAACGTGCCGTGCTCGGTCATGGCCGCGTCGTAGGCCTGCTCGGCGCGCCTCAGCTCGGCGACGAGCGCGGCGTGGGCGCTGGCCTGGACGTCGACCTTCTCACGCTCCGCCTTGAGGTCGTTCAGGCGCCGCTTCAGTCCGGCGATCTCCGTGGAGGACGCGCGCCTGCGGAAGATCGCGTCGGCCTCGCCCGTCACCGCCGACAGCGCCCTGCTGAGGCCGGCGAGGCCGGCGCTCGCCGAGAACAGCAGCTCCCCGAGATCGCCCTTGCTGTCGAGGATGGCGTTGCCGCCCTCCTCCAGCGTCTGGTCGTCGAGGGAGAACATCATCCGGTAGGCGTCGCGGGTGAGGCCCGCCAGCGCCCCGGCGATCACCCCGTCCCCGACCGGCTGGCCCGCGGCGTCCCGGAGGGAGCCCGTCCGCTGCTTGACGCGGCGCAGTTCGTGGCGCGCCTCCCCGACCTCCAGCACCGCCCCGACCTCCATGGCAGCGTAGGGGTGCAGGAAGTCGTAGCGCGAGCGCTCCTCGATGCCGAACAGCAGGTCGAGGAAGCCGGAGAGGGCGGTCGACTTGCCCGCCTCGTTGAGGCCGTAGACGATGTGCAGGTCGGGGCCGCCGTCGACCTTCTCCCCGAAGTCGATCACGTGGTCCGTGAACTTGCCGTAGCGCGTCAGGTCGAGGCGGCGCAGGCGCATCAGCGGGTCCCGGCCCCATCCTGGCCGAGGCGGGCGACGATCTCCGCGCCGCTCTCGCCGAGGAGCCGGTCGAGGAAGCGCTCGAACTCCGCCTCGTCCTCGCCGCAGAAGCGCCGGGCATCCGGGGGCAGGTCGTCCCGGATCTCCTTGACGAGGGCGCCGACGCTCTCGCGCACCGCGGGCTGGCGGAGGATCTCGTCGCGCAGGAGGGCGCCGAGCTCGTCCAGGGGGTCGGCGATGCCGCCGGCCGGTGCCGTCGCGTCGGGGGGCGTCGCCGCGATCTCGATCTTGTCGATCCAGACCTGGCCCGCGCCTCCGAGCCGGTGCTCGATCTCGGCCCGGAGGAGATCGCTGTCCCGGCGCAGCCGCCAGGCCAGGGGCGTGCGGCCGCCGAGCACCAGCCGGCCGACGAGATGCGCGGCCGCAGTCCGGCTCCGGGCCGCCTCGACCGCGCGCTCGATCCCGTCCAGCACCGCAGGCCAGCTGTCGAGGTTCGAAAGGTCAACGGAAATGCGCTCGAACTGGGCGATGCTCGTCGGGCGCTCCTCGATCAGGATCGTCCGATCGTCGCGGACCGTGACGAGGCTGACCGTCTTCAGGCCGGACTCTCCAATGTCGCGGCCCTGGGGCATGCCGGGCATCACCACCTTCGAGGCCCCGCGATGCTCCGAGCGGGCGTGGACGTGGCCGAGCGCCCAGTAGTCGAAGCCCCACTCATGGAGGTCGGCGACGGAGCAGGGCGCGTAGGGGTCGTGCCCGGCCGCGCCGACGAGGCTCGTGTGCATGATGCCGATGTTCACGGCGTCCGGCCGGGGCCGGCCATACTTCGGAAGCAGGCTGTCGGGGGCGTGCGCCTTCGCGAAGCTCAGGCCGTGGATCGCGACCTCGATGTCGCCCTTGCGGACCGTCACGGTCTCGGCCCGTCCCCCGAAGAGCTTCAGGGAGGGCGGCAGGACCAGCTCCTGCGTGATCTTCGAGAGGGCGTCGTGGTTGCCGCGGACCTTGTAGACGACGATCCCCGCCCGGTGCAGGCGCTCCATCTGCTCCGCGAGGTAGCGGGCCGTCTTCATGGAGGTCTGGGTGCCGTCGTAAAGGTCGCCCGCGACGATCAGGGCGTCGACCTGCTCCTCGAGGCAGAGGTCGACGATGGCGCTGAGCGCCTGCCGGGTCGCGCCGCCGATCAGGGCCGCGAGATCGGGGTTGCGCAGGGCGAGACTCCGCAACGGCGAGTCGAGATGGATATCGGCCGTGTGGAGGAAACGGAAAGCCATACGCCGGGGGACACGCTGCACGCCCGAGGGGCGCCGTCGGCGACCTTGGGGGATCGCCGGACCGGGTTCAAGGCCGCCGCGCCCCGTCCCTGTGCAAGAGCCGGAGGCCCGATCAGTCCGTCGGTCCGCACCAGCCGGGCAGGTAGGCCGCCTCCGGCGTCTTGGAGAGCTGAAGCGCCTCGCGCATGGCGGCGGTGAAGTCGGTCTCGACGAGCTTGCGCTTGAGGCGGCGGCGCAGGAAATCCGCCCAGAGGAACTCGGCGAAGGGCGTCGGGTCCTTGGCGTAGCCGCCCGCCCGCCGCAGCTCCCCAGCGAGGCTCCGGAACGGATCGTCGGCGAGGTCGGCGACGCTCTTCGGCAGGTCCGAGATCGGCTGGCGCACGCCATCGGCATCGTAGGGGTGCGCCCAGCCGCGGTGGTCGGCGAACACCCAGAAGGCCGCCTTCTCGAGGTGGCTCAGGTCGGCGACGACGCTGGTCAGCACCTCGGACACGCCCTCCTCGAGCAGCGCGCGGGCGAGGTGGTGATGGTCGATGACATAGCGGCGGCCCTTCGGACCGAGCAGCACCGGGATCATGTGGGCTCCGAGGAAGTCCCCGCCGCCGTCCTTCTTCTGCTTCTCGCGCCAGTGCCGCCGCTTGTCCTCGACCTCCCGGTAGCCAACCGTGAGCTGGGTCGGCCTGAGATCGCGGATCGGGATCGGGTGGAGGAGCGGTTCGCGAGGAGACATGGCGAGACGAAGCCCTGATCGGCGGAGCCGGTCCGCCTCGGAAGGCGATCTATCTGGCACTCGGGCACCGCGCTGAGAAGCGCCCGGCGGCCCGAGCCTCGCTTTCGTGATCGCGCAGCCGGAGAGCCTCGTCTCAGACGGGCTCCGGGGCGAGGCTCACCGGCGCCCCGCGCGGCGCTTCCGCGACCTGCCGGGCCAGGCGCTCGGCGACGGCGACGAGGGCCGTCACCATCGGCGTCGCCGGGTCCCGGCGCAGGGCGACGAGGCCGATCGTATGCTCGATGCTCGGCTCGACGATCGGGATCGCGCGCACGCCGGGCAGCGGCCCGAGGGATTCCGCGAGGACCGCCGGCACGACGCTCGCCCAGCGCAGGGTCCGCACATGGGCCATCAGCGCAATCATCGAATTCGACTCGATGGCCGGCGACGGCTCGTGGCCGGCGGCGCGGATCTGCTGGTCGACGATCCGCCGGTTCTGCATGGTCGGCGTCAGCAGGCAGAGCGGCGTCTGCGCCACCTCCGCCCAGGTCACCGTCTCGCGGCCCTCCAGCATGCCGTGCTCGGCGATCAGCAGGCGGTACTGCTCCTGGTAGAGCGGCACCGCAGCGACGCGGCCGAGGGGCTCGTTGTCGAGATAGGTGAGGCCCGCATCCACCTCGAGGTTCTCGAGGAGCGAGAAGATGTCCGCCGAGGCGGTGGACTCGATGGTGAGGCGGACGTCGGGATAGCGGGCGCGATAGGGCGTCGTCAGCGCGGCGATCATCGGCAGCGCGGTCGGGACGGCGGCGATGCGCAGGTGCCCGGACAGTCCCCGGCGCAGGGCGGCGACGTCCTCGTGCATGGCGCGGGAATCCGCGACGATGCGGCGGGCCCAGGCCAGCACCCGCTCGCCCTCCGGCGTGAAGCCCTGGAAGCGGGACCCTCGCTGGACGAGCTGGACCCCGAACTTGTTCTCAAGCTGCTTCACCCCCGCCGAGAGGGTCTGCTGCGTGACGCAGCACGCCTCGGCCGCCCGGCCGAAATGCTGCTCGCGGGCGAGGGCGAGGAGGAAGTCGAGCTTGTCGATCACCGGCGGCTTTCCCCGGGCGCGGCAGGCCGACCCGGCCGAGACAGGAACCTCCGCCGCTTCGGGACCGAAGGCGAGGGCCGGCCGATGCTAAGGGATGCGGGCCGCCGAAACCAAGCCCTCGCCCCCTATGGCGACCTCGCTCGGACGGATGTCGGCCGCCTCTGAAACGCGAAAGGGGCCGCCGGCGGTCCGGCAGCCCCTCTCCAATGCCTTCGACCGGCTGTCAGCCGGCGTCGCTGGCGCCCGCGCCGAGGAGGTGCGGGTCCCGCGTCGCCTCGCGCACCGGGCTTTCCAGACCCGAGGTGTCCTCGGTTAGGGCGCGGACGACGAGGTTGTCGAGGCGGTCGCCCGCCTCGTCGATGTAGTCGGTGAGGTTCCGGCGCATCTTCGGCGTCCAGAACGCGACGATGTGCTTGGAGATGCCGGCGACCGCCTCCTCCTCCGGGTAGGAGCGGAAGAAGCTGGCGATCTGGTTCGCCATGCGCACCAGCTTATCGTTGACGGACAGCACGCTACGGGTTCCTCACTCGGCCGCGTCGAGGGACTGGGCGATGCGGGTGAGGGAGAAGTCCTCCTCGTAGAACTTCGCCTGCCAGTCGGAGGGGCGGTTGGTCCGCCGCACCTGCACCGCCGTCACCTTGTACTCGGGGCAGTTGGTGGCCCAGTCCGAGAAGTCGGTGGTGATGACGTTGGCGCCGGTCTTGGCATGGTGGAAGGTCGTGTAGACCACCCCCGGCTGCATCCGCTCGCTGATCACCGCCTTGAGGGCGATGTCGCCCGAGCGGCTCTCCAGCGAGACGAGGTCCCCGTGGACGATGCCGCGGGCCTCGGCGTCGAACGGATGGATCTCGAGGATGTCCTCCTCGTGCCAGCGCGAGTTCTCCGTACGGCGGGTCTGCGCGCCGACATTGTACTGCGACAGGATGCGGCCCGTGGTGAGGATGAGCGGGAAGCGGGGGCCCGCCCGCTCCTCGGTCGCCACGTACTCCGTGATCATGAACTTGCCCTTGCCGCGCACGAAGCGGTCGACGTGCATCATCGGCGTGCCGTTCGGGGCGTTCTCGTTGCAGGGCCACTGCACCGAGCCGAGCTCGTCGAGCTTGGCGTAGGAGACGCCGGTGAAGCTCGGGGTCAGGCTCGCGATCTCGTCCATGATCTCGGACGGGTGCGTGTAGCTCATCGGGTAGCCCAGCGCGTTGGAGAGGAGCACCGTGCCCTCCCAATCGCCGTAGCCGCCGAGCGGCGACATCACCTTGCGGACGCGGCTGATGCGCCGCTCGGCGTTGGTGAAGGTGCCGTCCTTCTCCAGGAACGAGGCGCCCGGCAGGAAGACGTGGGCGTACTTCGCCGTCTCGTTCAGGAAGATGTCCTGGATCACGATGCACTCCATGGCCTTGAGGCCGGAGGTGACGTGATGCGTGTCGGGGTCGGACTGCGCGATGTCCTCGCCCTGGATGTACATGCCCTTGAAGGAGCCGTCGACGGCCTCGTCGAGCATGTTGGTGATGCGCAGGCCCGGCGCCGAGTCGAGCTTGGCGCCCCACAGGGCCTCGAAGCTCTCGCGGGTGGCATCATCCGAGACGTGCCGGTAGCCGGTGAACTCGTGCGGGAACGAGCCCATGTCGCAGGAGCCCTGCACGTTGTTCTGGCCGCGCAGCGGGTTCACGCCGGCGCCGAGCTTGCCGATGTTGCCGGTGGCCATGGCGATGTTGGCCATGCCCATCACCATGGTCGAGCCCTGGCTGTGCTCGGTGACGCCGAGCCCGTAGTAGATGCCGGCGTTGCCGCCCTTGGCGTAGAGGCGGGCGGCCGCGCGCAGCTCGGCCGGGTCGACGCCGGTGTACTGCTCGGAAGCCTCCGGCGAGTGGCGCTCGTCGGCGACGAAGCGCGCCCACGCCTCGAAGTCGCCGAGCTCGCAACGCTCGCGCACGTAGGCCTCGTCGATGAGGCCCTCAGTGACGATGACGTGGGCGAAGGCGTTGATGAAGGCGACGTTGGAGCCGGGCTTCAGCGGCAGGTGATGGTCCGCCTGGACGTGGGGCGACTTCACCAGATCGATCTTGCGCGGATCGGCGACGATCAGCTTGGCGCCGGCGCGGATGCGCTTCTTCATGCGCGAACCGAACACCGGGTGCCCGTCGGTCGGGTTGGCGCCGATGACGAGGATCACGTCCGTGTGGTCGACGGAGGCGAAGTCCTGGGTGCCGGCCGACGTGCCGAGCGTCGACATCAGGCCGTAGCCGGTCGGCGAGTGGCAGACGCGGGCGCAGGTGTCGACGTTGTTGTTGCCGAAGGCGGCGCGCACCAGCTTCTGGACGAGGTAGGCCTCCTCGTTGGTGCAGCGGGACGAGGTGATGCCGCCGACCGAGTCCTTGCCGTACTGGGCCTGGATGCGCTTGAACTCGGAGGCGGCGTGATTGATCGCCTCCTCCCAGCTCACCTCGCGCCACGGGTCCGTGATCTTGGCGCGGATCATCGGCTTGGTGATGCGGTCCTTGTGGGTGGCGTAGCCGTAGGCGAAGCGGCCCTTGACGCAGCTGTGGCCGTCATTGGCCTTGCCGCCCTTGTAGGGGACCATGCGGACGATCTTCTCGCCCTGCATCTCGGCCTTGAAGGAGCAGCCGACGCCGCAATAGGCGCAGGTCGTGACCGCCGAGTGCTCCGGCTGGCCCATTTCGATGACCGACTTCTCCTGAAGCGTCGCGGTCGGGCAGGCCTGCACGCAGGCGCCGCAGGACACGCACTCGGAGTTCATGAAGTCGGTCGGGCCGGCGGCGACGCGGCTGTCGAAGCCGCGGCCGGCGATCGTCAGCGCGAAGGTGCCCTGCGTCTCCTCGCAGGCACGGACGCAGCGGTTGCAGACGATGCACTTCGAGGGGTCGTAGGTAAAGTACGGGTTCGAGGTGTCCTTGGGCAGGTACTTCTCGGCGGTCGGCTTGACGTGGTTGTCGCCGTCGTAGCCGTAGCGGACCTCGCGCAGGCCCACGGCGCCGGCCATGTCCTGCAGCTCGCAGTCGCCGTTCGCCGCGCAGGTCAGGCAGTCGAGCGGATGGTCGGAGATGTAGAGCTCCATCACGCCCTTGCGGAGCTTGGCGAGCTTGTCCGTCTGCGTGTGGACGACCATGCCGTTCTCGGCGGGCGTCGTGCAGGAAGCGGGCGTTCCGCGGCGGCCCTCGATCTCGACGAGGCAGAGGCGGCAGGAGCCGAAGGGCTCGAGCGAGTCCGTGGCGCAGAGCTTGGGGATCTGCGTGCCCATGGTCATCGCCGCGGCCATGACCGAGGTGCCGGCCGGCACCGTCACGTCGACGCCGTCGATCTTGAGCGTCACCAACTGATCGGTGACGCGGATCGGGGTGCCGTAATCGATTTCCTTGATGAGGGTCATGAACGCCTCCTCACTCGGCCGCCATGGCATGGGAGCCATCGCCGCTAAAATCCTCGGGGAAGTTGGTGATCGCGCTCATCACGGGCATGGGGGTCAACCCGCCCATGGCGCAAAGCGATCCGTCGGTCATGGTCTCGCAGAGGTCCGCGACGACCTTGAGGTTGTCCTGGCGGCGCACGCCGGCGATGATCTTGTCCATCGTCTCGACGCCGCGGGTGGCGCCGATCCGACACGGCGTGCACTTGCCGCAGGACTCGGTGGCGCAGAACTCGAAGGCGAAGCGGGCCTGGGCGGCCATGTCGACGGTGTCGTCGAACACCACGATACCGCCGTGGCCAACGAGGCCCTTGGCCGCCGCCATCTTCTCGTAATCGAGGGGCGTGTCGAGCAGGCTGTCGGGGAAGTAGGCGCCCAGCGGACCGCCGACCTGCACGGCCCGCACCGGACGGCCCGAGAAGGTGCCGCCGCCGAAGCCCTCGATGACCTCGCGGAGCGTGATGCCGAAGGCGTACTCGATGAGGCCGCCGTACTTGACGTTGCCGGCGAGCTGGATCGGCAGGGTGCCGAGCGAGCGGCCCATGCCGTAGTCGGCGTAGGCCTTGGCGCCGTGCTCCATGATCCACGGCACGGCCGTGAAGGTCATGACGTTGTTGACGAGCGTCGGCTGTCCGAGGAAGCCCTTCAGGGCCGGGATCGGGGGCTTGGCCCGCACGATGGCGCGCTTGCCCTCAAGGCTCTCCAGCAGGGAGGTCTCCTCGCCGCAGATATAGGCGCCGGCGCCCATGCGCACTTCGAGGTGGAAGGCCTTGCCGGAGCCGAGGACGTTGTCGCCGAGCACGCCGGCCCTGATGCCGTTGGCGATCGCCTCGCGCAGGGTCTCGAAGGCCTGCGGATACTCGGAGCGGCAGTAGATGTAGCCGCGGGTGGCGCCCGTGGCGACGCCGGCGATGGTCATGCCCTCGATCAGGTTGAAGGGGTCGCCCTCCATCATGATCCGGTCGGCGAAGGTTCCGGAATCGCCCTCGTCGGCGTTGCAGATCACGTATTTCTGCTGCGCCTTCGCGAGCATCACCGTGTTCCACTTGATGCCGGCCGGGAAGCCGGCGCCGCCGCGGCCGCGCAGCCCCGAGTCGCGCACCTGGGCGACGATGCCCTCGGCGTCGGTCTTCAGCGCCGCCTCGAGACCCTTGTAGCCGCCGTGCGCCTTGTAGTCCTCGACGGAGACGGGATCGACCACGCCGCAGCGGTGGAAGGTCAGCCGGTGCTGACGCGCGAGGAAGGGAATCTCTTCGGGGTTGCCGAGGCGCAGGGCGTGCTCGCCGCCCTGGAGGAGCCCGGCATCGAGGAGCGCGTCAACGTCGTTGGCGGTGACAGGCCCGTATGCGACCCGGCCCTCGGCCGTACCGACTTCGACCATCGGCTCCAGCCAGAGCATGCCGCGGGTGCCGGTGCGGACGATGGTGACGTCGAGGCCGCGGCGCTCGGCGCCGGCGAAGATCGCCCGGGCGACCTTGTTGGCGCCGAGGCCGAGGGCGACGGCGTCACGCGGGACGTAGACGGTGACGCTCATCGGCCGGCCTCCGCGAGAGCGGCCTGAATGGAATCGGCCGTGATACGAGCCAGGGGCTCGTTGTCGATCAGCGCCGCCGGCGCGTTGGAGCAGAGGCCGAGACAGTAGACCGGCTCGACCGAGCAGGAGCCGTCGGCCGCCGACTCGTGCCAATCGCAGCCGAGGCGCTCGAGCACCTCGCGATGGAGCTTGGTCGAGCCCATGGCCTGGCAGGCCTCGGCGCGGCAGAGCTTCAGCTCGTGGCGGGCGCTCGGCGGCTGACGCTTGAAGTCGTGGTAGAAGCTGACGCAGCCGAACACCTCGGCCCGCGACATGTTGAGCGCATCCGCGATCATCGGCACGGCGTCCTCGTGGACGTAGCCGAAGCGCTCCTGCAGGGCGTGCAGGATGGGAAGCGTGGCGCCCTCCAGGTGGAGATGCTCGGAGACGATCTCGGAGGCGCGCTCGGCGTCCCAGGCCTCGTGACGTGGCATGTTTCCCTGCCCAAATTGGTCTTATTCTAAGGGCCGAAACTTATAGACCGGGGTTTTGTATTCAATCAAGGAGTCCCGTCGATCGACAAAGGATGCCTGTCGGACGACTCTCGGCAGATGGGGAACCTGCGGATTCCGCCCGTGATTGGACGCCGGACGGGCCAATCGGAGCCCGTCGGCAGCCGGCGTGTGATCATGATGCATATTGCAAGTCCGATCTTTCACCGGAGAGATACTGCACGCGCGGCCGGGGTATACGCAAGGCGCATGGCCCTCGCCCTGGGAATCGCGATCGCCGCGACGGCACCTGCCGTCGCGGCCGACCGCTACCCCGGCAGCGCCCTTCAGCCAGTGCTGTCCTCGCCCGATCTCGTCTTCAACGGCATCACCCGCTCGCAGGACGGCCGGCTGTTCTCGCCCTTCCAACGCCAGACGAAGGGCGAGGGAATCGAGCTCGGCGAATGGGTCGACGGCAAGCCCGTGCCCTACCCGAACGCCGCCTGGAACGCGTGGAAGCCGGGCGACGATCCGGCGAGCGCCTTCGTCGGCCTCAACGCCATCCGCATCGGGCCGGACGGCGACCTCTGGGCGGTCGACAAGGGCTCGGACAGCTTCGGCGGCGCGCCGCTGCCGGGCGGGCCGAAGCTCGTGCGGATCGATCTCGCGACCAACAGCGTGCGCCGGGTCTATCCGCTCGGGTCCGGCACGGGCCCGAAGAGCTTCGTCGACGATTTCCGCTTCAACGGCCACCGGGTCTACCTGACCGATGCCGGCGCGCCGGCGATCCTCGTGCTCGACCTCGACAGCGGCCGGGTCCGGCGCGTGCTCGACGGCCATCCCTCGACGGTGGCGCAGCGGCCCCTGACCGGGGAGGGGCGCCCGCTCGTCGGCGAGGATGGCGGCCCGGTCCAGGTCCATGCCGACCAGCTCGAGGTCTCGCCGGACGGCCAGACCTTCTATTACCAGCCCTGCACGGGCCCTCTCTACAAGATCCCGACCCGCTGGCTCGACGACGAAGAGGCGAGCGACGCGGAGCGCGCCAAGCACGTCTCAGTGCATGCCGAAATCGGCTCCACCGGCGGCACGGCCATCGACGCGGCGGGGACGATCTACGCGAGCGACACCGACGGCCTGCGCATCCTCGCCATCGCGCCGGACGGGGCGGTCTCGACCCTCGTCCGGGATCCGCGCCTCGTCTGGGGCGACGCCATGTGGATCGACGCCGCCGGCGGGCTCTGGATCCCGGCCGCCCAGATGAACCGCGCGCCGATCATGAACGGCGGCAGGAGCGCCATCCGGTTCCCGACCACGATCTACCGGCTGGAGATCGGCGCGAAGCCCGTGGCGAACTGAGCGCCCGAGGGGGAAAGGGCAAACGCATCGACCAAGGTCGGCTTGCGCCGCGCGGCAGGCCGGCGTCATCTCGGGGTCCGTTCGGGAGAGTATGACGATGAGCGAAGCCCAGACCCTGCGCGGCCTCTCCGGCCTGCCCGCCGACCCCGCCCGTCTCGCGGGCGCGGCGCTGGTGATGATCGACCTCCAGAACACCTACCGGGAGGGGGTGATGCGCCTCTCCGGCGTGGAGCCCGCCATCGCCGAGGCGCGGGTGCTGCTGATGCGGGCGCGGGAGGCCGGCATCCCGGTGATCCACGTGCGCCACGACGCCGGCCCCGGCACGCCCTACGACGTGCGCGCGCCGATCGGCCAGATCAGCGACGAGGTCGCCCCGCTCGACGGCGAGCCCGTCATCACCAAGGCGCTGCCGAGCTCCTTCGTCGGCACCGACCTCGCCGAGCGCCTGGAGAGGACTGGCGTGAAGGACCTGATCCTCGCCGGCTTCATGACGCATATGTGCGTGAACTCGACCGCCCGCAGCGCCTTCAGCCTCGGCTTCCGGCCGACGGTGGTGGCCTCGGCGACCGCGACCCGCGACCTGCCGGGGACGGACGGAAGCCTGGTGCCGGCGGCGCAGCTCCAGGCGGCGAGCCTCGCGGGCCTCGCCGACCTCTTCGCGGTCATCGCCCGCAACGCCGCCGACATCCGCGACTGAGCGCGGACCCGGGCCGGCACGGACGAGACGGTCCGGGTCCGGTCTTCCGGCGCAGGGGAGGGCTGCGGGAACGGGCGGCGCGTCCGTGGGTTCGGGTGTCGCTATCCGGGAGCCGCGCGCCATGACCATCGAGACCGTTTCCGACCTCTTCGTCGAGACCCTTCAGCAGGCGGGCGTCCAGCGCATCTACGGCGTCGTGGGCGACAGCCTCAACGGCATCACGGAATCGATCCGGGCGCGGGGCAAGATCGATTGGGTCCATGTCCGCCACGAGGAGGCGGCCGCCTTCGCTGCGGGCGCCGAGGCGCAGCTCACCGGGCGCCTCGCGGTCTGCGCCGGCTCCTGCGGGCCGGGCAATCTCCACCTCATCAACGGCCTCTACGACTGCCACCGCTCGCGCACGCCGGTGCTCGCCATCGCCGCGCAGATCCCCTCGGCCGAGATCGGCGGCGGCTACTTCCAGGAGACGCGCCCCGAGGCGCTGTTCCGGGAGTGCAGCCACTACTGCGAGACGGTCCTGAGCCCCGAGCAGCTCCCCTTCGTCCTCGAGAACGCCATGCGGGCGGCGATCGGCCTCGGCGGCGTCGCGGTCGTGATCATCCCCGGCGACGTGGCGCTTAAGGACGCGCCGAGGCGGGGCATCGCACCGAACCCCGGCCTGATCCCGGCGGCCCCGAGCGTCGTCCCCTCCGACGCCTCCCTCGATGCGCTGGCCGAGATGCTCCACGGCGCCTCGAAGGTCACGCTGCTTTGCGGTCGCGGCTGCGCCGGTGCCCATGCCGAGCTGCTCCAGCTCGCCGAGACCCTGAAGAGCCCGATCGTCCACGCGCTCGGCGGCAAGGAGTTCGTCGAGCCCGACAACCCCTACGACGTCGGCATGACCGGCCTCATCGGCTTCTCCTCGGGCTACGCCGCGATGAAGGGCTGCGAGGTGCTGCTGATGCTCGGCACCGACTTTCCCTACAAGCAGTTCTACCCGACCGAGGCGAAGGTGGCGCAGGTGGACCTGCGCCCGCAGCAGCTCGGCCGGCGCTGCAAGCTCGATCTCGGCCTCGTCGGCGGCGTCAAGGAGACGATCCGCGCGCTGCTGCCGCGCCTCTCCGCCAAGGCCGACCGCGCCTGGCTCGACGCCAGCTTGAAGCACTACCGCAAGGCCCGCGAGGGTCTCGACGAGCTCGCCACGGGCACGCCCGCAAAGGGCTGGTTCGGCCTGAAGTCCGGCGGCAAGGTCATCCACCCCCAGTACCTCGCCAAGCTCGTGAGCGAGGCGGCCGCGGACGACGCGGTCTTCACCGCCGACGTCGGCACCCCGACGATCTGGGCGGCGCGCTACCTGCACATGAACGGGCGCCGCCGACTGCTGGGCTCCTGGGTCCACGGCTCGATGGCCAACGCCGTGGCGCAGGGAATCGGCGCGCAGGCGGCCCAGCCCGGACGGCAGGTGGTCTCGCTCTCCGGCGACGGCGGCTTCGCGATGCTGATGGGCGACCTCCTCACGCTTCGCCAGCAGGGGCTGCCCCTGAAGATCGTGGTCTTCAACAACGGCAGCCTCGGCTTCGTGGAGATGGAGATGAAGGCGGCCGGCTACATCGAGACCGGCGTCAGCCTGGAGAATCCGGACTTCGCCGCGCTCGCCCGCTCCGCCGGCCTTCACGGCGTGCGCGTCGAGGACCCGGCCGAGCTGGAAGGGGCGGTCCGCGACGTGCTCTCCCATGACGGCCCGGCGCTGCTCGACGCGGTCGTGGCGCGCCAGGAGCTGTCGATCCCGCCGAAGATCGACGGCCAGCAGGTGAAGGGCTTCAGCCTCTATCTCCTGCGCGCGGTGATGAGCGGCCGGGGCGATTCGGTGCTCGACCTCGCCAAGACCAACCTGATCCGATAGACCGGAGCGGAGTTTCGACCCGTTCCAGACTGGAAGACAGGTTTCCCGATGCGCGTCGGCCTGTTCGTGCCGTGCTACGTGGATGCGTTCGAGCCCGAGGTCGGCATCGCCACCCTCGAGCTTCTCGAGCGCTTCGGCCTCGACGTCTCCTACCCGTTCGACCAGACCTGCTGCGGCCAGCCGATGACCAACACCGGCTGCCACGCCGAGGCCGCCGCCACCGAGGCGCTGTTCGTCAAGAACTTCACGGGCTTCGACTACGTGGTGGCGCCCTCGGGCTCCTGCGTGCACCAGGTCCGCGAGCACCTCACCGCGATCCCGCAGACGCCGGAGGTGAAGGCCGTCCGCGAGCGCACCTTCGAGCTGGTGGAGTTCCTCCACGACGTGCTCAAGGTCGAGGCCTTCCCCTGGGCCTCCTTCCCGCACAGGGTCGCCTATCACGCCAACTGCAACGCGTTGCGCGGCATCGGCCACGCCCGGCCGAGCGAGATCCAGAAGCCGTTCTTCTCGAAGCCCCTCGATATCCTGAGAAAGGTCGAGGGCATCGAGATCGTCGATCTCGCCCGGCCCGACGAGTGCTGCGGCTTCGGCGGCACCTTCAGCGTGTTCGAGCCGGCGGTCTCGGCCAAGATGGGCTACGACAAGGTGGCCGATCAGTCCCGGGCCGGGGCTGCCTACGTGGTCTCGGCCGATTCCTCCTGCCTGATGCACCAGAAGGGCTGCGCCGAGCGCCTCGGCATGCCGCTCAAGTTCATCCACATCGCGCAAGTGCTGAACGGAGCCGCGGCATGAGCGGATGCGGGGAGATGCCATGAGCAGCGCGAGCGACGAGTTGCGTCCCCGCGGCGCCGAGGAGCGTCTCGTCAACCCGGAGGTCGCCAAGGCCGGCGACGAGAGCGAGCGCGGCCAGGACGGCGGCCGCCTCGCCCATGCCGAGGGCGCGAGCCGGCCCCTCAGCGCCGAGCCGGCCGCACGCCGCGAGCGGGAGCCGCAGCCGAGGGGCGCCAAGATCCGCGGCGACCGGCCGATTGACCAGGCTGAGGCGGCCGAGCGCTTCCTCGCCGCGCCGCTTCACCAGAAGGCCCATGACGAGCGCCTCTGGGACCTGCGCAAGAAGCGGGACGCGGCCGCCCACGGCATCCCCGAGTGGGAGGAGCTGCGCGAGCTCGCCTCGCAGATCAAGGCGCACACGCTCTCGAACCTCGACACGTATCTCGAGCAGTTCGAGGCGGCGGCGAAGGCGAACGGCGTCCACGTCCACTGGGCGGCGGACGGAGCCGAGCACAACCGCATCGTCCACGCCATCATGCGCGACCACGGGGCGCGCACCCTCATCAAGTCGAAGTCGATGCTCACCGAGGAGTGCGGCTTCCGGCACTACATGGCCGGCGTCGGCATCGAGATCATCGAGACGGATCTCGGCGAGCGCATCCAGCAGCTCGACGCGGAGGAGCCGAGCCACATCGTGGTGCCGGCCGTGCACAAGACCCGCCTCGACGTGGCCGAGGTCTTCGCGCGGACGCTCGGCACCGATCCGGACAACGACGACGTCCACTACCTCGCCGAGAGCCAGCGGGAGACGACGCGCCCGCATATCCTCAGCGCGGATGCCGGCATGACCGGCTGCAACTTCGCGGTGGCCGAGACCGGCAGCGTCGTCACCTGCACCAACGAGGGCAACGCCGACCTCTCCGGCAACGTGCCGAAGCTGCAGATCCACTCGATCGGCATCGAGAAGCTAATCCCGCGGATCGAGTATCTCGGCGTCTTCATCCGCCTGCTCTCGCGCTCGGCGCTGGGCTCGCCGATCACCCAGTACACCTCCCATTTCCGGGGGCCGCGGGCCGGCACCGAGATGCACATGGTGCTCGTCGACAACGGCCGCTCCGCCCGGCTCGGGATGGAGGAGTTCTGGACCTCGCTCAAATGCATCCGCTGCGCGGCCTGCATGAACACGTGCCCGGTCTATCGCCGCTCCGGCGGGCTCTCCTACGGGGCGACCTATGCCGGGCCGATCGGGCTCATCATCGACCCGACCTACAACAAGCGTAAATACTCCACGCTGCCCTTCTCCTCGACCATGAACGGCTCCTGCACCAACGTCTGCCCGGTGAAGATCAACATCCACGAGCAGATCTTTGCGTGGCGCAAGGTGCTGGCGGAGGAGCACTACATCCCCGCCTTGAAGCAGGGGATGATGAAGGCCGCCGGCGCCGTGCTCGCCCGACCGGCCGCCTACCGCGCCGCGATCGGGGCTGCGGACTCGGCCCTGAAAGTCCTGCCGCGCTTCGCCGTCTACAACCCGCTCAACACCTGGGGGAAGAAGCGCGAGATGCCCGAGGCCCCCCGCGAGACCTTCCACGCCTGGTACAAGCGCGAGCGCCTGAAGAAGACGGGGCAGGACGCGTGAGCGCGCGGGAGGCGATCCTCGCCACCCTCCGGGCGAACCGGCCGGCGGGCGCGCATCCGCTGCCGGAGGTGCCGCTGTTCACGCCGCTGGTCGGTCCCGATCTCGTCGCCGAGTTCGGCGAGCGCCTGAAGCGCATGGGCGGGCGCGTCGCGGACGCGGATGGCGGCGATCCGTTCGGGCCGGTGCGGGAGCGGCTCCAGGGCGCCAGGGTCGTGGCCTCGGCGGTGCCGGAATACGCCGGCAACCGCGACCTCGCTTCCGTCATGCAGCCCGGAGACCTCGCCGACGTGGACGTCGCCATCGTGCGCGCCGTGTTCGGCATCGCCGAGACCGGCTCCGTGCTCTTCACGGAGCGCCAGCTCGTCGTGAACGCGGTAGCCTACCTCGCCCAGCATCTCGTGGTGCTCCTCGACCCCGCTGACATCCTGCCGAACGTGCAGGCGGCTTATCTGAGGCCGGAGTTCGGGCAATCCGCCTACGCGGTCCTCCATACCGGCCCCTCGGCCACCGCCGACATCGAGGGCGTGCTCATCCACGGCGCTCAGGGCGTGCGCTCGCTGACGGTGCTGCTGGTGCCGCGCCCCTGAGGCTGCCGGGATCACAGGATCAGCCGATCCCGTGATCCCCGGAGGAGGGCGGCCGGCGCGGTCCGGCGCTCGCGAGAAGCCCGTTCTCGCGATGGTTCCTCAAGGAGCAAAGCGTGGCTGTTGCGAGGTCGCAACACCGCGAATTGATCCCGAGTTTGCCCCGAGACCCGCCTGCATCCGCCGCGATCCCGCCACGATCCGGGACCACCTCAGCCTCGGCGGTAAACGGCAGTCACCCCAACGCTTTACCGCCGGGTTCCCGAGGGATTCCAGAGCGCGCCGGCCCCTCGGGAACGGCGCAGCGGCCCCGGGCCTCCCGCTGCGTGGTGTGAGGGGTGACGGGACCGATGATGGACGCGCGTATCACCGACAAGTCGAAGCTGCCGAGCCGGCACGTGACGGAGGGGCCCGAGCGCGCCCCGCACCGGTCGTACCTCTACGCCATGGGTCTCACCCGCGAGCAGATTCACCAGCCGCTCGTCGGCGTCGCCTCCTGCTGGAACGAGGCCGCGCCCTGCAACATCTCGCTGATGCGCCAGGCCCAGGCCGTGAAGAAGGGCGTCGCGGCCGCCAACGGCACCCCGCGCGAGTTCTGCACCATCACCGTCACCGACGGCATTGCCATGGGGCATGCCGGCATGCGCGCCTCGCTGCCCTCCCGCGAGGTCATCGCCGACTCGGTCGAGCTGACCATGCGCGGCCACGCCTACGACGCGCTCGTGGGCCTGGCCGGCTGCGACAAGTCGCTGCCCGGCATGATGATGGCGATGGTGCGCCTCAACGTGCCCTCGATCTTCATCTACGGCGGCTCGATCCTGCCCGGCTCCTTCCGGGGCCGTCCGGTGACGGTTCAGGACCTGTTCGAGGCGGTCGGCAAGCACGCCGTCGGCGACATGACCGCCGACGATCTCGACGAGCTCGAGCAGGTGGCCTGCCCCTCGGCCGGCGCCTGCGGCGCGCAGTTCACCGCCAACACCATGGCCACGGTCTCCGAGGCCATCGGCCTGGCGCTGCCCTACTCGGCCGGCGCTCCCGCTCCTTACGAGATCCGCGACAGATTCTGCATGACCGCCGGCGAGCAGGTCATGGAGCTTCTCGCCAGGAACATCCGCCCCCGCGACATCGTCACGCGCAAGTCGCTGGAGAACGCCGCCGCCACCGTCGCGGCCTCGGGCGGCTCGACCAACGCGGCGCTGCACCTGCCGGCGATCGCCCACGAGTGCGGCATCGAGTTCACGCTGTTCGACGTGGCCGAGATCTTCCGTAAGACGCCCTACGTCGCCGACCTGAAGCCCGGCGGGCGCTACGTCGCCAAGGACATGTTCGAGGTCGGCGGCATCCCGCTCCTCATGAAGACGCTCCTCGACCACGGCTACCTGCACGGCGACTGCCTGACCGTCACCGGCCGCACCATCGCCGAGAACCTCGAGAAGGTCGCCTGGAACCCGGACCAGGACGTGGTGCGCCCGGCCGACAAGCCACTGACACCCACCGGCGGCGTCGTCGGCCTCAAGGGCAACCTCGCCCCCGAGGGCGCCATCGTGAAGGTCGCCGGCATGTCGCTCGACAAGCAGGTCTTCACCGGCCCGGCCCGCGTCTTCGACGGCGAGGAGGCCTGCTTCGAGGCCGTGCAGAGCCGCACCTACAAGGAAGGCGAGGTTCTGGTCATCCGCTACGAGGGCCCGAGGGGGGGCCCTGGCATGCGCGAGATGCTCTCGACCACGGCGGCCCTCTACGGGCAGGGCATGGGGGACAAGGTCGCCCTCATCACGGACGGGCGCTTCTCCGGCGCCACCCGCGGCTTCTGCGTGGGCCATGTCGGCCCGGAGGCCGCCGTCGGCGGCCCGATCGCGCTGCTGCGCGACGGCGACGTGATCACGCTCGACGCCATCAAGGGCACCCTCGACGTGGCGCTCTCCGACGCGGAGCTGGCCGAGCGCCGCAAGGCGTGGGCGCCCCGCGAGAACGGGGCGACCTCGGGCTACCTCTGGAAATACGCGCAGACCGTCGGACCCGCGGTCAACGGCGCCGTCACCCATCCGGGGGGCGCCAAGGAGACGCAGACCTATGCGGACATCTAGGACTGACCTTAGCCGGCCCTCGCGGCCGGCCGGGGCCGATCCGTGTCGGCACCGGGCATCCGCGACGATGCGCGCCTTCGGGTTCGCCGCGGCGATGGCGCTCGGCTGCCTGTTCGCCGCGCCCGTCGCCGACGCGCTCGACGCCAGCGCCCGCACGCCGGTCCCCGAGCGCAGCTACCGCTCGGCCCGCGAGGCCCTGCGCACCGGCGTGCGCGAGTACAATGCCGGCGACAAGGAGGGCGCCGCCCGCGCCCTCGAATACGCCGCCGGGCAAGGCCACGCGCTCGCCCTGTGGAAGCTCGGCCGCATGTACGCGGACGGGGACGGCGTGCCCCACGACGACCTCAAGGCCTTCGAGTACTTCTCGAAGATCGCCGACGCCAACACCGACGACGGGCCGGACGCACCGGATTCCGGCGTGGTGTCGAGCGCCTTCACGGCGCTCGGTGGCTACTTCCTCGACGGGATCAAGGGCACCTACGTGCGCCCGAATCCCGAGCGCGCCTACGACATGTTCAACTACGCGGCCTCCTACTTCGGGGACCCAAACGCGCAGTACAACCTCGCCCGGCTCTACCTCGACGGCACCGGCGTCGAGGCGGACGCGAAGCAGGCGGCCCGCTGGTTCAACCTCGCCGCGGAGAAGGGCCACCGCCCGGCGCAGGCACTGCTCGGCGACCTGCTCGTCAACGGCATGGGCGGCATCTCGGCCCAGCGGGTACGGGGCCTCGCCTGGCTCGCCCTGGCGCGCCAGGGCGCCGAAGGCCGCAAGGACGACTGGATCGTCACGCTCTACGAGAAGAACTGGGCCGCCGCGAGCGCCGACGACCGGGCCGAGGCGGAGAGCCAGATGCAGACGGTCGGCTCGATCAGGCGGCGTCGCTGAACGCCGCCTGACCGGCTCCCCTCAGCTCTTGCGGGCGGCCATGGCCGTCTCGAAGGAGGGGCGCGCCAGGATCGCCTTCACGTAGGCCGCGAGCCTCGGCCAGCGCCCGGCATCGATCTCGGCCTTCGCCAGCCCGAAATTGTAGAACCCCGTCGCGATCGAGATGTCGGCGATGCTGAAGGCGTCGTCCACCAGGAACGGTCCGTCGATCTCGCTCTCCAGATGGTCGAAGAGCGGCGGCAGGTCCCTGTCGAGGGCCTTGGCGACGGCGGCCTCGTCGGTGGGCTTGCCCATCATGTTGGGCTTCAGGACCCGCTCCACGAAGGGCACGACGAGCTTCCCGAACAGCTCCGTGTCGCCGAACTTGTCGAACCACAGGGCGCGCCCGAGCGCCTGCGGCTCGGTGGGCACCAGGGTCGGCGTCGGCGCCCGGCGGTCGAGGTAGAACAGGATCGCCGTGGAATCGGCGAGCAGGAAGCCGTTATCGTCGATCGCCGGGATCTTGCCGAGGGGGCTCGCCGCCTGGAAGGCCGGATCGGGATCGTGGAACATGAGCGGGCGGTGCTCGTAGGCCAGCCCCTTCTCGGCGAGCGAGACGAGGACCTTGCGCACGTAGGGCGAGTAGCCGGTGCCGTAGACGATCAAGAAGCTGCTCCGTGTCGGAGGGTCGGGCCCGCTCCCTAGCACGGGCGTCACGACGGCGGAGCGATGGCCTCAGGCCGCGGCGAGCTCCACCGTGACGGGCACGTGGTCGGAGGGCTTGTCGAGGCCGCGCAGGTGCCTCTGCACGGAAGCCGCCACGAGCCGGTCGGCGGCCTGGGGCGAGAGCAGCAGGTGGTCGATGCGAATCCCGAAGTTCCGGGGCCAGCAGGCGGCCTGATAGTCCCAGAACGTGTAGAGCCCCGCCCGCGGATCGCAGGCCCGGAGCGCGTCCGTGTAGCCTTCGGCGAGGAGCGCCCGGAAGGCGGCGCGGGTCTCGGGCCTGAACAGGGCGTCGTCGACCCAGGCGGCCGGATCGGCGGCGTCCTCCGGCTCGGGGATGACGTTGTAGTCGCCCGCGAGCACCACCGGGATCTCGTCCTTCATCAGCGCGCGGGCGTGGCGGCGCAGACGCTCCATGAAGGCGTGCTTGTAGGCGAACTTGTCGCTCGTCACCGGATTGCCGTTCGGCAGGTAGATCGAGGCGACGCGCACCCGCTCGCCGTCCTCGCCCGTCACGAGCGCCTCGACGTAGCGGGCCTGCTCGTCCGTCTCGTCGCCGGGAAGCGCACGGCGCACGGCATCGACCGCGAGCCCGTGACGCACGACGAGCGCCACGCCGTTATAGGCCTTCTGCCCGACCGCCTCGATCCGGTAGCCGGCCGCCTCGATCTCCTCGCGGGGGATGCCCGCCTCCTGGCTCTTCAGCTCCTGGAGGCAGACCACGTCCGGCGCGGCTTCCGTGAGGAAGGCGGCGAGGTGCCCGATCCGCTGCTTGATCGAGTTGACGTTCCAGGTCGTGATCCGCATCCGCCGCCCCGAGGCCCGGGCTTTGAGGAACTCGCGCGGGCCGCAAGCCGTCATCGGGCCTTCGCGGCCGGGTGGCAAGGCGGCGAGGAGCCGGAGAGGGGATCGCGCGTGGACTGGTTCGAGCCGGTGATGGCCTATTGCGAGCGCACGGGCCCGGCCTTCTGGGCGGAGCCCGTCAACGCGCTCACCAACGCGGCCTTCCTGATCGCCGCCGCGCTGCTCTGCCGGCGCGCTGACGTGCGCGGCGATCCGCCGGCGCTGGCGCTCGCCATCCTCACCGGGATCGTCGGGATCGGCTCGTTCCTGTTCCACACGCTCGCCGTGCACTGGTCGATGCTCGCGGACGTGATCCCGATCGCGCTGTTCATCCACGGCTACTTCCTCCTCGCCCTGCGCCGCTTCCTCGGGCTCGGCTGGCCGGGGGCGGTCGCCGCGACGCTCGCCTTCCTTGCCTTCGGCTTCGGGCTGACCCCGGCGCTCGACTGGCTTTCCGGCCTGGACACGAGCGCCGCCACGAACGGCTCGATCGGCTACCTGCCCGCGATCCTGGCGCTGGCCGGGGTGTCCCTCGGCGCCCTGGCGAGGGGCGAGGGCGCCATCGCCGCCCGTCTCGGCGCCGTCGCCGCGCTGTTCCTGGTCTCGCTCGCCGCCCGTACCCTCGACCGGGGGGTCTGCGCGGCGTGGCCGCTCGGCAGCCACTTCCTCTGGCACTGCCTCAACGCCTGCGTGCTCTACGGGCTCGTCGCCACGGCGGCCGGACGGAGGCCGCCTCGCGCGGCGGCGGCCTGACGGGCGGGCGCGTTCCTTGCGCCCCCCCGGAATTCGTTGCAGAACGCCGCCGCGCCGTCCGGGCCGCATATCCCCGCCCTTCGCGCGGGCCGCCGCCAAGCGCGCGGCGTCGGGCACCGGAGCGGCCGGACGGGCAGGCACGGAACGCAAGCCATGACACAGGATTTCCGCATCGGCGTCGCCGGCCTCGGCACCGTGGGAGCGGCCGTCGTCGGGATGATCGCACGGCGCGCCGAGGCGCTCGCCGCCGCCACCGGGCGCCGCATCGCCGTCACCGCCGTCTCCTCCCGCGACCGGAACCGCGACCGCGGCCTCGATCTCTCGGGCATCGCCTGGTTCGACGATCCCACCGCGCTCGCCCGCTCGGCGGAGGTCGACTGCGTGGTCGAACTGATCGGCGGCGCCGAGGGGCCGGCCAAGGCCACCGTCGAGGCGGCGATCGCCGCCGGCAAGGCGGTGGTGACGGCCAACAAGGCGCTGCTGGCCCATCACGGCGGCGCGCTCGCGCAGGCCGCCGAGGCGCGGGGCGTGGCGCTCGCCTACGAGGCCTCCGCCGCCGGGGGCATCCCGGTGATCAAGGCGCTCCGCGAGGGCCTTCCGGGCAACGAGGTCAGCCGCGTCTACGGAATCCTCAACGGCACCTGCAACTACATCCTCACCCGCATGGAGCGGGAGGGGCTAACCTTCGAGGCCTGCCTGAAGGACGCGCAGGCGCTCGGCTACGCCGAGGCCGACCCGACCTTCGACGTCGAGGGCTTCGACACCGCCCACAAGCTCGCCATCCTCACGAGCCTCGCCTTCGGCACCGCCATCGACGCCGAGGGGGTCGCCGTCGAGGGCATCTCCGGCGTGCAGCCCCTCGACCTGACCATGGCCGAGGAACTGGGCTACCGGATCAAGCTGCTCGGCGTCGCGCAGCGGGCGGAGGGCGGCATCGAGCAGCGCGTCCACCCGACCATGGTCCCGAAATCCTCGGCCATCGCCCAGGTGATGGGCGTGACGAACGCGGTGACCATCGACGCCGACGCGGTCGGCGAATTGACGCTGATCGGCCCCGGCGCCGGCGGGCAGGCCACGGCGTCCGCGGTCGTCGCCGACATCGCCGATCTCGCCGCCGGCATCCTGCGCCCGACCCTCGGGCGGCCCGCCGCGGCGCTCGCCCCCGCCGCGCGGGTGGAGATGGCCCGCCACGAGGGCGGCTACTACGTGCGCCTGACGGTCCACGACCGGCCGGGCGTCGCGGCGGGTGTCGCGACCCGGATGGCGGAGCGCGCCATCTCGCTGGAGAGCATCCTCCAGCGCCGGGTCGAGCACGCGGCGAGCGAGGACCCGCACGGCCGCTCCGGCCGGCCGGTGCCGCTGGTGCTCATCACCTACGCCGCGACGGAGGGCACGATCCGGGCAGCGCTGGAGGCCATCGCCGCCGACGGGCTGCTGGCCGAGGCGCCGCAGGTGATCCGCATCGAGCGCGAGTAGGCCGCCGGCTGGGGAGGGGCTGCGCGGATCGTTAACGAAACACGCATGGATTGTTCCGCGGCGGCCAAAAACCGCGCTATCCTGCCGCCATAACGCGTCTGCATCCCGCGAACGGGCCCAAGCGAGGCGCGGCGACCGGATCAATCCGGCGGAACGGGGCGAGGAGCGTCATGGCTGCGTCGGACATCACGGGCGGAGGCACCATCGTCTCCCGGACCCTCTCACTCGAGCTCGCCCGCGTGACGGAGCGGGCGGCCATCGCCGCCGCCCGCCTGCGCGGCCAGGGCAACGAGAAGGCCGCCGATCAGGCCGCCGTCGACGCCATGCGGGGCGAGCTGAACGCGCTGCCCATCGACGGCACCGTGGTGATCGGCGAGGGCGAGCGCGACGAGGCCCCGATGCTCTTCATCGGCGAGCGCCTCGGCACCGGCACGGGACCGCGCCTCGACATCGCCGTCGACCCGCTCGAAGGCACCACCCTCTGCGCGAAGGACATGCCCGGCGCCATCGCGGTGATGGCGCTGGCCGAAGGCGGCAGCCTGCTCGCGGCCCCCGACGTCTACATGGACAAGATCGCGGTCGGCCCCGGCTACCCGGCGGGCGTCGTCGACCTCGACGCGAGCCCCGCCGACAACATCGCCGCGCTCGCCCGCGCCAAGGGCGTGAAGCCCTCCGAGATCACCGCGATCGTCCTCGACAGGCCCCGCCACGCGGCCCTGATCAGCGCCGTGCGCGCCACGGGCGCCGGCATCCGCCTGATCTCCGACGGCGACATCGCCGGCATCATCTTCACGACGAGCCCGGAGGAGACCGGCGTCGACATCTATCTCGGCACGGGTGCCGCGCCGGAGGGCGTCATCGCGGCAGGCGCGCTCCGCTGCATTGGCGGCCAGATGCAGGGCCGCCTGATCCTCGATTCCGCCGACAAACGCGACCGCGCGGCGCGCATGGGCATCGAGGACCCGCGCCGGAAGTACGAGCTGACCGACCTCGCCCGCGGCGACGTGATCGTGGCCGCGACCGGCGTCACCGATGGCGCGCTCCTGCGCGGCGTGCGCTTCAAGCCCGGCTTCATCGAGACTGAGACCCTGATCTACCGCTCCTCCACGGGCACCGTCCGCCGCATCACCGGCGAGCACCGCCGGCCGGAGCGGTTCGAGGGGTGAAGATCCCTCTCCCCGCCCGCGGGGAGAGGGGTTCATCCGGAAATCCCGCGTTCCTTCAGGCTCTCGCCGATCTCGTCGAGGACGCCGGCGTCGTCGATGGTCGCCGGCATCGTCCAGGGTTCGGCGTCGGCGATGCGCTTCATGGTGGCGCGCAGGATCTTGCCGGAGCGGGTCTTCGGCAGGCGCTTGACGGTCAGCGCCAGCTTGAACGCCGCCACCGGGCCGATCCGCTCGCGCACCAGCGCCACCAGCTCGCGCTCGATCTCGTCAGGCGCGCGCTCGACGCCGGATTTCAGCACCACGAAGCCGCAGGGCTGCTCGCCCTTGAGCGCGTCGCGGATGCCGATGACCGCGCATTCCGCCACGTCCGGGTGGGCGGCGAGCACCGCCTCCATGCCGCCCGTCGAGAGGCGGTGGCCGGCGACGTTGATGATGTCGTCGGTCCGCCCCAGCACCGTGACATAGCCGTCGGCGTCGATGACGCCGGCGTCCGAGGTGTCGTAGTGGCCGGGGAAGGTCGCGAGATAGCTCGCCCGCATGCGCTCGTCCGAGCCCCAGAGCGTCGGCAGGCAGCCCGGCGGCAGGGGCAGGCGGATGGCGATGGTGCCCATCGTGTCCGGCGGCACCGGGCGCCCGCCCTCGTCGAGGACGCGGACGTCGTAGCCCGGCATCGGCACGCAGGCGCTGCCGTGCTTGACCGGCAGCAGCCCGAGCCCCAGCGGGTTGCCGGCGATGGCCCAGCCCGTCTCCGTCTGCCACCAGTGGTCGACGACCGGCCGCTCCAGCACCCGCTCCGCCCAGGCGACGGAGTCCGGGTCGGCCCGCTCGCCGGCCAGGAACAGGCTGCGCAGGCCGGAAAGATCGTACCCGCGGGCGAGCGCGCTGGAGGGATCCTCCTTCTTGATGGCGCGCAGCGCCGTCGGCGCCGTGAACAGGCAGGCGGCACCGTGCTCCGCGGCGACCCGCCAGAGCGCGCCGGCATCGGGCGTGCCCACCGGCTTGCCCTCGTAGAGCACCGTGGTGCAGCCGATCAGCAGCGGCGCGTAGACGATGTAGGAATGGCCGACGACCCAGCCGATGTCGGAGGCGCAGAAATAGACCTCGCCGGGGCGCACGCCGTAGAGGTTCTCCATCGACCAGGCGAGCGCCACGAGATAGCCGCCGGTGTCGCGCACGACGCCCTTCGGCTTCCCCGTCGTGCCCGAGGTGTAGAGGATGTAGAGCGGGTCGGTCGCCGCGACGGGCACGCACCCCGCCCGTCGACCCGCCTCCCGCGCCCGCGCGACCGCCGCCGACCAATCGATGTCGCGGCCCTCCACCATCTCCGCCGGGGCTTGCGGGCGCTGCAGGATCAGGCAGGCGTCGGGCTTGTGCGGGCAGGCGGCGATGGCCGCATCGAGGAGCGGCTTGTAGGCGACGGTCCGGCTCGGCTCGATGCCGCAGGAAGCGGCGAGAACCACCTTCGGGGCCGCGTCGGCGATGCGCGTCGCCAGCTCGTTCGCCGCGAAGCCCCCGAACACCACGGAGTGGATCGCCCCGAGCCGGGCGCAGGCGAGCATCCCGAACAGCGCCTCGGGCACCATCGGCATGTAGAGGATCACCCGGTCGCCCCTGGCCACGCCGAGCCCGGCGAGCACGGCGGCGAGCGTCGCCACCTCGTCTTGAAGCGCGGCGTAGGTGATCTGCCGCTTCGTGCCGGTGGCGGGCGAATCGTGGATGATCGCCGCCTGCCCGCCCCGGCCCGCCGCGACATGGCGATCGACGAGGTTGTGGCAGGCGTTCAGCCTCGCCTCGGGAAACCAGCGGCCGTAGACGCCGGCCTCGGCGTCGAAGGCCCGGCCCGGCCCCTCCACCCAGTCGATCGCCCCGGCGGCCTCGCCCCAGAAGCGCTCGGGATCGGCGAGGGAGGCCGCATGAACCGCGGCGTAGGAGCCGGGCAGGGCGGGGGCGTCGGCGGTCATGGAGCTTTCCCCCGGTGCGTTTCCTGTTGCCTTCCCTCTAGAGCCGCGCCCGATCGCGTTGCAATCGGGCGCAGATCGCAATCGGCCGGCAGCAGGCCGGCGACAAACAAAAACCGCCGCGCTGGTTGCAGCGCGGCGGCGAAAACTCGGGACAAGATGGTCGGTGTCGCGTCAGTGGATCGTGCCAGCGCCGTCCTGGAGGCGCCTGATCTCGTCCTTGAGGTAGAGCTTTCGCCGCTTCAGCTCGGCGATCCGCAGATCGTTCTCGGCTGGTCTCTGGATGGCTTCCTGGATCTCGCGCTCGAGGGCTTCGTGCTTCTGTGAGAGCTGGTTGAGGTGCGTCTGCAGCGACATGAGCAATCTCCTGTCATCGTGGCGACACGGGCAGAGTGGCACGGTCCGCGGTCCGGTGGAAGACCGGCTCTGGATGATGATTCACGAATCCTTGCCGAGGCCGCGGGGCTGGCGCATGGTCGCGCGCCGGGTGCCGGCCGAACGAAGCGAGCGGCGAAGGGTGTCGAGTTGGTCGAGGACAGGCAGGGCGAGTTCGCCGCGGAGCTGGCGAGCCTTAAGGAGGAGCACCGCGACCTCGACCACGCCATCGAGGCGCTCGAGCGCAACATCGTCGGCGACCAGCTCCAGATCCAGCGGCTGAAGAAGCGCAAGCTGACGCTGCGCGACCGCATCTCCTACATCGAGGACCAACTCACCCCCGACATCATCGCCTGACGGCGGCAGGGGCGCAGCGACACCGTGCGGGCTTGCGCACGGGCCGGTCCGCGTGCTTTCGGCTGCCCTCCCGCGCGGACGCGACGCGCGCCAGCCCCGGACGATCGCATGGCCCTCTCCGACCGGACGCGCCGCCTGCTGCCGCTCGCCGCCTTCGCCCTCGGCCTCGCCGGGCTCAGCGGAGCCATGGTGTTCATGCTGGCGCCCGAGAAGGCGCCCGTGCAGACGGCGAGCGTCGGCGGCCCGTTCACCCTCTTGGACCAGGACGGCAGGACGGTCACGGAGCGGGACTTCGCGGGCGCGCCCCACCTCGTCTTCTTCGGCTTCACGCACTGCCCGGACATCTGCCCGACGACGCTCCAGCAGGTCACCGACGTCCTCGGCGCGCTCGGCCGGAAGGGCCGGGACATGCGCGTGGCCTTCATCACCGTCGATCCGGAGCGCGACCGGCCGGAGGACCTGAAGGCCTACCTGTCGAGCTTCGATCCGCGCATCACCGGCCTCACCGGCAGCCCGGAGCAGGTGGCGGCGGCGGTGAAGGCCTATCGCGGCTACGCCCGCAAGGTGCCCGACAAGGACGGCGGCTACACCATGGAGCATACCGCCCTGGTCTACGTGATGGGCCGCGACAACCGCTTCGTCAGCTCCCTCAACCTGCAGCGGCCGCCGGAGGAGAGCGCGGCGGAACTCGCCAAGCGGCTCTGAGGGCGAGCGTCGCGTTCAGGCCCGCGCCGGCGCGCCGTTCGGCTCGTTTCCATCATGGACCGGCGACTTGGGCCCGGCCGGGCGAACGGGCTTCAGCAATCCCGAGCGCGTGGTGCGCGAGACGCCGTGCTCGGTCTTGTTCCAGCGGTTCGGCGCGCGCACCAGCTCGATCACCGCCAGCCACGCCGCGAGGCTGACGAGGACGAAGTAGGCCGGCAGAAGCCAGACGCTCGGGAGCAGGTCCCGCCAGCCCCGGCGATGGGCGGCGAGCGCCGCCGGCAGCAGCATCGCCCCGAGCCCGCTGAGAAAGACGGCGAGGGACACCCCGGCCGGAAGGTTGGCCAGAAATCTGGGCTCCGGCGCCGGGCCGACGAGCAGGAAATCGTACAGGGCGACCGCGAGAAGCGGCGGGTAGAGCAGCGCCGAGAGCACCGTGCCGGGCAGCATGGCGACGGCGCAGAGCCCTTCTAGGGGACCGAGGCGGCGCAGGGTCTGCAGCGGATGCCGGCCGTGGGTCAGCGTGGTCTGCATGAACCCCTTCATCCAGCGGGTGCGCTGGCGCAGCCACGGCCCGTAATCGGCCGGGGCCTCCTCCAGGGTCGGGCTCGGCAGGTCGCCGACATGGTAGCCGGCGACCGCGAGACGCATCCCGAGATCGGCATCCTCGGTGACGTTCCAGGCGTCCCAGCCATGGACCTCGCGCAGCACCGCCGTGCGGAAATGGGTGGAGGTTCCCCCCAGCGGCGTCGGCATCCTCCAGACGGCGAGCGCCGGCCCGAGCACATCGAAGAGCGCGCCGTACTCTAGGGAGAAGCAGCGGGTGAGCCAGGAATCGTGGGCATTGTCGATGACGAGCCGGCCCTGGAGGCAGGCGGTGCGCCGGTCGGCGCGGGCGAAGGTCTCGGCAGCGAGGCGCAACTGGCCGGGCTCGGGCACGTCCTCGGCGTCGTAGACGACGAGGCAGGCGCCGCGGGCGAGCGGCAGGGCGGCGTTCAGCGCGCGGGGCTTGGTGCGCGGCAGCCCCGGCGGCACCGTCAGGACCTCGAAATGCGCCGGCAGGTCCTCGCGGGCGAGGGCGGCGGCGGTGGCGCCGTCGTCGGCCTCGATCAGGAATTTGATGTCGAGCTTGATCGCCGGATAGTCGAACGCCTTGAGCGCCTTGACGAGGCGCGGCACCACCGCCGCCTCCCGGTAGAGCCCGACGAGCACCGTGTAGACCGGCAGCTCCCGGACGGAGAGCGGCGTCCCCTCGGGCGCGGCCTCGGTGCGGCCCGGGATGAGAAGCGCACCGAGGCGGAAGCTCGTCATCGTGAGCACGAGGGCCTGCGCCAGCAGCGCGATCCCGAGGGCGATCCAGGCCGGGAGCAGATGGAACCCCATGGCGGCCGCGGCGAGCAGGACGGCGGCGAGCGCGAAGGCCTGGGGCCTCGGGCCCGGATGGGTCGACCAGTCCGGCCGCCGCGTCCGCAGATGGTCGGCCGCGTAGGCGGCGACGGCCTCAGGCGCCTCGGCGAGCACCGCCTCGCGCAGGCGCAGCGGCGTCGTCAGCGCGGCCCCGCGCAGGCCGAGCCAGCCCGTGGCGAGCAGCGCCCCGATCTCGGCCGTGCGCGGCGCCAGAACCCGCTGCGCGATCTGCCCCGGAGCGAGGGGTGCCGAGCCGGCGATCAGCGTGTCGGGAAAGGCGATGCCGGCATCGAGCGCCATGGCGCCGTCGAGGAAGGGCAGGCCGAGATGGCGGGCCAGCGCGCGGTAGTAGGCGTCCTCGCCCATCAGTCTCGCGTGGATCGCGACCGCGGCGGCATCGGTCCCGGCCTCCTGCGCGACCTCGGCGATGCGGGCCAGCGTCGCGACCGGCAGGCCCTCGACGAGCAGGAACGCGATCTCCGGCGGCAGCGTCACCGCCTGGCACGGTCCCGGATCGAGGGGCAGAAACGACACGAGGCCGCTCCCGGAGGCTCGCAAGCGTGCTACAGCCGGGCGGATGAGCCAGCCCCGCCCGGAGCCGCGCCAGGGCACCATGAGCGTTAACGAAGCGTCAACGAACCGCCGCAGGTTGTACCGTGCCGTCGGCGCCATCGCAGCGGCAATGCTGGCCGGCGTGGCGCTCGCGCCACAGTCGAGGGCCGAGCCGGCGCCCGCGCAGCCCAGCGTGACCATCCCGAACTTCTGGAACCCGCGCAGCCGCGGCGAGCGCGTCGAGGCGCCGGCGACGAGCCGGGCCGTCCGCTTCCTTACCGACGACGAGTTCCCGCCGCTCCATTTCGCCGGGCCCGACGGGACGCCGACGGGCTTCGCGGTCGAGCTCGCCCGCGCGGTCTGCGAGCGGCTCTCCATCACCTGCACGGTGCAGACCCGCCGCTTCGACACGCTCCTCGACGGCCTGAGCGAGCGGCAGGGGGACGTGGTCGCCGCCGCGATCCCGCTGACGCCGTCGCTCCGGGCGAACTTCCTGGCGACGCGCCCCTATTTCCGCTGGCCCGCCCGCTTCGTCGTCCGCACCGGGCGCGACCTGCCCGCGCCCTCGGCGGCCGCGCTCGCCGGGCGCAGCGTCGGCGTCGTCGGCGGGACCGCCCATGCCGCCTACCTCAAGGCGTTCTTCCCGAAGGCGCAGACCCGCGAGTTCGGCGATCTCGGCGCCGCCGAGACGGCGCTCCGCAGGGGCGAGACCGACTACCTCTTCGCCGACGGGCTCAACCTCGCCCTCTGGCTCGGCGGCTCGGATTCGGCGGGCTGCTGCGCCTTCACCGGCGGCGACTACCTGGAGAACCGCTACTTCGGGGAAGGCATCGGCTTCGTCACCCGCCGGGAGGACGCGGCCCTCTCCCGCGCCCTCGACGACGCCCTCCAGCGGGTCTTCGACGACGGCCGCTACGCGGAGCTGTACCTGCGCTTCTTCCCCGTGGGGCCGTTCTGAGGGAGCGGCGCCCGCGTTGACCCTGCGCGGGGGCCTCCGTAGGTAGGCCGTTCCCCCGAAATCCACGTTCAGGCCCGATGACCGCGCCCCTCCGCCTCGACCCCGACATCCTCGACGCCGCCGCCACGGCCGCCGCCTGGCCCTTCGAGGAGGCCCGCAAGCTCGTCGCGCGGCTGGAGCGCAAGCCGAAATCAGAAGTGCTGTTCGAGACCGGCTACGGCCCCTCCGGCCTGCCGCATATCGGCACCTTCGGCGAGGTGGCCCGCACCTCCATGGTCCGCCATGCCTTCCGGGTGCTCACGAAGGACGCCGTGCCGACCCGGCTGATCGCGTTCTCCGACGACATGGACGGCCTGCGCAAGGTGCCGACCAACGTGCCGAACCAGGACCTCCTGGCCAAGGCCCTTAACCTGCCGCTGACCAAGGTGCCGGACCCGTTCGGCACGCATGAGAGCTTCGGCGCCCACAACAACGCGGAGCTGCGCCGCTTCCTCGACGCCTTCGGCTTCGACTACGAGTTCCGATCCGCCACCGAGTGCTACCGGTCCGGCGTGTTCGATGCCGCTCTGATGACGGTGCTCGAGCGCTACGAGGCGGTGATGGCGATCATGCTGCCGTCGCTCAGGGCCGAGCGCTCGGCGAGCTACTCGCCCTTCCTGCCGATCCACCCCGTCACCGGCGCGGTGATGCAGGTGCCGATCGAGGCGGTGCGGGTGCAGGCCGGCAGCATCGTCTGGGCCGATCCGGCGACCGGCGAGCGCTACGAGACGCCGGTGACCGGCGGCCACGCCAAGCTCCAGTGGAAGCCCGACTGGGCGATGCGCTGGGTCGCGCTCGGCGTCGACTACGAGATGGCCGGCAAGGACCTGATCGATTCCGTGAAGCTCTCGGGCGAGATCTGCCGGGCGCTCGGCGCCGAGCCGCCGGAGGGCTTCAACTACGAGCTGTTCCTGGACGAGAAGGGCCAAAAAATCTCGAAGTCGAAGGGCAACGGGCTCACCATCGACGAATGGCTCGCCTATGGCACGCCGGAGTCGCTGGCGCTGTTCATGTACAACAAGCCCCGCGAGGCCAAGCGCCTGTTCTTCGACGTGATCCCGCGCCACGTCGACGAGTATCTCAGCTTCCTCGACCGCTTCCCCAAGCAGGAGGCGAAGCTGCGCCTCGGCAACCCGGTCTGGCATCTCCATGCCGGCAAGCCGCCGGCCCCCGAGACGGTCGGCGAAGGCGAAGGCGGCACGACGCTGACCTTCGGGATGCTCCTGAATCTCGTGGCGGTGGCCAACGCCGAGGCGCCGGAGGTGCTCTGGGGCTTCATCCGCCGTTACGCCCCCGGCGTCGGGCCGGAGACGCATCCGGGCCTCGCCCGCCTCGTCGGGCACGCGCTCGCCTACTACCGGGACTTCGTGCGCCCGGCGAAGACCTACCGCGCCCCGACCGAGGCGGAGCGGGCGGCGTTGGAGGAGCTGTCCGAGGCGCTCTCCGGACATGAGGGCTCGACGGATGCCGACGCCCTCCAGGCCGCGGTCTACGATGTCGGGCGCCGCCATTTCCCCGACACCTCGGGCAAGGCCAAGAGCCCGGACGGGCGCCCCGGCGTGTCCCAGGCGTGGTTCACGGCGCTCTACAACGTGCTGTTCGGGGAGGCGCGCGGCCCCCGCTTCGGCTCCTTCGTCGCCCTCTACGGCGTCGCCGAGACCCGGGCGCTGATCGCGCGGGCGCTCTCGGGCGAGCTCGCCGCGGGGCAGGAAGCCATCAAGGCGAGCGCGTAGGGTCCGCGGCGTATCCGAGCTGCGCGAGGCTCATCGCCCAGACCCGTTCCTGCAGGGCCTCGTCCCGCGCCTGCGCGGAGGGCTCGATCCGCGCCGAGCGGGAGTAATAGCCCCCGCTCGCGCCCTCGACCTCGGGCGAGGTCGCCAGGAACAGCGGCGTCGCGGCGCCCTGCGCGGGCGACTTCAGGAGCGGCCGCGCCAGCCACCAGAACAGGCCGAACAGGCTGCGGTTGCCGCGGGCGAACCCGGAATCGATGACGCCCGGATGCAAGGCGTTGACGGTGACGCCGCTGCCGGCAAGGCGCCGGGCCAGGGCCCGCGTGAACAGCACGTTCCCGAGCTTCGCCCGGCAGTAGACCGCGAAGGGCTGGTAGCCCTTTCGGCAGTCGATGTCGTCGAAGTCGATGCGGCCGCGGGCATGCGCCGCCGAGGCGACGTTGACGATCCGCGCCGGGGCGCTCGCCTTCAGGAGGTCGAGAAGCTCCAGCGTAAGCAGCACGTATCCGAGATGGTCGAGGGCCCAGGTCCGCTCGATGCCGTCGACGGTCTCGGCCCTACGATCGAAGATCGCGCCGGCGTTGTTCACGAGGACGTCGAGGCGCGCGAAGCGCTCGCGCACCTGAGACGCGAGCCGGCGCGTCTCTCCTTGAGAGGAAAGGTCGGCGACGAAGGTCTCGGTCTGCGCCCCCGGCACCGCGGCGCGGATGTCGGAGGCCGCGCGCTCGGTGCGGCCTCCGTCGCGCCCGACGAGGCCGACGCAGGCGCCGGCCCCGGCGAGGCCGAGCGCCGTCTCGTAGCCGATGCCGCTCGTGGCGCCCGTGACGAGGACGGTCTTCCCCGCCATGGGCCCGCGAGCGCTCATCGCCGCCTCAGAACACCGCCTGCCCGATGGCGAAGGCGACCACGACGATCAGGATCGCGACCACGAGGAACAGGCCGAACAGGATGCGGGCCAGCGACCCCGCGCCGGAGGCGATGCCGGTGAAGCCCAGAGCACCGGCGACGAGCGAGATCACGAAGCAGATGAGGGCCCATTTCAGGAGGGTCATGGTCGCGGACTCCGGCGTCGAAAAGCGAGCGACAACTGCCGACAAGCTGAACCGTTCCACGCCCGCCGATCACGTCCGCACGGAAGGGGCCGCTCGGTCCAGGATCGCCTCCGCGAGGGCGTGGTAGAGCCCGTCACGGCACAGGATCCGGGAGGCGGCGTCGGCGAGGAAGGCGGCGACCATCAGCGGGATGACCAGCGCGTGGTCCTGGGTCATCTCGACGACGATCACGAAGGAGGTGAGGGGGGCCTGCAGCACCCCGGCGAGGTAGGCGACCATGCCGACGAGGACGAGGGCGCCGAGGGGCACGCCCGGGGCGAGGCCCGCCACCCATCCTCCGAGTCCGGCGCCCACGGCGAGCGACGGCGCGAACAGCCCGCCGGGGATGCCGCTCACCGAGGTCAGCACGGTGGCGATGAGCTTCAAGGGCGCGAAGTCGAACCGGGCCGCTGCCTCGCCGTGCAGGATCGCCCGCGCCTCCTCGTATCCGGTGCCGTAGACGAGGCCGCCGGAGACGAGCCCGCAGAGCGCCACCCCGAGGCCGCAGGCCGCCGCGAAGGCGACCGGCCGGCGCGCGATCATCCGGCCCGCCCGGCCCGGCAGGCCACGGCCGAACAGGATGACGATCCGGCTGAAGAGACCGCCGAGAAGGCCGCCCGCCAGGGCGACACCGACCACCGCCGCCCATGCCTCGACCGTCGCCGGGAGCCCGGCGCGGGTGCTGCCGAAATAGGTGTAGTTGCCGAGGGCGACCAAGGCCGTCAGGCCCGCCGCCACGATCGCGGCCACCGTCAGGCCGGCCGAGCGCCTATCGTAGGCGCGCCCCAGCTCCTCGATGGCGAAGACGATGCCGGCGAGCGGCGTGTTGAAGGCGGCCGCCACCCCCGCCGCCCCGCCCGCGAGGAGCAGCCCCGGCACGCGGTCGGGCGTCAGCCGGCCGAAGGCGGCCAGGATCGCGGCGCCGACCTGAACGGTCGGCCCCTCGCGCCCGGCCGAGGCCCCGCAGGCGAGTCCGAGGCCGAGCAGAACGACCTTGCCGACCGCGATGCGCAGCGAGACGAGCCGTCGGCGCAGGCTCGCATCCTCCGTCACCCGCGCCGCGATGACCTGCGGGATGCCGGAGCCCTGGGCATTGGGAAAGACGTTGCGGGTGAGAAGGGCCGCCAGCGCGAAGCCGGCCGGCGTCAGCCCGAGCGCCACCAGCGGCGAGAGGGACAGGGCGGCCCGGAACCCGGCCTGCGCCGCGTCGGCGGCCCAGGCCATCAGGACGGCGGCGAGCCCCACGCAGATGCCGCCGAGGACGAAGAGCAGCCGGTTGCGCCCGGTGTCCAGCGCCCGTCCCGACCTCCGGCGCAGGCGCATGATCGACCGCCTGCGCCAGGCACGGCCGCGGGTGGCGGCGGTCGGTCGTCCGGGCTTCGTCGGATGATCCATGTCCTGTGGCGGCTCCCGGCAGGCCGCTTGGGACGAGCCGTGTCCGGCATCGCGGCGCCGGGCGCGTCCGTCAATCGGTGCGGCAGGATTTCTCGCCCCGGCGCTCGGCCTCGCAGAGCGCCTCGACGGCCTTCACGTAGCCATTGGCGTCGAACTTCCGGAGCGAGTTCTCGCTCTGGTATCGCACGGTGCCGAACACCTTGCGCTTGGCCCAGGGGCGGTCGTGCAGACCGTAGACCCAGGCGACGTTGGTGAAGGAGTTCGCGTCGCGCCCGTCGAGGAAGTAGCGGTTGTTGATCCGGAGCGTGCGCGCGAAGCCCTCCTCGGGGGAGGGGGACCATTCGAGGATCTTCTTGCCCCAGTACATGCGCAGCTGGTTGTGCATGTAGCCGGTCTCGCGCATCTCGGCCTGGGCGGCGTTCCAGTATCGGTCGTGGGTCTCGCCGGCCGCGAGTTGCCTCTCCGTGTAGCGATGCGGGCGCGGGTCGTCGGCGTGCTCCTCGAGGGTCTTGCGCGCCCATTCGGGCACGGCGTGCGCGTAGCGGTCGTACCTCTCCGTGTAGAAGACGTGGTTCATCGCGAGCTCCCGGCGCACCACGAGCTCCTCGAGATAGGCGGAGCGGTCCTCCCGGTCGCCGACCTTGGCGGCGCGCACGGCGAGCGCGATCTCGACGGGCGAGATCTGGCCGAAATGCAGGTAGGGGCTCAGGTGTGAGGCGGCATCCGCCTCCGGCTTGTTGCGGTCGGCGCCGTAGCCCTCGAAGGGACCGGCGAGGAACGCCTTCAGCCGCCTTCGCGCCTCGGTCTCCCCGCCCTTGAAGCGCACCACCGGCGGCACGTCGCGATCGAGGCTCATGCCCTTCAGCACCGCGTCGGGATCGGAGACGTCGATCTCGCTCTCCGGCAGGCCCTTGCCGGCCTTGTGCGTGAGGCGCCGCGCCCGCAGGGGCTCGATGTAGTCGTCCCAGACCTTATGCAGCTTCGGGCGCAGGGTGCGCGCCCCGTACTCGTGCTTGCTCGAGGCGGTCTCGACCGGCACCACCACGTCGCCCTCGACCTGGACGATGCGGCCGCCGAAGCCTTGCCCGATCTCCGCGTACCAGCCCTTCTGGATGGCGAGGTAGCCGCGGTCGAGGACGAGCAGGGCGGCATCCCTGGCCAGATCGATGGCGATCCTGGCGGGCGACGCCTTGCGCATCACGAAACGGACGCCGCGCTTCTCCAGCCCGGCGGCCGCGTCGGCGAGCCCCTGGAGCAGGAAGGCGTAGTGGCGGGCGTTCGCCTCCGGGAAGCCGCTCTTGCCGTCGAGGAGGCCGAAGCAGGCGACGAGCGGCAGCTTCAGGCGGTTCGCCTCCTCGATGGCGAATTCGAGGGCCGGGTTGAAATGGGCCCGGTTCGCCTGCTGGAGCAGGTAGAGGACGTAGGCGCCGTCGCTGCGGGCCTCGGCGTCGTTGAGGACCCGGATACGCTGCGACTGGATCGCCATGGTTGCCCCTCGCGCCGGATGCGGTCTCGTCGGCAAGCTAGGGCGCTCCGGCGCGGCCGCATCGGATACGGCCAAGCTGATCGCCAGTTATCGGCGGTCCACGATGCCGCAGCGATCACTCGGAGACTGCGCGTCGGCCGTTGCCGGTGTCGTTTCAACTCGGGGCACGGCGGCGGCGCCCGGCGACGCCTTTCGCGCGATGCGATGCGCTCTTTTGAACACAGTCTCGGCGCGATGTGTGCCAGCACACGCGAAACGACAGCCCTGCTGCCCGATCGACCTTGAATTCATCTGAAAGAGGATCAGATTGTGCATTGCGAGAGGGCGATGGCGTCGCGCTCTCGCTGCCCTCCTTGGGCGTTTCCTCCCTAGACTTCGGGCCGCTCCTTCGGGAGTGGCCTTTTTTCTTGGCCGGTCAGCCCCGCGCCCGGGCGCGGATCATGAAGTTGTCGTAGGTGTACTCGGCGACCTGGAACCAGAGATACTCCTCGTTCCGGAAGGTGCGCAGGGCGTCGTAGGCGCGGCGGAAGTCGGGGCTCTTCTCGGCGAGCTTGGCGTAGACGTCGTTGGCGTGCTTGAGCGCCGTCTCCATCACCTCCTGCGGGAAGGGGCGGAGCTGGGCGCCCCCGGCCACGAGCCTGCGGAGCGCGGCCGGGTTGCGGGCGTCGTACTTCGCCTGGACGTCGGCGCCGGCCTGGGCGGCGGCGGCCCGCAGCATCGCCTGGTAGGGCTTCGGCAGCGCCTTCCAGCGCTCGGCGCCGATCCAGAGATGCAGGACGGAGCCGCCCTCCCAGAAGCCCGGATAGTGATAGATCGGCGCGACCTTCTGGAGGCCGAGCCGCTCGTCGTCGTAGGGGCCGATCCACTCGGCCGCGTCGAGGGCCTTCGAGTCCAGCGCCCCGTAGATGTCGGGGCCGGCGACCGTCTGCGGCACGGCGCCGAACTTCGCCAGCACCTGCGCGCCAAGCCCGTCGATGCGGATCTTCAGCCCGTTGAGGTCGGCGGCCGACTTGATTTCGCGCCGGAACCATCCGCCCATCTGGGCGCCGGTGTTGCCGCAGGGCAGGCAGGCGACGCCGTTGCGGGCGAAGACCTCGGCGAACACGTCCGCTGCCCCGCCCTGGTGCCACCAGGCGTTCTGGCCCCGGGCATTGAGCCCGAAGGGCATGGCGGAAGCCAGCGCGAAGGTCGGGTCGCGGGAGGCGCCGAGGGAGGCCGGGCCGTAGCCCATCTCGACGGTCCCGGCCGAGACCGCGTCGATGACGCCTTCGGCGGGCACCGGCTCGCCCGGCGCCTGGACCTGGATCTGGAAGCGGCCCTCGCTCGCCTCGGCGACGATGCGCGCCACCGCCTCGCAGGCGCCGTAGAGGTTGTCGAGGCTCTTCGGATAGGCGCAGGCGAGCCGCCAGCGGGTCTCGGGCGCCCCTTGCGCGAGGGCGGGCGCGGACAGTCCGGCACCGGTCGCGGCGCCGACGCCGGCGGCGAGAAGCGTGCGTCTCTTCAGGCCCATCGTGTCTCCTCGGTGGGTCCGGCTCCGGCCGGCGGCCGCCCCTAGCACGCCCGCACGCGGCTCGAAACCGTCGCAGCCCGCATCCCTCGCCACCCGGCCGGCGCCGTGATAGGCCCGCGGCCGTGAAGCCGAACGCCGTCACCCTGCACACCGTCTGCGGACTCGAGGAGCTGTCGGGCCACGGCACCGGCGGCGTCACCCATGTGCTGTCGCTCCTCGACCCGGGCACGCCGGAGCCCGAGGCCTTCCGGGCATGGCCGGCGCACCGGCGGACAACGCTGCACTTCCACGACTGCCTGGAGCCCTTGGAGGGCCAGACCGCGCCGCAGGCCGCCGACATCGAGGCGATCCTCGGCTTCGGCCGGGACCTCGGAGAGGGGGCGGGACACGTCCTCGTCCATTGCCACTACGGCCTGTCGCGCTCGACGGCGGCGCTGGCGATCCTGTTCGCGCAGTCGGAGCCGGAGACGTCCGCCGCCGACCTGATCGGGCGCCTGCACGCCCTGCGGGAGCCCGCTTGGCCGAACGCCCGCATGATCGGCTTCGCCGACGCGATCCTCAAGCGGGAGGGCAGCCTCAGCGAGGCGGTGCGCCGCCTGCACGCCCTCCAGCTCCGGGTGCGGCCACATCTGGCGGAGGTGCTGCGCGACCTCGGGCGCGGCGCCGAGGTCGACGCGGCGCAAAGGGACTGAAAACTCCGAGCTGATCCCTCAGGGCTTGCCGGCCGGGGTGAACTTGCCATCCCGCCAGACGTAGAGGACGTAGCCCTGGGCGGTGACGTCGCCCTTGGCATCGAAGCCGACCGAGCCGAGCACGAGGTCGAAGCGCTCCGCGTGCAGCGTCGCCGCGATGCCGCGCGGGTCCGTGGTGTGGGCGAAGCCCGCCGCGGCGACGAGCGCCTGGAGCGCGGCGTAGCCGTAGATCGACGAGCCCGTCGGCTCGACGCCCTCCGCGCGGAAGCTCTTGGCGACGGCCGCCGCCGGGGGCTGCCGGCTCGGATCGAGGTAGAAGGTCATCAGCACGCCGTTGCTGGCGGGCCCAGCGATGCGGCTGAAATCCTCGGTGGCGATGGCGGACGTTCCGAACCATTGCGGGCGAAAGCCCCGCTCGGCGGCGATGCGCACGAGGCGCCCCATCTCGGCGGCGTCGCCCCCGTAGTAGACGACCTCGATGCCCGCCCCCTTCAGCCGGTCGGCGAGCGCCGCGTCGTCGGCGTCGCTCGGCGTGAAGCTCGCCGAGAGGGCCTCGTTGATGCCGATGCGGTTGAGGTTGTCCTTGGTCGCCGAGGCGAGGGCGCGGGCGGCGGGCGTCTGGTCCTGGATCACCGCGATCTTGCGGTCGCGGAAGCGCTCGGCGAGCACGATCGCCGAGAGGCGGGCCTGGTCGTCGTCGCGCCCGCAGACCCGGAAGACGTTGGGCAGGCCGCGATCGGTCAGGCGGGCCGAGACCGAGGCCGCGGTGATCATCAGCACGCCGTTGGCGGCGTAGACCTCGGAGGCGGCGATCGAGGCGTTCGAGCAGACATGCCCAACGACGAGCTTCACGCCGCTCTGGACGAAATGGTTGGCGACCGCCGTCGCCTTGTTGGAGTCGCAGGCATCGTCCTGCACGTCGAGGAGGATGGTGTGGCCGCCGAGGCCGCCGCGGGCGTTGGCATCGCGGGCGGCGGCCTCGACGCCGCGCAGAACCTGCTCGCCGACGGCGACGTAGGCGCCCGAGCGGGGCAGGGCGACGCCGACGGTTACGTCGGCCGCGGAGGCGTTCGTCGGGACCCCGCCCGCGAGGCCGCAGAGCATCAGGCCGAGAGCGGCCGCTCGCCGGGTCGTCCAGGGTCTGACGGTCATCGGCCCCTTCTCAGCACCGCGCCGGTGGGGCCTCGCGCAGGAGGACATCGCCCGGCCCTTACGTCTGGCGTGGCCTGGGCCGCACCCGACGCGCGGCTCTGCGGCCGCTCCGCGACGAAAAGATGTCGGCGGGGAAAATGGCAAGGGGAGATTTGCCGGAAGGCCGCGCCGCCCACCGCGACGAACGCGGGCGTCCCTTCGTCCGCCCGCTGATGGCGGTTTATCTCACGTATGTTGCGGTTGCGGCGGCGGATGCGACGGGCGTGATGGCGGCGGAGAAGACGGAGAGGACCTTCTGGACCTCGGTGAAGGGGGCGTTGGAGACGTAGACGAGGTCGCGGTTGCGCATGCGGAAGGCCTGGGTGACGAACAGGCTGTTGGGGTCCTTCA